>ERZ842401.65-NODE-65-length-128051-cov-12.025048_pt1 | contig 128051 bp, 100 predicted proteins | sample MGYA00521270_ERZ842401 | MGnify/ENA primary metagenome ERZ842401 (study PRJEB31892, sample SAMEA3878208) | bioreactor metagenome | biome: Moose rumen | place: Sweden | collected 2011-10 | study: EMG produced TPA metagenomics assembly of the PRJEB12797 data set... | reverse complement strand
GAACAACGAAGTAGGCGAACCGACGCGTTACAAGACTTATCCGGTTAATGTGTCATTGAACTACAACTGGACGAACGGGGATAAGAATATGCTGAACATCCGTTTGCGTGATAATATGGCATACACACCTTACGGGCCATCTGACCGCGACAGTCGTCTATACCAGCCGACAGATTCATTTGAAATACACGATCACGACAAAAGCAGCAGTCAGTCGCCTTCATTGGACATCTATTATCAGCACAACCTACCTCACAAGCAGCACTTGTATTTTGATGTGGTCGGTACATACATTAACACCCACAGCGACCGCCGTTTTCTGCAAACACCGCTTTTCGGCTCCGTCTCTACAGATACGACCGATGTAATATCGCGTGTGAGAGGTGACAAGTGGTCACTCATCGGCGAAGCCATCTATGAAAAGGAATGGGAAAATATCATGCTCACCGTAGGCGCACGGCATAACCAACAATGGGTAAAGAACACGTATTTAGGCAGTACCGAAGCGACCGTTAACATGACAACTGCCGAGACCTACGCGTTTGCAGAAATGCGGCACAGAGTGGATAAGTTCTCGTATGTGGTAGGTATCGGAGCCATGCACACTCTCATTGACCAAGCCGGACAGAAACAAAGCACATGGATTGCACGCCCGCAGTTGACCATGAGTTACGATTTCGGCAAAGGCTGGTTCTGGAAATACAAAGGCTATGTGTCCGGCTACCAACCCTCTTTGTCGCAGTTGTCCGATATTACGCAACAGATTGACAAGTACCAAATGCGGCGAGGCAACCCCAACCTGAAATCTGTCATGTACGTGTCGAATGAGATGGAACTCTCTTGGCAGTCCAAGCATGTCAATCTCAACCTTTGGGCAAACTACAGTTACGACCATAAGCCTATTATGGAAGAGACCTTTGAGGAAATCATAGACGGGTCGCCTTATGCCATCCGCATGTATGACAATCAGCGCGGCTATCACAAGTTGCATGTCTCGCCGAGTGTGCAGGTCAAACTGCTTGATAACAAACTGATGTTCAATGTGACGCCCTTTGTCAAATACATGGTCAGTCAGGGCAACAACTACCACCATGAGCATGTTAATTACGGTGTGCGTGGCGGCATTTTCTATCTGTTGAAAGGTTGGCGATTCTATGCCGATGTAGTCACGGCGCAACATAACTTATGGGGCGAAACGCTGACCCTCGGCGAGTTGACGCACGATATAGGCATCAACTATAATTCAGAGCATTTCGGTTTCGGTTTTATGATGGTTAATCCATTCTCTCCGCACGGCTCAACAATCGTCACGAAGGACTTGTCTGCCCTTGCCCCGACTGCCAATACAGCCGTTATGCAGGACTACCGCCAAGTGCTGATGCTCAATTTCAATGTCAATTTGGACTTCGGGTCGAGAGCCTCGACACGCGGATATCAACGCATCAACAATGAAGATACCGAAAGCGGAATTTTGAGTGGAACGAAATAGTTCTTTGGCATTCAATAAAGCACTGTTAATCTGTTTTATACTCATATTATTAGATTTCTCTACAAAATTAAATTGAAAATATATTTAATTTTCTCAACCCGTTGACGGAATACAAATAAAAAATTTGGCAATTTTTCCACTCGGAACTCACTCCGTTTTTTTTCCCAAAAAGAGCACCTTTTTAGCGGACATGTAGCGGACATACAGCGGACATCGTGCATACTTTGTGGTATAACACTCTTATTATATGTATGTTATAGGCAAAAAAATGACCATTTTTACTCTCTTCCTGCAAAAAAAATAGCCAAAAAAATTTGGCAATTTTTCCCCAACTGATCATATCCTCACTCTCGTCTCATGATGGATGAATATCATGCATTCCGCCAACTGGGTAAGGGTGCAGATAATAAACCTATTGGAAAGCAATGTGGATGCTATATTGATTCTGCCAATGGATATATTCTTTTTTACAGTATTTATAATTCACATCTCTTGTATATATGAAATAAACGTTGTATTTTTGCAGCGTCAATTTTTCGAAATAGACATTGTATTGAAATATCGAAGCGTTTGCTTTACTCTTTGCTTGAAAAACTAGGAATCTTTCGAAACGGGAGTTTTGCAAATAGGCTTCGCGCATCAGCGTGAAGTTACTATGTGCATACTTGTTTCACGGTTTTCCTAGTACCCTCAAGCAGAGTGTGTGGCATAGCAGCCTCACGCTTTTGTTTGTATATTATTTAACCGCTTTGCCCGTGGCTGTTGCAAAGCAACAAAAACAATTTATTATTATGAAAAAATCAATTTTAATGTTTGCAACTCTTTTTGTAACAACAGCTATTTATGCTCAAATTACATTGGAGCACACATTTAGCAAGAATGCTAAGTTTGGATGGGGAATTGAAATTTCTGATGGAGCAACTGCACTTGAAGGGAATAGGGTTATAGGAAATTATATTTATGACGAACAGGGCAATACAATCATGATATACGATGCTGCAGATTGTAGTTTGGTGAAACAATTCACCCAAACAGATGGTATTACATATGCCTTAATTTCTCAGGGTTTCTTTACAACAGATAATAGGTGGTCATATGTGGTTTTTGAGAAAACAAATGAACGTACAGATATGGAATATGAGCCTTGTGCATATTATTTTACGGTTAAGGTAATGACAGAAGATGGAGAAACTTTAGCTACATTAGCTAATAACCTAAATTGTGAGAATTTTGTTCAAATAGCAAAGATAGGAGACTCATATAAACTTATTGTAGAAAATAACAACTATGCTAATTTAGATGTTTATTCCCTTCCCGGCAACGGCAATGCAACAGCAGTAAGCACTCCTTCTTCTCCGAAGCGTTCGGCACGTAAGATTGCACGTGACGGGCAAGTGCTTGTTCAAACCGATGCGAACACCTACACCCTCACCGGCGCAGAGGTAAAGTAAGGGTATAGCAAAGGTATAGCAACCCTATACAATTATGTGAATGAGTGAATCTGTGAATTATAGGGCAGCCAATAATGGTTGCCCGATAAATCTTAATAATCGTCACTTCTTGTGCTGACCTGCCGCGTACGACTCACATACGAGAAACATACGGGACGATAAATGGGGCGATTTCGCCCCATTTATCATTCGGAATCTTAATAATCTACATCCTTACTCTGCCAGATTGACGGCGTAGTAGCGGATGCGGCCTTGCGGCGTGCAGCCGGTGATGAAGAGAACGCGGTCGCGCTCGGAGGCGGAGTTGGCACGGCGGACGATGTCGTCAAGGTCTTCCTCGGTACGCACGGAGCGGTTGTTGACTTTCAGGATGATGAAGTCCGAGGGAACACCGGCATTCTTCAGTTTGCCCGCCTTGAGCGACTTGATCTGCAAGCCGTAGTTGATACCCAGCCGCTCTTTCTGCGCACCGCCGGAGTTGCCGGGGTTGACTGCCGCGTCGGTCTGGATGAACGACTCAATCTTCATCTCCGCGTTAAGGATATTGATGTTACGCGCCTTGGCGGACACGATACCCGCCGTGACGGTCGAAGTCAGGTTGAACGGATTGCCGACGGCGAGCACCCATTCGCCGACACGCCGAAGAAGTAACCATCGACTGGAGCGAGTTCGATGCCTTCAAATCCAAACTGGCGTCATCAACCATCAGTGCTTTTCAACCATACAACCCGCGCACGCAGTCGTTTGTAAAGACCGCGCTCACGCTCGATGGACAGAAAGTGACCATCATGGTGGACGTAGCCGGCGATAACAAAGGCAAGGCACGCGTTTATAAAGCCGGTGACACCACCGCCGGACAAGTCATCTCTGTTATGGTTCGACTCAATTAAGACAAAGGTACCCCCCCCAATTGTGGGTTTTTATTACTGATATTTGCCAGGATGTATATTTCATAGTATTTTTGCATTAGATTAGTAACACATATTCCATCAGGAATACACGATACAATTGAATGGTGAACAATACTAAAATATGTAACCTATTGATTATCACCCCCCCCCCACGGTCCTCATGCGCAACATATACGTGCTTGAAGGCTGATGTAAATCTCTATACAATACTTACTAATTAGGCAGGCGTGCTATTTATGCACGTCTGCTTGTGTTTATTTATGCATCAAAGTCAAACAAAGCCAATACCTGCAAAGGCGTAAGAGCAGGAACAAATATCTAAATAGTTATGAAAAAGTATTTTTATCTGGCACTCGTGTGCCTCGCAAGCGTGGTAACTTTCACGGCTTGTAACGCAAAAGGGAACAACGATCCAGACAAAGACGGCAGTTGGTACACTTCTGCATCACAGATTGATGTAACCGCATTTGACGACAAAGACAGCAAATGTTGGGCAATTGACATTTGGTGTGACGGAACGACTCTCGGTCGTCAGTATGAGTGGGAATCGGAAGCATCAGTAGCTGCAGCTGCCAAATTAATCCTTACAATGGATTACCAAGTTTTTGGTTATCAAACCAAGAAAGTGAAATGGTTTGAAGCAGACGCAAATGATGAGGATGCTTGTTATGCTCAAGTTTGGGAAGGAGCTGTATGTTGGGAAGAAACAGTTAGTTACAATGGTTCGCAATCTGAAACAAACTTCGGCTGGATGCCCGAAGCGAATATGAAAGAACGTCACGACTATTATGAGTCCAAAGGTTTAACCCACACCTACAAACGCGCTGATGCAGAAGACTACGATTCTTGCGATAAACTCAATCCAGGCAAGGATGATGATCCAGAGAAACCGCAAAATCCGGACGAGCCGAAAGACTATAGTAAATATGACAGCATAAACTACAAATGCTGGGAAATCACGCAAGAGGCTTACGGTATGACCGTAGTCACCTATCGTTGGGATACGGAAAAAGTTATCGTGATGATGTACGATTTGATCAATATCGATTATACCTATCGTCATGTAACAGAGGCTGACAATGAGGATGCTTGTGATCAACTCGAAGACAGTCAAGAACGTCAGGAAGCTTGCTGGAAGATTACAACAAAAGTTATGGGCGTCACTCAAGTTTCCTATTATTGGGGCACAGAAGCAGAAGCAGAAGCACAAGTAGATGCTATCGTCAGTACCGGTATGGGTACAGCTTCCTACGAACTAGCCGCCGCTACTGATCCGGATTCTTGTCACGAATAAAAGCGTAAAACTATGAAGAAAGTATTGTTTACGGTATTGGCGGGTATGGTGCTCGCCATGCCGGGTATGACGCAAGAATTCGACCATCAAATTGAAGCCCTCATCACCGGCGGTGGTTATGAACTGGAAGAAAGCATTCCTGCAACGAAGATCAACTCGTTCGCAGACCTTATCAACAAGCGTCCGGCGATGCCTACGGCAAATGACCTCATTACTCCCGAAGCCAAAACGGCTTATGCCCGTAAGGGTTCTGCTGCTTACTACCTCGGTGCCCTCAATTTCCGCAGTACACTACTGGAAAAACAGCAGGAGTTGAATAGCAAAACCCTTGAACTCGGAAAGAAACAGCAGAAGTCTAACCAAAAAGCCATGGCGCAGTATAACGCCAATGTGAACGCCGGACTCATGCCTTCGCAGCAAGAGATGATGCAACTTTATATGTCCGGTGAGATCAATGAGAAAATGTCCGAGGCGCAGATGATGGATGTTATGGCCGAAAAGTTCGCCGCGAAATGGGGGATCTCCAAGCAGGAGTACATCAAAATCATCAATATGGCGCAGTCCAATCCCAAAGGAACGGAAGCCTATCTCAAATCGAATCATCCGAGCCTCTATAACCGTCTTTATGCGGCCAATGCGCAGTTTGGCAATGAGAATGTCAATGCCGGAGACCCGCACGAAAACGAATACGGAGCGTTGGGCGAACAACTCTCAGAACTGGCTAACGAAGCCTTTGAGTTCAAGAACAACAACATGGATATGATGAAGCATGTGCAGTTCCAGGCGCATTCGAATGGTATGTTAAACGATGCAAGTTTTGCTGCGCACAGCGTGGGCCTGCCTACCAATAAATTGGAAGACCTCTTTGCGCAAATCATTGACGGTTGGCATACGTCTGCGGAGTGCAAACGTGCTATCCAGATCGAAGATCCGCTCGCAGAGCGCTTAAATAACTGGGACTGCTGCAAGAATGCCAAAGAAGGACAAACCATTTGCTATCCGTCATGGTGGATCGAAGGCCGTAAATCAGAGAACGCACTCATCGATGCTTATAATAGAAAACAAGCCGAGAAATGGCTCGCAGAAGTAAAGGCTTACGATGTGCAGGTTACTGCGCTGATGAAGCGTCTGATTGCACTTGACAACCAACTCGAGCAGATTCGTAACGGCGGCGAAGTAACTGCGGCATACGCGATGGCTAAGAGCCAAGCCTATATAGCAGCAACGCACCTGTACGACTTCAACTCCATCCTTGAATTAGCTTTGCAATTCCCGCATGTAGCGCGTCAAGAAGAATCACACTGCTGGACATTCTTCTTCAAGGGCTAAACCATATTCTCAAGAAGTAAATACAATATAATTAACAATCTTTATTAACCTCAAAATTTACAAAAAAATGAAAAAATTAATCTATTCAGCCGTAATGGCTTTGGTGCTCACTTGTTTCATCGGTTGTATGCCTCGCGTATCGGTAGGTGATGAACCGCAATTGGATGAAACGAACAGCACATTGGATGGCAAGCACTATGACAACATTGAGTACAAGTGCTGGAAGTTCACATGGGAATACACCGAGAAGTCAACCGGAGAAGCTCCTGAACACGAGAGTGGTGTTGACTACATGTGGCAAACAGAATTGATGGCCCAGTATTACAAAGCAGTGTGGATGTATGATCACAATGTAAGTGCTTCCGCTTATGGACAAAGCGCTTCGATCAGTGGCACTTGCACACTGGAGCAAACGCCGGATGACGAAAGTACGTGCTATGATCGCGACGAAGATTAATAGTAACGGTCTGATTATCAACCATTGAGATATCATATTTTTTCAAACGCGGAGCATTTATTGCCCCGCGCTTTTTTTTAGATGTCATAATTTACGGAATCCTCATCCTCCGCGGGGAGAAGGTGTACAATGCGCTGTGCCTCAGGAGGAAACGAAATACATGACTTGCGAAACGTACGGCAAGGGATAACTGCCGCAGAATAGATGAATACCAAGCACTCCGTCAAAAGAGTAAGATGCTTGAAAATAAACCTGTTAAAAAAATAGGTAGTCGCTGTATTAATTACGCCGGCGGGTAATAAATAAAAACAGGATAGTTCTCGTGAACATCCTGTTTTTTTGCGGAGAGTGAGGGATTCGAACCCCCGGTACGACGTAATGCGTACACCGCATTTCGAGTGCGGCTCTTTCGACCACTCAGACAACTCTCCGTAATGCTTCCGCTATTGGTATATGAGGCAGTTCAAAACCACATCAAACTACTTCTCAAAAGCGGCTGCAAAGGTAGTATATTTTTTTTATTCACGCAAGCCGCAATTATATATTTTTTGTATTTTGCAGAAAATTAATAGCTCGCTGCAAATCTTGAGGAGTGTCAATACCGATGGACTGATGTTCTGTGATGGCCATTTTTATGCTAAAGCCATTTTCCAACCACCTCAATTGTTCCAGTTTTTCAGCCTTCTCCAAAAGGCTTTGCGGCAAACGGGTGATTTCTTCTAACACTTCTGTTCGATAAGCATAGAGCCCTAAGTGTTTATAATAGGTATGCATCTGCAGCCAATCTTGCTCTTTTTCGCTTCTCAAATATGGTATCACACTGCGGGAGAAATACAGCGCGTTTCCGTTAACTTGCGAAATTACCACTTTCACATTGTTAGGATTGCGCAACTCTGCCTCACCGTCAGCCAACGTAAAAGGCTTGGCTAAAGAGGCAATATCGGTCGGAAAACAATCTTTAAGTTGTTCTATCTGCGAGGGTGACACAAACGGCTCGTCGCCTTGAATATTGATGACTACATCAGCCGTATGTCCACACTTGCAATAGGCTTCCCAACAACGGTCTGTACCGCTGTTGTGCGTTTCTGCCGTCATCACGGCTTCGCCTCCGAAACCGATGACAGCATCATAGATACGCTGATCGTCAGTGGCAACCACCACCGTTTCCAACGCTTGGCAGGCCTGCTCATATACACGTTGTATAATTGGTTTGCCGCACAAGTCGGCAAGAGGCTTGCCCGGAAAACGGGTAGAGGCATAACGAGCCGGTATAATTCCAATAAATTCCATATAGTTAGTATTTTAAGATATTCAAACCACTTCAGACAATCGTCAAACTACCATCAAACTTTTGCACTACATCGAACGCTTCCCGTATGCTGCGAACTTCGGAAATGACGGCGGAGCGCTTGCCGTTCAAGTCTCTAACTTGACAGCGACGATAGTTGTTGGTAATGAAAGTCAGTATTTTCCCGAATATATCGGATTGATAGTAGGGAGAGTTTAGATTCGACGGGAAATAAATAATCATTCGCTCCTGTTTGAGTACCACTTTTTCAATACCCATTCTCATACATTGCCATCTCAGCCGGACAACAGATATCAGTTCTTCCGCTTGGGGGGGCATCACACCAAAACGGTCAATCAGATTCTTGGTAAAGGTGAGAAGAGCCGTTTCATCCTGAAGATTATCCAATTCGCGGTAGAGCGTGATTCGTTCCGAGATGTTTTCAATATAGTCAGTGGGGAAACCGATTTCCAAATCTGACTCCAACTGGCAGTCGGTCACCCATTGCTGTTTCCCGCTTCTACCCAACGAAATAGTGGCATTCTCTTCTTCAAACAACTCACCAAACTCCTCTTCCTTCAGTTCATGAACTGCCTCATTCAAAATGCGTTGATACGTTTCGTAACCCAAGTCGGCAATAAAGCCCGATTGCTCTGCTCCTAACATATTGCCGGCTCCACGGATATCAAGGTCTTGCATTGCTAAATGGAAGCCCGAGCCTAATTCCGCAAAGGTCTCTACCGCCTGTAAACGACGGCGGGCATCTGTGGTCAACGTCTCCATAGGAGGCGTCACAAGATAACAATAAGCCTTCCGGTTGCTTCTTCCCACACGTCCTCTTAGTTGATGTAAGTCGCTCAAACCGAACATCTCGGCATGATTGATGATGATGGTGTTCACATTCGGAATATCCACACCTGACTCAATGATAGAAGTGGAGATGAGCACATCGAAATCATAATTGATGAAATCGGTCAGTATCTGTTCCATCTGCTCGGTTGGCATTTGCCCATGAGCAATAGCGATACGTGCGTCCGGACACAGGCGGCGAATTTTGTTCTCCACCCGAGGCAGACTCTGTATTCGGTTGCTCACTACAAAAACCTGACCGTTACGGTTGATTTCTTCCCGTATCGCTTCTTGAATAATGTCTTCGTCATCTATCGTTATAAGCTCCGTCTGAACAGGATACCGATTGGGTGGGGGAGTGGTCATCACACTCAGGTCACGTGCCCCTAATAAGGAGAATTGCAAGGTGCGGGGAATAGGGGTGGCGGTAAGGGTCAGGGTGTCCACATTCACTTTCAGTTGCCTCAGTTTTTCCTTGGTCGATACACCAAACTTCTGCTCCTCATCGATAATGAGCAAGCCCAAGTCCTTGAAATGAACCGATTTTCCTACCAGTTTATGAGTACCGATTAAGATGTCAATCTCGCCTTTTGCCAATTGCTCGAGAATATGTTTTGTCTCAACAGCGGATTTTCCTCTTGATAGATATTCCACTTTAACGGGGAAATTGGCAAAACGCTCAGAGAATGTGTGATAATGTTGCATGGCAAGCACCGTGGTAGGTACAAGCACCGCTGTCTGCTTGCCGTCCGTTGCCGCTTTGAAGGCTGCCCGCATCGCCAACTCGGTCTTACCGAAGCCTACATCACCGCAAATAAGCCTGTCCATCGGCACCGGCGATTCCATATCATGCTTCAGGTCAAGTGTCGCTTTCTGCTGGTCGGGAGTGTCCTCATAGATAAATGATGCCTCCAACTCATGTTGCATATAGCTGTCAGGAGAATACTGAAAACCTTGCTCCTGGCGGCGTTGGGCATACAATTTGATTAGGTCGCGGGCAATATCTTTCACCTTCTGCTTGGTGCGCTCTTTCATCCGCTCCCACTGACCGCTACCCAGTTTGGAAATAGTAGGAGCATCGCCTTCCTTACCCCGATATTTGCTTATTCTGTGCAACGAATGAATGCTCACGAAAAGAATATCGTTGTCACGATACATAAGTTTAATCATCTCCTGCTTCTTGCCGTTCACATCGGTTCTCACCAAACCGCCGAACTTTCCGATACCATGGTCGGCATGAACCACGTAATCGCCTATCTGCAACTGATTCAGTTCTTTCAGCGTCATCAGCATTTTGCCCCTTCGGGCGGAGTCTGCCTTCTGTTGCACTTTATGATAACGCTCAAAGAGTTGATGGTCGGTCAGGCAACATAGTTTCGCTTCTTCGTCCACAAAACCTCCATGCAATGTGCGATCAACTGGCGTAAAGACAATGCGCTCGTCTTTTTCCTTCAAAATGGCATCTATTCGGTCGGTCTGCTTGCGTGAGTCGGAGAGAATATATATGTGATATCCGTCTGATTGATACTGCAAAAGCGCCTCCGATAGTAAGTCAAAATTCTTGTGATAGATAGGTTGGGGAAGGGTATTGAACTGAAAACGGCTGAAGTCGGTGAAGATGGATTTGGAAGAGAGTTCAAGACTGGAATACTGATCGGTCAATTGCTCAAACAATACTTTGTTTTCCTCATTATTCTCAAGCCCGGACTGCATCTTGTGACGGAGAAGTGCCAAATCTGTGCTGACCACGAGCGTATCGGCATCCAAATATTCTGCCAATGTGGCTGCCAAACTGCCGTCCTTTTCGTCCAATGCCGGCAAGATATCCGTTGCATCACATGGGGATTTCGAAAGTTGGGTTTCTATATCAAAAACGCGAATAGTATCAATCTCGTCGCCAAAGAAATCAAAACGATAAGGATTTTCGCAAGAAAAGGAGAATATGTCGACGATGCTGCCTCTGATGGCATACTGACCGGGTTCATATACAAAATCTACGCGCAGAAAACCAAGGTCTGTCAAACGGTCGGACAAACTTTGCATGCTGATTTGCATGCCCTTCTGAAGATGAATTGTTTGGTTGCTTAATGTGGTCTTCTTCACCACTTTGTCACATAAGGCTTCTGCGTATGAAACCACTATACAAGCCGACTTCTGATTGTTGAGTCTGTTCAGTACCTCTGCCCGTTGTATTTCATAGCTCTCATCTGGTCGGTTGTTGCGTTGGCGTATGCGATAAGACGCAGGAAAAAGCAACACGTCGTTTTCGTTTTCAAGCAATGCACTCAAGTCGCTTTGCATGTAGGAGGCATCATCACCCGTATCGGTGATAACCAGTATGGGGCGTTTCTTTTTCTCCCATAATGCTGCCAAAAGCAACGCTTGGGCAGAAGCACATACACCATTGGCAAGTATATGTTGCGTTCTTTTGCCGCTCAATTGATGATCAAGCACTTCCACTGCCGGATGATGCTCATAGAGTTCTGTTAACTGTTTCAGTTTCATCTCACTGTTTCATTCAATACACCAAAGCGGGAATACATACCAACCGATGTTTATTCTGCCGGTAGGTTGTATTTCCGAAATACGGTGCAAAGATACTACTTTTTTTTGAATTGCATTCTTTTCGCAGAGGATTTTATTATTTAACGCGGATGACGCAGTTGAAACTTTATTATACACTCTGTTACCGCTTACACCTTTTCTCTTTGCGGCTAAAAGTGCGGCTGTTACTCCTCCGATTACGAATGCCGTTGTCATATATTCGTTAATTACCCGTTGGCAGAATTAGAAATAATCCCCTGACGGAATACAAAAAAATTTGGCAATTTTTCCACTCAAAAATCACTCCGTTTTTTTTCCAAAAAAGAGCACCTTTTTAGCGGACATGTAGCGGACATACAGCGGACATCGTGCATACTTTGCGGTATAACACTCTTATTATATGTATGTTATAGGCACAAAAATGACCATTTTTACTCTCTACCTGCAAAAAAAATAGCCAAAAAAATTTGGCAATTTTTCCACAACTGATAATCTCCTCACTATCGTCATTTATGCTATACTTCCGCCAATGAGTTATAATCGTAAAAAACATTTGCACAACTCAAATAATTAACGTATCTTTGCACCGGTGAAAATTGGGGTGCCTAAATGAATATGTCACGGCTACTGAGCTAAACGTGAGGAAATAATTATAAGCACCCATGAATATATGTAACAGACTATGGCTATAGCATTTCAATACAATAAGACATCACTTCAGTCGCTGGAAAAGAATCTGAAGATGCGTGTTCGTGCTCTTCCTACATTAAAAAACAAAGAGTCGGCTCTGCGTATGGAAGTGAAAAAAGCAAAAGACGAGATTGCTCGTCTCGATGCCGAAGTGGAGCAACGCATCAAACAGTACGATGAGATGCTGAGTCTATGGGGAGAGTTCGATACCTCACTCTTGCATGTGGACGATGTGCGCATGACTATCAAGAAGATAGCCGGTGTACGAGTGCCTGTATTGGAGGAAGTGGTCTATTCCACTAAAGAATTCAGCATTTTCTCTTCTCCCAAATGGTATGCCGACGGCTTTACGCAACTCAAAGAGTTGGCTCAAGTGGGAATAGAGCAAGAATTCTGCCGCGAAAAACTCAATCTGCTGGAATACGCACGAAAGAAGAGTACACAAAAGGTGAATCTGTTTGAGAAAGTGCAAATTCCGGGCTATGAAGATGCCATTCGTAAAATCAAGCGCTTCATGGAAGATGAGGAAAATTTGAGCAAGTCAAGTCAGAAAATTGTTAAATCAAAACGAGAAAGGGAGGCACAACAATGATTACCAAAATGAAGAAATACACCTTCCTCGTTTTCCATCAGGAATATAACGACTTTCTGGAACGTCTTCGCGAGTCGGGTGTTCTGCATGTGGCACAAAAGGCGGAAGGAGTGGCAGATAATGAGCAGTTGCAGGAGAATATTCTCTTGACGGAACAATTGCGCAAAGCCATCGCTGCAACTCGGGCATACCTGCCTATGAATCCTGTTTTGCAAGAGGCTGACGCATCTGCTGATGTGCTGATACTGATGCAGGAGTTGCAGCAATTGGAGGATGAGAAAAAACAATTGCAGAATGCAATTCTTTCTACACAAAATGAAATAAAACGAATGCAAGTGTGGGGCGACTTCTCGCAAGACCGCTTGCAGGAACTTGAGAAAGAAGGCTATCTGTTGCAATACTTCTCTTGTTCGAAAAAACAGTATCAAGAAGAATGGGAAACGCTCTATCATGCTTTTCCGGTGGCAGAAACGGGTGGGGTGGTTTATTTCGTTACAATAAATCATACCAATGAAGCGTTCTCACTTCCCGCCGATGAAATACGTCTGAACAAACACAATGCCGCGCAATTGCAGGCTGATGCAGAAGCCTTAAAGGGGCTTCTTGCCGCCAAACAGGCTCAATTGGAAGCATGGGCATTGCTGCACCTTGCCACCTTGGAAGACAAACTTGAGCATACCCGTCAAGCCTTGGATTGGACCAAAGTAAACCTGCAAACCACCGCTTTGGTGAATAACAAGTTGTGCCTTTTGGAAGGTTTTTGTCCGATTGATAAAGTACAAGAGTTAAACGAGTGGCTGGACGAGAAACATATCTATTATACAGTGGATGACCCTGTAGAAGAAGATCATGCGCCCGTCAAACTGCGGAACAATTGGTTTACGCGTCTCTTTGAAGTATTCACAGGCATGTATGGTTGGCCCGTTTACGGAGAATTTGACCCGACGCCTATTCTTGCCCCCTTCTACTTGCTTTTCTTCTCCATGTGTATGGGCGATGCCGGATATGGTATCATCCTCATCATCTTGGGGCTATTGTTGCATTACAAGAAGTTGCATATCTCCATGTTTGATGGCTTAGGTCCTATTATTGCCACCTTGGGAGTTGGTACTTTGGTTGTCGGGTTCTTCCTTGGTACTGCCTTCGGTGTGGACTTGAGTAGTTTGTTCCCGCAAATTGACTATCTATTCCTTAATGGCAAACTGATGACAGACGGAGGTCTGCATTATGTGACGAAGACCGCCTACGAAGCACAAGGACTGAAAGGAGGATATGATATAGCAATGATACTGGCGATTCTGATTGGTGTGTTCCACATCTGTCTGGCTATGGTGGTGAAAGCCTTGTGCTACACCAAACGCTTCGGTTTGAAAACACAGCTGGGTACATGGGGATGGACATTGCTTATCGTTGGTGGTATCTCCGCTTTTATCATTTGCATGGCACTCTCTGCTCCGATGGAGGTGACAAAATGGGTGCTGATAACGATTGCTATTGTTTCAGCCTTAGGCATTTATGTGTTCAATACTCCCGGACGTAATCCGCTTATCAACATAGGAGCCGGTCTTTGGGACACCTACAATATGGCAACCGGTATCCTGGGAGATACCCTCTCCTATATCCGTCTTTATGCCCTCGGATTGGCGGGAGGTATGCTCGGTGGAGCCTTCAATAATCTCGGTCTTATGGTGATGGGCGGCTCTGTCGAAGGGGCTACATGGCAATGGATACCCTTTGTGCTGATACTGCTTGTCGGTCATGTGCTCAATCTTGCCATGTCGGCTCTCGGAGCATTCGTGCATCCGCTGCGTCTCTCTTTCGTAGAGTATTTCAAAAACTCGGGATATGAAGGAAAGGGAAACTTGTATGCACCTTTCAAGAAATAAATGAATAGAATAATATACAGCAATAAAACTAACAATTAAAACAATACAACAATGACTGAAATTTTAGGTTATCTCGGTTGGGCGCTTATGTTAGGTCTGGCCGGAATCGGTTCTGCCTATGGCACCACCATTGCAGGCAACGCTGCTGAAGGAGCTCTGAAGAAAAACAAAGACAAATCTTCGTCTTACATGATTCTCTCCGCACTGCCGGCTACGCAAGGTCTCTACGGCTTTGTGGCATTCCTTATGTGGATGGGCAAAGATTTTGCAGCACAAGGCGCTATGTTCTTCGGCGTAGGGCTTGCTGTGGGACTGGTTTGCCTCTTCTCTGGTATCCGACAAGGGCAAGTCTGCGCTAATGGTATCGCCGGCATTGCCGCAGGACACGATGTGCAGACCAACACCATGATTTATGCCGCTCTGCCTGAGTTCTATGCCATCTTGGCTCTCGTGGCTGCACTGATGGTGTAAGCAACAAGCAGCAACAACAAAAAGGATAGGGACGTATGCCTCTATCCTTTTTGATTGTATTTGTTCACTAATTAATAAGACAACCATATAAGACAACCCTATGAAACTCTTGCGAAAAATCTTTCTTAACGACCATATCATACTCTCGGTCATCCTGCTCAATTCTGTCATTTTGTTTATACAAGAAAGCGGTTATAACCCTCTTTGGATTCAGATAGTTGAGTTGGTGTGTACCCTCATTTTCTTCCTTGAGATGACTGTAAAACATGTAGAGTATGGTCTGCGAGGCTATTGGAAGGACGGCTGGAACAGATTTGACGGTACTCTTGTCATTCTCTCCATACCATCGGTAATAGGTTTCTTCTTCCCTAACTTTCTGTCTTCGTTGTCCGTCTTGTTAGTGCTTCGTATCTTGCGTGTTTTCCGCTTCTTCCGTTTGCTGCATTTCTTTCCTAACTTCACAGTCATATTGAAGAACATCAGACTGGCAATGCAGCAGTCTTTTTCCGTGTTTGTAGGCTATTTAATCATCCTTCTTATCTTCGGACTCATCAATTGCTCTCTTTTTTCCACCGTCTCACCACAATATTTTTCCACTCCTCTTGACGCCATCTATTCTACCTTCCGTATCTGCACGGTAGAAGGCTGGTATGAGATTCCCGACAGCATCGTCCGCGGCATTAGTCCCATCTATGTTCATATCATCCGAATCTATTTCTGCAGCCTGCTTTTTGCAGGGGGGATCATCGGACTGAGCATCGTCAACTCCATCTTCGTTGATGCTATGGTCAGCGATAATAATGATGACGTCATTAAGAAAATAGATGCTCTCAATAAAAAAATTGACGACTTGAATCAACAACTCGCCAACAAACAATAAAATAGGAGAAACATCTATTTGTTGAAGTCTCTTGCCATTGCGAAGAGCCTTTTCGATATGTGGCAATAGCCATTCGAATGTTTGTCAAGATAGTCCTGGTGATACTCATCAGCTGCAAAGAAACATTCCAAAGGCCTGACTTCTACAACTATAGATTGCTCATACTTGCTCTGCTCGGCAGCAAAAACGCTGTCAATAACCGGCAATTGAGATAAATCGGTGTAATAGATGCCGGTTCTGTAGCGTGTACCACGGTCCTCGCCTTGTTGATTAAGGCTTGTAGGGTCAATGGCGGCAAAATATAAACGCAACAGTTGTTCCAGACTGATAACTGTCTCGTCATATCTCACTCTGACAGTCTCTGCAAAGCCTGTCGTGTCAGTATAGACTTCCTCATAACTTGGGTGGTGGGTATGCCCATTGGCAAAACCTGTTTCGGTGTCTGTCACTCCCTTCACTTGTTTGAAGAAATGCTCCATGCCCCAAAAGCAACCACCTGCCAGATATATCTCTTTCATACTATTCGGTTTCTACAATCTCACTTCCTGATTGGTGATAGATAAATTTGACAAACAAGGGTTCTGAATTCAATTCACCATTATATCCTACCACATAGAGAAGATATGTTTCACCCTCTTTCATGGAAGGATCTTCTTCGCTAAACACCCACTTCTGTGTACCCGTATCCAACTCATATTCTATAAAACCATAGTCTTCAAGCAAGGTTACATTAGAGGTCATGTAGTCTTGCTTCGACAAGTAATCTTCATCCACATCCGACATCAAATCATAATCCCATGTATAAACAACGGCATCATCCGACGGGATAATAATAAGAGTATCACCGGAGAAACGTACTTGAAACGTAACATCCACCGAATCTATACTGCTTGTGTGAAACCTCACTCTGTATAAATCGCCTATCGGCTGATGTGTCTTCTGATTCATCTGAAACGCTATCAGTTCATAGTCGGTATTCGGCTCTAAATCGGTCTCATGGGTGGTTTGTTTGCCGCGATATAAAAATAGGTCACTAAAAACAGCGCTGGGGTCTATTTCAATAAATACATTATACAGAGATTCCATGATCTCCACTTGTGAGCGCATCAAGTCTTCATCGGTGGCATACGATTTTGCCTCTGTTTTTGTGATGGCATCAAAAGTGTAATATGCATTGTCGCGACTCGGAGTCAAGGTTGCACGCATCGCAGTGGCTCGTATGGTGTCAATCTCAATCTTGATTTCACGCATCTCATCATTAATATCCTGATTTTTGCAACTCTGAATACCACATGCCATCAAGGCTATGGATAATATATAGAATAACTTTTTCATAACATCACCTTAATCTAAATCTATAACATCACCTTAATCTAAATCTTTTTGTACGGTTGATAAAAAACGGACAAACCCCATCGCATGTATCCCATAATCACCAAAATCATAACGCACATTGCAACCCTTAAAAGCCGACTCTGCTTTCTCTGAATTGACAAACGGGACAGTATCATCCTGTCGGCTATGAAACATGAATATGGGAGCTTGAGGGCGGAAGTCTAACACCGAATTACGCATCAACGACTTATATAGCAGCGCAGTGCTTTTGTTTTGTTTGTCACGGCCGGTATCCGTCATAATCTCTTTCAAACTATGACAGTTGATTCGTTCATTAATCTCCCGGACTGTGTATTGCTTGGAGTTAATCCATTCGTTGTAATGAGCCAACAGAACAGGCTGAAAGAAATCTTTCATGTCAAGATTTAGTCGTTCTCCTTCACTGATTCCCTGCACAATCATAGGTATGGCACAAGGAATACCGGTATAATCAATTTCCATAGCCAAATCATAAGTGGCTGCCATGTCGTAGGGTCCTGCACCCGCATACACCTGCTTAATCTTATATTTTTTACTATAGTCTTTCTCCAATAGTTTCATCACTTCCAAGGTAGTGGCACCACCTTGAGAATAGCCAAACAATATGATTTCCTCACTCTCCGGTTTTCGGTTTATCTTTTCCAAATAGGGTATCACCGCCTCTAACATATCCACCACACTTTTGCCCGTACTTTCTGCATGCAGATACGGATGTATACGCTTGACAGTTACACCATAGCCGATATAATCAGCCATCACAACCGCATAACCCTTGCCCGCCATAATACCTTCTAACGGAAATGTCTCAGAAGGAGTCTCATGATTGGCGCAGATGGTGTAATGACTCACTAATATAACATTTTTTATGGGTCCTGATTTCGGCAAAATAACCTTTCCCGACTGTATCAACTCCGATCCGTCCAAATCTCGCCCCTTATAGGTGCCGGCAATCTGTAGCACCTTGTTGCTGTTAATCGACCCTAACAAACTGCCCACCATGTCCGTCAGCGTGGTTGACGCTATTCTCCGCCTGCCATTACTACTGCCGGCACTTTGTTCATCAAAAGAAGTCTCATATAGGCTTTCAGGTAATTGTATTTCATTGTTCAAACTTCCGTCAGCCTCCATCAACACGCTCTCTTGAATTCTAAAAGGCACAAAGGAACCTTCTGTCCCGCTGAAATCTACATACTTATACTCAGGTTGCCTGCAACCCAACAGAAGCACAGACAAACAACACAAAAATATTATCTTGGTATTCTTCATGTTAATTACTTTCATATTACATTTTCTTTCATTGTAGAAAAACATTAGAATCTGTATCCTGCACTTACCGAAAACAAACGAGAGCCTGCCATGTATATCTCGTTGGTGTTCCTGAGTGAATTCAGCAATCCTAATTCTACAGCACCAAACCAGTGTTCATTACCAACTTGCATTCCCAATAAATTTAAATTCAAAGAAATGGCGGCTTTGCGGTTCTGTTCATTATCGAACGCCACATTCATGCCGATTCCCAAACCGGAATACAAATTAACCCATTTAGAACGAAAATAAGTAAATCTGATGGTAGGAAGCAAAGATAAATTATAATTCTTGCAATCCTTGGTTTCTCCTACCTGATTATGATATCTGTCATAATTAGATTCTTTCCAGAATATTCCCTCAAAATCAGCCTGCAACCCCACTGATAACCAGTCCAAACAATAATACTGATATTCGGCAAAAATATGACCGGTGTAGCGATGCTGCTGCTTCTCTTCTTGCAGATAGGAAGCCGAAAGCCCATTTTGCTGATTCCATTGATGATGCGGACTATCATGAAAAGCCATAGTCTCAAACAGCATATCTCCCCAACCGATGCGTACCTCATGACGAATCGGCACATTGTCGGTTGTATTTCCGTCTGAATTTACTTTCTCCTTACCATAACAATACATCGTCGTTACACTTAATATATATAAGGAGAATAGGGCAAAAATACGATATTTAATCTTATTTAATGATAGCATTTATTTACTTTAGTTTGTTATTGTGCGCAAAATTATGTTTTTTTTGTCATATTTACAAATTCTGAGAATCGAATATTTCAAAATATATTTACGACTGTACAAAAATATCAGATTTTTTCCGTTGGTGGGATTATGGCACATAAATTACTCCTCATAGCTTTAGTAAGTATCCATAGCATGATGACGGAAAAAAGAATTAAAAATAGAATCAAACAAATTATTAAAACTATTATGCCATCAACAAACTCATTTACAGTACACATAACAAGGACAACAAGAGGACAAACTTAGGTTATTCTTAGGTTATTCTTAGGTTATTCTTAGGTTATTCTTAGGTTATTCTGCGGACATCATAACCATATCAAGCCAGTATAAACAGGAATTCATAAACCTACATCCCCAGAATAATACAGGCATTAATTCCATCAACGGGCGAGATTTTCATAAAATCGTCAAATTACAATATCGTACATTATCATTGATGTTACACTCATAGAGTAGGGTAGATATTCTCAGAAAAAATAAAGAAATGCAAAATCGACAAATGCAAAATATCCTGACAAACACAATTGAATAATGGCATAAGTTCACAATTATTTGCCCTCGGCGCAAACAATTGCAAATAAAAACACAAAGCGCAACAGCACAACTGAAGCACCGCCTGCATAGGTAAAATTTGTAAAATGCAACTATCTATATATCAGCAGTTATGTGATTTTATTAAAGTCTAACTTTATTTATGTTTTATCTTTGTTGGAATAATCATTCAATAGTTATAAAATAAGCAATAGCATATATTGTATATGTAAGATAATGAGTAGATTTACACGAATTACTTAAAGCTCAAGTGTAATAAATATTAGGCTGATTTTCAGATGTTGTTAATAATGTTTGCAAATCTGTGAATAAGTATATGTTTGCAAATGTCTCTAATTTTGAAAATTCGTGTGTATGAAATTTTGTGTTTGCAGATGTGAAAAAGTTTTCATAATTTTGCGTGCAAAATGGTATAGAGTTATGGCTACTTTTTTAACTGAGAGCGAACGACTGCAACGCATTATGCAGGAAGAGCAAATGTCATCCCGACAATTTGCAGACGAAGTTGGTATTCAGGCAGGTACACTGTCAAATATCATGAAAGGACGCAACAAACCCAGTTTGGAAGTGTTGCAAAAAGTGCTGAATCGTTTTCGTACGATTTCTTCAGATTGGCTTATTTTAGGGGTAGGGGCGATGTATCGGCAAAAAAATGATTCTCAGCAACCCGTTTTGTTTGATATTCCGCCTGAAAATAGCGGAGAATCAAATGATTATATTGCTCAACAAACCGAAAATCTGCAACAATCGTTTGCATTAAAACAGAAAAAAACGACTCCTGAAATCATCGAGAAGCCTGTTTACAGAAAAGTGAAGAAGGTTGTTATCTTTTTTGATGACGGAACCTTCCAAGAAATTGAGCAATAATCTTGCTGATTGGCAATCAAACATTGTTCTATACGTGAATAGCAATGGGATAAGGTGGATTTTTTCCACCTTATTCTTGTATGTATTCAGAAATTATTGTATCTTTGCACGATAATTAATCGTGCGTATTTTTTTATGGCTGACGACAAAAAAATCATCTTTTCGATGGTAGGTGTAAGTAAGGCTTTTTCCCCTCAGAAAAAGGTACTTAACAACATCTATCTCAGTTTTTTCTATGGTGCTAAAATAGGCATCATCGGTCTTAATGGTGCCGGCAAGAGTACCCTTTTGAAGATCATTGCCGGAGTGGAGAAAGAGTACCAAGGACAGGTAGTGTTTTCACCGGGCTATTCTGTTGGTTATCTTGAGCAAGATCCAAAATTGGATGCTAATAAAACAGTCAAGCAAGTCGTGCAGGAAGGTGTGCAACCCATTGTTGATATGCTGAAGGAATATGATGCCATCAATGAGGCTTTTGCAGACCCTGATGCAGACTTCGACAAACTGATAGCTCGTCAGGCAGAACTCCAAGAACAGTTGGATCAGGCGGATGCATGGAATTCGGACAACAAACTGGAGCGTGCAATGGATGCTCTGCGTTGTCCGCCTGAAGATGCTATTATTCAAAATCTCTCAGGCGGTGAGCGTCGTCGTGTGGCGCTATGTCGATTGTTGCTGCAGAAACCTGATATTCTCCTTTTGGACGAGCCTACCAACCACCTTGATGCCGAGTCGGTGGAGTGGTTGGAGCAACACCTGCAACAATATGAGGGAACCGTAATTGCGGTCACCCACGATCGCTATTTTTTGGACCATGTGGCAGGCTGGATACTCGAATTAGACCGAGGAGAAGGAATCCCATGGAAAGGCAACTATTCTTCCTGGCTTGAGCAGAAAACCGCACGCATGGCAATGGAAGAGAAACAGGCATCCAAACGCAGAAAAACCCTTGAACGCGAATTGGAATGGGTGCGCATGGCTCCTAAAGCCCGTCAAGCAAAGGGTAAGGCGCGTTTGTCAGCATACGACAAGATGCTCAACGAAGAGCAGAAAGAACGTGAGGAAAAACTGGAAATCTTCATTCCTAACGGTCCTCGCTTGGGTAATAAAGTTATCAATGCAGAAGGCGTTGGCAAAGCCTTTGGTGATAAACTATTGTTTGAAGACCTCAATTTCATGTTGCCTCCCAACGGAATTGTGGGCGTCATCGGTCCAAATGGTGCCGGAAAAACCACTCTTTTCCGTATGATTATGGGTATGGAAAAGGCAGACAAAGGTACTTTCGAAGTAGGAGAGACGGTGAAAATCGGCTATGTGGATCAAGTGCACTCCAATATCTACCCGCAGAAAACCGTTTATGAAACCATCAGCAATGGTACCGAATTTATCCGTGTAGGCGGACGTGAAGTTAATGCCAGAGCCTATCTGAGTCGCTTTAACTTTACCGGTTCCGACCAGGAAAAGAAATGTGGTGTACTTTCAGGCGGTGAACGCAATCGGCTTCATCTTGCACTGACATTGAAGAGCGAGGCCAATGTGCTGTTGCTTGACGAGCCTACCAATGATATCGATGTAAACACCTTGAGAGCATTGGAGGAAGGATTGGAGAACTTTGCCGGTTGTGCAGTTGTCATCAGTCACGACCGTTGGTTCCTTGATCGTATTTGCACACATATCATTGCTTTCGAAGGCGATTCCAAGGTGTTCGTTTTCGAAGGGTCCTATTCAGAATATGAGCAGAATAAACGTATGCGTCTCGGGGAAGATGCTATGCAGCCCAAGCGCATCAGATACAAAAAACTCATGGAAAACTAATCGCATACTTTGTAATCTATAACCATTATATATATGAACCATTATCTTCAAAATCGCCACATCGGTTTGAGCGAGCAAGAACAACAAACTATGCTCCAAACAATAGGAGCCGAGAATATTGAGCAACTTATCAGTCAGGTGATACCGGCTGACATCCGTCTTCAAAAGCCTTTGCAATTAGACGAACCGGTGACCGAACAACAGCATTTGCTTGATATGGACTATCTTGCCGGCAAAAACCGCCTGTGGAAAACCTATATCGGCCGTGGCTACTACGATACCGCCACTCCTGCCGTCATTCTTCGCAATGTATTGGAAAATCCGGTATGGTACACGAGCTACACGCCCTATCAAGCCGAAGTGTCACAAGGCAGATTGGAAGCTCTCTTTGTCTTTCAAACCATGATTTCCGACCTTACGGGTCTGCCACTTGCCAATTGTTCACTCCTTGACGAAGCCACAGCAGCTGCCGAGGCTGTAACGATGATGCGTAACCTGCGCTCCCGCGAACAAGTGAAGAATAACGTATGCAAGGTGTTGGTGGACTGCAATATTTTCCCTCAGACGCTGTCTGTACTTCATACTCGTGCAGCAGGGCAGGGGATAGAACTCGTAGTGGATGATATCCACCATGCCCACTTAACCGATGAGTATTTTGGTATGATAGTTCAATACCCCAATGCCGACGGCGCTGTTGAAGACTATTCGTATATCACGGAGCAAGCCCATGCCCTTGGCATCAAAGTGGCAGTCATAGCCGACGTGATGGCGTTGGCTTTGCTACGTTCTCCCGGTTCTTGGGGTGCCGATATCGCCTGCGGACATGTGCAACGCTTTGGACTTCCGATGGGCTTTGGAGGACCCACAGCCGGCTATATGGCTACGCGTGACGAGTTCAAACGCGACCTGCCCGGACGTATCATAGGGCTGAGCAAAGATGTGCACGAGCATCCTGCCTATCGTCTGGCTCTTCAGACACGTGAGCAACATATCAAACGCGAGAAGGCTACCAGCAATATCTGCACTGCCGAGGCACTCAGTGCCATGATGGCGGGCTTCTATGCCGTTTATCATGGGGCGGAGGGCATCCGGCAAATAGCGGAAGATATTCACTCCAAAGCCACCTATCTCAACGAGATGCTGCAAGCCTATGGCTATATTCAGCAAAATGCTTCCTTCTTTGACACGCTCAAGATTTCACTGCCCGAAGGCATCAAGCTGACTGAGTTCCGTCGCTTAGCCGAAGAAAAAGAAATAAATCTGTATTATGGTGAGGACAATACCATCTCGTTGAGCATCAATGAAACAACCGATGCAGACGACATGAATCTACTCATTGAACTCTTTGCAGAAGCTTCCGGCAATCTGCCACAATATGAAGAGAATGAAGAGGCGTTCTGCCATCTCTGCACCTTGGAAGAAAACCAAATGCGCGAAGTTGACTATCTGCAGGCTGATGTATTCCGGCTCTATCACTCCGAAACTGAGATGATGCGTTACCTGAAGCGATTGGAACGTAAGGACATTTCGCTCACTCATAGCATGATACCATTAGGCAGTTGCACCATGAAACTCAACCCTGCTGCTGCCATGCTTCCCATCACTTTTATGGGATTTGCCGGCATCCATCCTCTTGCGCCTGCCAATCAGTGTGAAGGATACCTTGAGGTGATGGAGGAACTCAAACAACAATTGTGTATTATCACCGGTTTCAGCCGCTGTACCCTCCAACCCACCTCCGGTGCGGCAGGAGAGTATGCTGGTCTGGTGACTATCCGCCAATACCTATGGACGCATGGTAGAAAAGAGCGCAACGTTTTGCTTATCCCGGCCTCTGCTCACGGCACCAATCCTGCTTCGTGTGTGCAAGCCGGTTTTGTGCCTCTTGTGGTGCGGTGCGACGAAAACGGGAATACCGACATGGCAGACTGGCAGGCTAAAGCAGAAGAAAATAAAGATGTATTGGCTGGCTGTATGATTACCTATCCCTCCACGCATGGTATCTTTGAAACCGACATACGTCGTATGTGTGACATCATTCATGAGAATGGCGGACTTGTTTATATGGACGGTGCCAACATGAACGCACAAATAGGATATACCAATCCTGCTACGATAGGGGCTGATGTCTGCCACCTGAATCTGCACAAGAGTTTTGCCTCGCCTCATGGGGGAGGCGGACCCGGTGCAGGTGCCGTATGTGCTACCGAGAATTTGGCGGATTGTCTTCCTGCTGAAGACCTTAACCGCGTCAGCACTGCGTTCTATGGCAATGCCGATATGTCGCTTATCAGTTACGGCTACATCCGTATGATGGGCGAGGAAGGTCTCAGAAAGGCTACGGCTGCTGCCATTCTTTCTGCTAACTACCTTGCCGAAAAACTAAAAGACGCCTACGGCATTGTCTATACCGGTGCCAACCATAGAGTAGGGCACGAACTGATTCTTGACTGCCGTCAGTTCCATAGCGCTGGTATCACAGAGTCTGATATTGCCAAGCGACTGATGGACTTCGGCTATCATGCTCCCACACTCAGTTTCCCTGTACACGGCACACTGATGGTGGAGCCTACCGAGAGCGAAAGCAAAGCCGAACTCGACCGGTTTGTCGAAGTGATGCTCATCATCAGACAAGAAATAGAAGAGATACTGAACGGTTCTGCCGATAAAACTGATAATGTGTTGCTTAATGCACCACACGCCGAATACGAAGTAGTTGCCGACGAATGGAATCACACCTATTCGCGAACCAAAGCAGCCTTCCCTGTTCAGTGGTTGCATGAGAATAAGTTCTGGCTGCCGGTGGCGAGGGTGGATAATGGATTTGGCGATCGTAATCTTATTGCTCGATTTAATTAAACGCTGCTATAGTCTATGAAAATTAAACAGGACATCCATCAACTGAAGGGTAGAGTTGACAATGCGCGCAAACTCAAACCTTTCATCATTACAAAAGAGTTGGTGCTTATTTTCCTTGCACTTTGCCCCTATGCCGTGGCTGTCAATCAGCTGCTGGTGCCGCATAGTATAGTCGGCGGTGGACTCACCGGATTGTGCGAAATCATCTTCTTTGCCACCAACCGTGCTATACCTATTTGGTTCAGCACGCTGGTAATCAACCTTATTCTATTGATAATTGCCATCTATACCGTTGGATGGAGATTCTGCCTGCGTACCATCTATGGCGTTCTCTCACTCACTTTCTGGCTTAAAATTATTCCTGTGAGCGACATCCCCTTGGTGGAGGATAGGTTTATGGCTGTTGTGGTCAGTGGTTTGTTATGCGGAATAGGATTAGGTATTGTGTTCCTGAATAACGGTTCCTCTGGCGGTACGGATATTGTAGCGATGATTGTGAACAAATATCGTCATGTGCCTTTGGGACGTGTCATGCTCTTTTGCGACATCGTCATCATCAGTTCTGCCTATTTCTTGCCCAATGTACATAGCGTGGAGAAAGTAATGCTGGGTCTGGTGTTTACCTTTATGTGTACCACTGCTCTCGATTGGATTATGCGCCAGTTGCGGCAATCCGTCCAGTTCTTCATATTCTCAAAGAAGTATGAGGAAATAGCAGATGCTATCAATACCAGGATTCCTCGCGGTGTTACCATCCTTGAAGGCGAAGGCTGGTATTCAAAACAACCCATGAAGGTAATAACGGTCTTGGCTAAGAAAAACGAGAGCAACCGCATCTTCCGTTTGGTAAATGAGATTGATCCCAATGCTTTTATCAGCCAGTCAGAAACGATAGGCGTGTTCGGACAGGGATTCGACCCTATAACAAGATAAAAAAACAAATGAGGCGCTGTTTGGCGTCTCATTTGTTTCTCTTATTTCTTTCGGATGATTGTCAGCCCGTCGCGTATCGGCATAATCACTTTTTCCACTCGCGAATCGGTTGCAACCATGTCATTAAAACTGCGCAGTCCCAGTGTCTGCTTGTCCTTGTCGTAGGCGGTATCTATGATATGTCCGTCCCACAAGGTGTTGTCTGCCAACATATAACCTCCTTGGCGAAGTAAGGGTAGGGCATACCGATAATAGTCCACATATTCGCGTTTGTCGGCATCTATGAATATCAAATCATACGATTCTGTCTCTTCAGCCCTCTCATTCAACCCCTGCAGTACTTCCAACGCATCTGCTATCCGAAGCTCTATCTTGTTTTCATAAGGCGAGAGCGACAGGTTGTGACGAATCATCGCCTCCAACTCATCATTCTTTTCTATCGTCAGCAACTTGCCTTCCGGTTGCAAACCTTCTGCCATACACAAAGCAGAGTAACCGGTGAAAGTTCCTAACTCAAGTATCTTCTTGGGCGCAATCATCTTGGATAGCAGAGAGAGCAATCGCCCTTGCACACGCCCGCTTAGCATGTGAGGATTCAATAGCTGCGTATTTGTGTCATGCGTGATTTGCTGAAGCCAGACACTCTCCTCACTGCTATGCGCTTCTATGTATTCATCTAATGAAATCATAATCTTTCTCCATTTGGCAGTGCAAATTTACAACAATCTGACTGAAAACACAAATCTACAACTAAAAAAATCACGACAACTGCACCGCACCCTTCCTCGCAATTGAAAACATCTTTGCAGCCCTTCTACAACCCTCTTTCAGCACACAAACACGATAGATATACGATAGATACACGATAGATATACGATAGATATACGATAGATATACGTTAGATAAACGATATATTCTGCGCACTTCATACCCCCTGACTAAACAGGACAAAGCCCTGCCTTAATCTGAATAGGGTAAAGCGCGGTTGTTGTACTAAAAAAGTAGAATCAATTTTTTTATATATTACATTTTTTATATATCTTTGCACCTGATTAATTATGAAATGTTTGTTATGCAATTTTTTGACGACTCCCTTATTCCTAATATTCTCCTTCGCTTGGCGGGTGGACAGCAGATGATAGCACTGCGTCAAGCCTGCCGTAACCCGCGCAAGGCACAAGAACTAACACTGCGCAGTATTCTTACCTATGCCAAAGACTCCGTCTATGGAAAGGAACATCACTTCAGTGAGATCCTGGAAGCACCAACTGATGAAGAGTTGTTTGTTCGCTACCAGCAGCACGTGCCGGCGCAAGACTATGAAGCCCTTCGCCCCTATGTGGAGCGACATAAAAAGGGAGAGAAAAATGTGCTCTTCCCGGGCAAACCGCGCATGTATGCCACCACATCTGGCACCACCAGCAAACCCAAATGGGTGCCACTGACTGACATCTATCTGAAGAACGTCTATCAGAAGATGACCTACCTGTGGCTCTATAACTATGTGCGTCATAAACCAAAGACATTCTCAGGCAAAGTGGTGTTTGTGGTGAGCAAGGTTGTGGAAGGATATGCAGAAGATGGCACAGTCTATGGTGCCGTCAGCGGGGTACTCCAGAAAGATGCCCCCGAATTGATTAGGGAACACTATGCGTCTGTGCCTGACATATTCTCCATTCCCGACTATGCCGCTCGTTACTATACTCTCATGCGTATCACCATTGAGCAGAACGTAACGCTCGTCATCATGCCCAACCCATCTTCCGTAGTTGAGATGCAAAACAGTCTGACCGAACATTACGACGAGATATGCAACGATATAGAGCAGGGCATTATTTCGTCTGATTTCTATATTCCCCAAGAGATACGACTCTCGCTGCAAGCCAATCTGAAACCCAATCCTAAACGGGCTGCCGAACTCCGTGCACTCAAACAGCAATACGGCGAGGTGCTTCCCAAGCACTATTGGCCCAATGTGCAGATTTTGTCCACATGGAAATGCGGTAATACGCAGATCTATGTGGATAAGTTCACCGGTTGGTTCCCGGAAGATTGTTTCTATCAGGAACTCGGCTATTTCGCCACTGAATGTCGCTTTGGTTTGGTTTTGGACGACACGCTCAATTCTGTCCTCTTCCCGCATTTCCATTACTATGAGTTCGTGGAGGAGAGCGAGATAGGCAAACCAAATGCCTCGTTTTTGCAACTGGATGAGTTGGTGGAGGGGAAACGCTATTGTCCTTACGTCACCACCTATTCAGGCTTGTATCGTTACAACATGAACGACCTTGTAGAAGTGGGACCTAACTTTTGGAACACGCCTACGGTGCACATGGTGCAGAAAGTGAACGGCATCGTGTCCATGACGGGTGAGAAATTGTATGAAGGCCAGTATATTCAGGCGGTGCGTGAAGCAGAGAAGTCGCTACACATGAAGACGAAGTTTTTTGTAGGTTTTGCCGACTTGTCTGCCATGGCATATCAGTTCTACTATGAGTTCATCAATCAGGAGACTACACAGGAGGCGGCAGAGCGTTTCTCTAAGAAGGTAGATGAGATTTTGCAGCGTATCAATATCGAGTACAAGGCCAAGCGTGAGTCATTCCGCTTGAAAGAGCCCCGCACCCATCGTCTGCACAAAGATGCCTTTGCACGTTTCAAGAAGAAGAGCATAGCGGACGGCACCGCCCGTGACGGTCAGTTCAAACTCAACCTCCTCATGCAAGACAAACAACGTCAAGAAAAGTTTGACAGCCTGGAGAAAGAATAGGGGAGAAGTTGCCCGTTGAGACTGGTTTATAGAGATGTCAATTTACAGGGAAAGAGATGTGGTACTTGGCATTTCTTCAAAAAAGAGTGAGAATCTAAAGCTCACTCTTTTTATAAGTATTCTTTACTATCAATATGCTTAATTCGTAAAGTAAATAGATGGGCAAAGTAACAAGCAAAAGAGTGAATATATCGGCAGTCGGTGTAATGACGGCTGCAATGATGAGGATAACGACTAATGCATGCTTGCGATATTTTCTGAGCATAGAAGCATCTACAATGCCGAGTTTTGCAAGGAAATATGCAAGAATAGGTATCTCAAAGAGAATACCAAGAAGAAGGGAAAGAAGAAGAAAAGTGTTAATATACGATGATAGTGCGATCTGATTAACTACAGCCTCTTGCACTTGGTAAGTGCTCAAGAAACGGAATGAGAAAGGAAAGATAATGAAATAATTGAGCAATACACCTATTGCAAAAAGCAATATGCCAAATCCTATGAGCATGACAGAATATTTCTTTTCTTGTTCATATAGAGCCGGTGATATGAATCCGTAGAGTTGATAGATGAGATAGGGAAAGGCCATAATAACTCCCGTCCACAATGCTACTTTTAGGTGTGTCATAAACTGAGAGGCGAGTTCGGTATTAATAAACTGCGCAGTAAACTCACCCGGACAAAGACGATCAATACCTGTCAACTCGCTAAGTTTACACATGCCGCGATAGAGAATAAAGTCGCTTTGTGAGGGGTAGAATAGGGCATCAAACAACCAATCCTTGAAACAAAATGCAACAAGGCTGCATGCCGCCCACACACCTATACAGCAAATTATAACTTTTCGGAACACTTCCACGTGCTCCCAGAAGGTCATTTGCTGACTGCTATTATTAGAATTTCCCACTGCTCAAACGGATTATAACGAACTATTCTTCTGCAGAAGGCATTGAGTTCTCTGATTTATGAGTGTTCTCAGTTGAAGTGTTGTCAGATGGAGACTGAGGTTTCTCTTCCTCTCCATTCATACCTTGCTTGAACGAACGCATACCTTTTCCGAGCCCCTTCATCAACTCGGGTATTTTCTTACCGCCAAAGAGCAAAAGCACTATCAAGGCGATAAAGATAATTTCTGTTGTTCCTATCATAGTAGTTCTTAATTAGGTGTTACCAGCGAAATCTCGCAAGTCTCGAAGTTGATTTCCCAATTGCCGTTTTCAGCAGATTCCCAATGATATTTCTGCGCCATTCTGTCCCACCAGTTTTGGAACTTGGAGCCTGTCTCACCCATGTCTTTGACCAGTTTTTCATACAATTCCTGATTGTCGGCGGTAAGAATTTTTGCCAATTCGTTCAAGCCATTACGACGCTCAAATAGCGTCTGAATCTCGTTCTTTTCTTCAGGTGTTACCTGACCTACTATTTTTTTCATAATCGTTAAAATTGTTCTCGAACATCAAACGGATCGAGATATGTTATTTCTTTAATTTCTTCACCGGCATTAATGCCTAATTCATTCAGCTTAGTTTGTAAATCACGTGTTTCATTTCGCTCTAAATGAGCCAGTACACATTGTTGATGCGAAGGCGTATTATTGTCCCATGTCATTTTTTGGTTGAGCCAAATACAGCGTTTGCATTGGTATGCATCACATATACGGCAGAGCGGTGCATGGTCAAGTTTGAGAAGTTGCTGATTAGGTATTTGCACACCTGAATCTAAATCACCAACACTCCGTTCTGAGATAGGTTTGTGATGATTCAAGCGGTTATTCACTCCCATACGCTCGTCATAATAGAATGCCGGACAGAGGTAGAACTTGCCGTTTGGTGCAACAGTGATATTATTCACTCCGGCATCGCAGTTGTGCATCTCGGTTAATTGCAAACGGTCAGTGAGGATGTTCAGTTGAGGCTGTTTACCGGATTTGTAAAGATTGAGCAATACAGCATTGAGTGTCGCCAATGACTTTTTGTAATCTTCTATTTGCTCATCTTTGAAAGTCTCTATGTTTGTCAAACAGATATTCAGACGCTTTGTTTGCGGCAGCAATGCAGCAATGTCGCATTGCTTGGCAATGAAATCTGCAATAGACAAACGCAATACGGCATTGTCGGCAGTAATGGAACTTGGAACTTCATTGTAAACGGCTACGTCCCGACCTATTTTGATATGGTCGATGGATTCGATAACGTCGTTATATTCCTCAGGCAATTCGTATTCGGGAAAGACATACTGAATCATCAGGTTCTCCTTCATGCCGAACAGTATGGCCTTGCGCAGTGTGTCTAATGGTATGAGGTTTCGCTCGGTTAGCGGATTGTCAGCATGGCAGTATGCCACGCTCGTATCGTCTAATAAAATAACAAGATATTGTAACATGGCATTAACATATTTCTGGTTTCACTTCTTTTTTATTGGCTTCATATTCCTCGCGCAGTCCTTCGAGTTCGAGTTTGCGATAGAGTTTGTTCCAATAGTAGTTGTTGGCGCGTACGCGTGCTTTATGCATACGGCATATCGCTGTGGCACGTTCAAAGACGGTGTGTGTCTTGGCAGCATCGAAGTTCTCACCCTGACACCATGCACAACCTTCTGCCACCTTGCAGTCAATGCATTCGGGTGAGGACTGTGTACAACGGTCGAGAGTCAGGAACGGACGCAGTTTATTCTTGTCTATACCATCGCGTACATTACCAATTATCCATGCCTCTTTATCGCGAAGCGAATATTGTGCGAAACGAGTGCAGGGGTAGAAATTGCCTGCTGCATCCACGGCGAGCATCTTGCCTGCACCACACCAATTCTGATTCTGCAGTTTGCAGTCCAATGGCTTACCCATATTCTCCGAGAAGAACGAGCAAGCGTAGTCCTTATACAAACCATTGTCTATAATAGCATCGGCAAGTTGCATGAGTTGGTCCTCAAAGAGTTGTTCATCGCCTTCATGCCACACATCTTCAAATACGCAGTTGATGTTCACCTGATGAATACCAAGGTCGTAGAGGTGCAACACCGACTCGCAGATATATGGTATATCTGCGGAAGATATTGTCACTTTCGTGCCGTCTCCCGGGAACTGGCTCTGCCATAGCGGGATATTGCGCACCACATCCTTATACGACCCATGCTCTGAGTTCTTATACACTCGGTTCAAGTCATGCTTGCGCTCCGTACCATCGATGGTGATGCCGATACTGAGGTGCTGCTTGTTCTTTTCGATAAACCGCTGCACTTTCTCAGAATCGTAATTGATACCATTGGTAGAAAACGAGAAACGATATGAGTTGAACCAGTGATGATTACGCCTATATAATTCCTTCTTTATATAGTCGCAGATCTTGTCAATAAGGTCTATCTCAAGGAAAGGCTCACCACCGATAAAGTCCCATATCACACTTTCGTAAGCGAAGTCGGGGTCGTTTTCGTGGTCAAGCACATAGTCAATAGCTGCCTTTGCCACCTCCCACGGCATCCGCTCCTTCTCATTCTTGCCTACCAAGTAACAATACTTGCAAGCCAACTGGCAATCTTTGGTGACAATGAAGGTGATGTTCTTGGCAGCACCCGGCTGCCAAGAACCACCGATGATTCTAATATCCATTTTTATTTAATATTTTCTAACAACTCAATGATATAGTTAATCCTTTTCACGGATATGATATTGTTATTAGATAAAAAGGAATCTACATAACTTTCAATCTCATCTGTAAAGGAATTGTTCAAGTTGAGAGCATAGAAATGGAGTTGTTTGTTCCATTCTATCAATTTCTCTTTTTCTTCATTTGATACTATATCATAAGTTCCACCTAAACCATATGGATCCTTTGAACTTTTAAAGGAGGCAGAAATAATCCGCCTCCCTTCTTGTATTAACTCTTCTTTAGTCATAAAAATATTATTTATAGTTAATAACCAGCATTAAGGCGAGAACAGTGATGTTGACAAGAACCATAACATTCACCACGACAACCAGAACATGTACCACTACAACTTCCATCACAATTGTAATAGCATCCGGCATTGTTACATCCAGTTGCGGCCTCTGTCTTTAAAATAGGCATACTTGCCAATACCACAGCCCCAATAACAGGCAATGCAGCTTTTGCTGCTGATTTGAAGAACTCGCGTCGCGACTGCAGTTCTTCGTTCTTTTTGTTATTATCCATAACTTTATAAAGTTTTGTGGACGTCGGTTCCTAACGACCGGTGAATATAAAAAGTAAGCGTGGAACCTTATCTCTGCTTATTCTCCTTTTCTCGGGTTCTAGCAAAACCTTCAGCCTAGAATAAACAATAACGTCCACGCCCGTATGACTAAACCCACCCGCCCTATATTCGGGCGTGGAGTATATCATACCCACGAGAACGCTTATCGCACTATCTTGTTTTGGGGATTGAAATTTTCCGGATTTCGCTAAGCCAAAACAAGCGTCAATAAACGCTTTTAATATGTCCGTCTGTTTTACATCGGTAAGCGATGACGCTGTTTTATGTCAGGCGTTGACAATTCGGTTACAGAACCAAATTCGGTTGCAAAGATAAAACTTTATTTTGAATTAGCAAAACATTATACTCTCTAACGTTTTTTAGGGCCTTAGAGTCCTTGATGACTTTACTCTGCTTTCTTATTGCAAAGATATAACTTTATTTTGAAATAGCAAAATCAGGTCGCATTTTTGTCCCTATAAAACAAGCAATAACGCACTACAACGTAGTGCGTTATTGCTTGTTTATTGAAGTGCAAATTTAGCAGTTCACAGCTGCTTTTTCGCTTTCGGCAAACTGCTGCTCATTCTGGTTGTCTGCCATATTGGCGTAGTAGCGGTGAGCGGCTTCTTTCTGACGGGCAGCCGAGAAGTTGCTGACACGCTTCAGGTAACCGATAATACGGGTCAGATAGTCCAGATTGGTGCTGTGGCACTTCGGGCACTCGTGCAGATAACGTTTATCGATATGGCCGCACTCGTTGCAAACCGTGTTGGGGATGTTGAAAGTGAAGTAGTTGCATCCCTCCTTGGCTGCTACACGCAAGAGCTGGCGATACTGCTCTTTGCTCAGGTGCTCTTCCAAGTTGCAGTGCAGAGCCGAACCACCGGTTAGGTGCTCAATGTATTTCTTTCCATGCATACGGAACTTGTCAATCACATTGAGCGAAGTGTCTTCCACTACATAGAAGTAGCTGTTGTAGCAGTCACGAGGCACTACATAACCATCCTCTTTGTCCCATTTGGCGTGCTTAACGCCCACATTCTCAGCCGGAATCATCTCGCAGTTGAACATCACGTCTTTGGTGCGGTATTTCTTGTTGAGTTTCTCCACGATACCCAGCACTTCCTGTACGTAGTGAGCATATTTGTCGTTGTCGGTAATCTCAATGCCGAGGAACTCAGCAGCTTCAACAAGACCATTCACACCGATAGTGAGATATTGGCGACCGATGTTGATATAGCCGGCATCAAACAAAGGCAGCATTCCTTTCTCTTGCAGGCGTTTCAGGTTCTCATTGTAAGCAAGTTGCACCTTGTGCATCAGGTCCACAATCTCTTCTACGTAACTCTGATAGGGGATGCCCATGCGCACTGCATATTGGATGGCGCGGTTCAGATTGATGGTCAGCACCGACTTGGAACCGGTTGATATACCACCGGCACCGAGGGTGTAACTGAAGCCGTTGTCGGTAATCTCGTTGCGCAGACGGCAGCACGAACTCAGAGAGTCGGCACTATCACTTACGTACGTGAAGAATGAGTGTCCCTCAGCGTACATCTCAGCCGTGAAGTCAGCATATTCTTTGTCTTTGAAGTCGCCATTGCCGTCAGCAAGCAGTGCCATTGTCTCCACAGGGAAGGTAAGCGGAGTGCGCAGACGCTCGGCATTGAACCACTTCATAAAGCGTTTCTGCAACCAGTTGACGCCGTCCCAGTCAGGTTGTGAACCATCGGGGAAGTAGAAGTTGTCAAACAACGAGTGGAAATAGTAGCTATCATAATAGCTGATATTCCAGAACACGGCTTGGAAGTTGCGTGCACCGGTGGGCTGGTTGATAGAATATACTACTTGCTCGAAGCAGTCGGTAATCATCTTGTCGATGGTGCGGCGTTTGATGCTCAAGTCCACCACCTCGTCAGCACGCTGCCAATAGTCCTTTCCATACTCCAATTGCAGGAAGTAGTTCATATACATAAGGAACTCGGGTGTAGCGCATGCACCGGACAACATAGAGCTTACGATGAACACCATGTTGACAAAACCGCCACAGAACGACTTGAGATTGGTGGGTGGGGTAGAGTTACCGCCGATAGAGATAGTGCCGCCAATGAGCCACGGATACATGGTGATACTTGCGCAATAGTTGGCAAGCGATGTCTCATCGTTCTTATAGATGAAGTGCTGATGCAGCAGACTGATGTACTTGTCAGCCACTTCTTTGCCGAACATATCTTTGATGCGGTCGGTCAGCAGACGACGGTTCAGACGGATGTAGTTTGACTTAGGCAGCTCACCAATGAGGGTAGCAATGTTTTTCTTCTCCACGTTGGCGTTTGCGTCATACTTGCTGCCGGTGGCAGGATTGACCGCCTCGCAGTAGTTGATGAGGAACTCCAGTTTATCGCGTGTCTCACGATCTCCTTGATGGCGACTTCGATAGAGCATGTAGTTTTTCGCTACTTTGTAGTAGCCCTCACTCATCAGCGCTATCTCCACCTGATTCTGTATCTCCTCCACGCTGATACCGTTTTGCACGCGCAAATGTCCGAGAATGTTTGTCATAATCTCTTCAGTCGCAAACGAGTCAGAAGCAATAAAAGCCTTGGCAATTGCCTCTTTGATTTTCTCTATGGCAAAGACCTCTTGTTTGCCATCACGTTTTACAATGTACGTTTCCATGTTATTATTTTAATATAGTTCAGATTTTTTCAATTATCTTTCCGTGCAAAGCATAATGTTAATAACTTTTCCTGCTTTTCAACACCGCTGCGAATAGGGCATGCTATTTTTATAGCACACTTCTTCGCGCGCAGTCCCCACTACATCAACATAAGCGCTTAAAATATGAGAAATCGGAGAGCGGTTAAGTCCTCCGATTGCAAAGATAAAAGAAAGTTTTTAACATACAACACTTGCGGTATTTTTTTTGAAAAAAAATACCGCAAGCAATATATCTGTTTGTAATTCAATCTATTTATTTATTTATTCTCCTGCTCGTATCTGTCAATGGCATCACGCATCAGGTGCCGTCCCATCTCAATGATTTCTTCCGCCTTGTCAAACTCAAATGTGGAGTACTGGTTCATGGGCATTTCTGCCAATATATCTGCATGTACGAGTTGGTTCATCAGCACGGTATTGTTTTGTATCATCATATCGGTCATGCGGGAAAGGAGTGAGGCATAGGTTACGTTGTCAGCCACCTCGTCCGCTTCCGTTTTCTCATGAAAACGCTCTGACACAAAGTCAGCCACGAAGTCGGGTAGGCGGTCCATCAGTTTGGGAAGTGTACGTTGGTGGTGCTCCACCGTGATGGAGTCGGGAGCAGATATGTTCATCGCCGCCAGGATGTCTCCTTCGGTGCGGTGCACACGGTTAAGCGGACAGGCATTCAATATGCCGCCATCCACCAGGAGCATGCCGTCTTTCCTTACTGGACGGAAAAACACCGGAATAGATACCGATGCGCGAACCGCCTCAAACAGGCTCCCTTTTTCTATCACAATCTCTTTGTTGTGAATCAAGTCGCTTGCCACCAGACTCACAGGTATAGGCAAGTCCTCTATACGGCATTCGGGCACAATCTTCTTAAAGGCTTCCACCGTTCGGTCGCCTTTTATCAGATAATTTTTCGAGAGTGAGAAATCACCCAACGACAATATCTTCTGCACATCCAACGACAAAAACCACTGTTTTGCTTCAGGTAGTTTTCCGGTGGCATAGATACCTGCAATCAGAGCACCGACAGAACAGCCTGCAATAGAGCTGATCTCATACCCGCGACTCTCCAGTTCTTCAATGGCTCCTATGTGTGCCATACCGCGGGCACCGCCGCTTGCCAAGACCAAAGCTACTTTTTTCTTCATTTCTTCAATAATGCAAAATCAATTACTTCATGTATATCTTCCACATAATGGAAGGTCAAACCTTTCAGATAAACAGCATCTATCTCTTCGATATCTTTTTTGTTGTCCTTGCACAAGACGATATCAGTGATGCCTGCCCGTTTGGCTGCCAGTATTTTCTCTTTGATGCCGCCAACGGGCAAAACTTTGCCCCTTAATGTCATCTCTCCCGTCATGGCAATTCGTGAGCGTACATGTCTGCCTGTGAAGGCAGAAACCAAGGCAGTGGTCATGGTGATACCCGCCGACGGACCGTCTTTGGGAATAGCTCCTTCCGGCACATGCAAATGTACTGCCGATGTGTCAATTTTCTTCTTGTCAATTCCCAACTCTTTGGCGTGGGCTTTGATGTAGCCCAGTGCTATGGTGGCACTCTCTTTCATCACATCTCCCAACTGACCGGTAAGCGTAAGGGTAGGGGTCTTGGCGGGAGAAAGCGAGGTTTCGATAAAGAGAATCTCTCCTCCTACTTGTGTCCATGCCAATCCTGTAACCACACCTATATATTTATTGTTCTCATACATGTCGCGACTATAGCGCGGTTTGCCAAGATAATTCTTTATATCTTCTTCTGAGACAGAGACATTGTATTCTTCCCCCATGGCAATGTGTTTGACCACCTTCCGTGCAATGGCAGCAATCTGCCGGTCCAATTCTCTCACACCCGACTCACGCGTATAGTTCTCAATCAGTTTGTTAAGTACGGTTTTAGTGAACCTCATCTGTGAAGACTTCAAACCATGATTCTCCAATTCCTTCGGAATCAGATGTCGTTTTGCAATCTCCACTTTCTCTTCCTGCAGATAACCGGTCATCTCAATCAGTTCCATACGGTCCAACAGCGGACGTGGAATAGTGGATAAATTGTTGGCAGTGGCAATAAACAGCACTTTCGACAGGTCATAGTCGATATCCAGATAGTTATCATGGAAAGTGGTGTTTTGCTCAGGGTCGAGCACTTCCAACAACGCCGAAGTGGGGTCACCGTGATAGTCGGCAGACACTTTGTCTATCTCGTCCAGCATAAAGACAGGATTGCTGCTTTGCACCTTATCTATATTCTGAATGATTCTGCCCGGCATGGCACCAATGTAGGTTCTTCGGTGGCCGCGAATCTCCGCCTCATCGTGCAATCCTCCCAACGAGATACGGGCATATTTTCTGCCTAAGGCTTTTGCAACAGACTTTCCAAGCGATGTTTTTCCGACTCCCGGAGGACCGTACAAGCAGATAATGGGCGATTTCATATCCCCCTTCATTTTCAGTACTGACAAATATTCCAATATGCGCTCCTTCACTTTCTCCATACCGAAATGGTCTTCATCAAGCACCTTTTGTGCATGCTGAATATCAAAGTTGTCATCGGTATATTCGTTCCACGGCAGACTCAGCAACTGCTCTATATAGTTCTGCTGCGTGGAGTATTCCGGCGAATGAGTGGGAATACGCTCCAGTTTCTTCAGTTCTTCTTCAAAGGTATGCTTCACCTGCTCCGACCATTTCTTTTTCTCGGCACGACTTCGCAAATCACTCAAAATCTGCTCATTGGTATCTCCCAATTCCTGCTGAATAGTTTTCATCTGCTGCTCAAGAAAATACTCGCGTTGCTGCTTGTTCACTTGCTCACGCGTTTTTTCTTGTATCGACTGCTTGATGTCAAGCATCTGTTTCTCTTTGTTGAGCATTTCAAGCAGTCGAAGAGCACGATCTTCCAACTTTTCTTGTTGCAGAAGCGACTGCTTATCAGCAATTTTCATATTGAAACTGACGCAGATGTAATTAACAAGGGTAGGGGGATTGTCAATGTTTTTCAAGGCAAAACTTGCTTCCGGCGGCAATGTAGCCATTCCCAATATTTTGATAGCAAGGTCTTTAATGGTGCTGACGGTTGCAAGGAATGTTCGATCGTTCTTAGCCGGGAAAACTTCCGGTACAACCAGTATTTGTGCCTGTAAATAAGGCTGTTGTGCCACGATTTTGTCAATCATAATCCGCTCGGTCCCTTCCAGAATGATGGTGGTAGATCCGTCCGGCAAATCAAACGTACGTATCACACGAGCAGCCGTACCTAATGCATAAATATCGTCAGCATCCGGCTCTTGCGTCTCGCTGTCTTTCTGACAACATACCGCAATCAGCAGTTCTTCCGTGTATGCTTTTTTTACCAGTTTTATAGATTGTGGACGTGCGACCGTAACCGGCAATAATACACCCGGAAACAACACCATATTTCTTAAGGGTAACACCGGAAGCGTCTCGCCATCTTCCAAACGAACCTTACCGGCTTTGTCTTGATTGTCTATGATCGGAATCACTTGCACTTTGGTTGTGTCGTCATCATTTTCCGACAATAAAGGTTTCAATTCATCAAAATCCATATTTGTGCAATTATTAAATTTTCATATCAGTTTTCATGAGATTTTTCAAATTTCATGAGAGATTTCTCAATTTCTGCCAATTTGGCATATTATGAGAAGTCTTGGACAAAAATATTTATCCTTAAAATAGTTGCCAAATATTATACCAAATTTACGTTGCAATAGAAACATAAAATAATAATTAGCTTACACATGTTAATATATATGTGCATGCTATTGTTATGATGTCCACTGAATAACCTAAGAATAACCTAAGAATAACCTAAGAATCACCTAAGAATCACCTAAGAATAACCTAAGTTTGTCCTCTTGTTGTCCGCATTATGTGTACAGGAAATGAGTTAGTTAAGGGTCGAACGGTTTTAAAAATTTGTTTGATTCTATTATCAACAAGCTGTGATGCAATATTATAACCCCGCATGCATATAATTTGTATTATGTAAAATAGTGGAATTATAAAAAGATAGTAGTTTATCTGTAACTGATAAACTACTACCCTGCTGCTGATAATGAAATGGAATAAATCACGTAGCAAAATTACGGAGCATATACCTCCAGCAATTTGGCTTCATTTGTAGTCGGAGATAATTTTACCTGTTCTGTTGATGCCGGCAGCAAGACGGCTTCACCTTCTTGCATCAATATTGTTGTCATATCACCTTCTTCATCGCTAACAAGCGAAAAAGAGCCCTTTACACAAATATAAACGACAAAACTGTCGAGCGGCATGTAATCTCGTTCAATGGTTTTGTTAAAGCAAATAAGATTGGTTACAAAATGCAGATTTTCAACCAGATTGACAGCTCCGTTTTGCTTTGGAGAATAATTTACAAGGGGTTTTTCGTGTTGTTTGTAATCTATAACATCCAACGCATAATCAATATGCAATTCTCGTGGTTTTCCATCCAAACCAGGGCGATTGTAATCATGCAAGCGATATGTCAAATCGGATGTTTCCTGAATTTCCGCCACCTTCACATGTGCATTAAGCGCATGTATCAGACCGGAAGGCAGATGGGCAACATCACCCTCTTTCACTTTCACCACATTCATCCAATCCGGCAAGGAACCGTTCTGCAAGGCTGCAGACAATTGCTCTCGATTGGCATCTCTGTTTAGACCTAATATAAGCGACGAGTCGTGCCGGGCATCCATCACATACCACATTTCCTCTTTCCCTAACGAACGATGTCGCTCCCATGCCACTTCATCATTGGGATGCACTTGGATACTGAGTTTTTCCTGCGCATCAATTGTCTTTATAAGCAGCGGGAACTGATTGCCGTACTGCTCATATACATGATCTCCCACCAATTCCCCCATATACACTTCCACCAGTTCATTCAGGTCATTCTCAGCCAAATAGCCGTTCTCCACCACTGACACATCCTCGCCATAGGCGGAAATGAGCCATTGTTCCCCACCCCAAATTTTAGGTTTGTGTATAGGCGTAAATTTCAGTGGATATAGTTTCATAATAAGCAATTAGTTTAAATGATTACAAAAGCAGCAGTATAACAGATTACAAATTGCTGAGTCGTTTCTGCCAACGCCATGCGGATGCCAATGTATCTTCCACTGTTTCAACCGCTTTCCAACCTAATACATTGTTAGCTTTTTCGGGATTTGCCCACACTTTTTCTATATCGCCTTCACGACGTCCCACAATTTGATATGGCACGTTTACGCCGGTAACCTTCATAAAGGTATTGAGCAGCTCCAACACGGAAAGTCCCCTACCCGTTCCCAAGTTGAACAATTCCACTTGTTCTTCTGCTTTTTTGTCCAGCATTCTGCGTACTGCCACCACATGTGCCTTTGCCAAATCAACCACATTGATATAGTCGCGTATGCACGAGCCGTCAGGCGTATTATAATCATTTCCAAACACTTTCAGTTCTTTTCGGATGCCGGCAGCTGTTTGGGTAATAAAAGGAAGCAAGTTCTGGGGGACACCATTGGGCAACTCACCTATCAATGCAGACGGATGGGCACCTATAGGGTTGAAATAGCGCAGCAGAATGGCATGAAGCGAATCATCGGCATGGGCAGCATCGCGAATAATCTCTTCGTTGATCTGTTTGGTATTGCCATAAGGCGACAATGCCGGTTTGATGGGAGCATTCTCGTCAACAGGCAACACATCGGGCTGACCATAAACAGTGCAGGAAGAAGAAAATACGATATTGGGAATCTGATGCTTCTTCATCAGTTCCAGCACTGTGATAAGCGAGAGAATATTATTCTTGTAGTACATTAGCGGCTTTTCCACAGACTCCCCTACTGCCTTGCTGGCTGCGAAGTGGATAGTTGCTACGATATCATTGTACTTCGCAAGCACCGCGTCCATTTTTTCTTTATCGGAGCAGTCAATCTGCGCGAAAGGAGGACGTACGCCGGTTATCTTTTCAATACCATCAATACTGTCACTATTGGAATTGGAGAGATTGTCAACTATCAACACATCAAAACCAGCATTAATCAGTTCTACTGCAGTATGTGAACCTATATAACCGGTACCACCGGTAACTAAAACACGTGCCATAAGTTTAATTGAGAATATTGTTGGTAAAAGTTATATTAGAAGAGTTTCTTCGGATAGACACCTCTCTCTATCAATTCAGCTATCTTGGCCACCACCTGCGGACGGTCTTGCGCGTAGGTAACACCAAACCATTTGGCTGGTGTATCCAGCACTTTGCAAGTAGCAGTACCCTGCTTAATCAACACATTTACAAGCGTAGGAATATAAAATTCTGCCTTGGGCTCGTTGCCATGTTCGCGCAAGAACTGCGCGAAATAGTCTTCCGAATATCTGAAATATTCGGGTGTGAATCCCCACATATTCATAGAAACAGGTGTATTGCGTTCGAGTTCCACCAATTCACCCTTTTCATCTTTGAAATATACCTTGCCATCAATCTCTTCTATGCTGGTACGCTCCACAACATCCGTCAAATAGCTATTTTCATCGGTCTGGCATACTCCGCGGCTCACACTTCCATTCTCTGACAACGTGTTCCCTACCCTATAACCTGCCATGCAGTATTGGTTTTCTTTTCCTTCCACCGAATTCAGAAACTTAGCTAATACTTCAAATGACTCTTTACCATAGAAATCGTCTGCATTGATAACGGCAAACGGTTCATTGATAACGTTTTTTCCCATCAGCACGGCATGATTCGTACCCCATGGTTTTGTACGTTCTGCAGGAACAGTGAAGCCAGCCGGTACCTTATCTATAGATTGAAAACAAACTTCGCATTGCACTTTGTCGCTGTATTTCGACAAAACCACCTTGCGAAAGTCCTCCTCAAAATCTTTGCGGATGACAAATACTATCTTTCCGAATCCGGCTCTGAGTGCATCAAACACAGAGTAATCCATAATCGTTTCACCGTTAGGTCCAAGACCGTCAAGTTGCTTCAATCCGCCATAGCGGCTGCCCATTCCGGCAGCAAGAACAAAAAGTGTAGGTTTCATATTATTAAACAATTAAAGTTAGTGTTTTTTATTTCTATTACTATTCAGTTTCTTTTATCACATATCGTGCAGTCCGGCGTGTGGTCTGCGACAGCAATATTTGACGGTCTGCAGTGTGCTGACGAATAACCTCGGGGGTTGTACCGCGTATCGTCAACAGCGAAAGCCCCTTATTGAAAGTCACGGAGTAATCGAGTTGCAACTCTTCAATCATCGCCTCCAAATGGCGTGAATCGTTCACGCAAATCGACACCGTAACCGCACTGCTTTGTATAAGTGATACTTTCAAATTATGCCGATAAATTACTTCAAACAAATGATTTAGAGAATCCTCCAAAACAAAGGAAAAATCTTTCGGACGAATGGTAATCAGCACCTGATGTTGGCGCCAAATCAGTACCGGCACATTTTCTATCCGCTCTTGTGTGTCGCAGATGACAGAGCCTGCCGACGACGGGTCTTTGAAGGGCTTTACATACAATGGAATCTTTTTGTTTTCCAGCGGGCGAATGGTTTTGGGATGAATCACCTGTGCTCCACTATATGCCAACTCTACCGCCTCGTAATACGACAATTTCGGAATTAAAACCGTATCTTGCACCAAACGGGGATCCGCATTCAAAATTCCAGGTACATCTTTCCAAATGGTAACACTCTGAGCTTGAAGCAGATTTGCCAATATAGCGGCGGTATAGTCACTTCCTTCTCTGCCTAAAGTGGTTCGTCTGTAGTCCTTGGCAGAATCAATTTTTGTGGCACCAATAAAACCTTGGGCAACATAGACTCGTTCTTTCCGATGAGACATAAATGCCTTCAAACGCTTCTCGGATGCCTCCATATCCACCTTGGCATCACGAAAAGTGGCATCGGTTTCCAACACCCGGGTCATGTCGATGTAGGCATTCAGAATACCCGTCCTGTCAAGCATATAGGAAATGATTCGGGTAGAAATCAACTCGCCGCATGACACAATTTGGTCATAGTATTCATCATAGTCTTGCGGCTTTTGTTCTGTCCGAAGCCAATCTGCTATTTGCTGCAGAATAGCTTCAATTTTGTGCTCAAGAAACACATGCCCTTTAGGGAAAAGCTGACGAATAATGGAGAAATGATAGTCACGGATGTCGTCCAGTTGCCTCAATGCCAGCTCCGTGTCTTTTCTATAGCCGAAATCTGCGACTCGTTCCAAGGCATTGGTGGTCTTCCCCATCGCAGAAACCACAATTACCAAATCGGAATCAGCCTGTTCAACTATATGAACAAGATTTCGGATTCCTTCAGCATCTCTAACCGATGCACCTCCGAACTTATAGATATTCATGGTACTTTGAGGCATTATTTTTCTCAAAAAAAGACGCCTTTGAGCGTCCTTCCTTTGGTGGGTAGTGATGGATTCGAACCACCGAAGCGATTACGCAGCAGATTTACAGTCTGCCCCATTTGGCCACTCTGGAAACTACCCTTTGTTTTGTCGGTGTGCAAAGATACTGCATTTCTCCCACACCGGCAAACATTTTTTCAAATATCTTCTAAATTAGCCATTCTCATTGCAGTGAAAGCACCTTCCACGCCTTTGTTCCCCAACTTGCCGCCAGCACGCTCCAGTGCTTGCTCTTTGTTGAGGGTTGTCAGCACCGAGAAAATGACAGGTGTTTTTCCTTTTGCGTTCAGAATGGTCATACCTTGCGTAACGCTCTGACACACATAATCGAAATGAGGCGTGTCACCCTGAATCACGCAGCCAATCAGAATGATAGCATTGTATTCATCGATACGTTCGGCAGCGGCATAAGTCAGTTCTACGGTTCCCGGCACATGCGTCACCACCACATTCTCTTCGTCCACACCTGCCTGCAACAATGTATCAACAGCACCCCGTAGCAATTCGTACGTGATGTCGCTGTTCCAATCTGCAACAATCACTGCATAACGCTGCCTTGCCAGCACTTCCGGCGAAGGCAAAACGGTGGCATCATAGTCCGACAAGTTATGAAAACGGGTTGCCATAAATCAAGGTTATTCCGAGATAGCGATATATTTGTCTATATCTTGAGCCTCAGAAGATTGCGGGAAATCTTTCTGAATCTTCACAAATGCCTTGTGAGCTGCTTTTTTGTCATCCAAACTCAGATAAGCAATACCGGCTTTCTTCAAAGCTATCGGTGCCAGAATCTCATTGTTGGAGTTGGCGGCTTTTTCAAAATAATGAATGGCTTGTTTGGTATCACCCATTTCCACTAAAGCGTCACCTGTCTTCATAGCAGCAGCAGGAGCAATGTTCAAATCATCGGCTTTATATTTCTTCAGATACTTGACAGCCGATTCATAATCGCCTAAATTATAGTGGCATATTCCGGCATACAAGCCTGCCAACTTGCCGGATTTCGTGATGCCGTACTCATCAGCAATAGCTTCGAAACCGATGCAGTCGGCTCCGTCACCGTTGAGCGCAGCCTCATAATTATCCTGTGCAAAATAAACCACTGCCTTTGCAATCTCATCATCTGCTGCAGCGGCTTTAGGTTTCAAATAGTAATTGTTAAATGCCATAACTGCCAGTATTATCGCAATAATACCGCACAGACACCACATCAGCACATTCTGGTTTTTAATAATCCATTGTCCTGATTTGGAAAGTGCTTCCTGCACTTCCACATTCTCTTCATTGTTAACTTTCTTTGCCATATTATATTTATTTATTTGTTTCTCAAACGATTTGCGGACATCAAGACATCTCTTCACCGCACAATAGCGTGCAAAGATACAACATTATTTTGAATTGGCGAAATGAAATGCGTTTTTTTTCAAAAAAACTTCATAATAGCATAAAATACTTGTGTAATTGGAAAGAATATATTACCTTTGCACTACAAAGCAATGAAGCATGGGGCAGTTGCATCCGCAGTTTCCCACATGCTCAATATTGCAACCACAGGCTGCGTGTCAGAGACCGGAAAACTCAACACACATTTTTAACCGGGGCTCTAAACTGATTGATGGCGTGCTGCTATTTGCCACAAGCATTTCGGGCAGATTACAAAGATCGGATTTATCCTCAAATCCTATTTATTAGGAGTTTTCTCTGAGCAAAGTACACGCAACTTTTTTTGTGCCCTTACCTGTAGCGCCATGCGAATGTGGCCACTATACGGTGAGTGGTGGCATTGAGTTGAAACGGTTCTGACAGAGACTTATGCTCAGACTGCAACTCATGCAGATATACGTGGCTCTTCTCCAATCGGAACTGATACGACACACCTATTACCCACCTATTTGAACGGAAATCTGCACCTATAGAAGCAATATGCTGCGCTTTCTGATTGCTGAAATCCGTGTCTGTACGCGTCGTTGTGTAGGAAGGGTAATATTTTTTATCCGCCGATTGGAAATTTGAGCGATAGGCATATCCGGCGTGCAAGAACCAATGGTTCTTCAGCACCCATTCCGTGCCCGCCTTCAGCGTATGCATATCTCCCAGGCACGTATCATTCCGGTAGGCGTAGTCATATTCCAAAGAAATCAGTCCCAAAGTGCTTATTTGAAAAGCAACACCGGCGGTTGTCCTCAATGGCAACGCATAATGTGACTCACGATAAGAATTTCCGACGGAATACAGTTTACCGGTTATCTCCGAACTCTGGATATCGCAATCATTGCTGAATTTCAGGGTGTACCACGTAGGTGTATGAAGCGACAGACCCAAACGCAGGAAATCAGTGGGACGCACCATCATACCGGCAGACATCCCCCACCCTAAGCCTGAGGCGGCATAATAAGAATGAAGCATATAATCGCCACCTTTTTCAAAGGTTTCTCTATAGGTCACATCCCGACGAGCCGTAATGGTACGCAACGACATGCCTACTCCCACGTACCATCGGTTGCCGATGTTGCACCCCCATGCCACGGAATATTCGTTATTGCTCCCCGATTCTATCACATTCAGTTGCGAGGTGACCTTCTCATTTTTGTCCAACAGCGGGAACCATGTGCCGGCGGAATCTGTCGTCAGCAGTCGGGCTTGGGCTCCGGCAATCGGCAGCCATCCTATAGTGTCGTTAAGCCAGGCATTAGGGTCATACATCGCTTCTGCCTGAACTCCAGTCGCCAAATCAGCCATAACGTCGGTTTGAGAAGTGGCAAAAGTACCTTTATAGGCAGCATCTCTGCCATAGGAATTCAGTCTGTGATAACCAAACATCAGACTATTGGCAATAACACCTTTTTGTTGGTTATCTTTTCGCCAGTTCAGAACCCATGACAATTGGTTGAGTTCGCCTTTGTTCATAATCAGGGGACTCATATTGACAGCCGCATTATCAAATCTGCCTCCGAAAGAAACCGACACCTCGCCTCTGCGATAAATGCCCAAGGCGGCAGGATTATCCTTTGCAGCCGACACATCACCGCCCAAAGCTGTGAATGCACCCGCCATACCCACATAGCGTGACGTGCCTACTATCTCGTCTTGACCGAGAAACGCACGGTCGAAGTCTTGCGACAGAGCAGACAGACCCGCCAAACAAAACAATATATAGGAAAACAAACGTTTCATGGCGTATCGCGAATGATAACACGTACCGTGTCGGGTGTGGGATTGGCCACGGTATCCGTCAGGAAAATAATCTCCTTTGCATTCTTATTATAGTAAGGTGTCAGATTCTGCGGATTTTCCAATTGCTTGCGCAACTGCTCCTGCGGCGTGAAATACACGTCATCCACGAAATCATCTGCCACCACCCCTATGGCACAAACCATCAGTAATATGACAAGACAGCGTCTCATTTGTATATTTCATTCAGCAGTTTAGCCAGTTGAATGCCGGCAGCATACAAACTCTCATCCAAATCCCGAAGGAAACGATAGGCATAATGATACGGATTGGTGTCATTAAGTTCTTGATAGGCATACACTTGTTGCTGTCTGTCATACGTGATATACAAACACTCAAGGAAGGTGCGTTGTTCCCATACTTTCTTCTCCGCGCCATAACGGTCTTGCAGATAATTCACAAACTCAGTGTAAGAAAGCTGCGTATAGTCAATCAGCCACCTGTCCCACACAGCATGCAGATTGGTGCCCTTTCCGAACCATTTCATCTGTACTTTGTTGCCGCCCTTGTCTTCGGGGTGCCCCACATGCATCGGCTGAAACATATCTCCCATTATGTGAACGATAAATTTCAGAGCGATAGTATCTTGCTTATTTTCTCTTAAAGCACTGCTTAAACTGTCAAGAGCATATAAAGCATGCATTCCTTGTGCTTTCGGATGATGATACAAACTGTCAATGTCGGCATGAGTGAGATCCGCCCGCAGGTTTTCATAATGCCACATATGAGAGTAAGAGTATATGGTATCCGATTTGATTTCATCGGGCCACGACGAAGTGTAAACCATACCGCGCACTCCTAACAATTTATCCACCTGTTTGCGTGCTTTTTTGGTCAGATTCTGATAGGCTATGTCAGCAACTATCTTATGCCCTACCGCATCCCAAGCCGAAGCGTAGAATGAAAAGGAGAGCAAAACAAACAATAACAATAGATTACGTTTCATAAAATGGTACCATTTAGATGGTTAGCAACTTCTGAAACCGATTATCTCACGCACTTCACGCAGTGTTTTTTGAGCGCTCTCGCGTGCTTTTTCCGCACCGCGACGAGCCACCTGTTGCATGTATTCCTCATTGCTGCGAATATCCGTTATGCGCTCGCGTATCGGGGCGCAGAAAGCGTTGATATCGGCTGCCAACTGCTTTTTCATATCGCCGTAACGAATCTCGCAGGCATTGTATTTTTCCTCAAAATAGTCGTAAGTGCTTTTTTCTGACACCACTTCCATCAATGTAAATAAGTTCTGAATGGGTTCCGGCTTCTGTTGATTAGGTTCAGTCGGACCGCTATCGGTTACGGCACGCATCACTTTCTTCTTAATAGTTGCCTCGTCATCAATCAGATAAATAGCGTTTCCTTCCGATTTGCCCATCTTGCCGCTACCGTCCAAGCCGGGAATTTTCACGGCTTTATCGCTGAAATGAAACGATTCAGGTTCTTTGAAGTATTCCACATCGTATATTCTGTTGAAACGGCGGGCAAACAAACGTGCCATCTCCATATTCTGCTCCTGGTCTTTTCCAACGGGCACTTTGTCCGCCTTGTGCATCAGAATATCCGCTGCCATCAGTGTTGGATATGTGAGCAAACCTGCATTCACATTATCAGGCTGTTTGCGCACTTTCTCTTTGAAAGAAGTAACTCGCTCCAATTCTCCGAGATATGCATTCATATTGAAATACAAATACAACTCAAGCACTTCCTTCACATCCGATTGAATATATATACCCGCCTTCTCGGGGTCAATACCGCATGCTAAATACTCAGCCAGAATTGTTTTAGCGGATTCTTGGATATTCTCCGGCTTCGGGTGCGTGGTGAGCGAATGCCAATCGGCTATAAAAAACAGACAATCATACTCGTCTTGCATCTTCACAAAACTCTTTACTGCACCGAAGTAATTGCCTAAATGCAGGTTACCTGTCGGACGTATGCCACTAACTACTTTTTCCATATTCATTACTACTCAGATTTTACTTTCTATTCAATAGGGAGTGTCCGTTTGATTCGATGGTCGAGCGTGGTCAGCGTCTCGGTTCGTGCTATACCCGGCATATCCTGCAAGATGCTCAGCAGTTCCATCAGATGAACATCATCCTTGGCATATATTTTTATCAATATGGAATACGACCCCAAGGTATAATGGCTTTCCACCACCTCCGGCAGTTGTTCCAATGCTTCAGCTACCGATTTGTACATATTGCCTTTCTCCAACGTTATTCCCACAAAAGCGCACAAATGATAACCCAATGCTTTCGGATTGACAAAATAACCCGACCCCGTAATAATGCCGGCATCATACATTCGCTGCACACGTTGATGCACTGCCGCACGGCTTACACCACAATCTTCTGCCACATCCTTAAAAGGTATGCGCGCATTCTGCGTAATGATTTTCAGAATCTTACGATCCAATTCGTCTAATTTTTCCATAATATAGATATGTGTTTTTATATTTCTGTCACAAAATTGCCTACAAAGATACTATATTTTTCTTAATCCGACAACATTTTCATTGTTTTTTATTTATTTTTCTTACATTTTGTCAGTTTTTTGTTTCGTTCATTCATTTTTCCCGTTGGTGGACTGCACGGTATTCATCCGTCATGTGAAGTCAGTGAGGGGATATTATCCGTTGGGGAAAAATTGCCAAATTTTTCGATTGATTTTTTTTGCGAATATTGGGTAAAATTAACCATTTTTACGCCTGCAACTTCCATATAATAAGAACGTTATAGCACAAAGTATGCACGATGTCCGCACGCTGTCCGCACGATAGGTGCTCAGAAGGTGCACTTTTGGGAAAAAAAAACGGAGTGAGTTCCGAGTGGAAAAATTGCCAAATTTATTTTAATTCTGCTATGGGTTAATTTTATAGTTTGACTTGCATTTTCTGTGACAAAGATTTATTGATACACAGTCTGCTCTCCAGTCGAATAGAAATTTCAATGCGTTCTATTGTCATCAATTCTATTATCACCAATTGCCATTCAGTGGCTTGTTATAAATTTGCAAGTTCAAATCTTTTTTGTAAATTTGCACCGCCTAATATAAACATAAATCAATTTCATTATGGCAAAAGAACAGAAAAAACAAAGCGAAGAGTTTGAATACGATGACAAACAAGCCATTCGCTTCATTCTCGATTTTATTCCGGAGCAAGACAAAGCCGATCTGACTGAGGAGAAAGTGCAATTTATACTGGATGCTATTGAGGACTATTACTTCTCAGAAGGTCTCATTTCCGATGACTATGACGATGATGAGGAGACTGTGGAAGAGGCCTCCATAGATGAAGAAGAAATGCTCAAGTTTGTCAGCAAAGAAGCCGAAGAGAACAATATCCATCTCACCCATGAGCAGATTCAGCTCATCCTCGAAGGCGAGTTTGAATACGGGGTCTCTATCGGCATCTACGAGCCCGAAGACTGAGACATGCTGCGTCTGCTTGTTGGCATATTGTCGCGACTCCCTCTCTCTGTCCTCTATTTTATAGTGGACACTCTCCTTTTCCCCGTTCTCTATCATTTGGTACGCTATCGCCGAAAGATTGTGCGCATGAATCTGCGCAACTCTTTTCCCGAATGGAGCAAAAAACAACTGAAGCAAACCGAGCGCAAGTTCTATCGCCATTTCTGCGATATCATTGTGGAAATCATTTACGGTTATCGTTGCCCAGCCGAAGAAATGAATCGTCGTGTCAGGTTTTTCCGGCTTGAGCAAATGGCAGAACTGGCTATAAAGCACAAGGGGTGCATTATGTCGGTGGGGCATCTCGGCAATTGGGAATGGACTGCGCAGGTAGGCTGCGTGTTGCGTCCGTATGGAGTGCAGTCAGTCCATATCTACAGGCGTCTTAAAAACACTGACGTCAATCGGCTCATGCTTGATATTCGCAGCAGGCGAGAGAGCGATTTTACCGAGATGAAACAAACGCTTCGGAAGGTCATGTCGCAATTCCACAACTACATTCCTACTGCATACGGTATGGTGGCCGACCAGAAGCCTTCACCCAAACAGAAAGAATACCTCTGGCTTGATTTTCTCCGTCAGGACACCCCTTTCGTACAAGGAGTGGAAAAGATTGCCTGTAAGTTCAATTACCCTGTGATATACGGGTACACTCGTTGTATAAGACGAGGCTATTATGAAATAGACATCATTCTCATCACCGACCGGCCGCAAGAAGAGCCGGAAGGATATATAACCCGCCGTTATGCAGAACTGCTGGAAGAAAACATACGTGAGCAGCCCGACTTGTGGCTATGGTCACACAACCGATGGAAGTACAAGAGAAAACAAGAAACCATAAAACCATAAATTTTACAACAATGGAAAAATTGTCAAGTGCATTTGTGCCTAATTTTCTGCTTGGAATGGCAGGAGGCATTCAGTATTTGAAACTGAAATCAGTTAGCAAAAACCCTCGCAAAGCAAGCGAACAGACCCTCCGTGGCATACTTGAATATGCCAAAGATACCGTCTATGGTAAAGAACATCATTTTGAGGAAATCCTCAAAGCGAAAGATGACAAAGAGCTGTATGAACTTTATCAAAAGAATGTACCCGCACAAGAGTATGAAAGTCTTCGCCCTTACGTGGAGCGACACAAAAACGGCGAAACGGACGTTTTGTTCCCCGGCAAACCTATCATGTATGCCACCACTTCGGGAACCACCAAAGAACCCAAATGGGTGCCTATCACGAAGAAATACATGGATTCGGTGTATGGCAAGATGACCAAGGTATGGCTTTTTAATTTTATAAAGAACCGTCCTAAAGTATTCAAAGGCAAAATCGTCAGTATCGTGGGCAAAGTGATTGAAGGTTATGCTCCTGACGGAACGGTGTTCGGCTCGGTTTCCGGTGTTACCCAACGCGACTGCCCAAAGTTTGTGAAGAAACTTTATGCTTCACCAGCCGACATCTTCTCCATCGCTGACTACAATGCCCGCTACTATGCCATCATGCGTATGGGTATTGAGCGCAACATCACACTCATTGTCACTGCCAATCCGTCCACCATCGTGGAAATGCAGAACAATGTAAACGAATTCTATGACAAGTATGTGGAAGATATAGAGAAAGGTACATTGAATGCGGACCTCAACATCTCGCCCGAGATTCGTGCTGCACTTCAACCCTATTTCCGTCCCAATCCGGAGCGTGCGGCAGAACTCAGAGCCCTCAAGGAGAAATACGGTCGTGTGTTGCCCAAACACTATTGGCCCGACCTGCAAATCCTCAATACATGGAAATGCGGTAACACAAAGGTCTATCTGGACAAGTTCAAAGATTCATTCCCGGAGCAAATGTTGCATCAGGAATTCGGCTATTTCTCATCGGAATGTCGCTTCGGTTTGGTGGTGGACGACACCAACAACACCGTTCTCTTCCCTCATTTCCACTATTATGAGTTTGTGGAAGAACACGAGATTGAAAGTGAAAATCCTCATTTCCTCCAGTTGCACGAATTGGAAGAAGGCAAACGCTACTGTCCTTTCGTGAGCACCTATGCAGGACTCTATCGTTACAACATGAACGACTTGGTTGAAGTGGGTCCCCGTTTCCAAAATACGCCTACGGTTCACATGATTCAAAAAGTGAACGGCATCGTCACCATGACCGGCGAAAAGCTGCATGAGCGCCAATTTATCGAGGCAGTCCGCACGGCTGAGAAAGAGTTGAAGATGCCGGTGAAGTTCTTTGTCGGATTTGCCGATCTTGCCATCTCCGCTTATCATTTCTATTATGAGTTTGAAGACCTCAACACGACCCAGAAGGCAGCCGAACTCTTCACAAAGAAAGTGGATGAGGTATTGCAACAAGTGAATATTGAATACAAGGCCAAGCGGGAGTCCTTCCGTGTAAAAGACCCCATTACACACCGTCTGCAAAAGGATTCGTTTGAGACTTTCAAGGCTCAATGTATTGCTGAAGGAGCCCGCGACGGGCAATTCAAAATGAACTTATTGATGCAGGACGAGAAACGCCATGCCAAGTTTAAGAAGTTGGTGATTGAGTAACATTCCAAGAGACATTCCCGCTTTTATTCTTTCAAAAAACGCCTGTGCATTGAAAAAAAATGCATAGGCGTTTGTGTATATAAAAAACTTGTTGTATCTTTGCACCCGCAATTGGGGCATTAGCTCATCTGGTAGAGCGCAACACTGGCAGTGTTGAGGTAAGCGGTTCGAGTCCGCTATGCTCCACGAACCGACTGCTCCGCAAGGAGCGGTCGGTGTATAAAAGCCACTCCTAAAACTATTCATAGTTAAACTATTCCACTATTAAACTATTCATAGTTAAACTATTCCCTATTAAACTATTGCACAATTAAGCTATTCCACTATTAAACTATTCCACTATTAAACTATTGCACAATAGTTGAACTATCAAGACACCTTTGGGGCATTAGCTCATCCGGTAGAGCGTTTCGTTCGCAACGAAGAGGTGGGCGGTTCGAGTCCGCTATGCTCCACAAACAGATACAGATATAGCAAAGACACTGTCTAACAAACTTGTAAGACAGTGTCTTTGCTATATGCATATTGTGCGTTTGTCAGAGCAGATGTTGGTCTTTCGCTATGCGTATCATGGCGGCGGAGTTGACTGCACCCAGTTTCTGACGCATATTTTGGTATAGCTGTGGACCGTCTCAAAAGCGAGATAGAGACTGTCGGCTATTTCCGTTGTAGTCTTTCCGTCGGCTATCAGTTTGAGTATCTCACGCTCGCGCGGTGAGAGGGTGGCTGTCATTTCCTCATTCTTGCCCAGCAATTCCTTTGCTTCTTTGCTCAGATACTTCTCCCCTTCCCCGATAGCCTTCAGCGCCTCTATGAGTTCTTCTTTGCCGTTGCCCTTGAGCACAAAACCGTCGGCTTTTTGTTCCATGGCACGGCGAACTACATTCGGCTCGCCATACATTGTCAGCATTACAATACGTGTTGATTTGCACAGTTTGCGCAATTCAGGTATGGCATCTATGCCGTCGCCGTCAGGAAACGCCACATCCAGCAGAAGCACATCCGGCTGCAATGCTGAGAATTGCTCTTTTATCTCCTTGATAGTGTAGGCAACGCCTACCACTTCACCGGCACCGCTATCGGCAATAAACTGTTCAATACCTTGACTCACCAGACGGTGGTCGTCAGCAATTAAAATCCTCATAGTGATATTCTTGTTTATATTGTTTGTTTTATAGTTATTTGCGTATGGTTAGTTCAGACTATCCTACCCGACTCCTCATTTCACCGGCACTTCTATAATCACCTCTGTTCCTTTGTCGTTGGACAATATCTGGATATTGCCGTTTAAAGAAGCCACCCGTTCACGTACGTTTTTCAGTCCGGTGCCCGTTGTGACAATGTCAGGGTTGAAGCCCTTGCCGTCATCACTTACCTTCAGGGTCAGCATATCTTCATCCTGCAGCATATCCACTATAATCTTGTTTGCCTCCGCATGTTTCACTGCATTGTTGATCAGTTCATACATAATGCAGTACATCACATCTTCTTTTTCCAAGCGATGGTATTCACCTCTCTGTGTGAAAACCACCTTGGGCATAGTGGCACAATATTCTCTCAAAGCCGTCACAAGTCCGTTTCTCTTCAACGAATCAGGCAACAGGTGGTGGGAGATATTTCGCATCTCTCGGATGGCATCGTCAGCCAGTTCGGTGGCTTTTGATCCCCTTTCCAACTGCATCTTCAGCAGTGTCAGCAGTCCGCCTAAACGGTCATGCAAGTCACGGCTGATACGCACACGCTCCGCTATCTCGCCCTGCAACTGCGCCTGTACTACGGCTATTTGACGTTGCTGACGCATGGAACGCGTTACCAGCACAAAAACAATTATCAATATCAGAATGAGCAGACCGATTAGTACCATGAATAAAATCATGCTTTTCCGTTCTTTCTCCAGTTGTTCTATCGCTGCCTGCTTCTTCTCCGTATCATAACGCACTTCCATCTCCGAGATACCTTGCTGATAATGTGCGGTAGCAAACTCGGACATGCCGTTATAGATACGCATCGTCATCTCATTGGCTTTTTCTCTCTCTCCCAGTTCGTTGTATATTTGCGTCATCCACACCATGGTGCTCAAGTCGTCGAAAGTCTCGGCACTATCCGCATTGATTGCCATCTCGGCATATTCCAAGGCTTTTTTCCAACGCTTCTGCGACATGCACAGTTCGCAGCATAGGTTATACACACCCGCCACCGTCTCTGAACCGGTATCTTCCGTCAATCTGCTGCGAGCCTCACTCGCTAACTGGAGTGCACCTCGCAAATCATTATTCTTATGATATCTTATCCGTCCTAAACCTGTTAATATCTCAACATAGGCATCATTCTCCAAATCCTTATCTGAAGAATAATATGTATAGGCTTTTTCTAAATATGGCAAAGCATTGTCAAAATCATTACTGCAGCAAAAAAACATACCCAACCCTTTATTGGCTAATGCTATTATGTTTGGATCCTCTGTTTCTATGGCTGTTTTCAACGATTTATCATAGTTTTCTTTTGCCTTTTCAGTGTTACCTATTGAAGTATATAATTCCGCCACATTATAATATAATATCGCAGTTGACTCTTTCCAATTATACTTCTCAAATATCGGCAACGCCTTCTGATAATAAGAAATAGCTAATTGCAACTTGTCTTGCATGTTATACAGATTGCCGATGCTGCCGTATATCGCACTCAGGGCATCGTCCACTTCCAACTCCTTGTATTTGCCGCTCGACTGCATTCGTTCTGCCGCTTCAAGCGATTGGTTGTAATAATCCAAAGCCGTATCATAGTCATCGCCACCATAAGCCAGCAGGCCCAACATACGCAGTGCACTGCACTCCGACGATATCCAGTCGGAATGCCGCCGTGCCAGGTCCAAGGCAGCCTGCGCATAGTGTTTGCTTTTCTCACCATCAACCTGCAAATAACCCCACATCAAGGCGTTGTAAGCGCGCATGAGTTCCTCATCTGCCAGACGGGTTGAGCTCTGCAGCACGGCTTCTAACGAGTCCACCTGACGGTTGCGATGGTCATAATACTCGGCATGCAAAACCGAGGAGAATAAAAATAAAAGAATGAAAAATAGGTTTCTATGTCGGCTCATGTTTATATTGAACAAATTACGTCTTCCTTTATTCTTGAAAATCGGTGCAAAGGTAATCATTTTTTTTGTATCGCCATAACCAACCCGAAAATACCCCCAATTGGGGGATACCACAGTTCATAAATTACTTATATTTTTGCAACGCGCAGTTTTATAAACTGCACATAACGATTGTTGAATGCTGAAACCATCTGATTATCTGCAAGAAACACTATTGTGGTTTTGCACTTGTTTGCGGCACTCTGCACCTTCAGATTGGCGAACGCAGCGAGATAAGAACTTGTTTTTAAGCATTGCCACGAGGCAATGAGAGACTCAATCTTGTTAATTTTCCCACAATTGGGGACTTACACAGAATAAAACAATGCTATATTTTTGCAAGCGGATTATTGTTGCACTGCTTGCAATAGGAAAAGAGTACTGCAACACCATTAATATTCAACCATATGAAAAAGTACATTTTCATGCTTGTAGCGGCAATGCTGATAATGCCCGCACATGCTCAGTTTTGGAGAAGCTTAGGCAATGCAGCCGAGCGAGCTGCAGAGAACGCAGCTATCAGGAGTACAGAACGCGTAACGGAGAATGCCATCAACCGTGCTGTTGACGGTGCGGAAGACGCTGCCGTTGATGCCACCACCGATGCCATCAACAATTCCAAGAACAAGGACAAAAACAAAGACAAGAAAAACAAGAACAACGGTAATGAGGAAAAAAATGCCTCGCAGGATGTCACGGGCTGGGCTTGTCCCGCCTGCGGAACAGAAGGTAACACCGGTAAGTTCTGCAATGAGTGCGGCGCCAAGAAACCTGAACCTAAGGCGGCGTCACAAATTGGCTGGACTTGCCCAGCTTGTGGCACAGAAGGCAACACCGGCAAGTTTTGCAACGAGTGCGGTGCCAAACGCCCTGACGGCGGTGCAGCTGCCACTTGGGTTTGCCAAAAATGCGGTCACGAAGGCAATAGCGGCAAGTTCTGCGACGAATGCGGAGCACCTAAAGGTGCACAAAAAGTCAACCAGAACGATATGGCATGGAACAACTACGACTTCGTGGCAGGCGATGAGATACTCTTTGAAGACGACAACAGCAAAGAGCCTTTAGGCGAGTTTCCGCAGATGTGGGATGCCTTCCAGGGAGCAGCAGAGATTGTGCAGATCAACGGTGTGAAATGTATCAACCTGCAAGATGCTATCATCACGCCTCTCTATCAGGACAACAAGACTTATCTGACAGATGTCTGCACTATTGAGTTCGATGTCTATTACCGCCACGAGAAAGTGTGGGAGCAGGAAATGGGCGAAGATCTGCACGGTTGGGGAGATTACCAGATCTATCTCTTGTCCACAGATAAGGTTACCAAGGATAATGTATGGGATGGTGGCATGCGTTCTCTTTTTATCAGTTTGCCCATGCAAATGGATGAAGACTTGAATACAAAGGTGGCAGACCAGAATTTCAATTACCACTGGCGCGCCAACGGAGAAGAACGCCATGGTGAATACAAACTTCGTGCAGTTGAACACGAGGCTTGGCACCATATTGCCATCTCCTTCAACAAACGCGCATATAAGGTCTATTTCGACAACCAACGGGTGGCAAACATCCCCAATGCCATGGCTCCCAAGTGGCTTGCCATTCATGGCACAGGTGCCAACCAGCGGCTGTACTTCATCAAGAACATCCGTATTGCCAAAGGTGCTGTACCTCTGTACGACCGGATGGCTTCTGAAGGAAGGATTATTACTTACGGCATTACCTTCGATGTAGGCAAGGCAACTATCAAACCCGAGTCGATGGGTGAAATCAACCGTATCTACAACCTGATGAACGACAATCCGGATCTGAAATTCGAAGTGCAAGGTCACACGGATAACACCGGTAATGCCTCGCTGAATCAGACGTTGAGCGAACAGCGTGCCGCGGCTATCGTCAACAAACTCGTTGGAATGGGCATCGCATCCGACCGTCTCAGCGCAGTAGGCAAAGGACAGACAGCGCCCATCGCCGACAACTCGACCGATGAAGGCCGCGCGAAGAACCGCCGTGTGGAATTCGTTAAGAAATAAGTAAGATACCCCATTAGCGGAAGGATGATAGTGCATGATTATCCGTTGTGGAAAAATTGCCAAATTTTTTGATTGATTTTTTTTGCGAATATTGGGTAAAATTAACCATTTTTACGCCTGCAACTTCCATATAATAAGAACGTTATAGCACAAAGTATGCACGATGTCCGCACGCTGTCCGCACGATAGGTGCTCAGAAGGTGCACTTTTTTCGAGAAAAAACGGAGTGAGTTCCGAGTGGAAAAATTGCCAAATTTTTTACTTCTATTCCGCCAACGGGTAGTAAACCCTAACAAACAAATATAGAAATCATACAAGCCAAGACCTGCAAAGGCGTAAGAGCAGGAGCAAAACCAATAACACAAATGAAAACAAACAAATGGATGGCTATCTTTTTTATGGCTACAGCAGCTCTCTTCATGGGTTGCAACAACAACAATCCCGCAAATGACAATGAAGAAATGTGTTGGGAAGCCACTTCAGGTTATACAATGGATGGCAGGCAATATTCTAGCACAGTCTATCTATGGGCAACCAAGAATGACATGGAAAAAACGAAGTCAGCTTTCTTACAAGTAACTAAGGGAGGTTCTTACTCTTATAAAAAAGCCTCTGCCAATGACGAAGCATCTTGCGTTGCAATGTATAGCGGCGGAAATGAAGGTGGCGGCGGAAATGAAGGTGGCGGCGGCAACGAAAATGGCGGAACGGGAGAATATAAATGCTGGCAAGTAACTTATCAATTCCCCGGTTCGAGTGAGACCGGATATTCTTGGGGCACAGAAGAGAATATCATTATTCATGCCGATGGAAACGTAGCAGATTATAAGTCGAACTATGGTTGGGATGTAACTTACACTTACAAAGAAGTTACAGCCAACGATATGAACTCTTGCATTGAGTTGAACTTCTAATCATGCAGCGTTAACCTGCATCCGAAGCAAGGGAGGGGGCGTATTTTGCTACGCTCCCTACCCCTTTTCAAAATTAACATACATCTAAACTCTAACAAACAATATACAATGAGAAACTTAAGACTTGCACTTATGTGCCTTGCAGCGATGCTCATAGCATCAGGTTGCACCAAGAAAAACAAGAATCTCACCGCAGACGGCAAGATAGATGTCGATAAAGTGGCAGAGAAAGTTATGCAGAATGAATTCAGCGGCGAGAGCTATTCCAAAGAGGCTGCTGTCCATTTCTTCAAAGAGGGCTACGGTATCAGTTTCGATGACCTCAAACCCGAGTACCCGCTCAACGAAGAAAGCAAATACACCTACTACGGTGAGAAAAACAAATACACCGGCAACGTGGATGTACTTGCCAACTTCAAGATTGCTGACGACACCCAATACACCAAAGAAGACCACGAGAATAACGTGCGCCGTATTTATGCGCTTACGAAAGCGATATCTGAGAACGGCATCAACATGTACGGCTTTGAAGAGAAAAACACCAAAGAAGAAGCCTATGCCGAAAAAGACCTTGAAGAAATGATTCAGAAAGGCAAAGGTTCTACTTTCATGGGAGCAGAACTCTATTTCGGTTCTTATGGTTGGGCATTTCTTAAAGACGGCAAACTGCAACACTGCGAGGTGTCACTTCTGGAAAGTCCCAAACAGGAAGAGAAAGACGAGCATGGCAACAAACGTAAGATAGGTTATGCCGTTAAGATGTACAAAGCACTGGACAAGAGTTTCGATGAGTCGTTAGAGGATTTGGACAAAGCCCTTGAAGACCCCGAAGTTCAGAAACAAGTAAAAGAAGCCCTTGAGAACTACTAATCCAGATGCATATTGTGTGCGACGGGCATACGTATAACCTATTAGGAACAGGAACCCAATAAACCGACCTTTATTTACTAACATCAAAATACAACAATTATGAAAAAGATTTTCCTTGCACTGATGAGCACCGCATTGCTGGTGTTCGTTCCGGCTTGTAAAGAACCCGCAGTAGTTCCTGACGACCCTCAGGAGCAGACCGACCCCGAAGACCCTTCCAATCCGAGTGACCCTTCCGATCCACAGAACCCTGATGAAGACAAGAATCTTAGCAAGTGGGAGAAAGTTCTCAAATATGTAGAACCGGGTGTTTATCAAGGCAAAGTGGTTGACCTCGGAGAATTTTGGGGTACGACGGATCGCACAAATGAGATACTTGCAATAACAGCAAAGGGGGAGGTAATAATCGTAAAGGACAAGAACCAGTCCCAGCCATTCCCTGATATCCAGACGTACGATGGTAAACTTACGGTGGAAGATCTGTCTTCTTATTTTGACGGTGGAGAGCCCCGTTATGACCGCAAGATTGCCGTACATTCCAAGGAGCAACTCAAATCTGCGAGCAACTTGTATGCCCATATCGGATTTTGGCAGAATACTATTTTTGCCACCGCTTTCTTCGATGGGGTCTTTGTTGACGAAAATAGATTTCTCACCTTTTATGAGAAGAAATACGATGCGCCTGATTTCAACACCGCCTATGAGAATGTGTTCAAGATAATCGGCACCAGTCCTATTAAGCCTGCCGATATGTTCCTCGTTGAGCACACTGTTTATGACGATGGTTGGCATAATGATATGTATCCTGCCGACATGAACGACAAGCGTTGGGTTGTACCATACGATGGTAAGGGCACCATTGAGCGCATCACTGTTTATCGTCAGCGCAAATGGAGTAACTATGGGCATCACTTCGTGTTCTACGGACCTTGTACATGGGATAATATATTCAAAATAGAATGTGATGTTGCCGACTGTGACTGGGATGGCGCTAAACAATGGTATGACAGAATCACTGCCATGACAGACCGTTATAATAAGGTGAATACTAACCGCACCTCGTGTGTAAACGGAGATGTGGATTTGTTTGGAGATGGTTCTAAAATCGTCAATATGCAGATGGCACAATATGACTATTATTCTGAGCCTCGTGCAGACGAAGACGGACACCACTATGGCAATGACGCCAGTGGCGTTGAACATCAATTCACAGAGAAACAAGAAGACTTTGGAATTGGTGGTTGGGTTACTCCGCATTACCAGATGATTTGGAGCGCAGGAAATATTCCTTATCCTATGACCATCACTTTCAATATTGACTATACCACTTGGATATAAGCAACGCTACCCATCAGACCTTGTATTTGCATAGTTGGAAAATAATACCTACCTTTGTGGCGAAATAACCAACAACTCAACTGATGATATACAATAATCAAATATTGCTTGGCAAGGGAGAACAACAGGTTTTTCTCAACCCTCGTATGGCTAATCGCCACGGACTCATAGCCGGTGCTACCGGTACAGGAAAGACAATCACACTTGAAGTGCTTGCCGAAGGTTTCTCCGACTTGGGCGTGCCGGTATTCCTCGCAGATGTGAAAGGTGATATATCAGGTATGTGTAAGGCGGGTTGCATGAACGAGAGTCTGCAGAAGCGACTCAGCAAAATGGGTATTGACCACTTCTCGTTCAAGGCCTTCCCCGTGCGCTTTTGGGATGTGTATGGCGAAGCTGGTCACCCGGTGCGCACTACCATAAGCGAGATGGGCCCCATGCTGCTTTCGCGCCTGTTAGGACTAACCGATGTGCAACAAGGCGTTCTTAACATTGTCTTCCGCATTGCCGATGACAAAGGGCTGTTGCTCATCGATATGAAAGACCTCCGCGCCATGCTGCAATACTGCTCTCAGCATACCAAAGAGTTCATGACCGACTATGGCACGATGACTTCACAGTCGCTTGGTGCGATACAACGTGCCCTGCTTGAGTTGGAGAACCAGGGCGGCGAACTCTTCTTCGGCGAGCCGAACTTAGACATCTTCGACTGGATGCAGTGTGACACCCAAGGGAAGGGTTATGTCAACATTCTTAATTGTGTACGTCTGTTCCAACACCCCTTGCTCTACTCTACTTTCATTCTCTGGTTGCTTTCCGAGTTGTTTGAGAAACTGCCCGAGGCCGGCGACCTTGACCGACCGAAGATGGTGTTCTTCTTTGACGAAGCACACTTGCTGTTCAACGATGCCCCTAAAATACTGGTGCAGAAGGTGGAACAGGTGGTGAAACTCATCCGTTCGAAAGGTGTGGGCGTTTATTTCATCACTCAGTCTCCGTCAGACCTGCCGCAGTCAGTACTTGCCCAACTGAGTAACCGCGTGCAACATGCTCTTCGTGCCTATACACCCCAAGAGATGAAGGCTGTTAAGGCAGCCGCACAATCGTTCCGCGCCAACCCTGCTTTCAGTACGGAAGATGCCATTATGGACTTGGGTGTAGGTGAAGCCTTGGTGTCGTGTTTGGATGAGGAAGGCAAACCGCAAATAGTGGAGCGCGCTAAAATCATCTGTCCGCAGAGCGGGATGTGCGCGATTGACGACAGCACCCGTCAGCAGATTATTCGTTCGAGCAACATCTATGGCAAATACGACCATGCCATCGACCGTCAATCGGCTTACGAAGACCTGCAGCAGTGGGAGCGTGAGGAGCAAGCCCGCCAACAACAAATGCAACAGCAACGCGCCTACACTCCATGGCAGCCATCGCAACCGTCAAGACCTGTACGCCAGACAAGCACCCGTACTTCCTACTCGGCTCCGCGTCGCTCGTCCTCACGCAGCAGTTCACCCATTGATTCCATGCTGAGCACCTTCGGCAGAGAAGCCGGACGCACACTATTCAGAGGGCTTATGGGACTGCTGAAAGGCTAACCACGGTTTGGAACAACATTTGCAATAGGGTATTTATACGTAATACACGTTTATTGAACACATATATTAACCCACAAACAATTACCATTATGAAGAAATTATTTTTTTCACTGACTTGCTTACTGATAGCAGGAAGCATGTTCGCCCTTGACCCTGTTACCTTGGATGGCAAGTTCAACATCAAGAAAGCCAAAGGTACTGTTGCTGTGTTTGACATTGACTGGTCGAAAACGCAATGCGGCAGTATTGATGACGGCGTGTTTGTCAATGGCGGTATGCCTATTAAACAATGGCTTGAGTTGCAGGACCAGCGCAAGATTGACGAGGGTAAACCAGAGGACGCCAATTTCGTAAAAGACTGGGAAGCTATCAAAGAAGAAGGCAACAAGTACTTCAAAGAAGAGTGGAACGACGAGTTCGGCAAGAAAGGAATGAAGATTACTCGCAATGAGAGCGAGGCACAGTACCGTTTGCGTATTGAGGTGGACGGTCTGGATTACGGCAACATTGCAGGTTCTATGTTTGGCTGGGGCAAAGCCGGCGGTGCGATTATGTTCGGCAATGCTTATCTGACCGACATCAACACCGGTGAACAGGTACTGAAAATCAAAATCAACCATGTGCAAGGTGCCGGTCATTTCTCCGACCGTTTCCGCATTCTGCTTTTGTTGCACCAATTGGTGGATGAGATAGAAGATGCTTATTAATTAAGAGAAGGTACTTCTATTCATATTATAATTAGAGCCATAGCTTCGTGCTATGGCTCTCTTTTTTTCCACTCAGCCGGTGTCATTCCGGACCAGCGTTTGAAATGCCGGCTGAAGTTGCTTTGCTCGGTATAACCCACCATCTCTGCAATCTCATAGAGTGATAAGGAGGGTTCTTCTCGCATCAGCCGTTGGGATTCCAAGATGCGCAGGCGGTTGATGAAAGCGTTGAAATTCATGCCCTCCTCGCGATTTAATGTGTTAGACAATATTGTTCGGCTCACGCCTACCATGTGAGCCGTTCTTTCTAATGTAATACCGCGCTGCAAATAGAGTTGCTTGTTAATAATTTGTTCTTTTATGTTCTGCCACCGCTCGCTCTGCCTGTCAACCTTGAGCACGTCATCGAGCGAAACGGAGTCGTCATACAACACCGGCTTCATCTTCATGAACATCGGCGGGTACTGCAAGAACATGATGCCCATAATAATATACAGCAGCATGATCAGCAGATTAAGCAGAGCAGAGACTGTAGGGTTCAGGCTTGAAGTGATGCCGAAAGTGACAGCCCCTATTCCAAGTGCCACCAGCAGATTGGCATGTATCATATAGAGATTGATGTACTTGTCATCGGCAAAGAAGTCGGCAGCTATACTCCGCCAACGCTGATACTCCCTATGGAACAGACAGATGATATAGACATAGAAAGCAATATATTCCGCCATCCACAGCACGCGGACGATTACGTCAGGTTCAAGAATATTTTCTGTCAAAGCACCGTACGTTGTGAGCGGCACATGCGGTGCAAAGCAACGGACGACAATATACATCAAAAGACAAATAGTCATCGGCAGGAAATGCCATGCCACGTACTTTTTAGTCACGCGTTTCGGGTTTAGCAGGTTGACATGCGAGAGCGCCAACAAACCTGCTTGCAGGTTACTCATAAACAGGAATATGGGTGAGATAAACTCAAGCTGCAGTCTGCCCTTAAAGAAGCAATAAATTGCCAATGCCAGATAAGAAACTGCAAGCATCCATCGGGAAACACGATAGCCATAGAGGCGTTTGTCGTGACGCTCGTATGGCACCGCCACCATCAGCACCGCCATCAATGACAGCACAACGATGAGAATATAAAATGATATTTGAAACATACGGCAAAGTTAATTTATATTTCCCAATTACACAAATTATCATCGTATAGTGGACTTCTAAAAGTAGTACAATTATACCATCTGTACGATTTGACAAAAGATTTGTACGATTTAACAGACCAAGATTGAAATTTGTACCTTTGTATAAATCTCGTACGTGCGAAAACGGTAATTTTGCAGCGTGAAAATACACTAAAAAAAGACATATATTATGAAAATGCATTCATCTACCCTACTCTCCATGCTGCTGTCAGCAGCGATGTTGAGTTTCACGGCTTGCAAACAAGAGCTTGAGCCGCCGGACAACCCGAATGACAACACCGAGCAACGCGACGACGAGACTCCGAGCGATGAGAACGGCAACGAAAACGGCAACGAAAACGGCAATGAGAACGGCAACGAGAACCCAGGCGGAGGCGGTGGTGAGAACCAAGGCGGAGGCAGCACTATGGGGGGACTTGATGTGTTCAAAGCCTTTGACCAAGTGGGCAACTCGTTCTGGTATCAATGGACCAGCAGCAGCAGTTATGTAGCCTATGGTGGCGGAAGACAGTCCTCGTCGGACAGGAAATGCATCAGTTGGGAAGTGACCGATGTCAGCGGCAATACTGCTACTGTTGCACAATACGAGAACATTGATTTTAATTCACCTGTATATCTTACTTTCAAGCGTGGCAACGATGGCTCGCTGTTTATGGGTGAGAAACAAATAACGAATACGCAGTCGCCAGAGTTTTACTGCATCACTATGAGCCGTAGTGGCAACTATGAATGGAAAGAGACCTTTGACGGCAGCAAGTACACCAACATCTTCTATACCAAGAGCAACGGCTACACCACTACCAAAACCAGTTACGACATCTCCGAGACATGGAACGAGTTTGGTCTCAGCGGGAGCAAGTTCAGCAGTATGGCCGATGATGCTTCTGTGGGCAGTTACAGCAAAAACCAAGTATTGAAAGTAGCGACTACAGCATATAACCAGTATGGGAGCAACGATGCGCCGCCGTCCATAACTGTTACAAAGATAGGTTTCTATGAGTTTAACAGTGTGGATGATTATGTTCAGGAACATCCGGGTGCCAACCGTTACAAAGTATGGTTTACTTTCCCCGGAACCAATGAAAAGGCTTGGGGTGTTTGTATAGGTATCTATCTGAATGACGGTAATGGGGGGGCCTTGTGCTATCCGTGTTACGAAGTGTCGGACCTGACCACTTATGTAAAATCCATCGGTTATTCAGGCTTCGGAAGTAGCCAGAAGACCATTGCAGAAGACAAGTTGATAAAGGGTAGTTACTTGTTCAAGGGGGACAATAGTGAATATATTTACGAATTCTATCTGACGCAGGAAGGTTCCAAATTGATAGAAAGCAGCGGCGGTGTATCGTTTGGTTTGTTTGCGTTGGGTTACGGCTACATCTCCGAAGTTACACCGGCATCTTCTTTTACCATCCTACCTCCTTCCTCCTCCAGCGCTCCCATGCGTGTAAGCAGAAATATGAACAGCGTGAATGACCAACCCGTGCAGAGTACTCCCTCACGCCGCCTGTCATCCAGCGAACTCCGGACACGTTCGGTGAGATAATCCTCGTACATTTTCAGATTGTTTGAGCGCAATGAGATAAGAACATTTTCCAGATTCTCTCGTCACAAAGTTCGCATGATATGGGTAGGATGTCCGCAGAATCACATAAGAATCACCTAAGAATCATGTTTGTTATTCATCTATCCTGCGACGATAGTGAGGAAAATATCAGTAGGGGAAAAATTGCCAAATTTTTTTGGTGTTTTTTTTTGCAGAAAAAGGGTAAAATGGTCAATTTTATGCCTATAACATTCACATAATAAGAGTATTATACCACAAAGTATGCACGATGTCCGCACGCTGTCCGCACGATAGGTGCTCAGAAGGTGCACTTTTTCGAGAAAAAAACGGAGTGAGTTCCGAGTGGAAAAATTGCCAAATTTTTTACTTTATAATTTCTCCAACGGGTACGATATAAATACAAACATAAATCATAACAATTATGAAAGCAAAATTCTATTCCGTGTTGGTGTTGCTTATAGCGGCACTGACGTTCCCCACCGCTGTTGTGCAGGCACAGCCTACGGGCAGTAAGGGAGGCAAGTTTACCGTTGCAAGCGGAAAACAAGTAAGGTTCTCGCAAGGTAACCTGCAGTTTAATGTGTCGCAGGGCACTCACCAGACGGCGGATGGCAGTCAGGCGGGTACTTGGCGTTTCGCCGAAAACCAGTACGACACTATCGGCAGGTCGAACACCAACATCATTGTGGAGAACTACACCGGCTGGATTTCTCTCTTCGGATGGGGGACGAGCGGTTATAACGACAAGTCGCCGATGATGTACGTTTATGACAATGCACAATATGGCGTCGGGACGAGCGACATAGCGGGCACGAACTATGATTGGGGTGTGTATAACGCAATCAGTAACGGCGGTAATAAGCCCGGTCTTTGGCGTACACCGACACGGGAAGAATACTCCTATATGCTGAAAAACCGTGCAAATGCAGAAAAGTTATGGAGCAGATGTGAAGTGAACGGCATTGACGGTTTTATCTTCCTGCCCGATGACTGGACACTTCCCGCAGGCATTACCTTTACGCCCAAAGCCCATTATTATGACAATGTCTATACTATTGAACAGTGGACACAATTGGAGAATAATGGTGCTATCTTTATTCCGAAGGAGGGTAGGCAAAATTATTCCACTTCTAACCTCCGAATGGAATACACCACCGGTAGCCATTATGTAGCAACCAGTTCGTGCAAATCAACCAGCCAACGCTATGTTCTCAGTGGTAGCCAAACAGATCCTACGGGTACCAGTTGCAGCACCTTTAGATATATGGGTGTGCCTGTCCGCCTTGTCCGTACGGTTGAGGAATTCACGGTTACTTTCAAGAATTGGGACGGCACAACGCTGAAGAGTGAGAATGTTGAATACGGTTTTGCTGCCACTCCACCGACAGACTTGGTGCGCGAGGGTTGGACTTTCACCGGTTGGACGGCTTCGGTCAGCGGCATGAGCAAGGATTATATCACCGATGAGGTGACTTTCACGGCGCAGTACGAGAAATATATCACCTACACCGTTACTTTCGTAGATGGGGCTACCAACGAGATTATCAAGACCGAAACAGTGAAGAAAGGCGAGAATGCCACCGCGCCGACCGTTCCGAGTCATCTCGGCTGGACCTTTACCGGTTGGGACAAATCCTTCACCAATGTACAAGCCGATTTGGTTGTAACGGCGCAATACACTTGGGACGAGACAGACGGGCGTCTGAACGGCAAGTTCTCTGTAGCAGCCGGCAAGCAGGTTTATTTCGCCAAAGGCAATCTGCGGTACCAGCCTTCCAATAACCGGTGGCGTTTTGCCGGTTACCAATACGACTGGGCAGGCGTTGATGCGAACACACATGTGGGCGAAAGCGATTATGACGAATGGATAGATTTGTTCGGTTGGAGCAACACCGCCAACAATTTCGGTGTGACGGCCGGTTGGGATGGAAACGAGTTCTCTGGTGTGTTTGTCGATTGGGGCGACAATCCGATTGAGAACGGCGGTAACAAACAGTATGCATGGTACACGCTGACCTCCGCCGAATGGGACTATCTGTTCAACACCCGCACCGATGCGGCTTCGAAATACAGTTTTGGTACGGTGAACGGGCTGCGCGGAATGATTATTCTGCCGGATAGTTGGACCAAACCATCCTCTATCAGTTTTACCGCCAAGGCAACAAGTTACGACACCAATACCTACTCTGCCAACCAGTGGGAATTATTGGAAGCCAACGGTGCTGTTTTCCTTCCGCAGACCGGAGACAGAGAAGAGACAATAGTTGTGTCGTACGGCTCCACCGTAATGGGCATGTACCGTGTCGGTAATCCCGGAGGAACCCGGCAGGACGCTAACGTTCTTCTATGGATGAAGAGCGGCAATAGTTATTATATTGATGCAGCATCCGGCCAGCCAGAGTACAAAGGCTATTCTGTTCGTCTGGCCCGTCCGGTACAGATGTGCTCGAAGACATCCTCCTTCACGGCATCGGCTATCGGTTCGTATGCCTGGGAAGGACGCGTCTATACCACTTCTGGCGCTTTCACCCGCAATTTCCGCACGGCACAGGGTTGCGACAGTGTGGTCACAATGGTATTGACCATCACCCAGGAACAGCCCGCAGAAGGGACCGGTCTGCTGAGCGGTCTGTTCTCTGTAAGCGCTGACCATCAGGCGCAGTTCTCGCAGGGTAACCTCCAGTACCAACCGCTCACCAACTCATGGCGTTTTGCCACCAACCAGTACGATCTCATCGGTCCGGATAACAGTCACATTACCGAAGCGGCATACGGCGGATGGATAGACCTATTCGCTTGGAGTTGCACAGGCAACAACGATTACGGTATTATGCGCAATTTGGATTCTTACACTATCTCGGGCGATTTTGTCGATTGGGGCAACAATGCTGTTTTGAATGGCGGCAACCGTCCGCATTTCTGGCAGACGCTCAGCGTAGAAGAGTGGGAATATATTCTCACGGAGCGTGCCAATGCCGACAACCTGTGGGGCTGCGCGACCGTCAACACTGTTCACGGTGTGATATTATTGCCGGACAGTTGGACCACACCTGCGGGACTGACTTTCGTTTCTGCATCGGAATACTATACCTCCAATAGTTATACTCCTGCGCAGTGGGCACAGATGGAATCGGCCGGTGCTGTCTTCCTGCCAGCAACAGGAAGTTATGGCATATGGCCTACTTTATATGTGGATGGCTCGAATCAGGAAGGGCTGTATTTCTCCGCGGACAAACACCTAAGTGAAGGAGCATACTACGGTATGGGTGCACACTTCTACAATTCCGGTAACTATGCAACAGGGCCGTACATATACGAGTTTATGAGGTCTGGTTCCGTGCGTCTGGTACGAATGGGCGAGTGCGTGGCAAAGACCACTTCGATTACTGAAACCCGATGCGACAGTTACGTATGGGACGGCACTACCTATACCGAGAGCGGCGATTATCAGAAATCATATATTACTTCTACCGGTTGCGACAGTATCGTCACGCTCCGCCTGACTATCAACAAGTCGTACGAAACGGGCTTTGGCGAGCAGGCGGAGACATCCTATACTTGGCAAGGTACGACCTACACCGAGAGCGGCGATTACACCAAGACGCTGCAGACGGTTGCCGGTTGTGACTCTATCGTCACTTTGCACCTGACTATCGGTTCGGACGAGCTGGATGACCCTGAAGACCCGGAACAGAAATGGGCAAATGGTGTATTGCCGGGCAAGTTCTCGGTCAGCGCAGACAAGCAAGTACACTTCTCGCAAGGTAACTTGCAATATAAAGCAAGCGATGCTATCTGGCGCTTTGCTCCTAATCAGACGGATACTATCGGAAGTGCGAATTCCAATATATCAGCTTCCTACAGCGGCTGGATAGACCTCTTCGGCTGGGGCACGGGTAACAATCCGACAAACAGCAGTCAAAATGATGCGGATTATGCCGCTTTTACCGACTGGGGAACCAATGCTATCTCCAATGGTGGCAATGAAGCTGATATATGGCGTACACTCTCGCAACAGGAGTGGGAATATCTGTTCCGTGGACGTGCCAATGCAGAATCTCTGTTAGTAGCCGGAAGTGTGAATGGTGTAGGCGGATGCATTGTGCTGCCTGATGATTGGGAGGCTCCGGAAGAAATAACTTTTAATCCGATATCGACACACGCATCTTGGGACGAGAGTAAGGGAAAATACCAGGATCCGGCAATTTGTGTGATGTTCAACCGCAATTCTTTCACTGCTACTGAGTGGACTAAGATGGAGGCTGCAGGTGCCATTTTCCTTCCAGGAGCCAACGGACAACGTGTCGGGCAGGATTGGGAACGTACCAATTGGAGTCGTTATTGGACGGCTTCGCTTGAGGGAGAAGAGCACATATATGGTATATCATTGGATGATTGTGGCTTCTATTTGAGACAAGATGAAACTGGTGGTTGGGGCAAAAAGCATATGGGCTGTTCCGTCCGCCTCGTGCAAGATATCACATCTGACGAGCCTTGCACCGACAAGACATCCGAGTTCTCCGCTTCGGCAGAAACGTCCTATACATGGGAGGGCACGACCTACACCGAGAGCGGCGATTACACCAAGACCTTCCCGATGACTAACGGCTGCGACAGTATTGTGACGCTTCACTTGACTATCACTGATATTGTTATCCCTTGCGAAGACAAGACTTCCGAGTTCTCTGAAACGGCAGAAGGGTCTTACACTTGGAACGGCACGGTTTACGACGAGAGCGGTGACTACACACAGACCTTCCCGATGGCTAACGGCTGCGACAGTATTGTGACGCTTCACCTGACAATCACTCATGCAGCGACCGACTGCATGAGCATCGAGACGTTTGTAGACGAACAGCCCGCCTATGACGTTACTTTCTGTCCGCTCACCGTACTCTATGCCAACAACAAGAGCACTTGGGTAGTGGCCGAGAGTGGCAAAGCAGTGCAGATATACGACAACAAAAAGACCTACTTGGACGGCACCGATACCAAAGGCACTGTTCTCAACGGCGTTCGTGGTTACTACAGTAATTATAAGGAACAAGCCGAAATTATCCCTGTTGCCGCTCCGGAGAGCAAAGAGACAACAACACTGATACCTACGCCTAAGAGAATAGAAGAAGATATGTTAGATAGTTATTTGCATGACGCTAACAACTTCCCCTATTGGTATCAACGTTATGTGGAACTGCATAATGCTACCGTGATACTGAACAATAACAAGTATTACGCTTGGAACAACGACATTCAGGTGTATAACCCTTACCAGTTTGCGCTCACAGAAGGTGAAGGCAAGAACTTGATAGGCGTACTCACGAAATTCAACGACCAAGTGCAACTCTATCTGTTGGAGGACGCAAAAGACTACGACCCGATACAAGATGTGACCACTTGGACTGTGGTAACCACCGATGAGATAAAGTGGCAGGGCAGAACAATGCCATGTGCAAACTATGAGCCCTGCCCGGCTATGGATATGACTCAGGTTTCCGATGGTATATACCAACTGCAAACCTACTGCTCCTATATCTCAATGGCGAATACGGCAAACAGTTATCCTTATTGGGTAGTGGGCAAGTATAATGAGAACATCTATCGCTATCCGGACTTAAGTCAGGAATCCCAATATATCAATGCGGCTGAGATCGGTATAGGCTTGTACAACTTCACTTTCACTTTCGACACGAACGGTCCCCGCCTCACCCTGGATTGGACTCCAAGCACAGTGTTCACCGTGGAGGGCACCAGCAACTGGCTTGATAGCGAGTTCGACCCGACCGACACAAACAACGACATGCAGTGCGACCCGACCGGTGCTTGGTGGCAGAAGTTCACTCAAAGTGAGAATACAGACATCGAGACCCTATTCGGTGCTCCCGCCGAAGACTTGTATGTCCTGCTGAAAGAGAATGTGCGACTGGAAAGCTGGGTCACCTATCATTTCAACTTCGTCGGCTATCACGACCGCGCTATCTGGCAGTTGGATTACAATCCGATGGAGGGCGTACAACTTGGGGTAACGGAAGATGGCAACTATAATGTACTATTCTATTTCATCCCGAAATATATGTACGGCTATGTTATCGTTGAGCCTGCTCGTTCCAATGGTCTGTCCGACCCGTCAGCCGTTGTTCTTCGTCCGCGCAAAGTGATAGAGGACAACAGCGTTATTATCATAATGCCTGATGGCAGACGTTATAACGTATTGGGAACACAAGTGAAGCAATGACGAACTCTCCCCTGCCCCCTCTCCGTGAGAGAGGGGGTGAGCGGGAGTCCCCACACCAAACAACATGATTAAGCCCGATGAGCCGATGGGTAATAACCGGCATGAAACGCAATGAAGAACCTTATTAAGACCCTTTGTTTGTCAGTTGTGCTGCTCCTGACACTCAGTGCTAATGCGGCAAGGAATAAGCCAAAATTCCTTGTGCCGGAGTTTTTCGGCGGAGAGTTAGAGTATATCATGATTGACTCCCTTCATTGTGCTTCCTTCACCCCCACTCTTCTTGTGGAAATGCAGAAAGAGGGGAAGCATGTAGGTTATGCGTTGTTTATCACGGGATATAGAGATAACAGTTGGAGTTATGTGGGACATTCCGGAGGAATATGTCCTTGAGGGCAGCATTATGACCTATCCGACCTCCACATTGCCGGTTTATATCGGTATGACAAATATGGGAATTGACTGGAAAGGACTTAATACGAATGCCACAGTCCTCAAGAGAGTAAGAAAGATACTCGTCAAAGAGCAAGAGAGGTTGGCCAAGGAGAAGACAGGAAAATAATCAATCAACTACTATTCAGTTATCAGACAACACCCGTTGACGGAATGCATGGTATTCATCCTTCATAAGGCGATTGAGGGGAAAATATCAGTTGGGGAAAAATTGCCAAATTTTTTGGGGCTATTTTTTTGCAGGAAGAGAGTAAAAATGGACAATTTTATGCCCATAACATGCATATAATAAGAATGTTATACCACAAAGTATGCACGATGTCCGCACGCTGTCCGCACGATAGGTGCTGTAAGGATGCACTTTTTCGAAAAAAAACGGAGTGAGTTTAGAGTGGAAAAATTGCCAAATTTTTTACTTACCTTCCGCCCATCGTGTAGGTCATCGCAAACGCGATACGGCATCGGTATGAAGCATATCGTTTGAATTAACCTAACCTACTTTCAAAATATATCCGCAGGGAGCCGCGTAAGATACGCGGCTCCTTGCCATTTAGCGTGGTATGACAAAATCAGCCCTTCTCTGCAATTCAAACCCGTATTTGTTTTTTTCATAAATTGATTTCCACAAAATGGAAAAATGTTGTATCTTTGCAGCCTGAAATAACTAACATCAATTATTCACTCCCTAAATCTCATTATTTATGAAAAGATTATTTACGACTCTTCTGGCAGTTGTGCTCATCGCAGCAGCCGCCAATGCAAAGGACTACAAGCATAGTCTTGGTGTGGTAACCGGTTTTCAGTACGGCGTAAGCTACAAAGTGAAAGCCCTGCCTCATTTGGCCGTGATGGCCGATTTGTCATACGGTTTTGTTGTGAGCAACATTACCGCCACAGACTTCTCTGCCAAGGGAATGTTGGCTTATCAGGGCGACATCACTCAAGGACAGGGCATCGACCTTGACTGGTATGCCGGCGGCGGAGTCAGTTTCGGTATGATACAAGACGGTCTTGGCGGCAAGTTCGGCATCAACGCTGTGGGAGGAATTGAAGCCAATATGGTGAATGCACCTATTGCCTTTGCAGTAGATTTCCGTCCGGGCTACGGTCTGGGGTTTGATGACGGCAGTTTCATCGGAACCGTCCACTATTTCGACTATGCCATCGCCTTCTCCATCAGATATACGTTTTAGGAGATACAATTAGAATTTATAAGATAACATAATGGAAAGAAAAGTACGTGTACGTTTTGCTCCGTCTCCCACAGGGGCGCTGCATATCGGTGGTGTCCGCACTGCCTTGTATAATTATCTGTTTGCCCGTCAGCATGGCGGCGACATGTTGCTTCGCATAGAAGACACCGACTCCACCCGTTTTGTTCCCGGTGCCGAAGAGTACATCATAGAGGCACTACAATGGCTTGGAATCGAGATTGACGAAGGAATAGGAGTTGATACCCCTCTCAACACTCATGGCCCTTATCGTCAGTCGGAACGCAGAGAGATCTATCACCAATATGTGAAGCAACTGCTGGACACCGGCAAGGCCTATATAGCTTTTGATACCCCCGAAGAACTGGAACAGAAACGCAAAGAGATCAGCAACTTCCAATACGATGCCACGACACGCTTGCAGATGCGCAACTCGCTGACATTAAGCCAAGAGGAAGTGGACCGCCTTATTGGCGACGGGACCCAGTATGTGGTACGTTTCAAAGTGGAGCCCGACGAAGATGTACATGTACACGACTTGATTCGCGGGGAAGTGGTTATCAACAGCAACATCCTTGACGATAAAGTTTTATATAAGTCTGCAGACGACCTCCCTACCTATCACTTGGCAAACATAGTGGATGACCATCTGATGGAAATCTCTCACGTGATCCGCGGTGAAGAGTGGCTGCCCTCTGCCCCACTCCATGTGCTGTTATATCGTGCTTTCGGTTGGGAAGACACGATGCCGCAGTTTGCCCATCTGCCGCTACTGCTCAAGCCCGATGGCAACGGCAAACTGTCAAAGCGCGACGGCGACCGTCTCGGTTTCCCTGTTTTCCCCTTGGAGTTTCACGACCAAAAGACAGGTGCCGTTTCAAGCGGTTACCGCGAGAGCGGCTACTATCCCGAAGCCGTCATCAACTTCCTTGCCTTGCTCGGCTGGCATGCCACGGGCGACAAAGAGATCTATTCGATGGAGAAACTGATTCACGACTTCTCGCTTGACCGCGTAAGCAAAGCCGGCGCGAAGTTCGACTACGAGAAAGGCAAATGGTTCAACCATCAGTATCTCATGCTGCGCGACAACCGGCTAATAGCCGAAGAATTTATGCCTTATATAGATAAGGAGTTGGAAGCACGCGGCGAGAAGAACATACGCACTCCGGAACAAGTGGAGCATATCGTGGGATTGATGAAAGAACGTGTCAATTTCGTGAGCGAACTCTGGGGACAATGCGACTTTTTCTTCACCGCCCCCGCTGAATTTGACGAGAAGTCGCTCAAGAAACGCTGGAAGGAAGACTCACCCCGCCACATGCAGGAGTTGCTCGGTCTGCTTGAGCCTCAGACCGATTGGTCGGCAGAGGCATTGGATGCACTTGTGATGGGCTGGATAGCGGAGAAAGAATACGGCGTGGGACTCGTCATGAACGCCTTCCGCATCTGCCTTGTAGGTGCTGCCCGCGGACCCCATATCTGGGAGATTACCGACATCTTGGGCAAAGAAGAAACACTCCGCCGTGTGCGAGTTGCCCTTCAGAAACTCGCCTGACAAAGCAACCAATAAAGAGAGGCTGTCTAACAAGTTTAGACAGCCTCTGTTTTTTATATCATCTCTTCTACCTTATGGTGCCGTTCTACCTTTCTATTTCTGTTGCTTTTTCTTCGGGTTGGCGGGAAACCAGCCTTTGCGCACGCGTTCGCGTTGTTCAAAAAGCTCGTGAATGCCCCAGAAGGAGGAAAAGGCAAACACCCCCAAACAGATGCTGACGACATGGTTCTCGACAAACACCGATCCGACGGTTCCGGCTATTCCTACCAACAGAAACAGCCACCATGAGCGGACGCCCAGATAATACTCCGCCTTGATAACAATGGGATGGAAAATACCGATAATAAGAAAAGTGGCCAGGCCGATGAGTATGCCTTCAAAAGAAGAGAAAGTGATTTCCATAATTTTATACAGATGATTGTATGATTCAGCAAAACGGTTGCAAAGGTAACCATATTTGAGAAAATGAGCAATCCCTAATTATTATGATTTTACTCGTTGGCGGAATTAAACGATACAGAATGGTTGTGAAATGGGTATGAGGAATGTAGGAATAAGAAAAAAAGAATAATTTGCAAAAATTATGAAAGGCTTACGATGTGCTTACAGAAGGCTTACTGAGATTTGAGGAAAAATAGAACATTTGTTGTTTTTTTTTAAGGCTCACCATGTGCGCTGTATGTCCGCTATATGTCCGCTACAAGTCCGCTACGATTTTTTGAGGAAAAATAGAACATTTTTTTAAATTCCGTCACGTGGTTAGAGATAGCATTTTTTATTTTGCAGTTTCATAAAGTTTATGTAACTTTGCGCCGTAATTTGCGCAAGTGTGGGCATATTTAGATGCTCCGATGCCATGAATTTACTGATAATTAACCAACAAAAATATTGTGTATGGATCAGTTTAACCTATTTCTTTTTGTAGTATCAATCATCGGTATTGTAGTGTTTATCTCACTCTATTTTGTGGATGCCGGTTACGGGAAAATGATTTCCGACAAATGGGGTCCTGCCATCAACAACAAAGTGGGTTGGATACTGATGGAGTGTCCTGTTTTCTTTGTAGTGCTCTACATGTGGGCAAGCAGTGAAGTGCGTTTTGAATTGCCTTATCTGGTATTCTTCCTTTTGTTTGAATTGCACTATTTCCAGCGTTCGTTTGTATTTCCGCTTTTGATGAAAGGTCACAGCAAAATGCCGATTGTGATTATGGCTTTGAGCATTGCTTTCAATCTTGTGAACGGATATATTCAGGGCTATTGGCTATTTGTCAAGGCTCCTCAAACCGAACCATATCAGCAGTTATACACAGCGCAATGGTTTGCCGATCCTCGTTTCATCATCGGTACGATCATCTTCATTACCGGTATGGTTATCAACATACATAGCGACTATGTGATACGCCATCTGCGCAAACCCGGCGACAGCAATCACTATCTGCCCAAAGGCGGTATGTATAACTATGTTACTTCAGCCAACTATTTCGGCGAGATACTTGAATGGGCAGGCTGGGCATTGCTCACCTGGAGTTGGGCAGGCTTCGTGTTCTTCTGGTTCACTTGCAGCAACCTTGTACCGCGTGCCAACAGCATTTACCACAAATACGAATCAGAGTTTGCCGATGAATTCAAGAAGCGCAACCTGAAACGAGTATTTCCGTTTATCTATTAGCAGGAAGTATAAAGAAACCCATTAGAAATAAGAAATTAGAAATAATAAATAATGAAATCAGAATTATTCACTCCCTATCAGTTGGGACCAGTCACACTGCGGAACCGCACAATCCGCAGTGCTGCTTTTGAAAATATGTGCCCTGGCAACAAGCCCTCAGAGATGTTGAAGAACTATCACGTAAGTGTAGCAGAAGGCGGCGTAGGTATGACTACGGTAGCCTATTGCGCGGTCAACCGTCACGGCGTCAGTTTCGATGGACAACTCTATATTCATGACGAGATAAAACCCGCCATGAAAGAACTGACCGATGCCATCCATGCTGCAGGCGCTAAAGCAAGTATTCAGTTAGGGCACTGCGGCAACATGACGCACTTCTACACTTGCGGTTATCGGCTTCCTGTGGGTGCTTCGTGGGGTTTCAATCTCTATTCCCCTACTCTTCACCGCCGTCTTACCAAAGAGGAAATCAAGCAAACCGTCAAAGATTTCGGTACAGCCGTTGATTTCTGTCGTGATTGCGGTTTCGATTGCGTGGAGATTCATGCCGGTCACTCCTATCTGATATCACAATTTCTGGCAAAGCGTACCAATCGTCGCCATGACGAATATGGCGGTTCTCTCGAAAACCGAATGCGTTTCATGAATGAAGTGTTGGACGAGGTGATGCTCCATGCCAAAGACGACATGGCAGTGGTAGTGAAAACCAACATGTGGGACGACTGCTTCCGTGGTATCACTATTGAAGAAGGCATCGAAGTGGCTCGCAACATTGCCAAACACGGTGTTCATGGCATTATACTTTCCGGCGGTACGGTGAGCGCTTCCCCTATGACAATCTTAGGTGGCAAGATGCCCCATAAAGCACTGGCTTACTATATGCCGATGAAGTCCTTCTGGTGGTTGAAGGCCGCCTTGAACATCCCGGGTGTGGCACCTCTTATGATGCCGGAGTCGCCCTATCACGAGCTCTATTTTATGGAGAACGCCAAACGTTTCAAGGAGGCATTGCCCGATGTGAATTTCATCTATGTAGGCGGTGTGCAAAGTCGTCAGAACTGCGAGACCGTACTCAAAGAAGGTTTCCCGCTCATGCAGATAGCTCATGTGCTAATTCAAGACCCTGCCTTTGTCAATCACATGAAAGAAGCCGAAGAACGCAGCGACGAAGAAGGTATGAACTATCGCTCACGCTGCAAACGCTCCAACTATTGCGTTGCTCGTATGTACACAATAGAAATGAAGTGCCACGAGTGTGTAGAAAATCTGCCTAAGAAACTGCAGAAAGAAATAGAAAAAGCAGAAGCCAGAAACACCCGACTCAATGGTTGGGATAATTAACTATCTATTCCACAGTTTAACAATTCCTCAAAATAATATGGATATCAAACTGACTATTGACAAAGCCTATGGTTTTGTAAGTAAAGAGCAAGTGGCTGCGCTTGAGCCACAAGTGAAAAATGCCCAAAAGATGCTGCATGAAGGCACCGGTGCAGGTAACGATTTCTTAGGTTGGCTTTCTTTGCCTGCCGATATTCAGTCTCAACTTCGTGACATCCACTCCACCGCTGCTCTGCTTCGCAACGAATGTGAAGTGATTGTATGCATTGGTATCGGCGGCTCGTATTTGGGAGCGAAGGCGGTAAATGAAGCTCTGCTTGACTCATTCGCACAACTCAAGCATGAAGGTCCGCAAGTAGTATATGCAGGTCAGAACATTGGAGAAGACTACCTGTATGAACTGCAAGAGTTGCTGAGAAACAAACGTTTTGGTATCATCTGCATATCCAAGTCGGGTACGACTACGGAGCCTGCATTGGCCTTCCGTTTGCTCAAAACACAACTTGAAGAACAAGCCGGTAAAGAAAAAGCCCGGGAACTGATTGTTTGTATAACCGACAAATCAAGAGGAGCTCTGCGTACACTTGCCACACAAGAGGGCTACAAGACCTTTGTGATTGAGGACAATATAGGTGGACGTTTCTCCGTTCTCTCGCCCGTAGGCTTGCTTCCTGTGGCATGTGCCGGTTTCGACATAGAACAACTCATTGCCGGTGCTGCACGTATGTCTGACTTATGCAGCCGCGACGTTCCCTTTGAAGCAAATCCAGCAGCTCAATATGCCGCTGTTAGAAATGCCTTGTATCAGAGCGGAAAGAAAATAGAACTTCTTGTGAATTTCCATCCAAAACTGCACTATGTTTCCGAATGGTGGAAACAACTCTATGGAGAGAGCGAAGGAAAAGACAAAAAAGGCATATTCCCTGCCTCGGTTGATTTTACCACCGACCTTCACTCTATGGGTCAATATATCCAAGACGGCGAGCGGCATCTGTTTGAAACCGTCATCAGCATAGCTGAGCCCAATCACCGCGTTGATTTCCCCTATGACAACGAGAATCTTGACGGACTCAATTTCCTTGCAGGCAAGCGCGTGGACGAGGTTAATAAGATGGCAGAGTTGGGCACCATGCTCGCCCATGTGGACGGTGGTGTACCCAATTTGAAGATTGAACTGCCACGACTCAATGAGTTCTATCTAGGTGAGTTGATATACTTCTTCGAGAAAGCATGCGGCATAAGCGGCTATATATTAGGAGTGAATCCCTTCAACCAACCCGGTGTGGAGGCATACAAGAAGAACATGTTCGCACTGCTCAACAAACCCGGTTACGAGAAGGAGAGTGAAGAGATAAGAAAGAAATTGTAATAATCAATCGTAATTTATGAATATATCCTATAAATGGTTGCATCGGTATCTGAATCTGACCGACGATGCGCAGACCGTTGCAAAAAATCTCACTTCAATAGGTTTGGAGGTTGGCACTGTTGAGAAAGTGCAAACTATCCGTGGCGGATTGGAGGGATTGGTAGTGGCAGAAGTACTCAAATGTGAGCCCCACCCCAATTCCGACCACCTGCATATCACTCAGACACGTATTGCACCAGAAGCCGCTCCTGTACAGATTGTGTGCGGTGCCCCCAATGTGGCTGCCGGTCAAAAAGTGATATGTGCCACCATCGGCACCGTGCTCTACAGCGGGGAGGAAAGTTTTACCATCAAACGCAGCAAGATTCGAGGCGAAGAGAGTTTCGGTATGCTCTGTGCAGAAGACGAGATTGGCATCGGCACTTCTCATGACGGCATCATCGTTTTGCCACAAGATGCGCCGGTGGGCATGCCCGCCAAGGAATACTATCATGTGGAAGATGACTATCTGATAGAGGTGGACATTACGCCCAACCGTTCGGATGCCTGCTCCCACTATGGTGTAGCCCGCGATTTATATGCTTTCTACAAAGCCCATGGAGTGAATCTGCAACTAACAAAACCTTCGGTGGATGATTTCAAGATCGACAATCATAACCTTGAAGTGAAAGTAAGTGTCGAGAACGCTGCTGCTTGTCCGCGTTATACAGGTGTCACTATTAGCGGTGTAAGTGTTCAGCCTTCGCCCGAATGGCTTCAAAATGCCCTGCGCACCATTGGTCTGCGCCCCATCAATAACGTGGTGGACTGCACTAACTTCGTTCTTCATGAGGCAGGTCAAGCCCTGCATGCTTTCGATGCCGACAAGATTACGGGCAAAGAAATCATCGTTAAGAATGTGGCAGCCGGTACAAAGTTTGTCACATTGGATGAAACTCAGCGTACTTTGAGTGATGCCGACCTGATGATTTGCAATGCAGAAAAGCCCATGTGTATTGCCGGTGTGTTTGGCGGCTTAGACTCGGGCGTAACCGAACAGACCACCAACGTTTTCCTGGAGAGTGCCTATTTCGACCCCGTCAGCATCCGCAAGACAGCCCGTCGTCATCAGCTATCTACCGATGCCTCCTTCCGCTATGAGCGTGGCTGTGACCCCAATAATACCTTATATGTACTGAAACGTTGCGCCCTGCTTATCCAAGAAACAGCAGGCGGCAAGATCAGCATGGAGGTGACAGACGTTGTGAATGGCAAGGAGAAGAACACTCAAGTTACTCCCTTCGAGCCTTGGCAAGTGGAACTAAGCATCAGCCGCATCAACAGTTTGATTGGCAAGAAAATTGGCGAAGACACAATAGAGACCATACTTAATGCCCTGGAGATAGATATTCTGCGTAAAGATAACGATATTTGGCATGTTGCAGTGCCTCGCTATCGCGTGGATGTACAACGCGAATGCGATGTGGTGGAAGATATACTTCGCATCTATGGCTACAACAATGTGGAATTCCCCGATAAAGTAAATACCAACTTGGTTTATGGACGCAAGCCCGACCCTGTTTTTCTGCAACGTCGCATAAGCGAACAACTTACCGCACAAGGATTCAACGAGATAATGAACAACTCGCTCACCAAAGTGAGCTACTATGAGAATAGTTCTGTTTATCCCTTGGAGCATTGTGTGCGTATCATGAATCCGCTTTCAAGCGACTTGGGCGTGATGCGTCAGACCCTTCTGTATGGCGGGTTGGAGAGTATTCAACGTAATGTGAATCGCCAGAACAACAACCTGCGCTTTTATGAGTTTGGCAACTGCTACCACTTCGACAAGACAAAAGCAGAAGATACAGAAGCAGCCCCGATAAAGGCATATTCGGAAGAAACACATCTGGCCTTGTGGCTGACAGGCAACAAAACCTCCCAAAGTTGGACACAGAAAGAAGAACCTGTCAGTTTCTATCAACTCCGTGCCTATGTTGATAATCTGCTCCGCCGTCTCGGCGTTAGTATTGACCGTTGCACAACAGAAGACATGAATGACGAGATGTTCACTGACGGCCTACGTCTGTTGGCGCCTAATGGCAAGGCATTAGGGTTCATCGGAATAGTCAATAAGAAACTGTTAAAGCAATTTGATATAGCCAGTCCTGTATATTATGCCGACCTCGATTGGAAATTGCTTCTCAAGCAGAACAAACAGTACAAACCCGTTATCAACGACCTGCCTCGTTTCCCTGAAGTGAAACGCGATTTGGCGTTGTTAGTGGATAAGTCCGTCCGTTTTGCAGACCTCAAGAAAGCAGCCTTCGAGACCGAACGCAAACTGCTCAAACAAGTTGTTTTGTTTGATGTGTATGAAGGCAAAACACTGGATTCCGGCAAGAAGTCGTATGCTCTGTCGTTCATTCTTCAAGACGAGCAAAATACATTGAAGGACAAACAGATTGAAAACATCATGCAGCGATTGCAGAAAACCTTCGAAGAGAAGTTTGATGCTCACTTGAGATAATTTATTTCAATCATTGAACAAAGTAGAGACGCCAGAAAGCGTCTCTACTTTGTTTTTACCACAACGGAATCTACCAATAGAGAGGTTACATCTAAGTCAGTTATATACCTATACCGTTTTGCTTCCGATACTCTTTGGGAGTGGTGCCGGTTGCCCTATGAAAGTAGCGCGAGAAAGCCGCTTGATCGGGGAAACCGAGCGTTATACTTACCCCTTGTATATTGAGATCGGTACGTGTTATAAGCATTTGTTTGGCATGAACTATCACATATTCCGTAATCCAATCAGCAGCAGACACACCTACCGATTTCTGAACAAGACGAGAGAAATACTTGGGCGATAAACACAATTTGCCGGCATAGAAATTCACTTCATGTGACTCACAATAATGTTTAGCCAACAAATCGCAGAAACGATTGAACACCTCATTGGAGGTATTATTGTTGAATTTGGAGATTTTGTCCTGCTCTTTTCTGTAAAGATTCAGAAACTCAAGGGCTATATCAACTAAATAGATGAGCATTTCATGCCTATTAGGCAGATCGTCAATTTCCGTGATGGTTTGTATCAACTCGTAAATACGAAGCAACTGATTAGCTTGTTCGTCAGTCAAGTGAGAACAGGGATCCAAATGAAACTTGGCATAGTCATGACTGAGTGTACGTTGCTTGAGTTCTTTCAAGAAATCAGAAGAAAGCAGGAGCATCTTCACATGGTAGTCTTCCGTATTCTCGATCGGATAAAGGATGTGATTCGGCAACACAACTGCCACATCATGAGGACGGAAATCCACTTCATTCATGTCATACCGTATGCGCGCCGAACCAGACAAGTTAAGTCCTACCGACAAATGCGGATACGCGATTTCATCTTGATAGACCGGAAAAGAACTAATATCACAAACAATCACCTCACGGCGTTGCAAATCCTCGGTTTGTTGATTCCACCAAGGATCAATCGGACGTTTTTCTTCCATAATATTTCAACTTAAGGTTAGCATTGGGTGAGAAATGATTTGTGTTGAAACAAGACACGGAAATGAGGTAATTTTTGCGATTCATGAGGTGCTACATTATCCGCGTCTCCTCCACTCAATCATCTGTCACCATTTATTATAGTGTATGTTTTCTTCTTTGAATTTATCCTTCACCTGAGGTTGTTCTGCCGGATAACCAATAGGAATGATGCAGAAGGGAACCAGATGTTCGGGTACATTCAAGATTTCACGTGCTACATTGGAGCGTTCAACAGACGGAATGAGTCCTGTCCAGACAGCTCCCAATCCCAAAGCATGGACAGCAAGCAGAATATTCTCGGTAGCGGCAGAAGCATCCTGAATCCAGAAGTCACGTACTTCTCCTTCAAGGGCTTTGCTCATGTCTCCACATACCACGATTGCCACCTGTGCATCGTTCTGCACACGTGAGTTGGGCAAGCGTTCGCCTATCTCTTTGAGCAATTCCGGCTCGTCCACAACGATGAATGCCCAAGGCTGTTTGTTAACTGCCGTAGGTGCAGCCATTCCGGCACGCAAAATGAGGTTGATTTGTTCTTCCGAAGGTTTCTCAGTGGTAAAATAACGCACCGACACACGTGTCAGAAGAGCATCAATAGCAGGGTTGTTTTCCATGATTTTTTTGTTTTTGTCGGTATGACAGGATAGCAGACACAATGCCGCTACTGCCAGCATGAACCATTTTTTCATAAATCAATAACTAAATAATTATACGTAATACCCGTTGGCGGAATAAATACAGCACGTACATAATTTTCCCAATAGGTTTATTTTCAACGACTTTACCCTGTTGACTGAAAGCAAGGTATTCATCAGTCATGAGATGACGATGAAGGGATTATCAGTTGAGGAAAAATTGAACATTTTTACGTGAACTTTTTGCGGGCAAAGAGTAAAAAACTCACATTTTCATGTCCATAACCTGCATAAAATAAAAATGTTATACCACAAAGCATGCACGATGTCCGCACGATGTCCGCACGATAGGTGCTGTATGGATGCACTTTTTTTCCAAAAAAACAGTTAGTCTTGAGAGGAAAAATTGAACATTTTTTTTACTTGCATTCCGACAACTGATACATAAAAATACATATATAAATTAAGGTAAGGCAGGCAAAAGTACAATATTTTTTGGATATAACAAAATTGTTTGTCATTTTTTTCAGTGTAAGCAGTTGTTTTTTGCTTGCATAATTAAAGTAAAAGCAGTAATTTTGTAGCGAAAATTGTCAGAATACAAGAATCAATAATATAAATCTTTTAATCAATCAAAATTATGAAATCCAAAGTGATCCTGGCATCGGCTGTCGTAGCCTTGATGCTCACCGCATGCGGTTTTGGCCAGAGTGCCACCACCAACACCTCGTCTTCCACCTCTTCTTCCACTACTGCTGCCACTGCTGATGGTACACAAATCGGCAAGAGCACAGGTGTGGCTTTGGACGCTTTAGCAGCCCAATATCGCACCGACGGAAAGTTGGATATGACCAACATTATGAACATAGCCAATATGCTCAATGTGGTAGGCGGTGCACAAAACATCTACGAGAACAAGAGCGACAAAGAATACATGAAGACTTTCAGCAAAGGCTTGATTGCCGGTTCTCTCAATATTGACACCGACGAAGCTGCCGAGAGCATTGAAGAGCAACTGCAGAGCATTGCCGATGACACTAATCTGACAGAATTGCAAGACGCTATGAAGAAAGGTCAAGCCACAGCCACCGAGGTACAGAACGTGGCAAACAGCGTGTCCAATATCGTCAGTCTTTTCAAAAAATAATTCTTATTGACAAACTCTAATTTTTCTATTTTACAGTACCACAATTGTTCAATTGATATCTATGACATTAGTTGACCGATTTTTGAAGTATGTGAGTGTTCACACCACTTCCGATGAAAACACAGGCATGACTCCATCCACCCCCGGGCAGATGGAGTTTGCTCGCGCTTTGCAGAAAGAATTGCAGGAGATGGGGCTGCAAGAAGTAACCTTGGACAAAAACGGTTACCTGATGGCCACCCTGCCCTCCAATTGCGATGAACAGAAACCTGTTATCGGTTTCATAGCTCACATGGACACCTCTCCTGATGCAAGCGGGAAACATGTACAACCGCGTATTGTGGAACACTACGATGGCAACGACATTCTGCTCAATGCCCAAGAGGGTATCATCTTAGAAACAGAGAAATACCCCGAGATACTGCGCTATAAGGGTCAAGATATCATCGTGACCAACGGTAAGACCTTGCTGGGTGCTGACGACAAAGCCGGTATCGCGGAGATAGTTACTGCCATGGAATATCTGCTTCAACACCCTGAAATCAAGCACGGCAAGGTACGTATCGGTTTCACTCCCGACGAGGAAATCGGGCAAGGTGCCGACCACTTTGACGTAAAAAAGTTTGCAGCCGATTGGGCATACACGATGGATGGCGGAGCTATCGGCGAATTGGAGTATGAAAACTTCAATGCCGCCTCCTGCAAAATAACCGTGAAAGGTGTGAATGTACACCCCGGTGCCGCATATCACAAGATGCAGAACTCCATGCGTATCGCCTTCCAATTGGCAGTGATGCTCCCGCGGTGGGAAACACCTGAACATACCCAAGGCTATGAAGGATTCTACCACTTGGTGGGAATGCAAGGTACTGTGGAAGAGACTACCCTTACCTACATCATTCGTGATCACGACCGTGCCCGATTCGAGAGTCGTAAACGCGAAATGGAACACTTGGTGCGTAAAGTTAACCGCGAATACGGCGAGGGAACGGCAGTCATTGACCTTCGCGACCAATACTACAATATGCGTGAGAAAATTGAGCCTGTGATGCACGTGGTGGAATTGGCAGAAAAAGCAATGCGTGAAGCGGGCGTAGAGCCTAAAGTGCAACCGATTCGCGGAGGTACGGACGGAGCTCGTCTCAGTTTTGAAGGACTCCCCTGCCCTAACATATTTGCAGGAGGCGAGAACTTCCACTCACGCTTTGAATATGTGCCTGTCCAAAGTATGGAAAAGGCAACTGAAGTAATATTAAAAATCATAGAATTATGTTAAAGACAACCCCATTCACAGACATACATATTGCCTTAGGGGCAAAGATGCACGAGTTTGCAGGTTTCAACATGCCAATAGAATACCCGACCGGCATTACGCAAGAACACCTCACTGTCCGTCAAGGCGTTGGTGTGTTTGATGTGAGCCACATGGGTGAGTTCTGGGTTAAAGGCGAACGTGCCTTGGACTTGCTGCAATATATTTGCTCCAACGACATCTCTAAACTGGATGCCGGAAAGGCACAATACAACTGTTTCCCTAATGGAGAAGGTGGCATCGTGGACGACTTGATTGTGTATAAATACAGCACAACCAAATATCTGTTGGTGGTGAATGCTTCCAATATCGACAAAGACTGGGCGTGGGTAAACCGTCATAATGAGCAGTTCGGTTGCAAACTGGAGAATGCAAGCGACCGTATGGCGCAACTGGCGGTGCAAGGTCCGAAAGCGACAGAAATGTTGCAAAAACTGACCGACTTGGACCTGAGTCAGATTCCCTACTACTCTTTCCGCGAGTGGCGCTTTGCCGGTGTCGAGCCTGTCATCATCAGCAACACCGGTTACACAGGTGCAGGCGGATTTGAACTGTATTTCTACCCCGAACACGGCAAACAAATATGGGATGCATTGTTTGAGGTAGGTAAAGAGTATGGTTTGCAACCCATCGGTTTGGGTGCCCGCGACTCATTGCGTTTGGAGAAATGGTTCTGCTTGTATGGCAATGACATTGATGACACCACCTCACCCATAGAGGCGGGGCTCGGTTGGATAACCAAGTTCGTGGATGGGAAGCAGTTCATCGACCGTGAACGTCTGGAAAAACAAAAAACAGAAGGTGTGAGCCGCAAGTTAGTACATTTTGAACTGCAAGAACGCGGTATTCCTCGCCATGGCTATGAGATTTGCGATGCAGAAGGCAACTCCATTGGTCATGTCACCTCCGGCATTATGCTCCCAGGCACCCGTACCGGCATCGGCATGGGATATGTTCAAATAGCCTATGCAAAGAAAGATACAGTTATCTATATAAAGATACGCGAGAAACTTATTGCAGCGAAAGTGGTGTAATCTGCTGATAGACATACACATCTCCGCTTTGCAGCCATTGAGGAAGAATGCTCACCATTTGCCAATTTGCAGAGGCAAAGAGGTGAGCACTCGCTTTGTTAAATGAAGGTACCAATGCATAAAGCATACGCAAGTGAAGGTAATTGAAAGCATATTCTTCTATAAGACGAATAGCTTTCGTAGCAAGACCCGTACGGCGATATTCCTCTAATATATAGATGCCCACCCCTGCTTTACCATCAAATGGATTGAAATTGTAAAGATCAATACAACCTACCACTTGTGACTTATTTTCGGAAGTCTCAATCATGAGCCGCAGTTGTTTATCTACATATATATCTCCGGTGGATGAATCTACATAATCTTGCAAATCCTTCTGCGAAACCGGATTATGGAGGTCACCTGAAGCCCATGCCTTGGTGTCATTCTCTATGTAATACAAGGTAATAACGTCAGAAGGTTCCAACTTGCGCAGTTTGATATATTCGTTTCCTAATAGCATCTTCTCAAAATGTCAGTCAATCTCATTCTCCGAACAAGCGGGTGAACAACCCTTTTCGCTTTGGTTGCTCTATCATACCGCTTGAGGGAGCCGGTTTATGGCAGTTGCCGGAATGTACCATCTGGTAAATAACCCCCCAATCGGGCAAACCACCGAGATTCTTGTCATCAATCCACAAGTCTGCATTCAGTTTGCGAGGAGCATGATGATTATCCGCCTCTTCCGGATAATTACTATTCACGGCATAAAACTCCAAGCCTTTCGACTTGCAATAGTCAAGCGCCTCTTGCAAGAGTTCACCTTCGCGTACCGTCCACAGAATGAGTTGATGATGGTCTTCCTGCTGAAGTTTACGCAACGTCTCTATTGCAAATGGTATAGGTTTCCCGATGCGAGGATATTCGTGGGTAACGATAGTGCCGTCAAAGTCAACAGCGATAATCATAAGGGACGCGAGTGATTACTGGTTAGTGTTTTCAGTATTAGACAGTTCCAACTCCATTTTTCTAAGAGTCGGCTTGCAGAAATAGAGTCCGATGGTACTCACGGCGGCACACCATATCATAGAGTTATAACCGCCTAACCAATAGAAGGCAATGATGCCTAACGGCACCCCGGCACCTATCAGACAGATACGTACAATGCCCCAAGTGCGGTATTCGGCAAGTTGCAGTGCTTTATCTTCCAATAATCTGACCTTGTCCATTCTGCGTTTGAAAAGATAAAGTCCACCCGCCACAGAGAGAATCGTATAGCTGATGACAACATATTGAAACACTTGTCCGGCAGTTGTCTGAGGGTCAATCGCTGACAATTGCTGAGAATGTACTATCAAGTACCAAAACAGCAAAGCTACTGCCACGGCTAACACATAAAAAGTGTAGTAGCATACATTCAAAATTGTGTTTACTTTCTTTTCCATAATATGTTCAGTTCTTTCTACTCGTGTTCTTATTTTAGGAGAGAAAATTTGATTATCATCCGTTGAACTCAGTACGGTTCAAAATCGATCGTCCAAGCGTGATTTCATCGGTATATTCCAGTTCGTTTCCTATTGCCACACCGCGGGCTATCTGTGTGACACGAACACCGGTGGGAACAAGGCGTTTGTAGATATAGAAGTTGGTAGTATCCCCCTCCATGGTGGTGGGCAGAGCAAGAATCACTTCTTTGATTTGTTCAGGCTCAATACGGGAAACAAGAGAGTCGATTTCTATATCTTTGGGACCGATGCCATCCATAGGTGAGATAATGCCCCCAAGCACATGATAAACACCATTGTATTGACCGGTATTCTCTATCGACATCACATCTTGCACATTTTCCACAACACATACGGTTTGATGGTCACGCCGCGTACTTTTGCAGATAGGACAAACCTCCGTATCACTTATATTATGGCAGATACGGCAATACTTCACTTCTTTTTTCAGCCGGGAAAGAGATGTGGTAAATCGCTCCACATCAGCATCCGGTTGTCGTAGCAAGTGAAGCACTAATCTCAGTGCTGTTTTTTTTCCCAAACCGGGCAACGAAGAGAACTCACTCACTGCATTTGCCAATAATATAGACGGATAGTCTTGCATAGATATTCTTTCAACTTGCAAAAATACGCAATAATTTTGAATTACGCAAACCCATTTTTACGCATGCCGAACGCATCAAAAGTTTTTTATTGGCGGAATATTTATGGTATGCAGTCAGTTTGCCTATCGAACAAAAAACGTTCTGCATACACCCTGAACCTTTGTCGCACCCCTCAAGCACCCAAACCTTTCCTCGCAAATGATAGCCCTTTTGTAGCCCATTTGCAGCCGCCTTGCAGCCGACAAACACGATAGATACACGATAGATACACGATAGATATACGATAGATATACGATAGATACACGATAGATAAACGATACATTCTGCGGATTTCATAAAGCCGGTTTGCTCTGTTCTGCTTCTCATTATTTAGCGATATTTACAATATTGGAGATTATTTTTGACGCGTTTGCCATGATTTTTACACTTGCGTATGTCAGAAAATTAAGGTATCTTTGCAGCCGTGAAAAAAGGGACCTTCTCATAAGGTCGTGAACATTTATAAATATACGTTGAGACGCATGTTTGCGTCTCAAAAAAAATAAGAAATCAGATTATATGGCACAAGAATTATCAGAACAAGAGATTGTACGCAGACAGAGTTTGCAAACCATGCGAGAGATGGGTATCAACCCGTATCCTGCTGCTGAATATGTGGTCACAGCCTATTCAACGGATATTAAAGAAGAGTTTGCCGCAAAAGAAGCACTTCTTCCCACTCCGAAAGAAGGTGAAGAAACACCCGCAGTGGAACCATGGGAAGTGAGTATTGCAGGACGACTCATGTCTCGACGTATCATGGGAAAAGCCTCATTCATTGAATTGCAAGACTCTAAAGGACGCATACAAATATACGTCAGCCGGGACGACATAAACACCGAAGAACAGCCGGAGATGTACAACATCGTATTCAAAAAACTCTTAGACATCGGTGATTTCATCGGTATTAAAGGTTTCGTCTTCAAAACACAAACAGGGGCCGTTTCCGTGCATGCAAAAGATTTGACTGTTCTCGCTAAATCGCTTCGCGTGTTGCCGATAGTAAAATACAAGGACGGAGTGGCTTACGATAAGTTTGATGACCCGGAGCTACGCTATCGCCAGCGTTATGTGGACTTGGTGGTGAACGAGGGGGTTAAAGAGACATTCCTCAAACGTGCCACCATCTTGCGCACACTCCGCCAAGTATTGGATGAAGCAGGTTACACCGAGGTGGAAACCCCTACCCTTCAGTCTATAGCCGGAGGTGCAAGTGCGCGTCCGTTTATCACACACTTCAATGCGCTTGATATTGACATGTATATGCGTATCGCTACTGAACTTTATCTCAAACGACTCATCGTAGGCGGTTTTGAAGGTGTATACGAGATTGGCAAAAACTTCCGCAATGAAGGCATGGACCGCACTCACAACCCTGAATTTACCTGTATGGAGCTATATGTGCAATACAAAGACTACAACTGGATGATGTCCTTCACCGAACAACTGTTGGAGAAAATCTGCATCGCAGTGAACGGCAAACCCGAGGTGGAAATTGATGGAAAAGTGATATCTTACAAGGCTCCCTACCGACGTTTGCCTATTTTGGAGGCAATACAAGAAAAAACCGGATTCGATTTGACGGACAAATCGGAAGATGAGATTCGGGACATCTGCAAACAATTGAAACTCGAAATCGAACCGAGTTGGGGCAAAGGAAAGATGATAGACGAGTTGTTCGGTGAGTTCTGCGAAGGAAACTTTATTCAACCCACTTTCATCATTGACTACCCTGTTGAAATGTCACCGCTTACCAAAATGCATCGCTCAAAAAAAGGTTTGACCGAACGTTTTGAGTTGATGGTAAACGGAAAAGAACTCGCAAATGCCTACTCGGAATTGAACGACCCCATAGACCAATATGAGCGCTTCGTTGAACAGATGAAACTTGCTGATAAAGGAGATGACGAAGCCATGATTATTGACCACGACTTTATGCGCGCTCTTGAATATGGTATGCCCCCCACATCTGGCATCGGCATCGGTATTGACCGTTTGGTAATGTTTATGACCGGCAAAACCACCATACAAGAGGTACTCCTATTCCCCCAAATGAAGCGCGAACAACAATAAGATTGTCCTTTTTGATGTAATATTTGTCAATTTATTCATGAAATGCCTATGAATAATGAAATCAATATTGCCAATGCGCGGATAGCCATTTTGGGCTCCGGCAGTTGGGCTACGGCACTCGCTAAAATGGTGATGTGTAACACCGACCATATCAATTGGTATATGCGGCGCAAAGAGAAAATTGAGGAGTTTATTCGCATAGGTAAAAATCCGGGCTATTTATCGGCTGCCCGTTTTGACACTTCCCGCATCTCTTTCACCGATGATATCAACGAAGTGGTCAACAACTCCGACATATTGGTAGTCGCGATTCCATCACCATACCTGAAGCAGTCGCTCAAGAAACTCCACAAAACGGTGAGACATAAGATTGTGATTTCTGCCGTTAAAGGTATGGTACCCGAAGAAAACATGGTGATTAGCGATTACATGCACTTCAAGTTCAAAATACCTATGGATCAGTTAGGGGTGATCGCAGGTCCATGCCATGCTGAAGAAGTGGCTTTGGAACGATTAAGCTATATCACCATCGGCTGTCCGGATCGCAACAGGGCTAAAGAGCTGGCTGCTTTGTTCACCACTCCTTTTGTGCATACCACCATCAGCGAAGATATCTGGGGATTGGAATATTCATCGGTCATGAAGAATATATACGCCATCGCCGCAGGCATTTGCAGCGGGCTTAAATATGGCGATAATTTCATCTCAGTGTTAGTGGCGAATGCCATACAGGAAATCTCTCGTTTTGCCAATGCCATGAACCCAATGCAAAGAAGCATCATCGACTCGGCATATTTAGGCGACCTGCTGGTGACATGTTATTCGCATTTCTCTCGCAATCGCCAGTTCGGCAACATGATAGGTATAGGTTATAGCGTCCGTTCCGCACAGATTGAAATGGAGATGGTGGCAGAAGGCTATTATGGCACGAAGTGCATTCATGAACTCAATGAACGCTATCATGTGTATCTTCCGATAGTAGATGCAGTATATGATATCATCTACAATCAAAAAAATGCATCACAGGTGATTCAAGAATTGGCAGGAAAGTTGATTTGATTGTGAATCAAAATATTGATTTCTAATTAGTGATTTTAATTTCTTAATATATGGAAACAAAATACAATCCGAAAGAGATTGAAGCCAAGTGGTATGAATACTGGCTTGAGCAGAAGTTCTTCCACTCAGAGCCGGACAGTAGAGAGCCTTATACTGTGGTAATCCCCCCACCTAATGTGACTGGTGTGCTTCACATGGGTCACATGCTCAATAACACCATTCAAGATATTCTGGTACGTCGGGCAAGACAGGAAGGAAAAAATGCTTGTTGGGTACCTGGCACAGACCATGCCAGCATCGCTACAGAAGCCAAAGTGGTAAACAAGTTGGCACAACTGGGCATCAAAAAGACAGACCTTAGTCGCGAAGAGTTTCTGGAACATGCTTGGGAGTGGACGCGTGAGCACGGTGGCATAATTCTCAAACAATTGCGCAAGTTAGGTGCATCATGCGATTGGGACCGCACCGGTTTCACCATGGACGAAGTGCGATCGGAAAGTGTTATCAAAGTGTTCTGCGACTTATACAACAAAGGTCTCATCTATCGCGGAGTGCGTATGGTCAACTGGGATCCCAAGGCCTTGACCGCACTGAGTGAGGAGGAAGTTATTTTCAAAGAGCATCACGGCAAACTATATTATCTGCGTTATAAAGTGGTTGGCGAAGACAAATACGCCATTGTTGCCACTACACGACCCGAAACCATCATGGGTGATACCGCCATGTGTATCAATCCTGACAATCCCAAGACCGAGTGGCTGAAAGGCAAACGCGTGATTGTTCCGCTGGTAAATCGTGAGATACCCGTCATTGAAGACACTTATGTGGATATGGAGTTCGGTACCGGCTGTTTGAAAGTGACACCGGCTCACGATGTAAACGACTATATGTTAGGCGAGAAATACAATCTTCCTTCCATTGATATTTTCAACGATAACGGAACACTGAGCAAAGCTGCCGGTCTGTATGTAGGTATGGACCGCTTTGATTGCCGCGAACAGATTGAGAAAGACCTGCAAGCAGCCGGTTTAATGGAGAAAGTGGAAGACTATACCAATAATGTAGGTTTCTCAGAGCGCACCAATGTGCCCATTGAGCCGAAACTGTCTATGCAATGGTTTCTCAAAATGGAACATCTCGCCAAGATTGCGTTAGACCCTGTGATGAACGATAGTATCCGGTTCTATCCGGCCAAATATAAAAACACCTATCGCCACTGGCTTGAGAATATCAAAGACTGGTGTATTTCACGTCAACTGTGGTGGGGGCATCGCATCCCCGCCTGGTATATTGAACCCAAAGATGCAACTGTTTCCGCTAAACCTATGTATGTAGTGGCAGAGAACGAAGAAGAAGCACTGCAAAAGGCACGCGAATTGACTCACAACAACTCTTTGTCGGCAGACGAACTGCGTCAAGACCCCGACTGCCTGGATACATGGTTTTCATCATGGTTGTGGCCTATCTCACTTTTCGACGGCATTCGCAACCCGGGCAATAAAGAAATACAATACTACTACCCCACCGCAGATTTGGTAACCGGTCCTGACATCATATTCTTCTGGGTGGCACGCATGATTATGGCAGGCTATGAGTATGAAGGTAAGATGCCTTTCAAAAATGTCTATTTCACCGGTATTGTCCGCGACAAGTTAGGTCGAAAAATGTCGAAATCATTAGGCAATAGTCCCGACCCGCTGGAACTGATTGAGAAATTCGGTGCCGATGGTGTGCGCATGGGTATGATGTTGTCTGCACCGGCAGGCAACGATATTTTGTTTGACGAGTCACTCTGCGAACAAGGACGAAACTTCAACAATAAGATTTGGAACTGTTTCCGACTCGTAAAAGGTTGGCAGGTTGCAGACGTTCCTCAACCCGAGTATGCACATCTTGCCACAGACTGGTTCGCCGCACGTCTGCAAGCCACACAAGACGAAGTGGCTGACATGTTCGAAAAGTATCGTCTGTCAGAAGCATTGATGTCGATTTACAATCTCTTCTGGGACGACTTTTCTGCCTGGTATCTTGAAGTTGTCAAACCCTCCTATGGAGAACCCATTGACAAGAATACTTATCAGCTGACTCTGCAATATTTTGATGCCCTGCTCCGACTTTTGCATCCCTTCATGCCGTTCATCACCGAAGAATTATGGCAAAACATCAGCGAACGCAAGGCGGGCGAAAGTATTATGGTATCTCCACTTCTGAAGATTGCCGACATTTCCGATAATCACGAACAACTGATTAACAGAATGGAATTGCTGCGTCAGGTGGTAGCCGGAGTGAGAAATATTCGTCAGCAACGCAATATCGCACAGAAAGAGCCGCTTTGTTTAGAAGCAGTAAGCGAACAAGGCTTCCTTCCTGCCGAAGAACAAGTAATCAGCAAACTGTGTAATCTGCAGTCTATTCGCAATGTGCAGCAAAAATCGGCAGGAGCTGCCGCATTTATTGCCGGTATCACCGAATATGCCGTTCCGCTTGAGCAATTTGTCAATAAAGACGAAGAACTGCAAAAACTTCAGGATGAACTTTCACGGCAAGAGGGATTCCTTAAAGGTGTAATGGCTAAATTGCAAAACGAACGTTTTGTTCAAAATGCCAAGCCGGAAATAGTGGAGCGGGAACGCCAAAAACAGCATGATGCTGAAAGCCGTATTGCCGCCTTGCGCGAGAGCATTGCCTCGCTGAAATAATCAAGCTAAAACAAGACTGTATATTTCATTGCGCAAAACAAAGGAAGCAAATTTCACCCCTGTATTTTGCTTTTTACCCCTCAATAAAGGTATTTCAACCAATTCAAAAGGTTGCAGTACCTTTATTTTTTTAGTTTTGAATAATTGCCTTACCTTTGTACCAGATTTCGTTGTGATATATCACATAGTATTCATGTGATAGTTTGAAATCTATAAAAAAATAATGAATCAAAATAATGAATCAAAACTTTTTTTATTAATTATGGCAACACCAACAAGACATTTTTTTGATTATTTCAATGAACGTATTCCGCAGAACTGGAATGAACCTGCATTAACCGATTTTGACGGTGAAAAAAACTACACATTCGGACAGATGGCAGAACGAATGGCACTGTTGCAATTACAGCTGGAAGCTGCCGGCATCAACAAAGGCGACAAAGTGGTTATTTGTTCAAAGAACTGTGCCAACTGGGCAGTGGCATTTCTTAGCATTGCCGCCAATCGAGGAGTGATTGTATCTGTCATGGATGCTTTCACCGGCAAAGATATAGAGAAACTGGTAAATCACTCGGATGCAAAAGCCATTTTTGCCGGCGATAGTGTTTGGAATAAAATTGATATAGAAAACCTACCTAATGTTGTTTTGGCTCTCTCCACAAACAATTTTGAGCTTTTATATGCCAAAGAAGAACTTCAACGCAAATCCGAAGAAGAAGCCAAACGGCTCTTCAAGGAAAAATATACGAATGGTTACACAAAAGAGGATGTGAAATTTCCTACTGACAACATGGATGACCTGATGATTATCAATTATACCTCGGGTACCACCAGCGAACCCAAGGGTGCCATGTTGTCCTATCGTGCCATCTCTGCCAATGTACATTACTCTCAAGAGACTATCCCTAACCATGCCGGTTGGAGCGAAGTGTGCATGCTGCCGCTTGCCCACATGTTCGGTATGACCATTGAGTTCCTCTATCAAGTGGCAGGTGGATGCCATGTGTATTTCTTGAGCAAGACGCCCTCCCCTACAGTGCTGATGCATGCTTATGCAGAGACAAAACCCTATATGATTCTCACCGTTCCACTCGTTTTGGAGAAGATATTCAAAGCCAAGATTTTCCCGGCACTACAGAAACCGGTAGTAAAATTTCTGTGGAATACACCGGGGCTATGCAAAATCGTTGAAAAGAAAATCTATCAACAACTGATGCAAGCATTTGGAGGTAACCTGATTTACTTGATTACCGGTGGCGCCGCCATCAATGGTGAAGTGGAGAAAGTATTCCGTCGCATCAAGTTCCCCTTTGTGGTGGGTTATGGTATGACGGAAGCCGGTCCGCTCATCTGTTATGACCACTGGTTCAACGAAGTACAAGGTTGCTGTGGCAAATGTGTTGACAGAAATGAACTGCGCATTGACTCAGACGACCCCGAGCATAAAGTGGGAGAAATTTTGTTCCGCGGAGAACACATGATGATGGGTTACTACAAAAACGAGGAAGCCACCCGAGCTGCCATCGACAAAGACGGTTGGTTGCATACCGGTGATTTGGGTACTCTGGATAAAAACGGACATTTGTTTATCAAAGGTCGCAGCAAAGCCATGATTTTGAGCAGCAACGGACAAAACATCTACCCTGAAGAGATTGAGGACAAGTTGAACAATTTGCCTGCAGTGGTGGAGTCGGTAGTAGTGGGAAGAAAAGGCAAACTGGTAGCCCTTGTTTTTGCCGATGAGAAGTACAATTTACAGGGACTTACCATTCAACAGCAGATGGCGGAAAACCTTAAGACTTTGAATGCCTCCCTACCCGCTTATGAACATATAACAGAAATTGAACTCGTTGACAAAGAGTTTGAAAAAACGCCCAAACGCAGCATTCGCAGATTCCTATACAAATAAGCAACCTTAATAGTTAATAGTTAATAATTGGGGTTTTGAAAAAATCACACCTAAGAAACGACCGATTGCAGCCTGCTGTCGGTCGTTTTACGTATTATTCGGAAGAAAATAGATTTGCAGAAATAAAAATGATTTTGTAATTTTGCAAACCGATAATTTACATTCAGATTATATTCGGAAAGAATAATTCTCTAAGGCATGACACGATGAAACAAGGTTTTTGGCAACGAATCAGGCAACGCTATCGCATATCTGTAATGAACGAAGACACTCTGGGTGAGATATCACATTTCAGATTGTCGAAGATTGGTATGTTTTTATGGTTATCGCTCCTTTTCATTGTCACCTTTTCCTTGTTGGCACTGCTTGTTTGGCTTACCCCGCTTCGTAACTATTTGCCCGGCTATGATGCAGATATTCGTAAAGAGTTGATTACAGAAGTTGCCAGAGTGGACAGTCTGCAAAATGCTTTGGATCTTCAAAACGAATATTTAGGTATCATACGCAACGTGGTGTCAGGCGAAGTACAGTCTGACACAGTAGTTCCGCTGGATTCTTTAGCCCTTCGTCAGAAAGCCCGTTTGCTTGAAGAAAGAAGTCAGCTGACTGACGAATTCATGGCACAATACGAAAACAAAGAAAAGGATAATTGGGCGTTGTTTGAGACCACGGCTTCCACTCCCGTGTTCACGTTGCTTCGCCCTGCTCGCGGAGTAATAGAGGAAAATCTGTCCGACGAGAAAAACATCTGTCTGCGTACACCCAAGCAGGAGAATATTTGTGCTGTGCTGTCAGGAACAATAATCTATGCGGTTCAGACATTGGATGATGACTGGGTGATGGTTATGCAACACGAAGGCGAATATCTTTCTGTATACAAACACATCGGCAAACCTCTCAGGCAACAGGGCGAAAGTATAGATGCAGGAGAGGCTATCGGTATTGTCGGCGATGAACAGATATTGTTTTTCAGCCTATGGCAAAAAGGTCGTTCCATCAATCCCGAAGAAGTGATAGCATTTTGATATTATCAGCTCCTATCTTGACATATTACACCAGTATTGGCATTATGACAGTTTCCGTCCGTTGCAAGCTGAGATTATTGAAAGCATCGGTGCCGGTCATGACACACTTGCCTTGATGCCCACGGGCGGAGGCAAGTCGCTATGTTTTCAAGTGCCTGCAATGGCAAAAGAAGGTCTTTGCTTAGTGGTAACACCGCTTATTGCACTGATGAAAGACCAAGTGGAGCACCTGAGAGAGCGCGACATTTTAGCTGAAGCTATTTATACCGGTCTCACTTATAGAGAGATTCAAACCATTTTGGACAATTGTCAGTTTGGCAATCGTAAGTTTCTTTATGTATCACCCGAGCGATTGGAATCGCAAGAGTTTCTGAAACGTTTGGTGCAGTTACCAGTCTGCATGATAGCAGTAGATGAAGCGCACTGCATCTCACAATGGGGTTACGATTTTCGTCCGTCATATCTCAAGATAGCCCAAATCAGGAAGGCATTACCTGAAGTTCCCGTGCTGGCACTTACTGCCACCGCCACCCCCGATGTAGTGGATGATATTCAGGATCGTTTGGCATTTAAGACGAGAAATGTGTTACAAAAATCTTTCGAACGCCCCAATCTGCACTATGTTGTACGAAAGACTGATGACAAACCGAAACAACTGCTGCACATTTTAAGCCGTGTACCCGGAAGTGCAATTGTATATGTCAGGAACCGGCAAAAAACAAAAGACATAGCCGAATTGCTCATAGATGCAGGTGTGAGCACCACTTACTATCATGCCGGACTACGCAACCAAGAAAAAGACCAACGACAACAGGAATGGAGAAGCGGAGAAAAACGTGTGATGGTGGCTACCAATGCTTTCGGCATGGGAATCGATAAAGCAGACGTTCGATTGGTCATACACATGGATTTGCCTGACACGTTAGAAGCCTATTTTCAAGAAGCCGGTCGTGCAGGAAGAGATGAGAAGGAGGCTTATGCCGTTTTGCTCTATAACGCTACCGACAAGACCAAAGCGCGAAAACGTGTCGCTGACAATTATCCAGACCGCGATTTTATAAAAAAAGTGTATGAGGCCGTTGGCAATTGGCTTGAAGTGGGTATCGGCTCCGGTTTGGATCATACGTTTGTCTTTCCGTTCGAGCAGTTCTGCATTGAACGAAAACTGCCTTTTCTTCCGACCTTAAGTGCCATCCTGCTACTACAGCAGGCCGGTTTTCTTACCTATCAGGAAGAAACGGAAACACAGCCACGTGTGATGCTTCTGCAGCAAAGAGATGAGTTGTACAACCTGCCGTTAAGCGAAGAACAGGACCGAGTGCTAAGCTACCTGCTTCGCACCTACACCGGCATTTTTGCCAATCCGGTATATATCAACGACAATCAGATGGCTGACCGTTTGTCAATATCTCCCAAACATGTCAATGAAATATTGGTAAGTCTGGCACAAGAACATATCATACAATATATTCCTCGAAGAAAAACACCCTACATCGGTTATCCATTGGAGCGACAAGAATTGCAATTTGTAGTAATCCCTGATAAGATATATGAGAACAGGCGGAAATTATATATCAGCAAATTGCAGGCTATGGTGGAATACGCCGAGCAAGAGCAGTTTTGCCGCTCGCAACTGTTGTTAGCCTACTTCGGAGAAAACGATGCCCACCCCTGTGGTCAATGCGATGTATGCTTGCGCCATAAACGGGAAAATGACAGCGATACATAAGCGACGCATAATGGTGTCTCTAAAAGAAGTAGCCGGCTTCATCCATTCACATACAGGCATCATACAGGCATCATACGGGCATAAAAAAGAGCGGCATAAGGGAGTCGAACCCTCCTCCTCAGCTTGGGAAGCTGATGCACTACCGATGTGCTAATGCCGCAAAAATATTATAGAGAATGTGTCTCTACTAATTGTGTTGCAAAGGTACAACGATTTTTTCAAATACGCAAATCAATTGTACAATTTTCCCACTATCCAATTACTCAACCGTTTAGGCAGGAGTTTCTCCAAAACCACAAAAAGACGATATTGAAGTCCTGCTGTATAAAGAGGCTTTGGATTATGCCGTGTTGCCACTTTATATAACTGACGTGCAAGATATTCACACGTCATTCCATTTTGTTCATCTTTTTCCATCGCACTCACTGCATTCTGCATGTGAGTATAGATATCACTTCCGGCTTGTGATTTGCTTCTTGCATTAGTAAACCCTGTTGCCACATCACCCGGCATCAAGGCAGTAACCGTGATGCCAAAATCTTTCACCTCATTCCTCAAGGCTAATGCCAAAGCGTTGATAGCAGACTTGGAGGCTGAATAGAATGCCTGATAAGGTATGCTTAGAACGGCAGCCACACTGCTGGTAAAAACGATGCGACCTGCTTTTTGTTTCCGCATCTGAGGCAAGACTGCCTGAACCATATTCAAAGCTCCAAAGAAGTTAACGTCAAACTGACGTTTGGCATCACTCAGGTCGGTAAATTCTATTGCTCCCGAAATGCCATACCCTGCATTGTTGAGCAACACATCCACTCTACCCTCCTTCTCCACCACTTTGTCAACAGCCATTCTCGTTTGTTCGGGCAGGGTTACATCACAACTGATATGTTCAATGCGGTCAGTGCTCTGTCCGGAACGAGACAATTCATAGACGTGATACCCCTTTAGAGCGAAAAGTTCTGCAGCGGCTTTACCTATTCCTGACGAACCGCCGGTTATAACCAACACTTTTGCCATCTGAGAATTATTCAAACAGTTTCACATCTTCTCTTAACACCCTGCTGATGATTTCCACTGCCTCATCAATAACGGGTTCGGTGTGCGTTGCCATCAGTGTGCTGCGCAGCAAGCACTCGCCTTCCACACACGCCGGAGCAATAACGGGATTCACATATACTCCTTCCTCAAACAGCCGCTTGCCATAATAGAAAGTGTCAAGCGATTGATAGGTGAAAATAGGAACTATCGGCGTAGGTGCTTCTATAATTTTCACACCACTTTCTATCAGACTTTTGCGAAAATAAGCCGACAACTCCATCAGTCGTTTGGGACGTTCGGGCTGTGATTTCAGTTTTTTTAACGCCGTAAGAGCCGTGGCCGTAGAAGCCGGTGTCATCGAAGCGGAGAATATGAATGGACGTGAGACATGACGCAACCAGTCTGCCACGCGATGGGATGTAAGCATACAACCACCGATAGAAGCAAGCGATTTGGAGAAAGTAAGCATTGTAATATCCACTTTGTCGGTCAAGCCGAAATAGGCAGCCGTTCCGCGTCCGCATTCACCCAGCACACCAAAACCATGGGCATCGTCCACCATCACACGAGCCCCGTATTTTTCTGCCAATTTACATATTTCAGGCAATTTGCAAATATCGCCCCGCATGGAGAATACTCCGTCGGTTACAATCAGTTTGCCGGCATTCTCGGGCACACGTTTGAGCTGACGTTCCAAATCTTCCATATCGCTATGATTATAGCGCAAAGTGGTGGCGTAACTAAGCCGACATGCATCATAGATAGAAGCATGATTTTCTTTGTCATTCAGGATATAATCGTTTCGCCCCGCGATAGCCGAAATGATAGCCAGATTGGTTTGAAAGCCGGTGGCTACTGTCATGCAGTCTTCATAGCCCATGAAATCAGCCAATTCTTTCTCCAATTGTTTATGCAGGTCCAGTGTTCCATTTAAGAAACGTGAACCGGAACAACCGGAACCATATTTATACAGCGCATTAATACCTGCCTTTATAATATCATTATCCTCGGTGAAGCCCATATAATTGTTGCTTCCAAGCATAATGATACGCTTGCCCTCCATTGTCACAACGGGAGCTTGTTTTGATTGCAACTCATGAAAATAGGGATAAACGCCCAACTCGCGTGAACGATTGAGCAGTTCATAGTTACATTTGTCGAAAAGATCCATTTTTATGAAATATATTACAAATAAGTTAGTATTAACATTCATTTACCAGCCAAGTATTGTGCTCAATACCTGCTACTTGAAGCATTTGTTCGAAAGCGGCAGAACGGAGTCGGTCCACTTCGTCTTTCCTATTGTTGTTTTTATCGGGGAAGATTGGCTCAGAGATTGTGACCGTTAGAAGCGGTTCGTCTTTTGATCCAAACAAACGATAGATTCCGGTTCGTGGACGGAAAGTTATGACACAAGGCAAAATAGGCATGTCGTACTTATATGCCATCGTAAATGCCCCTTTTTGAAACGGGCGAAGCGGCTTATAATAATCCCAACGAGCCGACTCGGGGAAAATATGAATCCAATATCCTCGACGATGGAACTCGTCAAAGGCGGCATTAAACTGCTTCATTGCCTGCATTCCTGTTTCAGGAATAGGGATACCGCCCACAGCCCACATATACCAATGGTCCTTAGTATTGAAATTTGGTGCATACATGGGAATGCGGGTATGACGATTGGCAAAAACGGCATTCAGCACTGCCGGAGCATCCAAACGATTGCAGTGATTGGCAATCGTGATGGCTCCCCCACGCAGTTGCTTTCTGTATTTTCTCAGCACCTCTCTGCCACGAATCCGAAGACCGTTTTTTATTCTATTAGCCAAAAAAACGATGGGATAAAGGAAACAATAGTATCCGAACCAATTGTTCACGCGAAAGCGGAATGAGTCATCAATATAAGGGTAATGCTCATCAAATACTATATTGCTTATGTAAGTGGGATGCAACAAACTTTGGTTGGGATTGTCCTGCGGGTATTTTTTTCCGATTTCAGGAACATAAACCCCTTCCTTTACTTTCAAGTCATCAAACCGATTATTAGTTGCCATTATATTCAAAATTTCTTAATATGAATTTTCAAATAGCCATCGCTGTTCATCCTCATACTTTCACAAATCGCATACCTACCGAACGGGCGCCATCGCCATCTGTATCCTCCCGGTCGCCAATCATAAGTGTTTCTTCGGCAGAAGTGCCTATATCTTCCAACAAACGTTGAAACAGCACTTTGTTAGGTTTCAGCCCGCCCAAGTCCATTGCTGCCTCTTTTATATCGAACCAGTCGGGGTCAATACCCAATGCCGTCAATTTTTCATTTATGCAACGATAATCGGAAAAGACGACTGTTTTAATCCCTTTTTCTTTTAATGCTTTGAGCAATGGTTCTACGAAAGCACCGGCTTTATAGTATTTTCTCAGGATTTCAACCATCAAGGGCAGATAAGTGCCGAAATACCAGTCACGTGCCACCATATAGGGCACGTTTTGGTGAGAAGATATATGATTGAAAAGAGTGCGATAGAAATTATCGGCATCACCGAAGAATGTTCCTTTCAACTGCCTGCGCGAGTTGCGCTCCGATGCCAACATAAACATGTGGGGGATATCACTAATGATAAGGCGAAGAGGCAGAAAGCGCTTGTTATACAGCGTTCCATCCAAGTCGAAAATCACGGCACGAATGCCGTTCAAATCAAGGTCCTCTATAGATAATTGTTTCATTTGAACAAGCAAAAAGCGGCGCAAAGTTAAAACAATTTTTCAAAATACACAAATATAAATTTAGATTGTCAGATAACGCACTACAGTTCAAAAGGAATAATCATATTCTAAGAAAATACCATCACAAAAAGAATACGGCCGGAAACCGACCGTATTCAATCCCCCAAAATTTTACCTTATGAAAAGTGTTGCTTAGCCAGGACTCGAACCCAGACAGACAGAACCAGAATCTGTAGTGCTACCATTACACCACTAAGCAGTGATTTTTCATCTAAGCGGCTGCAAAATTACACAAGTTTTTTGAATTGTGCAAGAGAAATAAGTTTTTTTTTACTTTTTTAGGAATTTATTTATTTTTCCATTGGTGGAATGCATGTTATGCATCCGTCATGAGACGACAGTGAGGGGGATTATCAGTTGTGGAAAAATTGCCAAATTTTTTTCATGATTTTTTTGTGGGTACAGAGTAAAAAACTCACATTTTTATGACTATAATGTGCACATTATAAGAGTGTTATACCACAAAGTATGCACGATGTCCGCTGTATGTCCGCTACATGTCCGCTAAAAAGGTGCCTTTTTTGGGGAAAAAAACGGAGTGAGTTCCGAGTGGAAAAATTGCCAAATTTTTGTTGTTTTCAAATGCCCTTGATGTCCTATTGAAGTCCTTAACAAGTTATACGGGAAAATGGTACATTTTTTACTTGCCTTCCGCTAAGGGACGATTGGTAATATTCGGGTAGAGCCCGGGAATAATGCGAGTATTCCTCTAAGAGGCGCTTCATCTGACAAGAAAAGCGAAGTGTGCCGGTATGTCGCCGGTACGAACCGACCACAAACAGGTGCCTGAAGGCGAGAAACAATACAACATGCCCGGCGTAACATAGTCCTTGGCATCGGTGAGAAGAATCTCGTACGTCTTAGAATTGACCGCGATGCCATAAGGTTTCTCTATACGACTTTCCGTCCCGTCAGTGATGAATCGGTCGGTAAGCAATTGACGAGAACGAACATCCACAATACCGTAACTTACCTTTTCCTCCATTAGGATATAACTCCATTCCGAGCCATAGAAATAAAGCGAATCACCCACAATAGTAAAATTGCTCACCGCCATATTGATGCTGTCAAGCAGTTGGTCGGTATGTGTGTCGATGCAGTATAATTTAGATGGGATGTCGTAATAATTACCGCGGTTGTTTACCCACAATTGTCCGTATTGATCGAGTTTCGCATATTGCAAATTCACGGCAACAGGTATTCGTTTTATTTCCGTAAAAGTAGCCAAATCAATAACGGAAAGTGTATTCTCATAGTTGGGCACCATATATCCTCCCGAGTTGGCGACATAGAGTTTTTTTCCGTCCGCCACCTCTATACCGTCCGGCTGAAATCCTACTATACATCGGTCCTGAATTTGCAACGTGGCCGTGTCGAAACGGGCAATATATCCCTTCTGTTCATAGTCGGGATTGATTACAACGGGTCCGGCATAGGATGTAACGTAGGCATAAGCACCGTTGAAACATATATTTCTGCAATTGGGAATATCCACCTGCCCTATCCTGCGTAGGGTGCGGGCGTCCATCACTTCCACCTTATTGGACACATTGACCACTGCATAGAGCCGATTTCCATACACACGCAAATCGTTGCCAACATCTCCCAACTCTTTGGTAACGGTGGGGTTGTGTGCGGAATAGATATTACGGTTGTAGATGCCAGTGGTGTAGTCGTAGTAATCAATCGTGGACTTGTTGCTCCCCATATTTCCTTCATTCAGCAAATAGAAACCCGCAATGCCATTCTGCTTCGGCTCTCCGCAAGGTTCCTGTTCAACGGCATACACCACCACCTCCTCCCGGCACGAACTCAGCAAGAACACCGATGAGAACAGGGATAAGAAACAAAAATATCTTAATTGACGATGAGAGTTCATAATGCTTATACTTTAAGAAGTGGTGAATCAGAGAATAATTTTCACTATGCCTTTGCCGTTGATTCCGGGCATAGGATAGTTTTGTATTACATCATATTGCTGGTTGAGCATATTGTTGATTTCTACAGCAAAATGCAAGCGTGGCGAATAACGGGAAGAGGTTTTCAGATTCATCTCATAGGAGATGCTCAAGTCGTGCGTGTACCATGGTTGTTCTTTGTTTATCGGTATGTTTGCCGAACTGTGATATCGCTCTCCCACATAGATAAAAGAATAGTTCAGTGCGAGCACATCAGCCTTTCCGTTTGCATCTTGAGTGCCGCCGATATACCATTGGAGATTGGCGGTAGCGCTACCCGAATGCCATGGTATATAAGCTATTTGTCCGCCATAGGTAAACTGCTGGGGGTCGGTCAGATCTTGCGCTTTCTGATAGGTATAGGCAGCTGCAATTGAAAGCAGCAATTGATGTGAGTCGGTTGATGAATTGCCATACAGACACATCGTGGTTGAAGCATTCACGTCACACCCCCGAATCTCCACATATCCCAAATTCATCATTTGCCATCGATATTGGCCATTGCCTTTGGGAATAGCAACGATTTTGTTCTTTACCTGATTGAAATAGCCGTCCACTTTCAAGTCCACCGCCCGCCAGAAGCCCCGGTTCCATGTTTTAGTGTATTCCGCCCCTCCGTCGTATTGCGTGGTGTATTCGGGCAGAAGTGAGATATTGCCTACATCGGTGTAATAGAGGTCATTAAAAGTAGGCATTCGGAAGATGCGCTTATAGAAAGCACGCAAGTAGAGGTCTTCCAGATAAGGATGCACCGTCAGGAAAACGGCAGGTGTCAGTTGTGGCTCCTGCTTATAGGCGGTGGGCATCTGAATGGTAGGCTGATGTATCTTGTCAAACACAAAGGTACCCAACACACTGGCTTGTGCTTTGATGTATTTCCAGTCGAGTTGTGTGGCTGCCGCAGCCAAAATGGTTTGGCGTTCTGGGAAAACAAAGTTCACCAGATTGCCTTCCAGATAATTCCATTGCCAATCGGCAGAGACAGATATATCCCAATTGACATCGTTGTTTCTCACCCACCCTTTCACTCCGACAATCGCCAGCCGATGTGCCATACTTAAATATACCTCCTGCTGTGTGAAACTATTGTCGATATACATCAGCGTGGTATCCGGATTCAGATAGCGCATGTAGTCATTTGAGTATTTGGCATTAAACTGGAAGTCGTAGCCGCGAGCCAAAGTCTTGGTGAAATTGCCTTGCACAAAAGCATTTCTGTCCCATTGACGCTGAGAGTTCTTCCACACATTGTTCACGATAGCCCCCGGTATGCCTTTGTTGCTGTTGTAGAAATATGCCTTGACATGCCATTTGCCTTCCCCCAGATAACCGAAGACCCCGGCTTCTGCCCTGACGGCAGAGACATCACCGTTCTGCCGGACAGCCGTAGTGTCCCATGCGACGGTATGGTCGGGCAGCAGTTTGCGGTAGCGGAAATGATACCTGCCATGCGCATACATATATTCGGCACTCGCGGAGAAATGGACATTGTCGGTTATCTTCTGCTCGTACAGTACCGACGGATTCGCCAAGCCGAACGTACCGGCTTTCATAGAGACGGTAAGGTTGTAGGTCTTGTCAGGCGTAAATTTAGGCCGGCGCGTACGCAAATAGAGTGTTCCTGCCGAACCGAAATCTTTGGCGGGTTGGAATATCTCGGATTTCTGTCCGTTGTAGAGTGCGACTTCTTCGATATTGTCCATTGAGAACTTTCCCAAATCTACAGTTCCGTTTTGCGCATTGCCTATTTCTATTCCATCATAAAACACGCCAAGATGATGGGTTCCCATAGAGCGTATATCCACTGTTTTCAATCCCCCTACTCCGCCAAAGTCTTTGAGTTGCACTCCGGAGAAATAGCGTATGGCATCTGCCACGCTCTGCGTTGAAAGTGCTTGCAGACGGTCGCCTTGCAACTTCTGGACCGGAATGACGGGTTCTTCCCGACGGCGTGCGGAAACAGTTATCTCGTCTATATTCAGTTCTTTTGCAATACTGTCCAACGTCCATTCCTGTGCAGAAATATACATAGGAACAAACAATAAGGAACAGATATTTATAAACAGACGAAGCCGCATTATCATTTTGCAAAAACAGCGCAAAGGTAGTGTTTTTTACGAAAATGTACAAGCACTAAACGTTATAATGCATCAAACACCTAAAATCATACTCAAGAATATATTTGTGTTTAACAACCCGTTGGCGGAATAAATACAACTACTACATATTTTTTTAACAGGTTTATCTTCAGGATTCTTACTATTTTGACAGGATGCCCGGTATTCATCTGACATGCGACAATAGTGAGGAAAATATCGGTTGTGGAAAAATTGAACATTTTTGACTTTATAAATTCGCCAAGGGGTGTTAAAAAATAATAGCACGCACCCAAAATGGTGCGTGCTATTATTTTGTCGGAATCGTTCTGAGGACTCCGAGACTCAGCAATCGCTTACTTCATCTCTTGTCCTAAGGCATTGTAGGTTTTGCCATCGCGGATGATGAGGACTTGTCCGTCGCGGACGATTTTTCTAATATTGGTTTGTGAGCCGAGATTATCGAAGCCTGTGGGTGTGCTATCGACATATACGGCATTGATAAGCAGGTCAGCAGAGAATCGTGTGGCTTGCCATGCATCGCTATCCCATCCTGTGAAGGTTTTGCCTTCATGCGCGGGTGCTTCGGGTGCTTCCACAATATCACCACATTCCACGTTTTTACGTACGGCGATGGCAGCGTCAGCGATGGGGTCGAAGAAGGTGATGGTGTACTGACCATCTCCCCACTCGGGCCAGACGTGCATTTCTTCGGTTACATTGGTTATGTCGCCGCCGTTCCAACCTGTTATCATCTCACATTCTTTCGCTTCGAAGTTGTTCTTTATAATAGTAGCGGCAGCCTCTTCTGCACTGCTTCCGTATTGTTTCTCGACACGAGCAACGCGGTTAGTATGTGCGAGGGCGTCTTCTTCGTTGGCATAGAAGCAGACATAGAAGTTAGGCAGTTGTTGTTCGCTATAAACAGCCGTGTAGGTTACGTCTTCGGTAGCGGGAACCACTGTTGCGTCCCAGTGGTCGAACACGTACATGTGTTCAGCGGTATAGTAAGTATCAGGAGTAGGTTCAACAGGCATTTCACCTTGTTCTACCTGTTGCTCACTTAAGGTTTCACCGTTGGCTACAAAGGTGATGGTCCATCCTCCAATAGGACACAGGTTCAGCATATTCCATTTGTCATCGGCTTTGTAGGTAGCAATAGCAGACTTTGGCACATAGTATTTCACATTTTCGGGTGTGGGATTGCCGCCGTATTGCGGATAACATGACGCACCATATTCCCTCAGCCCCGTGGCATCTTTATCGGTTGCTACATCGTAAGCGCAATAAACCACAGGAGGCGTAACAGCCTTGATGGTGCAAGTTTCCAAGAGCGGGAAACTGAACAAGACACCGCTACTTAAGGCGGTTATGGAAGCCGGGAACTCAATGCTCTTGCAAGTGGTCTTGCTGCTGCTGTTGCCGACTACGATACGCGTACCCTCCTTAACCGTAATGGATTCGTCGTCATCAGGCATGTTTATCAGGACATCTCCCATATAACGATAGCCGTCTTCTGTTTGGAAATAATCTGTGTTGCTGTACATCGGGGAATTGTAATACCAATTTACGATTCCGACGCGTTCTAACTGAGAGGGATTCCAACCGGTTATCTCTTCCATGACAGGGTTGAAGGCGAAAGTGCCGTAATTTAAGTACTTCACAGAACTTGGCATATTGATGGACTTCAATTTGTTCATATACGCGAAATTGTATTGTCCGGTATTTTCCAATTGGTTAGGGATATTGACTTCCTGCAAAAGACTGCACTCATACACGCTTTGCAAGCCAAGGCTTGATATCGTGTTGGGCAGATGGAGCACTTTGAGTTCGTTGCAATTCTTGATAGCATAATTCGCCATAGCGACCACCTCGAATTTCTCATCGAAATAGACAGCGGAATCGGGAATGGTGAGTGTTCCGCTTGTACTTTTCGGAATAGCCTGTATAGTGCCGTTGCCGACTTGAACGGTTTTGCTGCCTTCGGTGTTGGTCAGTACTTTGTAAGTTACAGGCACGTCTTCCACGCTATTGAAAGTGAAGACATCGCCAACTGCGAGAATCTTCTTGACATTGGCGCGGATGATAGTATCTGAAGTGACAGTGATGGTAGTAGTTGTTTCGGTTGCTCCGTTGCTCCAGTTAACGAACTGATATCCGCTTTCAATGTCGGATATGGAGAGTTGCACTTTGTCGCAGTCGGTGGTAGGTGTGACAGCCGCTGTGGCATGTTCTGCGCGCACATCAACATCGTAGAGGAGCGTGTCGATTATATGCTCGAATTTAGCCCATTTATCGACATCTGCCAGGTAGGTTGCACTTTGTCCGCAATGGACATACACCTTAGCATTGGCATTAGTCGTGGTGTAGAAGGAAGCATAGGAGGGATTATACAATATCGGCATTTCCTGAGAAAGGACGGTTATCTTCTCTATATTACTGCAATTCCAAAACATTAATTGTCCGACCTGAGTACATTCCGGTCCGAGGATGACTTCTCTGATATAATCGTTACCCTGGAATACATTTGAAAGAGAATACTGACCGTTGTTATAAATCACGCATTTTATATTTGCATCACTGAAAGCTAATCTTGCGCCGGTCAGTGTTGGCGGGACAACTAGAGTATCCGCCAAATTCTTACAGGAGATAAATGTTTGATCCAAAATACTTGTTACAGATGCGGGTATCTCCTTAAACTTCTTCTCGTAGTTGTAGGGGAAAGCCAGAATTTTTGTCATTTGTTTGTTGTAAATGACACCGTCTTCGCCTTTTACGAGCGAAGTGTTCCCCTCCGCGATGGTTATATCGGTAAATTTGTTGTAACTAAAAGGAGAGCCAGAATTGGCATCAAGTGATTTGAGAGATGCCGGCAGATGAATTGTTGTTGCTCCGATATTTTCAAAGGCATATTGGTTGATTGATTTTACTCCCTCTTGCAGAGTAACAGATGTAAGGTTTTTGCAGGAGCTGAATGCTCCTGACCATATTTGCTCGCAAGCGATGTCAACAGAGGTGATGTTATTGTTAGATGCGAAGGCGTTATTAATAATGTTATATACTTGGAATTTCAGTCCTTTATATTCTACGGAATCGGGAATGACCAGTGTAGGAGAATCCCAATCCTGCTTAGCCACAGAAACCTGCATATTGCCATTTGAGACACTATAAACACTATATTTGAGTCCGTCCACGGTAAATGTCGTAGGAATAATGAGACAGTTCTCGGCGAGAATATAATCACCATTCTTATATACCACCAGCCCTTGTCCTTCGCCTTCTCCTGATGTACCAATGGTGACATTGGTTGGCAGAACGGCACGACAATCCGTGAGTGTTAAGTTGTTAATACGCGCGATTTTGCCAACCTTCACATAGGAGTTTTTGATGGTGAGATTGGCAGCCGGCGTATTGTTATACTGAATACCGTAGCAGTATCCGTTATCGGTTACGTGTGCATCGAGTGTGGTGCCGTCGATGGTGAGGGAGCCGCTGCCCAAATTGATAGGAAACCATTTTACGGAGGTTACGGTGAGGCTACCGCTACCTGTGATGGTGACGTCGGCATCGGAGACGTTATAGTTGAAGCGTATGCCAGCATAGTAGGCCTCAGTATTTGTATTTGTTTGCGCGATACGGTTTTCCCCCTCGAGGACGATGGTGATTGCTTCGTTTGGGATGTCGCACGCTTGTTTGTTGTTGCCACATTCGAGAACGAAATCAGTAAGAGTGAGGGTTCTTGTAGCAGCCTTATAGACAGCCGAACCCGTGGCGGTTACGTTTTCCAAAGCGTTAAGATTGGCGACAAAGTCCGCCGGTGAGTCGGCAGAAGTGTCGAAGCCGTAGCCAGCAAAATAGAACTGATCGGCAGAAGCGGTGAGAGCAAGTGCCGCAGATAGCAGCGTAAGGAAAAGTTTCTTCATACTCTAATAGATTTTGGGGGTTAGTTATTATTGTTGTTTAGTTTATTTTTGGTTTAGTTATTTTCTGCCTGCAAAGATAAACAATTGCGTGATATCTGCAATTATCATTTTCTAACAAAACTATTATCATTTTCTTCCAATAATAAGAAGAGTCTGCCTGACAGCATTGTCAGGCAGGCTCTTTAATTCTTGGTTATTATTGTTTAGTAGCGGGAATTACTTCACTTTTTGTCCTTGTAGGTTGTATTGTGTGCCGTCGGGTAGGACGATGCGGATTTCTCCATTGGTAAGCAGCACTTTGCGTACCTGATAGAGCGTGTCGTTTTGTGTATTGGCGTTCTCTATTTGTGTTGGTATTTCGCTTTCAGGGACATCGCGTACGAGACGAACGGAGCAACCGCCATCACCAGCCGGGAACGGACCAATAATTGTTCCACCATCAAACTCTCCAGGTATTGTCGCCATTGCTCCCATTGCATATGCCATTCCGCCTTCACTATAGGTTGACAATTGGTTGTATACTGCTTGACCAACGGCATACATTGTTGTACCGCTTCCCATATCGTAGCGTGCTCCGCCTGCAGGAATGAAGACAACGCCCGATTGCTCAAGAATAGCCCATTGCGCGGCAGTGTATTTGTTGGTAGTGAAGTTTGCTACAGATAATGGAAGGAATGTGATATTCTCTTTTGCCAATTCGCCCGGCATTACCCATCCGTCAGGCATAAGGAATAGTCCGACCGCATCATCAGCCGTACCAATACCATGTAACTGGCGACCGTAACCATATAAATGGGTGTGGTCATTGCGGTTATAAAGCAAAGTTGTCATCTCGTACTTATTAAGCATACGCCATAAGCCCGGTTCATTACCACCATTGCTGATTGCATTGAATACACCAAAGTCATAATTAGTTGAGTCTATGTTTTGTCTTAGTACTGAAGTAGTAGAGAGCCATGGATAACGATTGTTGTAGCCACTGGCTCCATAGCAGAAGATGTCAATCGGTTTGCCGTAATCTTCAGCCGCCTGATTATTCTTATCGCCAATATAGTCGATTTGGTTCTCAGCAAACTGCCAAGTACCACGGCGAGCGGAAGAAGTTTCTGCAATAGACTCGTCAGCCACTTTGTGGGTCTTGCCGTCACCGGCGATATATTGCAGATTACCTTTGGAGAAACGCACGCGAATAGGATTACCCTCGTCATCTTTGCCCACGGTGAACAGGCCCGGCAGTTCGCCTTCTGCCAATTCCGGTTGTGCGCCTTTCGAACGGAAATAAGCCTTAACGGTCAAATTACCGGTCATTGTAGGAGCAATCCAGTCTTCGGCTTCTTCGTCCCAAACAGGTGCGCTATAATTATCCCAGTGGTCGAACTCATAACCGCTATTCGGGTGAGCGGTCAGATACAACTCGGTGCCTTCGAATACAGGAATCGGGTCTGCAGAATAAACTTCTTCGCCCGGAGTGCCGTTGAAGATTGTAACCACACCATTGCCGTCATCTTGCATGGTCAGAGTGAAGGACTGTGCCTCTTTGAAATAAGCCACCAGATTAATATCTTTGGTGAGTACCAACTCTTGCGTCTTGCCGGAGGTAGCGCCGTTTGACCAATAATCAAAGGTTATGCCCGGCGCATCCACATCGGCCGTGAAACGAAGTAATGTGCCATGATCAACAAAGTCGCCATAATTGATTGTCACAGGATCGCCCGAGGTAGGAATAGCCTGGCAGGTTACGTGTCCACCGCTAAAGGCCATTGGCGCTCTGCGTGTGCCATCAGGAGCAGGAGCCAACGATGAGCTGGCTGCTGCGGAGAATCGAACCTCATATTGTTTGAGCGTGAAGGCGCAAGAAATAGTGGTGTCAGATGTAACTGTCGTTTTGGCATAGATATAGTTGCCCATAGCAGTTGCATTGGTCCATGCATCTCCGTTTGCTACTTCGTAGCCGTTCTCTTCGTCCGCTGTGGCAAGGAAAGTAATCTCTGTGCCATAAGGAACAGCATTCAGGTCCAGTCCTTCGGGTTCGTCAACGGTAATCGTACCGCCCGTTGACGGCAGGATAGTCACCTTGAGGTCCGGTACATCTTGCACAAGGCGAACAGAAGCGCCGTCATTTTTAAACATTGTGCCGCCAATTTCGAATGTATTGTAATAGGAGAAAATCTGCACGAACTTAGCACTGTTTCCGGAAGACGTAGCAGACCAGTAGAATCCTTCGGAATTAATGTCATCAATTTCGATTACACCAATATTCATTCTTCCAAATCCGGCCAAAGGTAAGCAAACAACACCTGCTGCTTCTAAAGTCGGCCATTGCGCCAATGTGATAGTATTTGTTTCGCATTCGTCTGCCGTAAAATCAAAGGTTATTCCGTCAATGCCCGTCCAGTCATCCGGGAAAATCAAATGGCAGTTCACATCCCCCACTTTTGCCACGCAATGAAGAGTGCTTGCATTGGGTCTTGATTTCGCCAGGTAATTCCACTCATCTTCGGTAAGCGTACGCCAAAGATTAGCAGCATTACCACCATTGGAGATCGGCTTTGAACCCCAGTCAACAAATGTGCCGAACTCGGAAGCATCTTCCGAATGATACCAAGGATTGTCTCCGGTACCCCAACAATACGAATCACCCCAGCCAGTGTACGTTTCACGTTTAAAGTTCTCATTAGAGGATTTGACGTCTCCCTCGTACACATTACCATACGTGTCATTGCCGACATAATCGTACTGATTGGTCGCAAAACGATAGGTAGTCGTACTGGGTTGATACTGTAAGTTTCCTTGCGAGAAATAGACTTTCTTTCCGTCGGCATTGACGGTGAATTTTCCTGTCAGTGCGCCCTGAGTGGCAGCACTCATGCTAATGCCCACCGTGAGAAGCATCAGCAAGATTGTGTAACATTTTTTCATAATTTATATCATTTTTGATTTCTGAATTCTGATTGTTTGTTTAGTTAAGGGCACATCTAAAAATTCCACGTTTTAGAGAACCTGAATATATATACTTATTTATTTAACACTTTTATTCTGCTTTCGATTTTTTCTTGGCATCTTGCTGACTTTCACGCGGTCACAATGCCCGCATTGCTCCCTTGTTCAAGCCATCAATATGCTCAAGATAAAACCCGAAATCAAAATAAAGTAATTTTTAGAAGTGCCCTTAATCTTATCAACGCATTGGCGGAATTAGAGCGAGATAGGTTGTCAAGATAGGTTATATTTAGAGGATTGCAGATAAAAAGCGTGGTTCAAGTCGCGTGTTGTATATAGTAAGTGTCTATGAAAGGTGCTGAATCTAACGTTTATCTATCGTGTATCTATCGTGTATCTATCGTATATCTATCGTATATCTATCGTATATCTATCGTGTATCTATCGTGTATCTATCGTGTTTGGGTGCAATTTATCTACTATTTGACACTCGGATATCCGTCAACAGGTTGTTTTCCTTATATTATTTCAGTTGTGTTCCAAGTAGGTTGTAGTGTTTGCCCTCGTGCAGGATGATGATTTGTCCGTTTCGGAGGAGTTTGCGGGCAGTATCAACACAAGTAGGTTGCACACCATCAAAAGCGGTAGGAACAATGGCATGAATGTTATGGAAATTTCTCCAATAGAGAGCATTACTATAGGCTGCAACACTTTCAGCCGGCACATACAGGGGTATGTTCGTATCCACATTCCAGATGGCGGCGTAGTCCATTGTGGGCGGTGTAACGGCATAGCAGGTGATGCTTTCCAACCCGGTGCAATTATACAATCCTCTTTCACCGATATGGGTTACCCCGCTGCCGATGATGATAGAAGTCATTGCAGTACAGTCGTTGAAGGCATAACGTGGTATTTCGATGACGCTGTTGGGTATGACTACCGCTGTCAGTTTATACGCCTGCCAGAAAGCGGAGCCGTCCATCCGTATCGTAGTGGCAGGTATGCTGTAAGCGCCTGCTTTGCCGCAGGGATACTGGATAAGTCGTGTTTTATCTTTGTTGAATAATACGCCATCGACAGAGCAGTATTTTGTATTACTTTCGTCCACATTGATTGCAGTCATCTCATCGCCGAAACGGAATGCGGAATGACCTATTGAATCAACCGATGCAGGCACATTGATTTCAGGGAGTACACTGCATTCGCTGAATGCCAATTCCCCGATGAATCTGACACCGTTGTTCAGCGTCAGCGAGGCAAGTGCTTTGCATTGGTTAAACGCTCCTTCGCCGATAGAGTCAATCCATTCCGGAACAACGACGGATGTCAATGCTTCACTGCCAGAAAATGCCCAGTCCGCAATCTTTTTTATTGAGGCGGGAAAAGATATGGTTGTCAAACCACTGTTCCCGCAGAACGCGTTATTGCCAATGCTCGTTGTTCCATTCGGAATGCTGTATGCTCCTGTTTTTCCTCCGGGATAAATCAACAGCGACGTTTTGTCTTTGCTGAACAGCACCCCGTCAAGGGAACTATATACGCTATTTTCCGCCGACACATTGAAAGCCATCAAGGCGGTGCAATAAGTGAAGTTACCCCATCCCATTGTCGTTAGCGAAGCAGGAATGCTGACAGATGTCAGACCTGTACTACCATAGAAAGCCTCATCACTCAATGTCGTGGTGACGGAAGGAATGCTGTAAGCGCCTGTTTTGCCGCAAGGATAGTCCATAAGTATGGTTTTGTCTTTATTGAACAGCACGCCGTCGGCAGAACTATAATTGGCATTGTCGGCTGCCACATTGATGGCGGTCAGTGCCTGGCACCATTCGAAATCATAGTCGCTTATGGATGTCACCGTTGCCGGAATGCTGACGGTGAGCAATGCGTCTAAGTATTCAAAAGCACCATAAATGGCAGTAACCGTATAGGTTTTGGCATCGTGGGTTACAGATGCGGGAATAACGATGTTGCCGCTATAAGTTTCGCCCTCAGCCGGATAGGTTACTTCCGCCGTCAGTTGTGTATTGTCCAGATTATAGTACAGACCGTCAATATTGACTTGCGCATAGGCTAAGATTGTGCAGCATAGAGCTACAAATAAAACAGATAGTTGTTTCATAAGGATTGATGTTTTTAGTATTTGCGAGATTTCAACATTACGCTATGATAACATGACGAAGTTTTATTCGACTTCTGCGCCTAATACATTATATTCTTTTCCGTCGTGCAGGATGATGATTTGTCCGTTTCGGAGGAGTTTGCGGGCAGTATTGGTGCGAGTGGTTTGTGCCGCCTCAACAGAAGTGGAGATGTCTTTGTAGATTGGAGTGACAACGATATCAGATGTGGTGATCAAGATTCCTTTTTCGGGCTCGTAGGCTACAGGCTCGTTGTCGCCATACTTAACAGACCAAGATTCGAGTTTTTTATCCTCATTACCGGCATTGTCGAGGAAGATTTTGGTTCCGGTAGCGATGTCGGCCTGGTAGGAGTTTCCGTTAGAGAGTGAAGTGTCGTAGGTCTTGAATGATTTGACCGGCAGATTCTCATTGTCAGTTACGGTAAGCGTGCCGAACACGTTGTTGATTTTCACATTCCGCTTGACATCTTGAACTAATCGGACGGCAGCACCGATATGTCGTTCCGGAGTTTCATACCAGATGTCGGCTCCATCGAAAATCATACAAGTCGCCGTATAGGTGCTGAGATTACCATCAGCACACCAATAGTAACCTACCTCAGGCATTTCGCCTTGTGCCAACGTGGTTTTAGGATCATCGTCGCCATAGATAGTTGTTCCTTCTCTATAGCCAGCAAATGGAAGGAATATAGCCCCTTTGGCAACCATATCAACGTAATCACTGTACCAACGCTGATTATCCAGCTCGCTGCTTGGGTTCGCAAAAAGTTTACCATCGGTCCAATCATCCGGCAATACGAACCAACCTTTGCATACTATATCCTGATAACGGACGCAACCAAAGGCAGCGAGGGGATAGCCGTCAGCGTCGGTGCGTGAGAGCAGATAGTCCCATTCATAATGCCCGAGTGTTCGCCATTGGTCTTCTGTGTTTCCTCCGTTAGCGATTCGGTTGCTTCCCCAGTCGTAGTCATAAGCAGAGAGGATATAGTCAGTGTTTGCAGGATTTAGCCAGCGGTCGTAAAGGTTGTGTGCTACATTGTAATAGTCAGCATTGTTGGTACTACTGAGGTAGGGGTAGAAGTGGTCGGAGCCGCTTGTAGCCCATCCGAAGAGGTCAACCAGATAATCTTTTTCTGAACTATTCCATTTATGTTTTGTTCCGACAAAGGCTGTGTCAACGTCCTGGAAATAGAAATTGCCAATCCATTCTGCCATTTTATAATAGAGGTTACCTTGCGAGATATAGACTTGTTTGTTCTCGCTTACGCTGAAGACGCCTTTGGCGGCCCCTTCGGGAAAATCGGTTTGTGCAAACATTGTTGCTGAGGCTGCTACTGCGAGCAGAAGAAGAAAAGATTTTTTCATGATTATAGTTATTTTCATTATTTAATGTTATTTGACTTGTGCATCCTTTAATGTTGTATTTTTGTACACCTTGTAGAATGATGATTTTTCCTTTACTCAGGATTTAACGTATGACAGCAAGTTGCGGGAATAACGCTGTCGTCGCTGTGTGGTTAATTTTCGAACGAATAAGTGACTTTAGCCGTCAGTTACACTTCGTTCAGTTCATAGTTGATGCTGTCAATATTAATCGAGGTAGTTGCAGTCAGGACGAAGGCATAAAATTACTGCCATTAGAATAGATGTTTTTCGTAATACAAATTAGGATTTATGTTGATGACGGTACTCTGAAGGGTTGATGCCATAGACACGTATAAAGGTGTGCGTGAAGGATGAGGGCTCGTTGAATCCGCATGCTGAAGCAATATACGAGATTTTTAACTCAGGTTCTTCAAGCAACATCTCGCATGCTTTCTGCATTTGTATAGAGCAGATGATGTCTTTGGGTGTTGAGCCAGTGAGTAGTTTGATGCGTCGAGAGAAGGTTCGTGGCATTATTCCCAGCCGTTCGGCAATATGCTCAACGCTAAACTCGCGTTTAGGTAGTGCTTGCAGCACTTCTTTCCTTACCTGTTCGAGCAATACCGGTTGATTGTCAGGTATTAAAATTTCTTTTTCCATTATGTGTTAGTTTTTTACGACAGACATGAAACACCTCAACAATTGGACTGTGCAAAATTACTGTAATTATGAGATATTACCTTTGTAATTTTTGGACAAAATGGACATAAAAACTTGTAATTTTAGGACAAAACAATCATGTGTCAATTATTCCACATTGTCGTGTTAAAGATTGGTCTATTCAGCATGTCATCAGAGTCTGCCTTTCTTTACTCTAAGGATAGGCAATTATTTAGCGCTAACCAGTCCGGTTGCTGTATAGCGTGTGCCGTCAGGCATAAGGATATAGAGGTTGCCGTTTTCAATGACTTTGCGTGCAATACCCGCAGCGGTTTGGATTTCAGTTAGTGCAGTTGGCGTATCGTCACCCCACACAGGGATTTCGGGAGCAATGATAGTGTTGTCCACCTCATCCATCAGTTTAATAATAATGGCACCACCATTGATTTCGTCTTTCTCATAGGCATAGATGGGCATATTGGCACTATACTTATAGATTTTACCATCGGTGCCTTCTGCTACTGCCAAAATATCGTATTGGCTGTCGCCGTCGATGTTTTTATGTGTAAACTTGAGGAAGAACATCAGGTTAGTGAAATAGACGCGTGTATTTTTATCGACGGATTCCATATTGACATAACTGAAGGTTTCCACGACCACATCTTGCATACCTTGAATTTTATCGCAGGAAGCGGCTTTTACCTCGACACGGTATTCTGGAAATTCTTGGTCATAGTTGAAGAAATAGTATGTGCAATAGTCCACACCGCCTGAAGTATAGAAGTAGGATTCAACCTCATCGATTCCATACTGAGGTTCAGACAGATTGATGGTGTCTTTTACCATTACTGTTTGTTTGGCGAGACGTTGTTCTGCCGAAACGCTGATTGCCATGCCTGCTACAAGGCACAAAAGATAAAGTTTTTTCATGATTGCAGTTGTTTATTGGGTTATTAAATAATTTTATTTTGTATAGTATTATTGTTTTTATATTTTCACTCTTTTCCTTGTTTTCTGCGGAATACTGCCCTCAGTTGGAGGTCACGATTGAGGTTGAAAGTGAATGGGTTTTGATATACATCGATTTCTTCGTCCTCATTATACCAACGCACAAAGATATATTTATTGTTGATGGGTGTAGCCGTGATGGTAACCTCAGTCCCGGGCACGAAGTCTCCTGATCCGCTCACGGTACCCATTGTGGAATCGTTGAGGACGACACGAAGGCTATAGTAAAGAGGTTTGAGCACTTCCAGTTTAAGGATGACGATGCTATCACATCCGTTGGCACGCGTGAGTGTATCGCGATAGGTGCCTCGACGGGTGTATTCGTGTTCGCCTACTTTGAAACTCTCACCTTTGTATATTTGCTCATTGATGTTAACGATGGTTTGTTCGCATTGTTTGAAGATGGGGTAAATTTCCATATTGTCGGTTATCGTCAGTGCGATAGGGTTGTCGGTGGAACCATTGCTCCAGCCTTCGAAATAACAGTCATCGTCAGGGATGGCGTAGATGTGCAGTTCTGTATTGTCGGGGACATTGTTCAAGTCGGTATTTTTCTCTGAAATCAAGATTGAGCCGTATTGTTGTTCTGGAATTGACAGTTTGTAAGCCGGACGTTGTATGAGTCGAAGTGAGAGAGCATAGTATTTTTTAGAGACCCAGTGTCCAATGATAGCCTCAGAGGAGTGGTCGTTTCCGAACATGCTCCATAGACCACTTTCACCATCCAAGTAGGAAGAACCATAAACACCTGATACCCCTATATCATACATTTTTGCTCCAGAGCGTACGCCTGCGAAGGGTAAGAATACAGCACCGGCTTCTTCCATTTTCGCCCATTGTTCAAAGGTGTAGCAATTCTCAACAGCAACGGTATTTGGAACAAAAGTGAGTCCTTCGGGTAGTGTCCATTCGTCAGGGAGGAGGACTAATCCAGATATGGTATCCACTTTAGCTTTTCCGCGGAGGAATTGGGCATTAGGTCGGATTTCGCGAATATATTGAGATTCGGATAATGACCAAGTGTGCCATAGTCCTTGTTTGTTTCCTCCATTGGAGATGGGGTTATATCCGCAGTCAGATTTTTGGAAGGTTTTAGTCAGTTGCATGAAGTCAATATTACATATTGTATCTTTTTCAGGCACGACAGGAACTATCTCGAAAGAACCGCCATTAGTATAATAAGTAACTGTTTCCTCTCCGTCAGGATTGACACGGACTATGGTGTCAATATAAGCAGGGTTTATCCATCCCTCAACGCCATCATACTCTCCCCCTACACATTTCATACAAACGTATCGAACGGAGATAGCGGAATTGCCTAAAATATCGGCGTTAGAAGTAGGTGTAGCCCATGGTTGATATGCATTTTGGCCGGCGTTATAACCGCTTGCACCGTAGCAGAACATATCAATCCATCCAGCATAGCTTTCGGAGATTTGTGTATTGCTACACTTTGTTTCTCCAACAAAGACATTTCCTTTTTTATCATTACCGACGAAGTCATATTGGTTGTCGGCAAAGCGCCATGTATTTGTGCTTGCCTGATACTGCAGATTCCCTTTGGCAAAAACCACATGGTCGCCTTTTTCGTTGCAAGTAAACTTGCCGGAGAGTGCTCCTTCTGTTGCATTGAGCATCATTGTTGCTGCAGTAAGCAGCATAATTAAGTAAGATTTCTTCATATTCTATTAGTTTTATTTGGTTAGTTTTTTATGGTTGATTAAAAGATTTGTCAGTTGTGTCAGTTGTGATTATATATAATATAAGGAAATGCGCTGTCGTAGAATCATCATTTACGACAGCGCAAAATTACTGCAATGCGCAACACGCGTATTGTCTTTTTAGGACAAAATTGCAAGAGAAATTGATATTTTAGGACAAAATGATTTTTTGTCAATTTTTACACATTTTCTTGGCAAAAATTGACAGTTATGATTACATAGTTTTCTGCTCTTTATATTGTTTAGGGCTAATATTGAAAATACGTTTGAAGGTGTGTGTGAAGCTGCTTGCTTCTTCAAACCCGCACTGCCATGCGACTTCTGCAATAGGAAGGTCCGGTTGGTTGAGCAAAAGGTCGCATGCTTTATCCATTTGAATGGCGCATATGAAGTCCTTGGGTGTACCTCCTGTAAGTTCTTTCATGCGGCGTGAGAAGGTGCGTACGGTCATACCCAGTTTGTCGGCAATAACATCAACGTTGTAGTCTCTACGCTCCAATGCTTTGTTAGTTTCAGCGACAACACGTTGCAAGAGGTCGTTGTCAAGGGATAGTTTTTTCTCTTCGTTTTCAGGAGATTTTTTTGTATTGACACGAGTGACTTGTGAAGAGGCAAGCAGAGCACGTCGTACGTTCTCCATATCCCGTTTGATGAGTGCGAAACGCTTGCGTTGTTGCAGGTTGTAGATTAATACTGCTGCGACAATAAGCAGGAGTAGTCCTGCAAAGAGTGCTATAAGCCAGCCTGTACGATATTTGTAGTGCCGTCGGTCTTCTTCATTCTGCACTCTCAATGCATAGTTGTCATATTCGGCGGCATATTTGCTGAGGAGTTCGCCCGTCTCATGGTCATAGAGCGAGTCACGCAAAGAGAAATAGATATCATTGTGGTGGAGGGCCCGCTCGGGGTCGATATGACGTAGAGCATTCCGCATGCCGTCGTGTGCCTGACTGAGATTAAAGAGGTCGTGTTGCGCTTCGAATATCCCAATTGCCTCCTCATAATAAGGCACGGCAAGACTGTCTTGCTTCTCACGGTGCAGCACATCACCCATTTGAATGAGTGCAATGCCCAAGGAGTGGTGATTGTCGGCCTCTCGCAATATAGGAATAGCTTCGGCGAGCATGTTTTTGGACTCTTCGTAGCGTTTGAGTCCTATCAAAGCAGAAGCACATTGCGCTTGGCGGATTGCAATTTTATCGGTTCTCTGCAGTTGTTGCTCTATAGACAATGCCTTTGCTGCATGTTTGTAGGCTTGCTCAAAATCATGTTTGTTTTGATAGACCTCCGATGCCATGCCATAGATGACGGCTTTTCGCGGCAGATTGTCGGTTTGTTCTACCTGTTCAATCGCCTTGACAATGTATTTCTCCGCCTCCTCCACCTGTCGCATGGTCATATAGATACCAGCAAGCGTATTATAGGAAGATGCTATGTTATTATGGTCGCCGCCTTCAACATCTATCTCGTTGCACCGTTTGGCATAGACGGCAGCCTTGTCGAATTGTCCGGTACGCACATATACGAGCGATAGCAGCGAGGCGCAGTCAGCCTCAAGCGTTTTGTCGCCGAGCGACTTGGCGGCAGCCAATGCCTGTTGCCCGAATTGCACGGCAGCGGGATAGTTCTCCACCGCATAGTACCACTCTGTAGCCCAATACCAGACATCGGCTTGCAGGGCATCGCGGCTCATCTTCGGGTCTGCCTCGTATGGCTCTTCGAAAAAGCCCGCCTGAAACAATAAATTATAGAAGGTATTGGCATTCTCTGCCGTCGGGCGTTTCTCAAATTGGTTCAACGCAGCATCAAAAGAAGCTACAGAAGGCGCAGGACTGCTGTCGTCAGCAGCAATAGACGGGAAAGGCAACAACGTTAATATGCAGAGCAATAGGAAGCTAAAGAACGTTTTATTCATGATGTAAACAAGATTTTTATAGCTTGCAAAGATACGATTATTTTATCAAAAGAGCAATTTGTGTCCGAAATAAACAAGCAACCATTGCTATAGGCCAATAAAAACGGGGGGTAAAGGAAAAATTGAACATTTTTTGATTGATTTCTTGGTATGGAAAGTGTAAAAACTCACATTTTTCCGCCCATAACATACATATAATAAGAGTGTTATACCTCAAAGTATGCACAATGTCCGCTGCATGTCCGCTACATGTCCGCTAAAAAGGGGCACTTTTTTCACAAAAAAACGGTGAGTTTTTTGAGGAAAAATTGAACATTTTTTACTTGCCTTCCGGCAACGGGTTATTACCTCACTTTTTGAAGTTGCGGACGAGGACATAGGTATCCCTCCAAGTCGTTTGCAAAGATAAGAAAAATATATGAACCCTACCAACCATGCGTTCACTTTTTATTCAATTATAACCATGCGACTCAGTTTTGCTATTAGTTTTGCAAATTTGATAAAATAATAGTATCTTTGCGCGGGATTAATATAAGTCTTAACCTCCATGGATGAGATATGGTCATTGATAAATGAGATGTCGCCTTACCTATTGTTAGGCTTTGGTTTTGCGGGTCTGCTGCATGCTTTTGTGCCCGCGACGCTCTACCAACGCTATTTGGGTAAGAACAGTTTCTCGTCGGTTGCATGGGCAGCCCTGCTCGGTGTACCCTTGCCGTTATGCTCATGCGGTGTGATTCCCACGGCGATGTCGCTTCATAAAGAAGGTGCCTCAAAAGGAGCCACCACCTCTTTTCTGATTGCCACCCCGCAGACGGGCGTTGATTCCATTCTTGCCACCGCCTCTTTGCTCGGCATTCCTTTTGCCATACTTCGCCCCGTGGCAGCCCTCATGACCGCCCTTATCGGCGGCGAAGCGGTAACGCTTTTCACACGAGATGAGCAGCAACAGAGCCATGAACAGAAGCAGGAAACCAAAGACAGACGCACCTTTGGGCAGCGATGTATCGAAGCCTTGCGCTACGGCTATGTGGATATGATTCAAGACATAGGGCGGTGGCTGGTATTGGGTTTGATATTGGCAGCGCTCATCACCATCTTTGTGCCCGATGACTTTTTCCTGCAATTTGCCGACACGCCATTGCTCAGCATGCTTATGGTACTTGCCATATCTATTCCGATGTATGTATGTGCCACAGGGTCTATACCGATAGCCGTGGCATTGATGCTCAAGGGCATAACGCCGGGGGCAGCACTCGTACTATTGATGGCAGGACCGGCATCCAACATGGCATCCATTCTGGTCATCCGCAAAGTGATGGGTCGCAAGACACTTTGGATATACTTGCTGAGCATCACCCTCGGAGCCATATTGTTCGGTTTAGGTGTGGATTATCTGCTGCCGCGAGAGTGGTTTACTGCCCATCTGGTGGAGTCGCATGCCTGCTGCCACAATACGCCTGCCGTGTTTAATATCGTATGCAGTATCATTTTGGGTGGTCTGCTCGTGTATGCACTGATTAAACGGTTTGTGCCGAAGAGTCAAAAGCCGAAAGAAGAAAGTCAGAAATCATATATTATGGAAACAAGAGTATTCAAAGTGGACGGCATGATGTGCAACCACTGCCGAACCAATGTGGAAAAGGCATTGCAGGAACTTCCCGGAATAGAAACTGTTGAGGTGGACCTTGCAGCAGGTACCGCCACGGTGAAAGGCACTGCCAGCGACGAAACCGTCATCCGCGCTATCACCGACCGAGGCTACGAAGCAAAACGACAATAATTTATGGAAACCTATCATATCAGACATATCATTCATCGCCTGCCCGGCAAAGTCATACACCATGTCCCCCTGCCCCACCCTGACGTAACGGAAGGACAGGGCGCGCGGGAGAAGGTAGGCGAACTATGCTCTCAATACGGCTATAAACACGCATTGCTTGTTACCGACCAGACTCTTCACCGGCTCGGCTATGACCGCAAAATAGAGCAATCGTTATCTGCGGCTGGAGTGGCATACGCACTTTATGCCGATATCAATTCCGAGCCTACAGTGGCATTGATTGAGGCGGGACGTGAGGCTGCCAAAAACTGTCAGGCAGACTGCATCATCGCCTTGGGAGGCGGCTCTGTGATGGACACCTGCAAGATGATAGCAGCCGGTGCCAAAATGCCGCATTTTAAGACTCAAACCTTGCTGCAGAAATTTCTCGTAGTACCCGACAATACTCTCCCCCTGATAACCATCCCGTCCACAGCGGGTACTGGAGCGGAAATCACAGTAGGCGCCGTGGTCACCAACAACCGAGGCAAGAAAGGCTCCACGGTTGTGATTGGATTGGAGGTGGCACATGTCATCCTTGACAGCGAACTGACCATTCATGCGCCCGTGAGTGTCACTGCTGCTTGCGGAATGGATGCTCTCAGCCATTGTATAGAGGGGGCCGTGGGCGATGTGGAATACAACGAAGAGGATATGAATAAAAGTCTGGAAGGAGCCAAACTGATATTTCGCAATCTGCCCCTTGTGTTGAAGGAGCCTGAGAACAGCGAAGCAAGACTCTGCATGTGTCGGGCCGCCATGTACGGGGGCAATGCCATCAACACGCAGTTAGCGGGCTATGTGCATGCCTTTGCCCATAGCATAGGTGCTAAGTATCATCTCTCTCACGGAAATGCCATCACACTATGCATGCTGCCGGTGTTGGAATATCAGAAAGAAGTATGCTTGAGCAAATATGCCATGATAGCCCGCTATTGCGGTATAGCAAGCGGGGATAAAACCGATTCAACGGCTGCAGATCTGTTTCTGAAAGCCGTAGAGAAGCTGATTAAACAATGCGGATTGGACAAACTCGCTTTGCCTGTGCAAAAAAAGGACTATGCCGCCTTGACACGCATGGTTGTGGCCGACTCCATCAACTACTCTGCCCCCAAGACCTTCAGCCAAAGCGATATACATAATATACTACAGCAATTAACTAAGTAAAACCGATGGCGGAATTAAGAATAATAAAAATTAACCCTTGACGAAATGCAAGTAAAAAATTTGGCAATTTTTCC
>ERZ842401.64-NODE-64-length-128695-cov-18.131654_pt1 | contig 128695 bp, 95 predicted proteins | sample MGYA00521270_ERZ842401 | MGnify/ENA primary metagenome ERZ842401 (study PRJEB31892, sample SAMEA3878208) | bioreactor metagenome | biome: Moose rumen | place: Sweden | collected 2011-10 | study: EMG produced TPA metagenomics assembly of the PRJEB12797 data set... | reverse complement strand
TCATTGTCCGGAAAGAGGATTTCAAGCGGACAGGAGCCATGAAAGTATCACGTAACCAGTAGATAACATGAAAGAAGAAACCATTTTGCAAGGACTGAAGGAAATCCTTGCAACCGTGAACCCCAAACAGGATTTGGAGCAGGTCACCATGGAATCACGCCTTGGGGAAGACCTGGGGCTGGATTCGCTCACACTCATGCTTATGAGCCTGTCGGTGGAAACGCGCTTCGGTATCCGTATCGAACCCGGAGTCAGTTTCGTAAGGGTTGCGGATGTGGTAAACTATATCGCTGCCTGGGGTGACGGGGATTGATACAAAACTCCATCCGCTGACCTCCTTTCTGGTCCGCCTGCTTCTGAGGCCTAAGCTGTGGTACGAGGATCCTTCCCGCCAGAAGGCCGATTCTTCCTGGGTACACGACTCCATCAAGGTTTTGAAAGGAAAGCTTCCCTTCCAGCCCGGTGCCGCCCTGCTGGCCTCCATGGCAGGAGTTCCTGTCGTGATGGTGTATGTGGACGGCCCCGTAAAGATACTCGGCAAACGGGCGCAGCTGATGGTTTCCGTCCCATTCCGCCTGGAGCAGCCGAGCCAAGGTTTGAATTCCGAATATATCCTGGTCCAGACTCAAATGCTGCAAGACAGGATGAAGATCCTGACGGAAGAATTCACTTCGGTTTCAAAGGCTCCCAGCCATTCCTCCCAAATGCCACAAAAGTGAGTTGAGATGTTTGCTGGCAAAACAATGTTTAACGTTTAGTATCCCTCTTTTTTAAGGCATTTTTGCCATCGCATTTTTTGGAAACAGGCCACTGAAGGTGCTGAGGGCCCGAAAAAAGTTCGATAATTTTAACGGGTAGTCTACTAAAAAATGAGGTTGCCATCCGGCAGCCTCATTTTTTTACATATGGGCAGGACGAGAACCGAAGGTCCGATGTCAACGTTTTTTGCTATTTTTGCAAAAAGGAACAAAACAATGAAACACAGTTTAATCGCATTTACGGCAATCATTCTTGCAACAGTTGCCTGCACCCAGAAGCCTAAGGTCCAGGATGTCACCATCGACGGAGCTGTCGGGAAACTTCAAGGAATCGTGGAGAGACCAGAGGCCGCCGATCTCCGGACAAATGATAGCAGGTACCCCGTTGCCATCATCTACCACGGCCTTACCGGGTATAAGGAAGAAAACCATCTGAATGCGGTAAACGACTCGCTGGTCCGGGCCGGATTTGCCACCGTACGCTTCGATTTCAACGGACACGGGAAAAGTGAGGGGCTTTTTAGGGATATGACCCTCGAAAATGAACTGGACGATGCGCTGAAGATCTATGAATGGACCGTTGCGCAGAAATGGGCAGACAAGGACAGGATATTTGTCACAGGACACTCCCAGGGCGGACTCGAGACCGGACTTGTCGCAGGAACTCTTGGGACGGAAAAGATTCGCGGAGCGGTGCTCCTGGCACCGGCCGCATGCATCTGCGTCGAAGCCCGGGAAGGATCCTTCTTCGGGTTTGAATTCGATGATGAGATACCGGAGTCATTCAGCGTTTGGGGGGACAGAGACCTTCGGGGCGAATATTTAAAGGTTGCACGCGAACTTGATGTCTATGGGATAACGGCCCGCTACACCGGCCCTGTCCTCATAATCCAGGGTCTGTCTGACGGCCCGGAACTCATCCGTGACGCATATCGCTATACGGAATACCTCAAGGATGTCGAATACATCCCTCTCGAAGGCCTTAGCCACTGTTTCCCTGAGGACTACGGCACTCCCGCCGCCCTTACCCGCGACTTCTTCCTGAAACTGGCGAAGACAAACTAGCGGACCGGGAAATTGAAGTAGGTGTCGGGGAAAGGCTCGTCGCGGAGGGTGAAGTGCCACCATTCCGTGTCGAGGGGCTTGAACCCGTGGGCAAGCATAGCTTGGCGGAGAATCATACGGTTCGAAAACTGCTCAGGAGTAATCGTACGCCCCGCTGCCGGAGCTTCCTGAGGCAAATCCGCAGGCAATTTATACTCCCCTGTCAAAGGGTCTCCGCAGAAGTCAGGATGGGATTCCGGGCCGAACCAGTCGAAGGTGCCTCCCATATCCACCTCTTTTTCTGTCCGCATATCAAAGAGGGTGAGGTCCACCGTTGAGCCACGGGTATGACCGCTCTTTGCCATAATGTACTCCCTCTCGAACAGCACGTCCTTTGGAAGGTCCGGATAAAAATACGCCTTCATAGACGTATCCTCAAGGTCCGCGGCCCATCGGACAAAGTGATCAACCCCCGACTGGGGCCTGTAGGCGTCATATATCTTAAGCCTGTAGCCCATCGCCATAACCTCATCGCTCACCGCACGGAGGCTGTCAGCGGCGCGGCGGGTAAGAAGCGCCGTCGGGGCGAGATACCCGTCAATCCTGGAACCCACAAAATTATAGGTTCCATAGTACCGGATCTCAAGTATCACGTCGGGAACGACGTCAGTGACGTGGATAAAATCCTTCGGAGCAGACGGAGCAGGCCTGCATCCGAAAAGGCACCCTAGAAGACAAACGGCAGCGGCACCCGCCGTGATGGCACGTATAACCCCACTACTCATATCAGAAAATATAATTCAAAGCAATGTATACCGCGCTGTCGCCGTCCGTCACCTTGAACGGCTTGGCGTATTCAGCGGAGATGATGAAATTCTGGTTCATAACCAGCTTGAGACCCGCTCCGGCGCTGCAGTGAAGCTTGAGCGCCTCCGAGCGGAGGTCCGACACTGATTTCCCATAGTATGCCGAAAGCTCCTCTCCCTTGTACAGCGAAGTGACCATACCGGCATCCAACAGCGGATTGGTGGCAACGTACCAGTTTGCGCCTATAAGCTTGAAACTGAACAGTTTGATGCGGAGCTCAGAGTTGAGCCACGCGTAGCTGTCGCCAACGAGCCGCTGGGCAAGGAGACCACGGACAGTGTTGATACCGCCAAGCCCGTCAGTGCACGTCTGGCGAAGGAACAGAGTGGAGATGTTCTGCTGGGTGTAGAACGGAGCCTCACCCAGCACGGTTCCCTGATAAGCAAGGTGATATGCAAAAACCATCCTGTCACGCCAAAGGGTCAGGTACTGACGGAAATGGGCCGCGAGACGGAGATAGTTGTAGCCGTCGCCGAAAAAGTCAGGAGAACCGTTCAGATATGCTTCAAGCCAGAGTCCCCTGTCAGGAGCGGACTCGTTGTCACGGGTATCCAGCACGGCGCCGGCCTTGAACTCCACACGGTGACCTCCGGAAGCTTCCGCCGCGGAAAACACACCCGCAGTCCTCATCTTCGAGAACAGCGAATTCTCCGCATCGTAATCCTCCATATCGATGTCACTTAGCCCATAGTACCAGTAAGAAACGCCTCCTACCCACCTCAGGTTCCGGGTAATCTTCCCCTGGAAGTCCGCAAGGACGCGCACCATAGACCTCTTGTAGTCATAGAACGCCGTACGGGTTTCCTTATTGACATCCAACGTCTTGTCGTACAGTTCCAGTCCGTTGAGACCATAGAACAGGAACATAGGATCGTACTGATAACTGGCGGAGAAAGTGGTACGGATTCCGGGGATAAGGTGCTCGGAGTCGAACTGCCCGTGGACAAGGGTCTGTCCCTTCGTATAACGGGACAGCTCCACATACATCCTCTGCCTGTAGTCCGGATAGAGATTCGCGTAGTTGAATATGTCCGCGCAGACCCCATACTGGAAGCCAAGGTCCGAATTATAGCTCACGCAGGGAAGCACACCGAAGTTCCACCCCTCGACATGCTCCTCCTCCTCCTGGGCCCATAAAGGCGCCGCGGCGACAAGCGCCGCCGCAGCAAGGATCAATCTAAGACTGCTCTTTTTCATCCCTGTTGTCAACTTTGTCTCCATAAACCACATACCTTTGGAACAGGAATTCCGTGATGAGGTTAAGGAGCATGTTCAGACCGGTAACGATGTATTCATTCCATCCGAGGCTTTCCACGAGATAGTCTCCGCCCCAGGTGGTAAGCGGAGTGAACACCGCATAATAGCCCAGAACCTTCAGCATCGCAACCGGCACGTTTGCCGTACTTCTGAAAGTGAACCGGCGGTTAAGCGTAAAGTTCCACAGGACAGACAGCACCAGAGCTATCAGGTAGCAGGGCCAATAGCGCCACTTTACGACCTCATTCAGGAAAGTGAACGAGAGGATCTCGATCAATCCCGCGCTGATTGAGAACAGGACGAACTTGACTGCCCTGAACGCCTCTTTCTTATTCATTACTGAAGCTTTGTATAAGCGACCTTTCCGACAAGAGTCGTCGGGAGAGAGTCACGAATCTCGATTTCCGAAGGAAGCGCGTACTTGGCGATGTGCTTCTTGCAATGGGCCATAAGGTCTTCGCGGAGCTCGGGGGTATCCTCCACGCCGTCCTTCAGGACGATGAAGGCCTTCACCCTCTGCATCTTGTAGGGATCCGAAACACCGATTACGCAGCTTCGCTGGACGGAAGGATGACCTTCGAGGATGTTTTCAATCTGGGAAGGATAAACGTTGTAGCCGCTGGTGACAATCATTCTCTTGATTCTCTGGCGGAAATAAACGAATCCTTCCTTGTCCATCACGCCAAGGTCTCCGGTATGGAGCCAGGTATGACCGTCCTCGTGTTTAACGAGGGTGTTCCTGTTCTCTTCCTCGTGATTGATGTAGCCAAGCATCATTGAAGGGCCGGTGAGGCAGATTTCGCCTTCCTCTCCGTAAGGGACTTCCTCCTGGGTGCCCACCTTGCATATCTTGAAGTAAGTGTCAGGATAAGGGATGCCTATACTCCCCTCCTTCTCCTTGTTGTAAGGAGTAAGGCAGCAGGCGGTGACGCACTCCGTAGTGCCGTATCCTTCACGGACACGGACGCTGGCGTTGTGGTCTTGGAGAAACTGGTCGAATTTCTTCTTCAGCTCGATGGTGAGGGAGTCGCCGCCGGAGAATACTCCGCGGAGGCAGGAAAGGTCTGCGCCGTCGAGATATTTGTTTCGCGTAATGGCCTCAAACAAGGTAGGGACGCCGGCGATGAAATTGGGCTTGTTCTTCTTGATGAGGTTTGCATAACTCTTCACATTGAAACGGGGAACCAGGATTGAGGTTCCGCCGGCGACCATCATGGTGTGGATGCAGACGCCGAGTCCGAAGCCGTGGAACACGGGCATTGCCGCAAGCATCTTTGCGTGACGGACCTCCTTGTTACACATTGCGATAGTCTGCTGGCCAAGAGCGTTGAAGTTAAGGTCAGAGAGCATTATTCCCTTGGTAACGCCGGTAGTTCCACCGGAGAAGAGGACGACGGCCTCTGTCCCGGGATCCTTGTCCGTTATGGCATAACCTTCCTTGACGAAAGCAGCTCCCTTCACGAAGTCCTTCCAGAGGAGGACATTGCCTCCCGTTTCAATCTTAGGGAACTTCCGTTCCGTAAGGAGTTTCTGACCGATCGAAAGCGGGAACGGAAGTTCCTCGCTGACACGGGCGATGATGAGTTTCCCGATTGGCCTCTGCTTTTCGACATCGAGGAACTTGGCATAGAACTGGTCCAGGGTAATTGCGATGTCGCAGGATGCCTCATCCATATAGAAAGCGATTTCAGCAACGGCCGAAAGCGGATGGACCATAGAGGCGATTGCGCCTATGCGGTTAAGTCCATAGAGGCAGTAGATAGCCTGGGGAACGTTCGGAAGGCACACCAGCACCCTCTTTCCGGGACGGATTCCAAGCGCGTAGAACGCCTTGGCGACAGTATCAATGTGGGCAGCCATCTCCGTATAGGAAATCTTTCTGCCCATAAAGGAAAGTGCGGGGAATTTACCCTCTCTTTTTGCTGTGTCGAGCACAGTCTCCGCCATCGACTTTTCAATATAGTCCAGATGCGCGGGCACCTCTCCGTAGCTTTCAAGCCAGGGAGTGCTTACATTATCAAGATTGAATTTCATAGCCTAGTCAATGTCAACCGGAGTCGCCGCATCAAGCTCAAGGAGCTCAGGATGAGCGATCAGGTGACGCATAATACGAAGTGATTTAGCGAAATAGTAGCCGTCAGCGAGCCTCTCGTCGATGGTAAGTCCCAGTTTGATGGTGTTTCTGAGTTCATAGGAACCATCTTCCTTCCAGAAGGGACGGAGCTTCTTCTCGCTGATTACGACAAAGAACGAAATCGTTCCCCAGTCAAAAAGATGATGATAATCAGCATTCAGCTTTATGCTGCCGAGGTTTGAGATATAGCAGCTTGAATAACAGGGGTCGTCGACTGCAAGGAACTTCGGATAATGCCCGTAGTACTCCGCCTTCCTGAGGGACCAGGAAAGAAGCCGGAACAGGGGCCTCGGAAGCACCTTGACCGCATCCATCGCGTTCGTGATACCTACAGCACCGCTGCTTTCGCCGCGGACTTTGGTTACGAACTTCCAGACATAGTCGTGAACCTGTTCGAGGGGGGATCCGCCGTCAGGACGGAGGACGAATTTCGCCATAGCCTCCTCTGCTTCATCAGCGAATTTACGCTTTACGTTGAAGGCAATCTCGATCTTCTTCCTCTCGTAGTAACGGCCTCCGGCGATGAAATAGTTCATCTTTGGACGGAGGAGGATCGTCTTTGCGATTACGGCCGTGATTACGTGGAACCACGTGTATTTGAATTCGGGATTTTCTGCGTTTTTCTTTGCCAGATACTTGTCCACCTCAGTAAGGTCCAGGACTTCGCTCATCACAGCTTCGTTCTTTGTCCTTGCTCCGAACATATAGGGCATCATCACGTGCATCGAGTCGAGCCCCTTGAGATAGTATCCGTCTTTACGGTCGCGCCAATTTTTTTTGCGCTGCTCAGTCTGCTCCATAACAGGTTCTTAGGTTTTAGCAACGCAAATATAAGTTTTTTTTGCCAATCAGGCAATTATTTCACCTTTTGACCAATAAGATACAGCAGTGCGGCGACAGCCATTCCGTTCAGCGAAGGAAATCCCCAATGGACAAGATTTGCAACGACAGCGCCTGCAATGACACCGGCGACAGCCCACCAGTTAACTTCACGGATCTCAACCGTACCATCAAGATAAGACTTCCTATGGGTGAAATAGCTCAGAATCAGGATGATTCCCACAGGCGGCAGCGTGCAGTTCAGGACGTTCAGCCATCCGCAGAAATTCCAGTAGAGCCATACTGCCGCGACAGTACCCACGACTCCGCTGATAAGGACCATCGCCTTTTTAGATACGTGCGTAATATTGGAAAGGCCCAGTCCTGCAGTGTAAAGGGCGTTGTCGTTCGTTGTCCATATGTTAAGTCCCAGCACGAGAACTGCAAGATAGAACAGGTTCAGGTTCAGCATCACCTCGAAGATGTCATTACCGCCGGCGTAGATACTCGAGACAGCGCCGAACAGAAACATAAGGCTGTTACCTATGAAGAACGCAATGACTGTGGTGATAAGTCCCACCTTTCCGTTCTTTGCAAAGCGTGTGAAATTAGGCGTTGCAGTACCTCCGGACACGAAGCTGCCTACGACAAGGCCCGCTCCGGCGATGATTCCAAGGTCCTTGGTCCCTTTGGAGAACTGCTCGATAAGCCCGGCATCGCCATTTTTTACCGCCAGAATCATTGCTACGGTGCCAAGGATTGCTACCGCAGGAACAGCGATGTAGCTCACGATCGTCAGGCTCTTGATCCCAAAGTATGCGCTCGCCGTCATCAGGATACCGGCAATCGCGACGAGAAGATATCCCTGCCAGGGCATATAGTCCGGCGTAACCTCAAGGCCCATCAGTTCCTTGGCGACCGGTATTGCGAACATCGCGAGTCCTACCCCGAACCATCCTATCTGCGTGAAGCTGATCATTGCGCTTGGAAGCCAGCTTCCTTTGCGTCCGAAACTCCTGATGGCAAGCATATCCAGCGACAGGCCGCTTTCAGCACCAATCCATCCAAGCGCTCCCGTATATGCCGCAAGGATAAGACCTCCAAGAATAAGGGCCCATATGAACCCGGAGAAATCCAATCCAGCTGCGAGCTGCTGGCCAACCCACATACTTGCTGAGAAGAAGGTGAATCCCAGCATTACCATAAACATACTCATCGTGCTCTTTCTTCCGGCACGGTCCACGGGAGAGGTGGTGTAATCCACGTCGAATTTACGCTTTGCCATAGGTTCAGATATATAATTGTTTCAAGTTTTCAATGCTTTCAAGACGTTTTTCCGCAAGCGCGGCAAGATCCATTACGCCGGCACGGCGGAGCATCTGCGTCTCCGCTTCCCAGAGGTCCCGGTCTTTGTCGCCGGGGTTAAGGGTATGGGCCTTCCAGGCCTCATAGGCAAGGGGTTCGGGGTATCCCAGCTTCTCCCCAACCAGCGCCTTTGTGTCGATGATTGATGCACGGACCAGGATGCCTTTCCAGTAGTCTGCGACTTCGTCCAGATGGAGAGGTATTTCGTATCTTCGGGCTCCGCCGTCGTAGATAATGCACTTTTCAAGGAGCGAGTCCGGATGGGCCATCACGGTATGGCGGCGGAATTCGGGACTGACCACGCCCCCGTTCCATCCAAAATCGATGTCCCGGACGTTGATTCCGCTGACTCCGGGCCCGTCATAGACGGTGAACATACCTTCATAGAAAAAGCAGAAGAACCCTTCGAAGCCGGGGAAGATTTCGCGGATTTTCGGGGTAAGCTCTTCCATTATATCCATCGCGCGCGTACCGCCGATGGTGAAAAACAGGATTCGCCGGAGACTGCCGCCGCCGTCACGGAAGGCCTTGACTATATAGTCGAGGCAGAGCTCCATCGTGGCTCCGGAGGCGATGATATCCCCTATCGCAAGCGTCCTCCCCGTCGTGGGCCTTATTTTTTCGTACTTGATTTCAAGGCCCGTGATGACGTGGTCCTTAATGATTCTCTCACAGGAGAGGAAATGCATGTCGCGGACTCTGGTCCCGTTTATGGCCGCGGCCTCTTCAAGGGGATAGTTCAGGCCGCCGCGAAGAATCGTAAGGATATCAAAACCGCCGCCCTTTCCAATCTCTTCGAGATAACGGATGGCGGCGGCGGTAGGGGCGACAAGGGCTTTATTGCAGTCGAAGCCAACGACTTCAGGAGTGGAGAGAAGTTTCCTTGAACCGGGATCGCTGATAATGAAATATCGGTTGAGGAGTCCGTCTGACCCCAGTTCGTATATATTTGTATCTCCCTTCAAGCTCACCTTGCGGAGGCTTGATCCTTGTAAACGTATGGGCATAAAAAAATCCCGATTAGATCTAACCGGGACACAAACTTAACGGATTTTTTCGGATTCTGCAAGAGAATCCGCCGTTTTTTGGGGGTTACTCCTTTACGAGCTTCTTGAACTTTTCGTGACGCTTTTCGTCCTGGAGAAGTATCTGGAGCTTGAACTGGCCGTCGCGGGCGCCTTCAGCGATGCACTCAGCCTTGAACTTCTCGAAGGATTCTTCGACAAGACGGTAAGGAAGAGGTTCCTTAAGGCGGAGGGACTCACGCTTTGTCTTGTACTCGACGTTGACCTTCTGGAGTATTTCATCTACCTTGGTGTTGAAGGCTGCAGCCTGTTCCTGGGTAGTGTTCTGGTCAGCGAACTCGTAGTAGAAACGGTAGCCCAGAAGCTCGAGGTCCGCAAATCCGATGAAGAAGCGAACCGGGAGGTTCATCTCTCTCTCAGCCTCGCGGACTGCGGAAATAAACTGGCGCTCGTGGAGTTTCTCGCCGGTGAGGGTGACGATACCGTTGACCTTTTGGATCAAATGGACGGTAGGGGTACCGCCGAAGTTGGGACCGGCCTCCAGGAGGTCGTTCATATTATAGCGGTAAAGACCTGCGAACGTTGTCACATAAGGGCAGTAGCGTTTGCCCTCCTGGAGTTCGTGGAGCTGGAGGAACTTGGGATTGGGGTTCTCGAGGTCTTTCTCTTCGATGAACTCATAATAGTGGAAGTGAGGGAAGAGAACTGTATTGACGGTGTCGTCCAGGACGAGTCCAAAGCGGCACTCGGAACTGAAGTAACCGAACTCCTGATGGAGCATGGTCTCGGGGAAAGAATCCTTGAACTTGTCAAGATAGATGTGAGTGTTGCCGCACTTCCAGGTATTGAGAATCTGCATGTTGGGCCAGTAGTGCTTCGGGAGCACGCGTCCGTATTTTTCCTTGAGGGCGCGAAGTTCCGCCGCCCTCTTCGGGTTGGGCTTCAGGCAGGCCTCCAGTTCCTTGCGGATTTCAGGATCGATGACGACCTTCTCAGAGAGGGTTCCCTTCTCGATATCCTCTACGTACTCGTCGTAGAAGAGGTTCACGTTGTTCTGGAGTTCGACGATTGTGGAGGGATTAGCGGTCACGATAAGGGTGATGTCCTGCTCGATTCCCATCCTCATCAGAACATAGTAACGGGCATTGTAGTCAGCGATTGAATAGACGCACTGGGGATTGCTGTAAAGGGCTTTGACGAAGCCGGGGCAGTCCCTCTGGGTAACGCCGGAGACGCTTCCGAAAACCGTTCCGTCCGGTGCATATCCTTCGATGACTTTTCCGACAATGGACAGGATCTTCCCGGAGAAGACCTTGCGGCGGTTCTTGATGAAGTTGAACAGCCACACCTTTGTCATCTTGCCGTATATATTGTTGAGGTATTCCTTTGTGATAGGAATCCACTTGGGTTCTGAGGTCGTTCCGGAAGTGGTTGCGTAAAGGACGGGCTTGCCTGGGAAGAGAATGTCGGGTTCGCCGTGTTTATGACGCTCCACATAAGGCCTGAGGGCCTCATAGTCGTTAGGCTGGACCTTTTCCTGGTAGCGCTTGTACAGCTCCTCGTCGCCCTCTGCTTCGAGGATCCAGGCGAAGTCGTGCTCCTTGCCGTATACGCTGTCCTTTGCGTATTCAAGAATCTGCCTCAGTGTCTTTTCAGATGATTTCCGGGGATTTTTGGTTGCTCCTTTGAGCTTGAGATACTGGATTCCACCTGCCATCCCGAGAAGGGTATTGGCGGTAAGCATTCCTTTGAGTTCCATCTTTAGATAGGTTTTAGTTAATGGTTGTCAAAATCATACAAATATAGTGGTTTTTTTATTTTTCGACAACCCACGGCCTTCAGGGTACGGCGGCGTATAGCACTAGTCCTCCGGGAGGGAGAGCATGGACCCGACTTCGTCGAGATTGCCGTCGTTCGGGGAAGGCTCCACTCCGAGAAGATAACACACTAGCGGGTATATACAGACGTTGCGGAAGGGCTGAGCCTTGAAGCCTTTTTTGAAATCGACGCCTTCGGCACGGAATACGGTGTGCATCTCCCTGTCATAGGGCGAATAGCCGTGACCGCCTTTATTCTTGCCGGCACGGTCTGTGAGGCGCCATCCCAGGTCCGGGATTATGATAATGTCGCCAAGACGGTCGCTGGTGCCATAACAGAGTTCAGCGGGGACCTCTTCCTTCTTATATGCGTGGACGTGTTCGACGTCCTTGAATGCTGCAAGGATGGAGTCACGGCAGGCGGCGTCTTTGGAATAGACGGAGGTCGGAGTGCCGTAGATGACACGCTCTGTCCACTCACGCTTGATGTACTTGTCCGCACTTACACACTTTTCCGGGCTTATCGAAGCCATCCCGTGGTCTGACAGCACTATCAAATCAATCTTGTCGCGGAGAGGGGACTTAGCGATGCCACGACGGAGACGGCCGATGATTTTGTCCATCCTTCGCACCTGCCTGAGAGTCTCCTTGCTACCAGGGCCGGTCAGATGGCCGGTATGGTCCGGTTCGCTGAAATATATCATAAGAAGGCGGGGCCTCTCCTCTTCCGGATACCGGAGCATCTCGAGCGTCCGGTCAACCCGCTTCTCAAAAGAGATCAGCTCGTTGTCAGCATAGTGGAGGAAATACCTGGGCTGTCCTCCGCCAATGACGAAGTCCGAACCGACCCAGTAGGTCACCCCCGCAATCAGTCCCTGGCGCTGGACTGTATTCCAGACGGGATCCCCCAGATAGAAGTAGCTGCGGTTCTTCAGCGGCGACCCTATCGAGTACCTTTCCCCGTGCTCAGGCTCCCAGAAGCTGTTATTTACCAGCCCGTGATGGTCCGGTACAAGTCCCGTCGCAAGTGTATAGTGGTTAGGGAATGTTGACGCCGGGAACGACGGCAGCATCTCTGTGCTTACACCCCTCCGGGCCATCTTGTCAAGGTTTGGCGTCCGCGTCATATCCGTGTAATCGTAGCGGAACCCGTCCATGGAAACCACTATGACATAGCGGTCACGATGGTTGGAGGGCGCGGAGGTTTCCTGCGCAGCGCAGACAAAACAAACAGAAACGGCAACAAGAGCCGCTGAGATGGCGATTCGTAGGAGATTTTTCATTTCAATCCGGAAAAAACGTTATGCAAATATAACCATCTTCCACGGATTTTCCTAACCGCAGTAAGGTCGCCGCACGTACACGAAAATGCAGAAAAACGGCCAAAAACTGTAAATTGGTGTACAGCTGCGAGGCAGCGGGGCGGCTAGTGTTTGGAGTGGAAATAGAGTTCTTCGGTAGCGAGGGCTATTTTTGTGACGGAGAAGGGCCTGGCTCCGGGGAAAGGAGCGACCTCCGGGTATGTGTACCAGGTGTCGGTAAGGGTGTTGAGGTCAATGCAGTCGCCGAATTTTCCAAGGTATTCGTACTCGATGTGAACCGAATAAGCCGCGGAGACAGGTATGTCCATACGGAACGGATCGCCGTCGACATCCGTACCCTCCACGTGGAAGCCGTTCATGTCGTGCCGGAAAACGCCGTTTCCAAGCCTGTAGAAGCGGTCCTTCGGGAGAGTGTCCACGTGGACAGGAAGATCGCCAGAGGAATACGTCCCGGCTTCTACCTCGCGACGGACCTGGAGCCGTTCCCATTCGTACCAGTCCGGGATGTGCGTGAACTCCGTGACCGGTTTCTCCTCCCCCTGTCCGGGGCGTACCGCACGGAGTTCAGAGAGTTCGGTCAGCTCCCACTCTTTGCCGCAGTGGCGGCAGCGGAGGATGGACCCGGAGGATTCCATCTCGAATTCTGTTCCGCAGCATGGGCACTGGTAGAGGACCTTGTGGAGACCTTCTGCACGGCGGGGATAAGTAATCCGGATTCCCCGCTCCTTCTGCCAGGCAAAGTCGTCGTACTGAAAGGCATCAACAAGTATCCTGTTTATCTCATCCGTGCTCTTCGAGTGAAGATCCTCCCGCGTAAGAACCAGCGAGAAGTCCGCCTCTGTTGGCTTCACTCCCCTGTCGTGGAGGTTCCAGAAGGGGGAATTCACGTGATGACCGTGGCAGATCAGCGTAGCCACCGGAACATCCAGCAGGCGGCAGAACTTTCCAAGGGATTCCGGCAGAACCGCCGTGGTACCGCAAAGGGAATACCTCGCCTCCGGATAAACAACTGCAATATCACCCCTCTGTATAACCCTCCGGAGCTGGCGGATAAGAGTCGCGTCGTTCGTAAATTTCCGCTTGCAAATGCAACCTACCTGCCTCAGGAGCCATTCCCTGCCTATAAAACCGTCAATCGCAACGACGTAATTTCCCCTGTCGGGATAAATAATCTGCGTCGCCACCTTGAAGTCCATAAAGGCGTTATGGTTACACAGCAGCAGATACGGAGGTTTGAGTCCTTCGGTTCCATGGCGACGGATAACGGGCCTGTGCCTTATCATGTCGGGGAGGCTGAGGAGCTTTGTCAGCGGTTTGAGAAACCACCGGGTACGCACAGGCGGCTTCGCCATATCGAATCGCTTGAAATCGTTTTTCATGGGTCTTGGCTTTAGTAAGCGACAAATATACTAATTTTTCTACCAAAAGACATATTTTCGATTCCAAAGATAATTTTTGCCCATATCAGTAAAGATTTCTATCTTTGCAATTCCCGCACACCGCGCGGAGGGCGGCAACCCGGATAATAACTTAACTCAATATGTACGAAGAACTTGACAGATGGTGGGCTTCGCTTCCTATAGCCCATAAAGAAAGAATCGCCGGAAAGGCCCAGAAGAAGGTTTTCGGCACCGTTGACCCTTCCAAGGTAGAATATCCCGCTTGCTCCGTTTGGTGGAACAGCCTCACTGAAGATCACAAGCAGAGGATTCACGACCACTGCGTAGACCGTCACGGTTATCTTCTCCCGGAGTGGAACGAAGGGACACCATACGGAGACTGATATGAACAGGCAGTCCCTTCTTGCCGGAATCCTGATCGGGCTCGGTGCATACGGATTCCTCGCCCTCGGAGGTATTCCCGGAGCGGTCATCTTTGCCTTCGGCCTTATCGGCGTAGTTCTCTCCGGCACTCCCCTCTACACGGGCCGCGCCGGCATTATGAGCGACATTCCCTCGCTCGTGAAGATATGGCTTTTCAATATCCTGGGATGCGTACTGATAGGCCTGATGGTTGTCGCGCTTGGCGGCGAACCCGCAGAAAGGGCAACGACCGTCGTCGCAGGCCGCCTCGCACAGGGGCCGTGGAGGAGTTTCCTCCGCGCCATAGGCTGCGGAGCGATCATAGACATAGCGGTCTGGCTGTACCGGGAGAAACAGAATATCCTTCCCGTCATCTTCGGAGTTCCCCTCTTTATCCTCTGCGGGTTCTATCACTCAATAGCGGATGTCGTGTATCTTGTTGCTGCGTGGAACTGGGACTGGGCTATCCTCTGGTACTACCCGGCAATCGTCCTTGGAAACTACGCAGGATGTAACCTCAGGAGGCTGGTGCTCGGGCTACCCTGGAAACAGGCGTAAAAGCCCCCGACTTTTCCCGAAGGACAAATAAAACAGCCATCGTCATCACGACGGTGGCTGTTTCGCAACAAAACTTATAACCTTAACTGTATTTACTATATAGAATCGACGAATTTTACAACTGCGTCGCGTTCTTCTTTGGATAGTTTGGAGAAATCCTCTGCGCTCTTGTAGGCGTCGCTCTTCCGACTGTAGCCGTGCCACATTATAGCCTCAAGGGTATTGCGGGCGCGGCAGTCGTGCAGACGGTCTCCGCGACCGGTATTCTGCTCGGAGAGTCCGCGACCCCACAGAGGTGTTGTCCTGCACCACGTCCCGTGGATGTCATTGACCATCCAAAGCCGGTGCTGGATAAAGTCTGAGTAGGGATAGATGGTCTGGTTAGCATAACGGGGAAGAGGTTTCGTGCCGTTCATCGCAGGTGACCAGTAATTGTCATCGCCGGTCTTCCAGGAAGGCCTGTGGCAGGATGCACATCCTAGCTTTGTGAACAGGTCCTTGCCCTTCTGGACCTCCGGATCATTGAGGTTACGGGCGCGGGGAATTGCCACACCGCGGTGCCATACCATAAAGTCGTAGAACTCATCGGCCGACATCTCGGGCTCGAAGTTGTGATAGTCATTGTCGAACTGATTCGTTCCGGGGGAAAGGAGCGCAAGCACCGCCTCGGAAATTTCCTCGTCAGTGACGATTCCGTTCTTGTCCACATCCACGAAATACGGGGAGGCGGCACCCTGGGCCCTTATCGCGGCGATAACCCCTGCATTGTTAGACATTGCCTTGGCCCACGCATTCGTCGTATAGAGATAAGGACGGTCCGGACGGGAAACGTTCGTAATGTTCCAGATTGCGTTTGCACCTGCTCCGTCCTGAAGGGTACCCCTTGTCATAGCATAGGTGAACTTCTTCAGGAGTTTTCCGTCCATGTAGGTGTCCCTCTCGTAGAACTTGCCGTTGGCGTCATAGCCGTCGCCAAGGCTTCCCTTCTGCCAGTTGTGATAATATGCCGATGCGGCGAAGTCGCCGGCAGCCGCATCCCAGAACGCGGGATTGAGCTCAACATACTGGGCCTCCCTGGCATACTGTTCCTTGATCGCCTCCTGGGGGATGGCGTCGATAAGTCCGCTTCCGGGGATACCGATGGTGCTCTCGAGACGGAAACCCACTTTGTTTCCGTTTGCACGTGCGGTTTCATAAGGAGTAGGATCCGTATTGAACGCATCCTCGGGGATGTAGAGTTCAGGATAGATGAGACTGTAGGTCTCGCCGTCAGAGAATTTCATGGGCAGGCCGCTCTCCATCGCGGTAACGGGAATCCAGCTGAGCTGGATCTTTTCCTCGTCGATAGGAGGAAGGAACGGGGATTCTGCCATTGTCTGGGGCATACCGGTGACTTCGGCCACATATGGGCCGTCGTTCGGATTCTCCGCATTCTCGTGATAGATCACGAGGAGGTAGCCGTTGCCGAAGGCCGATGAGCCGTTCGCCCGGTAACTGCTCTGCCACTGGCCGTGGCCGTAGCCGGGATGGCAGTCGAGGCAGGACTTACGGACAGCAGCGGGGCCGCGTCCCTTGAAAGGAGCCTGGCTGACTGTTACATTACGCTCGAAGAATGCTTCTCCGTGATTGAACGCTACCTCAAGTCCCTGCAGCTCAACTGCAAGGGTAGGATCCTCGTAGGAACCGGGAGCAACGTTGTCGGTAGTTCCAAGTTCTCCGCCAGGATACCATTCCTCTGCAAGGAAGTTGCCAACCGCCTGCCCGACGTATTTGCCGTCCGCTTCCTTGAACTCTTCATTCCCGCTGCGATCGCAGGAGAACGCGAGAACGGCGATGGCTGCTAAAAACAATACTCGTTTCATCGCGGATAAATTACTGTCTTACAACCCAACTTGCCGCCTTGTTGATCTCGTCATCAAGAGCGGATACTGCGTCCATTGCATCCTGGACGGAAGAGTCTGCATAAATCTTTACGAAAGATCCCTTTGCCTGGCAGGCCTTGAGGGCTGCGATGGCGTCGGACATTGCGCTGTCTATCTTGGAAGCATCCTTGTAGCCAAGGTCTTCAAGAAGTTTCAGGATGGACTTTTCACCTGCCTTCTCAGCATCCCTCGCTCCATATAAGGAGAACTTTATGGAAAGGATGTTGTCGATGAAATCCTGGAAGGACTGCTCGCTGTATGGAGATTCGATATAGTTGACATCCTCACCGCTATGGGCATTGCCCATCTTCACGTCAGCGACCTCTGCACAGATGTTGGAGCATCCGCCTACGAGGATCTTCGAGATAGCCTCTTCCCAGGTTCCGAAGGAGCTTCCGGGCTCAGTGGCACCTAGAATATTGTCGCCGTAGATCCTGTCATTGATTTCAATCTCCGCCTCGATTTCCTCCATACGGTCAACGTACTCGGATTCTGCATCGGGATTCCAGGAAGCATAGAGGCGGTAGCAGTTATCGCGGAGATCGCCGGCGACTGCGACGGCATAGACGAGTTCCTGGGCACCGGTAACACTCTTACCGGCAAACTCAGGATGGTTCTCGTTTGCCTTCAGGGCCGCTACGCTACGGTTCTTTCCGTCACGGAAGATGACGAACTCGATGCCGTGGAAGCCAAGTAGCTCCTGACCGAGTTTTGCTCCTGCATATGCGATTCCGTCCTCCCCTTCCAGCATCTTCACCTGCTCAGCATTGGAAAGGGCTACAGCAAGGCCGTCTACATCGAGCGGCCAGGTATCGATGTGAGGGTCGATGCCGAATGTTGTTGCGGGGCCGTAGAGGAATGCCTCAGACTGCTCCCAATACTTTCTTGCCTCGAGGAACTTGGTGCAGATTCCGTCGATGTCTGCCTGGGTAAGAGCGTTGACGCCCTTCTCGTGAGCTGCAGCGAGCGCCTCATAGAGGTCGTTGGTCTCGTCTGCAAGCGCCTTATAGGTGGCATAGACTACGTTAGGTACATACTGATGGACAGCTTCCTTCATCTTTTTCTGGTTGGATGAAAGTCCTTCATCCGAACCGCCCTTTTCGCAGGAACCCAGAAGAAGTGCTCCTGCGGCAATAATGCTTAGTACGCTAAATAACCTTTTCATCTTATAATTGCTTTATTTGACTATTTCTTGAAGAATGCCATATAGGCTATGCCCACATTGATCGAAGGCTCGTCTTTATAAGGAGCCTTGAGGAAACGGTGGGAATACTCCGCCTTGAGGGCGATTTCCGGGATAGGGAACCAGTTGAGGCCGGCGGCAATCCTGTGACGGTCCGTGAAGGGGTAATCCTGCTGGTCCGGGGAAGGAATATATGAGTCATAATACTCGTACCTTCCAAAGACAAAGAGTCTTGAATCCGCATCGCTGGCAATCCAGGGCATTATGTCATAGCCCATCTCCACTCCCGCGGCTACCGCATTGCTTGCAACGGGGAGCTTCTTGTAAGGGGAATTGTTGGAGGAGAGATTACGCTTTACCGTCGAAAGCGTAACAGCATCCTCAACATAGCCGAAGTCCGCGTTTCCCCTTGCGATGAAACGCTTTCCGGTATACGTGAAATCGGCCGCAGCGATGTACGTCCGTCCCTTGATATCAGCATAACGGGTGTTGTGCATATCGTTGGGGTATGCGTTGTGCATCGACCTGCCGTAGTAACCGCTGAGGCCCACGCGAAGGCCCCTCAGAGAGTAGTTGTCGACTCTTGCGACATAGCCCATATTGTTCGCTACCTTGAACTCGTAGGGGGATTTCGCGCCGTAGTGGACGAAGTTGTCGCGGTCGAACATAAAGCCGTCGAGTCCGGCGATGAGCTGGGCCTCATAGCGCCAGTTTCCCGCACGGCCCCACAGGCTCACTCCGGTATCGTGCCAGGTCGAGGGAAGTATCGTGTACTCCCCTTCCGGACGGTAAACGGTAAAGAAGTTGAGGGGTTCGTGGGCATTGTTAAGTCCGCCGACGGGGACTACGATATGGCCTATTCGGAGATTCAGCGCGGGATTGAAGGATTTCTGGAGCCAGAACTGCTCGAGTTCCACCTCGCCTCCCTTTTCGATTTCAGTCTCCCACTCGCCTGCCTCAGTGAATTCCTTCTCCACGGCAACGCCGGTTCCGGTATGCTCGAACTCGATTTCAGACTGCATCGACCAGCCGTGTCCGAAGTCATATCCTATATATATTACTGCGTGAGGTATGTCAAAGCGTCCGTGGGAGGGGTCGTTCGCATACTCCGAGGGAGAAGAATACCTGTAAACGTTATCGCTGTAAAAATTGCGGCTTAGCGCTACTTCTCCATAGCCTCCGATGGTAAGCTCCTGAGCATCAAGAGCATACGCCGCTCCAACAATAGCCGCTGCCGCTATAATAGCCTTTTTCATTCAGTTCCGCTCCTTTGTTTTGCCTTGCAAATTCTTTCGTTTTGCTTTGCAAAATTACTCCCGGATTGCCTTTAGGGCAATACCAATTTATTGGGATGCCGGCAGAAGGAGCGCGGGGTGACGAAGGAAGTGCGAAGCGGGAAAATTGGTTTTTCGGGCACCGCCCCGAAAAATAATTTTTCCGCGCAGCAAGGTTCGCTGCCGGCAGAAGGAGCGCGGGGTGACGAAGGAAGTGAATGCGCCTAGGCCTGTTCGAGGCGTTTGAGATGGCAGACGATGAGCTTGCCGGAGCCGTCGCGAAGATGCATTCCGTTCCCCTCACAGTACTTCCACCACTTGCAGGAGGCGCAGTCACCGGTTTTCATCCACGAATGGTCCCGATAGGGCTGGAAACGGGTGTTCCAGACCTCCATAAAATCGTCCCTGTAGATATTTCCCTGGTGGTAGTCAGCACGGATGCTGGTACAGGCGGAGATGGACCCGTCGCTTAGGACACCGGCGACGGAGACACCGGCGTTGCATAGGAAGAAATGGTCCCGGACGTCACCTTCATAATTGCCCAGGAAGCCTTCACAACCATAGCTGGCCTTGATACGGCCTTCTTTACGTGTCGATTTTATAAAGTCCATAAGACCGCGGAACTGTCCGCCCGTGAGCTGAAGCTCCGGATCCGCCGCGGCGCGTCCGACGGGAAAAACGGTGAAAAGGCGCCAGGCCTTGAGGCCGCAGCCAATCAGAAATTCCCGGATAGAGGGGAGCTGGTCAAAGTTCCTCGCATTTACGCAGGTTACGACATCAAAAACCAGGTCCGGGCACCTACAGGCCATCCTGATCGCTTTTTCCGCACGGCTGAAACTGCCGGGAACGCCCCGCATCCAGTCGTGGTTTTCCTTGAGTCCGTCGAGGGATATTGTCATAGACCGGAGCCCGGCGCGGAGAAGACGGCCGAACCGCTCCGGAGTAAGCGCATACCCGTTCGTAACCATTCCCCAGGGGAACTCCATTTCGTAGAAAGCCCTTCCGCATTTCTCAAGATCCGGCCTCATAAGGGGTTCGCCTCCGGAGACCACAATCATAATATTATGGGAATTAAGCCCTGCATCCTTTACGGAGCGGAGGACCTTCAGAAAGTCCTCAAGAGGCATATCCTTAGTCCCGGCTACAACCCTGCAATCGCTCCCGCAATGGCGGCAGCGGAGATTGCACCTGAGGGTGCTCTCCCAGAAAATCTGTCTCAGCGGGTGCTGACGCACGGCATCCTTCCGGATGCTCCGGTTAAGTTCCAGGGCTATAGTGTGTCGAAGGTCCATAAGGAGCTTTGGAGACGTAAATACCGGTAGGGCTCCCCTACTTAGAATCAGACTTTTTCGAAAGGACGGCATTTGCCGTGATGGTGAATTCACCTTCGTACCAGTTGCCGCTGGGCTCACCTGTCTGCTCCTGAGTCAAATCCTTTCCGGAGAGGACCTGGCTCTCGAATTCGCCGCCGTTGTCCTCGCCGTCTACGTCATCGAAACTGACAGTCATACTCTTCGTATCAGGCCAATCGTATCTTAGCGTCATTCCAGCCTTGCCGTCTTCTCCCGTGAAAAGAGTATCTTTGGGAGAGTATTCCGCCCCGGGATCGACTATAATGCGGATTCCTTCGACAGGATTCCCTGCCTCGTCCGTTGCCTGACCGATGAATTTGAAAGTTGCCATAGGAGTACCGTACTCGCAAAGGAGATCATCACCATACGGCGTAGGGCCGGGACCGTATACGTCCGGCTCCTCGAAAATCGTCAGCGGATCGCAGGCGGCAAAACCAAGAAGACCCATCACCGCTGCAATAACTTTTTTAAACAGTCGATTCATAAAGGCACTATTACGGTCCAAATATACATAATTATCCATTAAGATGCAAAATCGTCCCCATTTGTGCCTTTATTTCGACGACAGAGCCGGGTTTTGCACCAGTAAAATGGAAAAACCGCTCAAGACGGGATAAAAAAGGGGTGTTTTCGACAGTTTTTTTCATTTTTTTTTGGAATATGCCGAAAATACAGTAACTTAGCCACGGAAAAATAGTTTGAACATCAATTTTTTTATAACTAACCAAACCAATTTTATTATGGAAAAGATTATTGCCCAGATCAAGGAGCAGCTCGCTGCTATCACCGCTGACATCGACAAGGTTGAGAACAAGGCTGCAAAGGCTCGCGTTCGCAAGGCTACCCTCGCTCTCGAGAAACTCGGAAAGGAGTATCGTAAGATTAGCGTGAAGTAAGTTGACGCTTCCTAATAGGAAAAATGAGGCTGACTCAATTGAGCCAGCCTTCATTTTTTATTGTCCGTCGGAAACGGGAGGGAGAATGTGGGATGAAGGGAGCTTTACGCCGTGGTCGACGGCTTTTCGGGCCGCTCCCACGATGCTCTGGGGACTATCCATAAGCCTCGCGGTATTCTCCTTGAACTTCTTGACCACCGAATCCAGTCCCCTCTCCACTTCAGCGTTCTTTTCGCAGTAGAGAGCGACGCGGTCTACCATCGACTGAGCGGCATCGATTATTTCCTGGATATTTTCAAGCTGTTCCTTCTGGACCCACGCGCTCTTGATCAGACGAAGGAACGGAATCAGCGTTTCCTCCGTGGTGATAAGCACATTCTGCCTGAACGCCTTGGCGAATATCTCATTGTCCTCCTGCTTTGCGAGCTGGTAAGCGCCATAGTTCGGGATGAACATAATGACGTAATCAAGGGTTTTACGACCCTGGACATATTTCTGGTATTCCTTGCCGGTGAGTTCCTTGATGTGGTTAAGGACGGATTCGAGATTCCGGCGGGACGCATCAGAGCGGGCCTCGTCCGTTTCTGCCTCATACCAGTCCGAGAGGGCGCTAAGCGACACCTTCGAGTCAATAAGGATATCTGTTGAATCAGGAAAATGGAGAGCAAAGTCCGGACGCATCTTCTTTCCCGTCTCCTCATTCACGATGATGTTTCCCTGACGGTCGCGAAGGTAGAACTCAGCGTCGTAGTCGTGCCCCTCGCGAAGTCCCTCTGCCTTCAGGATATTCTCGAGGATTGTTTCCCCGAATATTCCCTGCATCTTGTTCTTGCCCTTGAGAGCCGCAGCGAGGGTTTCGGCGCGGGAGCCGATGGATTCTGTCTGCTCACGGAGGTGCCGTACGGTTTCAGCGAACTGGGTTTTGATGGAGGAACTTTCCTCTGCCTGGGTCTTCTTGTGGGCCTCGAAAGATTCTTTCATCTCGCGGATGTCCTTGTCAAGACCGCCGGTAATGTTTTTCATAGTCTGTTCGGCCTCCTTTTTCAGCGCCTCCTCGCGGGCCTTCAGAAGCTTTTCATTCTCGAGGGCAAGTGCGGTTTTCGCCGCCTCGATTGCCTTCTCCTGCCCCTCCTTAAGCTCTGCAAAGGCCTTTTCATTCCGCGCCTTCTCGTTTTCAAGAACGGTCTCAGCAGCTTTTGCAGCCGCCTCCGCCCGGATTATTTCAGCATCCTTTTCAGAAAGCAGGCGATCGTACCTGGACTTTGTCCTCGAGGATGTGACTATCCAAAGGATTAGAACAATCACGGCAACCGCAGCTGCAACTATAGCAAGAATCTCTATATAGCCCATAATCTGTCAGGTCAGTTAAATTTCCCATCCCGGTTCATACTCGCGTCCCCAGAGGGCCGATGCTGCCTCCGAGGCGCCGATAATCCTGCCGCTCGAAGGGTCTACCGCGAGGGATTCCCCCGTTCGCTGGGCGATGTTGCCAAGCTGGACAAGTTGAGTGCTGATGCAGGCGTCGCGGATGGTGGAGTTAAGAGGCGAGCCTGAGCGGATTGCATCGAACCAGTTCTTGAAGTGGATCATATCCAGCTTCTCCGAAGGATTGACAAGGTTTCCGGGCTCGAAGGTGAGATCCGAGCTCTCGTGCTTGATCTCTTCTCCTGCCATATCCAGAATCTTGTACTCATTTCCACCGCCGAGGACCAGCGTTCCGTTCTCGCCGTAGAATGCGACACCGACGCCGAATCCGTCAGTAGGAGTGCTGTTGCAGCTACGTCCCTCCCAGGAGCCGGCCGCAGAATCTCCGAACTGATAAGTAATGAGCTGGGTATCAGGGAATTCCCAATCGTCCACATAGCGGAACCTGCCGCCAACGGAATTGACGGAAGTAGGATACGATACACCGAGCCCCCATCGCAGTATATCCACAAAGTGAGTCCCGTTATTGAGAGCCTCACCCGTACCCCAGCGATAGAACCAGTGCCAGTTGTAGTGGATGTAATTGTCGTGGAATTCAGAGACACGCGGAGCCGGGCCCTGCCAGAGGTCCCAATCCAGAGTGGAAGGCACAGGGACTGCTTTCCCCCTCCCGATGGAAGGACGGTTTGCGGAGTACCAGGACTTCGCGTAGCGTACCCGGCCGATGCTACCGTTTCGGACTTCGTCGATTGCAGCGATAATATTGGGCCAGGAGCGACGCTGGTTGCCTGCCGTGATAACAAGCTTGGGGTTACGGGAAACCGCTTTCAAAAGGGCTTCGTTTTCCGAGGGGCAGTAGCTGGTAGGCTTCTCGAGATAGACGTGCTTTCCGGCCTCGAGAGCCATAATTCCGGCCTTTGCGTGCCAGTGGTCAGGCATCGCAATCACCGCAGCGTCAAAATCCTTCCATTCCAGCATCCTCCGTATATCACGGAAGAGCTTGGGGCGCTTTCCGGTCTGGGAAAAGACCTGCTCGCAGCAACGCTCCAGCGCGACGGCGTCGCAGTCGCAAAGGCAGGTAACCTCGCAAAGAGGCATCTTGGCAAAGGATGACGCCAGGGCGAGCCCCCTTGAATTCACGCCAACGACTCCTATACGGATAATATCGTTCGCCCCTATCACCTTACGGGTCTTTCCGTCAGAGAATACGGGGAATCCGAGCGAGAGCGCCGCTGTCCCAACGGCCGCCTGGCGGATGAAATCTCTTCTTGAAGTCATAATCTATCTGAGTTTTTTGATTATCAGTGCAATAAAACGGAAAAGGCCGATGAAAAGATAGAGCCCGAGAGCTATCGAAAGAGTGAATCCCACCTGGGTAAACAGCTCATACCAGGGCCTCGTATATGCAATTATCGCACCCGCATTGACAAGCACCGCCACCGCGAGGCATCCGAGGAAAACAAACAGTTCCCTCTTCCAATCCTTCCCTGTTATAACTATATCTTTCATCAGAACTTCATATAAGGTATCTTATACTCCTCTGGGAATACGACAAGCCGTTTTTCGTCCATAGCCATATTCCCGAGAAGGCACAGCACAGTTGCGCAGTATGCCTCTTCAACTACTCTCTCAGCCTTCTCCCCGGTAATGCAGGACTGGCAGAAGGCGGAAAGGATAAGGTCAGAGCCGTCATTGTCAGCAGCAATCATACTCTGCCCGGCATTGACGCTTACAGGCCCGTCCACCAGGGTATGGGGCACGTAAGAACTTCGAAGTTCCGGACGCCAGCTCGGGCCGGCTGCCGGTATGGATCCGAAGGTCTTGTCGCGAAGTTGGCCAAGAAGCTGTCTGAGACCGGAAATCTCATTGTCTTCCTCCAGATAATAAACCCCGCGTGTCAGGTCCACGGTACCTTTTTTCCCGAGTATCTGGTCCTCCATCCCGTTATACTTATTCGAAATCAACGATTCGTAGGCGATTTTCCGGCCGTCGGAATAACGGTACGTTACATTCACGCTGTCATAAACCTCGCGTCCGTCCTTCCAATAAACGATATCTCCAAGGCCCACAATCTCAGAAGGCATCTTATCCACAGTCCAGTTGCAAACCTCCAGCTGATGGCAGGCAAGTTCCGTCATAAGGCCGGCAGAATGCTCCTTGTAAAGCCTCCAGTTGATGTTTCTCTCAAGGGAAGGATCCGGAACCGGACGGCGCCAGTCCGCGTTACGGAACCAGTGACACCTCATCCCGACAACATCCCCGACAAGTCCCTCACGGATAAGCCTTACGCCTTCTATATACTTTGGATCATACATCCTTTGCATACAGAAATACAGTGCCTTGTCAGTTCTGAGATATGCGTCGTAAACCCTCTTGCACTGATCAAGCGTACGCGCCATCGCCTTCTCGCAGAAGACGTGTTTCCCGGCATCGAGGGCAGCGAGAGTAATCTCAGCGTGGGACCCCAGCGGAGTCGCGATAATCACACCGTCAACCTCATCACTTTCCAGAACATCCCTGTAATCAGTAAAAAGCTTAGCCCCGGGGACCATTGCCGATGCTGCCTTGAGATTTACATCATAAGGGTCGCAGAGCGCAACGACCTCCGCGTGAGCTATACCGCGGAGCATCGTAAGATGATACTGTCCCCGCGAACCGCAGCCGATAAGAGCCACACGCGCCTTCAAGGAGCCCACTTCTGAAAGCTTTTCGGGCGTGCACGAGCGGAGCCAGGGCATTGAAGCAAGGAGCGCCGCTCCCCCGCCAATACAGCCCAGTTGCTTGATAAACTGCCTCTTCGACAGGTCAACCGTCTCTTTCATACTTCAAATATAAGGATTTCCGCTGAGGAAAACCGTTTTTCCAATTCTTTTCTTTCCTTTTCGTCCGCAACCATCGCTGCCGTCGACAGCACCTCAGCATCTGTTGCATCCGGAGCCTTAACAATCACAAGACGCCTCGAGAGCACCCTCTCGCCGGTCCTGGGGTCGACGATATGCCCTCCATAACGGGGAGTGTTGCCGGATGTTGACATCGCCTCGTCCCGAAGCGAAATCTCCGTGAGCTGCGCTCCGGTATACGGATCCGTCACCCCTACGGTCCACGAAGGCCCATACGGATGATGCCCCGCACCGAAAATCGAACTGCCGCCGAAATCAACGAAGGCGTCGTGGACTCCGCGCCTTCGGAAAAGGTCCGCGATAAAACTCAGCGCCGCCCCTTTTGCAAGCCCTCCGAAGTCCAACCCGCCTCCATATCTCACACTGAAGAGCCCATCCGTCCGCTCCGCGTACGAATCCCCGAGGTCCATCCACGCCCGAAGCCGGGCCGAAGGTTCCTTCACGAGTCCGGCGTTAAAACGCGCAACTTCGCTTTCCGGATTAAACCTGTCAAGGAGCGTGTCAGACTCTTCCAGATAGGCGCAGGCGGCATCCCAGAGCGAACGTGCGGCACGCTCCTCGATATCTGTCACAATCATCCCGAAGCGGGTTCCCATCACCCTCTCCACATTACCTGATGCAATCCTCAGGTCCTTCTCATATGAGAATTCAGTCTTCACTCGGATGCCATTTGAACAGCTGTAGTCGTTATATAATACTTCGAAAGGGTATTCTGGATCTCGGATGCGGGCATTCTCCCACGACGGACATAGCGGAGGAAATCCGCCGCAACAAGCGAGAAATGATCCTCGTGGGTAAGTACCCTGCGTGGAGTAACGTCAGTTTCGCCGTCAAAGAGTTTTTTCGCATAGCCCGTCGTGGAATCCTGACGGACATAGATATTGCCTCCTTCGCACCTGTAAACGGCCTGGAACGTATCCGGACCGCCTTCGTAGTCCCACCTTACGGATATCCGTACATACAGATCCCGGACTTTGAAAAGGACCTGTCCGTTGGAGAGCACCTCCAGGGGCTCCGCGATCACCTCTCCCGTGGAGCGGAGGAACTGTTCCGGAGTAACGACGGTCGGATAATGACAGGCCTCGAGAACTTCCACTTCATCCGGACGAATCGCTTCACCGGGGAAGCACTGCCACAAGACGAGGTCGATCAGATGGGTCGTGACATCAGCAATCCCCTCTCCCTGTTCCTTGACGTCATAGTACCAGACGGGGCGGGTCAGCGGCACTCCGTCGACTTCCTTGTAGAAATGATGTATGCTCTCCATCTCAATTCCCGGAGACTCGCCCGTTCCGCCGGTGAGGATCCTTCCCTCCAGGAGCCGTTTTGTCGCAATGTTAAGTTCGTCGTGCCTTTCCGTCATCAGGTCCATTACGGCAAGTCCTTTCTCCGCAGCCTCTTCACAGGCCTTTTCAAGGATGGGGAAATCACCGGGTTCTATCGCCATAGGCTTGTCGGAAAGGACGTTGTATCCCTTTGAGACGGCATCGAGAATGTTTTCCGTCTTTCGGGAATTCTTTCCGGCAAGGACGACAACCTCCCGGAACGCCCTTCGTGCAAAGGGAAGGTCAACTCCGGTATGGACCTCAGTAATCCAGGACGTAGCATTCTCCGCCCTTGAATTGAATCTACGGACTCCCTCGAGGAACGCTTCCATCTCCTTCCCCTCGGGGCCATATACATCCACCGTATCCGAGACCCCTTCGAGCCTTTCCCTGAGGACCATCCCGGCGTGGAAATGCCCTGGCTCGACGACGTTGATACGGATCTCCTGCCTGCATCCCGCAAGGATGCATAACATAAGTATGAGTGAATACTTTCTCATTTTACTTTCTTCAGGAGCTTTTTCGCCTGCTTTTCGCCCTCCCGGAGAGCCTTTTTGATCGAGACAGGCTTTCCGCCCTTTTCAAGACTCATATTTGAAGCCTTCATAAAGGCGTATATTTCGATTGTTTCCTCACGGGAAACCGGAGGCCTTCCGCTGAGGAAGAACTCAAGAATCTGGTCCAGAAGCACTTTGTAGCCTGCATATCCGCCAGCGGGGACAGCCCCGGAAGGGGTGAATGCCGTTCCGCCGTAGACAGCGGGGCCCTCGACGATTGCGCGGAAAGTCCCGGTACGTCCGTCGGCCCATTTCCCGGTAACGACGTCGCCGGAATCCGTATGGGTCCTCGTGACGGACTCGCAGCCGGTGCCCATCAGGGTATAAAGAGTTTCTACGCCGTGGATGCCGTAGAAGCCGAAATCGGGGTGAGTGGGCTCGCTTTTATGGGGAGAATAGCAGTCTGCGGCGAGGATTTCCCCGTAAGCGCCATCTCGGAGTTTCACGTTCTCCGGGGAGAAACGGAGGGCTGAGGAGGAGAAAATGGGAATCCCGTAGGAATCTGCGAGCTTATAGATTGCAAGGGCTTCGCCGAGGGTTGCGCCTATGGGCTTGTCTATATAACAGACTTTCCCGGCCTTGAAGACCTCGAGGGCCTGCTCCAGGTGGGGATGACCGTCGTTAGTCTCAAGGAGGACAAAGTCCACCTTCTCGCAGAGTTCAGCGATGGACCCGACAATCTCGACGCCGTGTTTTTTTACTTCCTCCGTATAGCCGGGGATACGGTTGTAGCTGGATTCAATCGTGCGTGAGCCATAAGGATAAGCAGCGACGACCTCGAAGGCCCGGACATAGGGATCATCCGCATCGCCGGAGTTCAGGAGCTCCGTAAATGCGGTCGAATGGGAAGTGTCAAGGCCTATGATACCAAGCTTCCATACGCGGGGCGAAGGCTGGTTTGCAACGGCTGAAACGGCAATAAGAAGCGCCGCGGCTATAGTGATTGACTTTTTCATATAAGCGAAGAACTGTCAGAATCAAGATAAAGGAATGAATTCTCCTTCCGGCGGAGAATGCTTGCAGGACAAGCCTCGCAGACGAGGCCGTTTACGGTGCCACTCACGGCTGGAGCCTTGCTCCTGCTGGGAACGATGCAGAACATCGACGAGGCACGGGTAAGGGCCGGTATCGTCAGCGTAATCGCGTGGGTAGGGACCTCCTGAAGGGTAGCGAAGCATCCGTCATTTACCTGCTGCTGCCGGCACACGTCATCCAGCGGCACAACCTTCACCGCAACCGGATCCCCGAAATCAGCAACTCCCGGGTCGTTGAAGGCGATATGCCCGTTCTCCCCTATCCCAAGGCAGACAATGTCAACCGGGTACTTCTCCAGCAAGGCAGCATAGCGGCGGCACTCGGCATCCGCATCGGGGGCGTTTCCGTCGATGTAGTATACCTCGCGGAAAGGGACCTTCGAGAAGAGATTCATCCGGAGGAAATTCCCGAACCGCTGAGGCGCATCCTCGCTGAGCCCTGTATATTCGTCCATATGGAACGCCCTGATCCTCTCCCAGGGGATATCCGTCATCGCCGTAAAGGCGCTGAGGAAGGTGCTCTGCGAGGGGGCCGCTGCAAAAATCATATTGATTGTCTCCTTACGGGAGAGTTCGTCCTTTACGGCAGCGGCGACATCGGCGGCTGCTCCTTCACCCATCAAGACCTGGTTCTCATATACCTTCACAGTCATAAGGTCTTTCACAAATCTATCCTTCATAGACCACTTTACCTCCGATTATAGTATTGTAAATGTTTATGTCGTCATCAAAAATAACGATGTCTGCATCCATTCCCATCCTTATCGATCCCTTCTTTCCGGAAAGGCCCATCACCCTTGCGGGAGTTGCCGTCATCATTGTGACCGCCTCCTCGAGCGTTGCGGGAGAGAGCCTCATCATCGTACGGACAAGCCTGTCCGCAGTTGCTACGCTGCCGGCAAAAGTACTCCTGTCCGGAACCTTCGCAACTCCGTCCTCCACAATCACCCTCTGACCGTTACTGAGACTTCCGAGGATGGACTCCCCTTCCGGCATTCCCGCCGCCCTCATAGCATCAGTGCAAAGGACCGTCCTCGATGGGCCCTTGAACTTGTATACAAAGGTCAGAAGCGACTCCGGAAGGTGCTTCCCGTCAGCGATTATCTCCACATCCATATCGTCGAGAAGATATGCCGCCTCGACCGCTCCGGCTATCCTGTAAGCGTTTTTCCGGACAACGGAAGACATCGCGCAGTAAAGGTGTGTCATAAGGGAGAATCCTGCCTTATGGGCCTCACGGCACTGCTCTGCGCTAGCTCCCGTATGGGCTATGGATGCGAGGATGCCGCGGCGGCGGAGTTCATTCCCGAGCCCTTCGGCGCCCTCGAGTTCGGGGGCTGCGCTCACGCGTACGATATCGTCCGACGCTTCGAGAAAAGGCATATAGTTCTCCGGAACGGGTGGTTTCAGGTAGGAAGGGTCCTGGGCCCCGGCATACTGGGGACTGAGAAATATGCCTTCCATATGGATCCCGAGGAATTCGGAACCCTCCGTATTGAGCGGCTTGGCTTCCCTGTAGGTACGGAAGAACTGCATCTGCTCCTCTGTGGAGCAGGTCATACTGGTCGGGAGCATCGAGGTGGTACCGTGGGCCGCGTGCATTTTCGCGGCACCGAGGAAGGCCTCCACCGTCCCGTCCATAAAGTCGTGACCGCCGCCGCCGTGGACGTGGATGTCCATAAAGCCCGGGGAAATGTATCTCCCCGAGGCATCGATATCCGGAGCTCCTGCAGTGCTTGAGGGCACTACAGCCTGGATTTTCCCATCCTCAAGGATGAGGGATACGTCGTCGCGTGTACCTCCGGGCAGTATCACGCGGCCTCCTCCTACGATTATTTTTTCCATCTTTCTATCTTGTATCCGTATGTCGCATAGAATATCAGGTACAGGAAGCAGGGTACAAGTACCCAGTATCCCGCGGCAAGACCTGCCCTGTCAGCGATATATCCGTAAATCTGCGGCATAACCGCATTCCCGCACAACCCCATTATCAGAAGCGAAGAGCCCATCTTCGTATGCCTCCCGAGTCCCCTGATCGCGTGGGGCCATATCCCCGCGTAGATAAGCGCATTGGGGAATCCGAGAGCGTTCAGGAAAAGCAGCGACGCCGTCACCTTGTGACCGAAGAAGGTCACGGGGGTATGGACAAAGAGGACTCCGAGCGAGAGCGCAAGAGCGAGGCAGGTGCATATTATGAGGGCGTTCTTCTGGGAGAGGAACTTCGGGATAAGTACGATTCCAAGGGCGTAGCCAAGGAGCGTGCAGGTCAGCGTGTACGAAGGGAATACCTTCGCTTCCAGCATACTGAGGCCCATCGATCCTGCATACTGGATAAGCGTATCGATGGCTATCACCTGCGATCCCACGTGGAAAAATATCGCAAGGGCTCCAAGCACGAGGTAGGGATAGCTGAATACGCTCTTCCGGTCACTGTCTGAGAGGGGCTTGTCGTCTGAAGCCGTGTCAATCTCCGGAAGCACACTGTAGCGGATGAATATTCCGAACGCAAGTACGGTCACTCCAAGGACGGCATAAGGGACGATCACACGGCGGATAAGTTCGTCGAGGACCGCCGCCTTCGTGGCCGCTTCCAGCGCACCGGATTCTATCAGGGCGAATGTCTCCGAATCAGACGCCCTGAGGATTACTGCGGCGAACACCAGCGGAGAAATGATACCCGCAAACTTGTTGCAGATTCCTACGATGCTGATCCGGCGGGCTGCACTCTCTATGGGCCCGACGATAGTGACATACGGATTAGCTGCAGTCTGGAGTACCGCAAGTCCAGTCCCTATCATAAACAGTCCCGCGAGGAAGACTCCGAAAGTACGGGACAGCGCCGCCGGAATGAATGTAAACATACCAAGGGCCATCACCATAAAGCCGTACATTATCCCCCTTTTGAAACCAACCCTTTCAAGCAGCTTTCCGGAGGGTATCGCCATCACGAAATACGCAATGTAGAATGCGAAGGTGACAAAGTAAGACTGGAAGTGGGTAAGCTCGCAGGCAATCCTGAAGTAGGGAATCAGTATGGAATTCACCCAGGAAACAAATCCGAAGATGAAAAACATCGCCCCGAGAATCACCATTGAGATGACTGTCTGTCGACGGGATGGAGTTGTCATTGCTCGTTCAGTTTAGTTCTGTAAGGACGGGTTGACACCCAGTCACAGAAGTCATAGTAGAGTTCCTGGTCCTCGGCGCTGGAAGAATCGTGGAGCCACTTGACCGCCCAGGAGCCCTGATAGTAGACAAGTCTGCTCTTTTCCCACGCGCCGTAGTCCTTGAATGCCTTCATATAGTCACGAAGGCGTCCGCCATAGCCGTAGCCCCAGGAAACGAGAACTTTTCCGTCGAACTCGACCTCAAGGCCCATATCATTCTTTATCACGTCGTTACAAGCCTCCACAAGACGCTCGTAAGGGATAGTGTCATTGAAGAAGTAGTTGGGCTGCATAAAAGCGTAGGTAAAGCCGAATTCCTTCCAGCGGGTATAACCTTCCGCGTGGAAATAAGGAATCCAGTTGAAACTGTAGTTCATACCCTTGAGATAATTCCCGATCCTTGCGATGATATCGGCGGTATGGGTAGACTTCTCCGCAACCCAGTAGAAGCCTCCAAGCTCGACGTTCTTGAAATCCGCCTTTGCAAACTCTTCGCGGCAGCGGTCTATATACCATTTCACGGCAGTGATGCGGTCTTCCGGGGAGGAGAAGTTGAGCTGACGTCCGTCGACAGAGCCCCAGTACGTATTGCTGGAATACTCGTTGAAGGGATCTTCCGTCTTTATGGGCTCCGGAATCCCTATCACTATCTGACGCTTGTAGGCAGGGGCTTTCCCCATCAGCCGGGCCCCCTCATCAACGCTCTTGTCAATCGCGTCGATAGCCGTATCCTTCACGAAGTAATACTTTATGAGATTGTCCCAGTCCTCCTGGTTTGCGCTTTTTCGGATATAGTCCTCATCCCAGACATACCCTGTGATGAAAGTCTTCCCTGCTCCACCGGAGACCGGCGGGTCCATAAATTCGAGAAACAGGAACGCGTCGAAAAGCCAGTCCGTATGACCGGTCCTGTCAGTATAGAACACATAGTGATCAGTGTATTCCCTACCCCAGGAGTAAGGACTGCGGTGATGGCCGTAGCCGTACAGGAGAACCATATCCGAATAATCAGCCACCGACGCGGGATCGACAGGTGTCACCGCGGTGGTGTCCGTCCCGGGAGGAGTCGAGGCCGTGTCCTTCTGCTCCTGGGGTTTCTTGCCATACTCAGGCGGGTTGTCCTCTCCTCCTTCCTTTCCGCAGGAGAGGAGGGCGAGGAGGGAGACAAGCGTTACGGCTGCTGCTGTCATTATTGTCTTTCTCATTTTGCAAAGAACGCTATTGTTGAAACTACGGGACGGTTATAGGAGGAATCCGGATTCAGAGGGTCCCCCGAACCGGTAAGGAGGGAATTCAGGTGATTGCCCATAGCAACCATTCCGGTCGATCCTCCGCCATCGAAATTGACGGCGCCTACGCATCCGAGCCCCTTGAGGATTCTCGCGAGTTCAAGGAGATTCGCCCCCCGGCTCTGCTCGATACGGCCGTCGCAGATAAAAAGTATGATCTTACCCTGCTCGGTATATCCGACGGCCGTCCTGTCAGCGAGAACGTCCTTTCCGAATATGTCATAGGGCATTATTTCAAAATTGTTGAGGTAGTACTCCGTACCCTTGGATGTCTCAGTGAAGTTGAAAGGGATACGTCCTTCGTAAAGGAGGGCCGGTCCTGCGCTGAGGGCATAGGCTGGCTTCCACGCGATCTCCTTCGATGGATTGGAGGAGGTTACGGGCCCCCACTTTGTCTCTCCCCTTACGGAAGGGAGCGGGCGGTCGAAATAATGGGCCGCTCCGGCGGCGTCTGAGCCGCACCAATATACGGAGGGTTTTCCGGAGGCATCGACGCCGAACACTCCACGGGTTACATTGTAGAGGACGTTGTACTCGGGATCTCCGCTCCTTAGCGATCCGCGGACGGATGCAAGGGAGCCCTGGACAGTTCCTCCGACTACGCCTATACCTGTATGGCGGCCGTTGTAGAAATAGCCTCCGTTGATAAGGACGAGGCATTTGCTGCCAAGGGCTGCAGCCTGGTCATCGACGGTTGCCGCAGATGAAGGGATCTGGACACGGAAATCGACGTATTCGGGATCCGCAATCGCGTACCAGGCGTGGAAATTACGGCCGGAAAGCGGAGTGCGGCTCTCGTATATCTCAACGGTCGAAGGAAGTCCCGTTACGGAAACCTTCTCCCAGGAAAGGGTTATCGCCTCAGGGGCGTCCTTCAGTTTCGCCTCCACGGGATCACTGTACCAGGTACCGCCGTCGGAAGTGAACCAGAGGGCGACCTTATAGGTCTTTCCGTGCTCTATCTGGGAGTCAGGAATGACCTGGAATACGGTTTCTCCCTTTTCTTTGACCGGAGGGCCGGCCTGGGAAAAACTGTCCACGGTAGGGACACCGTCAGCGCTCCAGCAAAGCCCATAGCGGATGTTGGAATGCTTTTCCGTGTTCCCCATCGTATACTTAACCACGAAACTGCAGTCTTCTTCCGTCAGCGACTCTATCGTAAGGACAGGATAGTGTTCCATCGACTGGACGAAGAATATCGTATAAGATATCTTCGAAGAGAGGGACTCATCCGCGGCTTCAGCCTTGACGCCGAAGTACCAGGAATGATCCTCCACAAGGCCTTCCGTAAGGTCGAAGGAGGTCTCGTCAGCCTGGGCGGAGCCTACTTGGCGTACATCCGTCGTATTCTCCGGGTCGCGGATCCATATGCTGAAACCCTTTTCTCCTTCGGAATTGTCCTTCCAGGAGATGTTTACGGACGTTCTGGAGGTCCTTGTAACGACGATATCCGAGGGAGCGGCAAGCTGACTGTTCCCGGAAGGATTGTCCTTTGAAGACTCTCCGCAGGAGGTTACCACCGCCGCAAGGGCGAGAACTGCAAGTATCTTTCTCATTTCCATATTCTTTTTGCGCTGAAGGGTTTTACCGTTGTCGTACGGCCGTCAGGAAGGGTTACTTTATGCTTTTTCGAGTCCATATTCGTAAGGACGAACACTTCCTTTCCTTCCGTATTCTTCCAAAGTGCAGCCATCACATACGGAGACAGCTGATATCCGGGAATATCCACCGTAGGATTGTCTCCCCCCGGGGTGAACTCCCCGAGGAACTGTCCTCCGAGGAAAATGTCGTGATTGGATTTCCTGAAGCTCGAGAGTGTCTTAAGGTATGCCGCCTCCCTCGCATTCTCCTCTTTCATAAGTTTCCCGGGATCCACCCAGCCAAGCTGGACGCCCCATACGAGACTCCTTCCCGTAATATACATCAGCGAACCGTCGTTTAATTTCCAAGGCTCATAGGAAAAACCGCTGTAGATGCATCTGTCCGAATAAATCAGAGGGAACAGGGGGACCATCTTCGTGTAGCTGTTATGCGGAGTATTCACGACGAGCATCATATCGAAAAGGTCTATATAGCACTCCGCATTCTCCTCCGTCGTCATAGCCTTGTCCGCCGGATACAGGTTCTCCCTCATATCCGTAAGGAGTTCCCTGTATGCCTTGTGCCACCAGTCCCCGCCGCCGGGTTCGTGTCCGTGCTGATAGGAATAGCAGGCTTCGCCCTTCGCCGCCCCAATCTGGTCCATATAGACCCCGTCTGTCCCGAGTTCCTCCAGAATCCTTCTGTTGAGGTCCTTCAGGACGTCCTGCCAGATAGGAGATGCCGGACAGGTAACGGTATTCACGGCCCTTGAGCCATAAACCTCAGTATAGAGCGAGCCGTCAGGCTTCCTGCAGGAGGCATCTTCGCCTCCAAGGTCCTTATACGTGTGATTTGCCGGATCCCAAAGGCGTCCGTTGATATAAGGAGTCACGTGTCCTCCGAGTCGCTCCGCCTCAGCGACCATCTCCCTGAAGCCGTCCTTCGGAGGGAAATACTCCGGATAGTTCGTATCGAAGGGATGATTGTGCCACTGGTACCAGTGAAGGCCGGTTCCGGGACCGTAATAGGCAAGTCCTTTACGGACGGCTTCCATAGTTTCATCCTTGACAAATATGGGTCTCAGCCACATATCGCTCTGTTTTATCCATTCTGCTACGGGCCTCTCGCCTATGCTGCGGCGTCCCCACTCAGTCGAAAGCACGAAGGGTCTGTACCACTTTATCGCCGTGTTCTCCCAGCTGTCTTTGGTAAAGCCTATGACAGCCTCCCAGGGGAGCGAAAAATGCCCGTCCGGCGCAGTCCAGCCGTAGGAGGTGACAGTCTTCTGAAGGAAGATGGACGCAGGGCCCTCCCCTCCTATCATAAGTTTCTTGCCGGAGGCGTCGTAATCGCGGGTTGAGAAGAAAACCGTTCCTTCCGGAGAATACATAAGGGTCATCTGCATAGACCCGGTGCAGGAAGGATAGTCGGAACCCAGCCATCCGCCTCCGGAGAGAACGTATTCCGTTCCGTATCCGACGGGAAGAATCGCTTTGGCACCTTCAGGACGGCGGACGGCGATCCGGGGAAATTCCGCCATCGTGACAATCCATCCGGAGGGAAGGTCCGCTTCCAGGCGGAAGGACGGAAGTTCCCCTTCAAGGGAAACCCTCATCGTAATGGTATAATCCTCCGTTCCCTCGAGAAGCAGGCTCCAGGTAAAAACCGCCTCTTTCCCGGAGACCTCTCCGCCCTTATAGGTGGCCCATACAGGTTTCAGGTGGGGATTCTCACCGCGCGGCCCCAGGAGTTCCACCTCCCACGGCGCAGTCGTTACCGGAGCGGCGATATCCACGCCTTCCATTACAAAACTCTTTATCCCGAAGGCGTTTCCTCCGTCAAAGACAAGACGGGCGGTACTGCTCTCGAGAACGATCTCATCCGCAAAAGCCGAGGCGGCAACAAGCGCGGCGCAAATTATCGTAACAATCCTTCTCATAGTCTGTCTCCAATTTTCACCTTCATCTTCCCTTCCGGGTCATTAACGCTCCAGTAGCAAATGGCTGGTTTTCCGTCCATACTGAACGAAAATGCCCTAACTGGACTCCCTTCCGGGGTAATCATCTTCCACTCATAGAGTTTTCCCTCCCAAAGGAACCATTCCCTCGAAGGGTCTTTCAGCATATCCTTATCCTTTTGCGAAAGCGTTCCGCTGTTCTTAAGTTCCTCCCACGCTTTCATTACCGCGAAGTTGTCCTCGCTCCTCGCGCTCTTTCCTATTTCATCGAGCTTTCCCATCACAGAAACCGGGGCGTCCCACGCGAGAGCCTTGGAAAAGACGTAGCTGAAATGATCCGGCTGCATACCGACAGTGGTGCTGTCCGGCGCAAGATAGTCCATCCAGCCGAAGTCTACGGAGGTAAAGTCCTTGGAAATCTGCTCCGCGCAGCGGAGGGTGTATTTTTTCATCGCCGCGCGGAGTTTTTCCGGACGGAAAAGGTCAAAAGCGTTCCCCCTCGAGAGGATATGCCACCCGTAATGTGACTTCTGCGCCCCCTCAGAGAAGATTGGCGCCGGGTCCATCTCATTGTAGACGGCGAGTTGGGAACGGGTTACGTTGTACCAGTAAGGATTCGGAACGTCCTCCGCCCCGTCGAAATACAGGAAGCGGAAGCCGCACTCGCGGTATATCTCGCCCAGCCTTTCCGCGATTTCCCCCTGAAGGCTTGTGTTCTGGTCTATGCGGACAAAGCGCGGCCAGTCATCCATATCCGGCTGGCGCGCGTGAGTTCCGGCCTTGTGGGCCTCCGCCCTGGAGTTGAAAAGCCCCCTCTGACAGCCGGTCAGACGGTAGGGAGCGTCGCTAAAGACGCCGCCGTAGCTTATCATCTCATCCCCGATGTGGAGTATTCTCCTCCCGTTTTCCAGGCGGAGAATCTCCGGCGAACCCTCGAGGTATATTTCCGTGTCTGTCGCCCCTATGGGCCTTGAAAGAACCATATCGGCGACATAATTCAGTCTCGTGTCAGGTACTCCGCCGTTAATGTACGGATCGTCCGTCGAGACTTTACTGTAATGGATATGGAAGCCTGGGATAAGGCCGGCTTCCGTAATGCGGCGGCAGATTTCCCGGAGTGTCTCCATATCCCATCCGGGGCGGAAGACGAAATGACCGCAGGTCGAGGCGAAATCCGGATAATACAGCACCATAGTCCTGAATCCGCCCTTTTTCGCCCATTCTATGTGAGTGCCGATATTCTCAAGGGTAACGTCACGAAGCTCATAGTAGGACCATTTGTACTCCTCCCTCCGCCTGCTCTCCACCCCGCGGGGCATCCCGAAGTCCTTCTCAACCACAGCGATATTGTCAAGAAGGTCGTCTTTGGGACAGGCAAGAAGGACCGCGCCTTCGCCCCTGAACCCGACCTCGTGGTCAAGCCCGGCATACATCCTGAGCGCCTTTCCCTCGGGGAAAGCGTCAATCCTTGTCTTTGGATCAGCGCCCATCAGGCAAACCGCCTTCCGCTCATCCCAGGTAACATTCAGCCACTCTCCGGTATTCTTCCTCTCCCGAACAGGCAGCTGAAGGAGCGAAAACTCGTCAATCTCCGTCTGCCTCTTTACGCCCATATCATCGATCCTGTAATCCACCCGAAGCAGCTTGAAGCCCATATAGTGAGGCTCCACGTCAACCTTTATGACCGCGATATCCCACGTGTCCCTGAAGGTCACAAAGAGCGTGTCGCCCTGCCTCCGGATATGGTCCGAGGGAAAACTCCTCGGCTTTGCCGGAAACATCAGGAAGTTTTCGTTGTCGTACGGCCTGTACTGCAAAATCTCGCACAGGGGCACCTCAGTCCCCTTGACAAGGCACTCCTCCCCTCCAACCTTCAGACTCCTCGCATACCCCTGCTCCGAAATCTCCAGAACGAAATCTTCGTTGGAGAACACGTAATCCTCTTTTGTATTGCAGGAGAATAACACAGTTACGGTCAGCAAAGACAGTATCATTCTTTTCAAACCGTCGCTACGCGACCCCTCCCACAGCCGCTTTGCGTCTGCGGGCCCCTCCCTCTTATAATGCCGAGGGTGGCATAGGTTTGAAAAGAACAACACTGTCTTTGTCATATTCGATACTGTTTTTACCAAAGTTTAATCCCTCAAATCCTGTCTTGAGATAATTTCAGGGCCGGCGGGTTCTTTATGATGGGAAGGGTCACGATAGTCGTAGTAGTAGATGCCAAGGGTATCCAGGCGGGAGTACTCCGGTTCCAGCCTTTCAGAAAAACTGGCGTAGTCCTTGTTCTCCGGAAGGGTCCACTCCGCCTCCGCAAGAGCGAAAATCCGGGGGAAAACCATAAAGTCAACCCTGTCCGTATTGTGAGTAAGTTCGCTCCAGAGATTAGCCTGAAGGCCGATGACATTGGGATAATCCCCAGGGGGGTAAGCATAAACATCCTCGATGGGACAGAAGCCGTCCCATTTGCGGCCCACCTCGTGATCGTCGTGCTGCACAAAATCGAAATAGAGGGGTTTACGCGGGCAAAGGATAACAGGGATTCCCTCAGCGGCAGCCCTTTCAAGCTTGTCCGGACGGTCGTGTCTCCACCAGTGGATGATTTCCCCGTCGTGGCCGCGTCCTGCGTCCATAGCGTCGTCCCAGGCGACAAGCGTTTTTCCAAGCACCTTCACCGTGTCTGCGATCCTTCCGAGGAAATAACCCTCCACATCCTTGAGAGTCTTCAGGTTTTCACGCTTCATAAGAGACTTCACGTCAGAATTGGTAAGCCAGGCTTCGCTGCCGTAGTTTACTTCATCTCCGCCCACGTGGATATAGTCTCCGGGGAAGAGCTCCGCTACTTCGCGAAGGATAGTCCCGAGATATGCGTATGTGCCTTCCTTTCCGGGATTGAAAGTGAAATCCGGCTGAGCGGGGCTTCCTCCGCCGTTCCACTCAGGATATGAACGGTTCGCCGCCGCGGCGTGACCCGGCATATCGATTTCCGGAATCACCATAATATGGCGCTCCGCAGCATAGGCTACAATCTCCCGGATATCCTCCTGGGTATAGAACTGTGCAGGAGCGGAAGGGTCGCTGTGGGTTCCCACGGCGCCGATTTCCGTAAGGAGCGGAAGGGCCTTTATCTGGATCCTCCACCCTTGGGCATCCGTCAGATGCCAGTGGAAGCGGTTCATTTTCAGGCGGCCCATCTCCTCCAGCAGAAACTTTACCCTCTCCTTTCCGGAAAAATGACGGGCCTCGTCAAGCATAAACCCCCTCCACTGATAGCGCGGAAAGTCACGGATCTCGCCGGTACGCACTCCACCGTGCTCTTTCATTTGGCTGATTGTCTGCATAGCGTAGAAAATGCCGGCATCACTGCCTCCCCTGACCTCGACCCTTCCCCTTGTCGACTTGATAGCGTAACCCTCCGGAGGGAGTCCCGCGTCAACAACGGTCACAATCTTTGCGTTTTCCCTTGCGATGCCTCCGTCAAGGGACACTTCCTGTGGCATAGGAATCACCGGAAGCGGGCCTTCCGGGGCCTTCTGGGCGCAGGAGGCTATGGCAATCGCGGCAAGCGGGAGGAGTATCTTTTTCATAATCAGTCAATTTCGATGGATATGGCTCCGGGAGCATCCACAGCGGCGACACGCGCCGTCAGGGTCCTGGTCTGCCCAGGGAATAAAGTTACGAAATTATCGTCCCAAAAAACAGGATCGACGGGTTTTCCGTCCGAAAGGAGGACCGCCTCACGGAAAAAGCTGAGAGTTTCCGTATCGTTTGACAGCGTCAGGGAGACTACGTATTCTTTCCCGTCCCTTTCGACGGAGAACGAGGGCTTGAGGTCCGCCTTTTCAAGCGTTGTAAGCCAGTAGAAGTTCTGGTGCTGGGTATAGTACCAGTACAGATTGTCGGATATAACCTTCCCGTCCGCGTCCTCGAGGGTCATCTGTACAAGCGCGACGGAACTGATGTCCTTCAGGAAGGGGATGGAGCCTATTTCAGTGAATGATTCAGCTTCCGCGTCGAGACGCTTTTCCAGATTCCAATGGGCCTTGAGGTCGTTGCCGTAGACGGTAACCTTTGCCGTAAGGCCCCCGGCGGGAGCCGGGAGAACGTTAATCACGCTGACCACACGGGTATCCGCATTCATCTGGATATGGACCGGTTCGAGCGCTTTCTTCGTGAAATAATACGCGGCAGTAGGGGTAAGATACCAGTCGTAGATCTGCCAGCACACATCCGGCCAACAGGAATTCAGCTTCCAGAGCATAACTCCCGATGTGATATCCCACATCCTGTGGTTCGCCGCCTCGAACATTGCGCGGTAGCCCTCGGCACTGACGATCTGGCCCTTCCAGGCATAGTCCTTTGCGCTTACTGGGTCGCTGTAGAGAGTCCTTATCGCATTGTCGTAGCCGCGGTAGCAGAAGTTGTTTGCATCCCAGGCGCCGTGTTCAGCCCATATGCTGTCAAGCGGGAAAAGGGGGTCACGTCTCAGAAGGGGCCGGTCGAGTGTTGGGATAAAGCGCTTCAGATTCCTGTAAACGGGCATCGACGGCATTCCCATCTCATTCCGGAACATCTGCAGGTACACTTCCTTGACCTTCGAGAAATAGTACTCTGAAGGGGCCCAGTTGTAATCCGGAGCGCCGTCGTCCGTCGTTCCCGTAGGAAGGTCCCCGAGTATCCAGGGGGTGAGTTCCTCTATGTCCCAGGAAGTCGACGTCGTAGGGATGAACGGTCTGGAAGGGTCCAGCTCGCGGCAGGCTTCCTTCGTAGCGACATACAGGTCCTCGTCCACCATAACTTCGTTCACGCCGAACCAGGCTATTATCGAGGGGTGATTCCTGTAACGCAGGATCTCATCACGGACGCAGGCAGCGGCAAGGTCGTGATCCGCCGGATTATGGGCGTTCGCCCTTCCCGGATACATACGGTAGCACTGATGGAAAACGTGCCAGTCCATAAGCCCGAAAGTATCCCAGCTCTCCAGCCAGTCCTCTCCCGGAGAAGGCATATCTTCGCTGCCGACGAGATTGATGTTGGCGTTTGCGAGGAGCCTCGCCTGGTCGAAAATGCTCTTCCGCGAGTTACGGAGCATCATATCCGGCTGGAGCCATCCTCCACGGCAGAATATCCTCTGCCCGTTCACCGTGAATACCAGTCCCTTCTCCCCGTCCCGGTCCATAAGGTATTTCCGGACTTCGCGGACACCGAACGTAGTTGAAACGGCATCCGAAGAGGAGAATTTAAGGTCAAGGGTGTAAAGGGGCTGTTCGCCGTAGCCGTTTGGCCACCAGAGGGCGGGATCATTAAGCGTACAGGGGTCGAAGGAGACTGTCTTTTTCTCTCCGGGTGCAAGGACGACGCTTTTTGAAAGTGTGAAAGGTTTTCCCCCCGGAGGGGTTACCGTCGCCTTAAGTATGCCTTTCACAGCTTTTTTGTCAAGGTTCTCGAGGGTCCCTTCGATATGAAGGACCGCCTTCGACAGTTCCGGCACCTCGCTCCAGACGTAAGGGTCCCGCACCGTAACTTCGCCGGATGCCGTAATATAAACGTCCTGGTATATGCCCATATTACGGTCCCTGACGACAGGGGCGCAGTCCCAACCGCCGGAAAACTTCAGGGTCTCGTCCAGGAAGATATCTCCCGCGTTTCCACGTCCGCCCTTGAAAATATCCCACTGCCGGCCGGGCGAAGGGACTCCCGGATGGTCCACCTGGTATATTTTGACTTCGAGGACATTGCGCCCGCGCGCGTACGCGAAAGGGGCTATATCCAGTACGAAGCGGCGGAACATACCCACGACGGTATCTTTCGATGCGATGAGGTTGCCGTTCAGGGTAATATCGGCACGATAATTAATGCCGTCAAGATGGAGCCAGATGTGTGGTTTCCCGCGCATCGATGGCGGCAGGCTGAACTCCGTCCTGTAAATCCACGGATCCCTGAAGGGGCTTCCCGGCTCACTTGCGTCCGGTATATTGAAATTGTCCATACCGAAGCCGGGATCCGGATAGACTCCGTTCTCAACGAGGGCTGCGAGCACCGTCGTAGGCACAGTCACCTCAAGCGAAGGGCTGTCCGGTGGCGCTGCGGCTGACCGGAGCTGCCAGTTTTTCAGCGGCAAAACCCCGACGGCAAGCGCGGCTATTACGGTAAGGACATTCATAGCTGTCTATTCTATGGAGGTAACTTTCCCTCCGTGGTAAAAATCTCCCGGGATTATCCCCCGGTCCTCCGCAATTCCGCAAACAAGCAGCTGCAGAGGGATTATAGCAAGTATCGGGAACAGATTAAGGTCACAATCCGGAACTTCAAAGAAAGTTCCTTCGAAGTTATCCGGAGCCTTGTCAGCGACGAGCACCGGATGTCCTCCGAAGCGGCTTACGTCCCGGGCAAGCCTCAGGCTCTGCTCCGCTGTTGGCGATTCGCTGTGGGAGATGACAACTACCGGCATTTCCGGAGCGACCATCTCCAAGGGCCCGTGTCTGAAATCTCCTCCCGTCAGGGCCGATGCGGGAAGATGCAGCGCCTCCATCGACATAAGGGCGCTCTGCTGCGCGACTTCGAAGTCTATTCCCCTTGCCGTAAACTGTATAAAGGGGACGTCCCTGAACGGGGAGGCGTCAATTGTCTGTGAAAGAATCCACCGGATTCCGTCAGAAAGGGAAAGCGCGTCGTATATGTACGGCTTCCCTGTTATCGCCCCCGCAAAGGCGAGGGCAGCCTGCCAGGCGGTGATGAAGGTCTTGGTCGATGTCATCCTTTCCTCCCCCGCCTTCGTCAGTATCACGTGCCCCGAAAGGGCCGCGAGGCGGCTTCCAGGGGTGTTCGTGATTGCGACAACCCGTTCCGGGGGAATGTTCAGCGTCTGGAGGACCTTCACCGTTTCGTAGCTTTCTCCGGACTGGGAGATCGCAACAAGAAGGGTATCCTCCCGGGCTACATCAAGTCCGTGATGGAGAAGTTCCCCGGCGTTAATGCAAAAAGCCGGTACGCCGCTTCCCTCCAGAAGGAGGGCAAGCGACGATCCGGTAAAAAACGAACTTCCCATCCCTGTCGCGAGAATACGGGAGTATCGACCGCTTCTCCACAGGGTTCCGACCTCCCCGAGGGGACGGCGCCCTGCCTCCGAGGACAGGTACGCCGCCGTCTCGAGAACAGCCCCGGGCTGTTCGTGGATTTCCTTCAGAAAGGGATGCATCAGTCGTTGAAGGTGATTTCGTAAGCGATAAGACCGTTGTTCATAGCAAAGCCGTAAACCTGGATCTTGTTGGTGCCGCTGGTGGCAAATACTACGTCACCGATCTGGCTTTTGTTTGCCGCGTAGGCGTTAGGCCCCAGAATAGTCTCTCCTTCGGTATAGGAGAAAGGAGAAATCATTCCCTGGACACCGAAGCCCATTCCTTCAATCTCTCCCTCGACATTCACAGAACTGCGGGATCCGAAGATGACACCGTTAGTGAGAGAAGAAGCTTCAGGAGCTGCGCCAATCTCGCTTACAACCAGCTGATAATAATACTGATTGTTACTAAATTCGTCAGTCTTTCCGGTATACCATCCGTTCAGGACACCCAGCAGCTTGTGTCCGGCAAAGTCGATATAGTCACCGCCGATGGCATTCCTCTGGTATGTTCCGCCGCCAAAATACCAATAGCTGTCACTAAGGTCGAAAGCGAACTGACCCTTGTAGCTGATATACTGACGGAACTGGCCGGAGACGCTGATATAATCGATTGCATCAGCTGTCTTACCTGTGCCGGAAATAGGGATCACATTGCCGGACAACCAGGAAGACCCCTCGTAAAGGCTTGTCTTGGGATAAGTTGCATCGGGTTTTCCACCAGTGTAGGTAATGAAAGCGGCTACGCCCTGGTTGGGAGCTGAAGTTGCAGCTACCGCGTCAGCGGAGAGGTCTCCGGCGATTTTCAGGTTGGAGAATGCATAGGTGCTGCTGACCCAGTGCCACATTCCGGCCCATAGGGAAGCCTTGGGCTTGGAGCCCACGCCGTCATACCAGACAAGATCCCTGACGTCTCCGTTTGCGCCTGAGCCCTCATTATTGTCAACATAGTAGAATGCAGCCAGGTGGCCTGCATCATCGGATGCGATAGCAACGACAGGAAGATCATCTGCGACGCCTTCAGCGCTGACGATGTTGTCGCCAAGGTATTCCCCGGTGAAACGGTTGTAAACGGGCATCTTGGAAGCATCTGTCGCATTCGAAAGGATAAGGTAGTCTCCGACTACGGCCATCGTGCGATGGGCGTCCTTGGTCATTCCGTGGGGATTCTCGGCAGTGGGCTGGAATCCGAACAGGGGCCTTACCTGGATGGGAGGAAGGGGTTCAGTGTCCTTGGGGAGGGTGATTTCAGTTCCGTCGTTGAAGATGAAAGTAACGGTATCTCCGTTGTCGACCATCTCCTTGAGGAAAGAATCTCCGTCAGCGCCGTCCTGACCGTCAGTACCGTCCTGACCGTCTTCGCCGTCCTTTCCATCCTTGCCGTCCTTACCGTCCTTACCGTCTTTACCGTAGTAAATCTCGATAGGATCAAGGTTGGTGAAATAGATAGTGTAGCCGATTATGTTGCCCTCAGAATCTTTGATGGGCTTATAATCGGTGATTGCCTCGTTGGAGGATGCGGCTTCAGCCAGCCTCTTTACAGCGTCAATCTGGCCCTGGAGATTCTGGACCTGCTCCTGGAGAGCGGCCACATCCTTCTTGAGGGCTTCGATGTCCTCTGTGAAATCCTTGCCGCAGGACACTACAACGAGAGCCGCGGCCAGAAGAGGGAATAATACTTTTTTCATAATTGTGTGGTATTGGTTAATAACTGATTATCTCAAGCAGGTAAGGTTGTAACCAAGGAGTCCCTGGTCCGTCGAAAGCATATAGACCTGGACGGAATAGCCGTCAGCGCCGCGGACGAACAGGACATCTCCGGTTTCGTTTGCGTTGGGTCCGAGAACGGTCCCCCCGCTGAATGCGAATGCGGAAGTCATTCCGGTAGGAGCATATCCGGTGCCGGGAATACCGTCAGTGCCGTCCACGCCGCCCTCGCGGGAATCGAAGATGAATCCGTCCGTGAGAGAACTTGGCGTAGGTGAGGCGGTAATATCGGCAACATAGAGCCTCGTATAACCCTGATTTGCTCCCTCACGGGTCTTGCCGGCCTCATAGAGGACGCTCTGGAGCGCGAGAAGATGGGCCCCGTTGAACTCGATATGGTCGCAGCCCCAGATGGCGTGGTCGTATGTGCCGCTTCCGGTCCACCAGTGGGACTTTGGAACGTCGAAGCCGAAGGAGGTATTGCCCTTTACGTAGACAGCCTGACCGCGGAAGTTGCCGTTAGTCCAGATGTATGTCTTGTCATCATAGTTGTTGTCGTAAAGGGCTACGCAGGTGGAATTCCACAGGGACTCGAGGAAGTTGGTTCCGGGGATCCACTCCGCCTTTGCCGGCCAGCTGCTTCCGGTACTTCCGTCCGTGACCTTGACAAATACGAATCGGTACTGGGACTTGGAAACGGTCGCGACGACGGCGTCTCCGGAGGTAAGGTCGCCGCGGACGGTTACGTTACGGAAAAGTTCCCTGTTCGTTGCGGTAGGGAGCGTAGTCCATCCGCCACCGCCGATATTCGCCTCCATAAAGCAGGTCGGAGCGCTTCCAATGCCGTTTTTCCAGACATAACCATAGACAATCTGGTTCGTGGTCTCCTGACCGGAGATATTGGAAACGAAGGTTACCGCGACAAGGTGTCCGGCATCATCGCTTGTAATGCCGTGGATATTTGCCGTGGGCTCGATTCCGTCCGTATTGACTAGATTGTCACCGAGGAATTCTCCGGTAAAGCGGTCATAGACCGGCATCTTCGTGAAGTCGATGCAGTTGGAAAGGATCAGATAGCTTCCCACTGCCGCCATCGTCCGGTTGGCGCCCTTGGTGAATCCTTGAGGATCCGACTCCAGTGGCTGGATGCCGAACAGGGCCTCGATATGGCTTACGCCGTAATCGACAGTCGCAGGGATTTCGAAAACGATGCTGTACGTCCGGCGGACCTTTCCGCTCTGGGAAACGACGGTGATGTCCTTTTCCTTGGTGAGGTCAACCGTTCCGTCAGCATTGAGAGCCTCGGACTCGAGGGTAGCCCAAGCGGAGTAGGACAGCGCCGCCTTCTCCAAAAGGGGTATGTTATCCGAAGTCTTAAGGACGCTGAAGATTCCTTTCTCCCCCTCCCCGGAAGCCTCACGAACAAAATTCGTGACAGCTACGTTCTTAGGGAAGCCGTAGAGGACGGCTTCGTCGGATTTAACGTATGCGGCGGTGATGGACAGGGCGGTTTTGCTGCCGTCGGCCCAAACGAGCGTCGTCCCGAAACCTTCCAGCAGATCGTGGACACCTGCAATCGAAGGTTCGAAGCGGGCTCCGACGGGCATCGTTGCGGATACTTTCATATGGGTAAGGTCTCCCTGGATGGGCTCAGCATCGCTCATATAATAGGGGACCTGGATCACCACGGTTCCGGCATCGAGGTCCACGACACCGGGGAATTCCCTGCCGGGGACCCCCACGATGGACCCCTTCATAACGAGGGTCCTGAGGTTTGATCCTTCCTCCTCACCGGCTATTTCCGGATGCTCCGGAACCGCGCAGGAAAAGGCGAGGAGGCCGGCGCAGAATATCGCTGATATGATATTAGTTTTCATAAGCATCAAAAATTATAGCCAGGCATCGTTCTGGGTGCAGGCCTTGTTGTTCTGCATCTCAGAATAAGGGATGGGGAAAATGTTGTAGCGCTCGGGGAAATGGCGGGTCTGGCCGTCCTCGGCCTCCACCCTTTCGTAGTTGAAGGTTCCGTCGGTATTCTTGGTTATCTTGATACCGTGGACCTTTGTCCCGTCAAGGACTTTCTGGGCGATGCCCCAGCGGATGATGTCGTGGTAGCGGTGGCCTTCAAGGCCCATCTCGCAGACCTTTTCCTTTGCAAGGTCCTCGAGATAGCCGTCCCAGTTGCCCCTCTTTCCAAGATCCTCGAGACCGACGCGGCTGCGGATCGTGTTGAGGTCATCATAGGCCGTATTGAAGTCGTAGAGCCTTGCCGCGGCTTCGCTGCGAATAAAGTAAAGTTCCGCAAGTCTCATCTCAATCCAGTCCTGACCGGAAAGGATGCTGGAGTAGTTCATAGCGTCCTCGGAGAGGAATTTACGGAAGATGTAACCCGTAGTGGAACGGTGGTCGTTGTCCTGACCGCTCCGCTTGAAGTCCATATAACCGTCAACTCCGCCCACATACAGTTCCAGGTTACGGCCTCTCCAGGGAGCACCGTTGTACAGGATAGAGGCGTAGAAGCGGGGATCGCGGTTTGCGAAAGGACCGTCAGGATAGGACGCGAGATTGTCCCAGCTGAACTTCTGCCAGGCGGCGCCAACCTTGATATCAAACATCGAGGCGTACTCGTCAGTAGGAGTGGCGGCGGCGCCCACGGAAACGCCGTAGCTGTTCCCGTCGTAAGGAGGGCAGAAATACTGGTTGTAGTAGTGCTGGTAGCTGCTCGCGCCGCCTGTGCTCTGACGGTAGAATACAGGAAGGATCACCTCCGTGTTGCGGACATTGGTGAATATCTTGTTGTACGCTTCAGGCGTAGAGCCGTCCATAAGGGCATATTTCCCGGACTTTATCACCTCGTCAGCAGTATCGAAGGCAAGCTGCCAGTCCTTTGCATAAAGCGCGGCACGGGCCTTCATCGCAGTTGCGATATCCTTTGTGATACGACCAAGGTCAGCGCCGGACCAGGTTTCGGGAAGGTCCTGGGCCGCCTTGTCGTACTCGCCGATGACGAATTTCCAGCAATCCTCCTCAGAGGAACGGGCCTTCACTCTCTCTTCCGGTCCGTCCACGTGGTCCTCGTCAACGCGGAGGATGACACCGCCATAGCGGAGGGTCAGTTCCTGATATGCGAACGCACGGAGGAAACGGGCCTCTGCGAGACGGGATTTCACAATTCCGTCGTCAAGCCCCTTCATATAACCGTACGAGTAGTCGAAGAAGACTTCGTTTATCTGACGGATATAGGAGTAGAATCCCCACTTGGAGCGGAAGTCCGCCTGGGGGGTGATGTAGTTGTCGTCATAGAACATATGGTTGACGGCTCCGCCGCCTACACCGTACCAGGACTGTTTCACAAGGTCAGTGAGGCTGTCGTCGGAGATGTAGCCCTGGGCTATGTCAGCATTGGCATAGAGGATAGCGTAGAGACTCTTGACGTAGAGGTCGAAGTTCTTTTCCGAGGCGTATGCAACGCTCTCGTCGTAGTTTCCGGTAGGGCCTATGTCTATTACCTTTTCGCCGCAAGAAGCCGTGAAAAGAAGACCCGCGGCAACTGCCGCCCCGATAAGAATGTGTCTTGTTGTCATTTTCATAGCTCTTTAGAATGAAAGGTCAACTCCGAAGGTTACGGTACGCTGCTGGGGATAATATCCCGTCACAACGTTGGGACTTTCGGGGTCAAGGTACTTGAACTCACTGAAAGTGAGAAGGTTCGTAGCGTTCAGGAACAGGCGGACATCAGTAAGGCCGGCCTTCCGGGAGAGGCTCCTCGGTACGGTGTAGCCAAGGCTGACATTCTTAAGACGCAGATAAGCGCCGTCGCGTTTCCAGAAATCGGAAACCGTGTAGTTGTTCCTGTGGGAGCTTCCGTTAACGGAGAGTCGGGGATAGTCAGCATCCGTATGGTCCGGACGCCAGGCATTCTCGACCAGGTACAGCGGAGCATTGTCATAGCCGGCATAGAAGGGCTTTGTCAGAGGGGTTGCATCGGACGAGCCCTCAGCGGCCCAGGTTCCGAGCAGCATCTTGTCACAGAGGGCGGCGCCCTGAATCTGGATGTTCAGGTCGAATCCCCTCCAGGACACGTCGCCCTGGAGCGCGTACATAAGCTCAGGACGGGGACCGCGGGCAATCCGGACAAGGTCGTTCGCATCCAGCTTTCCGTCACCGTTATAGTCCACATACTTGATGTCGCCTATCTTCGCGTCCATTCCGGTGGGGGCATTGTCAAGCTCCTCCTGGGTCTGATAGAGGCCGTCGGACTTATAGCCCCAGATAGAGCCTATCGAAGTCCCCACCCTGTCCTGCCAGGGAAGGACATTGTCTGCCTGGGTGATCTTGATGATCCTGTTCCGGGCCCAGGAGAGGTTGCCCGTAACTCGGTAGACGACCTCCCCTATCCTCTGGCCGTGACGGAGCGAGAGCTCGAAGCCGCGGTTGTCGAAGATACCGGTGTTGTCATATGTAGGGACGTGACCGCCAAGGGACGGAGGGAATCCGGACGTAACCGTATTGAGGATGTCGTAGGTGTACTTGTAGAACCAGTCGAACTCAACTCCGAGCATTCCCTTCCAGGCATTGAACTCGAATCCGATATCGTAGGTCCTGATGCGCTCCCAGGTAAGGTCGAAGTCCGGATAGGTTGTGGCGTTTGTGAGCGTTGGCTGAGGGACTTCGCCAAGTCCGGTACCAACCGTGTTGAATGCGAATTTCTTCCGGTATTCCCACGCCCTTGCGTTGTCGTTACCGACTTCTCCGATGGATCCCCTTATCTTCAGGAGGTCGATCCAGGGAGCGGCGTCCTTCAGGAATTCTTCCTTGGACACCACCCATCCGGCGGATGCAGCAGGGAAGAAACCCCAGCGGTGACCGCGTCCGAACTTGTAGGATCCGTCATAGCGGAAGGAGAGTTCAGCGAGATAGCGGTCATCATAGGAATAATCGAAGCGGCCCACATATCCAGCATAGGCGCTGTGACCCCTCGAAGAACTGTTAAGGGCTGTCGATGCGTCACCGAAGCTCAGTTCGTCGATATCCAGAAGGACGAACTTCTGGCGGCTTGCGCTGGAGACCTTGCTGTTCAGGGTGTTTGTCTCATAAAGGAACAGGACTCCGACGTCGTGCTTTCCGAACTTGCGGTTGAACCCGATTTCCGGACGCATCAGGACGCTGACGTACTTCTGGTCGCCTATGTTCAGATTGCCGTCTGCGAGGGCGTAGGAGCACTCCTTGAGGGTATAGGTCCGGGTTGCGAAGTTCCAGGCCATAGCCTCGTAACTGTAGGCGAAGGTCTTGGAATCAAGGTTTCTCCAGTCCCAGTTGTAAGAAAGCGCAAAGCGGAGACCCTTCAGGAAAGGAGCATTGTATTCAGCCCTTACGGAGGTCTCTATCTTCGTCGTCGCCGTCGTGTTGTAACCGGTATGGTAAGCGCCGTATTCCGCATTCGCGACGAAAGCGTCTGCGGTTCGCATCGCGGAGGTGGGCATTCCCTTGTACTCCGGCTGATCGTCCATCTCATAAGTCTTGGGGATGAACGGGAGGGAGTACATCATCACGAACGGAACGGTACCGCCGGCGCGGCCGTTCTCGAAGGAGAGCGACCCTGGCTGATAGTACTCCTGGACCATAAGGCCCATACCGAGGGAAATCTTGAAGTTGTCGTTAGGACGGACGTCGACGTTGGAACGGACGTTCGTCCTGTCGTTCTTGTGCCCCTCGAGGAAGCCGTTCTGATTCTGGAAAGCTCCTGAGATATAGTAGTTCACCTTCTTGGAACCGCCGGAGACAGAGAGGTTGTGCTGATGCATAAGGGTTGTTCGCAGCATAGGCTCCATCCAGTTGGTATTCTCGATACCGTCAGTGAGGTCTCCGTTGGTCGTAGCGGCGATTTCCGCCTCCGTGAAATAGGGAACCGTATCTTCGAGGGCGACCCCGCCAACCCACTGGTCCAGCTGATAACCGGCGTTGTACCACTGCATATACTGGGTACCGTTCATCATCTGGGGCAGGGCGGTGGGAGTCGAAAGGACCACGCGTCCGGAATAGTTCACGGTAGCGGTGCCTTCCTCGCCCCTTTTCGTGGTAACGAGGATAACGCCGTTCGCAGCCCTCATTCCATAGACAGCCGATGCTGCAGCATCCTTCAGGACGGAGATGGACTCGATATCCTGGGGATTGACCTGGTTCATATCGCGCTCCACCCCGTCGACAAGTACGAGAACCGTACCGGCGTCATTGTACGAGGAATAGCCGCGGACAAGGATTGAGACCTGGTCAGAACCGGGCTGGCCCAGCGACTGCTGGGTGATAAGGCCGGGGAGTTTACCGACAAGGGACTGCGAGACATTGGTTACCGTGGACTTTTTCAGCTCCGTGCCTGAGACGGCTACGACGGATCCGGTCACGTGGACCTTCTTCTGGGTCCCGTAACCTACGACGAGGACTTCGTCCAGGATATTCGTGTCATCGAGCATCTCTATGTCGATGCGAGTGCGGTTTCCGACGCGTACCTCCCTTGATTCCATACCCATACTGTTGAAGACGAGGGTCTGGGAGGGAAGTGCCTTGATGGAGTAGCGTCCGGCCGCGTCAGTGATAGTTCCGGCACCGGTACCCTGGACGAGAACCGCGACCCCGGGAATAGGGGCGCCGTCACGGTCTGTGACCGTACCGGTAACCGTCTGCTGGGCAAAGGCCGTTGCGGCTCCGAAAAGGACCGCAAGGAGGACCGCCGTCACGCGGCAGCGTAAGGCTCCTCCGGTAGCACTTGGCGATAGACTTGACATATAGAACTTGGTATTAGTTTTTTATGCTTCAAAGTTAGGTATTAATAATGTTCATTTTGCGAAAATAACGAAAAATAGCCCTCAAATAACGCAAATCAGCGATATTTTTGCCGGAACTCCTGAGGAGAACACCCCTTATAATGCCGGAATGTCCTTGAGATATTGTTCGCATCACGGAAACCGCACTCGAAGGCCAGTTCCTTAAGGGGCTTGGTGCTGCTCAGAAGGAGTCTCGAAAAACGTTCTATCCGGAACGAAAGGAGGTATTGCCAGATGCTGGTGCCGGTTTCTTCCTTGAAGCGGATCTCGAGGCTTCTGCGGGAAAGGGGGGCAAGCGAAAGGATATCGGCCATTGTGATCTCAGACGCCATATTGTCTTCGAGGTAGTTCACGACCTTAAGCACATATTCGTCCTCTATGTTATGCCGGTTCGTAGACCGCCTCTCAATTATCCCGAGGGGGCGGATCACTACCGTGAACGGCTCTCCGGAGCCCTCGGTGATCCTTTCATCAAGAAGCCTCCCGAGGGTCTCTCCTCCACTTTCGACATCAAGTTCGATGGAGGAGATGGGAGGATCTGATATCTCACAGAAAAGCTCATCATTGTCAACCCCGAGGAGGGTTATGTCCTCCGGGACAGACAAACCTTCCAGTTTGCATATTTCAGAAATCAGAAGGGCCCTTGCATCATCGCAGCAGAAAAGGGCGCAGGGCTTCGGAAGGGATGTCAACCACTGCGCAATCGCCATTCTGGACTCGTTTTCAGGACCTTCGATCTCGAGTTTGTCTACGCCGAATCCGGCGGTCCCGATCCTGCTTTCGAACCCCTCTCCCCTTTCGTCGGACCATACGACCCCCTTCAGGCCGAAATAAGCATAATGTCTGAAGTCGCGCTTGAAAAAGAACTCCGCAGCGAGTTCCCCTGTTCCCTTGTAATCACCGGTTATGACGGAGTATGCCGTGCTCCGGCTCGTGTAGTTCTGAAGCGCTATGGGAATCCCGAGAGTCTTCAGCAGCGGAGCGTCCGGGCTGTTCCACCTTCCAACTATCGCATCAGCCTCCCACCTCCGGGCCCATTCCAGAATTCTCGTCTCCCCATCCTCATCCCATCTGTACCAGGAAGGCATCCTATAGAACTGCCAAGGGCCGTTTTCCTTGGAATAGCGGAATATTCCCCGGAGGAGTTTCCTGTCGAATTCGCTGGCGATGTCGATAAGGAGTATTATTTTCCTCGGCTGTGCCATATCTAGATTCCGGAAGTAAATCCAATTTTTCCTTCCCCGCGGAAGGTGACCGTCTTGCTCTGCCCCGGAGCAAGTGTAAAGAAATTATCGCTCCAGAAAGCGTCACGGACAAGATTCCCGTCTTTGTCTTTGAGCTTAAGTACAATCTGGAAGGCGGGAGTGCTGCCACAGTTAGTCACAGTGGCCGTACCCTTTCCGGTTTCAGCTATGGACAAATCTCCCTCCGGGAGACCCGCAAGGAATGACTTGTCCGCCCATTCGAGAACAGGCGTCTGGTACCAGGTAGAATGGGCCCAATCGTGGATATTACCCTTCGAGGGGATTGCGTAGGCGTTGTCAGCGCGAATGCCGTCGGGAGTCTCGAGTTCAGTAAAGACAAAGATGTCTTTCCCGGGATAGATGAGCGGCAGAAGGGGCGTAGCCTCTTCCCCTGATGGCTCGTCGAAGCGGAGGGCATAACGGTCCAGAAGCGCTCCTGAGGCATCGTGGACCCATACGGTCGCATCGACGGTGCGGCCTTTCGGGGCTGAGGATACAAGGTAGAGGTTGGAATCGCTCCAGTTATAAAGGATTTGCAGCGGCTGGAGGGATTTCTTGACGCCGTAGTAGCCGGCTGTAGGAATTCCATACCAGTCGTAAAGTTGCCAGTAGAGCGACGGCCAGGCGGAATTCAGCATCCATTGGATCAGACCTGTCGCGACAGGACGGTTGATCCGGAAGGCTTCGAACATCGCGCGGGTGCCCTCGTAATCGAGCGCCTCTGCCCTTTCGACGAACTGTTCCACATTCTCCGAAGGCCCGAACTGCCGCAAGACGGCCTTCACTATCTCCCCGGTCGAATGCATCGCTTCCGCCGCGCTGGTGCAGTGACGGTCCCACCCGGGGCCTAAGGGCCATAATTCATCTTCCGGAATCATCCTTTTCACGGACTCGAGCTGGGGCATATTCAGGCCGATCGAAGTTTCCGTGTTGAAGCCGAAGGCTCCGCCAAGACGCTTGTCTTCGTACCAGTACTCCGGTCCTACATATTCGTATGGGCCTCTCATTTTGTTGCCGGAAAGGGCTGCCGGGGTATTCAGGGACGACGCCGAAGGAACGTAGGGAGTATCCGGGCTGATCTCGGCGAGGACCTCGAGATAGCGCGCCTCAAGTTCCGGAAGCGGAATCCGGTCGCTGCCGGACAGCCACGCGGCAAGCGAGGGGTGATTCCTCAGGAAGATGAGCTGGTCACGGAAGTAGCGGACGGCAAGGTCCATCGCCTCCGGGCTGACGATACAGCCGTACTTGTCGTCGTGAGGAATGCCGCAGTAGCTGTCCCACTCCCACTGGCAACTCCATCCTGCAATCACGAGGATTCCGTTCCTGTCACAGAGGTCGTAAATCTTCGAATCGCGGCCCCAGATATTCTCAAAACGGATACAGTTAAGGCCCATATCCTTAACGAGTTCTATCTGGTGCTCTATACTTTCCTCAGTCTCACGAAGAAAGATATCGTCTGTCCATCCGCCTCCAAGAAGAAGAAGCGGCTTTCCATTGAGGATGTACTTCCGGTGGCCGTTCCCGTCGATTACGCTCACGAGGCGCCGGATTCCGAAGGGCTGGTCCCTCCGGGAGGAAATACTGCCGTCAACTTTTGCGGAGATACTCAGCGTGTACATCTCAGGAGTCCCGAGTTCCCTTATCCACCAGAGCCTGGGACTACGGATCCTGAAGCCGTCACGGATGACCCTGGTCTCAAGAGGCCCCAGTTCATAACGTTTCTTGAACTCTCCGTCCTTCCCTATTTTGCCCATTATCTCCGCCTGGACGGGATTGCCTGAAAGATTCTTGACGGTGTAGGAGATTTCGAGGTCCGCGACTTTAAGGTCGTCGGACAGAACCGGACGGACATATACATCTTTAATATATACAGGTCCGGTCTTTTCGAGCGTCACGCCTCGCACTATGCCCATACTTCCGTCAACCGGAGCCGGATTCCAGTCCACAAAACCGTTGTCAAGCTCACCGGGTTTCGCCCTTTCAAGGCTTACGTCCAGGGTATTACTGCCCTTTATAAGGCTTGTAACGTCGAATTCCCTTACGGCGAAAACGCCCTCTGTCGTATCCCTGGAGGCGATTTTAGTCCCGTTAAGGAAAATGTCGGCCCGGTAACTGATACCCTCAAAGCGAAGCGTATAGTAACTCCCCTTTTTCGCATTGAACTTTTTCGAGAAGGTCCATCCGCCTTCTACGAGCCCCGCATCCGGCTGTTCCGTTCCCTCGGGACCCGCTATAGCGCCGGCAACGGTCGTAGGAACCTCCACGTTGTACTTCTTGCCTGTTGATTCCTGGGTCATTGTCCATCCTTCACGGAGGATGACAGTCTCAGGGGCATCCTTTCCGCTGCAAGAGAGAAGAAGAGTAACTATGACCGAAAAAATCGCAAATCTTTTCATTTTTATCTTCATTTACCGCAAATTTAAGGATTTTTGCGTAAGTTTGCGAGAGTATGAGAATAGGTATCGACATCGGCGGCACTACCATCAGCGCCGGAATAGAAAACGGCGGCAGGATTATCCGCCGCACTGACGGTCCATCCTTCAGGGAAGGCGCCCCCCTCAATGAGACACTTTCAGTACTGGAAGAGAGGATTGCCCGGCTTATGGGCCCGGAAATAGAGAGCATCGGAATTGGCGCGCCGTCGGTTGTGGACCCGGCGACGGGTATCGTCTACGAGGCGTCCAATATTCCTTCCTGGAAGGAGGTGCACCTTAAGGAACATCTGGAAGACAGGTTCGGTGTCCGCGTCGCCGTGGACAATGATGCGAACTGCTATGCGCTTGGCGCTTCGGTTCTTCTGGGGTGCCGAAGCGGCATCCTTACCGCCATTACGCTCGGAACCGGCGTAGGAGTCGGGATCGTCTCAGACGGGCATCTTTTCCGCGGCCGCAACTGCGGAGCGGGAGAGCTCTGCTGCCTCCCCTACGAAGGAACGGTGATCGAGGATTACACCTCGTCGAAGTTCTTCTCTGCCCACGGGACGACCGCGCGGGAAGCCTCAGAAAGTCTCAGGATGGACCTTTTCGAGCAGTTCGGAATGCATCTTGGGAAACTCGTCGAAACCGTGCTGTACGCCTATGACCCCGATATCGTCGTATTCGGAGGAGGAATCGCCCGGGCATTCGACATATTCGAAAAAGCCCTTTGGAGCGAACTCCGGAAGGGCTTCTTCTATCAAAGTAACCTGAGGGGTCTGAGGATCATTTCCTGCGTTGACCCCGACACGGCGCTTGCCGGCGCCGCGTCGCTGTAGTCTCTATTCCGGGATTATCATCTCCAACGAGGTATAGGTAATGCCGTAACCGCTGAAGACAAGTCCGTTCTCCCACATCTCCGCTACATCCTTCTCAGCCGGGGTGATGGTAAGAGACTTGGAGCCGGCGGTAAGACTGACCGTGCCCCACTCCGAAACCATATCGGAAAGACACTCCGGAACGGTATTCCAATCGCTGTAGGTTATCTTGGTCTGATAGTAATCGGCGTCCGAATTGGTCGTGTAGTTTATCTTCAGTTTGTAACCTGCGTCGAATTTTCCGAAGAAATCAGAGGAAACAACGAATCCATTTTCCCAGCCTGTACCCATATCTACGGTGTCTTCCCAGATCGTGACGTACTGTTCGGAGGAAGCGGGAAGAATCGTTACCGCGCTGATGTAATACCAGCAGCCAAAAATGACAAGACCGCCGTTCTGGGAGAGGTCGTTAAGGTTTGCTTCCGACATCTCGATATCTACATATTTTGTAGTGCTGGTAAGATCGATTGCAATGGGCTCAACAAGTTCTCCCCAATCCTGGCCGTGGCGAAGTACGAACTGCCACCCCTCGTTTTCATCCACACGGGGTTCAACGTAGAAACGGACTACCGTTCCGGGCTCCACCCGCGACCAGTCATAGCTGCCCCAGGCAAGATCCTGGAGCGCCGTATCCCAGTCCCCGATTCCGAAATTTCCTTCCCAGATTATATCTCCTTCATAGCTCTGCTGGGCTGGATTACCGGACTGACGTACTGTTAAAACGACGAAGTTTGATGCACTCGCAGCCGCATCAGCTTCTCCGTAATAGAAATGTATGTTGCCCTCACGTGTCTCCTCGCTGTAGTTCTCGTAGACATAGATATAGACTACGTCTCCGTCACGATACACGTTAAACCAATCAGACCAGGCGGAAACGTTCCAGTCTGTGTTGGAGAGGACCCTGACTGATGATTCGCCTCCCTGGTAGGAGAAATTAATATTATCCTCTGAAAGCGTAAGGTAAGGCGTATAATCCTTCACCGTCCCATCAAGGGAATAGAGCCAGGCTGATTCAGACTGAACCCAGTCCTCTGAATTGCCATATACAGAACAGCACACGATAACCTCACTGCCGTACTGGACATCCGGATCTCCGTCCTGCCACTTTTCTTTACCAAGATACTGCGCATCTATGAAGGACAAGACATAACGGCTATTCTCTATATCATCACAAATAGAGAAATTGGCGTTGTAACCATAACTGAATCGTTGCCAGACATCTAACACTATTCCCTTGACATATATGTCAGGGCTGGCGGTATTCCGCTGGATTCCCTGGGCATAAGCGACAGCGGCTGTAACATTGAAAGGATTGTCCTTTGTACCGTCACCTTCGAGGACGACTTCCTCGGGAGTCTCGGAAGTCTTTCCGTAGAGGGAGTAAATGTAGCACGTCCCGGATACGGAGGATGCGACATTCCTCGACTGGGTGACTTTGCAGCAGATAATCACATCCATCCACTGCTGGATCTGTGTGTTACCGAACTGCCAAGGCTTGTTCTCAAGGAAGTTCGAGATGTTCGCTACGAAATAGCACTCGTACTGATCAGCATTCGCCGAGACGCTGAAGGTCGCAGTCCCGTTAGAAGCGATGCTGAAAGGAGTGTCAACCGTACGGACACGGCCGCGTACATATACGGGATCCGCACTTTCTGCTCCTTCTGCAAGAGTCCTTCCATAGAGGCAGGCGCCTACAGCATCATAAGGATCGTTTAGAGTACCGGCACCGTGATAGCTTTCCTCCAGGCCCTTTATCGAATCCATCACAATGAAGTGAGAACCATTATAGAGCCCATTGTACCATCCGGTTACAGTCACCTTGGATCCGGAATACTTGAGATAATCTCCGCCTGTATCATTGATCATGAAAACGATACCCCATTCATCCGAACGGACATACAGATGATCCGAATATCCGGCCATCACAGAAAGAGTTCCGCTGACGGTTACAGGTGCGGCATATGAGCAGTAAAGATTTCCCAGATACCTGTTGGAGATATCTTCATAGACGACCTCCGGCATCACAGCCTGTCCCTCTACCGAGAACTGAGCATTAACGATTTCCTTGACGTTGTTGTACGTTGCAACTGCTCCGGATACCGTTACTTTGTCTCCCACTGCCGGCAGCTCAGAGCCGATACCAAGGTAAACGAGGAGACCTTTCGTTCCGTCATCGGAAATGACAAACCCTGCATTGTAGGAAGCAACAACAGCTGTCTCACTGATTGTAACCGCAGTCCCGTCAGCGCTGCCTGAAAGCACGTCAGCAACGTGTGTGGACTGATCCTCAAGATACACGAAGGTGACGGTCATTGCATCGGGATCAATGACGACAGAATAATACCCTCCGTCAGGTGAAACGAACTCACAACCACCTCCTTCCGTGATTGCCATGGGCTTTCCTGTCTCAACAGGCAGTGATTCCGCGCCGCTCTCAGGCATCGCAGCATACATACCCCTGCCGAACCGCCATTCCTCGAAGAAGAACGGTTCGCCTGAAGGGAGATACACCCTGTCAAGTTTGAACATATGGCCTTCCCCGGCATATTCCAGATGCTTGAATTCGCCGAATGAATCGTTATAAGAAACGATATTCCAATCCCGATTGGGCTCAACGTAGAGGGTCTTGTTCTTTGTGTCGAGCGTGAATTTGTAGGAATCGCTCTGAGGAGCATAGAGATTGAAGCCGTCGTATCTCAAAGGAATGAGCTTACCTAACTGAATCTCTGTAACAGATTCGCCGTCGAATTCAGCATTGCTCTCCGCGCCTCCAAGATTGGTGGTCCAAAGGGCATCGAGACCGAATTTGAACAGAGCGCTTTCTCCGAACGATTGTTCAAGCATATAGATACCGCTCTGCAAATAATCAAGTTGATACCAGCTACTCCAATTCCACTCACTTCCGGTCATATACCACTTTTCGACGTAAGGTTCGAACCAAATCCATTCGTTACCTAGCCAGTCGAAGATACGGAACACGAACTCCATATCCAGAGATCCGTCTTCTTTTATCTTGAGGTCAGCATTGTAGCGCTTCCCGGAGTCGAAACGGATTTCCTTTCCGAGGGTGTAACTGAGAGTCTCGCCGTCAGTAGTCTCAATGATAAGGGTAGGCGTCACGCTCTGGCGGGGGAGGATGAGCGACCAGACCGCGGTCCCGTCCTCGTTTGTGATACGTCCGGCCTTGATTGTAACAGGATCTCCGACAGGTCTTTCATTTCCGACATTGACTGCTTCGTAAACTCCGCCGAAGGCGAGGGTTTTTACTCTTGCGGCAATATCTTCGGGAACGGAGATATCCACCCTTGCGTTATAATGGTAGAACTCAAGAACTACTGTTTCGCCGGGATCGCCTTCACCGTTCGCAACGAGGAAGTCAGACTTATGGTAGCTCTCATATGTGCTCTGATCACGGCTGACAGTAATATTGTAACCGTATTCATTAAACATATTGAACTCGGGATCATAAGGGAAGTAGGCAGCAAAATCGGTCTCCTGCTGCTGACCTTCAAGCCAATGGACCGGAGTGTCAGAAACGAGATTCTGGCCGTTAACGGTGTACTTCACATTCATCACATTGATGGGTTCCGTGGCGATAACGCCAATTTCATCCCCATTTGTGAATCCGGAGTCTCCGGGAGCGGCTTTAGTCTGGAAGTCGCTGAGGTTTGTCTTGAAGACGACTTCCCTCGAGGATGCGAATTCCACGTCCTTTTCCATAAGAGAGGAGCAGGACACTGCGGCAATGGCCGCTACAGCAGTAATTGCTATGTTGATAATCTTTTTCATATCCTTTTCTTCTTATGGTTAATTATTCAGAAACTCTTGTCCAGATTGCAGGGAGCGGATACTCTGTACGGGACAGGTAATACACTCTTCCGGCATAATCTCCGTCTTGGACAAAGGTAACTAGAGTGAAATACCCGAAACTGTAGCCGTTGACGGTTCCCGGAGAAATCTCAATACTCTCCCCGTCCTCGGAGAGCCTGCCGCTAAACAGAACTACATCTGTATCATCACCACCGTAAACACTGCCGTGCGTGCCACCTTCCTCATCCATAAGGTCACCATAGAATGCATCCCAGAGAGTCCCTCCAAAGCTTTCATAATACCACTGGTTCAGCCACTGGAATTTAACGGTGAATCCTCCGGTAATTCCGTCGAATTCAGCCTGGATAGCCTCATCTTCAATAATAAGCTCATATCCGCCGTTGTCACTCGTGGAGATAGTGACCGTCTCTGACGTTTCGTCATCTATCTGGTAAATCCAGGTACCTGCGACATTACCGTACATCTGCGAAGAATAGTTCTCAAGCAGGCGGAGTACAATCCGTTGGCTTATAAGATCCAATTCAATCTTGTACAGTCCGGCAGTATTCATACTCATATTGGATCCGTCCTGAGTGACGCCAAAACTATAACCGTTGCCGATGGGCATTGTCGAGTAATTGAGCGGGAACCAAGCTGAATTCGCACCACCGAGGTTTACATCCCAGGAACTGTTGCAGCGAAGCTTGAATTCTCCTCCACGGTACTCGAATTCAATACTGTAATGGGCAACAGAGTCGCGGACCATGGGATAGTCCATATCCCAGTTGTCTTCATACAGATTTCCGATAAGGGACCATACGTCGTTATCAGGACGGACGGAGAGGGTCATTTCATAGGGATTGAACTCGAGCACAAGTTCCTCCTTGCTTTCGAAGCTCACAGGGGTTCCTCCTGCGACCACCGGGTATACGCCATTAGGCTTCGGCGAGGAAGTGTCTCCCTCGAAACCGTAAACGTAATGCTTAACGCCATTCTGGTACATCAACTCGTAAATACCGCCTTCGCGGTTGTCGAAGTACATCTGTAAAATGCCGTTCGAGCCAAAGGAGAAGTATCTGTATTCATCCTGTCCTGTTTCAGGATTGTAACCTCTCAGGGCCCAACTGCCTTCTGTATGGAACTCATCAGGAACGAAGCGGCCGAACTGGAGGTCGTTGTCATCCGTCCACTCAGAAACGGCGAGAGACACATCCGTAGCCTCCGCATAACTGTCTATATACATACTGCCGTCATAGCTCCAGCCTTTTTCCATATACGAGTAGTTGGACCACTTCTCCATTGCATACGTGTACTGGTTTCCGCTTTCGGTAACAACGAGAATCTTATAGTCTATTGGCTGGGGAGGAACGATCGCGACCCAGTCTGAATACTTGTCACCATCCCAGACGTTTTTTTCAATACGGCCCATTTTGATGGTCCCGCGCTCCCCCACGTATCCGGCAGAAATCTGATAAGTCAGTACCACACGGGCCTTTCCGTATACGTCGGAAAGATAGACTTCCTTTATGGGATCTCCTTTTTTTTCATAATTAATATGGAGCTTAAGCCTTGACATCACGTGAGTGAAATTCAAGGGAACTGTCTGGCAATCCGAATAAGCCATATAGTACGCTCCCATAAGATCTGATGCGGTATACAGCTCGTGAGTGCTCTGGTCCGCATTGACGGAGAAGGCGTTAGATTGTGTAAATGCATTCCAATCTTCTTTGTAGGGGTATACGGCAAGGAATGTGGTCATCTCAGACGGATCCTGGTCCTCTGCCCACATAACCGGGACTTCCGGAACCAGCTCCTTTCCGTCAAAGGTCATCTTGACATTGTACATTTCGACAGGCCAGTCAACGAACAGGGAAACGGCGTCACCGTTTTCGAAATTTGTGTCAGTCGCCTTTGTAACATACCTGTCCAGATTGGTTGTAAACCGGATTCCAGATGACTCCGGCATGCTCTCTTCCTTGACCGAGCAGGCGCCCGCCGCAATTATTGCGAGGGCTCCAAGTATTATATGTCTGAAGTGTTTCATATCCGGTCTTATTTAAGGTTGTCGTTCTGTTCTTTTCCCGCGCCAATAGGCTGCCGCTTGAATGGAAGGACCTTGTGTTCGGCACGAACCGGGGCACCCGGCTCCCTTTCAACGTAATTCTTCCTTGCAGGCCTTGGAGCGGCGAATGCCTCATTGGTATACTGCGCTCCCGGCATTGCCAGGACAACTCCGTCCCAAATTGACAGCCAGTTATAGTAGTAAGTCGTTCCCAGGATGGATGCATAAGGAGCGATATTGTAGATACCGTCAGCCATTTCGACGTTTTTACTCACATAAAGATGACTTGCAGGTGAAGTTGCCGCCAGGTCATAGTGGGAGAACTCTATCCAGCCTGAATCGGTTCCTTCCTGGACATAACCGGCATGCTGATATCCGCTCAGATAGGGAGCATAATAAATATAGGAAGCGCCTTTGTCCTGGACGAATCCGAAGTCGAAGTCTGTAGAACTACCTGAGTAAACGCCCTCATAATCCTCCGGATTGTTCTCCGCGAGCTCTGTCCAATAATTGGCATAAGGGTTCACCGCACGGTAACGCTCCTTGCCGGATTCCTTGAGAATCTGTACTTCATGACGGTATCCGCCTGTCATCCAGGTATTGTCAATCCACTCGCCCGTTCCCGCATCCTCCCAGGAGGAAGGAGCGGCTTCGGTGCGCACCGTGGCAGATGTCCAGACAGAGTTGCCGAAAACATCGTCTCCGGCTGCGATGATCAGATAATCTGTTTCAGGAAGAAGTCCGGTAATGGCGACATCCATACCGGTGTTATCCCCCATGAAACTCATATATCCGGCCTTGCTGGGGGAGTCCATTGCATATGAATAATAATCGTCCTCGGTGAGTCCGGCTTCCTGGGCGGCATCCTGAGAAACGGCCCTCAGCCTTACTACGGAAGCATTGGGGAAGTCCACGTGGACAGTTGCGACACTCTCCGGGAACAGACTGTAAGGAGCGGCACCTGAAAGCGACAGTGAAGCCTCCGGAGTGTCAGAACCTTCTACTTCAACAGTGAAGTACTGGTACTGCCATCTGTAGTATTCAGGATTTGCAGAGGGCGCATCGGCATACATAACCATTGTATAACGTCCTGTCTGAGAAACGGGCAGGGAGAAAACCTTGGAACGTCCTGTCTCAAATTCGAGAACATCGCCCGCACCGTTTCTGAACCGCTCAATGATATCTCCACGCATTTCCTGATCGGAGAGTTTTCCGGAGAAGAACATGTAGCGGATGTTCTCGATGTCCGGATACTGGAATATCTGGAACCTTACACCTGCTGGAATTGCTTCCTGGCCGTAGGAATACCAAATAAGATCGTCATAGTCGAAATACCCTAGATATGAGAAGTTGAATCCAAGGACCGGATTCCTCTTGTATCCGGGAAGAACAAGCTGGAAATCACTTGTATAGAAATCATAGAGGGAACCGTCGTCGTGAATTCTCCGGAGCATTCCGGGACGGATTATACCATCCTCAAGTGCGCCGTACGCATCTTCCTTCGCCGAAACTCTGTTCTCACTGACAGGAGAGAACACCTTGAAGGACTCTGACAGCCAGTTGTCCCAGCCTTCCTGCCTGTAGGATGTAAAGCTGAACGGCTTCATCCATACACTGTCCGGATCCTGAGCATTTACCTTGATTTCAGCCACTTCGCTTTGGAAGAGGAATAACCCGGGGTGGTTTCTATCTTCATAGACTTCGGCCTCATATACCCTTGGAACGGCGCCGGAGGTGTACACGGAGATGTCTTCCACCATTTCCCCCGTTCCTATGTAATCCCAATTCTCGTAGACAGGGTCATAGCGCAGGATACCTTCGTCGGGAAGGAAAGTGAGGATAAGTTCGCCTTCATAGTCCGCAAGCTGGAAACTGCCTCCGTTCACAACAGGCCACTCTTGTCCGTGTGATAGATTCTGGGGTATCTCAAGAGTGCATCCATATATGTAGTTATTGTTGTCTGAGAGAATGAAAAGGTAATCGCTGGGCCTGTAATCCGGCAGCGTTGTCCGGAAAACACCGGCAGAGATCTCTTCCATCCGGATAGTCTCCCGGATATAGCCTGATTCCTCCGAATACTTATAATAAATTGCCCTCCAGCCGGCCCTGCCGCCCACTTGCGCGTCCGTAAAGTTGAAGCTACCGCCTTCTTCCCAAGGGGCGACGTTGAGGCTGAACTGAACCTTTTCGCCTTCCGGCGCATACTCATTCAAGGTAATCCTTCCGCGGTACTGTTTTCCGGAAACGAAACTACCGCTGGTTTCAAACGCGAAAGTTCTGCCTGAAGCCATACTTACGATAACGCCGATATATCCCTCCTGCGGGGGAAGGATGAAGGACAGGCCTTCGCTACCTGGAGTCTTTTCCACCCGGGGAGTGATGATGGAAGCGTCTTCCTGAGTGCGTACAGGCCGCACAATCTCCCCTGTGATCCCATTCACTACAGCCCCGAGTGCAAACCCGCCCACAAGTACATCACTGATGATATCCCCGGTGAGGTTTTCAAAAGAAATGGAAACCTTTGACATCTTGTGGTCGAAGGCAAGATGGACCGGGCCGTCATCGGGGCCGGCTTCTGCCGAGGCAATCATAAGGTCCGAAGATGTGTAACCGTCTCTGGTGGACTGGTTTTCCCTGACATAAAATTCCATTGAATTTCCAAGTTCCGAACACTCTTCAGAATAAGGATAATACGCACGGAAAACGGTTTTACCCGTCTGCCCTTCTCCCCAGAAAACCGGGTTGGCGGGGGTAAGGGTGCTACCGTCGCTGGTAAGAAGCGTGTTGTTTACGTTAATGGGCTCTCCGGCGAAAAGGCCTATACGGTCTCCGCTTTCGAATGCGGTATCCGTTGCTTTTGTGTATCCGCCAATGGAAGAGGTGAATTGAACGGCCGACGCCATAATCCCGGAGTCCTGTTCACTGATATCGTTGCAGCTTGAAACTGCCGCTGCGGCCACAAGGGCTATTGCAATAAATAAATACTTTTTCATAGCCGGGCTCCTTTAGTAAGTAGTTGTCTCATTGAATTCAAGCTCTCCGCCTTCTTCCCAGTCATTGACCGAACCGTCAAAGCCGGCGTCATCAGCCTTCTTCCCTTCCTGGGTGACAGTAAGGGTGGCCGATGCTCCGCTGCCGGAGAAGTTTACGGAAACTGTACGAGGGTCAGATGACGAGTTTGCCTCAACGGAAAGGGTAATGGTGAAATCACCAGCACCACCATTTGAGGGAGAGAGCGTAAGCCAGGAAGCTCCTGAAGAAGCTTGCCAGGGAACATTCGACCTGAGGGAAAGAGTATGGGAACCTCCGGCTGCAGGGGCTGAAAGGGTTGTATATGCCAGCGTAATTACGGGGGTTATACCAGCCTGTACCACGGTAACAGATGCCGAAGCATTTCCATATGAGAAAACGAGAGATCCCTCGCGCGAAGAGTTTTCAGTATTCTCTGCAATTGCCACCGAAACGACACCGTCGTTTTCACCGGATGCGGGACTGACGGTAATCCAGGTGGCAGAAGCCGTCACAGTCCACTTCGTGTTGGATGTAACCGTTAGCCGGGTTGCTCCGCCTTCCGCTGCCATCTCGATCTTATCCAGGCTTAAGCTGAGCACAGGATCAGGGGTCGGGGGAGTCGGGGGCGTCGGAGGATCAGGAGGGGTTACGATTTCAACCGAAGGCTGCGTTACGGAAAGAGTAACGCCGTCAATGCCCTCAGCCTTGATAGTTGCCTTACCGGAACGCGTTGCGCCGGTTTCGTTCTTCTCAGCGGAGAATACCACGTCGTAGGACCCCTCTTCCCCGGATGAAGGGGAAACGGAGAACCAGGATTCGGTAGTCTCCACGCTCCAGGCGAGAGGAATCTCCGCCTTTACGGAGACACTGCCGCCTTCCGCAGGGAGCGTGACAGACAGGTTGTCCACGTCTATCTTAAGATCCTGCGGCGTCTCCTCCTCGCAGGAGGATACGGCTCCTATAACAGCCGTAGCAAGCAGTGCGATGCCGATTCTGCTGATTAGTTTTTTCATATGTGTTGGAATAGGGATTGGTTTCTGGCTAATGCTCTGTAATACAACCTTGTAAAGTTATCACTATTCAGATTAACATCCAATAGTTTTCTACGTTTTTTTTCCAATCCCTTTCTAAATTTGGAAAATCGAAACCCTTTTTTTAATTTTGCAGTCCGGATTTTTCGCGGAACCGTCGTGCAAGCCGCGCGAAAAGAAAACCCGTTTGCTTTTCCGAGGCGCCGCCGGCAACAGCGCAGATTTCCTGCGAAAATTTGCGGAATTAGCTCAGTTGGTAGAGCATCAGCTTCCCAAGCTGAGGGTCGCGAGTTCGAATCTCGTATTCCGCTCCCGAAGAGGACAGGCCTGTCGCCTGTCCTTTTTTTTGGGGGCGGGGGGTACATCCTATTTCAAAACAAAGTCATCCGTATTTTTGAGTCCCGTTGTGCCAAAGTACGCTTCGACAAGGTCGCCGCGAAGATACACTTTCCTGCCGATGAGGTCCGGATGGTCCACAAGGTTCAGCCCCTCGCGGATATTGCCGGAAGGCAGTTCCACCGCAACGCAAGAGGCTTTTGCCGTCACCGAGGAGCGGGCTGCGACGGCAAGGTGCGTGTTCTTCGTAATGCCAGATGTCTTGACTGTCGCCCCTGCGGAAGACAGGTCACCGCCCACGATATAGCCGTAGATCCAAACATCAGATTCACCCGTATGGGCCCCGGCATCCGTCACCGGCAGCGCGTCCGTCGGGACACTCCCGCCGCCGCTTCCGGATTCTCCTATGACAAGCGAGTCGTAGGTCCATACCCTCGTCGTATCGACACTCACAGAGATGCTGCTTGACGCTGCTGTCCCTCCGTATGGCGCCGAGACTCCGAGAGTGAGGATTTCCCGCGGCTCGAGTGTACGCGAAAACAGCGTTTCATCGGCCTTTCCGGACTGGGTGAGGATAAGTGAGACCTGCCCCGGGGAGAAATAGGCGATGCGCGATTCCTTATAGGCATACATCAGTTTTCCCTCTGAAGATTTCACGTACAGGACTCCTGTAGGGAAGGATGTCAGAAAATCCGATGCGACCCTGAGCCGGATTCCGGAATTCACCAGAGTGCAGTTGAGCTTTACATTCACCTTGTTTCCGGCCTTCACTACTACGACCTGCTCATCCCCATATACGGGCTTTGAAAACGCCGGTGCCGTGAATCTTTCCGAAACCACAGAGACGGTGTAATTCCCGGCATCGACAAGAAGTGATTCCGGCGAGTCTCCAAAGGCGCCCTCGTAAAGGATTTTTCCCGAAGGACTAGTAACTGTCAGGAGAAAATCATCCGGGTCCGGGACGGTTTCACCGCCCTTGGTGAAGATATCGCTTTCCCGGTTTATATCCCAAATCAGTTCTCCTTCCCCTTTGGAAAGGTCAAAGTCATCGCAGGCAACTGCTGCGAAAAGTGCGGCCGTGACCGCTGCAAGAATTCTCGTTTTCATAGTGTCAGTCTTTTTTCCCCGCAGCCGAAGAGGCGCCGCGGACCCCAGGCACAAAAATAACGGGGAATGCCGAAAGGCATCCCCCGGAAACGTGAAAACCTGCAGTGTGGTTTTTTGTGTGGTGGTTTTTTAACCGCCGAAATTGTCGTAAAGTATGCTCTCAGGGGCTACTCCGAGGGAGTCGAGGAGCTCGTTCACGCAATTGACCATCATAGGCGGGCCGCACATGAAGTACTTGATATCCTCCGGAGCCTCATGGTCCTTGAGGTATGTCTCGTTCATCACGTTGTGGACAAAGCCTGCAGTGTACTTCACACCTGCCTCATCAGCAGCCGGATCAGGACGGTCGAGGGCGAGGTGGAAGTGGAAGTTCGGATTCTCCTTCTCAATCTCAGCGAAGTCCTCAAGATAGAAGGCCTCGACAAGGGCGCGGGCGCCATAGAAGAAATGGACTTCGCGCTTGGTGTGGAGAGTTTTGAACAGGTGCATGATGTGGGAGCGGAGAGGAGCCATTCCGGCACCACCGCCGACAAAGATATACTCCTGTGAGTCCGGATCATCCTTAGGAAGGAGGAATTCTCCGTAAGGACCGCTGATCCATACCTTGTCACCGGGTTTACGGGAGAAGACATAGGTCGAAGCGATTCCCGGAGGGACGCCGGGGACGAACTTGAACACGCCCTTAGGCTGGGTCCTGTCGAAAGGAGGGGTGGCAATACGGACGTTCAGCTTGATCAGATCCTTTTCTGCAGGATATGAGGCCATTGAATATGCGCGGATCGTAGGAGCCGTATTCTTGAACCTGAGCGAAGTGATTCCGTATTTCTCCCAGTCGCCGATGTACTCGGGGCCTACATTCATATCGGAAAAGTCCGCCTCATACTCGGGGATGTCAATCTGGATGTATTCACCGGACTTGAAGTCGATGTGCTCCCCTTCCGGAAGACGTACTGTAAACTCTTTGATAAAGGTTGCGACATTGTCGTTGGAGATAACCTCACACTCGAGTTTCTTCACGGAAAGAGCGCTCTCCGGGACAGCGATACTGATGTTGTCCTTAACCTTGACCTGGCATCCGAGGCGCCATCCATCCTTAATCTGACGGCGGGAGAAGAATCCCGTCTCAGTAGGGAGAATCGTTCCGCCGCCTTCGAGGACCTGGAGCTTGCACTGGCCGCAGTTGGCCTTTCCGCCACAGGCAGAAGGGAGGAAGATTCCATTATCGGCAAGGGTATGCATTACATCCCCGCCGGGAGTTACTTCAAGTTCCTTTGAACCGCCGTTGATACTTATCTTGACAGTACCGGAAGGGGTCACAGCCGCTTTGATGACCAGCAGAAGCGCAACCAGCACCAAGGTCACGACCGTAATGACTATGATAGAGAATAAAATAGTATTTCCCATAACTGAGTCCTCCTTACAGTGAAATGCCCATAAAGGTCATAAAAGCAATGCCCATAAGGCCCACGGTGATAAACGTAATACCAAGGCCCTTGAGCGCAGCCGGAACATTGGAGTAGCTCATCTTCTCGCGGATAGCTGCAAGAGAGACGATGGCAAGGAACCATCCGAGGCCGGAGCCAAGCGAATATACCGCCGCTTCACCGATGTTCAGGAAGTCCTTCTGCTGCATAAACAGCGAGCCTCCGAGGATCGCGCAGTTCACGGCAATCAGAGGAAGGAAGATTCCAAGGGACGAGTACAGTTCGGGAGAGAACTTCTCCACGACCATTTCCACGATCTGGACTATAGCCGCGATGACCGCGATGAAGACGATAAAGCTCAGGAAGCTCAGGTCTACACCCTCGATAAGGGCGTCAGGAGCCAGGACGTAGGTATTAAGCAGATAGTTGACAGGGAGCGTGATAAGGAGCACCGCGATAACCGCGACACCGAGTCCCGCCGCCGTCTTGACATTCTTGGATACCGCCAGGAACGAGCACATTCCCAGGAAGTAAGCGAATATCATATTGTCCACGAAGATGGACTTTACAAATAAGCTGAGATATTCCATAGGGCGTGCTTTTTATTTTTCCTGAAGGTCTTTCTGGATACTGCGCTGGACCCATACGATACATCCCAGGAGGATGAGGGCGAAAGGAGGCAGGATCACGAGATTGTTGGGGACGTAGCCCATCCAGTTAAGGATGTCCACACCGAAGAGGGTGCCGCTCCCGAGCAGTTCCCGGAAGAACGCAACGATAAGAAGTATCATTCCGTAGCCCGCACCGTTTGCAACACCGTCAAGGAAGGAAGGCCAGGGCTTGTTGCCAAGCGCGAAAGCTTCGATACGACCCATCACGATACAGTTCGTAATGATAAGGCCGATGTAGACAGAGAGCTGCTTGTCGATGGCGTAAGTGGCTTCGAAGGACTTGAGGACCTGGTCCACCAGTATAACCATCATGGCAACTACCACCAGCTGGACTATGATACGGACACGGCCGGGGATGGTTTTCCGAAGAAGCGAGAGGATAAGGCTCGAGATACCCGTAACCACAATAACGGAGAGGGCCATCACAAGGGCACCCTTGAGGGTAACGGTAACCGCCAGCGAGGAACATATTCCAAGCACCAGTACGGTAATCGGATTACCCTTGAACAGGGGGTTCAGTATTGTTTCTTTAAGTTTTGCGTCCATAGTCTATTCCTCCATCGCTTTAAAATGATTGGAATATGCGCCCAGCCAGGTGTCGATGGCAGCGTCGAGTCCGCCGGAAGTCATTGTAGCTCCGGTGATGGCGTCAATCTTGCCGTCCATGATTTCTGAACCGTCAGCATTTTTCGGGGAGCCGCCCTTGACGATGTCAAAGACATTCGCGGAAGTGAAATCGGGAATCTCACCGACAAATTCAGCCTGGAATGCGGGATCGTCCTTGATCTTTGCGCCAAGGCCTGCTGTCTCCGACTCGTGGTCGAAGTATGCGCCCTTGATCGCCAGGGGCCCACCTTCGGGCTTTTCGAAAGCGATATAACCCCAAACCGGGCCCCAGAGGCCTGCGCCATAGATGGGGACGGTGATTACTCCGCTTTTGAATATGAAGACGGGAAGGACCGGATCGCCGGTCTTGTTTGCTCCGCCTTTGATATTGTAGTTCTGACGCTTCAGCTCCTTAGGACTGTAAACCTTGTCAAGGGACAGGTCTGCAACCTTGTTTCCGTCGAGGTCGACGGTATAGGCCTTCGAAATCTCGGAGGCGTACTTTTCAAGCACTGCGGCATTTCCCATTGCCTGGAACTCAGCCTTGGTGCCGAATCCGGCGGCTGTCAGCATCTGGGAGATGGTATCCGCCTTTTCGTTGGCATCCTGACGGTCCTTCAGGGACTGGGACACGAATGCCAGAAGCGCTGCCACTACGACCACGATCACCGTGGTGTAGATAACTGTATAGATGTTTGAATTTGTATTCATAGGGCAGCGACGTTTAAGCGGTTTTCACTTTTTTCATACGCCTGGAGATATGGGATGACACGACGCAGTGGTCGATAAGAGGTGCGAACGTGTTCATCAGGAGGATTGAGAGCATCATTCCTTCCATATATCCGGGATTCCACAGACGCACGACCACGGCGAGGGCTCCTACGAGGAAACCGTAGATCCACTTGCCGGTCTCTGTCTGGGCCGCGGTAACGGGGTCTGTCGCCATAAAGACGGTACCGAAGAGGAATCCGCCCATCACCAGCTGATACCAGCAAGGGAGGTCCGTCGCGCCGCCGATATAGCCCAGCCATCCGATGAGAAGTCCTCCGGCGATGGATGAGACCATTATCTTCCAGCTTGCAACTCCGGTCCATATCAGAATGACAGCGCCAAGGAGGATTGCGATGACCGAAGTCTCTCCCACGGAACCGGGGATGAAGCCCCAGAACAAGTCCATGAAAGAGTACTGGCCCACCGCGCCCGAAACGGCGTCGAAGCCGCCGTCGTGGGCTATCGCAAGGGGCGTGGCTGCGGAGACTGCATCAACGCCGCGAGGGGCATGGACCCATACGGAGGAGCCGGACATCGACGAAGGATAGGAGAAGAACAGGAAGGCACGCGCCATAAGGGCGGGGTTCCAGATGTTCATTCCGGTACCGCCGAATACTTCCTTGACGAAGATGACGGAGAATGCCACCGCGAGGGCGAGCATCCAAAGGGGAACGTCCACAGGAACGATCAGCGGGATAAGGAAACCGGTGACGAGGTAACCTTCGTTGACCTCCTCGCCGCGGATCTGGGACGATGCGAATTCAATGATAAGACCTACTGCATAGGAAACCACGAACAGGGGAAGAACCCTCAGGAATCCTTTCCAGAGGCACATCCAGAAGTTCCATCCGAGCCCATAGAGCTCAGAGGTCTGGAATCCTGCGTTCCACATTCCGAACAGGGCGGCCGGGACCAGGGCGATCACAACCATAATCATAACCCTCTTCAGGTCGATACCGTCACGGATATGGGCACCCTTCGCGGTCACCGTTCCGGGAACGCGGAGGAAGGTGTCGAACGCATCGATGGTCGAATGAAGCCAGTACAGCTTGCCGCCTTTTTCAAACAGGCCGGGTTTTTTAGTTTCGTCTGCCATAACTTCTACGCCATTTCTTTAATCATAAGGTCGATACCCGATGAGATTATAGCCTGGATCTCATTCTTGGAAGGATCCACATAATCGCAGAGGGCGAGATCCTCAGGGAGGACCTCATATATTCCGAACTTCTCCATCTTCTCGATATCGCCGGCAAGGCAGGCTTTAACCAGATAGATGGGGAATATGTCCATAGGGGTGACATCCTCGAAGCACTTCGTCTGGACGAATGCGCGGGGACCGCCGTGAAGATTCGTATCCATATTGTACTTCTTCCGGGGGGTAAGCCAGGAGAAATAGCACATAGACGAGCTGAACACACCGGGACGGAAAGGCTTTGCCCATCCGAGGATTTCCCTTTCGGGACCTTCCCAGAGTATGGTAAGCTGATTGTCATTCCAGCGAAGGTATCCTTCCGTGCCCACGCTCTCACCGGAGAGGATGTCTCCGCTGATGATGCGCTGACCGTCGAAAACGGCAGTGATATCCTTCACCGGGGTACCGGGAAGTGCCTCCACATAGCCGAGGGACTCGTCTACGACGCCGGGGCCGGTGACAGCGACCTTACGGGTAAGGTCAAGTTTTCCGGTACGGATCAGACGACCGATAAGGGCAACGCCCAGAAGCGACACGGTCCATACGGTCTCGCCCTTGAGGATAGGGCAGATGTGGCTGATCTGTACGCCCACGTTACCGGCAGGATGAGGTCCGCTGACAAAGTGAGTGATAACGCCCTCCATCTTTGCGAAGGGGGATTTTGCGGCCACTTCCTTGTTCACGCCAAGGTGAACTCCTCCCTCAGTAAGGAGGGAAAGGGCCTTAAGACCGGCCTGGATGTTCTCTGCTTCGCCGCCGAGGGCGAATTCCGTATCAGCGGCAAGGGGCGCCGTCGAGAACGATGATACGAAGATGCACTTGGGAGTCACAGAAGGGTCTGCCATTACTCCGTAAGGCCTCTGGACGATGGTGCGCCATAGTCCGGAGCCCAGAAGAAGAGCCTTGACATCCTCCCCGTTTGCGGGTTTGATTGTCCCGAAATCCACGAATTCCTGCTCCGTATCAGCTGCCACAAGGACAGAGAGAAGTTTTCTCTTTTCGCCTCTGACCACCTTTGAAACCGTACCGCTGACGGGGGATGTAACAAGAATCGAGGAATTCATTTTGTCCGCGAGAACGGGCGAACCGGCAAGCACGCGGTCTCCTTCCTTGACGAGGAGCCTCGGGGAAAAGCCCTTGAAGCCCGCGGGGGAAACGGCGACGGTGCCGGGGACAACCTTCTTGATGACTCTACGGGCCGCTGCACCCTCTACGGGTATGTCCAGGCCCTTTTTCAAATCGAGATTGTCTGACATTATGAATTTAGGTTTGTTTGTTTTCCTAAGCTTGGAATAAAATCGTGCGAATATACGAATTATTTACGGAATAATAAACCCTTTTTTTAGATGTGACGCATCTTGGCGAACTTTAGGATAAGTATCTTTTCGCCATAGGAATCAAAGGAAACTTTCGCCCGGCGGTCAAGACCCTCACCGGAGAGTTCCGTAACCGTCCCTTTCCCGAAGCGGTTGTGCTCAATACGGTCGCCGGCATTGAAGGATGAAGGAGCGTCAGGGATGAAGTTCCCGGGGTCTATCTCCGGGGGACGTTCGCGGCGGAGGACATCCGCCTTCGTAGGAAGTCCGGACGGAGTTGAGGGCCGCAGGGCCGAAGGACCGGACAAAGAACGGAAAGACGGGGTCCGGTCATTCCGGACGGGCGACTCTTCCCTGCGGAGAGGATTTGCGATGTACTTAGGGTCTATCTCACGCAGGAAGCGGGAAGGAGGATTCTGCTCATAGCTGCCGTTACGCATACGGCCTTCCGAGTAGCAGAGGGTAACGGCCTTCTCAGCGCGCGTTACGGCCACATAGAAGAGGCGGCGCTCCTCTTCGATATCCGTCTCAGAGGCAAGATACCCGCCGCTGGGGAAGAGATTTTCCTCCAAACCCGTGATGAACACATAGGGGAATTCAAGTCCCTTGGCGGAATGGACCGTCATCAGGGCCACTTTGTTTGAGTTGCCGTCATCCTTCACATCTACGGCGGAAAGGAGGGAGATATCTTCCAGGAAGTCCGGGAGGAGGACCTTTGGAAGATCCGCCGCCGCGACCTCGGAGGGCTCCTGGATTGTTCCTTCCTCAAGGAGACCGGTGATATAGTCCGTATGCCGCTCGTCCCTGAATATGGCGACGCTGCTGAGGAGTTCCTCGATGTTTGCGGCACGGGACTGACCTTCGATGGAGTTATCCGTCTTATGGAAAGAGTACAGGCCAGAGTCCATCGCGAGCATCCTCGCGACAGCGTGGGCATCAGTGTCGGGGACGGCCTCGTGGGCCTTTGTAATCATATCTGCGAAAGCCCGGATTTTCTGGATTGCCGCGGCTTTCAGCCCGAAGGATTCAAGGTCTGTTTCATATGCCGCCTTCATCAGGGGCATTCCCTTTGCCGCAGCGGCGGCGGAGAGAGCGGCCAGGGACGTTCCGCCGATTCCCCTTGCCGGCGTATTCACGATACGGCGGAAAGATTCGTCATCGGAGGGGTTTACCGCAAGTTTCAGATACGCCATCATATCCTTTACCTCCGCCCTTTCAAAGAAAGAATTGCCGGAATAAATAATATAAGGGATATTCCGCTTCCGGAGTTGCTCTTCCAGGGCACGGGATTGGGCGTTAGTCCGGTAAAGGACAGCAAAGTCGCTGTACTCGGCGTGGTCTGTCCTCATCCTCGAGATGATTCCGGATACGACAAGGACCGCCTCCTCCGACTCCGTGTAAGCGCGCACAAGCACAATCTTTTCCCCTTCCTCCCCTACTGAGACGCAGGTTTTCGGGATTCTGCCGACGTTACGGGCGATAAGTGAGTTTGCCGCCTCGACGATAGTCCGGGTTGACCTGTAGTTCTGCTCAAGGCGGACGATTTCCGATTCCGGGAAGTCCTTCCGGAAATTCAGGATATTCTCAATGCGGGCGCCGCGGAAGGCATATATGGACTGGGAGTCATCACCGACAACGCAGATGTTATGATGGGACTGGCAGAGCTTCCGAAGGATGACGTACTGGGCATAGTTCGTGTCCTGATACTCGTCCACGAGGATGTGACTGAAGCGTCCGGAAATGGAAGACACCGCCTCAGGATGATCCCTCAGGAGGATATTCATCCAAAGGAGTATATCGTCAAAGTCCATCACCCCGGAGCGGCGGCAGGCCTCCGCATAAGTCTTGTAGATCCTGCATATCTCCGGCTTTTTGCGCCGCTTGTCCTCCTCCAGCAGGCCTCCCGCGTTGTTCGAGTACGGAGTAGGGGTTATGAGGTTATTCTTTGCGTTAGATATCCTGGACTGGACCTCCCGGGGCTTGTAGATTTTGTCATCGAGACCGAGCTGCTTGACGACGGTCTTCACCGCGCTTACGGAATCACCCTGATCGTAAATCGTGAAATCCGAAGGAAAGCCGATAAGGGAGGAAAACTCGCGGAGAAAGCGGATAAATACGGAGTGGAACGTGCCCATATGAATCCGCCGCGCTTTCCGGGCGCCCACCATCTCCGCTATCCTGTCCTTCATCTCCGTCGCCGCCTTTTTCGTGAAGGTCAGGGACAGTATCCTCTCCGGCGGGACGCCGTTTTCTATAAGGTAAGCGACCCTCGAGGTAAGCACACGCGTTTTCCCCGAGCCGGCTCCCGCAACTATCAGAAGCGGTCCGTCTATATGTTGTACTGCCTTGGACTGGGCGGGATTAAGACCATTCAGGACTTCACTCATCTTGCTCTCTGTATTATAACGTCTGCGAAATTAGCAATAATTTCCGCAATCTGCTAAATATTTCTTGTGGTTTCAGAAGGAAAACAAGGGCAAGAAAATCTTCAGGTTTTTTGTGGACTTTCTTTTTTTTGAAAGTCCGTCGCAAAAAACAAAAAAAGACATAAAAAACGGAAAAATCTACATTCCACAGCCCCCTGGACGAGGATAACGAAAGGCCTATCCGGCTAGATTTGCATAGGAGAAAAACTCTCGTTATGGAAAAAACAGGCCGGCATCCTTTAACAGTTTATCATTCTTTGCACCCGCTTCGGGTCCGCAGTTCTGCGGCTTTAATCCTTGCTCTCTGGCAGGGTCCGGCCTTTTTCCACGGATGCACGCGGGAAAGCGCGGAAATCCTTCCGCCAGAATTCCCTTCAGCAATAGCCGTCAAAGTGGCGGCAGGAGTCCCGGGGAACCGGGGTATGGACCTGTTCTTTTTCGACGCAGACGGAATCCTCGACAGTTACCAGCGCTTCGACGGTGCCATCCCGGATTCGGTGGAAGCCGTTTCCGGCAGCTCCGCCGTCACCGCTGTCGCGGTTTCGGGTTTTGCGAAGGATGTCTATGAGTGGAGCGACATCCGTTCCATATCTTCGCTTGAATCAAAGACCTTCCCTCTGTCCGGAGACAATCCCTCCGCGCCCCTTCTGTCCGGGACCGCCGGAGTCAGGGACGGGTCCATCACCCTCCGCCCGAGCCTTGTCAGAATACGCCTGAACTCCATCAGCTGCGATTTCAGCGGAACCCCCTACGCCGGAGAAACCCTCAAAGAGGTTCGCGCTTATCTTACGGGAGTCTCATCCTTATGCCGTCCGCTGCTTCCTGACGCCCCGCCCGACGAGTGGATGAACCTCGATGGCCTCGACAGTGCGGCGACCGCCTCCCTCCCCTGCCCTGAAATGCTTCTAGCCCATATTTCAGACGAAGTGGGCCGGACGCGGATCCGCCCCGTCAAAGATTTTTTCTGCTATGGGAATCCCGTGGAAGAAGACAGTTTCGGAAGGCCGGTGACAAAGCTCGTAATTGAAGGGAAGATTGGCGGAATCACCTACTATTACCCAATCCCTATTCCGGGAATCAAAGGAGGAGACGCCGTCGAGGCCGATATTACGATTACAAGAAGAGGCTCGACGGACCCTTCAACGCCCGCTCAGAATGCATCCTTGGAGGTAACCCTTTCCACGGCGGACTGGACAGTCCGCGAGGAGACGGTTGTGTCCTTTTCTACGGCATCTCGGGCGGAGGGCGCGCTGGAGGTTACCCAGGAGGATCTTAACTTATGGGTCTTTGATGCCGCGGGACAGCTGGAGTTCCGAAAATACGTAAAAAATACGGGACCAATCCGCCTCAGCCTCCTCCGGTGGTGCCCATACACCTTGTTTGCCGTCGTCGGAGCGGGATACGAGCTTCCTCCAAGGACGCTGGCGGAGACGGAAGGCTTCCGCTTCCATCTTGCATATCCGGATGAATTTCCGGCCAGGATTCCCTCTGCCGCAATGGTGAAGGATTTTGTGCGGGGGGATATGGGCATAACGGATATTCCGCTCAGGAGGATAGCGGCGGCGGTGGATGTCACGATGGACCGGAGCGGCCTCGACGACGGGATTGTTCTGAAAGTGATTCGGGCGGAACTCGTCAACTGTCCTCGCAGCGTCGCTCTTTTTGGGGAAAGCCGGGCCCTTGACTCCGGAGACCTTTTCTCTGCCGGGTACACATTATCCGGAGAAGGGTCCGCTCCCCTTAATACCGTGGACCCGGAAGGGCGGAGCGGGACGGTAAGGCTGTATGGGCCGGAGAACCTTCTGGAAGGCGGGAAGCTCGCGACTTACCTCCGGCTGGATATCTCATATAACGGCGGAGGGTGGTACACCGGCGCCGGCGAGTATCTTATCTACCGGATTCGCCTGAATGAGCTCCGCCGCAGCGAGATTCTCCCCATCACCGTCAGGCCCGTCGGGACCGGCCTGAATCCCCGAGACCCGTGGATGATTGACAAAGGGGCCCTCCGTCCCGCTGGGAATATTTGACTTATCGGGCAAAATAATTATCTTTGCGGAAACATAATTAGCCGCAGAATGAATATTGCACTGATAACGGCAGCGGGAAGTGGAAACCGTATGGGTCAGGACATCCCGAAGCAGTTCATGACGATTGACAACATCCCTGTGATCATCTACACGATGATGGCGTTCCAACGGAGCAAGGACATTGACGCTATCGCTGTTGTGTGCCTGAAGGGATGGGAAGTTTTCCTCGACAGCTACGCAAAACAGTTCAACATCAGTAAATTACGCTGGATTTTCGAGGGCGGCGCATCCAATCAGGAATCTATCCGCAAAGGTCTCGAAGGCCTTCACTCCGAAGGATGCAAGGACAGCGACATCGTGCTTGTCCAGGACGGAGTCCGTCCGCTTGTCGACAACCGGATCATTTCGGAAAACATATCGGTGTGCAAGAAATACGGCTATGCGGTAACCGGGCTGGTATGCAAGGAGGCCATTATGAGGCTCGAAAACGGGTTGCTCCGGGATATCGAGTACTCCAGGGAGGAGCTTATCCGTACCCAGACTCCCCACACCTACCGGTTAGGAACCCTTCTGGACGCCCATAACAAAGCCGCCCTTCAGGGAATTACGGACACTGTCGCCTCCTGTATGCTTGTAGCTAAAACCGGTATCGACAACCAATACCTTGTCACCGGTTCCGAGCGTAACGGCCTGAAGCTGACCCGGCCGGAGGATATCGAGCTTTTCCAGGCGATGATCCACACTCACAAAGAAGACTGGATGAAATGAACGAAGCTTACCTCGATGATATCCGGGCGGCCCTCAGCTTGCTTCCCTCCAGGGATCTCTCCGGTAGGAAAGTCCTCGTCACAGGGGCCTCTGGACTCATCGGCGGAGCTGTAACTGATATCCTTCTCGGTATCGGCGACTGCGACATTTCCGTCGTAGGGAGAAGCGCGGAAAGGCTCCGGAGGCGTTTCCCCGGAGGAAGCCTCCACATTATCGAGGCAGATCTTAGCAAAGACTCCGTCGAGGGAGAATTCGATTATATCATCCACTCAGCGGGATACGCTAATCCCGCGCTGTATGCATCCCGGCCCGTGGAGGTCATTTCGATGGGAATCAGAAGCCTAACGTCGCTTCTTGAGCTTGCAAAATCCCGCCCCGGGACAAGGCTTCTTTTTGTCTCCTCGGACGAAGTCTATGGACAGAGCGATGCCGGCGTTATCCGCGAAAGCGACAGCGGCTATGTGGACTGTACCCTCCCCCGCTCCTCGTACCCTTCCGGGAAAAGGGTCTCGGAGACCCTCTGCGCAGCATATTCGGACGAGTACGGCGTGGATACCGTGATTGTCCGTCCGTCCCACGTCTACGGGCCTTTCTTTACCGAGGGCGACAACAGGGTTTATGCCCAGTTTTTCCGTAATGCAATCGCCGGAGAGGATATCGTGATGAAGAGCGAAGGCGGGCAGATGAGGTCCTGGTGCTACAGTGTGGACTGCGCGGCGGCAATCCTTACGGTCCTCCTGAAGGGAGAAACGGCAAGTGCTTATAACATAGCTGACAACGCTTCGGAGTTTACTATTCGCGACCTTGCGGAAATGACTTCGTCTGCCGCCGGAACAAAGGTCGTCTTCCGCCTCCCGGATGATAAAGAAAGCAAAGGTTACAACCCGGTTAAAAGATCCGTCCTTTCTACGGAGAGGCTTGAGGCGCTCGGATGGAGACCCTGTCCCGGCAGTCCCCGCAAGAAAATCACGACTTCGATTTTTGCACATAAAGAGTATATTGATGGCACAGCTGACGCTTGAACAGATACACGGGGTCCTTCTTGGTATCCTGAAACAGATTGACGAGTTTTGCACGAGTCATTCCTTAAGGTATTCCATTGCAGGAGGAACTTTGCTCGGTGCCCTCCGTCACAAGGGCTTCATCCCCTGGGATGACGATGCTGACGTCGTGATGCCCCGTCCGGATTATGAAACATTCGTAAAGCTTTTCAACAAAGAAGCTCCGAAGCAGTTCAGACTCCTGACCCAGAGCACTGACAAAGACCACTATTATGTCAACGTGTACTCCAAGTTGGAGGATACTACGACAAACAGTGTCGAATACGGACTCCGCGGAATAGCCAAATTTGGACTCAACGTAGATATCTTCCCCATCGACGGTACCTCCGACGATCCCCTCCTGCAACGCAAACAGTTGAAAAAAGTCCTTCACTACAAACGCCGTATCGTTTTGTGCCAGAGACCCTTCTCGAGACTCCTCCTTCCCCACGGCGGTCCCCCGCTTGCAATGATCCAGGCCCATTGCCGGCCCCTGAAATACTGGGTGGAACAATGCGACAGGACAATCAGGGAATATGATTTTGAGTCCAGCAACTATGCCGGAGCCCTTTGCGGACTATACATTACAAAAGAGATTTTCCCACGCACCCTCTTTGAGGAGTATGAGCGCTATCCCTTTGAAGATACTATGCTCGCAGGATTCAAGGATGCTGAAACATACCTTACCTCGCTCTACGGAGACTGGCGCACGCCTCCTCCCATCGCAGAAAGGCTTGGTAAACACAAACTGAATGTCAACAGTCTCGATGACTGATGAGAATCGCATACTTCATACACGCGCTTCGCAATGCCGGTGGTACCGAAAGGGTACTTACCATCAAGGCTAACGCCCTCGCTGAAGTCCCCGGGTATGAGATACACGTTATCACTGCCCGCCAGAGGGGCGTCGCCCCCGTTTTTCCCCTCAGTCCGAAGGTCAGTCTCCATAATCTTGGGACAAACGAGAATTCCATCCGTTTCAAAAGGAGGCTCAACAATCTTCTCAGATCCATTAAACCGGACATCACCGTCTCCCTTTCCGCCAGGACCGTAAAGCGTCTTCCCTCCCTTTCCGACGGCAGCAAAAAAGTAGGAGAATTCCATTTTACCCACGATAAATACCAGTTCAAATACGGTTACGGCCTGTTCGGAATGTGCTATGCTGACTGGAGAACCCATTCCCTGGAATCCGCCGCAAAGAAACTCGATGCCTTTGTAGTCCTGACCAGGGCCGATGCTGAAAAGTGGAGCGAAGTGACAAGGCGCGTCCATCAGATCTACAATCCGCTCACCTTCAATCCCTTGAAGGTCCCCCCCCTTTCCAAAGACAAGAGGGCGATCGCGGTTGGACGCCTTTCCGAAGAGAAGAATTTCCAGGATGCGATCTACGCCTGGAAAATTGTTTCCAGAAAGTATCCTGACTGGACTCTTGATATCTTCGGCGAAGGGCCCCTTCGCCAGAATCTCGAAGGTCTTATCGCAAAGAACGGGCTTCAGGGGAAGGTAAGGCTCAAGGGCTTTTCCGCCAACATCCGTGAAGAGATGTCCCGGAGCCGCTTTCTCGTAATGACTTCCCGCCACGAGGGTTTCCCTATGGTTCTTCTGGAGGCGATGGCCTCGGGGATCCCCCCTGTCAGTTACAACTGCCCTACCGGTCCCCGTGAAATCATCGATGACGGCAGGAACGGTTTCCTCGTAGGAAACGGGAATGTCTCAGAACTAGCCGAAAGGATAATCGAAATGATTGAGGGTAAATCCACGCTGCTTGCAAAGGCGGCGCTGGAAACTGCGGATATGTTTACTATGGGCAGGATTATTCCCCAGTGGATTGAATTATTCGAGTCTCTAGTGCACTGATAAGCCTTTCTCTTATTTTTTCATAGGCGTCTTCCTCCATACGGACGTCATTGACGCATACGAATGTCTCGGTAGGATTCTCTATGAATCCCGCTATTGTTTCGGAAGATGCGACGGCGAGGGAATAATGGCGGGAGGAGAGTCTCCGGTTAACGGCGCGTCCGGTGTGATACAGATAGTTCAGGAAAAGGTTCTGATTCAGGTTTTTCCTCTCCCGAAGGGGCGACAGCGATGCAAGTATCTCCTTCTCGGCGGCTTTGTAGCACTCTTCTGATGCACTTTTGAGCATCGGCGAAACGGTATGCTGGGGGCGCCGGAAAAACAGCGATTTCCTGCATCCGGCCACCTTCCTTGCGATCCTGTCCGCATTCGCGCACTGGATTTTGTATAGCCCGTCCCTCAAAAGATTGCAGGAGAATCCCTTCACAATCTTTCCGTCCCCGGTAAAGAAATCGCTCTCCCGGCACTCCCTGACGGGGAAAATGTCGTCGTTAAAATAAATGAACCGCTCTGCAAGTCCCGGAATCCTGTGAAGGAACATCTCTATCTCCGTCGAATTGAATGTCGGAAGATACTCCTCCGGGATAATATCCCTGTGGAGCACTACCTTAACTTCTCCGGCGCCGGATTCAGTACCGTCGCAGGGATCAGAGCCGTCGCAGGGGGACACCCCTTTCGGAGCATTTGCCCGGATAGGGTTGCGAAGCAACGCGGAGAAAGGGGTGTCCCCCCGCGACGGCTCACTTTCAACCCACGAGGGGACCTGACTCTCTCGCGAGACGACGAGGAAGATATTGCGGACGAAAGGCATAAACCTCCGGATTCCGGCGACAAGATAAGGGAGGGTTCCCCAGTCGCGGAATCGCTTCTCGAGGACAGGCTTCCCTGCGAAGGCAGCATAGTCTCTCTGCCAGAGAGGGTCCGTTCCATCAACGTATGTGATTACGACATCGACCATTATCTGAGATACTGAGCTGTGAATGTGTTTCCTTCCGCTGCAAGTTTTTCCGGAGTGCCGGTATAGACAACCTCACCGCCGGCGTCGCCGGCGTCCGGGCCCAGGTCTATCACCCAGTCAGCGCTTTTTATTACGTCCACGTTATGTTCCACTACGATGACCGTATGGCCCTTGTCTATAAGGACATCGAAGGCCCTCAGAAGTTTCTCGACATCATAGAAATGAAGACCCGTCGTGGGCTCGTCAAAGATGAACATAATCTTCTCACGGCGGGGCTTGTCGTCCCCTATCGAGAGGAAGTATGCGAGTTTTATGCGCTGGCTCTCACCTCCGGAGAGGGTGCTCGAAGGCTGTCCCAGCTTTATATACCCAAGGCCCACGTCGACAAGGGGCTGGAGTTTCGCGGCAATTGTTTTCGCCTGTTCTTCTTTCTGGGCCCCGAAGAAGGCGATAGCCGCTTCGACGCTCATCTCAAGGATGTCGTGGACATTCTTCCCCTGATATTTCACCTCCAGGATCTCCGGCTTGAAGCGCTTTCCGCCGCAGGATTCGCACACCATCGTGACATCAGCCATAAACTGCATGCCGATGTGGACAAATCCTTCGCCCTGACATTCCGGGCATCGGCCGCCTTCCTGGTTAAAGGAGAAGAACGACGGCGTGAAGCCATTGATTTTCGCGTACTGCTGTTCCGAAAGCAGCTTCCGGATGTCGTCATAGACCTTAAGATATGTCACGGCGTTGGAACGGGAGCTCTTGCCGATGGGGTTCTGGTCCACGTATTCCACCCTCTGGATCCGGTCCAGATTGCCGCCAAGGTGCTTAAATACTCCGGGAGTATCGCCGGTTTCATTGATCAGTCTGTGAAGCGCGGGATAAAGGATGTCCCCGACGAGCGAAGACTTTCCGCTTCCGCTCACCCCTGTCACCACGGTAAATACCCCGAGAGGGAACTTCACGTCAATGTCCTTGAGGTTATTTTGCATTGCACCCTCCACGGTAATGCTGTACTGCCACTTCCTCTTCTCCCTCACATACTGCTTCCTCTCCCCCGAAAGATACTGTAGCGTAAGCGACTCCGGAGCGGGGTCCGATGCATCGGTGGAAGGCGGCGAAGTGCGTTGGGTGACAGGCGAAGTGCGTTGGAGACAGCCCTGGAAGACAATCCTTCCGCCGTCTATTCCGGCGCGGGGCCCGAGGTCGATCAGGTAATCCGCCGCCTCGATGATCTCCTTGTCGTGCTCCACGACAATGACCGTATTGCCAATATCCCGAAGGCGCCGGAGAACCGTGATGAGCCGTTCCGTATCCCTTGGATGCAGGCCGATGGAGGGCTCATCAAGGATATACATGGACCCGACGAGGGAACTGCCAAGGGCGGTAACGAGATTCACCCTCTGGCTTTCACCGCCGGAAAGCGTATTCATGGAACGGCTTAGCGTCAGATACCCAAGGCCCACATCCTTGATACAGCGAAGCCTGTAGAGTATCTCCTCTATGGTCTTCCCCGCCACATCTCTCTCATAATCCGTAAGAGGGATTCCCTCGAAGAAATCCACCAGTGAATCCACATCCATCTGGAGAATCTCATTGATGTTCTTTCCTCCGACCCGGACATACAGCGCATCCTTCCGGAGACGGGACCCGCCGCATTCGTGGCAGACCGTACGGCCGCTGTAGCGGCTGAGCATATACTTGTACTGTATCTTGTATCTGTTGGACTCAACCCATTCGAAGAATTCGTTGAGGCCGCATATAGTCGTATCGTCATTATAGTCCGCCCGGGCCTCCCAGAGGGTCTTCCGCGCCTTTTCCGGAAGTTTCGCGTACGGGGTGAAGATTGGGATGTCGTACTTCTCCGCATTCTTTATCACAAGTTCCTTGAACCAGCCCATCTTCTCACCCCTCCAGCACGCAATTGCGCCGTCGTATATGCTCTTTGTCTTGTCCGGCACCACGAGATCTTCGCTTATGCCTATGATCTTCCCCAGTCCGCCGCAAACGGGACACGCCCCAAGGGGACTGTTGAAACTGAACATATACTCATCCGGCACCGAAAACGTCATCCCGTCCGCCTCCATCCTCGTCGAGAACCGTTTCATCTGCCCGTCGACCACAACATCCAGCGCTCCATCTCCCCTCTCGAACGCCGTCTTCACCGAATCCAGCACCCGCGAGACGAAATCGGAATTGTCGGGCACCGGCGAGGTCCCGGAGGGGACCTTCATACGGTCAATCATCAGGAGAATGTCATCGGGGGCGGAGGAGCCCATCTGCAAAACCTCCTCGATAGTGACGGCACGACCTCCGGACCAGAGGCGGCTGAAGCCCTCTTCTTTCAGCGAAAGGAGGGTTTCCGTACGGTCAGTACGGGAGGCCCATCCGATATCGGCAAGGAGATATACGGCGGAGCCGGGATGGGCCAGGATATGGTCCAGGACATCCGTCGCGCCGGAGCGACGCACCTCGACGCCTGAAACGGGCGAGAAGGTACGGCCTATACGGGCGAAGAGGATGCGAAGGTAGTCATAGATTTCCGTCGTCGTGGCGACGGTGGAACGGGGATTCTTGATGTTGACCTTCTGCTCTATGGCAATAGCCGGAGGGATGCCTTCGATGGACTCGACATCGGGCTTTGACATACGGCCGAGGAACTGGCGGGCGTAGGATGAGAGACTCTCCGCGAAGCGGCGCTGCCCCTCCGCAAACAGGGTATCGAAGGCAAGGGACGATTTGCCGCTGCCGCTGATACCGGTAATTACGACAAGGGCGTTCCGCGGAATATCCACGGAAATGTCCTTGAGGTTGTTCACCTTGGCGTGACGGATGGATATGCTCCCCTCGCCTGCTATTTCCATACGGCTTCTACAATATCAAACAGGTTCTCAGCGGCAGTATCCCAGAAATCGAAATACGAAGGCGCGTCCGCCCTGAGGGGGGTGTCGCTCACGATTCTGATGCTGCCGAAGGGGATGCCGCTCCGCCAGCAAATCTGGGCTATCGCACCGGATTCCATATCGATTCCGTCGGGCATATCGACGGTCGGGATGTCGTCTCTGATGGCGCGAGCCTTCCCGACGGTGTCAACGAACCAGTCGCCGGAAAGCATACGGCCTTTGAGTACCTTCCCCGGGGCTTTTTCCTTCATTTTCGCGATAAGGCTGTCTGTGATTATCGAACTCTTGAACTCCTCCGGGGAGCCCTGCATCTGACCGGGAGCTTCTGCGCACCACACGTCGTGATAGCGGACGGAGACGGCGCAGATGACATCACGCTGGGCCACGCCCTCGCGGGCAAGACAGCCGCAGACTCCCGTGGAAACGATCTTTTCAGGTTTGAAACGGTCGATAAGGAGCGCAGCGCACGCGGCGGCATTCGCCTTGCCGATGCCGGATTTTGCAATGACAAGCTTCACGTGAGTTCCCTTTACGTCAAGGACCCTGAACACAAAGCCCTGAACCGTTTCTTCACTTATTGTTTCGAACTCGGAACTCTCCGCAAAAAGGGCCAGTTCCTTGTCCATCGCTACCATTATTCCAATTGTCATAGGGAGAAGGTTTATTAAATCCCCCAAAGTTACGCAAAAATTTTCACGACCCCATAAAAAATCCGGCCCGGAAAGAATCCGGGCCGGGAAAGATTAACCGGGCGGGAGAAGACTACTTCTTCGTACGGGTAATGTCGTAGCGGATAACCGATGAAGGTTTGTCATTACCGACCGTTGCATAAAGAACGGCAAGACGACCTGTGTCAGCGGCAGCATCATACACATACGCAACAGAAGACAGGGAGCCTCCGGGCATTGTGCCGGCTGTGAGACCGGTCGTGTTGAGGAGGTACTGGGTTGAACCCTCAGAGGATGCCGTAAGATCTACTACCGTGAAATGAGGCTCATTCCAGTTGGTAGCGGCAACGCCTACATAAACGTTGTTGTTGTACTTGAATGCCTTGACATCACCGGTGATGCAGACATTTCCCCAACCATAAAGACCGCCGTAACGGTGGGGCTTTGTTTTACCATTGATGGGCTCTGCGTTTCCTTCAAGGATCATATCAGTTCCCTTATATCCAACTCTGGCGGCAACGATCATACCTGCGCTACCGTCCTTGCCCCAGATACTTTCGACATTTGCAGCATAATTGGGATCCTCAACGGAAAGGGCGGAAAGAGACTGACCATAGACAAAGATTGCGTCTTCCTTCTCAACGCCGAGAGGAGATACGGTGCTACCGCCGGAAGCGCCAAGCCTCCAGGCTGCAGAGGTGAAGTTCTGCTCACCGCCGATTCCGATTTCTGCTATGCCGGTGGAGAACCAATCCCACTTGCTACCGTCGACAACACAGTTGTCAAAATGGAAGAGGTGATGGTTTCCGTTGCCTCCATCGTTGACGCCCTGCTTTGCAGTGATAAGCATCTTTCCGTTAACGTCACCGTTGACATTGATATACATCAGACGGCTTCCGTTTTCGTAGATCTTCTCAGGAGCGGCTTCCCAACCGTTCTTCCAGACGAAGAAGCGGGTAGCGTTAGTATAGTTCCAGGTAATTGCGCCATCGCCGTCAACGGGAGCGGCTGTAAACTCCGGATCACCATAGCCCACTGCTGCTACGAGAACACCGTTGTCATCGTTGCCAAGGCCCATAATTGCACCGGGAGCGATTCCTTCCATATTAAGATTACCCTTGAAGGTGAAATCAAGGTCATAGACACGGCCGTCGCAGGTAACGATATCAAGACCGGAGAAACCAATCTGGTTGCCACCATAGAATGCGATATCATTCTCAGCGCCAATCTCTGTAAGAAGCTTGGCAGCAGTGAATGTAGGCGCGATTGCGACATCATAAGAGAGAGCAACAGCCTTGACTGTGTACTCATTCGTTGTCTCACCGTCCTCAGCAGTTACCGTGAGTTTAACATCAGAGCTCCAATCCTTGATGGTTGCGGGATCGGGAGCGATAGTTGCCTTCTCGGAAATGGTGTAAGACGCTGTGCCATCAGTAATTGCAGCAATATCCTCAGGATTGTACTGGAGCTCGACAATCTTCTGGGAATCGAAGATTTCACCTTCGACTACGGCGCTGCCGTTAGCAAGGGAGAAAGTAAGGATTTTAGCCGCCTTGCTCTTTTCGACGGGCGTTACATCTTCTTTCTTACCGTCGTCTCCACCTTCATCTTCAGGATTGCAAGAGACAGCAAATGTTCCTACCATAAGAACAGATGCGATGAATAAAAAGAATTTCTTCATACTATAATTGGTTAATGTGTAAAATGGTTTCATTAGTCGTAAGATATTTCAGCGTGGACCCTGTACTTTTTCTCGAATCCCGTACGGGCAGATTTTACCGTAAGGGTAAGACGCGGCTGGTCAGAATCGTCAAGTGTAAGATCGTGATGTCCTGCAAGCGACGGGGTAATGTAAAGGTCATAAAACACTGTCGCTTCGAGTGTAACGTCCGTCAAGTCCCACAGATTCCTCTTCGAACGGGGAACGATGAAAACGATCTCGCCGACCTCATCGGGATTATTATGGGTAATCGTTGCCTCTACCGACTCCTTGACAGCGAATTTGCTGGAGGCGTCCGGGTCTCTGAAAGGAAGGTTCCACATAATCATGGACGTGATCTTTACATCACTGTCCTCGTGAGTGAAAGGCATTTCAACCTGTTTACAGGAGGATGTCATAAGCGCTGCAATGGCAGCTGCGATATATAGTATCTTTTTCATATCACCATCCGGGATTATTCACACCGCCAAGTGCTGAGTTATTGTTAAGTTCCGCTGCGGGGAGAGCGAAGCAGTAATAGCGTTCCATAAAAACGCGCGTGCTGCCGTCATCGATATCACATTCTGAATACTTGAAACCACCGGGTGACGTATCATCCTTGGTAATCCAAACTCCGTGGAAACTCTTGTTGTTGAGCCTGTCAACACCCTTTTTCCAACGCCTGAGATCCCAGAAACGGAAATTTTCGCCACCGAGTTCAACTATTCTCTCGTGTTCTATGAGATCCATAAACTCATCGAGGGTGGAGGCGGATTTTGCCGGGAGACCGACGCGATTACGGATATCGTTAAGAGCCTTGAGAGCATCCGTCTTGTTAGCCGCCCAATCCTTTCTGGCAAGGGCTTCAGCCTTGTTAAGAAGCACCTCGCCGTAACGGAGCATTATATCAAAATGACTGCTTCCTGCAAGATCCCAGCTATCGTCGTTCTCGGTTATGTACTTACGGAAGTAGTAACCGGTCGTTGTGGAGGTGGCGGCACCTGAAGTGGCCTTGACAAAGGTCATTATACCGTCTTCTCCACCTTCGTATGACTCGATTTTACGGCCTTCCCAATCCTCATTATTATAAATGATCGTGGCATAGAAACGGGGTTCGCGCCCGGAGTAGGGGTCGTTCCCCCAGGCGGCAGGATTCGCATTGTATGCAGTCCAAGAGAAAGCGGTTCCGTCCGCCATCTCGAAAGCATCAGCAAACTCCGCCGTAGGGGTCATAGGGAGACCGAATCCCTTGTTGCCGTGGTACGCATTGTCACCATTGGGCCGGAATATCTGGTCCGCATTATGGTTGAGTCCCGTAGGTGCAAAATCAACTATCATAAGATTCTCCTTGCTGTACTTGTCAGAGAAGACCTCTGCATAAGTAGATGCAAGTCCGGCCCCAAGCGTTTCACACTGGTTCGCAGCATTAATGACCTCGTCCCACTGCCCGGCATATAGAGCCGCTCTGGAAAGGAAGCCGTAAGCGGCAATCTGTGTCAGGCGGGAAAAGTTCGATGCGTCCCAGGCAACCGGGAGGTCCGGGGCTGCGGCCTTGATTTCATCGATAACCCACTGCCAGGATTCTGCCTCTGACAGACGGGCCTTGTCATTGGCCTCCGGGCCTTCATATTTGTCACGAAGCACAACTCCTCCGTAAACACGGATAAGATAGAAGTACTGCATCGCCCTCATAAAACGGACTTCAGCGAGACGGATCTTAAGAAAGTCAGACCTGTAAAGATTGCTGTATTTCTCCGAATCGCGGAAGAACTCGTTGAACCGGCGGATACGGGTGTAGGAATCGCCCCAGTTCCCAAGGATGGAAGCATCGTCTGATGTGAACGGTTCGTAATTGTACACCTTCCTGTTGTATCGGCGGGACTGGGTCCAGTCCGCATCCTTCAGAAGGTCCGTCATACAGTCCGTGAACTGACTTTCGTTCATCTTCAGGGTTGACTTTTCACGGACGGCGCCGTAAAGCCCGATTACATACTGGTCAAGGATAGCCTCGTCTCCGGACCATATGGCGTTTTCGCCAAGCCGGTCAGTAGCAGGGATGTTCACGACATCGTCGCAGGCGGAAAGAAGGAGAGCCGCTGCGGCAAAAACAGATATAAATCTATAATGTTTCATAGCTTCTTTTCCTCCTTAGAATGTAAGATTTACACCAAAGCTGTAGGTGTGCTGCTGGGGATAGTATCCGTTGTTGACTCCGGGGTTCTCCGGATCCAGATACTTGTAGTGGGAAAGGGTCCAGAGGTTCGTTCCTGCAAGGTAAACCATCAGTTTCGAAATCTTCGCCCTGGAAGTGATCTTTTCAGGCACCGTATAGCTTAGCTGGAGATTCTTGAGCCTGAGGTAAGAGCCGTCCACGAGCCACCAGTCCGAAAGGACGTCGTTGTTGGCGTTACGGCTGTTATGCATCCTCGGATAGCGGGCCTTGCTGTTGTCGACGACATAGTCAGGATCATACTCGGCCATGATATCCGGATCAAGCCACGAGTTCTCCACAACATGCTTGAAGGCATTTCCGCCGCCTCCGTACCAGGGACGGGTAAACATTGTACCGTCCGAGTGGCCGTTCTGGTAGATACCCATTATCGGGTAGTTACACATTGTAACGCCATAGAAGAGGGCGCTCAGCGCAAGCCCCTTGTAGGAGAGGTCCACGTTGAAGGAGAAGTTCATCTCCGGAATCTGGGAGTATCCCAGCCAGACCCAGTCACGTCCGTCACGGGAAATCTTACCGTCACCGTTCTGGTCAACGTAGCGGAGATCTCCGAGGTAAGGTTTTCCGGCCGGGGAGTTAGGAGCGTTGTCAACCTGTTCCTGGGTGTTGAAGAAGGGACTTCCATTCTCATCACGCTCTGTCACAAGGCCGTACCATTGGTTCAGGGGACGACCTATCTCAATGTTGTTCCGGGAATAAGAGTCTGAAATGAACCGGGAGAGAACCTTGTTGCGGGACCAGGCAAGGGTTCCGCGCAGAGAGTAGTTGAATCCGGAAGGAAGGAAGTTGTTGTGGGTAACTATGAGTTCGAAACCACGGTCATCCATTGTTCCGGTATTCTGCCAAATCGGATACGCGCCTCCAAGAGAAGGAGAATAGTTGTTTCCGCCGCTGGCTTCAAGAATCCTGTCAGTGTATTTGTAGAACCAGTCAAACTCGACGTTCAGGCGGTTCCGTAAAACAGAAAGGTCGAAACCGGCATTGTATGCAGTTGTATGGGACCACGTCAGGTTCCTGTATACGAATGCATTGTCGTTGTAGAATCCATAAACTGGATTTGAACCGCCGCCAAGAAGCCACGTAACGGAGCCGCTGCTCCTGAATGATGGCTCATAAAGGTATGGACTTACGTCGGATGAACCCAGCTGGCCTATGGAGCCGCGGAGCTTGAGATTGTCAAGCCACGCGATTTTCTTCATAAAATCCTCCTTTGAGATATTCCAGCCCACGGAGAGCGAAGGGAACGAACCCCAGCGGTTCTCAGGGGCGAACTTGTAGGAAGCCTCGTGACGGATGGAAGCCTCGAAGAGATATTTCCCGTCATAGTTGTAGGAAAGTCTCCCGACGAATCCTGCCTCTCCGGACCAGCCGTACCAACCATAGACGTCCGGCGTCTGGTTTGCATCCTTCGTACCAAGGTTAATGTCCACAGGAAATGTAGTAGCGTATCCCTTCCTGTATCCGGACATACCGTCGCTGTAACGCTTCGTCCTTTCGAAAAGGCCCAGGAGCGAAATACCGTGCTTTCCGAAGCTGCGGTCATAAGTAATCTGGGGACGGAGGTTGATGCTGTTGTTCCAAGAAATCTGCTTCATAAAAGAATGCTCCGAAATACCTTCCGAAACACCTTTCTCAACCGTGAACTTGGATACGTTGAAACCATAGACGGTATAAGTCTGCATAAACTGCCTGTATGTATCCATATCGAAGTTTACGCCTGCGAACACGGAAAGCTTGAGGCCTTTGAGGAAAGAATTCTCAGAGAATGCATACTCAAGATTTCCGCGGACTGCGAATTCCCAGTCATTCCAAGTCTGATAACCGGAATTGTCGATGGATGAATCCGGCTGGTAGATTGCATCGCCGTTTTTCATACCCAGGGGATAAACATTTCCGGTTTCCGGATCCGTATAGGTATTGGAAATGATAGGAATCATATAGTTTACCCTCTGGATTGGATCGAAGTACGCCTGGACACCCATATCATAACCCGGCATATTGCGGTTTGACTGCCTCAGGGACATATTCATCGAGAAGTTAAGCTCGTTGGTTATCTTCGCGTTGAAACTTCCGCGGACATTGAGACGGTCATAACCGGTCCCACGGACGGTACCGACCTGGTCCATATAGCCGATACTTCCAAAGTACGTAACCTTCTCCGAACCTCCATTCACGGACAGATTGTGCTGCTGGATTGTACCGTGGTTATTGTAGATGAGGGAGCGCCAGTCCGTGTCAGCGTAAACTCCGGCGTCCTTCATCCCCTGAATGATCTCCGGCGTCCATTTGTCCGCCCTTCCCTGCATCCTCAGGCCAAGGTTGTACCAGTAGACATACTCCTCGGCATTGAGGAGTTCCGGCTCATTGAAGTTCTTCGAAATCGTATAAGACCCATCGTAGCTGACAGTAGCCCTTCCGGCCTTGGAGCCCTGCTTTGTCGTGATAATGATAACGCCGTTACCGCCGCGGACACCGTAAACGGACGCTGCAGCAGCGTCCTTCAGGACGGAGATGGACTCAATATCGGAAGGGTTAAGGTTTACCATCTGGCCGGATTCCATTCCGTCGATAATGTAAAGGGGACGGTTGTCGGATCCGTAGGTGGAGAAACCACGGATGATGATATCAGCGTGGTCCGCACCGGGAGTACCCATCGTCTGGACTGCAGTAAGTCCGGGAAGTTTACCGGCAAGCATACTTGAGACGTTTGTCTGGGGGGCCTTCGCAAGGTCCTTGGACGTAACGCTCACAACTGAGCTTGTCATATACTCCTTCTTCTGGACACCATATCCCACGACGACGACTTCGTCGAGGAACTGGGCATCTTCCGTAAGGACTATCCTCAGAGCGGCGCCGGAGAACTTTACGGTCTGGTTCGCATAGCCTATGCAGGAGACTTCGAGCTGGGCCCCTACGGGAACCTGGAGGGTAAATTCACCCTCTGCTCCTGTCACTGCGCCATTGCTCGCAGATCCTACCTCCACGACCGCAGCTCCGGGAACGGGCGCACCCGTCTCGTCAACCACACGCCCCTGCGCTTTCACCCTCTGCTGGGCAAACGCGGAGCCCATTCCCGCAAGCAGCAAAAAGGCTGCAGTGCAGAAACGAATCAGTTTGTTTGAGCTTATCATAGCGTTGTCTTAGTGTTTAATGCCCCCAAATTTAGGAAACATTTTCAAAACAACCTATTTTTTGGGGATATTTCGCACCGTTTCAGGTTGCCCCAGAAGGCCGCGAGAAGCGGCGGCGGGCCCGCCGCCTACTCCCGGCTGAAAATCAGCACGCAGGAGATTGCGGCGACGATGCCGATAATCTGCGGGACCGAAGGGAAATGGGCATAAAGGATAAGCGAGATGACGCAGGAGATGACCGGGGCGCAGGCATCGGCAAGCGGAGCGACGATCATCGCTTTGCCATAGCGGTTCGCATAGACAAGGGTGTAAGCGCCGATCGCATTGAGAATCTGGACGCAGAAAGTCATCCAAGGCCCATTCCAGCCCATATTCACCGGAGTGGACCAGTCTGTCATCGCAAGGGCGACGGGGATAAGCACAACCCCCGAGATTGCCATATAGACAAACACGCTTTCAGCGTCCGGAGTCGAGTTGTTCGCGAGCTTCATCACGAGGGCCTGGATGCCCCAGAAAATGAAGACAACGGCAGCAAAAAGGATCCAGAGACCGCTGGTCGCCGCCTCGTCCGTCTTTCCGGAGAGGGAGAAACAGATGATTGCAACGAAGGCAAGCGCAATGCCCACGCCCCCAAGCTTCGACACCCTCTCCTTGAGGAAGATAGCCGATAGGATGACCGTAACGATAGGCGCAACGGAAATCATCGGGATAACCAGATAGCCCGGGGCGAACTTAAGCGCCTGGAAAAGCGCCAGCTGTCCGCCAGCCCCGAGAAGGCCCACTCCCATCGAAAGGAGGAGACTCTTGGGCCGGACATCCAGCTTGAACTTGATGTTCGCAAGCGCTACGAGCGCGCAAGGGACCATACTGATAGCCCATACTACATATGTCAGGGTTGCCGGGAAGTCCGGCTGATCCGAGAACGCTCCCCAGATACCCCAAGTGACCATAGTCACAAGGGCATACAGGAGCCAGGGGTTACGTTTTGTCTGTGTCATTGCTTACTCTTTTTCTGCTACGGCGTCAAGGCCGGTGAATTCATATTTGTAGAGGTAGGAGGTTGAACCATAATCGTCCCCCACCCAGATACAGCTGTGTACGTGATCCACACAAATGGATTCCGGATTGTCAGTCCCCTTTATGGAATAAGCGCCAAGCATGCTGGATCCGTCTCCGGTAAGGGCGAAAAACTGACGGGACTCAGAGTCGATGACCCAAAGCCAGTCATTCACAGGATCGTACGAAAGCCCGGCAATTTCCGAAATCACAGGGAAAGCAGCCCGAAGCCCGAGTGTGTCCAGGACCTCCCCTGTTTCAAGGTCACAGCGGAAAAGATTGGAACTTGTCTGCGTCCCGGCATAGACCATTCCGTCCTTATAGTACGTTATCCCCTCCAGGCCGGCATTGCCGTAATTCCTTGCAGCCTTGATGGAGAACAGCGACAGGACACCCGTGTATTTGTCGGAAAGAAAGACATTGTCCACGTCACCGGAGGGAATCATCGCAACATCGTTGGGCTCAAGTCCCAGCAGAAGGTCACCTGTATCGTAATTGAGGGAGATTCCCTCGGAATCCATCGAATACTCCTTGCCGCCGGACAGAGTCCTCAGTTTAGCCGAGGCCAGTAGCTCCCCTTCCAGGGAGATTTTTGCGATTTCGCTGTTATCGCCGACACCCCAGAGGAAGCTGCCGTCCTCACTGAGGCATATTCCCGACAGCTCGTTGAACTGAATAGTATACTTTGTACGCTCCCCCATTTCCGGCATCTTGGGGTCCATTCCGGAATAAGCCTCCAGGGACGAAGAAATATCCCCAAGGTCCAGGAACGTCCCGGTCGTGAGCTTTACATCCTCCTTGACCGAATAAACCGCACTCCAGGAATCATCGTCCCCAAGGTAAAGGGTAAATCCGTCCTTGAGCGTGGCGCCTCCCGGAAAATACACCGTCGTACCGGCACCCTCAATGCTTCCATAGCGGAAAGGATATCCGTCGGTTTTTGGCTTGGAAAAATACTCGTGGTCAGAAGCATATGAAGATTCAAAGGATGTTATCCTCAGCCCCGGTCGCTGGTTACCGGCTATGGCATAGCGTGTATATGAGGACGGCACGTTGAATTTCAGGGCGGACCAGGCGTCAGCAAAGACAAACTGCTTATCCTTCTGATAGGCCATCGAAATAGGTTGCTCCCACGAAGTAAACTCAAAGGAAACGTCCGTAAGGGAATCGCTTCCACGGACGGCATCGGCCGGGCAGACCGCATAGAGAAGGTCCGGAAGGACAAGGAATTTAACATCCTCATCCGTAAGGATGACCTTTGCCGTTTTGCCCCCATCTGCGATATCTTTCTCCGAGAGGGTGATTACCCGCGCTGCAGGGCCATAGGATCCGCGAATGAGAATCTTGTCTCCGGGGATCCACGTTCCCTTGAGAGCCGATGCTGTAAGACTGTACTCCCCTGGCTCGAGAGAAGGTGAGGATGTCCCAGGCTCCTCTGTTTTGTTTCCTTCGTTTTCCTCCCCTTCCGGGCCTGTGCAGGAGAAACAACAAGGCAAGGCAAGAAGCGCCGCCGCCATAATGGCCATCGGGATAAAATGCTTTTTCATTTCACAAAAGAATCTATCAGTTTTCCAAAATCTTCATTCTCGCGGATTCCGCCAAAGGCGCGGGAGCCGGGGCCGAAGGCGTAGAACGGCACGGCGATGCCGTTATGGCCTTCGCTTGCGAAATGGACCCCGATAAGGCCTTCCTCCAGATTACCGTCCTGAAGGGTAAGGGAACCGGTAGCGTGATCCGCCGTCACGACAACAAGGGTATGTCCGTCAGCGGCAGCCCATTCAAGCACGTCCCCTATAGTCCTGTCAAAATCCAGCAGTTCTTCCATCGCAAGGTCGATGCGGTTGCCGTGGAGCCAGTCGTCGATGCAGGAACCTTCTATCATCATCACGAAGCCGTTGTCCCCCTTCGAGAGAAGGTCAAGGCCGCGTGAAACCATATTACGGAACAAATCTCCCCTCTCCCCGGCAACAGGCAGATTGTCAGGCGAGAGTATGCCGATTACTGGAAGCTCCGCGACGAGGAGTTCCTCTTCCGTAAGGGCTACGTTGTACCCCGCGGAAGCCATTTCCTCGATTATATTCCTTCCGTCAGTGCGGCGGACGGAGGTAAACCAGTCCGTACCGCCCCCGGCGAGATAATCAACGCCGCAATCCACATAATCCGCTATCAGGTCCTCCTGATTGTAGCGGTACTCGTTGTGACAGCAGAAATCGCAAGGGGTAGCATCGGCAAAATGACAGGTTACCGCAACGCCGGTTTTCTTTCCAAGCTCCCTGGCTTTCACAAGGACGGAGTACAGGTCTGTCGTGTCCGCTGCGGTTCCGACGTGATTATATGCAGTCTTCTGCCCCGCGGCTATCGCTGTTCCGCCTGCTCCGGAGTCCGTTATCAGCGCATCCGTGCACCACGTCCTCGAAAGGCCCACTACGGGGAAATTGTCGAAATTCAGTTTCCCGTGATTAAGCACCCACGCGCAGCTAACCTGCTCGAGGCCCATTCCGTCCCCTATCATTATGATTACGTTCCGGACCTCAGCATCCTGAGGAGGCTCGACAAAGGAGACGACATCATATGTCCTTGGCGACTGATAGTACTGGAGCTCCGGTTCCTTTTCCTTGCAGGAGCAAAGGAGGACGAACGCGGATGCAAACAAAAATAGTACGGACCTTTTCATTATCATAGGTTTTCTTAATTTGTAAATGTACGAAAAAAGGATTTGACTTCCAAAGGGATAAAGGCATCACGCCGGCGAAGTCGGACTGAATTTCGGGTATTCGAGTTCCATCTGCTCAAAAAACCTCTCCTCAGCCGCCGCGTATTTATAATCAAGATAATTCCCTTCCCGCGCTATCCAGAGTTCAAACACACGGTCGTCCATAACGTAAATCCCTTTTGAAAGTCTTTTTATAAGGGGACTCTTCTCGTCCTGCAGAGCGATTAGCGATTTCTGTACGCTGGAAGCGCTGTCCAGCCGGTAGTAATGCATATTCTTCGACGATGTAAGGTTCCCTGCAATACCCATTGCGGCAATACAGTAAAGAACGTTTCGCGTATTTGGCCTTTCTATTCTGCTTAGTATTTCACGATAAGAATTGTCCCTTTGGTCAAGAAGGATTTCCACCGCTCCCTTTATCGAGTCCACGTCTATTTCCTTTCCCGGGCGAGAATTTCTGAATACGGCATTCATCGTCTCCTGCATAGGAGCGGTTTCCCCGGAAAACAGGATATACAAAAACCTTGAGGCTTCGTAGGATATCCTGCGTCCATATTCTTCGAGGACTGACTTGCAAAAGATATGATACTTATCCAATGAAAGCTCCCTGATATCAAACGGAGATGCGCTTTTGTAGAAAGGCTGGGTGTTCAAATTGAACATCTCCGTAAGCATATGGCTAGAACTGCCGGAGAAAACGAATCTGGTATTGTTCATTTTCTGGATATAGGAACGGAGGATCGCCGCCATTCTTTCGGGGTAGTACTGTATCTGCTGGAATTCGTCGAAAACGACGATGTTTGGCTTTTTTGTGTTTTCCAGGAAAGAGAACAGTTCATCAAGCGGAATCAGGGGCATCTGGGAAGGGGTTATCCCTATCCTTGGCAAAGAATAGTTCCCGGTAACAGGATTGTATTCTCCAAGGGAAATACTGAGGTTCTTTGCCATATTCTCAAAATCTTTCCGGACTCTCGCGCCCCTCGAAAACGGCGCACCAAGAACCTTTCCCTGGAACAATACGTGAAAGTCATTGAGGCACGTAGTTCCGAAAAGGTCCAAATACAACGTATTATAGCGGGCAGTAACCTCCGGGTGATCAAAAATATGGTAAATAAGGCTGGATTTCCCTATCCTTCTTTTTGCCTTAAGCACCACATTATTCCCGTTATTCAGCAGGTCAATTATCTCATCGGTCTCTCTTTCCCTGTCACAGAAATACTTATAGGGAATCTTAATTCCCGTATAAAACGGGTTGATTGGTCGCGCAGTCCTTGCCATAGTTCAGCTTTTTTGCAAAGATAAGTATTTCTGTAATTTTATCCAAATTGGATAATCCGAAAAAGATAAAAGACCGGCCCGGTAAAGGGCCGGCCGTGAACAACAAATAACTGATTGCGACTAAGGGGCGACGTATGCGGGTAGGGTTACGGATAGCATTGATGAATTTTTAGCTGGTGCCGGAGAATAAACCGAGCCCCAAGAATCACCTATGCTTTCATAGTACAATAGAACGCCAAGCTTAACACTTCCTCCAGTTGAAAGTATTGTATTAGCGCTTCTATCAAGCTTCATTTCCGTATAAACGTCATCGCCAACCCTGAGAGACTGGCCATCCAAAACAATCGCATTGGAGTTGGGGCTAACCCACGATCCGTACCTCAAATTCCATCCGAGACTTATATTTGAGGTATATGTATCATTATTCCAGAACCACGCAGCCGAAGCAGACGAGCTGTCTCCAACATAAAACACTATCAAATTCGCCTTGTTATACGAAGGATCCGTCTGGATTCCCGTAGCATCCATTTTCAAAAGCATATAAAGATATGAAGCATCTGAAGCAACCTTCATCTCAGTCATCGGACTCGTCCCAGCCGTTGATCCCAAAGGCGAATCCCAGTCGATTCCAAATTTTGAAATGAAAGGAACTCCGACACCCTTCACATCCGTTGACGGAACCGGCACAATAACACCCGTACCTACATCATCAGTGAACCTGGCCTTGGCTGAAGCGCTCAAAAGGGTATTGCCATAGTTGGCACCGGCATCCATATTGAACAGGGTGATATTCGGTTGAAGCTTACACCATTTCCTACAAGGAATATAGAAAGTTGCTGTTTTTGTGGAAGGATTGACATTGACCGTTTGTGAAACAGTTGTCGTTCCGCTTCCTGAATAACATTCCAGGTATAAGTCGCTTCCCGATCCATTAATCTTGGAAGTTCCTGAAAGGTAATAACCGTCAGCAGTATGGGTTATTGTCATTTTGACCTTAGAAACATCCATATTTGTGAAAGTGAACTTATAGCACTTCGAAAGATGCTTGAAGGAAAAATTGTTAGATCCATCTCCCTGCGCCCACATCGGGATTGGTGCGATTTCATATGACGAACGGGAGGAAAAATCTGTTTCTGAGGGGACATTGAATGAAATCGGATTCGCCGCGCCTTTTGTAAAGGTATGTCCGCTATCCGCAGGATAGAGAGCCCATTTTACACCATCATTAGCAGCCAAGGCATCATCATATGCTCCTATGGTCAACCCACCTTCTACTGTTCCGGTAAAGGTTGCCGTTGTTCCACCGGAAGCAGTTGTGAAAGTTTTGAAGACATTGTTGCCATCCCCATCGTGGAACAGGACTGAAATCTCATCCCCGGCACTCCACGAGAATGTGACATCGCCCGCATATGCAGTCTTCGTCATATCAGATGCATTGGCTCTGATTGTCATAGTATAAGAACCGTCTGGATTGTACTGAATATCGCTCCCTGGTTCTATGCTTTTTTCACAGGCTACGGCCGCTATTACGGCCACTCCAAGAACAAAAAGAATCTTTTTCATAGCGATACTCTCCTTTTAATCAAACAAATCATCCCAATCCGAAGACATCAATGTTTCGTCCTTTGTCGTATTCGCCCCGGATACACCGGTGAACGACTCGCAGAAATTTCCCTCCACCCGGACATCCAAAAGTTCAATCTGGGGGGGGGCAATAATTTTGTTTTTTCATACGGTTGATTTTTAATAAGTTTTAGATTATTTCTTAAAAAGCGTATATCCTGTTTCGACGGTCCCGTCGGGGGCAGTCACGAAATAAAAAGGAGTCGCGGAAGGATCAAAGAGAACCTGTTCCGGATCCACAAAGAAACAGTCCCAGCCGGGCTCAACGGGAAGCGGCCCGCGGCCGACACAAAGGGCGATAAGCCAGGTATCGGCCCACTCCGGAGAAATAAAACCGGTCATAGCGTCAACGCACGAGGGACACGCCTGGTCAACCACAAGAAACAGCGTCTTCTGGACAAGAGGAACGTTCGAAATCTTGTACTCGCGGTCATAGATACGGGGAATATCGGCCCTCATTCCCACGCGGTTGTGAAGGCAATACTCCCGGCGGGTGAGAAAGAGTTCCCTTTCATATCCGTCCATTATGCCCTCGGAAACAATCCTGTCAGCGGCATAGACGAACAAAGTATCAGAGTGACAGGGAGACAGCAACGAGCCAAAGCCCTCGTACAGCCACTGGGAATATACATAATAACTCACCGGCTGGGACGAAACCCTGTCCAGCAAAAGGTCGATCCCTGCAATGGCATCCTCCACAGGAGCAGAAACGGCGAGCTCCGCAAAATCCGCAAATTCCTCCTCCGAAGCGCGGATATCGGAAATATCGAGAGAACGCGAAGCCCAGTAAGAAGCCACTGAAGGTCTCTCACGACAGGCACCCATAAGGACAGCCAGTGCTGCGATATATAATACGGAACGTCTCATCAGAGTTCGAAAAGCTTGTTGTAACCTGTTTTGGAATCAAACACATCCTCGTTTGCAAAGGCGATACTGTACTCCGGACGGTTGTAAAGGAGCGGATCCGGGAGATTCATATACATTGTCCCCTTCTCTGAAGGAAGCTTTACATCCACGAGAACAGTATGCGCGCCGCAGTGCCATTTCCTGGGATCCGAAGGCACGTCGAATATCGTCGCGCTGCCGGACTCATCGACAAATACCAGCTCCACCTTTCTTGGGTTCACAGGCGAAGCAAATCCGGTATTGCGGAAGTTGATGGCGATGCTGGTATTCCCCTCGTCATCGACCTCCTCCTTACGTTCCACATTGTCAAGTACAAGGCGATAGCCTAGGCGGTCCACAATCTCGTCAAAGCAGCCGGTGCTCTTCCAGCGGTCGATGACTCCTCCGTGATAACCTATGTTGAGATAGGTCCAGTGGTAGTCCGCCATATCCTTAAGGGAAGCCTCACAGGTGCAGTAATCGGATACATTGCAGGTTTCCCCGCCCATAACGGTATAGCGCGTCTCCGCCTTCCAGAAAGCGCGGTCGGACGGCTCGTTGTCAAAGGTACCCCAGTCCTCGGACGAGGCGCCGAAGCAGTCGTTGTGTCCGCCTATACGGGAAAGGGCGGTTCCCTTGTTGGCGGTAGCATAGGTCAGGGTGTCCTTCACACTGAGCCCATACATCCTCATCTTGAACTGAGGAGTGCGAACCTGGATTTTGCGAGAGGCGGGAAGAGCGTCCAGAAGCGCGTCAGCAAGGTGGCGGCGAGGCTGATAATCAGCATCTGAGGACGGCTGGAACACGAAATTATCCGTATAGTACCACTCGCCCCATACGCCCACGAAACCGGCCTGGAGCACAAAAATCACATCCTCATTCTTTTGGAGAAGGGGCTTCAGCTGCTCCACCTGGTGAAGCACCGTCTTTTCCGATGCGTCCCAGGGCTTGTCGCTCTCGCGGTCCTTGTATGCAAAGCGCAGGATACACTTGGCGCCTCCTTCACGAAGAGCGTCCATACAATCCTGGATCTTCTTCAGGAAGTCGCTCGAGATATCCCCGTTTCCCTCCATAAAATCGTTAAGGTAGAAACCAAGATAGAAAAGGGTCCTGCCCTCTTTTCTCTGGGCCTTGACGGAAGAAACCGATATGGGCGAAGTGCCGCTCCTCAGGTCCACGGGATAATAGAACCCGCGCTCTGGGTTTACAACGGGAGCCTCCGCTTCCCGGAAAGTGTACTTCACACCGGTCCAGTCATAGCCTCCCGGATTGTCATCGGTGGTATCGTCCGGAAGTTCAACTGATCCGCCATCATCAACCTGCTGTCCGGTACCGTCACCGTCACCGTCATCGTTACCGCCACTATCTCTCACGCTGAAGGAAACATCGCAGGAGAATACAAGAGCTGCGGCCGCAAGGCCAAGGAGAAATTTCTTTATCATCGCTTACAGTCTTTCAAATACAGGAAGAATATCTATCGGAACATCTATGGTGTAAGTTCCTCCTTCAAGGATGGCGCCGCCATCAAGGGAACGCCACTGGCCGGACGGGAGTATTACGCTGCGGGAGGTTCCCTTGTCCAGCATAGGCGCGACCAGGAGACTGTCCCCCAGCATAAACTGGTCCACGACATTCTCAAGGCCCTCGTGGGGGAATACATACTCCAGCGGAGCGACAATAGGTTCTCCGGTTGATGCCGCGCGCAAAAACAAGCTTTCGATCCGGGGAAGAAGTGAATTCCGGAGAGCGACGCAGCCAAGTACCGCGTCGTAGCGCTCCTTATCCAAGACACGCCAGGGAGCCAGCGAGAACTGCATCATAGGCATTAAGGCGTGGACCTGCGCAGAACGCACGATAAGGTCAGGATCTGTCTTTCCGCTCAGGAAAGTTTCAAAGCTGCCGCCTCCAACCATATCAGGGCAGCAGAAACTGAAGCCCATAAGACTTTCCGCCATCATCTCAGGAATAAGTTTGCGAAGGTCTTCCCAGGAATGGCTCTTGTCGTGAAGTCTCTGGACTATAGGCCTTCCGGCATTGCGCCATCCGGCCCTGAGTTCATTGTAAGGGAAAGATGCGGCATTTTCAACAAACAGTGAGCACTGTTCCCAGGCAGGGACGTCGCCTCCCTTTGCCAGAGCGTCTGAAGGATAAAAGTCAAAATCGCCGGCATCAAACTTGAATCCATCCACCCCGTAGTCGTCCATAAGGCGGCGAAGCTGGGCATTGAACCATTCCAGCGCAGCTTCGTTGGAGAAATCCAGGACCGCCGACGTCCCGTTCCACCAGCGCACAGGATAGGGGTCGCTTGCCTCCTCCCAGCTCCGAGCTCCGGTAAGCAGGAAGCCTTTCCCTTCCATTATTTCCCGACAAATCTGATACTGGTCCATACTCACAAAGGGGCAGATCCAAAGCATCAGCTTGAATCCCATAGCGTGAAGCTGGTCGCACATCGCCTTTGGATCCGGGAACCGTCCGGGATGGAAAACCCATTTTCCGTAATCCTCCTGCCAGGTATCGTCAATCATAATAATACCCGGAGGAAGTCCGTTGGACAGAATTCCCTCAGCATAACTTAGAACACCTTCCTGATTCTGGTCATACATAAGCTCGATCCAGGTGTTGTACTGGGGAAAGCGGTAAAATTCTGAGGGAGGAAGAACCCCGTCGGAGGGAAAATGCTTTCGGGAAGCCGCCTTGAATGCATCTGAAAGGGTCTTTCCCGCCTTTTCCCACTCCACCGGGGCGGAATTGCCAGTTATTACCACGGAGTTTTCCTGTATGCGGAAAGAGAAAGGAGCGTCGCTCCAGATGTACTTACCTTCCGATGTGAGAAGGAGCGGGTTCACCTGATTGGAAAGATTGTACGAAAGGGATGTTTCGAATCCTGGTGCAAAAGGCATCAGAGAGCCATCCTTGATATGGCCGCCCCATACGGCCTCGCCATCCTCAAGGGGAACGACTATCTCCCCGGAAGTTTTGCATCCGGAGAAAAAAACTGCAACGACAATAGGCAGCAGTACCGCTGAAAGTATTTTTTTTCGCATACTATTCAACACTTACCGTAGTTATCTTGTTGTATCCGCTGAGTTCATCCCAGACATCCTGGTTGGCCAGACGAATGGAGTAAAAAGGATTCGAAAAAAGTGCGGGCTCCGGATCCGGAAGATTCAGGGAAAGAGTATATTCTCCGGCCTTTTCCGGGGCGGGAACAGTCACATCCACAGTGGTGACGGTGCCCGCATACCAGGTTCTAGGATCAACTTTGTCGAGAGTAACTGCGGACGAGGTGCCATCGGCCCCTGTGAACACCAACTGTGCAAGCCGTGGGTTCTGGGGCGCGGAAAAACCGTCGTTACGCATTTTCAGGACAAGCCGCACAGGTTCTCCGGCCTTTACGGTCGGGCTTATGAAAGCCTTGTCTATGGAAAGACGATAGCCAAGGCGGCGGGAAATCTCATCGAAGCACTTATCGGTACGCCAGATACTGAGTACGCCCGTGTGGAAAGCGCTGTTCAGATATGTCCAATGATAGTCTTCCAGCGCCTTAATCGCATTATCACACTTACAGTAGGAAGATATCTTGCAACTCTCCCCTCCCATTATGGTATAACGGGAATCAGCCTTCCAGAATTCGCGTTCCGTGTCTCCGTGGAAGGTTCCCGTATCGTTGGACGATGCAAGGAAACAGTCATTATGACCGCCAACCCTGGAGACCGCAGCAGGTGAATGGGCCGTAGCTGATGTGAGAGTATCCGTAACGGAGAGCCCAAGGAGTTTCAATTTGAACTCAGGAGTCCTCAACTGGACCTGCCGTCTCTCGGGCAGTGCATCCAGAAGGGCCTCCAGGACGTGCTTTCGTGGAGTAAAGGACGCTTCGGAAACCGGATTCATATTGAAGTTGCTGGTATAATACCATTCTCCCCATACTCCGATAAACCCGGCCTGAAGGACCAGGATAACATCAGCATTCTCCTGAAGAATAGGTTTTACCTGCTCAATATGGCGCAGAACCCAAGCCTCGGATGCATCCCAGGGTTTGTCACTCTCGCTGTCCTTGTATGCAAAACGGACTATTGCCTTGCCACCGCCTTCCCTCAGATTCTCAAAACACGAGGAAATACCCTCAAGGTACTGCTCGCTTATATCGGATTCCATAAAATCCGTGAGATAGAACTCCAGGAGCATAAGTGTGTAATTGAACTGCCTCAAACTGGTCACTGTGGTTGCGGCGAATGCCGTTGGAGCGGCTCCGTGAAATTCCACGGGGCGGTAGAATCCACGTTCGGGATTGGGAAAATCCTCATCCGACGAAGTGAATTCCAGAGCCGTAAGAGCCTTGTATGCTTCATCTGGATCTGGTTCCCGCTTGCATCCGCAAAGGATTGCAGCGGACAGGGCGGCAGCAAGGTATAACAGTCGTTTCATTTGTTACAGATTGATCTGTGCGATTTTGTTATAACCGCTATCCTCCTCCCAAGTGCCTGTATTGGCAAGACGGATGGAATAGCGGGGATCGTCGTGGATAGTAGGTTCAGGATCCGGAAGGTTAAGATACAGGGTATAGGCTCCGGAGGGAATATCCTCGGGGATGGCGAGGTTTACGTCCACGGTGGAGACCATATTCTCGAACCAGAAACGGGGATCTACATCCTGTGTCTTGACTGTGAAAGTATTCTCCTCTCCCTTGAAGATGAATTCCACATCACGCGGGTTCTGGGGAGCGGCATAGCCTTCGTTACGGATCTTGAGTACGAGCCTGAGGTCCTTTCCCTTTTCGGGCTCCGGAGTCAGGTATGCATTTTCAAGCACAAGACGGTAGCCCATCCTGTGGAGTATTTCATCATAGCAGTCCTCCTCCTTCCAGCGGGCGAGGACGTTCTTGTTGTAGTCGTCGTTAAGGTATGTCATATGGTGGGCCTTAGACATAGCGAGTGAATTCTCGCAGTGACAGGCCAGCGCCACATTACAGGTTTCTCCGCCCCATATCGTGTATCTGGAATTGGCATAGACAAAGGACCGTTCCACAAGACCGTGATATGTGCCCACATCGTCATTGGATGAGACAAAACAGTCATTGTGATGGGCAAGGCGGGACAGGATGGATCCGTCGTGGGCGGTCTTAAGGGTCAGGGTGTCTGAGGCGGTAATATTCAGCATACCGATGATGGCGCCGGGATAGCGGATTGCTATCTGACGCTGAGCGGGAACGGCCTCGAGCAGTTTGTCAAGGAGCTGTCTCCTGGGGACGTAATCCTCGACGGTCTTGGGATCGAAGCCGAAGTTGCTGGTGTAGTACCATTCGCCGAAGGTGCCTATAAATCCGGCCTCAAGGACAAAAATCACATCCACGTAATCCTTGAATACAGGTTTAAGCTGGTCGATATGGCCGCTGATTACTTCCCAGGTTGGATCCCAGGGCTTTGCGCTCTGCTCGTAGGAGCGCTTGTAGGCAAAACGCAGGATGCATTTGAATCCGTTATTGCGAAGGGCCTGAAGGTTGTCGCGGATATACTGGAGGTAATCTTCGGAAATGGGACTCTCGAAGAAAGAATCCAGGTAATAGATTGTATATATAAGGGTCCTCCCAAGGGCCCTCTGCTGTTCAAGCATCGTATCCGAGATCACCACTCTCCCCTGCGAGGCCTTGAACTCCCGGTGCGACAGGAAACCGCGCTCGGGGTTCGCAAAATCCGATTCATCCGCGGAGAATTCGAGTTTTGTGAGCATACTGTAGTCAGGTTCGTTCTCTGCGTCGCTGTCATTGTTTTTGTGACAGGAGCAGGCAAGCAGCGAAGACAGGGCTACACATACAACTATGAATGTAAGTCTCTTCATGGGTAATGACAGTTTATTTAACAATAAGGCCACAGCCACCGCCAACGGCAGCTGTGGCCCGGATTTGAGCGACTTCCGACTACTTGTCGATAGTTACGTCAAGCATATTTGCAAGACCGTTGGGGTTGTCATCAGTCGATGCAGCATTGGGAAGCCAGGCGATGGAAGACCAGTTCTGCTGGATATCGATACCAACACCGAAGGTGTCAGCGAAATCGATGCCGGGAAGCATCTCACGAACGATCTGGATTTCATAAGCGTTGCCGCTACCCATTCCGTGAGCGATGCCGGATCCTTCAGGGAGGATAGCGCCCCACATATCAGCCTCGTCACCGGGCCTGCCGGGCTCAACCCATTCCCAACCGCTTCCGTTGGCTTCGCCCCACCATTTCCAGAAGGAAGGATTCCAGTCATTCCACTCACCGCTGGAGAAGATGGCAGTTTCCATCATACAGTCAACGCAGGCATCAGCAAACTCGTCACCGTATCCACCGGTTGCCTTGTTTCCGTCACTGTTAAGATAAACGTGAACTGCAGGCCAGCTGCGATCCTCAACCTGCTCGCCGTCAAACTCGAAATAGATGTTCAGATAAACCTCATCGGCATAGGCCTTGAGAACCTTAAGAGCGTCCTTGTCATCGTTCTTGTTGGTTGCAACAGCAACCTTGGATGCATCGAGGGCTGCCCAGTCGGAGAAATCACCGTCGACTTTGATCTTGGAGACGAATTCGGTATCTTCATCATCCCCACCCTTCTTGTCCTTGTCATCCTTGTTGCAAGCTTCGAAGCTTACGAGGACTGCTGCGCAAAGAGCAGCATACATGAAAAACTTTTTCATAATTTTTGTTTGAAGTTAATGATTGTGTGTTATTTGGGTTTTGGTTTTATTTATTGCTGGTAAGGCCGCTGGAGGCTGTTTCCGCATAGGGGATATAGGCGGGGAACTTGGCGTCCAGATCATCAAGAGTAATGATCTCCCACTTGTGCTCTCCGGCATAATGGCGGTTTACCTCCTTTCCGTTACGATAAAGGTCGAGCTGGCGGAATCCCTCGTAGAAGAGTTCCAGGCGGCGCTCATCGATAACTGCATCCAGAACATTGTCATAACCGCTGTCTGCGAGATTAGTCGTCGTATAAAGGGCTTCGCCGCTGAGTCCGGCCCTTGAACGGGTCATATTCATATACTTGATTGCGTTGACAGGATCGTTCTTGTGGGCATAGGCCTCAGCAACGTTGAGTATAGTCTCGCCATAGCGGAAGAACACGTTGGAGGAAAGGAGTTCCTCTCCGTCCTGGCCGGTAAACTTGGAAACCATATAAGCAGGCATAGTCAGGCGGGTACCCTTGGCATTATCTTGTGCCGTACGCAGGAAAACTCGGGTTCCACCCGTGATATCATCCTGATCTTCGGCATCGGTCTCATATCCCGTGATGTAATACTTGGTATCCTTGTGGTCTACAAGCGTATGGATGGTATATGTACTGGAGCCGGATTTCGCCGTAAATGTTCCGTCTCCGTTATCCGTTACATTCGGCGTATAGCCTGAGTCTCCCTTGGAGGAGGTTATCATCACATTGAGCCTGTAATCGTGAGTGCCGTCCGGCTTTTCCGGCCAGCTGACCATAAGCTGTCCTTCAATGGGGGCCGCATAAGAGAAATAGGCTTTGCGGCGGCCCTCGTCAGGCCAGCGGTACAGAAGATCCACCAGGGGCTCGGAGCAGTAAATCTCGCACCATCCGATACCACCCACACCATTTGAGGAATAGTACATCGAACCAAGCTGAGCGTGCTGTGAATACTGGTAGTCGTTTATGGAACGGTTGATACACCAGATTGTCTCCTTTGAGGTCTGCGCATTCGCGAAATACCCCGCGAGGTCAGTGTCCAGATGGGACGCAGGATCATCCCCAAGAAGCTGGGCGGAGATGTTTATGCATTCGTCCCAGTCGCCCTTGTACAGATAAAGACGTGACAGCAGGGCAAGGGGCGCTTCCTCTCCCACAAAACCTTTGTTGCCGCGACGTGACTTGCCTTTGAGAAGATCGTAGGCCTTTTTGCAGTCCGCCTCCACCTGATCGTAAACCTGACCGACCGTAGCCTTCTCCGTCTTGGAACAGTCTGTGGAAGTGCGCAGCACAACACAAGGCTGTTCAGCATTGCTGGGACGTCCCTCAACATAGTAAGGACGCGCATAGATGTTAGCAAGGGCAAAGTGTACGAATGCACGGAGGAAGTAATTCTCTCCAAGAAGAAGGTCTCCTTCATTTGAAGCTCCCTCCTGGATTGCCTCGATATTGGAATTAGCCCCGAACAGAATCTTGTAGGATATATACCAGAAGTATCCCAGATTGTAGCAGGTGGGATCATCGGTATAATTGAGGATTTCCGTGAAAGGGTCCTCCGAATGACGACCCTGCGCAAGGTTGTCACCGCGAAATTCCGTCATCTGGAAATAATGCTTCACCCAGGTGTTGTTGGAATATTCACTGCCTTCGAACAGGACGACATCCTTGAACATCGAGTACAGACCGTCGGTGGTATATACGGCGGCGCTGGGATCACTCTTGAGCATAGTGGATGTCATAGTGTCGGAACGGTAGAAGTCCATCTGGCAAGACACCGCAAAGAGTGCAACAGCTATAATGTATAATGCTTTTTTCATAACTTGTACTCGCAAAATTAGAATTTTATCTCAATTCCTCCAACTATGGAGAAAGGAACAGGGTAATTCATAGAGTATGTACCGGCCAGCTGCCAGGTGGAACCCTCAAGCTGAACCTCAGGATCCATACCGGAGAAGCGCGACAGGGTAGCGATGTTGTCGGCCGACACATAGACTTTCGCAGCCTTCATCTTCACGTAGTCTGTAACCTTCTTGGGGAGGTTGTACCCCAGGGTGACATTCCTCAGACGGAAGAAACTGCCGTCCTCGAGGAAACGGGAGGATATCTGCGAGCCCTTGCTTCCAAGGTCAATCCTGGGATGTGTCGCGATATCGCCCTTCTCCTCCCAGCGGCTCCAGCCCAGTCCGTTGTCGATAGACATCATATTGTGGGTTGCATCGCTTCCGTCGTGGTCCATTGAAACACGGGTGGAGTTGAAAATCTTGTTGCCGTAAATGAAACTGCCGTTTGCGCTCAGGAAAATGCCTTTCCAGGTAAGGGTGGTGTTAAGACCGCCGCTGAAAAGAGGAGATGCAGATCCGCAGGTCTGGAAAGTAGCCTTGGAATAGTCGTTGGTCGTGGAGACGCTTCCGTCTTCGGCGACAACCTCCCAGAGGGGATCTCCGTTTTCGGGATCCACGCCTGCCCACTTTGGCATATACCAGGTGTAGAGGTCCTGACCTTCCTTAACCTGCTGGGCTTCTCCGGAAGAAACTTTCTGGAGGAAGTCTCCGTTTGGAAGATAAACAACACGGTTGCGGTTGAGGCCGATGTTGAAACCACCCGTCCACAGGAAATCACGCTTTTTGATAATATTTCCGTCGATGGCGAACTCAACACCCATATTGCTGATGGTTCCAACGTTCTGCATATACTCGGTAAAGCCTGTCGAAGGAGAAACGGGGACCGCGAGCAGGAGGTTGGTATTTATCGTACGATACAGGTCAAGGCTGATATTGACATCCTTCCGGGTTGTCATCTCAAGTCCGAGGCTGGACATATACGCTTCCTCCCATCCCAGATTGGGATTGGACTGACGATCCATAATTGCCGCCACGTTGCCGCCATAGGTCTTGGAAAGCAGATACAGATCCTGATAGAGGAATTCCTCGATATTGTTGTTTCCCGTCTTTCCATAACCGGCACGGAGCTTGAGCATCTTGAAAGCATCCACGTTCTTCATAAAGTTCTCCTGGGAGATAATCCAGGCTCCGGAGACTCCGGGGAAATAACCGCCGCGAGCTTTCGGTGCAAAACGGGAAGTCTCATCGTAACGGATGGATGCAGTGACAACGTACTTGCCCTGATATGCCCACTGGGCCTGTGCAAGCCACGCCCAGGAACGTGTGGAATATTCAAAACCCTCCACATTGAGAATGGTGGAACAAGTACTCAGGGAAGTCTGACCGTTAGGCATTCCTTCTCCCGAGGCGTTACCCTGCCTGGTGTGTCCTCCGCCGTATTCCCAACCCAAGATCGCGCTTACGCTGTGGTCTCCGAAGTTGTTGACGTACTTGAGTAGATTGGTGGTACCGAAACCTGACCAGCTGGAATTGGAGTTGTAAAGATATCCCTTACCGGCGTGTCCGGGGACATTGGTACGGGGATCGTAGTACTCCTCATAGAAGCCGTTCGACGAATCGAAACGGTTGGTTGAAGTAAAGATAAGCCAGGGAGTGATGTTCCAGTTAAGCTGGGCATCAGCCGTAATGGATTCGCCGTGGTTGATCGCGAAGTTGTAAAGCTCGTTGTGGAAAATGTTGTAACGGTTTCCCGAGTACCAGTCCTTTCCGTTATCCGAACGGGTTCCGCTGTCCACATAAAGGGGTTCTCCGGTATTCTCGTCGTACGCACTGTCGAACGGGAGCATATAATATGCGCTCTCGAGAGTTACGTATGAAGAAGTCCCCTGCTCTTTGGTACGGTTGTATGCAACGCGGAAATTGACGGTAAGCTTGTCATTGATCGGAGTGGACAGGTTGAGCCTGGCGGAACCCCTCTTGAAGTTCGTGTTGATAAGGGAACCCTGCTCATCGTAGTAGTCCACACTGGCGAAGTAGGAAGTCTTTCCGGTTTTTCCGGCTACGGAACCGTAATAGTCCTGGACAATGCCGGTACGGAACGATTCGTTCATCCAGTCAAAGCTCACGTCCTTGACTGACTTAGGGTAGAGGGCATTGAGAACGGTCTTGGAATAAGCCTTCTTGAGGACGTCATAGAATTCCTCCGAGTCCATCGGACGGAACCTTCCCGAAAGGGCCTTCTTGATACCTGCGTTGACCTTGAAGTTCACCTCCACGTTGTCTTTGGCGCTCTTAGTAGTGACGACAATGACACCGCCCGCCGCAGAGGCACCGTACAGAGCCGTTGCGGAAGCATCCTTGAGGATGGTGATGGTCTCCACATCGTTTGGATTGAATGAACCGCCGGCGACTCCGTCTACCACATACAGGGGATCCGCACCTGCGGTAATGGAACCTGTTCCGCGAATACGGATCTGGGCTCCGTCTCCGGGCTGGCCGGAAGAATTGAGGACCAGCACGCCGGCGGCCTTACCCTGAAGCATATTACCGACGTCGGAAGTGGTGATGTTGGTAAGCTGCTCTCCGCTCATAGTAACTACGGAACTGGAAAGCTCGTTCTTCTTCTGGGTAGTGTAACCAAGGACGACGACCTCATCAAGGGCCCTTGCCTCCTCTGTCATTACGACGTCAATTCTGGTTCGGGAACCCACGGGTTCAACTACATCATCATAACCCAGAGAGGAGAAGGTAAGCGTCGCGTCGGGGCGTACCTGAACAGAGTAGTTACCGTCAAAATCGGTAGTCACCCCGCCTCCGGTAGATACCATAACGGCAACTCCTACGACGGGTTCGCCGTTTGCGGCGTCAGTAACCCGACCGGAAACGCTGTGTACCTGTGCGTACACCGGGCGGACAACGGCCAATGCAAGAATAAGCGCAAAGGCTTGTAACAGACGTTTTCTCATAGTATACTTGATAATAATTTATTTCACGCTGGTAACTGTGAGCATATTGCCCCAGCCCTCGGTATTGTCATCAGTAACTGCACCGTTGGGCATATTGGAAAGTTCACCCCACGCGGAGGTATAGAAGCGGATTCCGGCCTGGAAGACATCTCCCATCTGCATAGGAACAGCCGTTTTTGCTGCGGCACCGTTGAATATTTCCTTTATAAGGCAAATCTCATACTGATTCCCGGCCCCCTTGCCGCTTACGAGGCTGTTTCCGCTGCTGAGCGCTACAACCCAACCTCCATCAATCCTCTGATGAAGGGTTCCGTCAAAGTCGATGAACTTACCTTCCGCCCCAACTGAACCCTCGATGATAAAGTCATAGGACTGAAGGAAATAGTTCGAATAACCGGACGTGAATTCCCCGTCAACGTTCAGACACAGGCGGATAGGAAGCTTGTCTCCTTCCAGGAGTTCCTCCACAGAGTCCTTGTCGTACTCGAAGTAGAAATAGACGAAATCCTGATCGGCGCAGACCTTTATCTGCTTCACGGCATCCCATAAGCCGTCCGGGTCCGCGCTCGCGGAGGCCACCTTGGTAGGATCCACAGCCGCCCAGTCCTCGAAACTGCCGTCAATCTCGATTCCAAGGCCGTTGTCCGTAATCTCTTCTTCCTCTTTTCCCTCTCCACCGGACTTTTTATTATCGTTCGTGTCATCTCCCTGACAGGAGCAAAGGCATACAAGCGCTGCGATTAACGCCAAAGAAAGCTTTTTCATAGAAACTGTTATTTTATAGCAAATCGTTTAGTCCTATAAGGTTGAATGCGCGGAAATACTTGTCCATATCCCTTTCGATACGGCCAAGGACGACCTCCTCTGGGGCATAGCCCAGTCTTTCGAGGTTTGCATAAAGGAATCCGCGGGCTGCAAGGGAACGGGGCTGCTGCCAGATGTAACGGCAGCAGGTAGCGACGATCCAGTCCTGACGCTCAGGGGTGAGTTCCGGAAGGTCCTTGCCCATTTCGTCCTCGTGGAGCCACTTTTCCCAGCGGTGGGACTCCCGGACCTCCACGAGAAGGGTTTCCTTCATATGTGACAGGACAGCTACGCGGCCTTCCGCGTGATGCTTTTTCTCAAGCTCCTCGAGTTCGCACAGAGCCCTGTACTCGCTTATAGTGAATTCGGGTCCGACGTTTGCTGCGCCCATACCGCATACCGGATACTCCTCGGGGTTAGCTACATCATCGGTGTAGTGACCCTTGATGTAGCTACCCAGAGGACGTACCTTGGACGTCAGACGCCTGGCGACTTCCCCGTCGAAGATGGTGGTATCCAGGTCGGTTCCCACCTTTCCTACGATGAAGCAAGGCCAGACATCGTCAAGTCCTGCAACCATTAACCCTTTTTTAAGGTCTTGAATGAATGTGTCGAAAGTAGTCTCGTCAGCGAGTCCGCCGTGGACCTCCTCGGTTCCTACTTCGTACGAGATGGGGGCAATCCCCTTTTCCTTCCGGAAACGCTCGACGTGGGCGATAAGTTCCACGGTGCGCCTCGCGACAAGATGTATGTCTATGATTTCACCCTTGGGGACATTGATATCCACCGTCGGGTCCACGTGAATGAGGTCATATCCCGCGAGGACAGCAGCCTCAAAGGACTTTTTCACTCCGTTCATCGCATCCTCCACGGACCATTTCTCCGTCCTCTGGCGGTCTTTCAGCCAGGGGCCGCCGTGGTCGATCGCAATGATGACCGGGCCGGTGAAGTTAACGCGCTCCGTTTCGAAACGGACTGTACGGACGAAGTCTTCCTGAGTCATTCCGGTGTATCCGCCGTCGCAGTCAATCTGATTGAGGGTTGCTGCGAAGTAGATTGGAGCGTTGTTGCGCTTTGCCGCCTGGAGGGAGGCGCGGATTACGGTCGGAGAGTTGGGGCAGGCCGCGAAGATGGTGCGCGGAATGCCGGTCTCAGCGTGAAGCTCGTCTATTCGGTGGAGAAGTTGTTCTGTCTTTTTCATATTCTAATAAATCGTTACACCCTCGACCACACGGGAAATGTTTCCGGATACGGAAGGAGAATCCGGGCACAGCCCGATTGCAAGAGACTTGAAATAACCGAGAAGCTGGGCCACGAACACAAAGGCCACCGCGCCGAACATCGAAGGGGTATCATCGGGGATTCCTATCTCTACAAAGAGGTTGAACTTGGAAACGTCCAGTCCGGGGTTATGGAAGCAGACCAGGACGGAGCCCTTGATATGGTTTTTGGCGACTATCTGGTCCACAAGGTCAATCTCATACTGTCTGACCTTCTCATTCGGGGAAAGCAGATAAACGATGAGGCTGTCCTCGTTGACAACGGCCTTGGGCCCGTGACGGAAGCCAAGGAAGGAGTCGAACGAGCACATTACGGCTCCGTCGGTAAGTTCCTGGAGCTTGAGCCTTGATTCCTCCGCTACACCCTTGAGGGGGCCGGATCCAAGGAATACCGCCCTCTTGAAATCCAGCGCCGCAATCTCCCTTATCCTATCCTCATAGCGGTCCATCGCAAGTTCCATATGACTTGCCACGGAGTCCACATACTGTTCCTGCTCCTCTATCCTGTCGATGGTTGCGATGAGAGAGCACACGAGGAACATTGTCGAATAGCTGCTTGTCATCGCCAGGGACTTGTCATTTGTCTCCGGAGGAAGGAGGACCGTAAGGATGTTGTCACCCTTCATCTTTGCGAGGGCGCCGTCAGCGTTGCAAGTGATGAATATATGGGCCACGGCACCGGCGGTACGCTCCACGGCCTTTACGGCAGCGACGCTCTCCGGGCTGTTGCCGGAACGAGCGAAAGATACAAGCAAAACCTTGCTTTCCTTGCCGAAGTACAGGCAGGGATTGGTAATGATATCCGTAGTCGCTATTGAACGGGCGCCCTTGAACGGGGTTTCAGAGAACGAACACTGAAGCGCATCTCCGATGTAAGCGGACGTCCCGGCCCCGGAAAGGATTACCTCGTAGCCTCCGCCGTGCAGGTACTTGTGGATAAATGAGGAAATCTCACCCTTACGCGCGCGCACAATCTCATATGAGGACTTCCAGACCCGCGGCTGCTGCTTGATTTCCCTGTAGGTATGGTGGTTGAGTGTCATTAAACAAGCATTATTATCGTTGCAAAATTAGAAAAAATGGGCTTTTATGTTTCGTTTTTGTTACGCTTTTTTAAAACGAAACACGACAAAACAACTAAAAAATACCACCTAAATAATTAATATACAATGATTTAGGTGGAATGACAAAAATATTTCAAGGGGTTTCGTTTTCTACGGTGTAACAGTCTCGACGTTAATTTTCATCGCTTTCAACTGGTTTCGGACGCTGGCCGGAAGATGGTAATCCGTAATGACGGTGTTGATTTTGTCCGGCATTGCGATGAAGGCAAGGGCCCTCTTGTTCACCTTGGAGGAATCGAAAACGGCTATGACCTCCCTCGCGCGGGAAATCATCACCTGATTGGTGCTGGCCTCTTCGACGCTCGGAGTGGAAAGGCCGGCCTCCACGGAAAAACTGTCCACTCCAAGGAAGAGTTTGTCGCAGTAGAACAGCTTCAGGCTGGATTCCGTGACGGCGCCTACGGTAGAATAGCTTGCCTCGCGGACATTCCCTCCAAGGAATATGACCTTGAAACGCTTGTATCTGACCGCCTCGATCATCGCATTGATCGAGTTAGTGATAATGGTAAGGTCTGTGAACTTCTCCAGGTTTTTGACAACCTCGAGGGCCGTTGTCCCCGAGTCCACCATAATGGTGTCCCCATTATGGATATGAGCTGCAGCGGCACGGCCTATGGCCTCCTTCTCCCGCATATTCACGAGCTGCTTGAAATTGAAATTACGCTCTTCCGGTTCCGTGTCCATAGTATGGGCTACGGTGATCGCACCCCCGTGGACGCGGATAAGGAGTTTCCGCTCCTGGAGAAGGCGGAGGTCTTTGCGGATAGTCACCTCCGAAACGCCGAACAACTCGCTGAGCTGGGCTACGTTAACGGAGGAATCCTCCTTAAGACGCTGCAGGATGGCAGACCGGCGGCCTTGGGCTGAGTCATATATGTTCATACGAAAGGAATAGGTTTCAGTTAGGCGACAAATATAACACTATTTCCGAAATGAAACAAAACGAAATATATTTTTTCTTTTAAAATGAAACAAAAATGAAATATTTCAGCTTTTTTTTCCCATATTCGTAACCTGAAACCACATAACCGTTTTATGAATCAGTACCAGATTGCAGCAATAGGCGAGCTCAACGTCGATATAATCCTTAACAGGATAGACTCACAGCCCGAAATAGGGAAAGAAAAGTTTGCAAAGGATATGACCGTCACCCTCGGAAGTTCAACCGCGATATTCGCGGCGAACGCCGCGGCGCTCGGATCGAGCGTATGCTTCGTTGGGATGGTGGGCCGTGACGCCTTCGGAACCCTTGTAAGGAAATCTCTCGAGGCCAAGGGTGTCGATACACGTTTTCTGATCGAGGGTGAAACCCCTACGGGCGCTACGATATGTATGAACTACGGCGAAGACAGGGCAAACCTTACGTATCAGGGCGCAATGGACGTAATGGGCCTCGACGATATCAACCCGGCCGTCTTCGATGAGGCGAAACATATCCACCTGTCTTCCCTTTTTATGCAGTCCGGACTTCTCAGGGACATTCACAGGATCCTTGAGATCGCGGAAGAAAAGGGCATAACGGTATCGCTGGACACCCAGTGGGACCCCGCCGAGACCTGGAAACTGGACTATAAGACCGTCCTCCCGAAGGTCACCGTCTTTATGCCCAACGAAAAGGAACTCCAGGCCCTTACCGGGAAAAATGACCTCGAGAGCGCAATCGCGGAGGTTCAGCCGTACCTCGGGCGCGCGATGCTCGTAAAGTGCGGGTCCAAGGGATCCCTCCTTGTCTGGAAGACCGGAAAGAGGGTTATGCTTCCGGCATTCCTGAACAGGGATGTGGTCGATGCCATCGGCGCGGGAGACAGCTTCAACGCCGGATTCATCAGCGCATTCGTCAAGGGGCTTCCCCTGGAGGACTGTCAGGAGACAGGGAACCTCACCGGCGCGGTAAACACTACCGCAGCCGGCGGAACCGGCGCCTTCACCTCGCTGGAGGACGTCAGGACAATCTGCCGCGAAAAATTTGGAAAAGAAATAAAACTATGAGAATATACACAGCCTTAATCGCAGCGGCGGCCCTTGCGGCAGCCTGCTGCGCCGCCCCGGAAAAAGACAGGCTGCTTGGTCCCGGAGACAAGGAGATTGGAAATATTGAAGTCTCCGTGGAGGAATCCTCCCCGGAAGGATTCGAAGGGATGACACTCCGGAGGGTGACATTCACCAACACAGGGAGCAAGCCGGCGGTGGTCACGGCTATGGAAACCTCCGCAATAAACATTAAAGGACACGACGTGTGGTCTTTGCAGCCCACATCGACAGAGGACCGCGCGGACTGGATACTCCCCGTTACCAGAGGCTTTTTCAAACGTAACTACCTGGGGATGAACGGCAGCGACTATGGCGGAGGAATACCTATGATATCCCTCTGGAACAGTGCTGGGAACCGCAGTGTCGGTCTCGCTGAACCGTGTCTCAGGCTCATATCTATGCCGGTATCCCGTAAGGGTAATACCGTAAGGGCCTGTATCCGCCGTGACTTTGAGGAGCCCGTCACGCTGGCTCCCGGCGAAAGCATATCGGGTTACCTCGATTTCATCATTGAGGGCGAGGGTGACTTTTTCAATCCCCTCAGGGAATACGCAAGGTATATGGGCAAGGAGTACGGCTATGAGGCTCCCGTATCCCCTTTGGATGCTTATGAGCCCGTCTGGTGCGCCTGGGGATACGAAAGGATGTTTACGGTGGACGAGGTCATAGGAACTCTCCCGAAGGTTGTGGAGCTGGGGTTCAAATGGGTGGATGTAGACGACGGTTACCAGAAATGCGAAGGTGACTGGGAGGCTAACGACAGGATTACCGACGAAGGAATGCGTCGTATGGTCGATGCCATCCACGCTGCCGGCCTCAAAGCCAAGCTTTGGTGGGCTCCCCTTGCGGCAGATCCCCTCAGCGAGCTTGCCGCGGAGCATCCGGAGATGCTTCTGGTCCAAAAGGACGGCACCCACGAGGACATTTCCTGGTGGGACAGTTGGTACCTTTCACCTGTGAATCCCTACACCTGGGAATATACCAGGAACCTTGTGGATATGTTCCTCCTGCACTGGGACTTTGACGGGTTCAAGCTGGACGGACAACACCTCAATATGTCTGCGCCGGATTACAATCCTTCCAGCGGCCTTTCGTATCCCGAGGAGGCCTGCGAAAGGTTCCCGGAATTCTTCCGGACGCTTTACGGGAGGGCGATTCAGGATAAACCCGGCGCCGTTGTCCAGATATGTCCCTGCGGCGATGCGATTAACTTTTTCAACACACCCTGGATGAACCAGGCCGTCGCTTCGGATCCTACCTCAAGCGCCCAGATCCGTCAGAAAAGAAAGGTCTATGCGGCCATCTGTCCGGACCTTGCCTATTACGCGGACCACGTCGAACTTAGTGACGGAGGGCTGGATTTTCCTTCCCAGATAGGTGTAGGCGGGGTGATAGGCACAAAATTCACCTATCCTGAACCCAATCCCAAAGCCACGGAAAACGGCGGAAGCCTGCTTACCCCGGAAAAGGAAGCGCTGCTCCGGAAATGGGTTCCCATCTACACGGAAAAGATGCTTTCCCGCGGTGAATACCTTAACCTTTACACTTACGGCATCGACGTCCCTGAAACTCACGTTATCCGTAAGGACGGGGCTATGTATTATGCGTTCTACGCCCCGGAGTGGAAAGGAGGAACCATTGACCTCCGCGGTCTCGAGCCCGGACGGACATATACCGTTACGGAATATGCGGCTGACGATTGCCGAACCTACAGCCTGGACGGGAACAATCCCGTTATCAGCCCTTCCTTCAAGGGAAGCTACCTCATCGAAGTCAAATAATCAAACCATAAGTGATATGAAAAAGATTCTCTCATTAATGCTGATTGTCCCGCTCCTTGTATTCTGCGGAAAGAACAATTCTACGGACGAAGGAAAGGACAATAACAACGAAAACAAGGAAGGTACCGAAGTGACGCCCCCGGACAATACGGATCAGACAGATCCCTTTGAACTTGCAGGCGCAGAGTTCCAGAGCGGGGACGAACTTCTCGCAACCAACAGGAACGTTGAGAAGTTCCTTACGGAGGTCACTTATCCGGATAAGGACTGGTCCTACACGGAGGTTCTTGACTACTACGGTGGTTTTGACGGTGTGAATTTCAGCTGGGCCAAACTGCCTGATTCCGACAAACCGGAGGTTTATAGCATACGCTGGAGCGAAGATGAACTGGAGAGCGGCGCAATGACTCTGCATCTTGCCGACGCGCTTGGATGGGAAGCTGACGTGGACATCACCGAGGGCTCCCTGTATGTCAATATAACCAATCTGGTTCCCAATGACAGTTACACTTACAGTGTCACTACCGCAAGCGGGAAGGTTCTCCGTGAAGGCAATTTCACCACAACGGGTTCCCTGCACCAGTGCTTCTTCAGGGGCAACAAAAAGGGCACCAAGGGCGCCCGTAACTGCCGCGACCTTGGCGGCTGGGCCACCCAGGACGGCAAGCACGTGAAATACCGCAAGATTTACCGTGGAGGAAGGCTGAACGAAAAATGGGATGTTATGATGAACAACGCCGGCAAGAAGGAACTCCAGGTGGAGGGAATAATGGCCCAGCTGGACCTCCGCGGTGTGGATGATGTTATGGATGTACCGGCACTCCCGGATATGGCGTTCTGCGCCCCTGTCATCGAGCAGGGCGGAAAAACTATGCTGGTGAGCGATCACGAGAAAACCAAACAGTGCTTCGAATTTGTTGTGGAATGTCTCCGTGAGAACAAGCCTGTGTATTTCCACTGCTCGCTTGGACGCGACCGTACCGGTACTCTTGGAATACTGCTTCTGGGTCTTCTCGGCGTTCCGGAAGGTGACATCTCCAAGGAATATGAGGTTACTTATTTCGCCCCCTCGGGATACAGCGTCTCTTCCTCCGAGAAGGACTCCAACCCCAAGCCCATATTCAAGAATACCAGAAAGGCGTGGGTTTACAGCGACGTAGCTCCTTATTTCTGGGAGATGGCCGGCGAGAACGGCTCGTTCGCGGATGGCGTGGAGAAGTATCTGCTTGAGGTTGCGCAGGTCTCCCAGAAGGACATCGACGACTACAGGACTATGATGCTTACGGATTAATCTGACTTATCCGGGTTTTGCATCTTGATAAAATAGATTATTTTTGTAGCATTAAACCTGAAAACATGAAATTGAGATCCGTTATTATCGCGGCTTTTGCCGCAGCAACAGCCCTGATTTCCTGCAAGAGCGCAGATGACCATGGCTACACGATCAAGGACAACAAGATTGTCTATAACACCCCTCCCCGTCCCGCTGACCAGCAGTCGATGCTTGGCTTCGCCGCTGAGCCCATAGAGCACGTCCGGGTGGGCCTCATCGGCCTTGGAGACCGCGGAACCGGCGCTGTCGGGCGTTTCCCCTTCCTTGAGGACGCGACGATTGTCGCCCTCTGTGACCTTATGCCTGAGCGCGTTGAAAGGGCCCAGGGCATCCTTGAGAGGCTGGGCGCTCCCCGCGCAATATACGAGCACTCGGGCGAGGAGGGCTACAAGGCTCTTTGCGAGCGTGACGACATCGACCTTGTCTATCTCGCCGTTCCCTGGCAGCTCCACACCCCCATCGCAGTCTATGCGATGGAGCACGGCAAGCACGTTGCAATCGAAGTTCCCGCCGCTACATCCATCAAGGAATGCTGGGACCTTGTCAACACTTCCGAGCGTACCAGAAGGCACTGTATGATGCTCGAGAACTGCTGCTACGACTTCTTCGAGCTTACCTGCCTGAATATGATCCAGCACGGTCTCTTCGGCGAGGTTGTCCACGTCGAAGGCTCCTACTGCCACAATCTTGACCCCTATTGGGACAGATACCAGGGAGACTGGAGGATGACCTACAACAAGGACCATCGCGGCGATGTCTATCCTACCCACGGAATAGGCCCCGTCTGCCAGGACCTGAACATTCACAGGGGTGACAAGATGGACATTCTCGTGTCGATGGACACCGACGCCTTCGCCGGCCAGGCTACCGCAGAATCCCGCTACGGCGAGGGCTTCGGCACCTACGCAAACGGCGACAACACCTGCACCATCATCCGTACCCGCAAGGGAAAGACTATCCTTGTCGAGCACAGCGTCGTCACTCCCCGCCCCTACAGCCGTATGTATCAGGTAATGGGCACAAAGGGATTCGCGAACAAGTATCCAAACGAGGGTCTCGCCCTTGGCGGAGCTGAGCTGAAGGATGTCGCATACGACAACCTGGACGCAGAAGAGTATATGTCAGAGGCTGAACGCGATGCAATTATGCAGGCCTACAAGTTCCCCTTCGTAACGGAAATCGAGGACCTTGCCCGCAAGGTCGGCGGTCACGGCGGAATGGACTTCATTATGGACTACCGTCTCATCTACTGCCTGCACCATGGACTTCCTCTCGATCAGGACGTTTATGACGCTGCTGAATGGAGCTCTCTCGTGGAACTGACGGAAGTTTCCATCAACCACGGCTCGATGCCTGTCGTTATGCCGGATTTCACCCGCGGTGAATGGGACAAGACAGACGGTCTGAGTTTCGCTATGGCGGAGTAGTTTCCTAGAACAGTTTCCTGGAAGGAAGCTTCGCAACGAAATCCTTAAGGTAGAAGGGTTCGAAGTACGCAAGGTCTTCGAACCTTTTTTCGTCGAAGGCCTTCGCCGCCTCCCCCGCCATCGCCTTAGCAGACGGGTTCAGCGGAAGGATTCTTGTCGAGGGGTCTGTCCCCTCCGGGACAAGGATGTCGCGGCACTTGAGGGCGCCGTCACCGGTAAAAAGGACGGGGCCGGCGGAAAGGTACTCATCGTAAATGCCGGGCTCGACGATTTCCGGACGGATTTCCCGGACCATAGTCCCGTCGATGGAGAATACAGCGCTGTAAACCTCCATCCGGCGGGCGTCAATCATAGGGATGATATATTTGCAGTTCCCCGCCTCGGGGAGCGCCTGGGCAAAAAGCAGTTCAAGCGTTCCAATTGCAATCAAGGGAATCCCAAGGCCCATACAGAGACCCTTCGCAGTAGATACCCCGACCCGAAGACCCGTGTAGGAACCGGGCCCTTTGCTCACGCAGACTGCGTCAAGGTCCTTTGGACTCAGCCCCGCCTTCCGGAGACACTCATCAACTGCCGGCATAAGCATCGCCGACTGAGTCCGGGGCTCCGTTCCCGTGACCTCAGCGAGAATCACCGGAGAGTCACCCAACGCACAGGAAGGGCCATCCAGGCGCGAAATCGCGACGGAAAAAACATCGGCGGACGTATCTATGAGAAGGATTGTTGCCATTATTGCTTAAGGAGAAGCTGTTTCAGATAAGGGAAGATAAAGTACGCAATGTCGCGGACAGGGCCGTAGAGTAAGGAGGTGTCAAGCACTTCCGGGGCGACAAAGGCAAACTTCTGGTTCAACGCCTCAAAAAGGGAAATCACGACACCGATGAAGATGATTCCGACAGCAAGCGAAAGGGCTGCGCCAAGGAGCCTGTTCATCCACCCTAGCATCGCGACTTCGACGACTTTCGTAAGAATCTTCGTCAGAAGGGCCGTAAGGAGCAGGATCGCAATGAAGATTACGGCAAAGCAAATCACGGAAAGAACCGTCTCTGAAACAGTAATTCGCGCCGCAAGATAGGCGGACAGCACATTCGAGAATTTAAACGACGCCCATACGCCCACAACCAGCCCTGCAAGGGATACCGCCTGGGCAAGGAAACCTTTCACAAGGCCGACGACCATACCGGGGACCAGAAGTACGAGAATAACGATATCCAGAGCGTTCATTATCTTTGATAATGTCAGTAAATATTGTATCTTTGCAGTCTTAAATTGCAGTTGCAAAAATAGGCAAAAAATATGACATTCAAAGAATACAAGGGGCTGGATCTCGTAGGTACCGCAGACACTGTCCTGAAGGAGTGGAAAAAGGAAGATGCTTTCCGCCGCAGCGTGGAAATCCGTGAGGGATGCCCTGAGTTCATATTCTTCGAGGGTCCCCCCTCCGCTAACGGAATGCCCGGTATCCACCACGTGATGGCTCGTTCCATCAAGGACGCCGTGTGCCGTTACAAGACAATGACCGGACACAAGGTCGAGCGCCGCGCGGGATGGGACACTCACGGCCTTCCCGTGGAAATCGGAGTTGAGAAGAAACTGGGAATCCACAAGGAAGACATCGGCAAGAAGCTTTCCGTCGAGGATTACAACGCAACCTGCCGTACGGAGGTTATGAAATATACCCGTGAATGGGTAAATATGACAGAGCGTATCGGCTACTGGGTTGATATGGACAATCCCTATATCACCTACGACAACCGCTACATCGAAACTCTGTGGTACCTTCTGAAGAAGATCTACGACAAGGGTCTCCTCTACAAGGGATACACAATCCAGCCGTTCTCCCCTTCTGACGGTACCGGTCTGAGCTCGCACGAGCTCAATCAGCCCGGCTGTTACAAGGACGTCACTGACACTACGGCCACCTGCCAGTTCGAGGTGATAAAGGACGGCCTGTCACAGCCTCTTTTCGGAACGGAATCCTTCCCGGTTTACTTCCTCGCCTGGACCACAACCCCCTGGACACTGCCCTCGAATACGGCTCTGTGTGTTGGACCGGACATTACCTACGTAAGGATCCTCTCCTTCAACCAATATACCGGCGAGCCCGGCATCTACGTCCTTGCGAAGGACCTTGTAGGCGCCTGGTTCAATGAAAAGGGCGCGGAACTCCCCCTCGAAGATTATCATAAGGGTGACAAAGTCATCCCCTGGAGAGTCCTTGACGGCGAATTCAAGGGAAGCGACCTCCTCGGAATCCGCTATCACCAACTGATTCCCTGGTTCAAGCCCACCAGCGGCGACCCGTTCAAGGTCATCCCCGGCGATTACGTAACCACCGCTGACGGTACCGGAGTTGTCCATATCGCCCCTACCTTCGGCGCGGACGACAAGAGAGTCGCCGCCGCCGCAGGCGTTCCCGGCATAATGCCGCTGGACCGCAGCGGAAACCCCCAGGCCCAGGTGGACCGTCAGGGACGTTTCTACCGGATCGAGGACCTTGATCCGGAATATGTCGCAAAATACGTGGACCCCTCATATTCGGAATATGCAGGCCGTTACGTCAAGAACGCTTTCGACGACTCCCTCCCGGAGGACGCCCCAACCCTTGATGTTGACCTGTGTATGATGATGAGGGAGGACGGCCGCGTCTTCCGTATCCAGAAACACGTCCATACATACCCCCACAGCTGGAGAACGGACAAACCCGTCCTCTACTATCCGCTTGACTCGTGGTTCATCAAGGCAAGCGCCGTTAAGGATGAGATGGTCGCGCTTAACAAGACCATCAGCTGGAAGCCCGAATCTACCGGAACCGGGCGCTTCGGCCAGTGGCTGGAGAACATCCAGGACTGGAACCTCAGCCGGAGCCGCTTCTGGGGCACTCCCCTCCCTATCTGGAGGACTGAGGACGGAAAGGAAGAAAAATGCATAGGCTCCGCAGCGGAGCTCTACGACGAGATAGAGAAGGCCGTCAGGGCCGGAATAATGGGCTCGAATCCATTTAAGGACAAGGGCTTTGACCCCAAGGATATGAGCCTTGAGAATTATGACAGGATAGACCTCCACAGGCCTTATGTCGACGATATCTTCCTTGTCTCCGACTCCGGGAAGAAGATGGTCCGCGAGAGCGACCTTATCGACGTATGGTTCGACTCCGGCGCAATGCCTTACGCCCAGGAAGGGCTCAGGGGCATCGGCGGACCTCTTTTCGGCGCTACGGCTGATTTCATCGCCGAAGGCGTGGACCAGACGCGCGGATGGTTCTATACCCTCCACGCAATCCATACGATGATCAGCGGTACCCCTGCATTCAAAAGGGTTATCTCCAACGGACTCGTGCTTGACCGTAACGGAAACAAGATGTCCAAGAGGCTCGGGAATGCGGTAGATCCGTTCCAGGCGCTTGACAAGCACGGACCGGACGCCCTCCGCTGGTATATGCTTACAAACGCCCAGCCCTGGGAGAACCTCAAGTTCGACGAAGCCGGCGTAGAGGAAATCCGCCGCAAGTTCTTCGGTACTCTCTACAATACCTATTCGTTCTTCGCCCTCTATGCGAACATCGACGGGTTCGATCCCTCCACTACCGTGGAAGTTCCCCTCTCTGAGCGTCCGGAAATCGACCGTTGGATTATCTCAAAGCTTAATTCACTCGTCCGCGACGTCCGCGCCCTCTACGAGGACTATGACATCACGACGGCAGGACGCCTCATCCAAGACTTTGTCTGCGACCACGTCTCCAACTGGTATGTCCGCCTGAACCGCAAGCGCTACTGGGGAGGCGAAATGACCTCTGACAAGGCCGCAGCCTACCAGACGCTCCACAAGGTGCTTGTCACCGTCTCAAAACTCGCAGCTCCAATTGCTCCGTTCTATATGGACCGCCTCTATAAGGACCTCACCGGAGAGTCTTCGGTCCATTACACCCTCCTCGAATATCCGGACCTCACCGCGATCGACACTGATCTCGAAGAGAGGATGGACCTTGCCCAGAAGACTACATCGATGATTCTCGCACTCCGCAAGAAGGTCTCCATCCCGGTGCGCCAGCCCCTTTCCAAGGTGCTTGTACCCGTGATTTCGGACCGTGTCAGGAACTGCCTTGAAGCTATGCGCGGGCTTATCCTTACGGAGGTCAATGTCAAGCAGATGCAGTTCGTCGAAGATACCACCGGTATCATTACTAAGAAAATCAAACCCAATTTCAAGACCCTCGGAAAGGTTTATGGGGCAAGGATGAAGGAAATTGCCGCGGCCTTCGGCTCTCTGGACCAGAAAACCATTACTGCTATCCAGACTGCAGAGACTGCAGGTGAATCCTATATCCTGCCACTCCAGGGAGGTGATGTTACCCTCGCTCCCGGAGACTTCCAGATCACATCCGAGGATATGCCCGGATGGCTTGTCGCCTCCGAAGGCTCCCTGACTGTAGCCCTCGATGTGGAGATTTCCGATGAGCTCCGCCTCGAAGGCATCTCCCGCGAGCTTGTGAACCGTATCCAGAACATCCGTAAATCCAGCGGATTCGAGGTTACGGACAGGGTCCGCGTCACCATATTCAGCGACGCCCCGGATGTGGCCGCTGCAGTATCGCAGTTTGGCTCCTACATAGGCTCGCAGACTCTTTCCCTCAGCGTGGATGTCGCACCTGAGGCCTCCGCAACAGATTCCGCCGCTTCGGTAGAATGGCTCGATGGAGACAGTATATTAATTGAAGTAAAACGCTAACATTTCATATTATGGCCCAGACAGAGAAGACACGTTACTCCGACGAGGAACTTGAAGAGTTCCGCGGAATCATTAATGAGATGCTGGAGAAAGCGCGCGCCGAATATGCAACGCTCAGGAATGTGATCATGCACGCTGGCGGAAACGACATTCTCGACACCGCCCCTACCTTCAAGACCGTCGAGGACGACGGCGCATTCCAGCTTTCAAAGGAGGAGGCAAGCGCCCTGGCACAACGTCAGTACAAGTTCATCCAGAACCTTGAAGCCGCCCTTGTCCGCATTGAGAACAAGACCTACGGCATCTGCCGCGTCACCGGAAAGCTCATCCCCAAAGAGCGCCTCCGTCTTGTTCCCCACGCAACCCTTACCGTCGAGGCGAAGGAGATGCTCGCTAAGCAGGGCAAGAACTGATGGCCCGCAGAGGTATTTCCCGAGGCGGCTGGCTGCTCATCCTCGGCATCGGACTCGTTGTTATTGATCAGGTCATCAAGATTCTGGTCAAGACCAATATGACTATCGGTCAGGAATTCAACGTCATCGACTCCTGGTTCAGGATCCTGTTCGTAGAGAACAAGGGGATGGCATTCGGGATGTCCTTCGGCGGAGTTGTCGGCAAGTACTTCCTTACAGTCTTCCGGCTGTGCCTTTTCGTCGTGCTCGTCTGGTGGATTTCGAAGCTTCTAAAACGCGGAAAACCTTCGGATGCGGCGGTCCCCTCCGCCTCTTCCGGGCCCAAACCCGTCCCTACCGGGCCCAAACCTGTCCCTACCGGTGTCCTGGTGGGCCTGACTCTCATTACGGCCGGTGCACTGGGCAATATCATCGACTGCCTCTTCTATGGGCTGATCTTCTCTGAGTCCACGACGACGACAGTCGCAACCCTTGGCTCCTACGCTCCTTTTATGCAGGGCAAGGTTGTGGATATGCTCTACTTCCCCCTCTGGAGATGGCCTTCCTGGATGCCCCTTGTGGGCGGTGACATCTTTTTCGAGCCCATCTTCAACTTCGCAGACTCCTGCGTTACCGTAGGCGCCTTCTACCTTATCATCTTCCACTGGAAGTTCTTCTCGAAAGAATAGGCCCGGATTCAGTAACGAAGGAAGTGCGGAGCGGAGAAATTGGTTTTTCCGGCCCCGTCCGGAAAAATAATTTCACCGCGCAGCAGGGCTGCCGCCGCGGCGAGGCGTTGGGTGACGAAGGAAGGGCGGAGCGGAGACGGCGAGATGGGCGTGAGGTATAATGTGCTGATTTTGAGCGGGTTAGACAAAAGAGGGGTATCGAAAACCGACACC
>ERZ842401.63-NODE-63-length-129411-cov-8.484106_pt1 | contig 129411 bp, 132 predicted proteins | sample MGYA00521270_ERZ842401 | MGnify/ENA primary metagenome ERZ842401 (study PRJEB31892, sample SAMEA3878208) | bioreactor metagenome | biome: Moose rumen | place: Sweden | collected 2011-10 | study: EMG produced TPA metagenomics assembly of the PRJEB12797 data set... | reverse complement strand
AGGCAATAATTTTTTCGGGGATTGTGCATCATTGGGGAATTGACAAAACTAACGCTGCACTTTTTGACGCGGAAGAATCTCCATTGCTCGGCGATATTTAAAAATTGGAAGCCGGAAAAATTTTCACGACTTCCAATCACGTTTAAAAAATTTCAATCAACCTTTGATGTGAACAGTATTATTTTGGTGGCACTTTGGACACTTAAAATGAGTTGTCAGCTGATTTTTGACTAAGCCGGTTGTAACTTTTTCAGAAAGGTTGCCGCAGTATTCGCATTTGCGCTGATAAGTCATTCTGCCGCGTGCGCTGTCTTCGTTGAGAATTATGCAACCTGAAACTGCTATTGCCATATTATCACCTCCTCAAAAATTTTTATGTCATTGAGCGTTTTGCCCATTGGCGGCTTTTGCAAGTTTTTCAACGGTGGATTTTTTCATAACACGAATTTTGACATTCCATTTATCATTTTTGTAAAAATCGCCATAATCTGAAGTAACTGTGTAAAAATTGTCTTCATAAATAAAATTTTTTTGCGGGTTATAAGTTTGGTGCATTCCTTCAATAGCGGCGTCCATTTGTGATTGATTGCCGCCTTGTGCATTGGCTATAAGGTACTGGGCGTGTGCGTGAGTAAATTTCGCGCTGTCATCAATACAAACATTAAACATATTTGACGTAAAGTCCAGAGCCTTCTCGTTAAAACCTGAATCAATGGCACGCATTGCAGCAACAAGGAAAGGAAAAGAATAACTCGGCGCGTCTTCGTCTTCGTTGTCTTGCCCAAAATTCATATCCATACACAAAACTATTTCGATTATTTTTTGTTTGTTGTTCTCTTTAAAGGCAATACTGAAGCCTTCAATATTTGTTTTTAAAAGACCTTATTTTTCTTCTGATTCAGGAGCAAGGGACGCAATTATTTTTAAATCGTTGTATAATTCCGGCGCATCTGCTTTCAAGTGAAGATTGTAATTTTCTTCAAATTTATGACGTTTGCCAAAATTTGGATCTTCGCCAAAAACTATAACCAATATAACCGCAATAATTATTAATGTCAGCATAACTTTTCACCGTCATTCATTTTTTATCAGCTCCATTCAAAAATAATTCTTTTCAATTATGTTAGCAAAAATTTTTCAAAAAGCTTTATCGCCAAAATAAAAAAAGCAGTCCCAATTTTTGAGACTGCCAAATTTTTTTCTATATTAAAATTTTAATTGCGCCAATAGCCGCCGACTTTCGCAGAATCTATAATGTTATCAACCATTCTTTCAAAGCCGTTGCCAACTTTGGCATCTTCCGCAATTATGGTTAAATAATTTCCCGTTTCATTGTAGCTGACTACCAAGCCGTCAATATTCGTGGCGTTTGATTTTTGAGACTGCAGAGAGTTTCTCACGAAGTCCATAACGTTTTTAAAATTATGTTCTTTTTGAGTGGCGGCTTGCGTCAACGCCTCAACTTCCGCCATCATATCAGACAATTTGTAATTTGTTTTAGCAGTGATCATCGCCGTACAAATTGTTGAATCGCCTTGACTGTTTCTAAAAATGCTTATAAAGCCGCGTTCACCGGAATAAAAATGAGTTGCGCCATTTTGAGTTTGCTCAACAGTTTTTGGATCGTCCGTAGTTATTTTTAAGTGGTCGTAGTCTTGCCCGCTATTTTGGGCAAGATTTTTCAACATATCGTTATAAACTGCAACAAATTCATCTTGAGTAATTTTCAAATCTTCGGTGTAAAGTTTAGCTTTTTTATTTGAGTCTGAATTATCTGTCTGAATTTTTGTAGGCTTTGTTACCACTTGCGTTTTAGTGGCGTCATTTGAACAACCGGCAAAAATCCCAATGACGAACAATACACTCAAGCCGCCCAAAATTTTTTTTATCATCTCCTGCCACGCCTCCAATAATTTTTTTTCGCCATTTAAATTTGATTTATTGTACCCTGCTAATTTTATCTTTGTCAACTTGAAATTAAAAAATTACCAAATTACTTTGATTTTTGTTTTGAAGGAGTTTTTGACGTTGCAGTTTTAGTTTTTGAAGTTGCTGAAGTTTTAAGCGTTGCAGTTTTACTTTTTGTAGTTGCTGAAGTTTTAGGCGTTGCAGTTTTACTTTTTGAAGTGGCTGAAGTTTTGGGCGTTGCAGTTTTAGTTTTTGAAGTGGCTGAAGTTTTAGGCGTTGCAGTTTTAGTTTTTGAAGTGGCTGAAGTTTTAGGCGTTGTAGTTTTGGTTTTTGAAGTAGTTGAAGTTTTTTTAGTTTTTGACTTTGATTCACTTTTAAAAATTCCGGTAACTGCGCCTTTAAATTTTTTAACTGCGCGTTTGGCGTTATGTTTGACTAAAGTTTTAATTACGCCGTCAGTGTTATCTTTCTTGGAGCGGTTGCAATGCTTACAGAGACACTGCAAATTGTGCAGACCGTCAAAATTGTAAAATGGATCTGTTTCACGAAGTTTTTGCGGCACAATATGATCCACGTCAATATCTTTCTTACGAAATTTTTTGCCGCACTTCGCGCAGGTGTACCAGCCGTTTTCAGATTTATTTTCCTCAAAATATTTGTCTCGGTAATTCATAATTTTTTCCTTTCAACCGAAAATTTTCCTAAGTTTATTTCATTGACAATGATAACGCAGAATTATAAAATTGTATAGAGGTGAAAAGTTTATGAAAGTCGGAATTGACATCGGCTCCACGACGATTAAATATGTTGTCATGGACGACGACAAAAAAATACTTCATAAAAATTATTCGCGGCACTTTTCAGAAATTGGTACTGCGCTTACAAATACTTTATCGACGCTGAAAAATATCGTTGGCGAAACGAAATTTAAAATTGCTTTGGCGGGTTCGGCAGGTATGGGAATTGCCAAAAAAATTTCCCTGCCGTTTGTTCAGGAAGTTATAGCCTGTCAAACTGCGGTTGAAAATTTTATCCCAAAAACTGAAACAGTTATTGAATTAGGCGGCGAAGATGCAAAAATTATTTACTTGAAAGGTGCGCCGGAAGTTCGTATGAATGGCGTTTGCGCGGGCGGTACGGGTTCATTTATTGATCATATGGCAAGCCTGCTTTCAACTGACGCACTCGGCTTAAATTCTTTGGCTGAAAAAGGCAAACAAATTTATACAATCGCTTCACGTTGCGGCGTTTTCGCAAAAACTGACATTCAAGCTTTAATGAATGACGGCGCAAAAAAGGCTGACATTGCCCTTTCGATTTTTCAAGCGGTAGTAAATCAAACTATTGGAAATTTGGCGCAGGGCAGACCTATTGAAGGCGTTGTAGCATTTTTGGGCGGACCGTTGCACTTTTTGCCGGAACTCAAAAAAAGATTTATCGAAACGCTGAAACTTTCGCCGGAGCAAGTTGTTAATACCGACAATGGAAATTATTTTGTAGCGGCGGGCGCGGCACTTAGCGAAGAGGCAAAAGATTTTTCTGTGGCAGAATTGGAAGACTCAATTAAAAAATCTGAAGACGCCGCCAAAACTGAAACTCGCAAGGCAGATTTTATTTTATTCAATAATGACGAAGATTATAAAAATTTTCGCAGTCGTCACGATTCGGCAAAAGTTAAACGCGGCGATTTAAAAAATTACGTCGGCAAAATTTTTATTGGAATTGACGCGGGCTCGACTACAACGAAAATCTGCGCGATTGGTAAAAATAAAGAAATTCTCTACACAAATTATAAATCTAACGGCGGCTCACCTTTAAAAACCGTCGTAAGTCAAATTCAGGAGCTGTATAAAAATCTTCCGCCGAATGTTGAAATTGCAAAAGTTTTTACTACAGGTTACGGCGAACAAATTGTAAAAGCGGCGTTACACGCGGACGGCTCGGAAGTTGAAACATTTGCCCATTTGTGCGCGGCTCAAGAATTTTGCCCGGAAGTTTCATTTGTGCTTGATATTGGCGGGCAAGATATGAAATGCTTTTTCGTCAAAGATGGTACTATTGGCAACATAACTTTGAATGAGGCTTGTAGCGCAGGTTGCGGAAGTTTTATTCAAAATTTCGCGCAGGGTTTAAATATGGAAGTCGGCGAATTTGCAAATAAAGCGTTGACTTCAAACGCGCCGGTAGATTTAGGCACGCGCTGTACTGTTTTCATGAACTCAAAAGTTAAACAGGCGCAGAAGGAAGGCGCAAGCGTCAGCGATATTTCGGCGGGAATTGCGCTTTCAGTTATCAAAAATGCACTGTTTAAAGTTATGCAACTTCGCAACGTTGAAGATTTGGGCGAAAATATTGTTGTACAAGGCGGCACGTTTTACAATGACGCGGTTTTACGTTCGATTGAAGAAATTTTAAATAAAAAAGTTATTCGCCCTGACATTGCGGGACTTATGGGCGCGTATGGCGCGGCGATTCTTGCGTTGGAAAATGACAACGGCGAAATTTCAAAAATTTTGTCTGCAGATGAACTTACAAATTTTGAAGTTGTAACAAAGTCGTATCGTTGCGGGCGTTGCGGCAATAACTGCTTGATAACTATGCAAAAATTTCCTGATGGCGGCAAATATTTTACAGGCAACCGTTGTGAGCGCGGAGTTGGCGGCAAGCCCAAAACTTCTGAAGAAATTCCCAACGCCTACGCTTACAAGTACAAGCGCGTTTTCGATTATCAGCCGCTTGAAAATCCTACACGCGGCAAAATTGGTATTCCCCGCGTCTTGAACATTTATGAAGATTTTCCATTTTGGTACACGTTTTTTACAAATTTGGGTTACCGCGTCGAAATTTCCGGAAAATCCAACGCCGAACTTTTTTATAAAGGTATGGCGACAATTCCCAGCGATTCTTTATGTTATCCTGCGAAGTTGGCGCACGGGCATATTATAGATTTAATTGAACGCGGCGTAGACAAAATTTTTTATCCTTGTGAACCTTACAATTTTGATACACGTTCCGACAATTATTATAATTGCCCGATCGTTGCAAGTTATCCTGAAAATATTCGCGGCAATATGGATATTCTCAAGGAAAAAAATGTTAAATTTATTCAGCCGTTTTTGCCAGTGCATGATATGAAGAAATTGAAAAAGCGTTTGGCTGAAGAATTTAAATCTGAAAACATTTCTGAAAAAGAAATTTCGGCGGCAGTTGACGCGGCAGAAATTGAACTTGAAAATTACCGCAATGACGTTAAAAAATACGGCGAAGAAATTTTGAAACGTATCGAACGCACGGGCGAACAGGCAATTTTATTGGTTGGGCGTCCCTATCATATCGACCCCGAAATAAATCACGGTATTTCTGAAATGATTCAATCTTACAACCTGCCGATAATTTCTGAAGATATGATTTCACATTTGCCTACAAAGTCTGATGAAATTTCTGTTGTCAATCAGTGGAGTTATCATGCAAGACTTTACCACGCCGCGCACTTTGCAACCGAACATCAAAATATTACTTTGATTCAGCTTAGCTCCTTTGGTTGTGGACTGGACGCGCTGACAACTGAACAAGTCAAGGAAATTTTGGAAACGCACGGCAGAATTTACACAATGATTAAGCTTGACGAAGTTTCAAATTTGGGCGCGGCGCGTATTCGTTTACGTTCGCTTTTAGCCGCGTTGAAGAGAAAAATTCCCGTCGCTTACCGTGAAATTGAAACTTTACCGCGTCCGCGTTTTACTGCTGACTGCAAAAAAACTCATACAATTTTGGCTCCGCAAATGGCACCGATTCATTTCGATTTAATTCAAGCGGTTTTAAATAAATACGGTTACCGCGTCGAAATTCCGCCAATGCCTGACAAAGCCGCCATTGATTTAGGTTTACGCTACGTCAATAATGACATGTGCTACCCTGCCATTGTTGTAATTGGGCAACTGATTAGCGCGTTGAAGTCCGGAAATTACGACGTTAATAATACTTCGATTGTACTTTTTCAAACTTGCGGCGCGTGTCGTGCAACGAATTATATCAGCGTCTTAAGGCGGGCTTTAAAGTTTGCAGGTTTTGGACAAGTGCCGGTTTTCGCCTGTTACGGGCTTGAAACTGATGATTTTGTTTTGAGCAATGATTGTTTAATGGACGTTACGAAGGCGGCGATTTACGGCGATTTATTGATGAATGTTTCAAACAGGATGCGCCCCTACGAATTGCGGCGCGGCGAAACTGATAAACTTTTTGAAGATTGTATGACTATTGCGCGGGCTGATTTAGTCAACGGCAATTATTTGACTTTCCGCCGCAACGTTAAAAATTTTGTCGCGCAGTTTGACGAAATTCCCATTGATGAAAATTTGGAAAAGCCAAAAGTTGGAATTGTCGGCGAAATTTTGGTTAAATATCACCCCGTTGCAAATAATTATCTGGAAAAAGTTTTGGAGACTGAAGGCGCAGAAGTGGTTATGCCGGAGCTTTTAGACTTTTTCTTATACGCGGCTTACGATGAAATTTCACGGCAAAAACTTTTGGGCGGCAGTCGTAAAAATAAACTTTTCGCCGAAATGTTTATTCAGCTGATAGAATTTTTCCGCCGTCCTATGAAAAACGCACTTTTAAATTCCAAACATTTCCGCGCCCCGTATTCAATCAAAGAAACTGCCAAACTTGCAAGCCGTCATGTCAGTATTGGCAATATGGCGGGCGAAGGTTGGTTTTTAACCGGCGAAATGGTCAAGCTGATTGAAGAGGGCGTTGACAACATTATTTGTCTTCAGCCGTTCGGTTGCCTGCCCAATCACATTACCGGCAAGGGCGTTATGCACAATCTGCGCGAAAGTTACGACGGCGCAAATATTGTGGCGATTGACTGCGACGCGGGAAGCTCTGAAGTTAATCAGCTGAACCGAATTAAATTAATGCTTGCCGTTGCCAAAAAAGCTTTGACAAAAAATCAAGCAAGCTGAAAAAATTTTTGAAAAAAATTATCCTCCGATTAAGGAGGATTTTTTTGTTAAAAATTAAAATTTTTCGATTGAACTTATAAAAAAATGTTTTTGTGTGTCAATTTTATATTCTCTAACCCAAATTAAATCTTCTTGCCACTTTTTATTTGCAATTTTCATATTATCCCTATATTTGCTGTTGTTTATAAAAAATTGTAAATATCTTATGATGCGCGGTTTTGAAATTATTTCTTTGTCCATTAAATTACCTAAAATTAAATGTCTTTGTACAGCAGTTAAATTATCTTCTTGATTTACAGTATAACCGCAAATTCTCAAAACAGATTCAGTTGATAATTTTTCATAATTTTCTGAAACAGAATTAAAATTTTCTTGAATCAAATAATTTCCAAGTAAAATTCCATAAATATCACGATAATATTTGAATTCGGAATAATCAATGAAAAATATTTTACAATCTGAACAATAATTTACATTGAGTTTTACCGTATTTCCGGACAAAGTAGCCAAAATTCCTGTGACTGAAAATATTTTATGATTGTGCTTGTTACAAAATACAAGTCCTTTGCGGATATACAAAACGTTTTCGGCATTATCAAAAGAAATTTCTTTGACGACTTTTGGATTTAAAACATTTTTGTGAATTTTTTCATCTGCGTCAAAAATTTTTTCTGTCTGGTTATTTTTTTGCATTTCAAAAAGATAAAGTTCTTCGGGATTCATCATTCGTGAAAATTGCTCTTTAGTTTCCGAATCGTTGGAACAATATTTAAACAGCAACGGCAACATTTCCTTTGCTGCCAAATTTCTTGCAGAACTTTTATTATGTCCATAACTTTCGGAATTTATTTCAAAATTTGCGCCGGTGATTTTTAATGAAGCCTTCCAAGTTGACATATTATTAGTGGATTTACTAAATTCAAAAAATTTTTCTTCGCGAGAAAAAGAAAATTTTTGAGCAATTTCTTGAATAAAGCTTGTATAATCCAGCCATTTTTCTTCCATAGAAGATTTAAAGGCTCTTTCAGCAAATTTTTTTGCACAATTTAAAATTTTGTTGTCCTTAGTTGAAAGATAATTTAACCAAATTGCTGCCAAGATACTTTTGAAAATACCAACTTTAATTCTTCCATTTGAAACTTCATTTATACCTTTTTTGTGACCGTAACTAGTCAAAAAATAATCTGTAATCGAATTTGGCAATATTTTAGATAAATTTTCCTCGTCAACCAAAACTCCTTGTGTCTTTGCAATAGTGATGTTTTCCAAATTATAATTTTCAATAATATATTCACAACAAAGCATACTTAATACATTTGCCCCTAAAATTGCCAAATATTCATTTGACTTTTTATTTTCGTTCTTACGTTCTGTTAAATATGAACAGTGTGTAAAAATTTCATCCATTTGAAAGTAAGTCATTGCAGAATCTTTAATTCCCAATTTTGACAGAGCAATATTCAATGATTTTTTTCGCTCCAATGACAATGGATTTTTAGTAGAAAAGTTTTGTTTTTGAAAAACTTTTCCTCTCAATGCATGGGATTGATAATCAATTTTGTATTTTTCGATAAAATTTTTTGCCGCCTCAACAGTAGCCCGTTTTTTTCCTATGGCACTTCCGACCGCAAATTTATTTCCAACTTTCACTTGAATATTATAAATTTTTTCGTGGGCTAAACCTTCAGTAGACAAAATTTCGTAAACTGGAAAATTTTTTATATACTGCTGTGCATATTCTTGAAGTGTGCTTTTGTAGTCCTTATTTTCAAGCGGATTAAATTTTTTCAAATATGGAAGAAAAATTTCATAAACTTTAATGAATCCAAACTTTTTGTAAATAAATCCTGCAATTTTATAAATCACGTAACTACGCTTTTCATTAGCATCAGATGGATTTACTACAATATCTGCCAAGTTGTAATCTTCATAGAAATAATTTTCAATGTAATCTACAAATGTTGTAATGCCTATAGACATTTGACCTACAGTAAACGTTTTGAAGTTATTATATAAATAAATTGCGCTCACAGTATCTACGACATATTTTCCAAGTTGAGCATAAGCATTGTTTAATTGTTTTAAATAAAAATTCCCTGTAAGATAATTTGGGTGTTTTAATATTATCTCAAAATCCTGTTCCGATATGCTCAAATTTAGTTTTTCCATCAAATTTGAAATATTGGACACACAGCTACCTCCAAACTTAAAAATTCATTTTTTATTTGAACTGAATTATAAACCAAAGAATTTATTTTCACAAACAATAATTGTATCGATAAAAAAGTGCGTTTCTTGATTCTAAACATATCACACAACTTGCGCAAAAGTTACGAAAATGTTAATATTGTGGCGATTAACTGAGATGCAAATTAACGTTTGATGCTACGAAAAATCAAGCAAGCTAAGGAGTTGTTGAATTGATTAAAAAAATTTTAATGGTTATTGGAGCTTTAACGATAATTGGCGTTATTGTTTTGGTCGGCGGCACGTATTACGTCGGAAATAAAATCACGGGCGAACTTGAAAAACGCGAGCCGGAATTTCGCCAATATGTTACAATGACGACTGAAGAACAAAACGCTTACGTTTCAAAGAATGTTGACGCCTTTTACAATTTAATTTCGTCGCTTGCCGGTGAAAGTGATGAAGAATTGGCTGAATTTCAAACTGTTATGAAACAACTTGATAGCGATCCCGAAATATTTCAAGCAAAAGTTAATTGGGGGCGTTCGATAGTTGCAACGTTTATTTTGGCAAATGAAAACATTACCAAAGATTTAAGCGCAGATGTTTTACAGAAATTGCAAGATGAGAAAAATGAAAAAGACACCAACTATTTGGAATATAAAAAGTTAATCAATGAGTATAAACTCAAACAATAAAAAAATTTTTATCTAAAGGAGTTTGACAAATTATGTTGAAAAAATTGTTAATTGCTGTTGGAATTTTGGCTTTACTCGGTATTGTTGGGATTGTTTTTGTTGGAAATAAAATCGACAACAAACTCAAAGAAAAAGAGCCGGAATTTCGCCAATACGCCGCAATGACGGTTGAAGATCAAAATGCTTACGTCGAAAAACATTTTAATGATTTTTTTGCTTTAGCGGCAAATATCAATGACAAAGACGAACAGTTAAAAGCTAAAATCGAACAATTTAAAAACGATCCTGAAGCGTTTCAGGCAGGTATCGCAATGGGGCGTTCAATGGTTGCCGAATTGATTTTGCAAAACGAAAATATTTTAAAGGATTTAAGCGCGGAAGTTCATAGCAAATTGCAAGCTGAAGCCGCTGAAGCTGACAGCCGCGCCAAAAATTTTGAAGTTTATATGAATAAATATTTTCCTAAAGACAAATAATTTTAAGGAGTGTTTCACTTGAAAAAAGCAGACGTTATCGAATTGGCAAAAAAAATGATAGCCGCGCCAAGTTGTTACAGCGGCTTGAAAGAAATTGCACAGAATTGGATTGACTCCATTGGAACGGCTGACGAAAAAGACGCCGCACAAAAACTTATTGCCGAACTTGAAGGCGACGTTACAGATATTGAGCATCTTGTAGAATTTGCACATTCTGAAATCCCCGCGCAAATTTTTGGCGAAGACGGCGCAAAAAAATTCGCCGCTCATGCTGATGAACTCAAAGCAAGCGGTGCTAAATTCTGCGATTGTGGAGCTTGTGCGCCCGGTCTTGAAATTCTCAAAAATAAATCGCTGATTCTTGACTAAATTTTTTCTACAAATTAAAAAACGTCGGAAATTAATTCCGGCGTCTTTTTTTATCTTCGGCGCGGTCGATTATTTTTGTCGTCCTTAAGGTACTGATCATAAAAATCTTCAACCGGCATAAACAAATAACGTACACCTTCAATAAAGCCGACAAAGCCCGGTAAAAACGTCCAGCAAAATATTAAATACATAACGCCTTGAAAAGTTTTGCCTTGATAAAATTTGTGCGCACCTATACCACCAAGAAAAATTGCAAGCGCAGATTGAATCAATTTTTGCTGAATAATTTCAGGGCGTTCATGTTCAGGAAAAGATTGTGCGTCTTCAATTTCGTAAGTGCGGCGACGGTGGCGAACTTTTGTACCGTTAATTGAGCCAACCGGCAAATTTTTTATTTCATTACTTTCAATTCCGCCCAACGGCTGATTTAATAAATCCCTGTCAATTCGCACGTTTCCATATTCGTCAACTTCGCCAACGTCCACCGTGCGGCTTTTAATTCCTTCGGCGTCAAGTTGTTGTTGCATAACTGTCAATTCGGCGTCTGCAGAAATTATCTGATCGTTCAGAACGTGTTCAAATTGATCGGCGTAGGCGTCATCAAGCGCGGAAAGTGTTTGCTTCATTCGGCTTTTTAAATCTTTTACGCGGTCGGTTGAAAGTTCGGTTTCTTCCAATTCTTGATATTGCTTGACGATTTTAACGGCGCGGTCTTGATAATAATCAATAAACTTGTATGCAAGCGGGATTCTTTCAGGATTTTTTTCAAGATTTGCCAAAAGTCTACGCGCAACTTTTTGCATACGATTGAGCTGCGCTGAAAGTTCGCGGTCAGAAATTTTTTTTCGCGCCTCTTCAATGTATTTGAAGTCTTCCATTGCCTTATCAAAATTTTCTTGAAGATATTCTGCGCGATCTTCTTCCAACTCTTCTAAGTCAAGTTGCGGCGTGCGATTTTTTTTCCAGTCCCAAGCAGCTTTACCGCCGAAAATTACCGCAACCGTTGCTAACATAACTAAAAAATAATCCATTGAAAAGCTCCTTTCGGTCGTTTTCAGTGGTTATATTTCTATTTTTTATCGCTTAAATCCTGCGAAAATTTTTAAATTTAATTATTTAACGAATATTATTTGTATTGCTGACAAAATTTTAGCGGCGGAAATTTTCAACATTTGCAACCGTCAAATTTAATTCTTCAGCGAATTTTAAAGCCACGTCGAAATTTGCGCCTACAGCCTCTACAACGTGCGCATCTGAACCAATAGTAATAAATCTACCGCCGAGCTCTTTGTAACGCTTGTAGACGGGTTTAAGCTCCTCTACGGCGATTTTTTTATTAAGGCGGCGCGTGTTCAATTCCAAAATTTTTCCGCGTTCAACGAGAATTTTTAAAACTTCGTCAATTTCAGATTTAAAAGTTTCGTACTCAATTTCGGGGTTATCGTACGGAGCAACGCGGCAAATGTAGTCAATGTGTCCCAAAACGTCAAAATCTTCAACGGCGGATTCTTCAGCCATTGCCGCAAAGTATCTTTTGTACGCCGTCATTTTATCTTTGTCGGCGTAATATTCAAGGTTGTAAGTATCGTACCCGTCCAAAACGTGAATTGAGCCAATTACTAAATCGAAATTCGCTTGTTTGAGAAAATTTTTATTCGCCTCTCTTGCGTAGTCAACCATTCCAATTTCTACGCCGAGTTTAACTTTGTCGCTGCGCAAATTTTTATATTCGTTCATATATTCCGCCGCGTCAAAAGTAAAATCAACGTCGCCGGGCAATTTGTAGTCAAAGTGTTCAGTAAAAACTATTCCAAGATTTAAACTTTCAGCGCGTTTAATGGCGTCCGTTGCAAGCATTTCTGAATCAGCTGAAAATTTTGTGTGGTTGTGACAGTCAAAAATCATTTTTTATTCCTCGTCTTCGTCGTGATGGTGATGAAGAATTTCTTTGCCGCGAATATCTTTAATTGCCTGCGCAATGTCAGCCGCGCCGAAAATCGCACTTCCCGCCACTAAAATATTTGCGCCGGCTTCACGTACAAGCACGGAAGTTTCAGGATTTATTCCGCCGTCAACTTGAATATCGCACTCCGTCTCCATTTCGTCAATCATATGGTAAAGCATATGAATTTTGCCAAGTTGCGATTCAATAAATTTTTGTCCGGCGTAACCTGGATTTACCGTCATAATCAAAATTAAATCGGCGTCTTCAACAAGTTCTTCAGCCATTGAAAGCGAAGTGCCGGGATTCAACGCCACGCCCGCCTTGCAACCAAGCTCATGAATTTGTTGCAAAATTCTATGTGAATGTTTAGCCGCCTCAACGTGGAAAGTTATTAAATCCGCGCCCGCGTCTGCAAAAGATTTTATCTGCGTTTCAGGATGTTCAACCATTAAATGAACGTCGAAAAATAAATTTGAAACTTTACGCAAACTTTTTACAACGCCCGCGCCTATTGTAATTTCGGGTACAAATGTTCCGTCCATTACGTCAATATGAATGTATTCTGCGCCTGCGTCTTCAACTTTTTTGAGTTCGTCCGCCAAATTTGCAAAGTCCGCCGACAATATCGACGGCGCAATTATTGTAGCCATTTTTTTAGCTCCTTTCAATTTTTGGGATTTTTTTTATTTTATAAAATCATTTTATCTAAAACGGCATTTCTTTCATTTTAGAAAAAAGAAAGAAACGCCTTGCGCGGCTGCGTAGCAGGCGTGCTCTTTAGTACAAAGAAAGAAAAATTCCGCAGATGATTCAATCCTTGAATCAATCTGCGGCGGCAGTCATCCGTGACTGCCGTTTTTTTTATTTTTGTAATGGCTAAAATTGAATTTCAGCCTCTTGAAGTTGCCGGAGCAATGTTTTCAATTTCTTCAAGTGATTTTTGCTTGCTTTCAATTCCCAAGCCAAGCACAATCGCTGAAACTGCCACGAATACAAACGCAAACATTGCAAAAATTAAGCTCATTTCTGCACCACTTGCCAAAAGTACGCCAACTAACATTGGGGCTAACATTCCGCCAATTCTGCCGAATCCTGCCGCCCAACCTGAACCTAATGCACGTATTGAAGTTGGATAAAGTTCCGGCGTATATGTGTAAATTACGCCCCACGCGCCCAAATTGAAGAAACTCATTGCCGCGCCCCACATTAATAAATCTGTCGGCGTTGCCGCGTTCCCAAAGAAATAACTGCAGACTCCTGACATTAACAAAAACAGCGACAAAGTATATTTTCTGCCAATTATATCAACAAGCCACGCCGCCGCGTAATATCCCGGCAACTGCGCCAATGTCATTACCAAAACATATTCAAAAGTTTTGACGACTGCGAAGCCCTGCGCGAAAACGATTGACGGCAACCACATAAAAATCCCGTAGTAGCTGTAAACAATTCCGAACCACGCAAACCAAAGCATTATCGTCCTTGTGCGAAATTGCGGCGACCATAAAGCAGAAAATTTGGGCTTAACAGTTGATTCTGAACCTAATTCTGCGGGCGATAATTTATTTTCAAACGGCTGACTTTTTACGCCCAATTTTTGTTCCAACATTAAAATTATTTCTTTGGCGTCGTCAATTCGATTTTTTGAAATTAAATATCTTATCGACTCCGGCATATGCAACCGAATTAAGAAAACGTAAACTGCCGGAAGTGCGCCGATCCAAAATGCAATTTTCCAGCCAAATTCCGGAATTAACAAATACGAAATGCACGCGGCAACTAACCAGCCTAAGCCCCAAAAACTTTCAAGCAATACTATAAATCTGCCGCGCAAATGTGCAGGCGCGTATTCACTCATTAAAGTTGCGGCTACAGGCAATTCGCCGCCCAATCCGAATCCTACCAAAAATCTGAAAACAAGTAACGACTCATAGTTCCACGCCACCGCGCAAAGTCCCGTTGATACGCTGTACAAAATGACGGTTGCTGCAAATACATTTTTTCTGCCGAATTTATCTGCAACAGTTCCGGCAATTACCGCGCCCAAAGCCATTCCAATTAAGCCAACAGAGCCAATCCAGCCGACTTGTTCCGGCGTCAAGCCCCATTCCTTCGCAAGTACCGGCAACACGAATGATATTAACCCCGTGTCCATTGAATCGAACAACCAGCCTAAGCCGGTAACGATTAGCAATTTGTAATGAAATGAACCGACGGGCAATTTTTCAAGGCGTTCAAGTATCAATTTCAAGTCACTCCCCAAATATATAAACCAAATTATAAATCTGCCGTTGTGTTATATCAAATATTGTTGATTTAGTCAATAAATGATAAAATAATTTTGGAGGTGATTTTATGCCAGTGAACAAAAAAGGCGAAGTTCCAAAGGAGACTAAAAAAGTTGAAGAGGAAAACGTTTTTATACCTGAAGAGCCGCGTTATTGTTTGGACGATATAATTTTGACGCAAGCGACGAAGGATCAAATTTTAGACGTGGCAACTTACGCCGAAAATTCAGAATTGGTTTTTGATATTTGGGGCTTCAATAAGACGCACAAATATTCAAAGCGCGTTGGAATAAATTTGTACGGTGCGCCGGGTACGGGTAAAACTATGGCGGCTCATGCCATTGCCAAACAACTCGGCAAAAAAATTTTAATCGTCAACTACGCGGATATTGAATCAAAGTACGTTGGCGAAACGCCGAAAAATATTCGTAAAGCATTTGAGGCGGCGAAAAATTCGGGCAGTATTTTATTTTTTGACGAGGCGGACGCAATTTTAAGCAAGCGCGTTACAAATATGACACAGGCGGTTGATGTCAGCGTTAATCAGACGCGCTCGGTTATGTTAATGCTGATGAATGAATACCAAGACTTTATAATTTTTGCCACGAATTTTATTTCAAATTTTGATCCTGCTTTTATGCGGCGAATTTCGGTACACGTAAAATTTGAACTTCCCGACGTTGAATGTAGGAAAAAACTTTGGGCAATGTACATTCCAAAAGAATTTGCGGCACAATTTGAAAATCTTGACGTTGACGAACTTGCAGAAAAATTTGACGGACTTAGCGGCAGTGACATTTCAAACGCGGTTTTAAACGCCGCTTTTAAAGCTGCGCGACTTGTTCCCGACGGCGATATTAAAAATACTGCATTGAAGGCAAGATACAAGGCGTCTTACACAAATACAAACAAACTTGACAAGAAAATTTTATTTGACGCGGTAGAAAATATTTTGGAAAGTAAGCGGGCAAACAATGGAAAAATTTAACTGCGATTGTTGCGGCTTATGTTGCAGAAATATTCGACGAAGTGAACTTTCAAAAAATCTTGACAGAGGCGACGGCGTTTGTAAATTTTTGAACACTGAAACTAATCTTTGCACAATTTATAATAATCGCCCCGATTTTTGCAACGTCGAAAAAGGATATAAAAAATATTTTGCCGAAACTTTTACTGAAGAAGAATATTTGCGGCTGAATTATTTGGCTTGCAAAAATTTGAAAGAATTAGGAAACGGACTTTAGGAAACAGGATACAGATTCAAATTTTCAAAACACTGTTTCCTGTATCCTGTCAACTGTTTCCTCTAAAACGAAAGGAGCAAAATTAAAAATGAAAGTTGCAATTTTATTGGCAAACGGCTTTGAAGAGGCGGAGGCACTTGTTACGATTGACATTTTGCGTCGCGCAGGAATTGAAATTGAATCGTTTTCATTGGCTGAAGAATTTGTAACAAGCAGCCGCAAAATTACAGTGAAGGCTGATAAAATTTTGGGCGATAACAATTTGGCAGATTATGACATGGTAATTTTGCCGGGCGGTCAACCGGGCTCAACCAATCTTTCAAAAGATGAGCGCGTTTTAAATATCGTAAAAAATTTCATTTCAAACGACAAAAAATTTGTGGCGGCAATTTGCGCGGCTCCAATGGTTTTAAAAGCGGCGGGCGTAAGTGCGGGCAAAACTTTAACTTCATTTCCTTCAGACGAATTAAAAGCAATGTTCGCAGACGCAAATTATATTGATGATGAATTGGTTGTACAGGACGGCAATTTAATAACAAGTCGCGGCGCGGGAATTACAATGCCGTTTGCTTACAAAATTGTTGACGTTTTGGGCGGCAATTCTGAACCTGTCAAAAAAGGTATGCTTTACGACAGACTTTTGGCGGGAAAATGAAACAAGTTAAAATTACCGTGATGAAAAAAGTTTGTCACGAAGATTTAATTTCAGAATATGAAAATCCGCTTGAAAATCCCTGCGATATGGAAGTTGGACGAACTTTTATTTCTGACGGAATGGAAAAACCGGCGGGCTTGTGTCAAAGTGCGTGGGAAAGTATGAGCGCGTTTGTAATGGGACTTTCGCACGGTGCGGAAGATTTTTATAACGGCTGGATGAAAAACAAAAAAGCCGTCATGATTTCCTGCAATGACGGTTTCAGACCTGTAAGTTTTTTAATTGAAGTTATTGATTAAATTTCGTTCATAATTTTTGCATTCTCTGCGGCAGATAAAGCGGCGGAGAATTTTTTTAATGCAGAAATAGCCTTGTCAAAAGAATCAGTTAAAACTAACTCAACGCGGTTGCCCAAAAGTTTTTTCGCCTGTTTGAAAACTAATCGATAATCTTCACTGGACGAAACTAAAACATAGTTTGACGCTAAATCAGAATGAGCCGCGCCAATAATTTCAGCCAATGACGGCGAAGATTGAGGACTGCCTGAAACTAAAATAGTTGCGCCTGCGTCTTGAAGTTTTTGAGCCTCTTCAGCATCTTTTGCAACTGCCAACGCCGCAACTGTTATCAAGGCGTCATTTGCGGGCAGGGCGTGTACTTCGCTCATATTTGTAATTTTCACGTCGCGCAGGCTGCCCCAACCTAAGGCTTGCTCCAACGCTTTACCAACGTGATCTGTATGCAAGTGAATATCAATTCCGCCGCTCAATCTTTCGACGATTGAAAAACTGCTGAAATCTTTCATTTGCCGTTCAAGTTCAGAAATATTGGCGTTGGAAGTTTTAACGCGCAGTCTGACACAGTACGGACGAACTAAATCATTGCGGGGATCAGGCATATTTTTATGAATCCCTAAACCTAATGATAAACTAACGGTAGGCGATACAAAATTTCCGTCCAGACCTTTAAGGCAACCTTTCAGAAAACTAATCATAATACTTGCGCCCGCGTTGTGCTGTCCCGATTCAGAAATAATTTTTTCGCCGGATTGAATCGCCTTGTTCAAAATTTCGACGATTGGCATATTGTCTCTTACGGCGTGATAAGCACCTTTCGCCACAGCCTTTGCAACCATTATGAACGAATTTTCATTTTCATCCGGTAAGGAACGTTGCGCGTACAAAATACCATATTGAAACGCCTTGCCAAATTCTGAACCTGTAGCGTCGTACTTTCCGGCAAGTCCCGTAGCAATTCCGCGAAACATTTGAGCCAAAACTACTCCGGCGTTGCCGCGTGCGCCGAAAACTGCCGCCGTTGCAACTCTGCGCGAAAGTCCGCCTATACTGTCGTCTTTCGTATCGGCAAGCGGCATAACTGCAGCTCCCATAGTGCGCAAAATGTGCGTTCCCGGTAAAGTTCCTGCGCCCGGTTGTGAATTTATATTTTCATATTCCAATAAAAATTCACTGTACGCGCCGGAAACCATTCGCTTGAAATCGCCGCCGGTTATGACTTCTCGGATTCCTGACATATTTACACCGCCTGTCTTTATTTTAATCATTCATTCTTTGCAAAAAATTGGCTCACATTCGCCAAAATTTGTTCACGGTTCAAAGTTTTCAAAAGATAACCATCAGGTTTAAGCGATAAAACTTTCATAATACTTTCTCTGTCGCTTTTACCCGTCAAAAACATTACAGGAACTTTTCCAACTTTCGTTTCACTGCGAATCATTTCCAAAACTTGAGGTCCTGAAGTTACCGGCATTTCATAATCCAATAAAATTAAATCCGGCTTATTGTCGGCAAGGTACATCAAAGCCTGCATACCGCTTGTAACGATTGTGACGCGGTAATATTTATCCAGCCAATTTTTCATCATCTTTAAAAAAGTTGCGTCGTCGTCAACAAGCAGGATACTTTTTTGGAAAGCGTGAACATTTGCCGAGTGAGAAATTTTGTCTACAACGTGAGTAAGTTTTTTCATATCAATGGGGCGTTCCAAAGTTGCCGCCGTTACATTTTCCGGAATAATATCTTGCGCAAATTTCAATTCGTCGATATTGCCGAGAAGAAGTATAACTTTATCTTCAGATACGCAAATTCCTTTGAGATATTCCAGAAATTCCGGCATTTCTTCAATAAATTTGCCAAGATAGAAAACAATTATATCTACTTCGCGTTTGTGTTCCATGAACTCATCAATAGCGGGATCGATACGAATAACTTCATATCCCGCCTTTTCAAGCGTTTTTTGTACAGAGTTTCCCATAAACGAAAAGCCCTGCGTTATCAGTAAAATTTTTTTTGACATTCACATCTTCCTAACTTTATAAATAACTTATTGGATTAACTCTTTGCCCGTTTACGTGTACTTCGTAATGACAATGTGGACCTGTACTGAAGCCGGTACTTCCCATGTAGGCTATAAGTTGTCCGCGTTTAACGTGTTGACCGGAGGTAACCACAACTTGCGAGGCGTGCCCGTAGCGCGTCATTAAGCCGTTACCGTGATTTATATCAACCATATTGCCATAACCGCCCGCGTTCCAGCCAGCGTATTCAACAATTCCATCAGCCGTTGCAACAATAGGCGTTCCCATATCGTTTGCAATGTCAATACCTGGATGAAAATCAGTGCCGCCCCAACGTAAACCGTAAGGCGAAGTAACAACGCCGGTTGTAGGCCAAATTGAAGGTACATTTGGATTAGCCAACGGCGAACCGCCGAATTGCCCCAAATTCAAATTTAAATCATTTGCAAAGCCGTTATCAATAACAATAGTCCCGTAAGTTCCCACCGCGTTATTTGGAACTGCTAAAACTGTTGTCATTTGTTCGCGGCGCACTTTCAATTCTGTTTGGAATTCGTCAAGACTTTCAAGACGAATTGCCACGCGTTCTTCAATCATTGATAATGCCTCTGAAACGTCTTTCAGTGCCAACTCTGCCAAAGGTCCGCCCTGTCCAATGTAATTTGAATTTTTTTCCGGCGTGGTAGTTAAAACCGGCGCAGGAACTGTATTTTGTAATTGTGAAGTTTGAATTTTTGCGCCGCTGTAGCCGCCGTTATCAGGCGAATTCCATTCAGACTTTGGAATTTCAACAGGCGCGGGATTTTCTTTTACAGTAGCTTGAATTTTTGCGCTACCATAGCCGCCATTTTCTGGAGAAATCCATTCAGATCTTGGCGCGGGAATTTCAACCGTTGAAGGAATATTTTCAAGCGCGGGCAATTCTTCCGGCGTTGGCAACCCTTCAATAGGTTTAATTTCTTCCAGTTCAGGAATTTCATCTTCAAGAGTTTTGCCGGAAATTTTATCTTCCTTCGCCGGTTTATTTAAACCTGCCTGAATTCGCAATTCTTCTTCCTGCTGTGCAAGATTCTGAACAGTTTCACTAAGACTTACTGCCTTTTTTGAAATTGATAAAAGTTGTTCTTGTTGCATTTCTCCGGCGCGTTGCACGGAGCGCACAATTTCTGTATTTTGTCGAGTATGTAACGCACTGTAAACTGAATAACTGCAAGTGCCAATAAAAATAAAAACTCCCATCATAATTAAAAAAATTCCGGAATTAAATGCAAACGCCGACAAATGTATTTCACGCCGTTTATTTTTGCCTTCAATCGTTATCAGGTATTCACTTTTTTTATCTTCCAATTAATAACATTCCTCCAATCATTTCAAAGAGGCATCGCGCAAAGCCTGTTCTTCTTCTTTGGTGAGCTTGAAATTTGGCGATTCGCCTTTTTCAATCGGTTTAACGTAATTGCGCGAAAACTCTCTACCGGTAAGCGAAGAAATTATAACACCGGAATTTTCGGCGTCAAGGAGTGCAATACAATAACTTAATTCTGCCGTGTCATCGTGAAAGGCGTTGAACCGCACAACCGAAACGCGGCAGATTGATTTTTTCACAAGTTCTTTAAGTTGGTTAATTTCGGAATTCAATTTTTCTTCAGCGTCAACCGCCGAATTAATTTTATCCGCGTGTTTAATTAAAATTTCATGGGCGTTTGCGTCGTCATCGTCACTTCCCATAGTTATTCGGCGAAAACGCTTTCTCATATCTGAAAGTTTCGACTCCAAACTGATTATAAAGCCAATCAACACGGCAATTATTATCCCAACAAAAATAAGAATATAAGCCAAATTATTTGAAATGATGGCGTTGAGTTCGTCCAAAAAAATTCCTCCTGCTAGTTTACAATACCTTCAGTTGAAAATTTTCTAAGTGCGGCTAATTTTTCGGCGCGGGTAGTGTCTTCAACTTCCACCGCGTCATTTGTCGAATTTGTCAACGCGGTTTCAATATTCGTGAGGACGCGCAAAAGTTCCGTTTCATTCGGCAAAATAATTTGAATTTGATGATTATTGCCGTCTTCAACAATTTCAGTTGACGCGCCAAGAATTTTGTTAAGTTTCTTTTCGGCGTCACGAAAACGCATTTCATAGGGCGAAACTTTCAAATTTGCCTTGATTAGCGCAGGATTTATATTTTGTTCAGAAAGTTGCTCGGAAATTCGGCTTGTACGCTGCGAAGGCATAATTGCATAAGCCATTTCAATCGGCAGATTAGATTTTTTTTCTTCGGGGATTAAGCCGGAATTTCGCAATTCTTTTATAAACGCTTCGACTTTTCTAACTGATAAATCTTCATTAATAATCATTTCTGCGGCGTTCGTTTGCAATTCTTCATTTTCAATGGCAAGGAGTGGACGCGCCTGCCCCATTGAAAGTTTGCCTTCAGAAATCCAATCTCTGACTTGCGGCGAAAGTTTTAAAAGCCTCAATAAATTTGCAATGTGCGGACGACTGCGCCCAATTTTAGCTGACAAAGTTTCTTGAGTGTAGTTATATTCCTTCATCAAACTTTCGTAAGTTGCCGCCTCTTCCAAAACGCTTAAATCTTGCCGGTGGATATTTTCAATCAAAGAAACTTCGCGCATTTGAGCATCAGTGTAACTGCGAATGACGGCGGGAATTTTTTCAAGTCCAATAAATCTTGCCGCGCTTAATCTGCGTTCGCCGGCGATTAATTCATATTTATCATTTCCAATTTGTCGAACAATTATTGGCTGTACAACGCCATAACTGCGAATTGACTCGGCAAGCTCCTTCATAGATTCATTATTTAAAGTTTGGCGCATCCTGTAACGATTTGGGCGCACGTTTTCAACTAAAATTTCTTGAACAGTTTCAGCTGAATTAACGTTTGCAATGTCTACCGCTTGAGTGCCAAGAAGTGCGCTTAAGCCGCGCCCCAAATTGCCGCGTTTATTTGCCACGATTTATAACCTCCTTAGCTAAATTCAAATAAGATTTTGCGGAGCGTGAATATTTATCATAAAAAAGAATTGGAACGCCGAAACTTGACGCTTCAGAAATTTTGACGGCGCGGGGAATGATTGTTTCATAAACCAAATTGCCCAAAGTTTCGCGCACTTCTTCAACTACTTCTTTGTTATGTTTTGATCTGCCGTCAAACATTGTCATAACAATTCCTTCGATAAAAAGCAACGGGTTTAAATCATTTTTAATAATTTCGATAGTTTTCAAAAGTTGCGCCAAACCTTCCATTGCGTAAAATTCACATTGCATAGGAATAATCACGGCGTCAACTGCCGTCATTGCGTTAATCGTCAACAGACCGAGCGCGGGCGGACAGTCAATTATAATGTAATCGTATTCATTGCGCAGAGAATCCAGTGCGGCGCGAAGTCTTGTTTCACGAAATTTTAAATTTGAAAGTTCAACTTCAACGGCGGCAAGATTTATGCTAGCCGGTAAAATTGTCACGCCATAAGGCGTCATTTGCAAGGCTTGACGAGGATTTAAACCGTCAACCAAAACATTATAAACACTTTGAGTAATTGTGGAACGATTGAGACCAAGACCGCTTGTGGCATTACCTTGAGAATCGCAGTCCACAAGCAAAACGCGCTGATTTAATTTCGCCAGCGACGCACTCAAATTTATTGACGTGGTAGTTTTACCGACGCCGCCTTTTTGATTAGCTATCGCAATAACTTTAGCCACGCCCGTGAACCTTCTTTCAAAATTTTTTATAACAATTTTAAATTCGCCGCAAATGTTTTCTATCCTGCAATTTGGCTACGAATTTTGATTCATATAAAAACTTAACGTATTAAGCCCAATGCTCAAATCTTCATTCACAACCGTTACAAAATACGGCACGTTGAGTTTTTCGGTAGTAAAATTCCAAATCCCGCGCACTTCAGCTTCTGCCAAAATGTCTGCAACTTTTTGAGCTTCAGAATTTGGAACGGCGATAACTCCAATATCAATTAATTTCCTGCGCGAAATTGGAATAAATTTTGCAAAGTCGTAAATCCTGACGCCGTTAATTTCTTTGCCGATTTTGTTTTTATCAATATCGAAAAGCGCGGCAACTACAAAGCCCAATTCAGAAATTTTTTCGTAATTGGCAAGAGCCGCGCCCAAATTTCCAACGCCGATAATTGCAAGGCGAAAATTATTTTGCAAGCCTAAAATATTTGCGATTTTATTTTTTAACTCAGAAACTTCAAAGCCAAGTCCTTTAATTCCAAAACTTCCAAACGTGATTAAATCTTTACGAATTTGTTCCGGCTTAATTCCAAGTTTTTCTGAAAGATAGATTGAGGAAACTTCTAAAAGTCCCGCGCTTTCAATTTTTTGTAATTCTCTGTAGTACAGCGGCAACCGTCTTATCGTTGCCTTAGAAATTTTTTTGTCTTCAGTCATTTGCTCAACTCTTTTCAATTTTATTCATCCAAATTGTTGTTTATTTCGTCAATCGCCGCTGCCGCCGCGCCAAGTATCCACATTAAAATTGAACTGGGAATATTAAAAAGCAAATCGTCACTCATTCCGTTCAACGCCATTGACAGAAACGCTAAACCAATTCCAAGCCTCATACTTTCAGTAATTTGTCTGTCGGCAACATTTTTTTTATCTTCAAACAATTCAACAGTTGCGGCGAATTTTTGTATATCTATATTATCGTCGTCAGATTTTTCATCAGTTTTTTTATCTTTAGGTTTTTTAGTTTTGGCGTCCCATTTCATTTCGTCGTGGTGAACAAGCTCCGGTTCAGATTTTTTTTTAGTCGGCTTAGTTTCCTGCGTCGAAAATCTGTCAAAAATTTTGTTAGTCAATTCACCCATACGAATTATAAACATTGATTTTACCTGCGCCAAACTTTGCAAGAATTTACTTTCAACTACAGTTTTTGCAAATTCTTCGTCAAACTTTTTCTTGAATTTCGATTCTGTTGCACGGTGGACAATTTCACCGGCGGCATTTTTCATTTTTTCATAGCGTTCATTTGAATTTAAAGCCAACGCCATGAACATTGTACCAAAGAAATACCAAAAATACGCCAACGCGCCCGCAATTCCGACTTCAGCCGCCGTCTGTAAAAATAAATTGTGCGCGTGGTAAATCGTCTGCGTTGCGTCAATCAAATAATAATTGTACTGCGGATAAATGAATTGATACGCGCCCCAGCCAATTCCTATAAATGGATGGTCTGCAATCATTGAAATTGTACTAACCCAAATTCCGATTCTTAAACCTTCGGACGGATCATTTGTTTCAGTGAAAATTGATAAAATTCGTTCAAGAAAAGTGGTATCGTTGTGGAATAAAATTGCCGTACCAATCACGAACAAAAGCAAAATTCGCCCTTCGTACAAAATTCCGTAAATCAGGAAAATAATTGCGATTGACAGGAACGCGCCGCGCGAATATGTCATTGTCAAACAGATTGTCAAAAGTAGTATCGCCGCAATTAAAATTAATTTTTGTTTGAGCGTGCCGAATTTTGCCAAGAATCCCAATGCAAGGCAAATCATCACGTCCAAATAACCTGCTAAAACGTTTGGATTTTCAAACGTCGAAAAAATTCTTGTTTGCATTCCGTGAAAATTTTCAAAATCTGTCCAGTGCATTTCAGAAGTATCAACGCCAAAAATATATTGAAAGAATCCAACTGCCACAACAATTATTGCCGCCGCCGCCATTGATTGTGCCAAAGTTTTTATTTGTTCAGCCGTGCGGATATTTTGTCCGACAAGCAAATATGTCAAAATAAAAATTCCAACTATCCCAAAGTAATTGTAAATCAATTCAAAACTTTGCGCCGGTGACATAAAAACTGAAACCGCGCCGAGCATTACAAAAATTGTAACCGGAACGTCAAATGGCAAACTGCGGATTTTAAATTTTTTATCTATTTGCAGACGCAAAAACCACGCAACAATCCCGAAAAGTACCGCCGCCGCCGCCGCTTGCGGGAAAATTGCCAACAAAAATGCTTCTGCCGCAATGGCGTATATCGTCCAGTTTTCTAAATTTTTTATTCTTTGGCGTCTTGCAAAAACGCTGATTCTGTTCATTTTAATCGCCTCTTTTGAAAGCTTGGATATTTTCAAAAATCGCCGCGTCAATTTCGTCAAGCAATTCAAATCTTCGGCGATAGACTGCGCGTTTTTGAGTAGGAATTTCTTCAAAAGTTTTTCGATTTTCAGTTAGCGGCAATTCATAAAATCTTTTGTCTTCGACGGGAACGCCGCCACATTCTTGCCAAAAATCGCTGAACGAGGTTTTCAATTTTCTATCCGTGCGAATGTGATTATTTGCGTAGTAGCCGTAATTTGTCACGGCGTAAATTTTTTTCAAATTCAATGCACGGGCGACGGCTTGAGCGGCGTACAGGATTAAATTTTTAGTGCGGTAAGCGTGACATTTTTTGGTTAAAATTTTTATTAAGTCTTTTGAGTTTTCGACGTTTGGACCTTGCAACGCGCCAATCCACATTGAAAAATTTTCAGCTGAATCTTTTGCAATCCAAAACATAATTTGATAAACCGGCGTATTATTTGCCAATTCCAAAACTATTGACGCTAGCCCCTCTTTTTTTTGTCCGGACTGCATACAAATTACCAGCTGCATTTCTTTTAAATTTTCGTCAAGCGGCATTGACCACAAAAAACTTTTTCCTCCGCCGTAAAGTTGCAGCAAAAAGTTTTCATTCATTGCCTGCGTTAAAAATTCAAAATGCTCCTCAATAAGTTTTATTCGTTCGTCGAAAGTTGATTTGTAATAGAAAAAAGCGCGGGTACTTTGTTCAAATACGAAAGGAAAATTTTTTGCAACTTCACTCAAAATTTTTGACTGTGAAAAAAAATCTTCCAAACATTTTATTTTTTGCGAATTAAGGCAACAACGTACCACAAACACTAAAAATCTGCGAAATTCACGGGGATTATTTAAATCGTAAATTTTTTTTCCAAGTTCAACAAAATTCAATATCAAGACCTCTTATTTTTTTGTGATAGGCTATTCTAAAATATTTTGCCTTTGGTGTAAATAAAATTTTTGTGCAAAATGTTCCAATCTGTTATAATTGCGTGAAATAATTTATTGGAGGGAAATTTTTTGAAAATGAATGGAGCGCAGGCGTTATTGGAGTGCCTGAAAAATGAAGGCGTCGATTTAGTTTTTGGTTATCCCGGCGGCGTCGTTTTGAAACTCTACGACGAAATTTATAAATCTAAGTTTCCGAACATTTTAACGGGACACGAACAAGGCGCGGTACACGCGGCGGACGGTTACGCACGTGCAACGGGTAAAGTTGGCGTAGTAATTGCAACTTCCGGTCCCGGCGCGGCAAATTTAATCACCGGAATTGCAACGGCGAATATGGATTCAGTGCCGCTTGTTTGTATTACTGGACAAGTTGCTCGTCCTGCCATTGGCAAGGATTCATTTCAGGAAGTTGACGTTTGCGGAATTACCACGCCAATTACAAAGCACAATTACCTTGTAAAAGACGTTGAAGAATTGCCGCGCGTCGTCAAGGAAGCTTTTTACATTGCACAGACGGGCAGACCTGCGCCCGTTTGCATTGACATTGCGGCGAATGTTTTTAATTCTGAAATTGATTTTGAATATCCTGAAAGTGTAAATCTGCGCGGCTACACGGCTGAAAATCCCTGCGACGAAAAAGCAGTTGATGAAGTTGTAGCGGCGATTGAAAAAGCTGATTTCCCGTTAGTTTTTGTAGGCGGCGGCGTTGTCATTTCTGAAACTTCAAATGTTGTTAGAGAAATTCTTGACAAGCTCGGCTGTCCTTGCACTTCAACTTTAATGGGCTTGGGTTGCATTGAACCTAACCGCGAAGGTTATTTAGGTTTTGCCGGTATGCACGGCAGTTACGGCGCAAATATTGCTATTCAAGAATGCGATTTACTTTTGTGCATTGGAATGAGATTCAGCGACAGAGTTACCGGCAAAGTTGCGGAATTTGCACCAAACGCTAAGATTGTTCATTTTGAAATTGATCCTGCTGAAGTCAATAAAAATGTTCAAGTCGATATAAAAGTTTTGGGCGATTTAAAAAATTCCTTGCCGCTCCTGCGCGATAAACTCAACGCCTCTGAAACTAATTTCAAACAGAAATTTAACAGTTGGCTGAATTTGTCCATTGAAAAAGGCAACAAACATTTATTCAGTTATCAACCTGACGGCGAAGTTATTAAACCCGGTGCGTTAATTTCAAAAATCAGCGAACTTTGCGACGCAAATACAATCGCCGTTACTGACGTTGGACAGCATCAAATGTGGGCGGCGCAATTTTTCAAAACTCAAGCCCCGCGCCAATTTTTAACCAGCGGCGGACTTGGCACAATGGGTTATGGACTTCCTGCCGCAATGGGCGCAAAACTTGCTTGCCCTGATAAAAACGTGGTACTTTTCACGGGCGACGGCTCAATTATGATGAACATTCAAGAATTGGCGACAATCGCAGATAACAACATTGATATTAAAATTGTTATCGTCCACAATTTTATTTTGGGAATGGTCGGGCAATGGCAACGCCTTTTCTACAATCATCATTATTCGGCGTCAGAATTGAATTTGAAACGCGACTTTATAAAAATTGCTGAAGCTATGGGCGTGCGCGGTTATCGTTTGACGAAGGCGGCGGAGCTTGAAACTGAATTGCCGGAAATTTTATTTTCAAAAGGCGCGGCAGTCATTGATGTTTACGTGCCGCAAGATGAAAACGTTTTGCCAATGGTACCGGGCGGCAAGCGTTTAGATCAAATGGTTTTGGAGTGATTTAATGGGCGTATTCTTTTTCTGTTGCGTAATTTTTTTAGTTTTTGCGTGGGTAATTTTATCGCTCGAACACGGCAAAACTTTTGGCAGTTGGATAATAAAAACTTTTAGAAAATTGACAGGTGGCAAAAAATGAACGACGACGATAACAAAAATAATTCTGAAGATGAAGAAATAAAAATTGATTCAGCCGCTTTAAAACAAAGATTGGGTACTATTGGAATTGGCGTCGGTTTAATTATTTTGGCGGGATTGGGCTTTTCTGTTATCTGTAAAATTTCGCCCGGTTACGCCGGAGTTATCTACAATATGAATGGCGGCGTTGAAGATTCTGTTTTGTCGCAGGGTTATCATGTCGTTGCCCCTTGGAAAAAGGTTATCGAATATCCTGTAAGTACCGAAACAGTTTATTACACAAAGTCTGCTGACGGCAGAAAAGGCTCTGACAGCTCCATAAATGTAAATACGAAAGACGGCAAGCAGGTTAATGTTTCCGTGACATATTCTTTTCATATGGACGTTGAAAAACTTCCTGCGATTTTTACAAAATTTCGCGGGCGTTCGACAGAATACATTGAATCCGGCTACGTGAAAAACGAAATGTATCAAGCCATTAACGAAGTTACCAGCCAATATAGTTTAATGGACTTAGTCGGCGACAAACGCCCTGAAATTAACGCAAAAGTTTTTGACAAATTTAGAAATTCGCTGATTGAATTTGGGATTGTGATTGAAACTTTTAACTTGTCTGACGTTGTACCTGACGAACAAACTAAAGAGGCGATTCAAAAAGTTGTCAACGCCCAAAATGTTTACGAACAGGCGAAGATTGAAAAGCAAACTGCCGAAGTTGAAGCCGAAAAAGCACGTATTCAAGCCAAAGGTAAAGCTGATGCAATGATAATTGAGGCGGAAGGACAAGCGAAGGCAAACGCACTACTTCAACAATCTTTGAGCGATAATGTCATACGTCAACACGCAATAGAAAAATGGGACGGAAAATTGCCGGTATACCAACTTGGCGACAATACCGAATCGTTGATAAATTTAAAATAATTTCTATTTATTAAAAAATTGCCACTAAGTCGTGTTGATTAATAACCAAGTGAAGGGAAAACCCGGCAGTCAAGGATGACTGCCGCCGCAGATTGATTCACGGAATGAATCATCTGCGGAACAAAAAGCACTTTCTTTTGGTACTTGCAATGCGACGAGTAGGAGCATTGCTCCTTTTTGCTTTGGAAAAGAAAAGTACATATAAAAAGAAATTAGAAACATTTTGGCGAATTTGGAATTATTCAACTGCATCCAATTAAGGAGGTCTGAACTTGAAAAAATTTTTATTAGCTGTCCTTGTAGACAATAAACCCGGCGTATTAACGCACGTTGCGGGACTGATTAGCCGCCGCGCTTTTAACATTGAAAGTATTTCCGCAGGTTACACCGAAGAACCCAGCGTTACAAGAATTAACATTGTTGTAAGCGTCGAAAGTGAAAACGAACTGGATCAAGTTGTTAATCAGCTTGGCAAGTTAATTGACGTGATTAAAATTGTAAATCTTAGCAAAGCTCCTTCGATTGAGCGCGAACTGGTTATGATAAAAATTAAGGCGTCAAAAGAAAATCGCGCAGATTTGGTTAGCGTGGTTGATATTTTCCGCGCAAAAATTGTTGACGTGACAAGCGAAAATGTCATTATCGAACTTACCGGCAACCAACAGAAAATTGACGCTTTCTGCGAAGTTTTAAGCGATTATGAAATTGTAGAAATTGCACGCACGGGAGCTATTGCACTTTCACGCGGTCCCGTTCCCGTAAAAAAAATGTAAAATTTTTGGAGGTTTTAAAATGAAAAAAGATTTAGGCGTTCAACCGTACCTTTTCCCAATGCCCGTTTTGATGATTGCAACTTACAACGAAGATGAAACTGTTGACGTTATGAATATGGCGTGGGGCGGAATTTGCGCAGAAAATATGGTTGCGCTGAATTTGGGCGAAGATCATAAAACAGTTGCAAATTTGAAAAATACAAAGGCGTTTACACTTTCAATCGCTGACGTTGCGCACATTAAAGAATCTGATTTTTTTGGAATTGCAACCGGCAACAAAATGAAAGATAAATTTGAACGCTCCAAAATGACGGCGGTTAAAAGTTCCCGCGTCAACGCGCCAATCGTTGAAGAATATCCCGTAACTTTGGAATGTAAAGTTATTGAAATGCAGAATCAACCTTACGGCTTGAGAGTTTTGGGCGAAATTGTCAACGTTATTGCAGATGAAAGCGTACTTGACGAAAAAGGCAAAGTTGACGCAGGAAAATTAAATGCGTTTGTATTCGACCAATTCCAAAACGGCTATTACAAAGTTGGCGAAAAAATCGGCAAGGCGTGGAACGCGGGCGCAAGTCTTATGAAAAAATAATTTTTGGGAGAAATTAAAATGACTGAAGTTGAAAAACTCCGTGCAGGGCTTGAATATGATTTTTATGATCCTGAAGTTGACGCGCTGAAATTGAACGCGGTTAAACTTTGTCAAAAACTCAATGCAATACCTGTTACAGATTATGCAGACAATGAAAAAGCTCTTCGTGAACTTTTTGGAAGTGCGGGCAAAAATCCTGTAGTATTGCCGGTTTTTAACTGCGATAACGGCAAAAATATTCACGTTGGCGATTATTTTTTGGCAAATTTCAACGTGACGATTTTGGATATTATGGAAGTGCAAATTGGCGATTATGTTATGATTGGACCGAACACTTTAATAACAACGGTAAATCATCCGCTTAGCCCAATGGGACGGCGTAAACATTTAGGAATTGGCAAGCCTGTTAAAATTGGCAATGATGTTTGGATTGGCGCAAATGTTACAATTTTGCCCGGCGTCACGATTGGCAATAACGTTATAATTGCGGCGGGCGCGGTTGTTACTAAAGACGTTGCAGATAATTCTTTGGTCGGCGGCGTTCCTGCGAAACTTATTAAAAATATTCCAAACGACGTGGAATAAATTTCAAAAGTCCAAAAAAATTAAAACTTCGGCAAAAGTTTTTGTCGGAGTTTTTTTGGAGGTGTTTTTATGTCAGCTATCAGAAATGAAACATTTGAATTGATTGAAAAAATTCCTGATGATTATATTTATTGGTTGAACGAGATGATAAAAAAATTTATTGAAGAGCAAGAAATTGAAAATGAAGATGCCAAAATTGCAAGATGGCAAGCCGACCCTGATAAATATGAACAAGAAATAAGCAACTTTATCAAAGGCGGAATTAAAGCTTCAAGATACGAAGAAAGAGCGCGGAAAAATGCGAATACTAATTGATACAAATATTTTAATTTCCGGCTTATTTTTTCACGGACTGCCTAAAAAAACTTTTATGGAAATCGGCATGAACAATCTGAAACGTCGCTATTGACATCAATGCTAAAAATGATTAAACTAAGCTTAGCGGTTAGACTTCCGCTTTAGCAAAAAAGTATTAAGTAAGCGTGTAGACTTGAGGTCTTATCGTGTAGGGGCGACGTGGACACGCCTGTAAGAATAAGGGCATTTAGCCAAACTTCTTAATGGGGACATGAGAAATCGCTGTCTCCTCGAAGCTCGCGTTTTTAGTCGTGGGTGGTTCACGATAAATATTTGGCTTTAAAGATTTTTAAAAAATCAGCCAAAAACGACGTTTCTACGTTTTGGAACGCCGCGAAAAAAAATCGTCTGTTAAAAATTCGACAGGCGATTTTTAATTACAAAAGAAAATCTGCAAAAACTACATTGCCGAATTTCATACCGTGCGGCGTTAAAAAAATTCTGCCGTTGGAATTTTCAAGTAAACCGAGTTTCAAATTTTTTTCGATAACCGCGCCGTAAATTTCAAAAATATTTTTGCCGAAATTTTTATAAAAAGTTTCAACGCTTAAACCTTCGGCAGTGCGTAAACCTAAAAAGCAAAACTCTTCCATAGCCGCTTTTGGCGAAACAATTTCCTCAAGTATGGAAACACTTTCGCCGGAGCGGATTTTTTTTATATAAGTTGCCACGTCACAAATATTTGAACTGCGAATTTTGCCGTTGTAGGAATGTGCGCCCGCGCCGAATCCCAAATATTTTTTGCCTGTCCAGTAGCCGAGATTGTGGCGACTTTCAAAATTTTTCTTTGCAAAGTTTGAAATTTCGTAGCGGCGAAAACCTGCGCGCGGTAATTCTTCAGTTATAAAATCGTACATTGAGTCATCATCAGGCAAATTTAATTTTCCTGCGGCGTACAGCTTGCCAAAATTTGTACCGTCCTCAATTTCCAAGCCGTAAATTGAAATGTGCTGAATATCCTGCGCGACGGCAATTTCTACAGATTTTTGAACGTCACAAAGTTTTTGATTCGGCAAGCCATACATTAAATCAATACTCACGTTATCAAAAAATTTCTTAGCAGTTTGAATTGTTTCAAGCGCAGTTTTTGAATCGTGAATCCTGCCTAAAATTTTTAGTAGATTGTCATTGAAACTTTGAACGCCCAAACTTATTCTGTTAAATCCAATTTCGCGCAAGTTTTTCAAATAATTTTCGTCAACAGTGCCGGGATTTGCCTCAATAGTAATTTCTGCCGCGCCGTCAATTTTAAACTGCGAAAGAATTTTTTCAAGCTGATTTATTTTTAAAATCGTTGGAGTGCCGCCGCCGAAGTATAAGGTTTTGGGTTGTAGGTTGTAGGGATTAGATTTTATTTCGGAAATTAGCGCGTCAACATAATCAGCAATTTCTTCAGCGTTTGAAACTTTTGAATTGAACGCGCAGTAATTGCATTTTCTAACGCAAAATGGAATGTGAATGTAAATCATTTTCTCACCGGCATAAAAATTTTTCCGTGCAGTTTATTGCCCCATTGCTCAAAGTCATACTCAAAAACAACGCGGTAATTTTCATCATTGGACAACATTAAGTACGGAATTTTATTATCTGTGGCTACAAAAATGTGCGTAAAATTGTAGCGAGAAAAAAACTCTCTATAATCCAAATCTCCATTTATAAAAGAAAAATATTCGCGGATAATATCTTTTTGGTGATTGTTAGACTTAGCAAAAATTTCAGGGCGAGCATCCATGTAAGTTTTTAGTCTGCGAAACTCAAAGTAAGCTCCGTCGTTAAATCCCGTGTAAAGAATTATATCTTCGGCGCGGTTTTTCGACAGTAAAAAATCTGCGGCAGGTTTATGCGGCTCCGGTTTTTCAGCAGGCGATTGAAAATAAATTCCCGCAAAAAAAATCATAATCTGAAAAGTTGCCAAAACAATTAACGGCTTGCGACGCAAAATAAAAATTTCTTCGCTGAATAATTTTCCTTCCCGTCTGTAAAAAAATGTAAAACATATCAAAAAAATTATCGTCAAGGCAAAAATAATTTTCATCGGCGGGTGCATTTCCCAAATTGAATCTTCAGCCATTCTGTAAACCAAAAAAATTTCTACCGCGCAGATTATAAACAGCGGCGCAAATGCTTTATATCGCCAATTAAAAATTTTGTCGAAGGGATGCCAATCTTTGGCGGCGTAGGCAAGCGGGAACGTTGACAAAATCAAAAATAAAAATATGCTCCGCAGTGCCATAAATCCCAAAATCATTATTCCGAACGACAGAAAAAAATATCTTAGCGGCAGACGTTTTTTAGTTTGTGCGATTATCAGAAACGCCGAAAATACGAATAACGCAATTCCCAAAGTATCTCCCGCAGATGCAGGTTGCACTTCTGATATCATTCCGTGAATTTCCGGATCGTACGACGTGAAAATAAAAGTTATTGCCTCCCAGCCGTATGGATTTATAAAGCCCGCCAAAAATATTCCAACCGCCGAAATTATCAGCGGCAAAAGTGGAATGTCAAAATTTTCTGCGGGTTTTAATTTTAAATACAAACTTTCGGCAATGAACGGCAACATTACAACAATTAACATTGGAAAAAGTGCGCAATGCAAATTTATAAAAATTACTGAAATTATCGGCAAAATGCACAACGTCCAAATTTTTTTCTCGCGTACAAATTTTTCCAGCAGAAAAACTTCAATCAATAAAAGCAACGTCGATAAAATTTGCGGACGTGTAACGATAAATCCCAATGTAACGGGTTTTGCAATTAACACGGATAATAATACCGAAACTTTTTCATTGCCGCCGCTGACATACATACAAATTCTGAAATAGACGAACATTAAAATAAAACCAACAAGCCACGCAAAAAATATCAGCCCGTCCGCGCCGAAGTTGTCAAAAATTTTCCAGAAAATAACCGCCGTCAACCATTGCTCCATCACGTAATGTAAATTTTCGTGCATCGTTGCAAATTCTACGTGTGGGATTGTTCCCGTTTCAACTACGTACCGCCCGCAATTCAAAATAAACCACGTGTCGTTGTCCAACCCCCAAACTTTTAAAATTGTTATACTGCAGGCAAGCATAATTAATAAGCCGCCGTAACCAAATTTTCCAATTTTTTCTGCCAAAATTTTTGCACCCCAATTTATATGCCGCTAATTTGCGTTTAAATTGCCATAGACGCCATCTTATGCTTTTAAAAATGATTTTTTTTATCTAATACGGCATTTCTTTCATTTTTGAAAAAAAGAAAGAAACGCCTAGCAAAGAAAGAAAAAACTTGTTCCGCGTATGATTCAATCCTTGAATCAACACGCGGCGGCACTCATCCTTGAGTGCCGGTTTTCGACTTCGTTTTGGCGATGATAAAGTTTTAATTTTTATGATTAAATTCACATCATAAAATTAAACTTCGTCATTGACAGTTAAAACCGCCATAAAAGCCTCTTGCGGCAATTCGACACTGCCAACGGCTTTCATACGTTTTTTACCTTCCTTTTGCTTTTCTAAAAGTTTGCGCTTGCGTGAAACGTCGCCGCCGTAACATTTCGCCAAAACATCTTTACGCCGCGCCTTGACAGTTTCACGGGCAATAATTCTGCCGCCGATCGCCGCTTGCACGGGAATATCAAAAAGTTGTTCAGGAATAATTCTTTTAAGTTTCAAAGCTAAGGTACGCCCAACTTTGGCGGCGCGGGTACGGTGTACGATTGAGCTTAAAGCGTCAACCATATCGCCATTTAACAGAATATCCAACTTGACTAAGTCAGATTCAGAATAACTTGACGGCTCGTAGTCCAAACTTGCATATCCCCGCGTCATTGATTTAAGTTTGTCGAAAAAGTCGTAAATAATTTCATTCAGCGGAATTTCATAAGTAAGCAAAACGCGGGTTTTGTCGATATAATCCATACCTTTATAAGTGCCGCGCTTTTCCCTGCAAAGTTCCATAACCGCGCCAATATAATCACTCGGTACAATCACGGTTGCTTTAACAATCGGCTCTTCAATCGATTTAATTTCAGTTACAGGCGGCAACGCGGCGGGATTATCAATCGTCAAAATTTCGCCGTTAGTTTTGTTGACTTTGTAAACTACGCTCGGCGCAGTCGTCACAAGTTTTAAATTATATTCACGTTCCAAACGTTCCTGCACAACGTCCATATGCAACAATCCCAAAAATCCACATCTGAAACCGAATCCCAACGCGGCTGAAGTTTCCGGCTCGTAAACTAAGGCGGCGTCATTCAGTTGCAATTTTTCCAACGCCTCTTTCAAATTGTCGTAGTCAACACTTTCAGTTGGATAGAGTCCGCAAAAAACCATTGGTACGGGCGCACGATAGCCCGCCAACGCCTCTGCAGGTTTTTCAGAATTTGTAATTGTGTCGCCAACTCTAACATCGCGCACGTCTTTTAAACTGCCGCAAATGTAGCCGACTTCGCCCGCGTTTAATTCGGCAACTTCATTCATCGACGGCGTAAAAATTCCAATTTCCGTACAATCAAATTCTTTGCCCGTTGCAATAAGTTTCAGTTTGTCGCCTTTTTTAATTTTGCCGTTCATCAAGCGAACGTGAGCAACCGCGCCTTTGTAGCTGTCAAAGTATGAATCGAAAATCAACGCCTGCAAAGATTTATTTTCTTCACCTTCAGGCGGCGGAATTTTTTTAACAATCGCCTCTAAAATATCGGCAACGCCTTCGCCGGTTTTTGCACTGCATTTAACCGCGTCGCTTGCGTCAAGACCTATTGCCTCTTCAATTTCAGTTTTGGCGCGTTCAATATCTGCGCTCGGCAAGTCAATTTTATTTATTACGGGAATAATTTCCAAGTCGTGATCTAATGCAAGGTAAACATTTGAAAGCGTTTGAGCCTCCACGCCTTGAGTTGAATCGACAACCAATAACGCGCCTTCGCAAGCCGCCAAACTGCGCGAAACTTCGTAAGTAAAATCGACATGTCCGGGCGTGTCAATCAAATTCAAAATGTATTCGTTGCCGTCCTGCGCCTTGTATTTTAATCTGACAGTTTGCGCCTTGATTGTAATTCCGCGCTCGCGTTCCAATTCCATATTGTCCAAAAGTTGCTCTTCCATATCCCGCTTTTCAACCGTTCCTGTCATTTCTATCAATCTGTCCGCCAAAGTTGATTTGCCGTGATCTATATGCGCTATGATTGAAAAATTTCTGATTCTGTCGTTCAAAAAAATTCTTCCCTTCGATATTAAATTAGGTTAAAATTATAACACAATTAACAATCAGAAAAAAATTCCAGAGGTGAAATTTTTGGAAAATGAAATTTACGCCTTGCCTGATAATTGGAGTTGGACTAAATTAAAAAATGTCTGCAGTCTTTCACAAGGACAAAAAATATCTGATAAAAATTTTCCTTACCTTGAAGTTAAATATTTGCGCGGTTTCAAAGAAAAGAAAATGATTGACAGCGGCAATTATATTTCAGCAGGTACAAAAATAATTTTGGTGGACGGCGAAAATTCCGGCGAAATTTTTACCGCGCCTGAAAACGGTTATATGGGCAGTACTTTTCGTGCGTTGGATATTTTTTCAAATGTTGACGCCGATTATTTTCAATATTTTGTTTCTACAAAAAAAGAATTGTATCACAGCAAAAAACGCGGCTCTGCAATTCCTCACTTAGACAAAAAATTATTTTATACAACGCCGTTTCCGTTGCCGCCGCTTGACGAACAAAAACGAATTGTAGAAATTTTGGACAAAGTATTTTTGAAACTGAATCAAGCTGAAGAAAAATTAAATTTAATAGTTGGCTACAACGATTTGAAAAATAATACCATCGGCAAAATTGACGTTATGAAAAAATCCATTTTGGCGCAGGCTTTTCGCGGCAAATTAGGTACAAATAAATTCTACTGAAAAATTCGTGAGGTGAAAATTATGGAAAATAAAATTGAAAACCTTGAAACGGCTGAAGAAATTTTTGAAAAGCCGAGAATAATTATTGTAACGGGAATGAGCGGGAGCGGCAAAACTCAAGCCTGCAGATGTTTGGAAGACTTGGGCTATTTTTGCGTTGATAATCTGCCGCCGGTTTTTATTCCAAAATTTGTAGAATTGTGTTCGCACGCCTCCAGTCACGTCAACAAAGTTGTTTTCGTCGTCGATACACGCAGCCGAGAATTTTTTGACAACCTCATACAAATTCTTGAAGATATGGACAAAAAAAATTTAGATTATGAAATGCTTTTTATGGACGCAAGCGACGACGCAATTATAAGACGCTACAAGGAGACGCGCCGCCGTCATCCAATGGCACCTTCTGCAAGAATTTCTGACGGCGTTGCAAAGGAACGTTCCCGCCTTGAATCTGTACGCGGCAAAGCGACCTATTTAATTGACACTTCCAATTTGTCAAAGGCTGAACTGCGCGACAAAATTAAATTGCTTTTCGGCAAAACTGAAGGCGCGGGAATGAATATTTCTGTTTTGAGTTTCGGCTTTAAGTACGGTATGCCAATGGACGCCGATATAGTTTTGGACGTTCGATTTTTGCCGAATCCTTTTTACATTGAAACACTTAAACATAAAAGCGGAGCGGTTGCTGAAGTTGCAGAATATATCGCAGAAAAACCTGTCACGCAAGAATTTTTGAAACGCCTTGATAATTTGATTGAATTTTTAGTGCCGCAATATGTCAAGGAAGGTAAGAGCCAACTTGTAATTGCGGTAGGTTGTACCGGCGGAATGCATCGCAGTGTTTTTACTGCCAAACATATTTTCGATTTAATTTCAAGCAACGGCTACACAGTAAATTTGGAACACCGCGACTTGATGAAAAACGACGTTTGGGAAGTTTGAGGCGCAAAATGTTAAATCTTTTTAAGTGGCTTTATCCCGGCATGAAAATGAAACGCTGGTTAGTACTTTTTGCAGTTGGCGTTTTAATGGTAAGTTTCGGCGCGGCGTTGGCGTTCAACTATGAATATTTGGGACGCGCTGAAGAAGCGATTTTCCAATTTTTCTACACACGTTTTGGAAGTTATCAATACGGCTTAACAACTGCGCTTGGAATTTTCATCGTGATAATTGGCGCGGTGTTAATGATGTATTCGACTCGCTCAATCATTCGTTCGATAATCGCCGTGTTAATTCCCGACAGGACAGGGCGAATTGTAGATATGATTTATCAAGAAAGAAAACTCGGCAAAGGTCCTGTTGTAACGGTAATTGGCGGCGGGCACGGTTTATCAGTTTTACTGCGCGGGATAAAATCTTCAACAAGTAATGTTTCAGCAGTTGTAACGGTTGCAGACGACGGCGGCAGTAGCGGACGCCTGCGCGAAGAATTGGGAATAATTCCCCCGGGCGATTTACGAAATTGTTTGGTTGCATTGGCAGATACTGAACCGCTTATGGAAAAATTATTTCAGTACAGATTTAAAGGCACGTCAACTTTAGCCGGTCACAGTTTCGGCAATTTATTTATCGCCGCAATGAACGAAGTTACCGGCGATATGGAAACTGCGCTGAAAGAATCTTCAAAAGTTTTGGCAGTCAAAGGGCGCGTAATTCCTGCAAGCAAAGAATACGTGCGCCTTGATGCAATTATGACTGATGGTACGGTTGTTGAAGGTGAATCGCAAATTCCCGAAGCTCATAAAAAAATTAGACGCGTGCAACTTCACCCTAAAAGAGTTCAAGCTGTACCCGCCGCACTTGAGGCGATTGAAACTGCCGACGCAATTATTTTAGGTCCCGGCAGTCTTTATACTTCAATAATGCCGAATCTTTTAGTTGAAGGCGTGACGAAGGCGTTAAAAAATTCTAAGGCTATAAAAATTTATATTTGCAACGTTGTAACGCAGCCCGGCGAAACTGATAAATATTCTGCGTCCGCACACGCAAAGGCAATTTTAGATCATACGGGACGCGGGGCGATTGATTATGTTTTGGTAAATTCTGCGCCCGTTCCAAAAGAGTTTTGCGAAGAAACGGGAGTAAAGCCGGTTAAAGTTGACGAAGATAAAATTAACGCGCTCGGTTGCGGCTTGATTAAGGCAGATTTAATCAGCGAAACTGACGCGGGCAGACACGATCCCGAAAAACTTTGTAAAGCCGTTATGAAAATTATTTATGAAATGTCTCCTAAATTTAACGGCAAATAAAAAAAGCCGGAAATTTTTTCCGACCCGTAAAGTTAATTTTTAAATTTGTTTCTTGCGTACAACTTCAGTTTCAATATAATCAATGCAACCTGAAATTGGCATAGCGGGCTTGCGAATACGAATTATAACTTCTTCAACGTTGTTGACTTTTTCAAGCAAACTGTCAGCTATTGCAATTCCAAGTTTTGACATAACTTGAAAGCGTTGAGTTTCCATAATATTTTTGATAATTTCATAAACTCGCGCAGTATTTATACCCTCTTCAAATTCGTTTAAGTCTGCCGAATTTTCATCCATTTTAAGTTCCGCGTCAAGGTAAAATTTCTGTCCTTGCTCGCGTTCATATTCGTAATAGCCGTGATAAGCATAGAACATCATATTGGAAATACGTACCGTTACCATAAACTCACCCCACAAAAAATTTTTTATTTGAAACGAATTTTAACATAGAAAATTTCAAAATGGAAGAAGGATAACTTTGGAAACAGGAACTTTTTTTTATTTTTTGGCGGCGTCAATCTTGCTTACGCTTGCGCCGGGCCCGGACATTTTATATTTACTTACAAAAAGTTTGGCAAGCGGTGCAAAAAGCGGAATAATTTTAGCGGCGGGACTTGTAAGCGGAATTGTTTTTCACACATTTTTGGTAATGATAGGAGTTGCGGCGATAATTCAAAATTCGCCGTTGGCAATGGCGGCGTTAAAAATTTTTGGCGCGGGATATTTATTATTTTTGGCGTTTAAATCTTTCACGGCGGCGAAACGCGGCGGGCAAATTTCAATGAAACAATCTGACAAAGTAAATTCGGCTAAAAAAATTTATCAACGCGGAGTCTTGATGAACGTTTTAAATCCAAAAGTTTTATTATTCTTTTTAGCGTTCCTGCCGCAATTTGTAAATCTTTCAGATGAATCTGCAAGCTTTCAAATAATTTTACTCGGTATAACATTTGCAATTCAAGCGTTTGTAATTTTCTCACTGATAGCGATTGGCGCGGGCAAAGTTAGAAAAATTTTATTGCAGAAAAAAAATCTCGGCAGAATTTTAAATTTTGTAGAGGCGGCAGTTTTGGCAATTATCGCTGTGACACTTTTAATTTTTTGAAAGGAGCATTATCAATGCAGGCAGCTAAAATCAAATTGGCAGATATTTTTCAAGACAGCGTAACTTTAATTGTTCCCGTTTATCAGCGCAATTACGATTGGCGAAAGGAACATTGTACCCGCCTTTTTAATGATATAAAAAAACTCGTTGAAAGCTCGCAGGAACATTTTTTGGGCGCGGTTGTCTGTCAAGATAGAAAAATTAGCGGAATGTTTAATGAGCATGTTATTGTTGATGGACAACAGAGAATTTCAAGTGTTGTTTTGTTGGCAAAGGCGATTTTTGATTCAACCGAAGACGCCGCAATTAGGCAGGCGATTCAAGCAAAATTTATTAAGCCTTCAATACAGAATCCAAAATATAAATTCAAATTGCTCCCTACAGAATACGACAGAGAAATTTTTGAAAAAATTATGAACGGCGAAAATTTGAGCGAAGTCGATAAAAATTCCAAAATGTATGAGAGTTATCAATTTTTTAAAGATGCAATAAAAAATTTTAACTGCGATATATCGAAATTGCACGCGGCAATTTATAATTTGCAGATTGTACGAATTTTGCTTGAAAACGAACAGCCGCAAGAAATTTTTGAGTCCCTAAACTCAACCGGCAAAGATTTAACTGAAACTGAATTAATCAGAAATTTTTTGCTGATGGATTTAAATTCTGATGTTCAAGAAAATTTTTATAAAAAATATTGGTTGCCAATAGAGCGACTTCTTGAAACTTCCGAAAAAATGGAAAAGTTTATGGTTCATTACCTGATTTCAAAACAAAAATCTGACAACGATCAAAAAATTAAAATTTCCAAAAACGCGCTTTATAGCCCTTTTAAAAAATACTTTGCTAAAAATTATCATGGTGATAAAACTGAACAAGTTGAAAAATTTTTGTCAGATTTATATCACAATGCCAAATTTTTCAGCCGGTTAATTTTCGACGAAAATACAAATTTTGAAAGTTTATCAGAACTTGAGAAAAAATTTTATGAATTAATTTACTTGTTAAAGTCAAAGAGTACGCCTATTATTTTGATGTACCTTAACGAAAAATTTGAGAAAAATTATTTTGACGAAAAAATTTTTATAAAAATGACAGATGCGCTGATTTCTTTAATGTGTCGTGCGCGAGTTTGTATTACCGGCGGAATCGATGAACAGAGAGCCGGAAATATTCTCAAACGTCTTGAAAAATCTAACGATTGGAATATGGATTCTTTTTGGCGAGCCATTACAAAAGACAGCGGCGAAAATTCCGTACCCAATAACGAACTTTTTAAGCAAGCACTCTGTAAAAATGATTTTTACAACTCTCTGAAGAAAGACGAAATTGGGAAGTACCTTTTGTATAAGTTGGATAAAGTTTTTGGAAAATCTGATAATTTGCCGCCGTATTCTGAAATCAAGATTCATTTGATTATGCCGCGAACTCTTAATAGAGATTGGAAAAATTTTCTGCAGTCTAAGAAAGATTTAGATAACCACGAATTTTATTTTTATTCGCTTGGAAATTTGGCTTTAACTGAAGTAGAAATAAAAAACTCTGCAAAATTTGATGAAAAGCGCGGGATTTTTTCTACCTCAAAATTTTCATTTAGTGAGAATTTAAAAAATTATTCTGATTGGACGACGCGACAAATCAAATCTCGTACGAAAATTCTTGCCGATAAAGCTTTGGAAATTTGGAGCATCCCCGAAGAATATAATAAAAAACTTCAAAACAACGAAAATATTTTTAATTTGGATTCTGACTTTAAAAATTTTACAGGTACAGAAGTTGAAATTGTTTCGATTTTGGGAAAAGAATATAAAATTAATTATTGGATTGATTTATTGCGTACAATCGCCCAAATACTTTATTATTTCGATAAGGATATTTTTCTGCAGTCAATCAATAACGAAAGAATTAAAAAAATTTTTTCTGACAATCCCGATGATTTGACTGCACCATTTAAAATTGACAATAATTTTTATATTGGCGCAGGCATTGATACTAAGAACTGTTTAAAATTTGCAAAAACAATCGTGGAAAATTTTGACAGAATAAGCGATATGAATTTTTCAGATGAAATTTGGTTTACGCTGAAAAAATCTAATTAATTTTTAATTTTTTTAAATTGTTTTCAAAGTTTGGGCGTCTACAATAAAGTTAAATAAAATCGAAACGGCGTAAATTTTTTAAAGGAATGAAACTGCGCTTGACGAAATTTATCAATGTAGTAAGGAGTGAGCGTGATGAAAAAATTTTTGATATTGCTGATGGCGGCGTTCACAATTTTTTCTTCGGCAGTTTCAGTTGAAGCGGCAAAAAAAGTTGTAGCGGTAATGCCGCTTGAAAATGTTTATGGATACGAAACAGAAAATGTTGCAGAAATTATGACTGAAGAAATTATGGTTGCACTTCAAAACAGCGGCAAATATTCTGTAGTTGAACGGGCGCAAATGGCTACAATCCTGCGCGAACAAGGTTTTCAAAATATCGCCGCTGATCCAAGTACCGCAGTTGAAATTGGAAAGTTAATCGGTGCAAATTATTCTCTTATTGGCAAAGTTACATTGGCGGCGTTGGAAAAAAATCCTACCAAAGGAATTGTTGATAATATTTTGGGAAATATTGCTGAATCGGTCGGCAATGATATTGGAATTGATTTGCGTTCGACGGCGGGCAGTTTTGTAAACGGCTTGAAAGGCAAAGTTACTGTTGACGTTCGATTTGTGAACAATGAAACGGGCGAATTGGTTTTTGCAAGAAGTTTTACAGGAACGAAAAGCGGCGCAACTCCTGAATCTGCTTTATACGGTGCCTGCAAAGCTGCAGCAACTGAATTTTTAAAAGAAATTGCCGGAAATTTAATGGGGCGTGTAGCTGACATTTCCGGCGACGAAATTTATATTGATCAAGGCTCGGACAGCGGACTTATTACCGGCGACGAAATTTTAATAGTGCGTGAAACTTCGCCAATCGAAGTGAACGGCAGAATTGTTGGAATGAAAACTTCAACCATTGGCAAGGCAAAAGTTATTGAAGTCAACGCGGATTATTCCATTTGCAAAATTATTTCCACCGAACACGGCGCAACCGTTAGAAAAGGCGACGTTGTGAAAAGAGGCTGATATTATGAAAAGATTTACAATTTTAGTTTTTGCACTGCTGATTTTATTTACAGGCTCGACACTTGCAAAAAGTGTAACAGTAACCGGGCAAGGCGTCACGCCTTCCGACGCTGAAAATGACGCGCTAAGATTAGCCGTTGAAAATACTTTGGGCGTTTTGGTAGATTCAAGCACACTTGTTGAAAAAGGCGCGGTTATCAATGACCAAATTTATACCCAATCGCGCGGCTTTGTTACAGATTATAAAGTTATCAGCAAAACGGACGATGGCGGAATTTGGAGCGTTACAATTTCTGCGATTGTTGACGATACGCCAAATTCAAAATTGATGAACGAATTAACGCGGCTTGGAATTATCGAATATCAACTTAGAAATCCCAAAATTGCCGTGTACGTTCCTGAAAGCCATCGTTACGGAAATATTCCTTCATCAGCGGGCGAAACTGCCATTGTAAAAGCGTTGCTTGACGCGGGATTTTCGCAAGTTACGGAAGTTGGCTCACGTTTAAATATTTCAAATCCAATGAATATGAGCGCGGCGGAAATGACTCAAGCGGCAAATAAATTTGGCGTTGACATTATGATAGTTGGAGAGGCTTTTAGCGAAGAATTAGGCGACGCGGCGAAATGGTTGCCCGGCAATCAGCGTTCAAATATGCAGACAAGCCGTGCGCGTGTTGAAGCAAAAATGTTTATCGTAAAAAGCGGGCAAATGATAGCCACTGACGGCAAATACGGTTCAGGTATGGATAATTCTCAAGCAGTTGCCGCCAAAAAAGCTTTATCTGTAGCAGGTAAGGAAATGGGCGAATATCTTGTACAACAGATAACGGGAATGTATACCAGCCGCCAAAGTATCGAAGTTGTAGTTTACGGCGCGGCGTTCCAAAAAATAAATCAAGTGCAAACTGCTATTGGAGCGGTGCGCGGCGTCAAAAGTTGCAACCTTTCAAGTTATGAAGGCGGTCGCGCAGTTTTCACTGTAATGTATAGCGGTTCGCCTCAAACGCTTTTCAACGAAATTCAAAAAGCTACTGACGCAGATTTAATTTTACAATCTTTAAATTATAGTACTTTGACAATTCAAGTTAAATAAATTTGCTAAAATCCCCTCATTGCAGGGGAATTTTTTTTTGCGTCGAAAATGTCAAAGTTAAAATTTTTCTTTCGCTAAGGAGATGAATTTAATGACAGAGAAAAATTTAAATTGGGCAGTTTTAGGCGTCGGTGTTATCGCTAACGAAATGGCTCAAGCTCTCCAAAAAATGGGCAAAAATCTTTATTCCGTCGGCAACCGTACGCACGATAAAGCCGTTGCCTTCGCCGAAAAATACGGCGTTCAAAAAGTCTATGACAATATCGAAGATATGTTTTTTGATGACGAAGTTGATATAGTTTACATAACAAGTCCGCACAATACGCACTATAATTTTATGAAACAGGCACTTGAAAACGGCAAAAATATTTTCGTCGAAAAATCTATTACTTTGAACAGCCGCGAACTTGACGAAATGATTAAACTTGCCGCCGAAAAAAATTTAATTCTTGCTGAAGCTATGACAGTTTGGCACATGCCACTTTACAAGGAACTTTGGAAAATTGTACAAAGTGGCGAACTCGGCAAAGTCCAAATTATTACAATGAATTTCGGCAGTTTCAAAGAATACAATATGAAAAACAGATTTTTCAATATGAATTTGGCAGGCGGCGCAATGCTTGATATTGGCGTTTACGCGCTGTCAGTCATTCGCAGTTTTATGGACGAAAAGCCTACAGAAATTTTGAGCCAATGGAAACCTTCGCCAACAGGTTCAGATGAACAAGCTACAATTTTGCTGAAAAATTCGCAGGGACAAATGGCAACCGCCGCGCTTTCAATGCACTCTAAACAACCTAAACGCGCCGTGATAAGTTGCGAAAAAGGATATATCGAAATTATGGAATATCCTCGCGCAGATAAAGCCATAATTGTTGACGCTGAAACAGGCGCAAGCCGTGAAATTACAAGCGGCGAACGTCCAAACGCGCTTTATTATGAAATGCTTGATATGGAAAATGCCGTGCGTACCGGCGATACTTCAGCAATGAAACTCAATTTGACAAAAGACGTTATGGACATTATGACGACGCTTAGAAAAAGTTGGAATTTAAAATATCCAAATGAGGAATGGTAGAATTGGCAGAAGAAAAATTAAATCGCGGTTTAAAAAATCGCCACTTGCAAATGATCGCGCTCGGTACTGCCGTCGGTACCGGGCTTTTTTACGGTTCAACTTCAACTATTGCGCTTGCAGGTCCCGCAGTTTCTTTAAGTTATTTAATTGGCGGAATAGTAATTTTTTTGATTGTGCGAATGTTGGGCGAAATGTCGGTTGAAGAGCCGGTTTCAGGTTCATTCAGTTACTACGCTACAAAATATTGGGGAAATTTTCCGGGATTTTTATCCGGCTGGAATTATTGGTTTTTGTATATTTTGGTAAGTATGGCGGAATTAACGGCAGTTGGAATTTATCTGCAGTATTGGTTTCCTGACTTGCCGCAATGGATCGGCGCGTTAATCTGTTTGATAATTATCACGGCGGTAAATTTAATCACGGTTAGAGCGTATGGCGAAATTGAATTTTGGATGTCGCTGATAAAAATTTCTGCGATTATTTTTATGATAGTTTTGGGCTCGTACTTGATTTTTACAGACGTTCGCCCGTTCCCTGAAAATTTCAGCAACCTTTGGAGTCACGGCGGATTTTTCCCGCACGGCTTAGGCGGTATGATGATGGCAATGGTGCCGGTATTTTTCAGTTTTGGCGGAATTGAATTAATTGGAATTGCGGCGGGTGAAACTGAAAATCCTGATAAAACAATTCCCCGCGCCATTAATCAAGTCATTTATCGAATTTTAATTTTTTATGTCGGTACAATGTTAGTTTTGATGACGCTGTGGAGTTGGGACGAAGTTGGAACAAAGGCAAGTCCGTTCGTACAAATTTTTGAAAACGTCGGCGTACAAACTGCGGCAAACATTTTAAATTTTGTAGTTTTAACGGCGGCAGTTTCAGTTTACAATTCGGCAATTTATTCCAATTCCAGAATGTTATTCAGTTTGGCGGAAAATTCGGAAGCTCCAAAATTTTTAACGAAACTTTCAAGCCGCAAAGTCCCTGTAAATGGAATTTTCATTTCATCGGGAATAACCTTGCTTGCAGTTATTTTAAATTACCTTGCGCCGGAAGAAATTTTTATGTACTTAATGTCAATCGTAACGGGCGCGGTTATGATAAGTTGGGCAATGATAATTTTGACGCACTTAAAATTTAGAAAACATTGCGCCGCCGCCGGAATTGTTCCAAAATTTAAATCTTTCTTTTACCCGTTCGCAAATTATTTATGTTTGGCGTTTTTGGCGGGCGTACTGATTTTAATGCTGACAATGGAAGAAATGCGCCTTGCAGTAATGTTAATCCCTGTATGGCTCGGCGCAATTTGGATTTTCTATAAATCTAAATACTGAAATAAAAAAAGCCCGTCAATTCGACGGGTTATTTTTTATCTGATTAAAAATTTATTGACGCTTTTTCTTAGGTGAAACAATAATGTAGCGGTAAGGGTCTTCACCTGCGCTGTGCGTTTCAACTTTTGAATTATCCTGCAGGGCGGTATGAATGACTTTTCTTTCAGTGCGGCTCATTGGTTCAAGTCGAACATCTTGACGCGTTCTAATTGCACGCTCGGCAACGCTTTTAGCCAATTTCTTTAAAGCAGTTGCGCGGCGGGAGCGATAATTTTCCACGTCTAAAATAAAATAAATTTTTTCTTCGGCGTCGTGAGAATTTGCCGCCAAATTTGTCAAATATTGCAACGCGTCCAAAGTTTGCCCGTGCTTGCCAATCAAAATTCCCATATCTTTTCCGACTAAATCAAAAGTAACTTCAGATTCATTTTCTAAAACGTTTACAGTTAATTCAATGTTCATTGCTTGAAAAACTTCAGTGAGAAAATTTTTTGCTCTGTCGATAACTTTTTCTTTGTCGAAATTGGATTTAATTTCTTCGGTTGCAACATTTTCGGTTTCAGGTTCCATTTTTGTTTCTTCCAAAACGGGTTCAATTTTTTCTTCAGCGTTAGCAGAAAAATTTGTAATAGGTTCGGTAGTTTCAATAGTTTCAGTTGGAACTTCGACGGGAGTTTCTTCAGGAGTTTCTTCAGGAATTTCTTTTAGTTTAACTTGAATTTTGGCGGGCTTTGCGCCGAATCCAAAAAAGCCTTTGGAGGGAGTTTCTAAAATTTCGTATTCAACATTTTCGGCAGCCACGCCTAGCTCAATTAGTGCCGCGTTTAGTGCGTCCTCCACAGTTTTACCTGTCTTTTCAATAATTTTTGTCATTTCGTGCCTTCCCCTTTTTCAGATTTTGCATCCATATTTCGATAAATTAAAAGTTGCTGAACAATTTGGACTACGTTTTGAGTTGCCCAGTAAAGTACAAGACCTGCCGGAAGATTTAAGCTGATGAATCCCATAAACAGCGGGAAGAAAATCATCATAATTTTAGTCTGCTGATTCACTTCAACGGTTGAAATTTTTTGCATTATAAAAGTTGTACCGGCGGCAATAAGCGGCAAAATATAAGTTGGATCTGTTTCAGATAAATTTGGTACCCACAAAAATGAAGGTGCGCCGCCGCCGTAGTCGAAACTGAAAAATGTATAATACATTGCCATTAAAATTGGCATTTGAATGAGCATCGGCAGACAACCCGCCATTGGATTAACGCCCGCTTCTTGATAAAGTTGAATCATTTTTTGTTGCAGGAGTTGAGGATTATCTTTGTGCTTTTCCTGCAATTTTTTCAATTTCGGCGCAATTTCTTGCATGCCCTTCATTGATTGTATTTGTTTTTGAGTCAGCGGGTACAAAAGTATTTTTATGATAACGGTTAAAATGATAATCGCCAAGCCGTAACTTCCAACGCCGAAATTTTCCAGCACGGAATATAACGCGGTCAAAATTGCCGTGAATAAATCAGTTATCGGCGAAAACAGACTTACCAAGAAAAAAGGTTCTTCCAAAATTTCACTTCCTTTGGAAATTTTTTATCTGATATTTTAAATTGCACTCAAGGAACAGGATCATAGCCGCCCTTACAAAAGGGTTGACAGCGCAAAATTCGTTTGACTGTTAAAAAAGTGCCGCGCCGCCAGCCGTATTTCTGCAAAGCTTCAACCGCGTATGCTGAACACGTCGGAAAAAATCTGCAAGTTGGCGGCTTAAGCGGCGATAACCATTTTTGATAAAATCGCACTGCAGATATTAAAAATTTTGTCACAATTAATCAATCCCCAATTTAGAGCGTTTGCTAACTTTTGTAAAGTATTAATTTCGATTTTTTATTTTATATCTTCTTTTCTTTTTCCAATGCAAAAAAGAAAAGAAGCAAAAGAAAAGTGCATTTCCGGCGCGTCAGGTTTTCTCGGGCAAACGTAATTCCTAATCTTCCCCTCTATCCTAGTCTTTCCTATTTTTAACTTACTAGCTCTAGCTGAAAACTATGACGCGCCTAACATTCCAGTCATTATTTTTTATTGTATTTTTTACAAATACGCACTAAAGGCAAAAATTTTTTATTAATCAATCCAAATTTCAGCGCGTTTGCAAAGTTCGCAAAAAGATTTTATGGCAACGTCCGCCTTAGCATCAATAAGTTTTTTTCTGCCGACAAGAATAATTTTGCAGTTTGGTTTGATATTGTGCTGATTAAGTCTGTACGCCTCGCGCAAAAGTCTTTTAACGCGGTTACGAACAACGGCGCAACCTAATTTTTTACCGGCGGCAAATCCAACGTCGCCGCGCAACGTTTCATCTTTCAAAATGTAAATTACCATTTCACGATTTGCAAGCGAACGCCCTTTTGAATAAACTTTGTTGAATTCGCGTTTGCCACGAAAAATTTTATCTCTGCCAAGTTCAAACATAAAAACCTCTGTATAACAAGAAAAAAAGGTCACCGTATTAGTGACCTGCGCGTTCTCTTATGCTGTAAGCACTTTTCTGCCGCGTTGACGACGCCTCTTAATAACTTGACGACCGCCCAAAGTCTTCATACGTTCACGAAAACCATGCGTCTTTTTGCGCCAACTTGAATTTGGTTGAAATGTTCTCTTCAAACAGGACACCTCCTGATAAATCTCAAAAGTAAAGTACCGTTGCCAAATGACAACATAAGAATTATAGCGGCGCAAGGCGGCTCTGTCAAGAAAATTATTTTATCAGCGGCGTTTTTATTTTTGCTTGAATTTGATATAATTCTGTGCGAGGCGATTTTATGAAAGGAAATTCTATAAATCTTTTTGAGGAATTTGAAAAAGTTTCGCTTGAAAGTCTTTTTGTAGTGTATAATTCTGCCGTTTCAAAAATGAAAGTCAGTGAAATTTTTGATACCAACCGCTATAACGATTTAAAAGCCGTCAGTTATGTTTCTTCGCCAAAATTTTTTGCCGAAACCGTCAAAAGTTTTCAATCTGTAATTTTTATTATTGGGATTGACAATGTGGACAATCTCAACAAATTTAGTGATGGAGTCAGCGCACAATTTGACAGCGAAGAAAATATAAAATTTTTTAACGAATTGCCGGACGAAACTAAAAATTTTGTAATTGAAGACAGAATTAAAATTCGCTACGGTAAGCCGGGAGTTATGATTCACGATAAAATTTATTTGCTTGCCAATGAAGAAACTGAAGATTACCGCGTTATAATTGGCTCGGCGAATTTCAGCACGTCTGCATTTGATTCTGAAAATCGCCATTTTGAAAATATTCGCATTGACGATTCAAAAAATTTGTATGAAATTTATTTGGCGCGTTTCAATTACCTGCTTGAACAAACTAACGATTATATTTCTAATGTTTGCCGCCGCAATTACAAAAAAGATAAGGCGATTGTAGTTATTTCGCCGGAAACAAATTTTGAAGCATTTTTGGAAAACTGCAAAGAGCAAAATATTTCTATGATTATTTCTGAAGAGCAAATGGAGACTTTGAACAAACGCACCGCGCAACTTGCCGCCGAAAAAAGGAGTATCGATAACGCGAAAAGAATTATAGAAATTGTGACTTTTCCAAAGGATAAAAATGGCAACCTTAAAGTTAAGCCGTTGGATTATATTTTGAGCAAAAAAAGTGTCCTGAAAGAAATTTTTCATAAAACTCCAAAACATAAAAAAATTGAAGATGATATTCGAGAAACTTTGTTGATTGACTCTAACAATTATAAAATTTACAAAAGAAATTCCGACGATAAGGAAGTTGCAGAAATTTATTCCGTGCCAATTAGCAAAGAAAAAATTAAATTAACGCTTGAAAAGATAAATCAATTTACGCGGGCTTATTTTGATTTTGCCGTGACGCCAAATGAAATTATCCCGTCGAAAATTTACGAATTAATTTTGTATGCTTTTACTGCGCCGTTTATTTGGAAAATTCGCCAAAAGTGCGCTATGACTTACGATAAATCCGCAGTTGCTGATATTCCAATGTTTTGCATTTTGGGCGGTGTTCGTGAATCCGGCAAAACTACCGCGCTAAGATTTGCGGCAACACTTTTGGGACAAACTGACGGCAAAAAAGTTTACGATTATTCACGGGAATTGGATAAAGCGAAAATAATTTTTTCAATGATAAAAGAAAATAACGTGATGCCGATTTTTGCAGATGAAATTAGTTTGAATTTTTTTCAGCGTAGTAAATCACCTCAAAAAGGCGAAGAAATGATTAAAAGCCTTGCGAATGAAATTCCTACTGAAGCGGCGGGTACTTTGATTGGTACAACGAATTTGCAGGAATTTTCTTCAAGCGGGCAGGTCGTGCGGCGAATTTATTATTTGGAAGTCAGCAGTATGTTTAATTCCAATAAAAAGCGTGAATCAGTCGAATATCTCAATAAAGTTTATGAGAATTTGGACGACGAACTTTTTAAGGATTTTACTTTCAAATTTGCACAGGCAATTTGCAACAACGAAGAAATTTTTGATATTGAAGACTTTCTGAAGTTGACACGAAAGATATTTTTGAATTACTACGAAGAAAGTGGCGTTGAAGTTCCAAAATATTTTCCACGCGAAATTTTCAGCGATTACGAAACGCGCAAAGTTGAAACGTGGCGTAAATTATTTTTCGCAAATAAAAATTGTTTTATTGACAAGGGCTCGACTATTCAAGTCAATATTGACGAGATTTTTAGAAATTCCACAAATGTAAAAGCGCAAAAAGATAAGCTGATAAATTTTTTGGATGAAACTTGCATTGCGTCAGATTTTGGAATTGGCGTTAATTGGTTTTTGAAAAAAGACGAGTTTTATAAATTTATTGAATATGAACCTTCGCTTTTGGAGAAGTTTAAAAATATTTTTAACAGGAGTGATTAATTTGATAACGCCGGAACTTTTGGCGAGGATAAACGAATTGGCGCGGAAAAAGCGAACGATTGGACTTTCTGAAGAAGAAACGGTTGAGCAGAAAAAACTTTACGGTATTTATTTGGCGGCGATACGCGGGCAAGTCGAAGGCTTGCTTGAAAGTATAGAATTTGTGGACGAACCTAAAAAATAATTTGAAAGAGTGATTTACAGATGGAAAATTTTAATGTTGGATTTATTGGCGGCGGCGCGTTGGCTGAATCCGTTGTCAAGGGAATTTCAAAAAAACTTTTTGCGGCTGAAAAAATTTTCGTGGCTGAAAAAATTCCTGCGCGTCGTGATTATTTAACTCAAAAATATTCAATCAACGTTGCTGAAAATTTTTCAAATTTCGCAGAAAAAATTAATTTGTTGATTATCGCAGTCAAGCCGAAAGATTTAAACACGGCACTTTCTGAAGTCCAAAAAAATATTACGCCTGCAACTTTGGTAATGTCGGTGGTTGCCGGTTGCAAACTTTCAACACTTGAAAACGCTTTGCCTAATCAAAAAATTATTCGTGTAATGCCGAATGTTGCAGTTTTGGTTGAAGAAGGAATGATGGCTTACGCGGCGGGCAAAAATGCAACGGCTGAAGATATGAAAATTGCCAAAAAGTTTTGGGCGGCGATTGGGCGCACTGTCGAAGTTGAAGAAAAATTAATGGACGCGGTAACAGGTTTAAGCGGTTCAGGTCCTGCGTACGCTTTTTTAATGATTGACGCGCTTGCAGATGGCGGCGTTGCGGCGGGACTTCCCAGAAATTACGCTATTGAACTTGCCGCACAAACTTTACTTGGCGCGGCTAAAATGGTTTTAGAAACGGGCGAACATCCAGACGTTTTACGCGATAGAGTTACAAGCCCTGCTGGTACGACGATTGAAGGCGTCCGCGTTTTGGAGAAAAATAATTTTAGAAGTGCGTTGATTGAGGCAGTTGTTGCCGGTTCCGAAAAATCTAAAAATCTTGGTTGAGGTGTGAAAATGTCTGCTAGAATTTTATATGGAAAAGAATTTGCCGCGCAAATAAAAGAATCTGCGCGAATCGAAATTGAAAAACTTAAAAATAAATTTCACGTAACGCCGGGACTTGCCGTTATAATCGTCGGCGAAAATCCCGCGTCTCAAGTTTACGTTCGCAACAAACATAAATCTTGCGAAGAATTGGGTATAAATTCTGTAGTCGTCGAAATGGCGGAAACTTCAACCAAAGAAGAACTTTTGGCGAAAATCGACGAATTGAACGCAGATAAAAATATTCACGGAATTTTGGTACAGTTGCCACTGCCGGACGCCATTAAAAATCATTCAGACGAAATTTTAAACAGAATCGACCCGCTCAAAGACGTTGACGGCTTCCATCCAATGAACGTTGGAAAATTGGTTACAGGAAGTCCTGCGCTTGTACCTTGTACGCCCGCCGGTTGTGTCGAAATGCTTAACCTTGCAGGAATTGAAATTGACGGCAAACGCGCAGTTATTATCGGACGGAGTAACATTGTTGGCAAGCCTATGTTACATTTGTTAATGGCGAAAAATGCAACCGTGACAGTTTGCCATTCACATACAAAAAAACTTGCCGAAGTGACACGCGAAGCAGATATTTTGGTTGCGGCAATGGGCAAGCCGCAATTTGTAAAAGCAGATATGATTAAACCCGGCGCGGTTGTAATTGACGTTGGAATAAATCGAATTGCGCCGAAAAAATTAGTTGGCGACGTAGATTTTGACGCGGCGGCAGAAGTTGCAAGCGCGATAACGCCCGTACCCGGCGGCGTCGGACTTTTAACCGTTGCAATGTTGATGAAAAACGTTGTAACCGCTGTAAAATTGCAAATTGGAGTTTAAAAAATGTTCGCATTATTTACGGCAGGAGTTTTGGGGCTGATTCTATTTTCAGGAATAATCAGCGTTAAATTTCTGTGGACGGGCGAAAATAAAGATCGCCTTTCCAGAATTTTACTAAATACAAATTTGTTGATAATTTTAATAATATTCGGCGGTTTTATAGTTCGCAATTACCTTTCAGATTCGGCGATTGAATTTTTGGGAAGTTTCTCGACTGTTTTTTTGTTGACGCAATTAATTTGCGGCGTTTTAGTAATAATTGCGCTGATAGTTAGAGCGATTTACAAAAAATTTCACAAGCCGACGCCTTACAATGAAAATCGCCGAAAAGCTTTAAAGTACGGCTTAATATATCCGCTGATGGGCTTGGCAGTTTCACTTTACGGCAACCGAATTGAACGAATGGAAATAGTTGACAACTTTTTTGACATACCAATAAAAAATTTGCCGGAGGAATTGAACGGCTTTACCATTGCGCAAATTTCAGACGTACATTTGGGCGCGTATTTTTCACTTGAAAGATTGGAAAAACTTTTAGATAGAATTTCAGTAGCAAAGCCGGATATTTTGGCGATAACCGGCGATATTTTCGACGACGTGTCGATTAATGACGCGGCGATAAAATTGGTTGACAGTTACTGCGACAAATTCAAGTACGGGATTTATTATTGTCACGGCAACCACGAACATTTCAGAGGTATTCCGCACATTGAGGAGCAACTTTCAAAAACTAAAATTCATTGGCTGGTAAATGAATCTGCGCACGTCAAAGGAAATTTGTATGTAATTGGCGTGGATTATCCGCCTGCCGCGCCGGTTATGAAAAGCGGCGGACGCGGTAAGGCTGACGAAGTTTTTTATAGTCAAATGCAAAACTATATTGAAAAATCTTTAAAAGATATTCCCTACAACGCCAATGTAATTTTGTTGGCGCATCATCCTGAATTTTTTGACTACGCCATACCGAAAAATATACCGCTGACTTTGACGGGACATACGCACGGCGCACAAGTTTGGGGCTTGCACTTGCTGGAAGTTTTTAAATATACGCGGGGAATGTATCAAAAAGACAACTGCTATTGCTACGTTCATGCCGGTTGCGGCAGTTGGTTTTGTTTCAGATTGTTTACGCCGCCGGAGGTTGCCTATTTTACATTGAAAAGTTAATGATAATTAACAATGTAGAAAACCGCCCGTCCTGTGCCGCCGTTAAAAATTAAAGTTAGCGCGTGCGGTAAACTACGCGCCGCCTCTGGCGGCACACCTACTAGGAGCGTGCAGGAACCTTAGCGGCGGACGGGCGATAAAAAGCACTTTTCTTTGGTACTTTCTTTTTTGCTTTGGAAAAAGAAAGTACATTTATAGATAAAAAAATAAACTAAGGAGTAGAAAATGAAGATACAAATTTTTCTTGCAGTTTTTTTGTTGCTACTTTTAGTGAACACGAAAACATTTGCGGCAGGTATTGAAATTGACGACGAACGCGCCACGCCTGAATATTGGATAAATAAAAATTCTGACGGCGACAAATTATTATTGACGTACAAACAAATTGACAGATTGAACGCGGAAATTTTGGCAAAAGATGACTACGCGGCAGATTTAAAAAATTACCCTGAAACAATCAGCGTTGCCGATTTAAAAGCAAGAATTCAAAAATCAACTGAAGATGTTAGAATTGTTGGCAGTCAATCAGTTATGGCGAACAGAAATTTAGACACGCTAAATTATAATGTTACTGTTCGCTACGCTGTGACAACTGAAAGAGTCAACATTAGACTTTTGCCGCAACCTCCGACCGGTGAAAGATCAGATTCAATTCAAGGTACGGCATTAGATCCAGCTGAACCTGTGGCGGTTTTATGGGAAAGTAAAGACGGCAAATTTTCTTTCATTCAATCAAGATTTTATTTTGGTTGGGTAAATAAAAATACTTTGGCGTTCACTGATTACGCGACGTGGCTTACTTACGTTGAGCCGGAAAATTTTCTTGTAGTTACGACAAATAAAAAATTCGTCAACGTAAACGGCAAAATAATTCTGTTTCAAATGGGGGCGAAAATTCCGCTCCAAAGTTCCGCAATGCAAAATAATTCATGGACTGCGCGAATTCCACTGGCTGAAAATAATCAGCTCAAAGAATTTTCTGTAAAAGTTTTGAATGACGGCAACGTTAGCGCAGATTATTTACCTTGCACGACAAATAATTTTATTCGTCAAAGTTTTAAATTTTTGGGAGATGTTTACGGTTGGGGCGGACTTGAAAACAGCGTGGATTGTTCAGCTTTGACTCAAAATGTCTACCGCACGTTGGGGATAAATATTCCGCGCGATGCTGACAGGCAAGCCGGTTGTATGCCAATTTTCGCCGTGTTCAACAGTGTAACTCATGCTGAAAGAGTTGATATTGTCCGCCGCGCTCCCGGTGGTTCACTGCTTTTAATTCCAACTCATGTAATGATGAAACTGGGAAATGATGACAACGGCACGCCGATTATTATTCATGCTATTGGCGGCTCAACCAGAAAAGTTATCGTTTCAAATTTAAATTTCAGCAGTGCTTCAGGGCTTGCGATGATTGACAGATTAACAGATATTACATATCCGAGATAAATTTGAAATTTTGGAGTTGGTTAAAGCCGCTCCTTTTTTATTGGAGGAATTTTGATGAGGAAAAATTTTTGGCTGGACGTTATACTTTTTGTTAGCGGTTTGATTTGTATTGCAACGGGAATTTGTTTAGATTTTCATTTGATCGGCAGAGAAATGGAAACGCGGCGGCTTGTTCGTGACATTCACATTTACAGCGGATACGTTATGACAGTTGGAATAATTTTTCATATTGCATGGCATGGCGGCTGGATAAAATCAGTAGCTAAACAACTTTTAAAAAAGTAGCAATAAATATGGATAACATTTGTTTGCGCGTCATTTTTAGGGGAAGAGGGATAGATGGGCTAGGGATAAATTTTTAATGGAACTTTTGGCGCGTCATAGGTTTCAGCTAGATGGGAAGAGTAAAAATACGAAGTACCAGGATAGATAAACGACGCTGAATTTACGTTTACCCTAGAAACCCTGACGCGCCATTAGAGATTTTCTTTGGTACTTTCTTTCATCGAATGGAAAGAAAGTACATATAAATTTAAAAAATAAAACTTTCAATGAACAATAAAATTTTTAGTGAAATAAATTTTCAAAAATTAAGCAGGATATTTTTTTAAAACGGGGAAAAACTATAAAAAAAGGCGCAAGGAGGTTTTTTTATGCAACACGTTATGTCCATTCGGGAAAAAATGTTTTTCGTGTTTATCTTGCTGATAGTTGTTTTCATAGCCAACGGAGTTTATTCTACTATGGCACTGTCATCAATAAACGAGGGTGCATTAAGAATTGCAACCGAACACTTACAAGGCGTTATATCAACGTCAGAATCCAGTCGCTCAATGAGTGACTACCGACAAGGTGAGTATGCAGTTATCGACGCCACAACCTTACCGGCAAGAATTTACGCCGCTCAATCTACCCAAAATCTTGCAGATCAGATTGATATTACCTTTGATTATATTCAAGGAAATATCGAAGGCGATATTGCCAAAGATTTTTCTGATATGCGCGGAATGTGGGACAAGTACAAGGCAAATTCTAACAACGTTATCAATTTGGCGAAGGCGGGCAATACTCAAGAAGCCGCACGCTTGCTTGAAAACTCAAGCGACAGTTACAACTACATTCAAACAAAACTTAACAAAATTCTTGATAACCGCAAAGATTTTATTCATGCTGAAGTTGTAGACGCTCAATCAAGCTATAATCAGGCGCGCGTTATCTTAATTGTTACGATTATTGCAGTTGTAGCATTTTCAGTTGTCATGGCAATTATTCTTAGTCGTACAATCCTCAATTCCATTGCTTACCTTTCCGACGTTTCAAGAGAAATGGCGGCAGGTAATTTGACTGTTAAAGCTGAAGCCAAAAACGACGACGAATTTGGACAACTTACAAACATTTATGCGAACACTATCGCCAAACTTCGTCAACTGGTTGCAAACATTCAGCGCAATGCTCAAGACGCCTCTGATTTTGCAGTTCGTCTTAATTCCAACGCTGATAAAAGTACTGAAATTACTCAAAAAGTTACAACCTCAATCAGCAACGTTGCCGAAAATTCTTTGAATCAAGGTTACGCAATTTATCAAGCAACCGAAGATATTAGAACTTTCGCCGAATTGTTGCAGGACTTTGAAAGTAAAGCTAATTCATCAGTTAAATCTGCGCAAAACGTAGAAAACATTGCAGAAAATGGACGCTCGGCAGTCGGCGGCGCGGTTAAGCAAATGTCCGCAGTTGCTCAAAGCGTTGAAAAATCTGCAGTAGTTATCAAACAACTTGCCGAACGTTCAACTCAAATTGGCAATATCAGTGCAACAATCGCCGGAATTGCCGAACAAACAAACTTGCTTGCACTTAACGCGGCTATTGAAGCGGCTCGCGCAGGTGAAGCAGGACGCGGCTTTGCAGTTGTTGCAGACGAAGTCAGAAAACTTGCCGAAAGTTCCAGTGAAGCCGCCTCTCAAATTGCAAGTTTAATCAGCACCATTCAAAATGAAGTCGGACAAGCTTTAAAACAAATGGAACAAGGAAATATCGAAGTCGAAAACGGGCGCGTTGTCGTTGCAGAGGCGGGCGATTCTTTCAAAAATATTACAGACGCCATTGTTAAACTTACTCAAGACGCCGAAGTTATTCAGCGCAACGCCAAAGATGCTGCCGTTCGCGTAGATAAACTTGTTCAATCAATGGACGAGCTTAGCAAATCCAGCGAAGATGTCAGCGTTGAAACCGAATCCGTTAAAGCGGCAACCGAAGATCAATCAGCCTCAATCGAAGAAGTTGCAAGCGCAAGTAAGAAACTTTCTGAAATTGCGGAAGAATTGACTGAATCTGCCGCCAAATTTAAAATCTGAAAGCAGGTGATTTAATTGAAGTACGCAAAATTTTTATGCTTGGCAATGCTTTTAGTTTTCGCTGCAGCTTTAAGCGGTTGCGGCTCCAGTGCGGAAACCGAAAAACATAAAATAGCAGTTTGTTTCCCAAATACAACTACGAGTTGGCAACGTAACGGCGATTCTTTGCAAGAATTACTTTTGGAAGCCGGCTTTGAAGTTGATATTCAATTTTCAGCCACGATTGATGAACAACTTCAACAAGTTAAAGACTCTCTCGCCAAAAATCCTGATTGTATCGTAATTGCCGCAATAGATTCTGCCGCGTTCGTTGACGTTTTGGAAGACGCCAAGAAAAAACATATCCCCGTTATCGCGTTTGAAAGAATGATTATGAACACCGACGCCGTAAGCTACTACGCAAGTTTTGACGGTACGTCAGTTGGTGAAGGAATGGGCGAATATTTGGAAGCGGCGTTAAATCTGAAAAACGGCGGCGGCCCTTACAACATTGAATTTTTCGCAGGAAGTCCCACTGACAGCGGCGCAAGTGTTTATTTCAACAATGCTTATAAAATTTTGGAACCGTATTTAAGGAGCGGGCAACTTGTTTGCCGTTCAGGTCAAACTACCTTTGATCAAGTTGCAGTTGCCGAATGGAATTCTGCAAACGCCCGCCCGCGTATTCGTGAAATTATGAGCAAATATTACAGCGACGCGCCTTTGCAGGTTGTACTTGCTCCAAATGATGACATTGCAGGCGTACTGCTTGAAGAAATGCACAACGCCGGTAAACCTTCTCCTTACATTTCCGGGCTTGACGGCGACGCTGCCGCCTTCGACAGAATTAAAAAAGGCGACCAAACTTTTACCGTTGCTAAAGATTCGGTAATTTTAACTTCAAAATGCGTTCGTATGATTAAAGCCGTTGTTGAAGGCACTCAACCTGATATTAATGACGTTGCAAATTGTAACAACGGTGTTAAAAATGTTCCCGCGTATCTTTGCACGCCTCAAATTGTTGACAAAACTAACGTTGATGTTTGGGCGGCTAAATAGTTTGATAGTTGGTTAGTATAAGACATTAAAAAATCTCGTGTTAGAAATAAAATTCGGCACGAGATTTTTTTTGTTTAAATTTTTATTGGCGAATTGAGAAAATCTTGACGAAAATTTTTTGGTACTGAAAATAAAGTTTCGCGCAGGTCAGTTGACAATAAATCAAATGCAAGATTTTTTTTGTACGGTTCAATAATTTTTTCAACTAAAATTTCTTTTGAATTTAAATGTTTTGCAACTTTTGTAACTATTGGCAAATTTCCCGCCGTGCGAATTTTTTTCAGCAAATTTTTTCCACGTTCATTAAAAGCCAAAACGCGGGCGTAATTTCCAGTTTCAAAAGAAGTTACGTTTAACAAAAAATGTAGCAACAATCTTTTAACACGGCTAACTGGAAAACGTTTATTGACGACGACGCCGACCAATTCAGAAAAATTTTTAGCCGTTCGCGCAGATTCAAGCAATTTAAATTCTATACCTTCATTCATACCGTAAATTTTTTTCAAGTCATCAAGTTTTGAAGTTAAAATTTTTGTCAGTAGCGGGCGAAATAAAAATTCTTCGTTCGGAAATTCGGCGACTTTTAATTCTGTCAAAACTGTTGCAGGTACTGAAATTTTTTCCCATTGTACAGAGCTTTTATAAATTTCGTGACGGATTGCAGTTGCACTTGAAATAATTTTGCCGCGTGGAATTAGTAGAGGCGTTATATTTTTCGGCAACGCTCGTAAATATTCAATCGCTAAAATTGTATTAGGCTTGCCAATGTCAACCTGCGCGACCTCTGATAAAATTTTTGTAACTGCCGCCGCGTATGGTTTACCGTCCGCCATTTCCAATTTTAATTTTTCGGCAAAATTTTTATCTGAAAAAGTTTCAGCCGCCAATTTTAATTTTTCTAAATCTGAAACTTCCGCACCAAATGCTAACGTGTCAATAATTCCCAACTGCGCCAATAAATTTACTCCGCCGCGTGCAAAATCTTGGGCACTTCGTACAGCGTACACAAACGGCAATTCCAAAACTAAATCCACGCCATTTAAAACTGCAAGCCGCGCCCGCGTCCATTTGTCTAAAATTGCAGGTTCGCCGCGCTGTGTAAAACTGCCGCTCATTACTGCAACTATTTCGGCGTTCGGTAAAATTTTTCTGACTTCAGAAATTTGGTAGGCGTGTCCGTCGTGAAATGGATTATATTCGGCAATAATTCCAACTGCCATTGAAAAACTTCCTTTCAGTCAGTTTTTCAGGTTTTAGGTTCTAGGTTTTAGGTCTTACACTTCCCTAAAACCTAATCGCTAAAACCTAACACCTAATCCTTAACTGCCTCCAAAGATTTTATCGCAACTTCAATCATTGAATCGTCCGGCTCGCGCGTCGTCAAATATTGCAGCCATAATCCCGGCAACGTCGCCAAACGTACCAAAGAATTTTTTGAACGCCCCGCAAATCTGATTATTTCGTAGGAAATGCCCGCAACCACCGGCAACAACAAAATTCTTGATAAAATTCTCAACCATAAATCAGGCCAACCCAAAAACGCAAATACAAAAATGCTTACAATCATTACAATCAACAAAAACGCCGTGCCGCAACGCGGGTGAAGTCTTGGAAACTTTTTTACATTTTCAACTGTCAGCGGTAAATCTGCCTCGTAACAGAAAATTGTTTTATGCTCCGCGCCGTGATACTGAAATACTCGCTGAATATCTTTCATTCTGGATATTGCCGCAATGTACAAAATAAAAATCGCAAGCCTCAAAAATCCTTCAGCCAAATTAAAATAAAACGGATCGTCGGTTATCGAATGTAAAAATTTTGCGCCGAATGTTGGAATTGCGATAAATAAAACCGCCGCCATTGCAAACGCAAAAAGTATTGTTAGGGCTAATTCGTTATCTGAAAGTTGCTCGTCTTCTTCGCCCGCCGCCTGCGCCGAAAATGACAGTGATTTCATTCCCAAAATTAAACTTTCAATTAAATTTACAGTGCCGCGCAGAAATGGCAGTTTCAAAATTGGAAAACGTTCTGCGATTGAATTTACAGGCTTAACTTGAACATTTATATTTCCATTCGGTTCACGGACGGCAGTTGCAACTTTGCCGAATCCGCGCATCATTACGCCTTCAATGACGGCTTGCCCGCCTACTAACGGTTTTTCCATTGAATCACCTCAAAAAAATTTCTAACAGTCTATCACAAAACTAAAAAAATTTCCATTTGCAGGATAAAAAGCATTGGCGGCGAAATTTACTTTATCTGTAAAGTTAGAAATTATGGGGGCGATTTAATGGCAAATGATAAAGTACGCAAAGGCGACGAAGCCGGCGACAAAAAAGGTATATTGCTTGAAACAGGTACAAACGAATTTGAAATAGTCGAATTTAGTATTGGCAAAGTTCACTATGGTATTAACGTTGCTAAAGTTCGTGAAGTTATTCAGCGCGTGCCGGTTACTGCAATGCCGCAAGCTCATCCTTATGTTGACGGACTTTTCACTTTGCGCGGCAAGGCTCATCCTTTGGTAAATCTTCCGCGTTGCTTGAATGTGGCGTCTGGCGAAGAGGCTAGAAATATTATCGTTACTGAAATTAACAATTACTACGTAGGCTTTTTGGTTGAAAATGTTTCACGTATTCACCGCGTTTCTTGGCGTGATATGGAACCTGCGCCGGAAGTCGGCGATCAATCCCGCGTTGTCGGTATTATCAAAATGAGCGATAGAATTGTTTTACTGCTTGACTTTGAAACGATTATTGCTGAAATAAATCCCGAAATTAACGCCAAACTTACAACTGTTGAAGATGCAACTGACGATATTAGAACTAAACGCTCAAACGTTCATGTTGTTGTTGCTGAAGATTCAGGAATGTTACGTGATTTGCTTGTTTCGACGTTGCACGATTCCGGCTACAGATTTGTTCGTGACTTCGGCAACGGTATGGACGCTTGGGAATATCTGCGCGGACTTTCTGAAAAGGATGGTCCTATTTATAATCACGTTGGAATTATTGTTTCTGATGTTGAGATGCCGAAAATGGACGGTCACCGCCTGTTAAAATTGGTGCGTGAAAATGATAGACTTCGTGAAGTGCCGTTTGTACTTTTCTCGTCTTTGATTAGTGAAGAAATGCGCTTAAAAGGCGAATCGCTCGGCGCAAGCGGGCAAATTTCTAAACCTGAAATTAACAAGTTAATTGCCTTATTAGACAATTTAATTTTCGGCAAGCCAATTCCGGCTGAAGATCAATAAAAATTTTTCTTGCCTGCGCGAAGGGCGCGGGCTTTTTTGTTTAGGAGGTATGAACTTGAGGCAATACATAGTTGACGCCTTCACAGATAAAATTTTTGGAGGCAACCCCGCCGCCGTTTGCATTTTTGATAAATTTCCGGCAGATGATTTAATGCAGAAAATCGCAATGGAAAATAATTTGTCGGAAACTGCCTTTATCGTGAAGGACGGCGAAAAATTTAAATTGCGTTGGTTTACGCCCGCCGTTGAAGTGGATTTTTGCGGACACGCTACACTTGGCGCGGCTTACGTCATTTTGAATTTGATTGAGCCGAATTTAAAATTTGCAGAATTTGAAACATTGCGCGGCAAATTGATTGTCACGAAAAACGAAAATCTTTTAGAAATGGATTTTCCGGCGTATGAAGTTAAAAAAGTTCCTGTAACTGCCGAAATGAGCGAGGCTATTGGCGCAGAAGTTTTAGAGGCGTATTTGAGCCGAGATTTATTATTGGTTGTAGATTCAGCTGAAACCGTCGAAAAACTTCAGCCGAATTTAGAAAAACTTGCAAAACTTGACGGTTTAACGCAAGCAGTAACCGCCGCCGGAAAAGATTTTGACTGCGTGTCAAGAGTATTTGCGCCAAAAGTGCAAGTACCTGAAGACCCCGTTACAGGCTCTACACATTGTTTAATTGCGCCGTATTGGGCAGAAAAACTCGGCAAGAAAAAATTAAAAGCGCGGCAAGCGTCGAAACGCGGCGGAATTTTATACTGTGAAATTTTGGGCGAACGAGTAAAAATTTCAGGACAGGCGGCACTTTTCGCAGTTTCAGAATTAAAAATTTGATAAATTGCAATGAAAAATACAAAAATAATTTTGGCAATGATGTTTTTGACATTGCTTTTACATTTTGTCGAAATTTTTCAACCGACAGAAAACGTTGAGGAGGAATTAAAAATGGGAATTTTAGCGGCAGTGGCAGTACCGCACCCGCCAATTATTTTGCCGGAAATTGGACACGGCGAAGAGGAAAAAATTTCAGCGACTTCAAACGCCTACAAAGAAATTTCCCGCCGAATTGTTGAATTGAATCCCGACACGATTATTATCACAAGCCCGCACTCAATTTTATACGCGGATTATTTTCACATTTCGCCGGGTAATTCTGCTGAAGGCGATATGGCGCGTTTTCGTGCGCCGCAAGTCAATTTGAAAATAAATTACGACGTGGAATTTGTGGACAAACTTAGCGAAGTTGCAATGAATGAAAATATTCCCGCCGGAAAAATGGGCGAACGCGATAAAACTTTGGATCACGGTACTTTCATACCAATTCGATTTTTGGAACAAGCGGGACTTGATTTAAACAAGGTTAAATTTTTGCGGATTGGACTTTCAGGTTTAAGTGCGGACGTGCATTATAAATTTGGACAGATAATTTCAAAAGTTGCAAATGAATTAAATCGGCGTGTTGTATTCGTAGCAAGCGGCGATTTATCGCACAAATTGAAAACAGATGGACCTTACGGCTTTGTTGAGGAAGGTCCGCAATTTGATAAGGCAGTAATGGAAAATTTGGGCGGCGCGGATTTTTTGAAGTTGCTGACAATGGACAATAAACTTTGTAACCGTGCGGCAGAATGTGGCTTGCGTAGTTTTTGGATAATGGCGGGCGCGTTGGATAAAAAATCTGTGACGGCTGAAAAACTTTCCTACGAAGGATCTTTTGGCGTTGGCTACGGCGTTGTTTGGTATGAAATTGGCGGCGAAAATCTTTCCAGAAATTTTGATGAGCAACTGAAAAATTTCAATCACGAGGAATATATTAAGCGCAAAAATTCTGAAGATGAATTTGTAAAATTGGCGCGGCTTAGCCTTGAAACTTTTGTAAAGACTCATAAAACTGCAGAATTGCCGAAAAATTTACCTGCCGAAATGACAGACCGTCGCGCAGGAACTTTTGTAAGTTTGCACAAAGACGGAAATTTGCGCGGTTGTATTGGAACTTTTTTACCGACTACAAATTCAATCGCCGAAGAAATTTTACAAAATGCAGTTTCTGCTTGTTCGAGAGACCCGCGTTTTTCGCCGGTTGAAGTCAGCGAACTTGAAGATATTGAAATTAGCGTTGACGTTTTGAGCGAGCCGGAAAGAGTTTTTGACATTAAAGACTGCGATGCAAAAAAATATGGCGTTATCGTAGAAAATGGCGGGCGGCGCGGTTTATTACTTCCTGACTTGGAAGGCGTCGAAACTGTTCAGGAACAAATTGCCATTGCAAAGAAAAAAGCGGGTATTCCCGCCAATGAAAAAGTTATGCTGTGGAGATTTGAAGTTATTCGCCACCATTAAATCTTAATGCCAAGTAATTACCCCTTTTACATCACCATCTACATCGCCTACTTGTGGGCAATGATAATCATTAACGGTAAATGTATGCAAAAGACTTCCACCAGCCGGAATATAAAGATTCTTTGGATAATAATTTATATCTTCAGCGTTAAAATATGGTGTCCACAGGCTTTCTAACCAAAATTTTGTCACTGTAGCTCCTACATCGCCATAGTTTATAAAATAGCATTGCACTAAAGCCTGTCCTTCATTGAGTACAATACGTTCTTTTCTAAAATGAACATTCGCCGCCGCATCGACACTTGATACCCCCCATATATAGGGAGTAACTAACTAACACAGTAAGTATTACGATTCTGAATACATTTAAAAATTTTTCCATTTAACACAGCTCCTTTCAAAAATTCTACTCTCCACAGTAAAATCATTTTAGCAAATGAAGTATACACTTGCAAGGCGATTTTCAAATTTAATGAAATCTTAATAAAAGCCGTCGAATTTTGCCGACGGTTTATTTTTTTACTTCGACAAAAAATTTTTTATTCGGCAAGAGCTTTTTGAACTTCATTTGGAAATTTCATTATGGTGCGAAAATAAGAAATAGCAGTCATATCCATTTTGCGGTTGCCTTGCTCCCAACCTTGCAAAGTTGAAAGCGGAATACCGAAAGTTGATGAAAATTTACTTTGCGACATATTGAGTTGTTCACGAATTTTTTTAGGTTCAATTCTGTAAACCGTACTTTTTTTCATACCGGCTACATTTTCGTTATTTGCGTCCTGTATAGCTTCAGTGAGTCCTTGAATAATTCCATTTGCTATAGGTGAAAACTGATTTTTTTTCATTGTGTTAAGCCTCCTTGTTAAAAGAATTTTTGAGTTTTTGCACAAGACTACGCATTAACTTTTTTTCTTGCTCAGTTAAGTCAATTTGTACATTTTTAGCATATGCAAATAACAAATAAATTGGATGATTTTCATCGTAAAAGTAATAGATGACACGAACGCCGCCGCGCTTGCCTTTGCCGGTACTTTTCCAACGAATTTTGCGAAGACCACCGGTATCTGGGATAATATCGCCGAGTAAAAAATTAACTCCAATGTAATTTTTAAATTCAATCTGCGTTTCAGTATCCCAAAAATCTTGCACTGCTTTAAGATAAGCAGGCGTTTCAACAATAACTTGAGGTAACAATAAATTTTCCATAAATTTATTATATTTCAAAGGGATATAATTTTCAAGAAATAAAAAGCCGTCGAATTTGCCGACGTTTTATTTTTTTGTACAAAATTTGACAAAATGAAAAATTTCTGTAAAAATCAAATAACAAATCCCGTTCCGGCGCGATTTTTTATTACATAAATTTTTAGAAAATTTTTGAAAAACTGCTTGCAATTTGGCGGCAAGCTGATATAATTAAACTATCGAAAGTAAAATTCTGTTTAACGGTAAGGAGGAATTCGTTAATGAAATGTGAAAAGATGTCAAAAATTGCAAAAGTTGTTGGTCGTGAAATTGTTGACTCTCGCGGTAATCCTACGGTTGAAGTTGATGTAGTTCTTGAATGTGGTATTGTTGGTCGCGCAGCTGTACCGTCCGGCGCGTCCACAGGTGAAAATGAAGCTCTCGAACTCCGCGATGGCGACAAAGGTCGTTATCTCGGCAAAGGTGTTTTGAAAGCTGTTGACAATGTAAATAAAATTATCGCTCCGGCTATTGTCGGCGATTGCGTATTAAATCAACGTGCGCTTGACTATAAGATGATCGAACTTGACGGAACGCCCACCAAGAGTAAATTAGGCGCAAATGCTATTTTAGGCGTATCCTTAGCTGCAGCAAAAGCAGCGGCTCAATGTGTTGGACTTCCTCTGTATCGTTACATTGGCGGTTGCAATACCTACAAACTGCCTGTTCCTATGATGAACATTATTAACGGCGGCGCACATTCCGACGCTCCTATAGCTTTCCAAGAATTTATGATTCGTCCTGTTGGAGCTCCCAACATTCGTGAAGCTATTCGCATGGGCGCAGAAGTTTTCCATAACCTTGCAAAACTCTTAAAGAAACGTGGTCTTTCCACAGCAGTTGGCGATGAAGGCGGCTTTGCACCGAAACTTGACGGCATTGAAGATGCTCTCAATATTATTGTTGAAGCCATTAAAGCAGCCGGCTATGAACCGAAAAAAGATGTTACCATTGCTATGGACTGCGCAGCATCTGAATTTGCTTACAAAGAAGAAGACGGCTGGTACTACGATTATAAGAAACTTAAAGACGGTAAAGAAAAAGATCCTAACGGCAAAAAACTTAGTGCTAAAGAACAAATCGACTTCCTCGAAGAACTCATTACAAAATATCCGATTGACTCCATTGAAGATGGTCTTGATGAAAATGACTGGGAAAATTGGGTTGAACTTACAAAGAGAATTGGCGATCGTTGCCAACTCGTAGGAGACGACCTTTTCGTCACAAATACCAAATTCCTTGAAAAAGGCATCAAGATGGGTGCGGCTAACTCAATCCTTATCAAAGTCAATCAGATTGGCTCTTTGACAGAAACACTTGAAGCCATTGAAATGGCTCATCGTCATAACTACACGACCGTTACTTCACACCGCTCCGGCGAAACTGAAGACGCAACTATTGCAGACATCGCAGTAGCAACAAACAGCGGACAAATTAAGACCGGTTCAATGAGTCGTACAGACCGTATGGCAAAATACAACCAGTTAATCCGCATTGAAGAGGAACTCGGCAAGAGTGCAGTTTATGATCGCGCTCCGCTCCTCAACAAAACTTTTGGTCGTCCCTGATAATTTTTAATGAAAATTTAATCTTTGAATAGCTCAAGACACTGTGTCACAGGTTGACGCGGTGTCTTTTGCGTTTTAAAATAAGTTTCAAAAAATTCAAAGGAGTGTTTTTTTTGAACTTAACGAAAAAAATTTTTACGGCATTTCTGTTAGCAAGTTTCATATCAACTTCACCAAATATAATTTTTGCTGAAGAGGCAACTTCAAACAACGGCGTAACTGAAAACGAAGTAAAAGAATATTCTGCTGAAGGCGAATACAGACTTGGCGATAACGATACCCGCGCCACTGCCAAAATTAAAGCACTTGACGACGCAAAAAGAAAAATCGCTGAACAAATTGGCGTTTACGTGCAAGGTATTTCTGAAATGAATAACTTTAACCTTACTGCAGATAAAGTCCTTGTAGTTGCAACTGCGATGATTAAGGTTAAATCTGAACAAGTCAATTTCAGTGAAAATGGAATGCTTTGCAAAGTTTCTATAGTTGCTGACGCCTCTGTAGATGATAAAAATATTGCCGAAGTTATCAGAAAAATTCTTGACGAAGACAAAAATAAAAAAGACCCTGACGAAGAATTATTAAAATTCGCCAAAATTTGGAAATACAACGGGCATTTTTATAAAGTTTTTGATGAAAGTTGTAATTGGTCGGGAGCAAATCAGCGTTGCAAAGATTATAACGGACATTTGGTAACAATCACTTCAAAAGACGAACAAGCCGCAATTCAAAATATGCTTTTCCATTACGGTGGCAAGAAAAATTATTATTGGACAGGCGGTTTTAGCGTTCGTCAAGATACTTGGGAATGGATAACGCGGGAAGAATTTACCTACACGAATTGGGCGGACGGTGAACCGAATAACGATTTGGGCAATGAATTTATTTTGGCGTTGTATGGCAGTACCGGCAAATGGAATGACTGCCCGTCTGAAGGCGTCGATCATATTCCGGACGTAGATTTTTTTAAGTTGGAAAATTCCGGCTTTATCTGCGAATGGGAGAGCCGCGAAGATATGAAAAAAGGTTACGTAAATTTTGGAGGCTAAAATGTTCAATCAAAAAACAGTAATATCAATGTTGCTTGGACACGCAACGGCGGACGCTATCGGCGTTCCAGTCGAATTTACCAAACGGCAACGGCTAAAAGAAAATCCCGTTACAGGCGTTAGAGAATTTGGCACTTACAGCCAGCCCGCCGGCACGTGGTCAGATGATACAAGTTTAACTATCGCCGCTGTGGAAAGTATGGCGCGGCTGAAAAAAATTGACTACGCCGATATTTTAAAAAATTTTTGGCTGTGGTACAGCGAAAATAAATTTACTGCCAACGATGAAACTTTTGACTGTGGAAATACAACGGCAACGGCTATTGGTAATTTTAAAAGAGGTACGCCGCCTTTGGAGTGCGGACCGAATGAAGAATTTGCATCCTCTAACGGCAGTTTAATGAGAATTTCGCCGGTTGCAATTTATATCTATATGACACGTGGAAATAATTTTGACGCTGAAACTTTTGAAATTGTGCATAATTTTTCCTCAATTACGCACAGAAATTTGAGATGTTTAATTGCTTGCGGCGTTTACTGCTTAGTTGCCGCTGAAATTTTCGACGGGCAAAATTTGCAAACTGCCATTTCAAACGCCTTGAATAAAGCTAAGAATTTTTATAGTAGCTTAAAAAATTTTGAAAACGATTTAAAACCTTTTGAGCGGCTTTTCAGTGAAAATTTCGCCAAACTTCCCGAAGATGAAATTAAAAGTACCGGCTACGTTGTAGCAACTTTGGAGGCGGCGTTGTGGTGTCTTTTGAATACTGACAACTACAAAGATTTAGTTTTAAAAGCCGTGAATTTGGGCGGCGACACTGATACAATCGGCGCAATAGCGGGCGGACTTGCGGGCGCGTTTTACGGCGTCGAAAAAATTTCTGCTGAATGGCTTGACGTTCTCAAGAAAAAAGATTATCTTATTGAAATAGCTACAGATTTTTACAACGCTTTTAATTAAAACGAATTGAGGTGTAAAAGTGAATTTTAAAAAATTATTTGGTACTTTAATTGCGTTAGTGTTTGTCGTAACGATGACTTCGGCGACTTTTGCACAAAAAGCAGAGTTGCCTGAAGGAGTTGTACCGCTGACGTGGAAACCTTCACCCCAACATTTAGCCATACAAACTGATGAAGCCCGAAAACTTTATACCAGAATCAAAAAAGATGATTATCCAAGTATGAAGGAACTCAAAAAAAGCCCTGTGGTTGCACAGCTTGACGCACTTTCAAGTTACTATTTCCAGTTGTACGGCAACACGGCTGATATTAATACGCCGGAACGTCAAGAATTGAGAGAAAAAGTTTTGCAGGAATTTTTAAATATTGGGTCTGCGCGAAAAATTTATGACGAAACGGCGAAAAGATACAAATATGTTTATGAAGGTTCACTCAACAAAGATTATCAAATGACTTTAGTTTTGGGGTTGCCTTCCTCTGGAAAATCTACAGTTTATACCGATCCCGCCAGTGAAAAAACGGGGGCTTTTATCCTTGATTGTGACGTTATAAAAACTTTATTGCCGGAATATCAAGAAAGTTACGGCGGCGCAGGTGACGCGGTACATTTGGAAAGCTTTAATATTATGGATAAGGCAATGGAAAGTTTTTTAACCGGCGAAATGAAGGGTACAAATATTATACTTCCCATTGTGGCTCCAGATTTTGACGAATTGACAAACAAATATATAAAACCTTTTGAGGCGGCAGGTTATGAAGTTAGAGCGGTTTATGTAGATGTTCCCGAAAATATCAGCTTTGCTAGAAATATTGCAAGGCAGCTTGAGTCTGGAAGAGTTTTTAGAAGTGCGATTGCCGCCTCATTCGGCAATAAGCCAAAAAAAGTTTACAATAAACTTAAAAATAAAATAAATTCCAAAGGCAACCCATATGGTATGCTAATCATAAAAAATTCTAAGGGGAGAAAAATGTAATGGAATTAAAAACTGTTTTGACGATTGGCGGCTCTGATTCAAGCGGCGGCGCGGGTATTCAAGGTGATATTAAAACTTTGCTTGCTAATGGCGTTTATGCAACTTCGGTAATTACGACTTTGACGGCGCAAAATACTACCGGTTTTCGTGCTTATATGGATGTTTCGCCGGATTTTTTGGGCAACCAAATTGATATGGTTTTTGAGGATATTGTGCCGGACGCCGTGAAAATTGGAGCTGTACCGACGCCGGATTTAATTGCTACTGTTGCTGAAAGATTGAAAAGTTTTGGCGCAAAAAATATCGTGGTAGATTTGGCGATGGTTGCCAATGACGGTACAAAATTGATTGAGCCGGATACAGCTAATCTTTACGCAGAAAAAATTTTCCCAATGGCAACGATTGTAACTTTAGGCTTGAAAGAATTGGAATTTTTCAGCGGCGTTAAAATTACTAATCGTCAAGAAATTTCTGACGCGACTAAAAAATTTGCCGAAAAATATTCCTGCGCGATTTTAGCGAAAGGCGGCGGCGATGAAAACGATGCAAGCGAACTTTTATTTGACGGTACAAACGCCCGCTGGTTCAGAGGTAAAAGAGTTGATACTAAAAATACACACGGCGCGGGTACGGCGTTAAGTGCCGCCATTGCCGCAGGTCTTGCCAAAGGTTCAGCTTTAATTCAATCAATCGACGAGGCTAAAAAATATTTAACCGGCGCGTTGAGTTCCGGCTTAGTAATTGGCAAGGGCGTTGGTCCTGTAAATCACGGTTGGAATATAAAATAAAAAAATTTTTTTGTTGACATTTTAGAAAACTTTGTAGTATAATCTGCAAGGTTTTAAATGGCGCTATCGTCAAGTGGTTAAGACACCGCCCTTTCACGGCGGGTTCGTGGGTTCAAATCCCGCTAGCGTCACCATTTTTTTTGCCTAAAATTAAATACGGTTCAAATCCCGCTAGAGTAAATTTTCCTACTCGTCAAATTTACAACCATTTTTTTGCCCAAATTCACGGCAGGTAGCGAATATTCTTACTCATCATATTCGCAGGGTATAAAATCCCGCTAATGTAATTGATTTTTTGACAAATTTTTCACGGCGGGCGAGCAACTGCTCTTATTCATCGCAGTTGCAGGGTTCAAATCCCGCTAGCGTCATCATTTTTTTTGCAAATTTTTGCAGCGGCTTTAAAGTTTCGCTGATATTATATTTTGAAATAAAACAAATTATGATATAAAATGCTGTAGCCTGTGTGTTGCAGCATTAATTTTTTTTGGAGTGATTGAAATGTTTCTTGAGGAAAGACAATCAAAAATTTTGGAACTTTTAGCCGTCAATGGAAAAGTTTTGGTTAAGGAGCTTGCCGAAAAGTTCAACGTTACAGAAGATTCAATTCGCAAAGATTTAACGGCACTTGAAGCCGAAGGTAAACTTAGACGAACTTACGGCGGCGCAGTTTCGATTAAAGAAAATTTACAAATAGCTGAAGCGCGTAAACGCCGAATGAGCGATGTTGACGCCAAAAGAAAAATCGCCGCCGCCGCTGTAAAAATTATTTCGCCGAACGATTTAATTTTTCTGGACACTTCCACAATCAGTATTGCCATTGCAGAAATTTTGGAGAAGAAAAATTCGCCGTACAAAATTATTACAAATATGGTTGATGTGCTTGTGATATTGGCGCGTAATCCACAAATAAATATAATTTTTGCGGGCGGGCAAATTAATAAAAGCCGCGACGGTTTTTGCGACGGCTTGAATTTGGAATTTATGGAAAAGTTTCGCCCAAATGTTTCATTTATTGGAGTCGTCGGCGTTGACGTGATAAAAAATTCTCTTTCGACGAACGATATAACCGCCGGCTTGCACAAGTCAAAAATTTTGAATATCAGCAAAAATTCTTATATAGTTGCGGAGTCCAGAAAATTTGGCGTCGAGGCAAATTATACTTTTTCAGATTTAAAAAATGTGCGCGGAATTATAACCGAATTAAAACCTTCAGAACAAATTTTAAAAGCGGCGCGAGATTTGAACGTAGAAATAATTTTGCCGGAAAGTTGAATGGCTTAAATCCTTGTCAAAAATCTTGACGCGGCTTTTTGCATAAGTTAGAATTAGCAAATAAATTAATTGGAGGCGAAATTTTTGATAAAAGTATTGGTAAGCGGCGCACTTGGAAGAATGGGGCGCACTGTTATTTCAGCCGTAAAATCTGATTCAGAATTGGAACTTGTAGGCGCGGTAGATATTTTTGAAGGCGAAGTTGAAGGCTTGAAAGTTGAAACGAATTTAGAGGCGGCGTTAAAAAAATATCAGCCTGAAGTTATGGTAGATTTTACGCGCCCTGATTCAGTTTTTAAAAATGTTATGACGGCGATTGAAAATAAAGTTTCTCCCGTAGTTGGCACAACCGGTTTGAGTGACGACGCCAAAAATAAAATTCGTGAGGCGGCAGAAAAATTTGATACGCCTGTTTTTATCGCTCCGAATTTTGCCATTGGCGCGGTACTTATGATGTTACTTTCTCAAAAAGTTGCAAAGTATATGCCGGACGTTGAAATTATTGAATTGCATCACGATAAAAAATTGGACGCGCCGAGCGGTACTGCTGAACTTACGGCGAAAATGATTTCAGAAGTTCGCCCTTCACATAAACAGGGACATCCTGACGAAAAAGAAAGACTTGAACACGTACGCGGCGCAGATTTTGACGGGATTAAAATTCACAGTGTACGCTTGCCCGGTTACGTTGCACATCAAGAAGTTATTTTCGGCGGACTGGGACAAACTTTGACAATTCGCCACGATTCAACGGGGCGCGATTCATTTATGCCCGGCGTAGTTTTGGCTTGTAAGAAAGTTCGCAGTTTGAAAGGTTTAACCGTCGGTCTTGATAAAATTTTAGATTAATTTGGAGGTAATTTAATGAAAAAAATAAATCTGGCGATTGTCGGAGTTACCGGCGCAGTTGGTCAAGAATTTTTGAAATTGATTGAAGAAAGAAATTTTCCCTTCGCCAATTTAAAAATGCTTGCGTCTTCGCGCAGTGCCGGTAAAAAAATTATTTTTATGGGCAAAGAATACACCGTTGAAGAAACAACTGAAAATTCTTTTGAAGGCGTTGACATTGCACTTTTTGCGGGCGGCAAGGCAAGCAAAGTTTTCGCTCCTGCGGCAGTCAAGGCGGGCGCAGTTTGTATTGACAATTCCAGTACTTTCAGAATGGATCCTGAAGTGCCGCTAGTTGTTCCTGAAGTCAATCCTCAAGCGATTAAGCGTCACAAAGGAATTATCGCCAATCCCAACTGCTCAACAATTATAATGGTTATGGCGTTGAAACCGCTTTACGATATTTCAAAAATTAAAAGAATTGTCGTTTCAACCTATCAAGCAGTTTCCGGCGCGGGGCGTGAAGGTATGGACGAATTGAAAAACCAACTTGACGCGCTTGCCAAAGGTGAAGAAATTCAAGCTAAAATTTTGCCCGTTGCCTCACTGGACAAACATTATCAAATTGCCTCTAATCTTTTGCCGCAAATTGATATTTTTATGGATAATCTTTATACCAAAGAAGAAATGAAAATGATTGACGAAACGCGCAAAATTATGGAAGATGACGCAATGAAAATCACGGCTACAACTGTTAGAGTGCCGGTTTATCGCAGCCACGCCGAATCAGTCAACGTTGAATTTTATGACGAAGTTTCAGTTGAATCTGCGCGAGCGGCTCTTGAAAAATTTGACGGCGTTATAGTTCGTGATAATCCTGCTGAAATGATTTATCCGCAACCTTTGGAAACTTCCGGCAAAGATGATGTTGAAGTTGGACGTATTCGCAAAGATTTTTCAGTTGAACACGGTTTAAACTTTTGGGTTTGCGGAGATCAAATTAGAAAAGGCGCGGCGTTGAACGCCCTGCAAATTGCCGAATTTTTGATTAGGGATTAAGGGTTAGCGGTTAGGGGTTAGAAAAAAATCCCTAACACCTAATCGCTAAAACCTAACACCTAAATTTCTACCGAAGGGAGAAATTTCTATGGTTAGCGATGAAACTATGATGTTCAGTTTTGGCGTTGAGGAAAATCGCGCAGAAAAAGTTATCAAGACTGCGTATCAAGCCATGACTGAAAAAGGTTATAATCCCGTTCATCAGCTTGTAGGTTATCTTTTGAGCGGCGATCCGGCGTATATTACAAGCCATATGGATGCCCGCAGTAAAATTCGCAAGGTTGAACGTGATGAACTTTTGGAAGAGTTGGTTAGAACTTACCTTGAAAAGTTGGAGACAAAATCTTGAGAAGTTTGGCACTTGATATTGGAGATAAAACCATTGGAATTGCGGCAAGCGATTTATTAAACCTTACCGCGCAGGGCGTCAAAACTATCAAACGTATTTCGATTAAAGACGATTTAAAACAACTTGGCGAAATTATTTCACAGTACGACGCCAAAATTTTGGTGATAGGTTATCCAAAAAATATGAATGGCACTGAAGGCGAACGCTGCGAACTTGTAAAAAATTTCGCTGAAAAAATTTCAAAGGCTTTTCCAAATGTTAAGCAAGTTTTTTGGGACGAAAGATTGAGTACGGTTGCGGCTGAAAATTTTTTAATATCAGCCGACGTAAGCCGCGCCAAACGTAAAAAAGTTATTGACAAAATGGCGGCGGTGTACATTCTGCAAGGCTATCTTGACAGTTTAAATTGAAAGGAAGTTATTTTTGTGGCTAAAAAAAATCAGCAGGAAGAATTTTTTGAGGAAGAAAATTTTGAAGATGTTGTAGTTGAAATGACGGACGCCGAAGGCAACGTTTATTACTATTCTGAAGAAATGGTAATTCCCGTTGGCGACGATAATTTTGCAATTTTGGTAGGTATTCACGACGAAGACGAAGAACACGAACACCATCACCATTGCGGTTGCGGCGATGATGACTGCGATTGTGACGACGACGATGTTATTATTGCAAAAATTGTTTTGAACGAAGACGGCGAAGAAGAATATATTGAGCCGACCGACGAAGAATTTGAAGCCGTACAAAAAGCCTATGAAGAGTTAATGTACGAAGCGGACGAAGAGGAATGAAAGCCGAAAACGTTGACGACAAAAAAAAATCTGACGAATCTAAAAAAAATTCGGATTCTGAAACAAAAATTAATTGGCGCGAAAAAATTTTGTTGCCATTTTTAGCGTTAAAAGATATGTTCGCTGAACTTTCGCCAAAATATGTTGTGACGGTTGCGGCGGCTGTATTTTTTTGTATTTTTGTCGTGGCAATGGTTTTAGTTTTTGCCGACCCCAAGCCGATAAAAATTGCGAACAATGAGGACACTGATAAAAAAATTCATATCAAAGTTAGCTCCGGAATGACAACTGCCGAAATTGCCGACCAACTTTCAAGCAAGGGCGTTATCGCAAGCAGTTTGAAATTTAGATTTATTTCCCGCGTGCGCGGTTACGATGGCAAAATGAAGCCCGGTACTTACGTTTTTACGGCGGGAATGTCCGACGAAGAAGTTTTTCAAGAAATTTTGAACGGCTCAAAGCATTTGGTTAAATTCACAATTCCGGAAGGTTTTACCGTGAAAGAAATTGCCGAACGCCTTTACAGTTTGGATTTGACGGACAAGGAAGATTTTTTGACGGCGGCGGAAAAATTTCAGCCTTATGATTATATGAAACGTCCTGAAAATGTTTTGTACGCGGCGGAAGGTTTTCTATTTCCTGAAACTTATTCGGTTGAAAGTGATTATTCGATTGATGAAATTTTGGAGTTAATGGCGGGCGAATTTAACAAGCGATTGACTGACGAAATGCGCGGCAAGGCTAAGGAAAAAAATTTGTCGATTCACGATTTAATAACTTTGGCGTCGCTGGTTGAAAAAGAAGTTCGATACGCCGAAGACAGACCAATAGTCGCGCAGATTTTTTTGAAACGCCTTGAATTAAATATGCCGCTCCAATCTGACGCAACTTTACAATATTTAATGGACGCGCCAAAAGAAGACGTTACAATTTCAGATACAAAAATTGAATCGCCGTACAACACCTACCAAAATGCAGGCTTGCCGCCGGGGCCTGTGGCAAATCCAGGAATTGCGGCGATTGAGGCGGTTTTAAATCCTGCTGACACTGATTATTTGTATTTCGTGGCAGATAGAGACGGACACAATCACTATTCGCACAGTTACGACGAGCATTTAAATTTGGTTAATCAGTATCGTTGAAATGAGGTAATTTTTTGGTAGAATTATTGGCACCGGCGGGGAATTTTGAAAAGTTGCAGGCGGCGTTGACGTATGGCGCGGACGCAGTTTATATTGGCGGGAAAAATTTTAGCCTTCGTGCTTACGGCGATAATTTTTCTGAAGACGAAATTTTAAAAGCCGTCGAATTTACTCACAAACGCGGCAAAAAAATTTACGTGGCGGCAAACGTTTTCGCCCATAACGCTGATATTGACGAACTGGGAAAATATTTCACGTTTCTGGACGGCGCGGGCGTTGACGCGGTTTTAATTTCAGATTTAGGCGTTTTCACTTTGGCGAAGAGTTTAACGAAAAATTTAGAGTTGCACGTCAGCACGCAAGCCAACGTTACAAATTATCGCACGGTAAATTTTTTCAAAGAAATTGGAGCAAGCCGCGTAGTTTTGGCGCGGGAATTGACGCTTGAGGAAATTTTGGAAATTAAAAATAAAACGTCCGCCGAAATTGAAATTTTTGTACATGGCGCAATGTGCATTTCGTATTCCGGCAGGTGTTATCTTTCGCACTATTTGACGGGGCGCGACGGCAATAAAGGCGCGTGTACTCATTCCTGTCGCTGGAAATATTCTTTAATGGAAGAAAAACGCCCAGGCGAATTTTTTGAAGTTGATGAAGATTCACGCGGCGCGTACATTATGAACTCAAAAGATTTATGTTTGTTGCCGTACCTTGATAAAGTGATTGAAAGTGGCGTGGCGTCATTAAAGATTGAAGGCAGAATGAAAAGCGTTAATTACGTGGCGGGCGTTGTCAAGGTTTACCGTGAGGCGATTGACAGTTATTTTGACAATCCAAAAAATTTTACAATTCGCGCAGAATGGCTTGACGAACTGGACAAAGTTGCACACCGCCCGTATACGTCAGGATTTTTCATCAGCGACGGCGCACCAACTCAAATTTACGATACGTCAAAGCCGAAACGTTCAAGCGAATTTTTGGGAATTGTCAGAGAATTTGACGCAGAAAAAATGGTTGCGACGATTGAACAACGCGGCAAATTTGAACTCAATCAGCAGGTAGAATTTTTTCAGCCGCACGGAAAAACATTTCAGCAAAAAATTTCTGTAATGTACAACGAAGACGGCGAAGAAATTACCGCCGCGCCACACGCTCAACAAATTGTAAAAATTCCCGTAACTCAAGCGGTAGAAATTTTTTCTTTAATGAGGTGTTAAATATGATTGCAAATACTAAAATCCGCAAAAAAACTAAAATTAACAACATTGACGAATTTGAAGACGAAGAAGATATTTTGCTTGCTGAAAAGCGTCTCAAAAATTCTGAATCAATGAAAAATCGAATCCCTTTTGAAAAGGTTTTAGAGAAATTCAATATAACGCAACAAGAAATTGATGACGCTGAAGAAGTTGAACTTGCATGAATTGGAAAATTTCATTTCTTGACGAGGCAATAGATGATTTTTCCAACCTTGATCATTCACAACAAATTGAAGTTGCAAAAGTTTTGGATAAAGTAAAAACTAATCCTTTGCCATTGCAAGAAGGCGGATATGGTAAACCACTCGGAGGCAATTTAGCTGGTTGCTGTAAGGTTAAACTTAAAAAATTCGGTATTCGCGTAATTTACAAAATTGAACGCGTTGAAGAAGAAATGACGGTAATTGTTATTGGATTCCGAAAAGATTTTGAAGTTTACAAAATTGCTGAAAAGCGTATTAAAGATACTTAAATTTTATTGGAGGTGTCCACAATGAAAAATTTTCTAAAACAATTTTTTGGAAGTTTTAATGAAGAGCCAACATTAACGCCGGTGGATGATGAAAACGCCGTTCGTAAATCCATAACCGTTTCAGGACACGTTCAAGGCGTTGGATTTAGATATTTTGTCCGGCAGGAGGCGCACAAACTCGGAATAACCGGCTGGGTTATGAATTTGAATGACGGTACTGTTACAATGGAGGTGCAATGTACGCCGCCTGTTCTTGAAGAATTTGTGGCACGTCTTCAAAAAGGCAACGGTTATTCAAAAGTTGTGCAAATGAAAAGTTACGACCTCGATATTATCAAGGGGGAAAACAAATTTGGAATTAAATATTAACACGAAAAGAATTTTAGTATTGCACGGACCGAATTTAAATTTGTTGGGAACACGTGAGCCGGAAATTTACGGAAGTTTGACATTGAACGATATAAACGAAATTTTGAAAACGCGGGCGAAAGAATTGGGCGTTGACGAAATAAATTTTCTGCAGTCAAATTTTGAAGGCGAATTAGTAGAGGCAATACAAAAAGCGCGTGGACGGTACGATTTTATTTTACTGAACGCGGCGGCGTTGACGCATTACAGTATAGCCCTGCGCGACGCCATTGCCGCAATTCCTGTACCTGTGATTGAAATTCATTTGTCGAACGTCCACAAACGCGAAGAATTCCGCCATACGTCAGTTATTGCGCCGGTAGTAATGGGCGTAATTTGCGGCTTCGGCGTTGACAGCTACATAGCGGCGTTAGAAATTGCCGTGCGTAAACTTGGCAGGAGTTGAAAATTTGAGATTACAAAATTTGTACAAAAAAATTGCCGCTGAAGACATTGACGCCGTAATAATTTATAAACCGGCGAACGTTTTTTATTTCAGCGGTTTTCGCGGCGACAGCACGATTTTATTTATTGGCAGGGACTTTCTGAAACTGATAACCGATTCTCGATACATTGAACAGGCGAAACTTCAAACTAAAAATTTTGAGATAGTCAAACAAGATGAAGGGCTTTTCAAAAAATTAATCGAAGAAATTAAAAGTTGCGGCGCAAAAAAATTCGGCTTTGAAGGTAGAGTGCTGACTTTTGACGAATATAACAACTTGAAAGAAAATTTGCCGAACGTCGAATTAAAATCTGTCGAATTGGATTCATTGAGGCAGATTAAAGACGCGGCGGAAATTTCCAACATTCGTAGGGCTTGCGAAATTGCAGATAAAGCTTTTTCAGAGATTTTGAATTTTATCAATCCGAATGTTACAGAAAATGAAGTTGCCGCCGAATTGGAATATTTAATGAAAAAGTTTGGCGCAGAAAAAATTTCTTTCGATACTATTGTAGCGTCAGGTTGGCGCGGAAGTTTGCCACACGGCGTGGCAAGCGATAAAAAAATTTCTACAGGCGAATTTGTTACAATGGATTTTGGCGCAATTTACAACGGCTACTGCTCCGATATGACGCGCACAATTTGCGTTGGCAAGGCGAATGAAAATCAGAAAAAAATTTATGACGCGCTTTTAAATGCCCAACTTTACGGCTTGCAATGTATCAAAGTTGGTGCAAGCGGCAAGGCGGTTGATGCTGCAGTTCGTGAAAATTTAAAAACTTCCAACTTAGAAAATTATTTTACTCACGGCTTAGGACACGGCGTAGGAATTGAAATTCACGAAGAGCCGCGCCTTAGCAAATTAAGTAAATGTGAAAAACTTTTGCCGAATATGATTGTTACTGATGAACCTGGAATTTACATCCCTGAAGTTGGCGGCTTGCGAATTGAAGATACTGTTTTGGTTACAGAAAGCGACGCCGAAACTTTGACGAAGAGTCCAAAAGATTTAATTGAGCTTTAAACGCCCTTGAAACAGCTTTAAAAATTTTTAGGTAAAAATCTAGTCAACAAGATTATAAAACGCGCTACGGGCTTAAAAACCGCCTTAAAATTGATTTTAACTTTGCTTGATAAAATTTGAGGTGTAGGATTGTTTAACAGTCAAAAATTCTATCTGACTTTAGAAAATTTTTCAGAAACTATACAAAATATCGACGTTGCACTTTCCAAAGAAAAAATTACTCGCAAAGAATCAATGAACGCGCTACTGTTGCTTGAAGAAAATTTTATGCGTCTTGTGAATATCGGCAAGGCGGAAAGTGTCAACGTTAAAATTTCTCAACGTTTCGGCGATTTAACTTTGACGCTTGAAAGTACGGGCGAAGAATACAACCCGCTGATTTCTGCAACTGATTTTGACGAAGACGACGAAGATTATTTTCGCACGATAATTTTAAAATCCAACGCCGAAAAAATGCACTACACCCGCAAGGGCAATAAAAATTTAGTTTTCATTCAAATTCACGAAAATACCAACAAGCAACTGAATTACACGCTTTTTGGAATGGTGGCAGGAATTGTTTTTGGCTTAATCTTAAAATTTGTTGCAAGTTCCGAAATAATTTCAATCTTTACCGAAACAATCGGCGGCTCCGTCAATACAATGTTTATGAACGCGCTGAATATGATGATTGCGCCCGTTGTTTTTTTCAGCATAATCAGCGGAATTACCGGCTTGACAAATTCGGCAAGTATCGGCAGAATCGGCGGCAAATTAATTGGCTTATATTCAATTACAACAATTATTGCAATTTGCGTAGGCTTGACGTTGGCTCACTTTGCATTTTCAAGCGGCGTCCCACAAGTAGGAATTGTTGACGGCACGGCGTCTACTGAAAAACTTTCTCTGCTGTCTGCGATTGTCAATATAATTCCAAAAGATTTAGTAACGCCAATAATTAACAGAGGACTTTTACAAATTATTTTCGTTGCGGTAATTTTTGGCTTGTGCATTAACAAACTCGGCGATAAAGTAAGAATGTTAAACGACTTCGCAAAAGAGGCAAATGATTTTTGTTTGACGCTGATAACGGCTATTGCGGCGTTTATTCCAATCGTAGTATTTTTTGCAATGGCAGGGCTTGTCATAAATTTGGGAATGGATTCAATAATTTTACTCGTCAAACTTTTAATTTGCTACTCAATCGGCAACTTGCTGATGATTTGCACATATAGTTTAATGTTGCTGATGTTCGGTAAAATTTCGCCAATCCCACTGCTAAAAAAATTGCCTAGCTTTGTAGCCGTTCCGTTTGCAACAAGTTCCTCAAATGTTACAATGCCGTTTACGATGAAATTTTGCACGGAAAAAATTGGAATTTCGCCAAAAATTTCTTCGTTTTCAATCCCAATAGGCGCAACCGTAAATATGGACGGTACAGCAATTTTTTATTCGACAACTTGCATAATGCTTTTAAAAATGTACGGCGTGGAAATTGACAGCGCGGCGATTTTTACTTTGTTGCTTGCAATTTTTACCGTTTCAGTAGGAACGCCCGGAATACCCGGCGGGGCTGTAGTTTTAATGGCGGCGATTGTCGGAATGTTTGGCGTACCGGCTGAAGCTGTAGCGATTGTTTTTGGAATAAGCCCTATTGAAGACAGAATCAACACAACTACAAATGTTGTTGGCGATATTGGCGCAAGTGCCATTCTTGCAAAAACTGAAAACTTGCTTGACACAAGCATTTATTATAAAATGTAAAAAAATTTTGGAGGAATGATTTTAGTGATTTCAAGTACCGATTTTAGAACCGGCTTAACGATTGAAATTGACGGCAACGCGTGGCAAGTTGTCGAATTTCAACACGTAAAACCCGGCAAAGGCGCGGCGTTTGTCCGCACAAAAATTAAAAACGTTGAAACAGGCGCAGTTGTTGAGCGCACTTTCAACCCCAATGAAAAGATGCCGCCTGCGCGTCTCGATACTCGTCACATGCAGTACCTTTACGAAACTGACGGCGCGTATACTTTTATGGACAATGAAACTTATGAGCAAATGGAGCTTACCAAAGATCAACTCGGTGACGCCCTTAATTATTTAATGGAAAATATGGAAGTCAATTTGCAGACTTTCAAAGGGCGTATCATTGGCGTTAATTTGCCAAATTCGGTTGAGTTGAAAGTTACCGAATGTGAACCCGCCGTAAAAGGCAACACTGCAACCGGCGCGACCAAAAACGCCACACTTGAAACAGGTTATGTTGTTCGTGTACCGCTGTTTATAAATGAAGGCGACGTTTTGAGAATCGACACCCGCACCGGAAATTATATTGAGCGTGCCTGATTTTTATAGAAAATTTTTTGAAGGAGCTGAAGGACTATGGCAACATTCAACATAAGAGGTAAAAACATCGAAGTTACACCGAACCTGCGCGAATACGTAGAAAAGCGCGTTGGTAAAATCGCTCGCTACTTTGAAGGAATTGAAGAAGTTTTTGTACTGCTTGCAGTCGAAAAGGGACGCCACATTGTCGAAGTAACTGCAGAAATTCCGCGCGGCGGACTCGTATTGCGCGGGCAAGAATCTACAGCTGATATGTATTCTTCAATCGATTTGGTTGTTGAAAAATTGGAGCGTCAAATTCGCAAACAGAAAACAAAATTGGAACGTCGTTTTCGTGGCGGCGGCTTTAAATCTGAACTTTTCGCCGAAGAACAAAAAGCGCGTAACGAACAGCAACACGAAGACGAAACCGGCGAATATCCCGTTGTTAAAACCAAACGCTTTGTAGTTAAACCTATGGACGTTCAAGAAGCGATTATGCAGATGAATTTGTTGAATCACAATTTCTTTGTATTCCGTGATGCACAAACTGAAAATTTCTGCGTAGTTTACAAGCGCAATGATGGCGCGTATGGCTTGCTTGAATCTGATAATTAGGTGTTAGGTGTTAGCGGTTAGGTTTTAGGGATTAAATTTTCTATTAATCTGACGAATTTAGAAACTAAAAAGGCGGCAACTTCTCAAAAATTGGGAAGTAGCCGCTTTTTTGTTTGTAAAAAATTTTTTATAAATCGTCTTCGTCTTCAGCAGGCGGAGCATTTAAATCTTCGTAGGTAGTTAAAACAATACCTTCTTTGCCTGCCTCAACTGCTTTATCCATAAGTTCTTTAATGGTTGCCGTGCCGTCGTCAGTCATTTGTTCCTGTACCATACCAATAAGCATCGGGAAATTTACGCCCGCAACAATGCCGTAATGTTCATCGCCGACAGCCAAAGTGCTAGCCGCGTTGTAAGGTGTACCGCCGCGCAGATCGTTCAAAAACAAAACGCGCTCGGGGTTGCCTAAATCTGCGATAGCCGCTTTGTATTTTTCAATGACATTTTCGGGACCTTCGCCGCGTTTAAGAATAACCGCACGAACGCCGCCATTAACTAAATCTTCGCCAAGAATCATTTGAGCAGATTCAAGAATACCATTTGCAAATTCGCCGTGAGTTCCAACAATAATTCCGAACATTAAGCAAACGCTCCTTTCAAATTCCAAACAAAATTTTATAATTCTGTGCTGAATAATAACATATCTGTTGAAATTTTCAAGCGGCAAAAAAATTTTTTATCAAGCGTTAAATTAATTGAAAAAACGTGCTGAAATTGGCGCGGCTTTTTTGTTTAGAAAAAATTTTGAAAGCCCTTGACAAACTAAACTGGGGGGGTATAATCAGTTTTAATGATTTTGAAAATTTTTTAAAGGAGGTTTTTAATTTTGGGTCTGCGATTGAAACTTTAATTTACGGCGCGTTGGCTCTGTTTTTCCTCAATGCTATTCATCCGTTTGATTTTTCAGTTAATGACGCGGTACACGAAGGAAAAAATAAACCGTTGCCTTATAGTTGCAACATTCAAGGCTTTGGAACTGTTTCCGGCGCAATGAAGGACGATATAGGCGTTGCGATTATGGACGTTCAAGAAACTAAAGTTATCCACCATCCGCGCTATAACGATGAATTTGCTCAAGGAAAATATATTGTCGTAACGTTCGCCATATGCAACCAACAGAAAAGTAAAATTTCTGTAAAGGAAGATTTTTTTACATTGGTTGACAGTAGCGGGCGAAAATATGAATACGATCACGCGGCGAATTGGTCGGTTGAATTGGAGTATAAGCCGGAAATAAATCCGGGCTTAACCGTAGCCAAAAGAATTGCTTACGACGTACCGGCAAATATAAATTTAAACGATTTGCAATTCAAAATAACAATGGGATTGTTTGGAGCGAATATGACTCTGCCTTTAAAAGTTCAATTCGTACAATAAATTTTTAAGGAGGTTTTTCAAATGTTGAAAAAAATTTTATCGGTAATGGTGCTTGCAGTCGGGATTATTTTTAGCAGTCAAGTCAACGCGGCGGAAGTTAAAATTGAATATTGGAACGGCAACAGCAACTATCCAATTTGGGTTGAGCGTAAAGATGGCTCAATGATTGTTTTTAAGCTTGATTCGGCGTATGTCAAGGCGCGTGATGGCGGCGATATTGTAATTGAGCTCAAAGGCTATGAAATAGATTCTTACGGCAACCAAGATGAGTATAATTATTCAATATTTGTATGGCCAAATGATCCTATTCGTTATGAGGCTTTTTACAACAAAACTAAACGATTTCCAAAAGGGCAACATTTTTTTATAGAAAATCCGTATCAAATGAAAATTTGCAGAATGATTGAAAGGCAGGTAAGTTAATTATGTTGAAAAATTTTTTGTCGGCGGTAGTTTTTGCAGTTTGCCTTTTTTCAGTAAATTTTTGCTCGGCGGGTAAAGCTAATGTTTGTGATTTTGGAATTGATGCCTTCATAACTCGTTACAATGACATTGCCAAGCAAAATAATAACTGTTATTTTATTGACAGTCCGGAAAAAATGAAGTCGGACAATAAATTTGATTATTACGGAGTTGCTTTAAGCGATCCGGCGAAAATTATATTTATTTTTAATGTTGGTAAGGATGGCTTTATTGATTCGTTTAGCATGTCAAATTACCTGCAAAATAACGACGAAAATTTTGCTGCCGCCGTTATTGATACTTTAAGTACAATAGGCGCAAATTATGATGAAATATCCGCGCTTGCAGATGGATTAAAAGAAAATTTGACTGCTGATAAATGGATTGCGAATATCAACAGATATGTATTCATTGTTTCTCAAACCAGAAATTCCCAAAATGGCAACGGCATTACAAAAACTTTAAATTTTTTTGCAATGAAATAATCTGCATTAAGATTTAAAAATTTTCTTGGAGGTTTTAGAAATGAAAAAATTTTTATCTGTAATGTTGCTGGCGTTTTGCCTGTCATTCGTGATAAATTTTGCTGACGAATCAAAAGTTCACGCAGAAAGAATTTGGGCTTTTTCGTTAGGTAATGTTAATTATTATGTCGACATTGATCGTAGTTATTGGTGGGCTGCAGTAGTATTAAATGACGGCAGAGGTGGTTATGGCTATCCTTATGAATTTCATTTTGTCGATAATATGAGTGGGAATTTGGCTTGTGAGATACTTTATGATAATGGTACCAGAGATTTTGTAATGTTATACGAGTCGAGAATGGCGCAAGCAGTTTTTAATGTATTGCGTAATCACCCGAAATTTAAAAACGATATTGAAAATGCATTATACAATATACAGCATCCTGAAGAAGCTGAAGAAAAACGACGTAGGCAAGCAGAACAAGCTCAAAAAGAACAACAAGCCAGACTGCAAGCCCAAAAAGCTCGTGAGGAAGAAGAAAATAGGCGTACAGAACAGGAAAAAACAAATGAATTTAATAAATTGATTGCGGAAGCAGATAAATTTTATGCAGACAAAAATTATCTGGCGGCTTGTGGAAATTATGAGGCAGCAAAAAAAATCTTTTTTTATCGTAAGAAATCTGATGGTAATGTTAGACTTGAACCCTTTCATATACCCGTTTATATAGGTCTTGATAAAATAAAAGAATTTTTTGATGCGTTGGTAAAAAATGGCGATCAATTATATTCTCAAAAAAATTATTCTGCCGCACTTGATTATTATAAAAAAGCAATGGTTATGAACACTGACAGAGATTTTTTACTGAAAAAAATTCAAACAATTTATGAAAATATTGGAAATAATAATTATGAAGATATAGATTTTCATAAATTGATTTACATGATGCATCCTGTTACAACTCCAAATTTTTCAGTTTCAAGCGAGTATGTCTGGGATTATTATTTAGAAACAAAAAAATTTGAAGATGCGGCTCTTTATTACGATTTTATCTCAACAACAACTTACAACGCTGATATTTTGTATAAACTTTGTTATTCTTTGAATGAAGCCGGAAGATATGACGAGGCTTTAAAACAATTACAAACCAAAATAGACTTTAAGGATACAAAATGTTATTTTATTCACGGAAAAACTTATGAAAATCTTGGCGACAAGAAAAAAGCGATTGCATACTACAAAAAGGCATTAAAAATAGACAAAAATTATAAGGAAGCTAAAGACCGTTTAAATAAATTGTCCGGCAAAAAATAATTTATAAATTTTTGCAAACAGAAAAATCCCTGTCGAAATTGGCAGGGATTTTATTTTTATATCTATCGATTAAGCCGCCATATTTTGCGAAAGATTGTAATAGACGCCGCGTTTTGCAATTAAATTTTCGTGCGTGCCTTCCTCTGTAATGTTGCCGTGTTCCAAAACTAAAATTCTGTTTGAATTGCGTACCGTCGCCAATCTGTGAGCAACTGTAATTGTCGTGCGATTTTCTGAAAGTTTTTGCATTGCACGTTGAATTTGTCTTTCAGTTTCGTTATCAAGCGCACTGGTTGCCTCGTCCAAAATTAAAATTTTTGGGTCTCTCAAAAACATTCTTGCAATAGCTAACCTTTGTTTTTGTCCGCCGGAAAGTTTTACGCCGCGTTCGCCAATAAAAGTATCGTAGCCGTTTGGAAGTGCTGAAATAAATTCGTGCGCCTCTGCAAGTTTCGCCGCCTTAATAATTTCCTCTTCAGTTGCGTCTTCGCGCCCGTAAGCAATATTATCTTTTACCGACGCCGAAAATAAAAATGTGTCCTGCTGAATCATTCCAATTTCTTGGCGCAAACTTTCAGTTTTCACGGTTTTAATATCAGTGCCGTTGATTGAAATTTTGCCGCCGTTCAAATCGTACATACCTAAAAGCAATTCGCAAAGTGTAGTTTTTCCGCCGCCCGTCATTCCAACTATTCCAATATGTTCGCCCGCCGCAATTTTCAAATTAAAATCGCTGAAAACCGTCAAGCCGTTTTCATAGGCAAAATTGACGTGGGAAAATTCTATCGCTTGTTTTTCTGCGTCTTCCAACTTTGCAACACGTTCAACTGACATTTCATCAGATTCCGGCAACTCCATTAACTCTTTGTAACGTTGTACGCCAGCCATTCCGCGCTGATAAACTTCAGTAAGCATCATTAACTGAAATACCGGGCGCATGCACGCCATCATATAAAGCAAAAAGGCTACAAGGTCGCTGATTGTCATTAAGTTTAAGCTGATTAACGCACTGCCCAAAACTGTAATTGTTAAGTTCATCAAGTTTGAGAAAAAATCCATACCGCCATGAAGTTTTCCAACTGTGCTGAAAGATTTTTCTTGTACCGACAAAAGATTTTCGCCAACTTGCATCATTTTTTGCAATTCTTTTTCTTCGTTGTTGAAAATTTTGACGAGGCGTATACCTTGCAGACTTTCAGAAATTTGCCCGCTTAAATCGCCGGTATTTTCTCTAGCCGCCATAAACATTTTTTTCATATCGGCGTTCATTTTCATAACTTGCCACGTTTTGAAAATCAGCAAAATTGTTACAACCGTTGCAAGTTGCCAATTCAAATAAAAAATTAAAGCCGTTGCGCCAATCATCGTAATTGTACAAGTTACGAACAAATGAGGAATTGCGAACATTAAATTTCCCACTTCGGCAATATCATTGACGAGGCGGGATAAAAGTTGCCCGCTTTTTGCGTTATCGTAAAATGAATAGCCCATACGCAGTAAATGGCGGAAAAGTTTTTCACGCATTGCAAATTCGATTTTTGCACCCATTCCGCGTCCGAGATATTCAACCTTAAAGTTTAAAAAATAATTCGCCGCGTAAATTGCGAACAAGCCGCCCGCAGTTATCGCCATTTCTGCCGAAATTCCATTTGGCAAAAGTTCATCCATAATGTAGCGAATCATCATTGGCGAAATTAAACCAATTCCCGCCCCTGCAAGCGATCCTAAAATTACAAACGCCACTGCTTTTTTATGTGCGCTGTAACTTTCCAAGAAAAATTTTAAATTGTCTTTGAACATTCCAACTCCCCTCCATTTCAACAAAAAAACAAGTCACCTTGCAAATAATACAAAGTAACTTGCCTTTCGTCAATATTTTGTGCGTCGATTTAACCGGCGGCTAATGATTTTTAATCTTGATTTAATTTGCCTTCGGCTTTTTGAATCGTTTCGGTAGTTTCTTTCAAGCCTGCGCGAATCTTGCCTTTAACAGCCATTTCAGCGTTAAATTTGGCGTCCTTCGCCTTTTCAACTGCGTTATCAACTTTTTCTTCAACGGATTCTTTAACGTCGCTTGCAATACCTTTCACGGTTTTTTTTGCGTCTTTTAAATCATTTGTAGCGGCAACAACGCGCTCTTTGGCGTCGTCAACTTTTTCTTCAACGCTTTCTTTAATTTCGTCTTTCTTTTCTTTGGCTTTTTCAACTGCGTTATCGAGTTTTTCAGCAACGCCGCCGAGTTTTTCCGCCGCCTTGTCTACCATTGATTTAAACATTTGCAAACCTCCAATTTTATTTATGCAATTAAATTTTAATAAAGCGGATGTTTTTTGCAAAGCGCGGCAACACGTTCACGCGCCACAACTTTTTTATCTTCGTCAGTAGGATTATTTAAAACCAGTGCGATAATGTCAGCAACTTCAGCCATATCAGATTCTTTAAAGCCGCGTGTAGTAAGCGCGGGCGTTCCAATACGAATACCGCTCGTAACAAACGGGCTTAAAGTTTCAAACGGGATTGTATTTTTGTTGACGGTAATATTAACTTCTTCCAAAACCGCCTGCGCGTCCTTGCCGGTAATATTTTTGCTCGTCAAGTCCACCAACATTAAATGATTGTCAGTACCGCCGGAAACAATTCTGAAACCGTCAGATGCAAGTTTATCAGCCAAAGTTTTTGCATTTTTGACAATCTGCGCGGCGTAGTCTTTGAAGTCGTTGCAAAGAGCTTCGCCGAGTGCAACCGCCTTAGCTGCGATAACGTGCATTAAAGGTCCACCTTGAGTGCCGGGAAATACTGCACTGTTAATTTTCTTTGTATATTCTTCGTTGTTCCAAAGAATCAAGCCGCCGCGAGGACCGCGCAAAGTTTTATGAGTTGTAGTTGTTACAATGTCAGCAAATTTCATTGGCGAAGGATGAACGCCGCCTGCTACAAGTCCCGCAATATGTGCTATATCTGTCATCAAATACGCGCCAACTTTTTTTGCAATGGCAGAAAATCTTTCAAAGTCCAAAATCCTGCTGTAAGCAGACGCGCCCGCTATAATCATTTTCGGCTGACATTCTACGGCTAATTTTTCCAATTCGTCATAGTCAATCATTTCAGTTTCCTTGCTGACGCCGTAAGAAACAATGTTAAAATATTTGCCGCTGAAATTGAGTTTCATACCGTGCGAAAGATGCCCGCCGTCAGAAAGATTCATACTTAAAACCGTGTCGCCAAGATTCAACATAGCCATAAAGACAGCCATATTTGCCTGTGCGCCGGAATGTGGCTGAACGTTTGCAAAATTCGCCTCAAAAAGTTCTTTGGCTCTGTCTATTGCAAGTTGTTCGACAACGTCAACATTTTTACAGCCGCCGTAATATCTTTTGGCGGGATAACCTTCAGCGTATTTCAAAGTTAAAACCGAGCCTTGCGCCTCCATTACCGCCTTGCTGACGATATTTTCAGACGCTATCATTTCCAAATTATTTCTTTGGCGATTGAGTTCGCTTTCTATCGCATCAAAAACCAATGTATCTTTTTCAAGACCTTCATTTAAATCCATATTCAAACCTCCCGCAAATAATTTACAAGTTTTGATAAAAATTGTCAAGATTTATTAAACCGCGTCAATAGCCGCTTTAATTTTCGTAGCGACACCGGAAATTTTTTGCAGGGGAGTTGAACAGGCGGCGACTCTAATACCGAGTTTCAACGGTACGGCAAAAATTAAATCGTCGTGAAGTTTTTGACAGACGGCGGCGGGATTTTCAGCCGGAACTGCGATAAAGAAGCCGCCTTTGTACGGTACAATTTTTAAGCCGCAACTTTCAGCCTCACGAACAAAAATTTCTGCGCGAGCGTTTACCATTTCACGCAAAATTTTTTGATCTTTTTCAAGTTCAGCAGATAAATTTTCATTGCCGAGAATTTTTGTATATAAAACTTGTGCGCCGTGATTTATATTCGACCAAACGGCGCGGCTTGAATATTTATTTGTGTCGTTGAATTCGTCAATAACTTCTTTGCTTGAAGAAATTGCAGCCAACGCGCCACAACGTTGCCCGTACAGCGTAAAACTTTTTGACATACTGACTGCAACCATAACTAAAAGATTTTCTGGCAGATTGTTAAATTTTTTGAGAAAGTCCCACGCCGTTTTTTTATCACCGGAAAAATCTATATACGCCACGTCAACCAACAATGAAATTTTCTTGCCGCCGTTCGCGCAGGTTTTCAAAACTTCCAAAACTTTATCCCATTCAGAATCACTCAAAGAATAACCTGTAGGATTGTGCGCGGGCGAATTTATAATTACCAACAACGAATTTTGCGCGGCTAAAATTTCTTCAACCTTCGCTGAAAAATTTTCCACGTTGAAAAATTTATACTCGTCGTCAAACATTTTGAAAGTCTCAAGCGTCTTGCCGGTTTCCTTGCAAATAATGTTGTACGTTCCCCAAAACCAATCTGAAGTCAAAACTTTTTCGCCGCGTTCGGCGTAATTTGCAATGGCGTGATGAATTGCGCCCGTACCGCCGGAAGTTGCAATGGCTCCCAAATAGCCTTCGCAGTTAATTTGCTTTTTGACTAATTCAAGATAATCTGCGCGACCGGAAATTGGCGCGTAGGACATAAAATCTGCCATTGTCATTGAGCGAAAAACTTTTTCAACCGTCGGCATAACTGATAAATTGCCTGCGTCGTCAAGCACCGTGCCGATTGTTGCGTTTGTAACTTTATCTGCGTCGAATTTTTGAATTGCCGCTTTGCAAGCCGCGTTTGCCTCAAAAATTGGATCTACTAACTTTCTGTTGACTGCGTGAGTTGCCGCCATATTCATTGCCATTTAAAAAATTCCTCCATTCAAGATTTTCAGCGGCTATTATAATCTTTTGTTAGATTTTAGAAAAGTTTTTTTAAAATGTATTCAAGTATTCAAAAAATCCCTACGACTTTTGCCGCAGGGATTTGATTAAAAATTTTTTATGAAATTAGAGTACTTGCGGACGATAACCTGCATTCCATCTTTGTTGAACAAAAGCCCACGCGGTATCGCGATCTATTTTTTGCCCGTTGATACTGTATTTGTTATCTTTTCCCAAATATCCGCCGTGCTGTTCAGTTGCAATACCGTAAGCAGCGAAAGCCGCAGTAATTGCATTTTTATCGTGCTTATCAACGTTGGCTGATAAAACGCCCAATTTTTTGAAGTTTGCGGCGTCTGCCTCCATTTGATAAATATTGCCGCCTGCAACATTTTCAAGTTGTTCATCATCGAGTTTTTCGTTTTCCAAAATTTTTTCGTCTGCCATTTTAAATCTTCCTTTCAGATGTTTTCAATTTATTATATTCACGATTTAAAATTTTATGACAAGTTTTTAAAAATTTTTCACCGCGTCGAATAAAGAAGTTAATTAGCGAAGAATTTTAGTACCGTTTTCAGCGTCGAAATTCTTCCAAAATTGCTCACGTGAAATGGTATTTCCTTTTTTGTCGGTGTAAATGTTGCCATTAACAATTCCGCCGTTGTCTTTGTAGCCGGAATAACCCATTTGGTGAAGCATATCACGCACTGGTGCGGAGTGGAATGCATCATCTTCGCTCAAAAGTCCGCGCTTGTAGAGTTCGTTACCGTCTGCGTAAGTTTCAAGCCTTGTACCGCCTGCAACCTGTTCGAGTTGCTCCTCATCGAGTTTTTCATTTTCCAAAATTTTTTCGTCTGCCATTTTAAATCTTCCTTTCAATTTTTATTTTCACTTTATTATATGCAAATTTTAAAATTTTATGACAAGCTTACAAAAATTTTTTATTTATTGCTCCTTGTCACTTTCGACGCTCATTATAATCTTTTTTCAGAATTTAGAAAAGTTTTTCGGCTTATTTATTCAATCAAAAAATAAAAAGCGGCTTTTTCCGCCGTAAAATTTTATTGAACAGTTGGCAAGTAGCCGCCGTTATATTTATCCAAAATTATTTTCCACGCATCGTCATTGCTGATTTTAACGCCGTTGAATTTAAAATAGTTGCCGTGAAAATTTGCCTCAATTCCAAAAAGTGAAAAGGCTTTTTGCAAAGCGTCAATATCGCGGTTGCCGGTGCGTCCTCTTAAAACGCCTAAATCTTTGAATTTGCGAATATCAGACTCAATCAGCAAAAAATTCATCGTGGATGCTGTTTACCGCCTCTGTAAGTTGCGACGCCTTTATAAGACAGGAAACGCTAATTTCTGACGTGCTGATAATATCAATATTAACATTCGCCTTAGCAAGTGCGCCAAACATTCTTGCGGCAACGCCGGGACTTCCCAACATTCCCGCGCCGACAATTGAAACTTTTGCAACGTCTTCTTCAACCAAAACGCCAATAGCATTAATTTTTTCTGCCACCGCGTCAACAACTTTTTTGGCTTCCGGCAAATCGTCAAGTGCCACCGTGAAAACCATATCTGTAATATTTTTTTCGATATTGCGGATACTTTGAACAATCATATCAACATCAATATTTGCATCAGCAAGCGCGGCAAAAATCGTGTGAGCAATACCCGGCGTGTTATCGACGCCTAACACCGCAACTTTTGCAACTTTTTGATCGTGTGCAACGCCGCGAATTTCAAAATCTTTATCTTCCAATGTGTAATCCTCCCTAATAATTGTACCGGCTGTATTTGTGAAAGTTGAGCGCACGTGAATTGGAATATTAAAATATTGCCCCATTTCAACCGAACGCGGATTCATAACGCCCGCGCCGAGCCGCGCCATTTCCAACATTTCAACATAGGTTATTTCTTTCATACGGCGAGCATTTTTTACAATACGCGGATCAGCCGAGTAAACGCCGTCAACGTCCGTGAAAATTTCGCATTCGTCAGCCTTCAACGCGCCTGCAAGTGCAACCGCTGAAGTATCACTGCCGCCGCGTCCCAAAGTTACGGGATCGCCGAATTTGTCCGCGCCTTGAAAACCGGCTACAACTACGATATTTCCTTTTTCCAATTCCTCATGAACGCGTTTTGGATTTATTCCCAAAATTCTGCCCTTCGTATGAATTGAATTTGTACGCATTCCAATCATTGAGCCAGTTAAAGAAATTGCCGGATGTCCGAGTTTTTGAAAAGCCATTGCCAAAAGTGCGATTGAAATTTGTTCGCCCGTCGTCAACAACATATCCATTTCACGCAGATATTGCGCCCGGTACGGTTGATTGTCAATCCCTTCAGCCAAAGTTATAAGATTGTCAGTAGAATCGCCCATTGCTGAAACTACCACTACTATTTTATCTTCAGGTTTTTTTTCTCCCAAAATTCGTTTAGCCACGTTTAAAATTTTTTCCGTCGTAGCAACCGAACTGCCGCCGAATTTTTTTACTATGAGAGCCAATTTAAATTCCCTCCTTGATTAAACCGCGTCATTATAACAAAGTTTTTTAGTACAGTCAAAATTTATTCAGCCAATACCAAATTTGAATTGAAATATTTGGGATTGTTTGAAACTTCTTCGCCGACCCAATCAGGAATTTTTACGAATTCATCAAGCGAATTTATTTCAACTTCCGCCAATATCAAGCCCGCGTGTTTGCCTTCAAAAATATCAACTTCCCAAACGTGTCCCGCGTAGTCAACTTTGTAACGAACTTTTTTTAAAATATTCGGTACGCACAATTTCAAAATTTCTTCAGCGTCAGTAACAGGTATTTCGTATTCAAATTCTTGCCGCACAATTCCAATATTCGCACTTTTTATCGTCAAAAATCCACGATTCTTTTTAATTCGTACCCGTACAATTTTATTCGGCTCGGTCGAAAGATAACCTTGAGAAATTCTTTCGCCGCCCGTAAGTTTCAGCTTGACAACTTTTTTTGCGTCTACCAAAAATTTTCTTTCAATTTCCAAAGGCATTGTAAATCCCTCCTCAAGTTTTCATTTTTATTTCACATTTTTAATCGTCAACTTTGCGCTTTTTATTAAGAAAAATTTTTTCATTGATAAAATTTTCAAAAACTGCTAGAATTACGGCAATGTTTTTTGAAGGGAGAAATTTTGGCGTGGCATATGAAGCTCTGTACACGCGGGGGCGACCGAAAAAATTTGCTCAACTGATTGGGCAAGAACACATTGTGAACGCCTTGACGCGTGCAATTTCAAGTAACAGACTTTCGCACGCTTATTTATTAGTTGGTACACGCGGCACGGGCAAAACTTCAACGGCGCGACTTTTGGCGAAGGCTATGAACTGCGAAAAAGTTTTAGACGCGCAAAAAAACGGTACGGCTTTAACGGCGAATGAAATTCCCTGCAATAAATGTGCGTCCTGCCTGTCAATAGATTCTTCGCCGGACAACGTGGAATTTGACGCGGCGTCTAATCGTTCGGTTGAGGACGTTACCAGATTGTTATCGACGGCGTACCTTGCGCCGCTGCAATCCAAAATTAAAACTTTCATAATCGATGAAGTACACATGCTGTCATTTGAGGCGGTAAATTCCATTTTAAAATTAATCGAAGAGCCGCCGCCGAACGTTGCATTTTTTTTGGCGACAACCGAATTAAACAAAGTCCCAATGACAATTCGTTCCCGCTGTCAAGTTTTGAACTTTCGATTAATCCCGCAGGAAACAATTTCAAACTATTTGATAAAATTGGCAACGCGGCTTGAAGTCGAACTGGAAGAGGACGCAGCTAAAAAAATTGCGCGTCTTGCCGCCGGTTCAATGCGCGACGCCATGACATATTTAGATCAGTGCTACGCAATGGCTGACAAAAAAATTTCGCTGGAAAATGTCAACGAAACTTTGGGATTAGTTTCAGATTCAGATTTAGATGAAATTATTACCGCCGTAAAATCGCAAAACCGCGCTGAAGTTACCGCCGCAATTAATCACGCCTTTAAATCCGGTTTATCTTCAATTTCAATCGCCGAATCTTTGATAACGCGGCTTAGAGACTTAGAATTTGAAACTTTGGAGCGGCGCAATTCAAATTTTCAAACGTTAGATAATTTTGTTACGGAAATTCGCAAGGCAATTTTTGAAATGCAAAATTCGGGTATCCCCGATATAATTTTGGAAATGACGCTGCTAAAACTTGCCACGCCGCAAATTATTTCTGCGCCCGTCGTACAACTTGACGAAAATAAAAAAATTTCCTATGATATTAACGAAGTTTTAAATTCCTTGCCGAAGTCTTTAAATTGGATTCGTGATTATTCAAATTTAAAAGATTTTTCCAACGGTATTTTGACGCTTAACTTTGTTAAAGGATACGCCAAACTTTTGACTAAAGAAATTCAAAAACAATTTGAGGATTTTTTGACGCAGAAATTTGACAAAAAAATTTCCATTGAAACGGTTGAAGACGAAAATTTAAAAATTTCTAAATTTGGCAAAGTGAAAGAATCTGATCAGAAATTTCTGGAGGATTCTATGAATATATTTCAAACTGACAATTTTAAAATAATTAGTGAGGAGTAATTTAAAATGGCACAAACACCCGGTGGATTTAATCTTGGCGAAATTATGAAACAGGCGCAGGCGTTGCAACAAAGTTTTGAGGCTAACAAGCAAAAACTCAAGCAGGAAACTGCAACGGCGACTGTTGGCGGCGGAATGGTTACTGCAACTGTTGACGGCGAAAAGCAACTTAAAGAAATTAAAATTTCGCCGGAGCTTTTAAGCGAAGACGTAACGACGATTGAAGATTTGGTCGTTAGTGCAGTCAACGCGGCAAACGTCGAAATTGAAAAGAAAATTAATGCAAATATGGCGGCGTTCGCAGGAAATGCACTCGGCGGACTTGGCGGCGCAGGTCTTGGCGATATGGCTAATATGCTCGGCGATTTACTCGGCGGCGGTTCAAAAAAATAAAATCACTTGAATAAAAAATTTCAGTCGTCAGAAATGACGGCTTTTTTAGTTTTTCAAATTGACAGCAACCACTCAAAAAGTTATAATCTAATTGTAAAAACGATGAAATGCTAAAAATTATAGAAACAAAAAACCCCGCGATTAAGCGAGGCTTTCTGTGACACCGGGCAAACGGTTGCTCACATACTAAGATAGGTACGAATTGAAAATTTAAGCCGTTTGAGCTTTTCCGGAGCTTAGGCGGCTACTTTTGTGCCTACGATAAGCACAACGACCGTGATAACAATCACAAGTACGATGAAACGCTTAATCTTCATGCACGTCACCTCCTTTCGGAAGTGATGCAACCACCTGCCCATTTGCGGCATCTTGCAAATTGTATCATAGAATTTTTTATTTGTACAGAAAATTTTTGTTGCAATATTAAAAAGCTTTGTGATATAATTTGCGGCGTTGAAAAACACACGGGGCGGAGCGTCAACCTGTGGCGAAAGCTGAAAAGGCGCGTAAATGTCCCGCGAATGATTAAACAGGAGGAAATTCAAATGGCAGTTATCTCAATGAAACAGCTCCTTGAAGCAGGCGTTCACTTTGGACATCAAACACGCCGCTGGAATCCTAAAATGGCGAAGTACATTTTCACGGAGCGCAACGGTATTTACATTATCGATCTTCAAAAGACAGTGAAGAAAATCGACGACGCGTATATGTTTATTCGCAGCGTTGCCGAAGAAGGCAAGACCGTTCTTTTTGTCGGTACGAAGAAACAGGCGCAGGAAGCCGTTAAAGAAGAGGCTATTCGCGCAGGGCAATATTTCGTCAATGAACGTTGGCTCGGCGGTATGCTTACCAATTTTCAAACAATTCAAAAACGTATTCGCCGCTTGAAAGAATTGGAAACAATGCAGGCGGACGGCACTTTTGACGTGCTTACCAAAAAAGAAGTTATGCAACTCAAACACGAAATGGCACGCCTTGAAAAATATCTCGGCGGTATTAAGGAAATGAATAAAATTCCCGGTGCGCTTTTCGTAGTTGACCCGCGCAAAGAAAGAATCGCCGTTGCAGAGGCACGCAAATTAAATATCCCGATCGTGGCGATTGTCGATACAAATTGCGATCCTGATGAAATTGATTATGTAATTCCCGGCAATGATGATGCAATTCGTGCGGTAAAACTTTTAACGGCGCGTATGGCTGATGCTATCATTGAAGGCAATCAAGGCGAAGGCGGCGCGGTTGATTCAACTTCAAGCGAAGATTTTTCTGAAGATTATCCTGAAGAAAACTACGCGGACAAAGACGCTGACGAAGAATAATTTGGAGGTTTTATATAAATGGCAAATATTAGTGCGGCAATGGTTAGAGACCTGCGCGAAAAAACCGGCGCGGGTATGATGGACTGCAAAAAAGCTTTAACCGAAACAGGCGGCGATATGCAAAAAGCGATTGACTACCTGCGCGAAAAAGGAATTGCGAAGGCGGCTAAAAAATCCGGACGCATTGCGGCTGAAGGTGCTTGCGCGGCTTACGTTTCTGAAGATGGAAAATTTGGCGCGGTTACAGAAATTAACTGCGAAACTGACTTCACTGCAAGCAATGCAGACTTCCGCGCGTTGGTTAAGAAAATTACTGAACACGTCGCAAAAACCAATCCTGCAGACCTTGACGCTTTAAACGCAAGCGTCATCGAAGGCAAAAAAACCGTTGCTGACCTCGTAACTGAAGCTACTGCAACTATTGGAGAAAAAATTTCCGTGCGCCGTTTTTCACGCTACGAAGGCAAAAAAGTTGTAAGCTATATTCATATGGGCGGAAAAATTGGCGTCCTCGTCGAACTTGACGGCGGCACTGATGAACTTGGCAAAGATATTGCTATGCAAATTGCGGCGTCCAATCCTTCAGCGATTGACAGAAACAGCGTTGACGCGGCTGAACTTGAACACGAAAAAGAAATTCTTCGTAAACAAGCCCTTGAAGAAGGCAAGCCTGCAAAAATCGTTGAAAAAATGGTTGAGGGGCGTATCAACAAATTCTATAAAGAAGTTTGCCTCGTCGAACAGATTTTTGTTAAAGACAACGAAAAAACCGTTCAAGACGTTCTCGGCAAAGTTAAAGTTTTGAATTTTACTCGTTATCAACTCGGCGAAGGTATCGAAAAGAAACAATCTGACTTCGCCGCCGAAGTTGCAGCTCAACTTCAATAATTTTTAATTTATCACAAAAAAATTAGCCGTTCAGAAATGAGCGGCTTTTTTAGTTTTGAAAATTTTTTATTTGCACAAAGTTAAACCGGCGAAACAAGCCGCCAATCCTACAACTACGCTGACTAAAATATTTGCCATTGCAGAAAACATTTGCCCGCCTTGAATCAAGGATAAAGTTTCGGCTGAAAAACTTGAAAAAGTTGTAAAGCCGCCCAAAAATCCTACCGCCAATAAAAGCCGCACATTTTCCAAACTCGAACGCCCCGCGATTATTCCAACTACCAATCCCATTAAAAAACTTCCCAAAATATTTGCCGCCATTGTGCCTATTGGAAAATTTCCTAACTTTCCCGCTAAATTCGTTGTTACAAAATATCTTGCCATTGCGCCTAAGCCGCCGCCTACGAATACCAATAAAAATTTCATAAATTTACCTCGTCGCCTAAAATTATTTGCAATTCCTCAAGTGTCGTTAAACCGCCTTTAACTTTTTCAATTCCATCTGTAGCTAAAGTTTTTAAGCCGTTTGAAAGTGCCGCCTGTCGAATTTTTTCCAAGTCTCGGCTGTACAAAATCAATTCGCTAATATTTTTATCAACGCGCAAAATTTCATGAAGTGCAATTCGTCCAAAAAATCCCGTGCCGCCGCAATGTTCGCAACCTACCGGCTTAAATGTTTTTGAAACGCCGAATTTTTTTATTTCAATGTCAGTTGCTGAAACTAATTTTTTACAGTGCGGACAAAGTTTTCTAACTAACCTTTGAGCTACAACGCCGCGCAATGTTGACGCCAACAAATACGGCTCGACGCCCATTTCAATCATTCTGAAAACCGCGCTGCAGGAGTCTTTGGCATGCAAAGTCGTAAAAATTAAATGTCCCGTCAACGCCGCACGTACTGCAATTTGTGAAGTTTCGGCGTCCCGCGCTTCTCCTACCATCATACAATTACAATCCATTCTAAGCATTGCGCGTAAACCTGCCGCAAATGTCAAGCCTGCCTTTTCGTTTACCTGTACTTGACTTACGCCGGAAATGTGTTGCTCGATTGGGTCTTCAAGCGTCATTATCGAACGCGTCGGCGTGTTCAATTCTCTAAGTGCCGCGTAAAGCGTCGTTGATTTTCCGGAATTCATTGGACCCGTTAAAATTATCATTCCGGAAGTTGCCGCTATCATTTTGCGAAAAATTTTTTCATTTTCGGCAGTAAATCCCAAGTCCGATAAATTATGCAAATTTCGCGCAGAATCTAACAGGCGAATTGTTAAACTTTCCGCGCCGAATGAAGGCATTGACGCCACGCGCATTTCTGTTTCGTTGAAATTTATTGCGCCGTCCAGTGGCGAAAAAGCCGCCGTTGTGTCCATTCGCGCCAAAATTTTTATTCTTGAAGTTATCGCCGCCGCAAATTTTATTGGTAACGGCTCATGCAATTCGTGCAGTCTTCCATCTATTCTGTAACGTACCCGCAAAAATTCTTCAAGCGGTTCAATGTGTAAATCCGTCGCCCGCATTTTCACGGCGAAATTTAATATTAAATCCACTATTTGTACAATCGCCGCCGAATTTCCGCCGAAATTGTGTCCCGCTTGATGTATCAATTTGTGAAGTCGTTCCTTGAAAATTTCCAACTCAATCACCTACAATCCCAAAAATTTTAATATAAAAACTGCAGTAAATCAATGAAAAAACTGTGGAAAATATTTTAGTGATAGTATATAATTTTAGAAAAAATTTGCGGAGGAATTTTATTGAGTCCAATGATAACCGCCGTTGCAGCATTTTTAATTGACGCGCTGATAGGAGACCCGCGCAGCAGATTTCATCCGGTCGTACTGATTGGAAAATTAATTCTGATACTGGAATATTTTTTGCGCCGTGACTTAGATACAAATTTAAAAAAAATGTGCAAGGGCGCAATTTTGGTTATAATCGTTTTTACTTTGAGTTACGATATTGGCGCACTGATAGAAATTTTGGCTGAAATGACGGGCAGCAACACGGCGAAAATTTTTATAGAGGCGTTGGCGTTAAGTTTTATGATTTCGCCGCGTTCACTTGCTGAAGCAGGACGCGAAATTTATTTTTTGTTGAATATGGAAAATTTGGAGCAAGCGCGTTACAAAGTCGGCTGGATTGTCGGACGTGATACAAAAAATTTGAACGAGGCAGAAATTACGCGGGCAACTGTAGAAACAATTTCAGAAAATACGGTTGACGGGATAATTTCGCCGCTGTTTTACTTCGCAGTTGGCGGCTTGCCGTTGGCTGTAGCTTACCGCGCAATTAACACGATGGATTCAATGTTAGGTTATAAAAATTCAAAGTATTTATATTTTGGAAGAGCGGCGGCGCGGCTTGACGACGTGGCGAATTTTATTCCTGCGCGAATCACGGCGATATTATTTTTGGCGTCCGCACTTATTTTGAATTTAGATTTTAAAAACGCGTTTAAAATGCTTAGACGCGACGCAGATAAACACCCAAGCCCCAATGGCGGCTATGCTGAAGCGACGGTTGCAGGCGCGTTAAATATTCAACTCGGCGGACTCAATTATTATTTCGGCGTGCCACATTTCCGCGCCTATATGGGAGATCCAAATGAATCTTTGCAAGCGTCTCACATTCTTGCCGCAATTCGTATGATGTACACCGCCACGATTATTTTTCTGTGTCTGTCGATTATGATTTAACTTGGAGGATTTTATGGAAACACAACAAAAGCCGCGCCGCAAGGGCAAGCGTTCATTCAAATATATAATCAGATTTTTTCAGATAGTTTTTGGATTAATTTTTGTATTTGTAGTTTCATTTTTCGTAACATTGGCGTGGCGGGCGTCTGAAGACAAACTGCCGGAAATTGAGGAAAGATATTCAGTTTCACCAAATACAAATATTTCGACTGCAAATAAAATTGTGACGCCGCCGAAAGAAACTTCTTTAACTGAAAAATTTGACAGAATGATGAATATTGAAGACGCGGTTAATCTCCAACGTCAAAAAATCCGCAGATATGTTTTACTGCGCGAAATTCCAACTGCAATGCGTCAAGCGGTTATCGCCGTCGAAGATAAAAGATTTTACGCGCACGACGGCTTTGACATTGAAAGTATAGCGCGGGCAACGGTTGTAAATGTTGAGGAAGGCGAAATTTCTCAAGGCGGTTCAACCATTACTCAACAACTTGCAAAAAATCTTTTTTTGACGCAGGAACGATCTTTCACGCGTAAAGTTGAAGAATTATTTTTGGCGATTCAACTTGAAAGGCATTACGACAAAAATAAAATCCTTGAAATGTATCTGAACACAATTTATTTTGGCTCCAATTTTTATGGAATTTACGAAGCGGCGCACGGCTACTTTGGCAAAGAGCCAAAAGATTTAAGCGTTGCAGAATGTGCGATGCTTGCCGGTATTCCAAACGCGCCATCGATTTATTCGCCGTATGTAAATTTTATGTTGGCTAAAAAGCGTCAGCTTGTTGTAATTAATGCAATGGTTAAAGCTCATTTTATTGGAAGTTACGAGGCTGAAAAAGCCCGCGTTGAAGAAATTGTTTTAAGCGAAGGCGTTTATTAAATATTAGATAATTTTATTGACAAGTATTTTTCAGCGCGGTAAAATTTGTATAATTATTAAGAAATTTTTTTAAATATAAATGTTTCGGCAAAGGAAGTTCCTCTTCTTGTAGAGATTTTTTATTTTTACTTCCCGCCGATTGAACGAGGCGGCTTTGCCGCCTTGTTTCGTTTTAAAGGAGATTTGCCTATGAAGACCCGCGACGAAATTTTCAAATTTATTCAAGCCACTTTGAATTTATTTAAAGCTATACCAAAACTTGAAAATGAATATGTTCCCAAATACATTTTGGCGAACGAAAAAAATCTTGAATCCGGTTTTTTCGTCACGATACAGACGTTTCAAGATTGCCCTTACGTTGCCTCTACAAAAATTTCTGATTTCATAAAAGACAAATACGGCTATGATATTTATGAATTTAATCAGAATCTCCATCAGTCTATAAATAAGGTTGCCAATTTTACGCCGAAAGAAGCTTTGTTTGACAAATTGTGGCGGTATCTTTCAAGGTATGGTATGGAGCGACTCGGCAAATTTGAAAGAGATTTTGTTTATATTCCGAACGAAACTTTTAATTTTCCCGAAAACGCCGCCCCAATGAAAATTTTTATTGTCGGTTCTATCAGTGAATCTGAAATTAAAAAACGTGTAGCGGAAATGTTAAATTCCGGCGCGGATCTTCGTGAAGATAAAATTAACAGTCTTGTTGAAGTGATTCATTACCTTAACATTGAATTTGAAATTGACGACGTGTCCAACAAGAAACTTTTTATAAAACTTTGTGAAAGATTAAAAATTTTGCCGAAAAATCCCGTGCAATTTTTGCGCCACATAATTTATATCGGAACGGGTTCACCTTTGCTGATAAAAAATGCCGAGACTGTCGAAAATTTGAGAAAATCTCAAACGCGCTTTGACGATTATTTTGTTCAATACATAAACGAAAACGGAATTGAAAATTTGGCAAGCGTCTTCCACAGATTTAAGCCGCTGTGGTTGGCGTTTAAGTCGCACTCAAAATATCTTAGAACGACAATAAATCGTATTCGTAAATTTGCGGATCACTATCACAAGCCGACAAAGCCGGATTTTTTGGCGTGTTTGACTTCAGCTGAAAATATCGATTTGAATCAACTGCAAATTGAATTGTCAAAACTTACGACTTACAAAAAAGTTTCGCTGGCAAACGCTTTACTTTATCGCCTTGCCACGCCGGAAAATTCAGTTTATCACATTCGCAACAGCAAAACTTTTGTAACTGATTATTTCGGTAAATCTAAGGCGGGTACTGATAAAATTCTCAACGTAATTGTTAATTCGATTGTTGACGATATTAAATTTAAGGTACGCGGCAAAAAAATTTACATTCCTGAAAATTTTACTTACGCAATGCCCGTAAATGAAAAACATTTTATCGGAAATATTCCCTACGGCTCGTGCTACGCTTTCAACAGCAGGTCTTGTATTGTCGGCGTGCATTGGATAAATATCCTCAAAAATAATGATGAAATTCGCGTTGATTTGGATTTACATTTGAACGGTATTGGAAAAAACATTGACGTTAATTTTGATTTCAGCAAAAATAATTTAGTTAATGCAAGAGACCACAAAGTAATTTTTTCCGGCGATATGACGGACGCGCCGTTGGATAATAACGGAGCTATGGAGGCGTTTTTTATCGGCGAAACTTTACGGGATAAATTTATGATTCTGAATGTGAATCATTACAACCGCGAACTTTTCCGCCTGTACAAAAAACATAAAAATCCGCCCGTTCCGTTTAATCTTGTATTTGCAGATGTGGAGAAAGATAAATTTGATCAACAATATTTAACTCATTCATATGAATTTGGTTTTTGCGTGCCGTGCAAAATGGAAACCGGCGCAATGTTTCTCGGTTTTATCGTTGCAAGTAACAACGGCAAGAAGAAATTTTATTTTTCGTCAAGGAATGTCAGTACCGGTGTTGTTGCAAAAACTGCCGCGCTGAATGAAAAATTTACTTCGGCAATATGTACAAGTTTTGAAAATTGCTTGAGTTTAAATGAAGTTTTGGAAAAAGCCGGCGCAATTCTCAACAATGTTGATAAATCTAACTGCGATATTGATTTAGATCCTTTTGATTTTACGAAAGATACTTTGCTTGAACTGATTGAAAAATAATTTGACAAAAAAAATTTGCCGCTCGTAATGGAGCGGCTTTTTTAGTTTCAGAAAAAATTATTTTATAGGTTTTACACGTTCCTTAAAAATTTTGTACGTCCAACCTTGATAGATTAAAACTACCGGCACTAAAATTACTGCCGCAACCGTCATAATGGTTAAGGTGTAAGGCGTTGACGCCGCGTTATAAATTGTCAAGCTCCATTCAGGATTTAAACTTGAAACCATCAGGCGCGGGAACAACGCCACAAATAATCCAATTACCGTCATTGTGATTGTTACCGTACCCGTTACAAATGTGAAGGTCGGGCTGTCCTTTTCCTTCATTTTTGGAAAACCTGCCGAAAGTACGCCCATTGCCGCCGCAAAAATTAACACGCCGCTTGTATATGACATTACGTCCGTATCGTGAACCGCCGCAATTACAAAGCACAAATACGAAGTCCACGCCGCTTGCCCCATTGCGCGGGCGTCGCTTTTCAATTCGTACAATAAACTTTCGTCTTCAAGTTTCATTCTCAAAAAGTTTGCGCCGTGAAACATAAACAGCGATACGAAGAATAAGCCGCTGATTATCGAAAATGGATTAAGCAACGTGAAAAAATTTCCCGTGTAGTGCATTTGTGAATCTATTGGCAAGCCCTGTAACAAATTTGCCATTGCCACGCCCCATAAAAACGCCGGTACAAAACTGCCAAAAATTATTGCTCCGTCCCAAAAATTTATCCAATCTGAATTTTTAAATTTGCCGCGCAGTTCAAATGCCACGCCGCGTAAAATTAACGCCACTAACATTAAAAATAACGCCAAATAAAATGTGCTGAACATTGAGGCATAAAAGTGCGGAAACGCCGCAAAACTTGCTCCGCCCGCCGTTATCATCCAAACTTCATTTGCATCCCAAACAGGCGCAATCGCTTTTATAAATTGCGTGCGTTCATTTTGACTGCGAAACAGCATCATCATTCCAACGCCGTAATCGAAGCCTTCCAAAATAAAAAATCCCGTGAAGAGTACCGCAATTAAAATAAACCAAACTATATTCAAGTCCATTTATTCCGCCTCCTCATTGATTTTTGTTCGATTGATGAATTTTACCGCCGTAACAACTGCCACAATCGCCAAAACTAAATAAATCGCCGTGAATCCAATTAAAGTTATCCAAACATCACTGCCTGTCAAATTTGGACTGACAGCCGCCGAAGTTTTTTGCAAGCCAACAACTATCCACGGTTGCCGTCCTGCTTCAGCTATGTACCAGCCGACTGAATTTGCGATAAACGGCACGGGTAAAAGTATTGGCAACATTTTAAAGCAACAGGCAAATTTTTTAATATTGTCCCGGCAGAAAAACGCAATTACGCCCATTACTAAAACCGTAAGCAACATAAAGCCGCCCGCGCCTACCATAATTCTGAAACTCCAAAACATTCCTTTAACGTCGGGAATGTAATAGCCGGGTCCGTATTTTTCCTGCGCGTCTTTTTGTAAATCGTTAATGCCTTTAACTTCGCCGCTGAAAGAATTGTACAACATAAAAGTAAAAAGTTTTGGAACGGCAATTTCAGAATCATTTTTGCCCGCGTCTTGATTTATATCAGCGTAAACTGCAAAAGGCGCGGGGTCTTCAGTTTCCCAAAGTGCCTCAAATGATGCAAGTTTCATAGGGTTGCCGGTATTCAAATATTGCGTGTGCAAGTGTCCGCTGCCCATAACTCCAAAAATTCCAACAAGACTAAAAAGCACTGCGCGACGCAAAGTTTTTGCAAACATTTCACGGGAAATATCATCAGTAGCAATTTTCCACGCGCTGACGATTATAACCAAAAATCCCGCCGTTGAAATTCCTGCAAAGAAACTGTGGAAATATTCGCCGAAAAGATAAGGATTTGTAACCAACGCAAAAAAATTATCCATAACTGCGCGACCGTCTTCAATTCTGTAGCCTACAGGATGTTGCATAAAACTATTGGCAACCAATATCCAAAACGCAGATAAATTACTGCCAAACGCTACGAGCCAAATGCAAGCGCAGTGTAATTTTTCGCTCAATTTGTCCCAACCAAAAATCCAAATTCCAATGAAAGTTGACTCCAAGAAAAATGCAGTTAAAGCCTCAAGTGCAAGCGGTGCGCCGAAAATATCGCCCATAAATCTGGAATATTCCGACCAGTTCATACCAAAATGAAATTCTTGTACAATTCCCGTTACAACGCCCATTGAAAAATTTATCAGAAAAATTGTACCGAAAAATTTTACAAGTTTTTTCAGTTTAATTCTTTCGTAATAACTGTAACTGTTAATGTACCACGTTTCAAGCAAAGCCACAAAAATTGACAAGCCCAAAGTTACCGGCACGAAGAAAAAATGATAAAACGTCGTAATTGCGAATTGTAACCTTGATAAAATAAGTGCGTCCATAAAAAAATCCCTTCTTTCGCAGATTTAGGGAATTAAAAAAGTCCGGAGTTTTGAATGAAGGCGGAAATTTTTGGAACGTCATCTATTTGCCGCCATGAAAATTTTTTTGAAAATTAATCAGGAACGGCTCAAAGAATGTTAAATCGAATTCGCTTGAATCCTTGCGGACAATTCGATATTTATGGCGTTATCGTTGCTATTATTGCATTTGCGAAATTTAGAATTTGCGCCCAACCTACCCAATCGCTATGTAAAATTTCGATGAAAGCAACCGAAATTAATTACAACCACGATTCAACAGCTTGGTTTTGGATTGTGCAATAGGGAAATGGGCAAATGCCTGCTATGTGCCGCACCCAGTCGCTGACTTATGGTGCTTGCGAAAAAATAACAAAATGCAGAACAGCCCCTTCAAGCGTAGGTAAGCTATGCTTTCTCCACATCGACAATGAATATCTTCATTTTATGCAGCCTCTTAGTTCATCTGCATCTGAACCGATTCCGCCAAAAACTCTGCCTTCATTCAAAACTCCGGACAATTTTTTTACAGAGAATAATATTCTTCAAAAATTTCTTCAGATGAGGTATTTAAAGAAAAAGGCCACACGTAATCTACTTCGGTATTTTTAACAATATCCTCAATTTTAGGCGAAAGTTCCGCAGACTCTTTGAATAATTTTGTAGCTAAATCACGTGCTTTATTTCTGTCAAAATTAATGGTTTTTACTGTTTCAACATCATAGCGATAGGTAGTTTGGTTGCCTTCATTATTAAAAATGTAACCGACGCCGCTATTTCTCTTAAGAACACTGCTACTCTCGACTTGACGCAATAAACGCAAACTAATTACCAAAGAACGACGTTTTTTATTTATGTCAACTGAAGTATCAATATCGAAATTCATTTTTAATTTGGCGTCATGAATTGCTCTATCAAGTTTTTCGCGTTCTTCAAGTACAACTAATAAAAAATCTATAACCATATCCGGTGAATATTTCTTTTTATCGCGCTCTGTAACGTCTATTACTTCATCAATTTGATTTGCAACAACCCTTGAACGAAAGTGTTTTTCTTCAACATTAAACAAATTTGAGTCGTTTCTCAAATAATTTTTAAAGTATTCAAACATAGCGTTCAACTGTTTTTGATAGAAAAAAGCTAACTTTAAGTTCATACTTATCACCTCGCCAAAATTATAACAAACGTCAAAAATACTTGCAACTATTTTTTTAGCACGTTTAAGGCGTCTGAGAGGCGTTTTAAGCTCTCTTCCTTGCCTAACAGATATAAAATCTCTACCACGCCGCCGGGCGTTACTTTTTGCCCCGATATGGCGATTCTCAAAGGCCACATAACCGTCCCGGTTTTCAAGCCGCTATTTTCGGTAAACGTTGAAATTTTTTCGTTCAAATTTTCAAGCGTCCAGTCGTCAACTTTTTCAAGCATTTCAAGCGCGGGCTTTATTATTTCGACAGATTTTTCAACTGTAACTTTGTTGCGCTTGTTAATAAAAAGTTCGGCGTCGAAGGGCGGCATTTCCTGCAAAAATTTAATCATTGCGGGAATTTCGCTAAATTTTGCAACACGAGTTTTTAACAGGCTTGAAAGGTAAACTTTTTTGCTTGAAAGATTTTCATCAAGTGCGCCAAAAAATTTATCAGCCGCGTTTGCAAATTCTTCATCAGTCATTGCTTTAAAATATTCGCCGCTCATCCAGTCAAGTTTGTTGTAGTCGAAAACTGCGGGCGATTTACTCAAGCCGTCCAAACTGAATTTTTCAATCAATTCAGCCATAGAAAAAATTTCTTGATTGGTCGTCTTTGGATTCCAGCCCAATAAAGCCACGTAATTTGTTATGACTTCCGGCAAATATCCCATTTCCATTAAATCATTGAAACTGGTTGCGCCGTGTCGTTTGCTAAGTTTGGAAATTGTACCGTCTTCAGCTTTGCCCATAACAGGCGCAAGGTGTATAAAGGTCGGCAATTCCCAGCCGAACGCTTTATAAAGTAAAACGTGCTTAGGCGTTGAAGTGATGAACTCCGTGCCGCGTATAATGTGCGTAATTCCCATTAAATGATCGTCAATGACGTTTGCAAAATTGTAAGTCGGCATCCCGTCGCTTTTCAGCAAAACTTGGTCTTCAAGTTCAGAATTTGCGATTGTAATATTTCCGTGCAACACGTCAAAAAAAGTAGTTTCGCCGGTAAGCGGCATTTTTTGGCGAATAACATACGGCTTGCGTGTAACAATATTTGCCTCAATTTCTTCTCTGTCAAGGTCGCGGCAGTGGCGATTGTAGCCGCCAAATTTTTTTTCGTCAGTTTTATCTTCGTTATCGCAGTCTTCGTGATTGACGCAGAAACAGCGGTAAGCATAACCATTTTCAACCAATTCTTCAGCGTATTTTTTATAAATTTTCATACGCTCACTTTGAACATACGGACCGAAATTGCCGCCGTGATGTGGTCCTTCATCTGGAATAATTTTAGCCGCCGCCAAAGTCTTTTCAATAAATTCAACGGCGTCTGCAACGTAGCGGGCGCGATCGGTGTCCTCAATTCTCAAAATAAAATCGCCGTCTTGAGACTTCGCAAAAAGGTAAGCATATAACGCCGTGCGTAAATTTCCAATGTGCATGTAACCTGTCGGACTTGGCGCAAAACGTGTACGAATTTTTTTCAATTTGTAAAACTCCTTTTAAATCAATTTTCTAATATCATTGACAAAATTTTTCAGCGGGCGAACATAATTTTTCATTCCCGGATGAGCTGAACATTTTTTATAAATTTCGCTTGAATCCTGCAAATAAAAAATTTGTCCCTGTTCGCCGAGTCTAACAATTTTATCATCTGTTAAATCGTTGTCGAAAGTTATCAAGTGCCACAATTCACGGATTTTAAAGTGTGACAAAGTGCCTCTGTCAGCTTGGCTTAATTGTTTCCAACGTTCGCGCAGTGTTCGCTTGCAACTAATTCCGACAATCCAGCCGTCTAGTAATCAAAAATAAAATCTGCAACACTTTCAAGCGAAATACCGCCGCGCGATTTTCTTTTCTGTCCGAGCCGTCTTTCAAACTCCTGTACAAACGCCGTCAGCATAATGTTATCATCAAGTTGGCTGTGAGGAATTTTCAGCCGTGATAAATTTTCAAGCAATTTTGTAAATTCTTCAACAATTAAACCGCGTTCAATATCTAAGCAACCTTTCACGCCCAAATTATCCCAAACTTTAATCAATTCGGCAATATTTTTTTCGCCGAAAGTGTCCAGAATATTTTTAGCGGCAGTTTCACAAAATTTTTTATCGTCAGCCGGAACAAGTGAAATTGCGCGGTTAATCGGTGCAACGAAATATTTTACGGCAATGCAAAACACAAAAACATCTTCGACAGTTTGAATATCTTCATCAAGTCGATTTATCAAATTCAGCGACAAATTATAAATTTTTGTATTGGGCGAAGAAAGATTTTTGATTGATTCAGCCAAAGTATTTTTCAGCAAAATAACTTTTTCGGCGTCAGAAAAATTTTCCTGCGCGAGCAAAGTTTCCAAAATTGTAACCGTATTTAAAAGTTGAGTTTCTTTAGATTTTCCGAGTGCGCCGAATTGGTCAGTATTCAAAAGGTAACGCGAAAACCAGTAAACATTTTTAAAACAACTTTGTTGTATTTGGCGTTGAATCGTTTCCGGCATTTCGCCAATCACCTCCGTTAATTCTGTCCCGCGCCATTTCGCAATACTTCAGCGATTTTTCAATCAAAATAAAATTTCTGTCAAACTTTTTTGCAGATATGGCAGTAGTGCCGGAACCGGCGAACGGGTCTAAAATAATTTTGCCGGTAGTGCTTGAAACAATTCTATCAATCAAGGCTTCAGGAAACGGCGCAGGGTGCGGATTTTTCATTTCCTGCGTAATTTCCCAAACGTCAGTATTTTTATTTGCGCCTTTCGCCAGTTTGAAATTTTTGTTGCAAATTAAATAAATTTGTTCGGTAGTCGGCAGAAAATATCCTTGATTGAAATTTATTGCGCCGCTACGTTTCCAAATGATAACTTGACGCAGTGGAAAACCTTTCAGAATTTCGCCGCGATCTTCAAGCAAGCCATTTTGAACACGATTTTTGTTGTTGTAAAAAATTGCGCCGTCGTCCTTGATAATCCTGCACATTTCGGCGACACATTCCCTTTGCCAAGAAATATAATCAGCGTAGGGTATATTGTCATCATATTCGGCGTAACCGTTTTTAATGGCGGCGTTTTTCCATTTGCCGGTTTTAGTATTCTTTTTCAAGCCGTTGCCGCTGGAATTTAAAAGATTATACGGCGGCGAAGTTATTACAACGTCAACAGACTTTGCAGGAAAATTTTTCATAACTTCCAAGCAATCGCCGTGAATTATTTTATCAACGCAATTATCGAAAAAAATTTTTGTATCAAATTCAAGAATTTCAGTCATTTAAAAATTGTCTTTCCAGTAACTGCAGAGAGTGCGGAAAATTATAAAAGACGACATTGCGCCGGGATCTTCGCAGCCAATACTTTTATCGCCGAAATAACTTGCTCTGCCTTTTTTAGCGGGAATTGTCTTTGTAAATTCCACGCCGTCCTTAGCCGCGTCTCTTGCCTCTGTTAAAATCGTATCAAAATTTTTTCCGACGGTATTTTCAGCCTTGAAAGTTTCGTGAATCGGAATTAAAACATCAAGCATAGTCTTATCGCCTTTGTCAGCGTGTCCGCGTCTTTGAATTGCCGCTACAACCGCGCCAAAAACTTTTTCTAAAGTTTCAGCATTGAGTTTTGAATCTTCATCAACAACTTTAGCCGCCTCTAAAATTCCTGCGCCGTAAAGTGGACCGGCAGTGCCGCCAACATTCATTACAACCGCGTCGCCGACTGCCTGTAAAATTTCTTTGACGTTTGCCGCGTCGTCAAGTTCTTCAAGTGCCTCTTCAGCCGCCATTGCTCCACGCGCCATATTTAAGCCGTGATCGCCGTCGCCAATTTTCGCGTCCAACTGCGAAAGATAATCCTTGTCTGATAAAATCGCCTTGATAACCGCCTCAACTGCATCGTTTACCATTTTTTTCACCTCTGAAAATTTTTAAAATTATTTCGTATCATATCACATATTTTGAAACTGTGCTATAATAACTTTGAGAAAATTAGTTTGGAGATGTTTTTCATATGGAACAAGGTATTGGTATCAAAGATATGCGTGCCTTTTTTGCAATAGTTGAAGAAGGAAATATCAGCCACGCGGCGCAGCGTTTGGACGTTGCACAACCCGCACTTAGCAGACAAATGAAACGCCTTGAAGAAAAATTGAACGTTAAACTTTTTGAGCGCGGTTCTCGTCGTATTCGTTTAACTGACGCCGGGCGCGTTTTGTACGGTCGTGTTGAAAATATTCTCGGTATGGTTGATGGAACCGTTCGTGAAATTACCGAGATTGGCACAGGCGCAAAAGGTTCAATTCGTATTGGCACAATCACAACTTCCGGCGCAATGATTCTTCCGGATTTAATTTCTGAATTTCACAAAGTTTATCCCAACATTACTTTTGAAATTTGGGAGGCTGAAGGCGCAAGAATTTTGGAACTTTTGGACAGTCATTTAATCGAAATTGCAATTACGCGCACACAGGTTGACAATCTTGCTTATCAGCTTTTAGTTTTGCCGAATGAGCCGCTTGTTATTGTGATGAACAAAAAAAATATTTGCGGCAAAAATGACGAAACTATTAAACTGAAAGAATTGAAAAAGCAACCGATTATAATTCCGTTGCGTTGGAAGTCGATTTTTGAAACGAATTGCAAAAAGGCGGGCTTTGAGCCGAATATTATTTGCGTTTCTGATAGCGTTGTACAAGATTTAATGATGGTTAAGAAAAATTTGGGCGTGGCGTTAATTCCAATTTCAAGCCGTGAACTTTTGACGGACGGCGATTTAATTTACAAACAAATTATTGAGCCGGAAATGAAAACTCATACGGTTGTTTCGTGGCTGAAAAATCAAACACTTTCGACGGCTTGCACTCATTTTATCGAGTTGTTTAAGAAAATGTACATAAAGGAAAATTAAAATGACGATTTTAAAACATCTTGCCTTTGCATTGTCGATAGTAGCATTGATATTGACAATTTTAAAATGAACGGCGTTTTCTGACTCAATCTAAAAATTTATATGAAGGAAATTAAAATGGAATTACAAATTGGTTTAAAAAATTCCGCCGCGCAGGTTGTAACAGAAAATGACACGGCACTTGCAGTTGGCTCGGGAAGTTTGAAAGTTTTGGCAACGCCGAAAATAATTGCACTGATTGAAAAGGCGGCGGCTGAACTTGTAGAAAAAAATTTATCGCCGGAATTAACTTCAGTTGGAATTTCGGTAAATTTTGAACATACCGCGCCAACACCCGTTGGAATGAAAATTTCTGCCGAAGTTGAAATTATTGAAATTGACAAACGAAAAATAATTTTTGAAGTTGCGGCGTTTGACGAAGTTGGAGAAATTGGACACGGTAAGCACGAACGCTTTATTGTCAATCGTGAAAAATTTCAAACTAAAGCAGATTCAAAAAATAGTTGACAAAATTTTAACTTAGTGCTATTATTGCAAAGTCTTTTGGGGTAAAATCTAAAAGCGTCAAGGAGTGGTACTCAAGTCGGTGAAGAGGACGGTTTGCTAAACCGTTAGGGTCGAAAGGTCGCGGAGGTTCGAGTCCTCTCCACTCCGCCATAATTTTTGAACATTTTCCGTTAATGAACGGTTTCTATAAGTCTCGCTGAAAGGCGAGGCTTTTTTACATTCTAAATAAATTTTTTCTCTGCAAATAAAAAAACTGCGATTAAAAATAACCGCAGTCAACGTTGAATAAAATTTTTTAAATCATTTCAAAATATCATTTAACTCTTTAATTTGTGCCGTCAAGTCGTCAACTTTATCACTTAAAACTTTTACTGTTTGGTTATTAACCTTATCATTTAAAACTTTTACCGTTAAATCATCAACTTTATCATTCAAAATTTTTACCGATTCTATTAAATCATTCAAATCTTTCACTGAAATTAAAACGTGCTGTTCGTCTTCAATATTTTCAGTTGGAGCTTTACTTTCCAAAATATCACTTTCAAAAATATCTTCTAAATTATTAGAGGCAGTTTGTAATTTTCCTTTATTATCAAAGGCGGCTTGCGCTTTTTCTTTCAGCCATTTATGAAACGCCTGTTTGTTATGAGGATACCAATCATTGGAGATAAAGTATTGCTGATTCTTGCAAATCAAATACATAGTTTTTTTTGGACGAAATCTTTGATAGCCGTCTGCTCCCGAAGTATCAGTATTATTTTTTGGCAGGCGTAATGCTCCTTCGTCAGGATTGAAAGGAAAATTAAACGCAGTGTCAAATCCTTTGCAAGCTTGAGCACTACGCAAAAAATTTACATTTTCTTGAGTTATTAAATTGCAGTCGTGCATAAGTTTAAAAGCCGCCTCATTGAAGTGGATATTAATTCTTGAATCGTTTTGGATATTTGCAATCATTTGTTCAATTTTTTTAAGTCTATTATCTAAATCAGCTTGACTTGCCGGAAAGTTTGTACTTGGAGAATCTGTAAAAACCATTTTAAATTCCACCTTTCAAAAATCACAGTCATTTTTAGCGGCAATATCTAAAAGCCGGAGACCTTTTTCTTTGTCGCCGTTTTTGCAGAGAAAACAGCCAATGTTAGCAACTTTGCTTATAGCATCTTTTTCGCCAAAATAAGCCGCCGCCAAGATAATGTTAATATAGGCGTCATTTGCGGCAATTTTTTTAATTTCAGAAGCATCTAAATCAAAAGTAAATAAGTTACGATAAAAATCAATCAAGTGATAACGAATCAATTCTTCGTCGTTGCAATAGTAGTGAATTCCTCTAACCAGTTCAAAAGCTTTCTCTTCGTTTTTTTCGACGCCTTCACCTTTAAGGAGCATTGAAATCATTTTTTTTATTAAATCGTTTGAATACCACAAATATTCTTTGGTATGTTTTTCGTAGTATTGGAACGCCTTTTGAAAATTGACTTCAACGCCCCAACCGTTGTAGTACATATCGCCAATTTCTTCAAAGCGATTATTTTTTTCATACAAGCGCAAAATTTCTTCAAAGTCCGGCGTTAAGCTGTCGTATTTGAGATACATTTTAAGTAACTTATCAATAGCTGACCAGCTGCCTTTTTTGGCTAACTGTTTATATAAACTTTCCGCCTTTTGTAAATCCTGCGCGACGCCCCAGCCGTTGTAGTACATTTCAGCAAGTCTTTCAGTATATTCATCATTTTCTTTGACTGATGAAAGTTCTTGATAGAGTTTAAAGGCTTTTTCATATTTTTTATTGCGATAATACGACCATGCAAGATGATATTTTGCCTGTTGTATTTTTTCAGTGTCAGTGGCTTTTTCAAGATATTTTTCGTACCAATAAATTGTCGACTCGCTATGCCAACCTGTATCACCAAGTAACCGCATAGCTTCAATATTTCCATTTTCAGCAAGTTTTTTGCACCGTTTGCGAGCTAAATTATAGGCTCCAACACCGTGATGATCGCCGGTAAAAATTTCTTCAAGTGTTTCAATATCGCCATTTTCGATAGTTTGACGAAATTTTTTATTTTCATTTTCTTTAGCCGTTTTGCTTGCTTTTAAGTTATCTGTAATTTCTCTAAGTTTTTCAACCGCCTTCAAAAATTCAGGGTTGGTAATTGCTGATTTAATAAAAACAACTTTCTCTATTTCATTGAAATAACTATTAATGCTCCAGTTATCATCCGGACTCTGTTTTTTTAAAATTTCAATGGCAGTTTTTAAGGATTCAACATCTTCAATCTCTTCCGCCACTTCCAGAAATAAATTAAACGCCTTATTATCATTTTTTTCAACGCCGCGCCCGTCGTAGTATTTTTTAGCCAACATTTTTTTAGCGTCAAGGTTGCCATTTTTAGCGGCTTTTTCAAAATACTTTGTCGCCGTTTCAAAATTACGTTTAACGCCGTGTGTGCCGCGTTCGTAAATTTCGCCGATTGTATTTTCAATTTCGCCTTTGCAAATCAAAAAATCCTTTGGAAGAATAATATCTTCATCGTCATCATCAGTATCAAGTTTTTCAAATTCTTTGTAAATCGCCAAAATTTCTTCAAAAGTCAAATCGTTTTCAGTCATTTTAAATCACCTCGCGCAGGTTTACATTCCGGCGGCAATTTTTCCCAAAATTCGTCAGCTTTTTCATAATTGACGGAGACGCCTTGCCCTAATTCATACATCCACGCGGCTTTATTTGCGCCGTCAAAAAATTTTCTGTTGCTTGAATATTGCCCAGCCTGTTCGTAATATTTCAGAGCCGTTTCAAATTCTTCATTCATATAATAAAAATCGCCTAATCTGTAATTAGATTCTGTATAAGCCCCACGTTTCGCCGCAATTTTGTAAGCACGAAGAGCCATTTCCATATCTTTAAAACCAGCCTCGCCACTTTCAACCATTTGCCCGGTTAAGTAAAACGCCGAAGGATTTACACAAACTCCCCGCATAAATTCACCTTCGCCGGTTGCCGCGTCCCAAAAATATCTGTACGCGGTAGGTAAATCTTTTTTCGTGCCGCGCCCTAAATAGTACATTCTTCCAATTAACATTTTAGCTTTGTTGGAGTTATATTCTGCCGCTTTCTGATAATATTCAAATGCTAATTCGTCGTTTTGTTCGCCACTGTCGCCGGTATAATAAATATCGCCAATTCGTATATAAATTTCTGCAAAAAAATCGGGGTTATAATTTTCCCCGCTACTTTTAGCGGCGTCAACTGCTTCCAGAAACGTTTCAATCGCCTCATTAAATTTGCCGTCCCAACAGAAATTTTCTGCTTGAGCCTCAATCGCTGAAGGATTTTTCATTTCTATAGCAATTTTCAGCCACTTATCATCATTATCATATTGGTTTGACAGCTCGTAAGAAATATTTTCCGCGTCTTTCTTTGGAAGTTTTGAAAATAATTCGTCCGCCTTGTCTTCATTTTTTTCCGTACCTATGCCACGTTGATAACATTTTATTAATTCTTTTAACGCCTTGAGATCGCCAAGTTCCGCCGCCTTTGAATACCAATAAAAAGTTTTTTCTGTATTTGGAACAAGTCCGCCAAATGAAAAGTCGTACAAATACGCTGTGATATTCATTGCGCGTATACTTCCCAAATTTGCGGCTTTTTCGTACCATTCCAGAGCCTTTGGATTATCTCTTTCTACGCCTATTGCGTCATAATATGATCCGCCAACTTTTATCATTGATTCAACGTCGCCTGCTTCTGCCGCTTTTAAAAACCATTTAAACGCCTCTGCATTAAGGTCTGGGTCTCCTTCTTCGTTAAGGTGGTTGAAAAATTCTTCGCTTGAAATACTTTCGCCAACTGCAGGTCCTTCAAAGTGCTTAGATTTTTTTCGGTAAAATTCCCCTAACTTTCGCATTGCCTCAACGTTTCCGTCGTTCGCCAATTTCAATAATTTTTTTTCCAGCATTTTAAAAACCTCCTTGAATTTTTCTGAATTTATTTGTACTTCGATGTCTGCCAATTCCAATAATTTTTTGTCCAACATTTTAAAAAACTCCTTGAATTTTTTTGATTTTATTTGCGATTCGTCGTCGTTCGCGGGCGTCTTGATAATTCAGTGTATATTCTGTGCCGCGAAAATTAGAAAACAACGCCATCGTAACAAATGGATGCCTGCGCGAATAAATATCATTGTAGTAATGGGCGTTAATTTTTTCCAAAACAAAATTTAAACTTTCTGAATCTGAAATTTCGCCCGCCTCGTACATTGCCAAAATTTTTTCCATTGCCGTAACTTCGTCGCGTTGCACTGCTATTTTGTAATATTTCAGTGCTTGTTCAAAATTTTTTTCTGTATGATAAATTTCAGCAACTTTCATAATTGCGGGCAAATAATTTTTTTCGGCAGATTTTATCAACCAGTCAAGGGCTAAAACTTTATCGCCTTCATCTGTTAAAATTTCTGCAAGTTTGTACATTGCGTCGGCGTCGCCTGCCGTCGCCCAATTTGTTAATCGCTCTTTCATAAAAATCATTCCTCCGGTAAACTTTCTTCAAATTTTTTTGCCATTTTTCTGAACCAATCATAAAAAAGTTTTTTGGTGGGACGTGGCTTACCCGGCGAAAACCAATCATTGCCAATATAGTAAACTTCGCCCTCAAAAATAATTTTTAAACAACTTGCTATACCATAACCTTTTCTGCTTGCGGTTTCAATATCACTTTCAAATTTGAGTTCTGACAGCGGGCAATAATAGCGCAAATTAGTTTTATCGCACATTGTCAACGAAGTGTGGCGAATTATTCCGCCGAGTGGATTCATTTTGCAATTAAAATAACGATTGCAGGCGTCCTTATCATTCAAGAAATTTATTGTTTCTCTTGTAAGAATTCCGCAATCGTTCATAAGTGTAAAAATTTTTTCCGTGAAGATCATATTGTTATTAGGTCTTCGCTTTATCGGTTGAGGTATCCACGCCTCAACTTCCGCGCAACGCGACAAAAACTCTGCGCGAGTACGCGGCGGATTTTTTGTGTCAGTATCAGACACAATGAAATAAAATGCTCTAGCCAAAGTAATTCCCCCTTCAGAAATCCTTTAGACATTAATAACTTATGAACGTAATTATAAAAAAAAAAAAAACGACTTTGTCAAGTAATATTCAGATAATTTTTTTATCGCAAAAAAAATAGAGACTCCCAAAAATTTGAGAATCTCCAAAAATTTTTAGCAGCTAACTTTTTCAATTTCGGCGGCAATTTTGTTACAGATTTTATCAAGTTGCAATTTGTTTGGACCTTCAGCCATAACTCTAATTAGCGGCTCCGTTCCTGACGCACGTACTAAAATTCTGCCGCTTGTACCTAGTTCAGTTTCGCCTTCAGTAATTGCGCGTTTCACGGCGTCCGCGTTTTTGTAGGCGTCTTTATCTTTTACGCGAATATTTATTAAAACTTGCGGAAAAGTCGTCATCATTTTGTTAAGTTCGGCGGCAGATTTTTTGGATTTTTTCATAGCGGTTAAAACTTGCAGAGCTGTAATTAAGCCGTCGCCGGTCGTCGAATAATCTGTAAAAATAATGTGTCCAGATTGTTCGCCACCTAATTTGTAGCCGTTAGCCTTCATATTTTCCAAAACGTATCTGTCGCCAACTGCGGTAATTTCGTAGCGTCCGCCCAAATTTTCTATCGCTTGACGAAAACCAATATTCGCCATAACCGTTGTAACAACCGTATTATTTGGCAGTGCGCCAACGTCCATCATCAATTTTGCACACATTATCAAAATATGATCGCCGTCGATTAAATCGCCTTTTTCGTCGATACAAAGGCAGCGGTCGGCGTCGCCGTCGTGTGCAATTCCAATATCAGCTTTTTTGCGTAAAACCTCAAGGCGCAAATTTTCAATGTGCGTTGAGCCGCAATCGTCGTTAATGTTAATCCCGTTCGGTTTATCGCCCATTAAAATAACTTCCGCGCCCAATTTTTTCAACACTGCAGGCATTGCCTCAAACGCCGCGCCGTTGGCACAATCCAGCGCAATTTTCATACCGTCAAAGCGTTCAGTCGTTGTACTAATTACGAAGTCGATATAATCTTTCAAAAGGTCGTGGCGATGTTCAACGTCGCCGATTTTTGCGCCGGTAGGCTTTTCAAATTTGTCATCAGATTCAATTTGGCGAACGATATTTTCAATTTCATCTTCAACGGCATCAGGAAGTTTGTAACCGTCGCCACCGAAAAATTTTATACCGTTGTCATAAAATGGATTATGTGACGCAGAAATTACAATCCCCGCCGCCGCGTCGATTTTTTTCACAAGGTAGGCAACTGCAGGCGTTGGAATAATTCCCGCCAAAACTGCGCGACCGCCCGCTGAACAAATTCCGGCAGTTAGAGCCGCCTCAAACATTTCGCCTGAAATTCTCGTGTCTCGTCCAATTAAAATTTTCGGTTTATCCTCCGAACGTTTGCCAAAATACAAAGTGGCGGCGCGTCCCAATCTGTACGCCAATTCCGGCGCAAGTCCAACGTTAGCTTCGCCGCGTACTCCGTCCGTTCCAAACAATCTTGACATTAAAAATTGCCCCTTTCAAAATCAGGTTTACCATTTTTATCGTTACAAGTCATTCTGCAATTTGGATAATTGCTACAGCCCCAAAAATCGCCATTTTTGCCGCTACGTTTAACCATTACGCCGTTTTTACATTTAGGACAAGGAATATTGCTTTTTTCGGCGATTTTTAAATTTGCAAAGTCAGGCTTACCGTTTTTATCTTCACAAGTAGTTTTGCAATTTGGATAATTACTGCAAGCCCAAAAATTCCCAGTTTTACCGCTACGTTTAATCATCACGCCGCTTTTACATTTTGGACAAGGAATATTGCTTTTTTCAGCGATTTTTAAATTTTCAAGGTCGGGCTTACCGTTTTTATCGTGGCAAGTAGTTTTACAGTTTGGAAAATTACTGCAAGCCCAAAATTCGCCGGTCTTGCCGGTACGTTTAACCATAACTCCAATTTTACAGCGCGGACATTGTACAACGCCTTCAGGCGGTTTAATCTTCGCAGTTTCAGCCTTTGCACAAAGACTTTTTGTAAATTGAACTTGCCCAGCTAAAAATTCTTCAAGTGTGCCGTCGCCTTCGCTCATTGAGTGTAATTTATCTTCCCAAATTGCGGTTGCGTCGGGAAAAGTTATTTCGTCCGGCAGTAAATCAATCAGCATAAAAGCCTTTTCAGTCGGTTGCAAAATTTTTTTATTTTTAAACTGTAAAAAGCCGCGTGAAATTAAATCGTCGATAATTGCGGCGCGTGTTGCCTCCGTACCAATCCCGTAAACGTCTTTGAGTTGTTGTTGGACTTCGGGATTTTTAACGTATTTATGAATATCTTTCATACCTTGCACAAGGCTTGACGCGCTGAAACGTTCCGGCGGCTTAGTAACACTTTTTTTGAGTTCAGAATTTTTATATTGGACAGAATCGCCTTTTTCAACTTTCGGCAGATTTTGAGTAACTTCATCATCAGATTTAGTTTTGGCAGTAACGTAAAATTCCCGCCAACCAATTTGCTTAGTGATTCTGCCACGCGCCGAAAATTTTTCTTTGTGGTAGCTGACTTCAATAACAGTTTCGTCGTAAATGTGGACGTTGTAAAATTGCACGGCGTAATTTTTGGCAATGAGTTTGTAAATATTCATTTCAATTTGACTCAAGCCGCCTGTAACAGGTTTCATAGTTGGGATAATTGCGTGGTGCGCAGAAATTTTTTTGTTATTCCACGCGTAGGATTTTATATTGGCGTCGGCGTTATCGACGAGTTTTTTTAAAGTTTCGTCGGTAGTTTTTTGCAAATTGGCAAGAATTTTTCTAGCGTCGCTAAATTGCGTTGTTGGCAAATATTGACAATCTGAACGCGGGTAAGTCGTCAATTTTTTTTCGTAGAGGGACTGCGCGGCGTCCAAAACTTGTTGCGGCGTGTAGCTGAACATTTTACCGGCGGCAATTTGCAACGTCGATAATGAAAACGGCAAAGGCTGATATTCTTTTTTTTCGGTAGTTTTGCAACTTGAAATTTTCCCGTCAAGCGGCGGTGTTGCAAAATTTTTTCTGAAGGATTCGGCAAAATTTTTATCAATCAATCTGCCTTCGCTGTCAAAATGTTTTAAGTCGTCGCTTTTCGGTTTCCACTTTGCAATAAATGCGCCGTTTTCGTGTTGAAATTGCACAAAAATATTAAAAAAATCTACCGGCTTAAAATTGGTAATTTCTTTTTCACGGCGAACAACAAGCGCAAGCGTCGGCGTCTTCACTCTGCCAATAGGAAAAACTTCACGATGTCCCGAACGTTGCGCGGCTAAAGTGTAAGCGCGTGAAAGATTCATTCCAATAAGCCAATCTGCCCGGGAACGTGCAAGCGCGGACTGTTTCAAGTTAAAGAATTCGGCGTTATCGCGCAGGTTTTCATTTGCTCGTTTAATGCTCGTTTCGTCAAGCGCGTTAAGCAAAATTCTTTTGACGGGCTTTTTATTTCCAACAAAGTCTAAAACTTCGTCAACTAAAAGCTGCCCTTCCCTGTCAGGGTCGCCCGCGTGAATAATTTCATCTGCGCGTTGGATTAAATTTTTTACAATATTAAATTGAGTTTCAGTTTGAGGCGAAACTTCCAACTTCCAAATTTTGGGTACAATCGGCAAATCTTCAACGCGCCAAATTTTATATTTTGCGTCGTAAGCATCAGGTTCAGCTTGTTGCAGGACGTGACCTACAAGCCAAGTTACAATTCCATTTTCAGTTTTTATAAAGCCGTTGCCTTTTTGAGGATTTTTCAAGCAGGCGGCAATTTCCCGCGCCATTGAAGGTTTTTCGGCTATGTAAAGTCGCAATTTATCATCTCCAATTTGAAAAATTACTAGCTGTAAAGTTTCTACTCTTGCAGGTAAATCCCTTTAAAAATAAAAAAATCTTGACAGAAAATTATTTAAGTGATATATTATCGCAGTACTTATGGAAAGTTGTCCGAGTTGGTCGAAGGAGCACGACTGGAAATCGTGTAGGCGTTGATAGCGTCTCGAGGGTTCGAATCCCTCACTTTCCGCCATTTTCTTTTACAAAAAAGTTCCGGCTGTGAGCGCAGGAACTCAATTCTTACAAAATTTACCCGTACTGACAATCTCGCCAGGGCATACGCAGCAACGAGAGTCCATTGTAGCGCGGTAGGCTAAGAGCTGGGTTCTTGCGCTGACATTCGGAATTTTTTAGTTTTATTAAAAAATTATTGTATTTGTGAAATTTTAAGCAAGTATTCTTCAATGCTTTTACATTGAAAACGGCATTTCTTTCATTTTAAAAAAAGAAAGAAACGCCTTGCAAAGAAAGAAAAACTTCCGCAGATGATTCAATCCTTGAATCAATCTGCGGCGGCGGTCGTCCGTGACCGCCGTTTTTGTTTGATGTTTATCTGATATTTAGTCTATTCAAAATAAAAAAAATCCCGCCAATTTCAGCGGGTTATTTTTTTACTATCAAACTATCACACTATTTGCCGGTTAATTTATCTGCACAAGCTTTAAATTCGGCGATAATTTTTTCTTCGTCCAAAGTTTTCAATTCACGATTCTGCATTAAAATTTTGCCGTCAACAATAACCGTATCAACCGAAGACGAATTTGCAGAATAGACCAAAAGTGAAATTGGATTGTAGCAAGGTTGCCACTCCGCGCCGCTCATATCAAACAAAGTTATATCTGCTTTATAACCTGCCTCAAGTTTGCCAATATCAGAAATTCCAACTGCCGCCGCGCCGTATTCAGTAGCCATTTTTACAGCCTCAAGCGCGGGAATTGCTAACGGATTCATTGTCTCAACTTTGTTAATGAGTGCCGCAAGTCTAATTTCTTCCAGCATATCTAAATTATTGTTGCTTGACGCGCCGTCCGTTCCTAATCCTACAACAATACCTTCGCGCAGGAGTTTTGGAATTGGTGCAATACCGCTAGCAAGTTTCGTATTACTGCCGGGATTATTTGCCACGCGCACTTTTTTAGACTTCATAATTTCAATTTCATTATCGCTCAAATGTACGCAGTGCGCCGCCAACATTCCCAATTCAAGCAAGCCGGTTTCAGCCACGACTTCAAATGGACGCTTGCCATAATCTTTCATACAGCCGTTAATTTCGTCAAGCGTTTCATTCATGTGCATATGAATTTCTGCGCCCAATTCGCCCGCAGTTTTTGCAATTTTTTTGAGAAAATCCGGCGGACAGGTATAAATTGCATGAGGACCAAACATTACTTTAATTCTGCCGTTTGCCTTGCCGTGCCAATCTTTGAAAAGTTCCACGTTAGTTTGAAGTTTTTCATCGCCGTTAAAAATTCCAATAATTCCGCGACAAAGTACGCCACGCATACCGGAATTTTCGACAACCTGCGCGACTTCTTCCATATTTGGACCGTACATATCCATAAAAGTTGTAGTACCGCTTTTAATCATTTCGACGGCGGCAAGCTCCGCGCCAATTCTAATATCTTTTGCAACCATTTTATTTTCTATTGGCCAAATGTGATTATTCAGCCAATCCATTAAAGCCAAGTCGTCGGCGTAACTTCTAAGCAAAGTCATTGAGGCGTGAGTATGCGCGTTAATAAATCCCGGTACCGCAAATTTTCCGCTCCCGTCAATAATTTTCTTACCTTCAGCGGGCGAATTGTCAATTTTAGAAATTTTATCGCCGCTAATAAAAATATTTGCAGTTTCAACTTTGCCGCTCGGCTTGAGCACCTGCACATTTTTTATAACTATATCATTCGCCATTTTTTTACCTCCAATAGCAATATTCGGCAACATTGTAAAAGCAACTGCGCCCGCCGTCAAGCCAATAAATTCTCGCCGTGTAATTTCCATTAAAATTTCCTCCAAAATAAAAAATAGCCACGCAATTATTTTAGTGTGGCTATTTTTTTTTGTAAAGTTATTTTAAAATTATTCGGTTGGCGGATTAAAACCGTAGCTCCAATGTGAAAATGACATCATAACCGGCGCAGTTGGATTTATAGTAACTCCAATATTTGGATTTGCAATCAACTGTTGAACGGTGTTTTGTGTACTGCCGTTGCCAACAGTAGTCAACGCAAGATCAGTCGTAAGATACGGCATATTTTGGAAATTCAAATTGATATTATCAGAGAAAAGCGAAAGTTCGCCGGTATCTGCAGATTCTTTTAAAGACGCCTCCGGTATCATATCGGCAAAAGCAAGATAATCTTCATTTGGCGTAAAGTCCACAAAATTTACATTTGAAACGCCGCTTGCAACATAAAAATTATCAACGCCCGCGCCGCCTGCTACGCTTGCATTGTTGCCGGTAATGTTCAAATAATCGTTGTTAGCTGTGGCGGTAACGTCCCAATTTCTCGGAATTGTAATATTTTGATTGTATGGCGTTGAAGTTTCGGCAACGTAAATTTTTTCATCAGTAATATTGCCAACTACAATTTCATTGCCTTCAGCTTCATCTTTGAAAATTGCATCGGCGGTAATATTTTTATTATTTTTTCCGGCTATAACGGGATTTACAACAAAAACGCCGTCTGTAGAGCTGCCTACTTTGGCAAGATTAATATTTACAGCGGTAATGGCGTCGTAGTCAAAAACAATTAAATCGCTGATTATATTGGTGTCGCTACCGTTTGTTACATTTTTATTGTAAAAAGCCTCGTTTGGATTAGACATATTTTGGAAAGCCAAATTTATATCGTACGAGGACAAAGTAAACGGTCTTCCGGAAGTTGAAGGCGTCAAAGAATGTTCCGGTATCGCTGTACTAAAGGTAATGTTATCTTCTTCGGTTTTAAAGTCTGCAAATTTTACTACCGAAACGTCGCTGCCAACTGCAAAAGTATCTGAACCGTTGCCGCCCATTATGCTTGCATTGTCGCCGGTGATGTTCAAATAATCGTTGTAGTCTGTGGCAGTAACTTTCCAATTTTCAGGAATAATTATATTTTGGCGGTACGTGGAACCGGCGGCAGAAATGTAAACTTTATCAGCCGTGACATGTCCAACTACAGTATCTTCATCTTCAGCCGCCGCCTTGAAAATTGCGTTGTTAGAAGTATCAGTGCTGACTTCGCCGCCTAAAATTGGATTGATAGTAAAAACGCCTTTTGTAGATTCTCCAACGTCATTTAAATCTACTGTGACATCAGAGGTATTTTTACCTGAAATGTCTTCAGCAATTTCTTCAAATAATTTTTTATAATCCAACGAATTTATATCATAAAAATTTCCGCCGGTAGCGTTGGCTATTGGCTTATATTCATCTTCACAGTTAGTCCAACTTACACCATCATCACTATCCATTTGACCGACAACATCCAGAATTACATCATTTGCTAAAAGTGCGTTTTGAACGTCTGAAGTTATAAGATATTTTGAAGAATCGCCATCTCCATCTTCGCCTTTATTATGAAAAGATGCATCTGTAGTTAAAATAAATCTTTTACTTGCTGAAGAGCGAAAATCCATAGAAAGTGCGCCGTTCGTTGAATCAACCAATGCTTCAAGTCCGGATTCCTCATAATCCCCGCCACCAGTCATAGTAATACTAGCTACGTTATTTATAAAGGTTTCAATATCTGTAGTAAAAGCATATTTTTTAATAGACGAATCATTAATATCGCCAAATTCAACTAACCCAAGCCGATAATCCATATGGCTATCTGTCAAAGAATTTGCAAAGCTTGTAAGAGCTCCTTTAACGTTTGCTATATATCCTCCCATACTTCCTGTATTATCAACTAAAAATACAATATCAACAATATTTGCCATTTAAATAACCTCCTTAAAACGCTTTCTTTATTTTAGCCATAGCGGTAAAGCCGCTTTGATGACCTACCCAGCCGGTTGCATAAGTGTCTATCATCCAAGAAAGACTTTTAACCGGTTTAAACTGCCAACCAACTTCAAGCATTGCGCTTGCACCTCTGGAACCTGAAGTTGAATCGCTCCAATCATCGCCGCTTGCGCTTGAACCGGAATTTGATTCATATTGAAAAGCAATTCCCGTATAAATTCGGCTCATTTTATTTATTCTTGTATTCAGGCGGTAACCAATTCTTTCAAGGTTGCTGTGAACAGACGAAAAATTAACACGTTCGCCGCTTGATAAATCGGTACTCACTGCGCTTTGACGAGAATAAGCCGCAATACCATAAATTTCCATAGCGTTATTGCGGTTGAGACGTCTAAAAGTTCCAACACGAATATGAGCCGCATAAAGTGGAGAGGAAATGTCATAACCTACACTTTGCGGCACGCCGTTTACAAAGAAATTTTCTGCCATAAAATTATTTTTGGCGCGTCCTGCGCGAAAACTGCCTTCATAATAAAAGCCGTTATTGTTGATTTTACGTGCCACAATTCCGCCCGCAGTATATTTAGAATCACCGTTGCCTTTACTGCCATTTTTAAAAACGCTGTCATAATCGCCTTTGTTATATTCGATAACCGGCGCAATATAAAGATTTCCTGAACTCATATTCAAAGTCTTAGCCATTCCGACATCGTAATTTGTACTGTTGGCTTTAACATAACTGCCATTGCCGGTTTTAGTTTTCATATGACTGCCGCCGGTATCAAGGAAAAGCTCAAAGCCGCGATTTTCATGAACTCTTTCGGCAATTTGAGCCTTAGAGTCTTCCTCGTCCATAAAATATCCATCTTCGTCAACAAAAATATTTCCAACAATATCACTTTGAGTTGGAAGATTAACCACAGGCGGAACGATTACCAATGGCGCAATTACAGGATTATTAATCGCTTGAATAACTTCAGTATTTTCACCAACTTTATTGCCGACAGTTGCAGTAATTCCTGTACTTCCGGGATTAAGTGCCAAATTCAAACCGTAAATGCTTGTAATACCTCTGGTAATTGTAGTTTGGGCGAAAGTACTTGAAGGCGTCAAGCCGTTTGGATTGTAAATCAAATTCACAGTGTCGCCGGGTTTAAAAATTGTATTTCCTGCCATTTGAACACCAATTCCCGCAAGATTCAAACTGGTTGAACCGTTCGTAAGTGTCAAAATTGGACTGGGATTATTTAAACTGTTATTTGAAACAAAAAAATTTACGCTGTCGAAACCGGCAATATTTTTCGCCGTGACATTTGACGCGTAAATATTTAAAGTATTGCCCGTTGGGGTATACGAATCCCCCAACAGACCGCCAACTATATATGCTCCACTTAAATCTGGAGCCATTAAAGGATTATTTGAATTACCAATGTTAATTGTGTTGCCCGTAACGAAAGAATTTTCTTGAGGGTATCGAACTTCGCCGCCAATAACGTAGCCGGAAATTGTCCCGCCGTTAAGGTTGATGGTATTATTTGAAACGTTGCCGGTAAGCGCGGAGCCGCCGGAAACGCCGTCAGTAATATTTCCGCCATTTATCGAAATGGAATTATCTGAAACATTTCTGCCAATTAAAAAATTTTCCGGATAAAAATTAAAATCTGAATCTGAAGCCGTCGGATAAGTATAAGCAATTTCGCCGCCAGAAACAAAATTAACTGTTCCGCCATTAATGATAATTTGGTTACCGTAAATATCGCCCGCAGTGGCGTTACTGTCATACGGGAAAAAAGTTACGCCGCCAACAACACCGCCCAAAATATTACCGCCGTTAATAATTACGGTATTGTTATAGGCTTTTCCGCTCATTGACATTCCGCCAATAACGCCGCCAATTTTCCCGCCATTTACCGTAACGCGGTTTAAAAATGAATTTTCAGCGTTGGTTTCGTCGCCGCCGCCGTAAACCATATCATAATCTTCATTGACGGTAACATTATTTTCGGAAGGACTATCCTGCTTCAGATCTTCAGCAGAAACTACCCCCCCCCGGCGCAAATGGCATCATTACGCCAACCGCGACGCTTGCCAATAAAATCTTCTTC